>JAESFZ010000032.1_pt1 | contig 627683 bp, 634 predicted proteins | sample 9269561 | NCBI WGS metagenome assembly JAESFZ01 (sample SAMN14515552, study PRJNA621657) | algae metagenome | isolation source: Tildeniella nuda ZEHNDER 1965/U140 and co-occurring heterotrophs from wet... | place: Switzerland: Stansstaad, Zurih | collected 1965-01-01 | reverse complement strand
TGGCTCGGGGGGGGGGGGGCCCCACAACACCACCCGTCGACTCGTACCGCCCCCTCCACCACCCTTCGGGCGGTCCCCCTCCCCCGCCCCGCGGGGGAGGATCTGGAGAGGCCGGCGCCTCGTGCCCTAAACCCGCTTCAGATCCGCAATCGTCTTCCGGATCACCGCCTCGACGCGCGCCCGCTCCTCACCCTCCAGCGGTAGTCGCGGTGGACGGATGTGTTCCGGCGCGCCGTAGACCAGGTGCTCGGCGAGCTTGATGTACTGCACCAGCTTGACGTCGGTATCGAGGTGGAAGGCCGGGGTCATCAGGCGGTAGAGCGGCAGCGCCGCCTTGAAGTCGCCGGCCTTCGCCGCATTGAACAGTTTCACGCACTCGTCCGGCCAGACATTGGTCATGCCCGAGACCCAGCCGACCACGCCGAGCGCCACGCTTTCGAGGATCAGGTCGTCGACGCCGCAGAAGATATCGAAGCGGTCGCCGAAGGCATTGTAGAGGTCGGTGACGCGGCGGATATCGCCGGTTTCTTCCTTCACCGCGACGATCTCCGGCACGCCGGCCAGGCCTTCGAGCGTCGGCACGTCGACATCGACCTTATAGGCGATGGGGTTGTTGTAGATCATGATCGGCAGCCCGCCGGTGGCCACCGCCTTGTACCAGGCGATGGTCTCGCGCCGGTCGGTGCGATAGGCAAGGCTGGGGAACACCATCAGCCCCTCGGCCCCGAGCTTGCGATAGTTCTTCGCCGCAGCGACGGCGTCGTCGGTCGAAAGCTCGGCGAGGCCCGAAAGCAACGGCACGCGCCCGGCCACCACCTCCTTCGCCGCCGGCACCACCTTGTCCTTCTCGGCCTGGGTCAGCGCGGCGTTCTCGCCCAGCATCGGCAGGACGATGACGCCGCTGACGCCGCCTTTGACCAGGCGCTCGATACTGGCCTGCATCGCCGGCAAATCGAGCGCACCGCTCGCCGTCATCTTGGTGGTAGCCGCAGGGAACACGCCGCTCCAGGTCATCGCTTGCCTCAGGTCTCGATCAGGTTATGTCGAATGTATACATTCCTCATTTCGCCGTTGCAAGGCGTGGGATGGCTCGTGTAACAGCGAATAACGGCCACCGAACGCAAGGACGGGACATGCCCACGGGTCTGCTCGACAAGACGACCATCAGCATCCAGGTGGCGCAGGAATTGCGGCGACGCATCCTTGCCGGCCATTACCCGCAGGGGGTGAAGCTGCAGCAGGAGCAGATCGCCGCCGAACTCGGAGTCAGCCGTAGCCCGGTGCGCGAGGCACTCGGCCAGCTGGAGGCCGAGGGGCTGGTGGTGCTGACGCCGCAGAAGGGTGCCCAGGTGTCGCCGATCTCACGCGACGAGATCGCCGAACTGTTCGAGCTGCGCCTGCTGGTCGAACCGCATCTGCTGGCTCTCGCGATCCCCGAGATGACCGAGGCCGACCTCAACAAAGCCACCTCGATCATCTCGGAAATGGCCGACATCGATGTCGATGGCTGGGGCGACGCCAACTGGCGCCTGCACGAGGCGCTCTATGCGCCGGCCGGCCGTCCGGCCATGCTGAAACTGTTGCGCCGCACCCACGAAACCATCGGCCGCTATATCCGCATGCAGGTGGTGGCGACCAACGGCCGCGCCGACGCGCATCGCGAGCACAAGCTGATCCTCGATGCCTGCCGGAAGCGCGATGTGGGCAAGGCCGTGGGATCGTTGCGGGAGCATATCGAGGGCGCGGGGCGGATGCTGCAGCCGGCGGAGTAGCTCGATCTGCTCCCCTCCCCCTTGAGGGGGGGGCGGGGGTGGGGGTCCATCGGTGATCGCCGCACCACCCCCTCATTCCCTCCCCTCAAGGGGGAGGGACGCAATCGCATCACGCATCGAGTACCCGGCAGCGGATTCCATCAGTGCCGGTATTCTGGCTCGCTGCTGTCCAACTGCCGCTTGATGCTCTGCAAATGCAGCCGGCCGGACTCCGCATCGCCTTCGCGCATCTGCCGTGCTGCCGCCTCGGCGATCTCGGGCGCCACCGGTTTGATCTCGCGGCCGGTGGACATGGCGAGCAACTGCACCTCACAGGCGCGCTCTAGGTAGTAGAGGTCGTCCCAGGCTTCGGCGATGGTCCTGCCGCAGACCATGACGCCATGGTGCTTCATGAACACGATGTCGGCGTCGCCGATGGCGGCCGCGATGCGTTCGCCCTCGCGCGCGTCGAGCGCCAGGCCGTTATAGTCGCGGTCGACGGCGGTGCGGCCGTAGAACTTCAACGCGGTCTGGCCGGCAAAGATCAACGGGTCGCCCTCGGTCATCGATAGCGCCGTGGCATAGGGCATGTGGGTGTGGAACGCCGCGCGGGCGCGCGGCAGCCGTTTGTGCACCTGGGCATGGATGTAGAACGCTGTCGCCTCGGGCACCCCGTCGCCGTCGATGACATTGCCAAAATAGTCGCAGATCAGCAGCGACGAAGCCGTGACTTCGGCGAAGGCGCGGCCATAGGGGTTGACGAGGAACAGCTCGTCATAGCCCGGCACCACGGCCGAGAAATGGTTGCAGATGCCCTCATGCATCCCCAGCCGCGCCGCCATGCGGAAGCAGGCCGCGAGATCGACCCGCGCCTCGCGGACGCCGGGGCTGTGCAGATCCGGCGCATTGCTGCGCGGCACGGCGGCGGTGGCAAGTTGCGGCTTGCCGTCGAGCGAGTGGGCCATCGGGTTCTCCTAGGCGCGCTTCAGGTCGAGCACATTGCTGGCAGCTGCCGGCACGACGGCGATGCTGCGACATGCTTCCGGCAAGCCGGCATCCCAGGCGCGGAAATCGGCGACGATGTGCTGGCGTTCGGGAATGGCGATGTCGGGCATCGGTGGGATCACCCGGCGCCACTCGGCATCGCCCAGCCAGTCGGCCACCACCGCCTTGGCCGACGGAATGAACGGCCGCCGCGACAGGATGGCGTCGCCGGCAAACAGCGCCGGCAGGAAGGCCCGACGATCGAAGGCCGTCGGCGCATCGATCATGGCGCGCATCAGCCGCGGCATGACGTTGGCAAGGCCGCAGATGGTGCCGCGCGCCCCGGCAGCGATCAGCTCGGGCAGGTGGATCTCGCTGCCGGTGAAGATCGACAGGTGCGAGAAGCGGCGCACCAGATCCATGGTGAAATCGAGGTCGCCGCCGGAATCCTTCACCCCGGCAATCATCCCCGGATAGCGCTCGTCGAGCCGCCGCACCACCTGCGGGGTGATCGGCACGCCGCAGATATCGGGGAAGTGGTAGAGGTAAAGCCGCAGCGCCGAGAGCGCCACCCGGTCGATCACCGTCTGGAAGAAGCGGAAGGTGGCGTCCTCGGTGATGCCGCCGCGATAGACGCAGGGCGGCATCAGCAGCACGCCGTGCACGCCTTGCTGCGTGGCATGGCGCGCCAGCGCCACCACATCGGGGATCGACAGCGCACCGATCGACACCACCAGCCGGCTCGCCGGAATACCGGCGGCGATCACCGCCTCGAGCGTCGCAGTGCGGTCCTCAAGCGAGAACTCGGCGCCCTCCCCGGTGGTGCCGAACAGGGTGATGCCGTCGCAGCCGGCCGCCAGCAGCGCCTCGATACGGGCGACGAGCCGCGGCACATCGGGGTGAAAATCCCTGGTCAGAGGGGTTGCGATGGCAACCGCAAGGCACCGGGTCTTGGGCAGGCCGTCCACTCTAACCTCTTGGGATAACAGCATTTCGTGGCTCAAACGGCCGACTTCAGGATGCCTGTCATCTTCAAGATTAATTGCCGATTGTCAACATTGTGCTTGACGCCTCCGCCGCCCTGTTGAAGCATCGAAGTTGCGAAAGGGAAGCCGCAGAGGGCGCTTCGGCGTGCGGCTTCATGCAGGGAGAACATTCATGACGTTCAACGTTCCGAAATTCGGGCGCCGCACGCTTATGGCCGGCGCCGCACTTGTCGTCGTTTCCATGGCCCTCGCCGGGCCGGCATTCGCCGAGGGGAAGGTGCTCCGCATCTCCACCCCGGGCGCCGAGAACGAGATCCAGTCCAAGGCACTGGTGGTGTTCAAGGACGAGCTCGAGAAGGCGCTGCCCGGCGGCTTCGACGTGCAGATCCACTACAACGGCACGCTGTTCGCGCAGGGCACCGAAATCGAAGCGATGCAGCGCGGCAACCTCGAGGTGGCGATGATTTCGCCGCAGGATGTGGCGGCGCTGATCCCCGAATACTCGATCTTCACCAATGGCTACCTGATGCGCGACGCCAAGCATCTGGATGCGGTGTATGACGGCGAGGTCGGCGCCGAGTACAAGGCCAAGGTGGCCGCCGATCTCGGGCTCGAAATCATCCGCAGCCAGTATCTCGGCTCGCGCCAGCTGGTGCTGGTGAAGCCGCGCGAGGTGAAGACCCCGGCCGATCTCGCCGGCCTCAAGCTCCGCATGCCCGGCTCGGAGACCTGGCAGTTTCTCGGCAACGCGCTGGGCGGCAATGCCACGCCGCTGGCCTTCGAGGAGATCTACCTGGCGCTGCAGACCGGCACCATCGACGGCTTCGAGAACCCCTTGGCCGACGTGATCGCCAACAAGTTCTACGAGGTGACCAAACAGGTGGTGCTGACCGACCACATGGTCTCCAACACCTTCTTTGCGGTGGCCAAGCCCTATTGGGATGGGCTGAGCGACGCCGAGAAGAAGGCGATCGAAAGTGCCGAGGCCGCCGCCAAGGCCTTCAACGACGATGCCGTGCTGGCGGCCGAAGCCGATGCGGTGAAGTTCCTCGAAGGCAAGGGGCTCACGGTGGTCACGCCCGATGTCGCCTCCTTCCGCGACCAGGTGCAGAAGAAGTTCCTCGAAAGCGACTTCGCCAAGACCTGGCCGGCCGGCTTGCTCGACCGCATCAACGCCGCCGGCGCCTGACCCCGTGCTCGGCCGGCTCCAGACCCTGTGGACGCAGGTTGCCGAAGGCGTCGCGGCACTCAGTTTTGCCGTGATGTTCTTCGCCTTCATCGTCCAGGTCATCTCGCGCTACGTGTTCAACGCGCCGGTGGCCTGGACGCTGGAGCTATGCGCCATCGCCTATGTCTGGGTGGTGTTCTGGAGCTGCGGCATCCTGGTGCCGGAGCGGCAGCAGATCGTCTTCGACGTGATCTACAACTGGTTCAAGCCGGGGCCGCGGCGCTGGCTTGCCATCTTCAACACCGCCTGCCTCGGCCTCGCCTTCCTCGCCGCCCTGCCGGGGGTCATCGACTACATCATGTTCCTCGGCCGGCGGACCACCATGCTGCTGCACGTGCGGATGGACCTGGTCTACTCGTGCTTTGCCATCTTCCTCATCGCCGTCGTGGTCGGCGCGGCGATCCGCATCCGTCGGCTCTTGGGCGCCGAGTGGCAGAAATCGCTTTGAGCATCGGACCGACATGAGCTTTTCCGCCTGGGCGATGTTCGTCCTGTTCTTCCTGTGGTCGTTCCTCGGCATGCCGATCGGCCATGCCATGCTGGCGAGCGGCATCGTCTACCTGCTGCTGACGCAGCAGGACATCGCGCTGGTCGCGACGCAGAGCCTCAACGGCCTCTATGGCAGCTTCGTGCTGCTGTCGGTGCCGCTATTCATCCTTGCCGCCGAAATCATGAATGCGGGCGGGCTGACCGAGAAGATGTACGGCGTCGCCAATATGCTGGTCGGCCGCTTCAAGGGCGGGCTGGCGCACGTCAACATCCTCGCCTCGGTGATCTTTTCCGGCATGAGCGGCTCGGCGCTGGCCGATGCGGCCGGCCCCGGCAAGCTCGAGGTCGATGCCATGGTGAAGGCCGGCTACAAGCCGGGTTTTGCCGCGGCGCTGAGCTCCACCTCGGCGATCATCGGACCGATCATCCCGCCATCGATCCCCATGGTGCTCTATGGCGTCGTCGCCAACACCTCGATCGGCTACCTGTTCATGGGCGGCGTGATCCCCGGCCTGCTGCTGGCCGGTGCCCAATCGGCGATCGTCACGGTGATGGCGCGCTACAAGGATTTCCCGGTCGAGCCGGTACCGAAACTCGGCGAGGCGGCGCGCACCATCTTCAAGGCCATTCCGGTACTGTTCCTGCCGGTGATCCTGCTCGGCGGCATCTATTCGGGTGCCGTCACCCCCACTGAAGCCGCCGCGGTCGCGGCGTTCTGCGCGCTGCTGCTGGCCTTCTTCCTCTATCGCTCGCTGAGCCTCAAGACGTTCTACCGGGTGCTGGTCGATAGCTCGAAGGCCACTGCCATCGTCGCCATCACCATTGCCGGCGCGCTGGTGATGAACTGGGTGGTGGCGGCCGAGCAGATCCCGGAGGCGATGGGACAGTGGATGATCAGCCTGGAGCTCAGCCCGGTGCTGTTCATGTTCGTCGTCACCGTGCTGTTCCTGATCCTCGGCGCCTTCCTCGACACGCTGCTGATGCTGTTGATCATCATCCCGATCCTGATGCCGACGGTGATCGCGCTCGGCATCGACCCGGTGCATTTCGGCGTCGTCTCGGTGGTGAACCTGATGATCGGCCTCGTCACCCCGCCGATGGGCGAGTTGGTGTTCCTGATCGCCGGGGTCTCCGGCATCAAGGTCGCCGATATCACCAAGGAGCTGTGGCCGTTCCTGATCGTGTTGATCGGGCTGCTGTTCGTGCTCGTCTATGTCCCCCAACTCACGCTCTGGCTGCCCGAAATGGCGGGCTACAAGGTCCAGGGCAATTTCATGCGTTGACCACCTGAGGAACCCGCCATGCCAGGCATGAAAGATCTCGTCAAAGGCACCGACCGCTACCGCAACTTCATCGGCGGGCAGTGGGTCGACTCGACGCTGAAGGAATGGATCGAGGTGGAGAACCCGGCCACCGGGCAGGTCATCGCCTCGGTGCCGCGCGGCAATGCCGACGATGCCGACCGCGCCGTCACTGCCGCCTACCAGGCGCAGCCGGCCTGGGAAGCGTTGCCGCCAGCCTCGCGCGGCCAATTGCTCAAGGACCTCGCCCGGGTCGTGCTGGAAAACCGCGAGCGGCTTGCCCGCATGGTGATCGCCGAACAGGGCAAGCCGCTGCAGGAAGCGCGCGGCGAGATCGAAAGCGCCGCGCTCTATTTGAGCTATGCCGCCGAGGAAGCCCGCCGCATCACCGGCGACATCGTTCCCTCCGACAATCCGGACGAGCAGATCTGGATCCAGAAGGTGGCGCATGGCGTGGTAATCGCGCTCACCGCCTGGAACTATCCGGCCGCCCTGATGTGCCGGAAGATCGGCCCGGCGCTGATCGCCGGCAACACCGTGGTGGTGAAGTCGCATGAGGGGACGCCGACCACGGCGCTGGAAATCGCCCAGTTGGCCGACCAGGTCGGCTTCCCGGCCGGGGTCATCAACATGGTCAGCGGCACCGGAGAAGGGGTCGGCCGGGCACTGGTCACTCACCCGCTGAGCCGGCTGATCACCCTCACCGGCTCGGTGCGGGCCGGCAAGGATATCTTCCGCAACGCCGCGGACGACCTCAAGATCCTGAGGCTCGAACTCGGCGGCAAGGCGCCCTTCATCGTCGCCGAGGATGCCGATATCGGCGCCGCGGTGCGCGCCGCGGTGCTGTCGCGCTTCGAGAATTGCGGCCAGGTCTGCATCTGCAACGAGCGCATGTATGTGCACGAAAAGATCGCTGACGAGTTCCTCGACCGCTTCACCAGCGCGGTGAAACAGCTGAAGGTCGGCGACCCCACCACGCTGGTCGATGTCGGGCCGAAATTCTCCGGCCTCGAGCTCGACAAGGTCGACCGCATGGTCGAGGCGGCCAAAACCGCCGGTGCCGAAGTGCTGACCGGCGGACGCCGACTCACCGAGGGCGAGTTCTCGCGCGGCCACTGGTACGATCCGACGGTGCTGAAGGTGAACGACAACTCGATGCAGATCATGCAGGACGAGGTGTTCGGCCCGGTGGTGCCGGTCATGACCGTCACCGATTTCGACGAGGGCCTGCGGCTCGCCAACGAGAGCCGCTATGGCCTCTCGGCCTATGTGTTCACCAAGGACATGCGGCGGATGATGCGGCTGATCCGCGAGCTGAAGTTCGGCGAGATCTACGTCAACAAACCGGGCGGCGACGTGGTGCAGGCCCACCACGCGGGGATCCGGGACTCGGGTATCGGCGGCGAGGATGGCCGCTACGGGCTGGACGCGTATTTCCAGAAGAAGACGATTTACGTGAACTATGCTTGACCACCGGCCTCTCGGCCATCTCCCCCCTTGCGGGGGAGAATGGAATTTCTTGGGCTTAGCCTCTTCGCTAAGTCCTAGAAATTCCAAGAGGGGGGCGTTTCGGGCACCGTGCCTCCCATTCCCCCCTCTTGCGAAAACTAAGGACTTGGCCAAACGGCCAAGCCCAAGTTTTCGCTTTCTCCCCCGCAAGGGGGGAGATGAGATCGAGTTTGTGGCCCGCTACTCCGGCACTGCCGCATAAGCCGTATATGCACTCGTCGCCAGCCACCCCGCATCTACCGGCAGTGTCACGCCGGTGATCGCCGCCGCCGCGTCCGAGCACAGGAACCAGATCGCTTCGCCGACATCGGCGGGCTGCACGAAGCGGCGCAGCGCGGCTTTTTCGATGATCAGTTTCGGGTCGCGCTGGCCAGAGTCGATGCGCGCCTGCATGGCCGGGGTCAGCACGTAGCCGGGGGCCACGGCGTTGACCCTCACTCCCTGCGGCCCGAATTCGGCGGCAAGGAGTTCGGTCAGCATCTTGATCGACGCCTTGCCCATCGCATAGGCCGGCTGGCCCGAGGGGCGATAGGTGGTGAGCGAGCCCATATTGACGATTGCGCCGCTACCGCGCGCCGTCATCGCCTTGCCGAACGCCTGGTTCACCAGCAGCGTGCCGCGCACGTTGATCTGGTGGATGCGGTCATACTCGGCGATTTCCATGTCGGTGACGCGGATGGCGTTCTGCAGCACGCCGGCGGAATTGACCACGGCATCGACCGCGCCGCGTCGCGCCAGCACATCGGCGGCGTAGGCGGCAATGGCGGCTTCGTCGGCGACGTCGAGCACACGGGCCGTGGCGCCGAGCTCGGCGGCGATGGGGAGGCCACGCGCCTCGTCGCGGTCGGCGATCTCCACCGTCCAGCCGCCGGCCGCGAAGCGCCGCGCCGTGGCTTCGCCAATCCCGCTAGCGCCGCCCGTGACTACAACGACCTTGCTCATCGATCTCCCCCATAGTCCTGCATCGCCGCATCGGGCGTCACCTTGCCGTTGGCGATGTCCGCCTCGATCGCACCGCGCGCGCGTCTGGCTGGATCACCCCAGCCACCGCCGCCGGCCTGCTCATGCCGGATCACCGTGTCCTTGCCGATCTCCAGCGTCACCTTGGCCGGCAGCACTTCGAACCCTCGGCCGCGATCGATCAGGTTGCGCGACGAGGCAGCCGGCCCGCCGCCGAACAGGCCATAAGGCGGATGCTCGTGGCGGTCGGCGCGCAGTTGCAGCACCGCAGCGTCGGCCAACAGCCGATACTGCCGCACCAACCCAAGGCCGCCGCGAAACTCGCCGGCGCCGCCGGAGTCCGGCCGCAGCGCATATTCCTCCATCAGCAGCGGATAGCGCGCCTCGATGGTTTCGATCGGCAGGTTCGACATGTTCTGGCTGGGGTTGGTAATGCCTTCGACCCCATCCTTGTCGGCCCGCCCGCCCCAGGCGCCGTTGATCATATCGACGAGGACGAACGGTTTGTGCTCCGGCCCGTGATAGCCGCCGATCGCCACCACGGTATTGCCGCCCTCGCCGGCCGCCATCAGCTTGTTGGGCGCAATCTGCGCCAGCGCCCCCATCACCGTGTCGACGACGCGGTAACCGGTGAGGGCGCGGGCCGCCACCGGCGCCGGCATGCGCGGGTTGAGGATAGAACCCTCGGGCGCCGTCACGGTGATGCAGCGATAGACCCCGGCATTGTTGGGCACGTCGTGATCGAGGGCGCAGCGGATGGTGAGATAGGTCGAGGATTTGACGAAGCTGAGGGTCGAGTTGATCGCCCCCTTCACCTGCGGCGACGAGCCGGTGAAATCCACCCAGAGGTGATCACCCTTGACCGTGATGCAGCACATGACCGGGATCGGCGCGGGTGAGAAACCGTCGCCATCGATATAGTCGGTGAAGCTGTACTCGCCGTCGGGCCAGCTGGCGATGGCTTTGCGGGTCAACTCCTCGCCATAGTCGATCAGCCGGTCGAAATAGCTTTCCAGTCCGTCGCCGTAACGGGCGAACAGCCGCAGCATTTCGCGCTCGCCGATGTTGCAGGTGGCGTATTGCGCATCGAGATCACCGAGCACCAGTTCGGGCAGCCGCACGTTCTTCTCGATAATGGTCAGCAGCGTGCGGTTGGGCAGCCCGCGCTCGTAGAGCTTCATCGGGGCGATGCGCAGCCCCTCCTGGAAGATCTCGGTCGAATCCGAGGCGTTCGAGCCGGGCACCCGCCCGCCGACATCGCAATGGTGCGCGATCACCACCGAGAAACCCAGCAGTTGCTCGGCGGCAAAGATCGGCTTGAACATGAAGATGTCGGGCAGGTGCATGCCGCCGGCATAGGGATCATTGAGGACGATCACGTCGCCGGGGAAGAGTTCGCCCTCGAAGCGCTGCAGCACCGCAACCATGGCATCGGGCACGGCGCCCAGATGCAGCGCCACGGTCTTGGCCTGGCTGAGGATGCGCCCCTGCCGGTCGCAGATGGTCACCGAGTAATCGAGGACATCGCGGACGATGGGCGAACGCGCCGTGCGCATCACCGCATAGGCCATATCGTCGACAATGGTATCGAGCCCCGACTTGATGACGGCAAAGGTGATGGGGTCGATCTCGCTCATTGGATCCGCTCCAGCGTGGCGACGAGGCTGCCGGTGGCGTTGGGTTCGATCCGCGCACCAGGCGGAATGACGATGGTGGTGTCGGGCGCCTCGATGATGACGGGTCCGTCGATGGCGCGGTCGACGGCCTCGCGGGCCATGACCGGCGTGTCCGTGGCGGCGCCGCGGCCGAAATGCACGGCGCGGCGGTCGATAACCTGTTCGCCGGTTACCGGCGCCGCAGATTTCAGGGAGCGGAAATCCAGCGGTTCGGAGTTGTGCGCATGGGCATGGAGCCGCAGCGCCACTGCCTCGACCGCGTCGGTGGGCGTGTAGCCGTAACTGTCGCGATAGGCCGCGATGAAAGCGGGCCGCAGCGCCGCCACATCGAAGCGCTCGAACGGGATCGACAAGGCCGCATCCTGTCCGTCGAGCCGCAGATCGATCTCGAGGCTGCAGGCGATGGCGACGACCGCATAGCCCTGCCCGGTCAGCTGTGCCTCCGCGGCCCGCCGCATCTGGGCCGAAAGCGCCGCGATCTGTGCCGCATCGATGCGATCGAGCCGCCCCTCCAGCGCACGCAGCTCGTGATGCTCCACCGTGCCGGCCAGCATCCCCATGGCAGTAAAGACGCCGGGTGAGGGCGGGAACACCACGCGGGTGATGCCAAGCGTGCGCGAGAGGTCCATCGCATGCACCGGGCCGGAGCCGCCGAAGGCCAGGAGCGTCAGGTCTCGCGGATCGAGTCCACGCTCCACCGTCACGGCGCGAATGGCGCGCACCATGTTGGCATTGGCCACCTCGCGGACGCCAAACGCCGCCGCTTCGATGCTGAGCCCCAGCGGCTGCGCCAACTCGCGCGCGATGGCCGTCCGCGCCGCCGCGACATCGAGCGCCAACGTACCGCCGGCGAGCCGGGGCGGCAGGAAACCCAGCACCACATTGGCGTCAGTGACAGTGGGGTTCGTGCCGCCCCGGCCATAGCAGACCGGACCGGGCGCCGCCCCGGCCGAGCGCGGCCCGACGGTCAAGAGCCCGGCCGGATCGATGGCAGCGATCGAGCCGGCGCCGTTGCCGACTTCGGCGACGTCGACGGTGGGCACCCGCATCATGTAGCCGCCCGCCTTGATGAAGCGCGAGGGCACCGACATGCCGGCGCGAAACTCGTATTCGTGGGTGCGCGAGAGCACGCCGCGATGGATCAGCGCCGCCGACGCGGTGGTGCCGCCCATGTCGAAGGCGACGAGGTTGGGCTCAGCGGTGGCGGCGCCGAGCCGCTCGGCCCCGACGGCGCCGGACGCACGGCCCGAGGAGATGAAGAACACCGGCTTCTGCTGCGCCACGGCGGCCGAGGAGAGCCCGCCATTGGAGTTGCCGATCAACAGCGGGGCCGTCACGCCGTGGGCACGCAGTTTCTGCTCCAGCCGGGTCAGATAGCCGCGCAGCGGCGGCAGGACATAGGCATTCACCGCGGTGGTGGAGGTGCGCTCGTATTCACCGGCTTCCGGCAGCACATCGACCGATGCGGTGACCGCGATGGCGGGGAAGGCCGCAGCAAAGGCCGCGGCCGCCTGCCGCTCGTGCAGCGGGTTCCTGTGGGAGTTGAGAAAGCAGATGGCGACCGACTCGATGCCTTCGGCGGTGAAAAACCGCCCTGCGACCAGCACGTCCTCGACCTCGAGCGGCGTCATCACCGACCCGTCGGCGCACACCCGCTCGGTCGCCTCCAGTCGATAGCGGCGCGCCACCAGTGGCTCGGGCTTGTCCCAGGTGAGATCGAACATGCCGGGGGTGCGCAGCCGGCCGATCTCCAGCACATCGCGAAAGCCGCGCGTGGTGATCAGCCCGCAGCGGGCACCCAGCTTCTGCAGCAGCGTGTTGGAGCCGACCGTGGTGCCGTGCAGCACCTCGCTCAGCGCACCCGGGGCGAGATCCGCCGCGGCCAGCACCTCGAGCATGCCGGTAACCAGCGCGTCTTCCGGCGCCTCAGGGGTCGAGCTGACCTTGGCCGAGAAACTGGCGCCGTCGCTGCGCAACAGCACCAGGTCGGTGAAGGTGCCGCCGATATCGACGCTGAGGCGAGCGCTGGGGGTCATCGGCTATTTGTCGGAATTGAGTTTGCCGCCATTGGCCCAGTCATGCGGCTCGATATCGTGGAAGACGATGTCGACGACCTCCGGCCGGCATTTGAGGATGCGGGCCGTCTCGCGCGTCACGATCTCGGCAAACTCGCGCTTCTGTTCGATGCTGCGCCCCTTGAGCAGCTCGACCTTGATCATCGGCATTGGTGTCTCCCTGGGAGCGTTCTGGTGCGCTTGACGGTTGGTTGGGTTCGGCTCTCAGTTGAGTTTGTCACCAGACGGCGCCCCGAACGCGATGTCATCCCGGCGAAGGCCGGGACCCATCCTGAGATGTGGCGGCCCTGGCGCAACTCCCTCACCATCTCAGGATGGGCCCCCGGCCTGCGCCGGGGTGACATGGTGGGTGTGGCAGCAACGGTGACACAACCGATGCTCATGCTCCGATCGGACATCCGCGCAGCCCTCTACAACCACGCATTCACATGCCAGGGCGCGAACTCGTCTTCGCCATAGCCCAGCAGTTCGCTCTTGGTCGGCTGGCCCGAGGCGGTGGCGATCATCTGGCGGAACACCAGTTCGCCCATCTCGTCGATCGTCGCTTCATCATCGAGGATGGCGCCGCAGTTGATGTCCATGTCCTCTTCCATGCGCCGGAACATCGCGGTGTTGGTGGCGAGCTTGATCGAGGGTGATGGCCGGCAGCCGAAGCAGGAACCGCGTCCGGTGGTGAAGGCGATGAGATTGGCGCCGCTCGCCACCTGTCCGGTCGCCGACATCGGGTCGAACCCCGGTGAATCCATGAAGACGAGGCCCTTGGTGGCGAGCGGCTGGGCATAGCCGATGACATCGGTGAGGTTGGTGGTGCCGCCCTTGGCCACCGCGCCGAGCGATTTCTCGAGGATGGTGCTGAGCCCGCCGGCCTTGTTGCCGGGCGAGGGGTTGTTGTCAAAACCCTGCGGCTCGTTGCGGGTGTACTCCTCCCACCAGTCGAGCAGCCCAAGCAGTTTTTCGCCCACCTCCCGCGTCACCGCGCGTTCGAGCAGCAGATTCTCGGCGCCATAAATCTCCGGCGTTTCGGCGAGGATGGCGGTCCCACCTGAAGCTACCAATCGGTCGACGGCGGCGCCGAGCGCCGGGTTGGCGGAAATGCCGGAGAAACTGTCCGAGCCGCCGCATTGCAGCCCGACGATGATCTCGCTCACCGGCACGGGCTCACGCTTGGCTGTTGCCGCGCGCTCCAGCATCGCTTCGACCAGTTCGATACCGCGGCCGATCGAGGTGCGGGTGCCGCCGGTCTCCTGCATCACCAGCTTGTTGAGCTCGTCACCCAGTTCGAGCTGCTGCTCGTCGATCAGTTGGTCGATCTGGTTGTCCTCGCACCCCAGCCCTACCAGCAATACACCCGCGAAGTTCGGGTGGCGGGCATAGCCGCCGAGGGTACGGCGCAGCATTGCCATCGACATCGAACCGTCGGCGACGCTGCAGCCCGATTTGTGGGTCAGCGCCACCACCCCATCGACGCCGGGATAGGGCGCGAGCCGGGCGGGATCGCGAAAGTGGTCGGCGATCATCCGCGCCACCAGCGACGAGCAGTTCACCGAGGTGAGCACCCCGACATAGTTGCGCGTGGCGACCCGGCCATCGGCGCGCACGATGCCATCGAAACTTGGGATCTCCGCCTGCCCGCGCAACGGCGCGTTGGAGAGCCGGGTGCCGATGGCATGGCCGGCCATCGAGGTTTCGAAGCCCAGATTGTGCAGGTGGACATGCGCGCCGGCGGCGATCGCCTGCCGCGCCACCCCGATCGGCTGGCCGAAGCGATGCACGGCCTCGCCGGGCTGAAGCGCCACCAGCGCCACCTTGTGCCCGAACGGGATGTCGGCGGCGGCCGCACCGGGGAACGGTGCCAATGCTTCCCCGGCGTGCAGGTCGCGCAACGCGATCCCCACCTCATCCCCGGGCTTCAGCTGCAGCACTGCAGCAATCGGACCAGCCATCATCGCCTCCCTGAGGAGAGACAATCACACTAATCGTCGATTGTCAGCAATCAGCAGACGGAAACTGTCACCACGGGTGAGAGACCTGCCGGCCTGCTGTTACTGCGCCACCGCGCGCGGGTTCTCTTCGGTATGCGCAGCGAGCAGCTTCACTTCGGCCTCGTTGTGGCTCCGGGCCAGTTGCTCGGCGAGATCGGGGTTGCGCTCGATCACCGCGGCGATCAGCGCCGCATGCTCATCGACCAGCGCCGCATAATCGGTAGGAAAGAAGCCCGAATGCACCATGTGGAAGCGCACCTGTTGCATGATGTAGCCATGCTGCTCGGCCAGCCGCCGGTGCTTGGCGATCTCGACGATCTCCTGGTGCAGGCGGAAATCGATATCGGTCACGTCCTCGAAGCGCTTGTCCTTCACCGCCCGGGTCAGTTCGGCGACGGTGGATTTGAGCCGTTTGTGGTCGGCGGCCACGCCGTGCTCGGCCGCCAGCCGCGCCGCCAGGCCCTCAAGGGCGGCGCGCAGCGTGTAAAGCTCCCAGGCATCGCGCGGCGAGGTCTCGGAAACCTGCCAGCGGGTGAACGCCACCTGCTGCACCAGCCCCTCGCGCGCCAGTTGCGCCAGCGCGGCGCGCACGGTGCCGCGGCTGACCTCGAGCTCCTCGGAAAGCTGGGTCTCGAGCAGCCGTCCGCCGGCCGGCAGGATGCCCTCGAGAATGTGGGTGCGGATGCCGTCGGCCGCCTGCCGGTCCAGCAGGCGCTTTTCGGACTTCAGGCTAGTCAACTTGGCCATAAGCCCCCCGCGATTGCTGACGATCAACCATCAACCAGCAATTAGCTCATCGGGCTTCGTCCGTAAATGGAGCCCGGCAGCGACTCGCGCTGACCACATAATGCTCAGCGTACGGTGGACAAAAGGCAAGGGCCGGCGCGAGGCGCCGGCCCTTCCAGACCCCACCGATTGAGGACAGGCTAGAGCACGTCGGCCGAGACCGAAGCGCGGAACGGCGCGGTCGGGCTCGCCAGCGGACGCAGCGCATCCATGGCGGTGCCCTCGTCGCCGAACGGAATCGAGAGCCCGAGCTTGACGGTGTGCGTGGTGTTCGACTCGTCATCCTGGTCGAAGGCATGCATGCCCTCATAGGAGGCGACGAGGTTGAGGTTGAGCTCGCCCGGCAGCCGGTAAGCCGCCTTGACGCCCCAGTTCACATACTCCCCCGGGTCGTTCGACACGTCGAAGCTGGCGCTGAAGCCATAACCCAGGTTGGCCATCACGGCGAAATCGCTCGACAAGGCATAGGCCGCGCCAATCTCGGCAAACGGCCCGACAAAGCCTTCGTCGTCATTGTCGAAATCGTCGTTCGGTGCAAAGGCATAACCGAGCCGGCCAACCAACTGCGCGCGATCGATATCCACTGCCGCCTGGACGCCGGCGGCATAACCGAAGAACTGCTCCTCGGTCTCGGCATCGGGATAGGTGGCCAGCGTACCGAAGCCACCCAGATACCAGCTGTCGATCCGGGCGCCGATTTGCGCACCGAGCACGCCGAGATTGCCGTTGGTCACCGCCGGATCATTTTCGCCGATCGACAGCCATTCGCCATAGCCATCGAGCCCGAGCACCAGGGCATCGTACTGGCCCTCGATGGCGAACGTGCCATAGAGCCCACCGAAACTGCTGAAATCGCCGCCATCCTCCTGCGCCATGCGGCCCAGCCCGCCAAGCTCAACCACGCCGCGCAACCCGTGCGACTCAACAATCGGCACCTCATCCACAGTGTCGATAAACAGATCGGCAGCCTGAGCCCCCGAGACAAGCACCAGGGCGCCAACGCCAAACATGAACGAACGGAACACGAATCGAACCTCCGAGGTTTATTACTCAGCTATATCAAGTCATATGATGACTTAACAGCCGGCTGATTTCGGTTCGGTTGACGTTGTTGCCGATGCACCACAGCTGGATTGACACGCCGTATGGCGGATATCAGCTCAAGCGATGGCCGGCGCGCCTGTGCCGCAGGCGTCAAGTCGATTGGCGTCTAGGCGCCGCCGGTTTTGCCTTTCCTGGGAAGCCCCTCGAAATCCTGATCGACATCGCGCCACGGCACGCCGACAGCACGTTGGTAGCGCCGGACGATGTCAGGCTCACGATCGGCTGAAAGCTCCAGCAGCGCCAAAGGCGCCAACCGGCGGACGGGCCGATGGAATCGCGCTTCGTTGCCGACATCCTGGCCAAGTCGTGCGGGCAGCAGCCAGTAATCGCCAACCTGAGCCGTAGCGTCAGCAAATTGCACAACAGCGTCCCAGACGCGCAGGAACTCAGCTTTTGCCGGACTGGCCTTCGATGACTCCAACTCGATCTCGCAAATCATGCGAGCCCGGCCGGATTGACCCATATCGGGGTGTGCGTGATCGGCACGCCGGACGCAGTGCAACTCGCCTGGCTCCTCGAACGCCAGCTGCTCCCTCGTCAGCAATTCCACATACTGACCTTTGGAAGGGGTCCAGCCGGCGAGACTCCCGACGTCGATAGTCAATCTGGGCCTGGGGACCTGTCCGGGTGTGCTGGATCCACCGTCCTGCGCCAGCACACTGAACAACGCAAAGCTGTTGTTGTCAGAGAGTTTCCAGCCCGTTTCGGCATGGCTGTGTCGCTCCAGGCGCAGCAACTGGTTCGGGCGGGCCTGCGCGCGTTCCGCGAGAATGCTCATTGGCACCGTGACTGGAGGCACCGCCGGATTGGCATGATCGTAGGCGTCGAGCCAGGTCTGGATGAGCGGTGCCGGGGATACGGTTTTCAGCGCCTCGAAGCGAACGCGTGACGACAATCGAGCTCGAGCGGCCAAGTCTATCCCCGGTAGCGCCCGCTCGGAGAGCCGACCATTGATTGCTGCAGTCTCGGTTGTCTCGACCACCTCCAGGTACATCAGGTAGCGTCCGGGGTCCGCTGGCAGTGCGACGACGGCATCGCCCGTATGCGGGTCAGTCGATGCTGGTTCCGACCCGGCGGGGCAGGTAACGGTAAAGCCATCGACGGTGTAGAAACCCCGGCGCAGTTGCAGCCCGCTGTCACCAATGTACGGAACGAAGCCACATTTCAGGCCAGCCGGCCCGCCGTGTTCTCCGTAAATGGCCCGAACTGCGGCGCGCATCTGGCCGGCGACGATCGAGCTGTGCTCGTTCCAGTCATGATCGAGCAGAGGGCGGCCCTGCTGCAGCAGCACCCGCGAATAGTCTCGATCCGCGCTGACGCTGTCGTTGGACGTGTCGATACGCATGCGATCCCCCTAACGCCTGGCAACGATGCCGGCACGTGACTCCATTGGCACGAGCTGGTTCAGCCGCTCGACCATCACTCCCCGCAACCGGCCCCCGGACGTCGATCGAAAGGCTCCGAGCTCACGTTCGCCCGACTTCTCCGCGTCCGGTTGTTGCTGCACCAGTTGAGCGTAGCCGTCCTGGCCGTAGTTCAGGCTTGCGAACCCCTCGGGTGGTGTCGGGGCGGTTGGCGACAGCGGCGTTAGCGAGTTGGCGATGATGGATTGAGGCGTCACACTGGCCTGTCCAAGCACCGTACAGTTCACCAGCTTGAGACGAATGCCGGCCGGGAATGCTTCGGTTGCGCCAACCGGGTGTATGATGCTGCACGACGCATCCAGCGTGACCTCTGTCGGCCTCGCGGCGGAGATCGAACCGACGACCGAGCGCACCAGCGTCACGCGGACTGGGCCAGTGTTGTTGATGTCGATCCCCGCCGGATGGGCGCTTGCCTGATCGCCGCTGGGGATCGTCGTATCCACCAGCGTCACATCGCGCAGCACGAGTTCCGAGACATTGCTGCCCAGAATCAGAGCTTTGCAGGCAAAGAACGCTCCCTCGATCACCACCCGCGTCGCACTGGGAAAAATCGAGAGATCGATTGCGCCATTGCCCAGGATCGCTGGCGAGACGCCGGGCTTTGCTATGATCGAGAGTTCGGCGTGAGACGACGAAACAGGAGTTGTCGGCCGCCAAGGGTAGCTTTCGCTGCTACAGAGTGCGAGCTGACCGTGCGCGTCGAGTTGCCCCCACAGGCCGTGACTGGCGGTGGTCGGCTCGCCCTCCGGGTGGACGGGCTCGGACGCATCATCCAGAAACGGACGATATGCGCCGCCACCGATGTCGCCGCCGAACTCCCGAAAGTAGCGAACGCGGAGCGTTGCATCCACGCCGTCGGGAGCCTGGATGCGGCCCAGTTCCGGATCAATGGTCCAGCGGCTGCTTCGCTTGGCCGGCACCCTGGCGAACCTGACAACGCTGAGCGGCAGGGGCACGAATTTCTGTCCCCGCTGCACGAACAGGGCGATGGCGCGGTCCGGGCCATAGATCGTGGCCCGGAAGGGGTTGCTACGGGCAACGTCACTCAATCTGATGGCGCGGGCCGAGGTGAGAACGGCGGTATGGTGGCCATCGGCGGCGCAGCAGAGTTGGGTATCGAGGCCGATGGGACTGAAGGTCAGGAAGCCATTCCGCTGGTATGGTTCGACCAGGTCCATCGCATAGGCGCGCTGCGTCCAGGCCTCAAGCACCGCATCTTGCGGGTGCCACCGACCATTCTCCGCGTGCCGATCGATACGCCTGACGGTCGCCACCCTGGACAGCCGGCCGGGCGAAGGGGTCGCGATGTCCGGTCCGGTCATCTGCCTGAGATCAGGCAATCCCTGCCCCGGCAGTGGCACCGAGGCACGCAACGAGGTCGTAGTCGCGACGTTGCGGGTGTTCTCGAACAGCGCGCTGTGCCAGCCGGTCGAGGCGCTGAGCGCCACCGGCAATGCGCCGGGCGTTCCCTTGCGCCGTCTGAGCCAGATCGTTCGCGCCATCTCGCGGCGAAGGTTGCCGGCATCAGCGCGATCTCCATCACCGTCGTCAAAACCGGCGGCGAGCACGGAACGGTGGCCAATCAGATCGGCGATGTAAGGCAACAGCGCCGCATCGCAGGTTTCGAGGAAACTATCGTCGTAGCCTTGCTCGATGGCCGCTTCGATCGTGGCGAAGGCTTCGGCGAACCTTCGCAGCACAGCGGCGAGCGGGCCGTTGTCTCCGTCCTTGCTGCGGATCACCGAAGGGAAGAGGTGGAACAGGTCAGTGCCGCTCATGCTGCTTCCCACTCGTCGATGACCAGCGTGCCACGGATCTCCGGCCTGAGGATCACAATGGTTGCAGGCAGTATCCGCCCCAATGTCGAAATGCCTCCCTGAGCGGCGGCCACCACCTGCCGGATCAGCTTTGCCGGGCTTGGCAGAGCATGAGGGCCGAAGCGGGTGAATTCGCCATACGCGACGCCCGGGACCGAATGGACGGCGCTCAGCGCCTCGCTCATCCGTGCTGCTTGACCGAGTTGCCGATTCTCGAAGCCGAAAAGCGTCGTCAGCGCCAGTTCGACCTCAGCCACAACGGTGGCCCAATCTGCGCCAGGGACCGGCTTTACGCGAACGCTGACCGACAGCGGCACCACCGCTCCGCTGCACAACATTGGCGGCCGCCACGGCGCGGCGGCACGCAGCGCCTGGACAAGGCCGTCCCAGCGTGGGTCGCCCTGCTCCAGCGGCCCGGCGCCCAGGTCGCCGAGCACGGACAATAGCGGCCAGGCGTCAGCATCTTGTTGTACCGGCGCCAGCAAGGCCTTGGCGATGCCGGGCATGGATTGCGCGAGTGCCTCGCAATCAGCCGCGCTGACGACGTGGCCGAGCGACAGCGTGGCGAAGGCAGCATTGGCGCGCACACGGGCGATCGGCTCCGCCTCCGTCCCGCCGACCGTGGCGGCGGGATTGACCGCTTGCTGGACACCCAATGGGTGATCGATGGGCAGCCTCAATCGGCCGGGGCCGACATTTCCGGCGACGCCCGAACCGACGCGGTAGCGAGCCAGAATGTTTTCCCGACCGGTCGGCGGCCGAGCGCCGTGCCGTCCATCGCCAAAGGTGACCTCTACAGCGTTCTTGTTGTCCTCTTCGACGAGGAACACCGGGGCACCGGTGCGGTCCTCGGCGAGACTGCCGACCGGGGTCCAAGCCTCGCCGCCCACCTGCACGGTGATCGCCGGCGCCGCCCGACCAGTTTCAAGGGAACTCAGCCGTGTCAGCGGTTTGCGCGACAGCGGGAAGCTCTGATGCTCAGCAGTCGCGTCACCACTTCCCAACACCTCCTCATAGGTTTCACCGTGCGTCACCTCGACCACATTGGCGTAAATCTTCAGCGCCGTGGGGTCGTGGGAAAAGCGCAGCGAGCGATCCAGCGTGATCGCCGTCCTGCGGCCGCTACCGACCGGCACTGGCAGGTCGGACCCTGGTTGCCACACCTGGGCGATGCGCAGCACTTCGGGACGCCCCTCCCAATCGGCGGGCCGGTCTGCAGGCGGCAGATCGTCTACAATGATATGCCGTCCGGCCCGCAGACCGGGATAGCTGTCGTGCAACTCGACCCAGCCAAGGTCCGCGGGCAGCACGGCGGGCGGAACCAGGGACGATTGCGTCTCAACCGCATCGATATGCACGGTGGGGCGCTGCACCACCTCTGCCAAACCCTCGCCCCAGCTATCGGTACTTTTCCAGTCGCGATCGAGGTGAAGCCGTGTGACGTTGCCGGTGATGCCGTAGCCGCTCCGCGACATCAGCTCCGTTCGGTCGATGGTGTAGACTTCCAGGTCCTCGCCATGGCGGCTGCGGTCGCGGATCTCGATACAGATCTTGTCGCCCGGCAGCAGCGTCGGATAGTGACCCTCGAGGTCGATGCGATTTGGGGTGCGGCTTTCATCCTCGTCGATCGGCCAATCCCGGGCAACGCCGCCCGGCTTCTCGGGAGGTTGCTTGGGGGCATTGTGCCCGAAGAGACTGGCGCGACGCCGGAAGGCAACTACCGTCCGATCACCACCGGCCGTGGTCTGAGCCGTGTCACCATGCTGAGCCGGAGCCATTTTGACGACAGTGTGCTCGTCCGTGTGGTTGGAGGTGACCGCGCGCGCCACGAAAAACAGGTGGAGGTCGACCCTGGGCATGAGCACGACGAGGCAACCCGGCGCGAGACCAAGGTCCGGGCGCTCGAGCTTGATCTCCGTCTCCTCCAGCTTGATCAGTTGAGCGACGCCTATGATGATCTTGAGTTCGTTGAACCCGGCCCGCGCGACCAGGTCGCGACTGGTCTCGAACACCTGCGGCAGTTCGCCGGAGCGCGGCACAGCCGCAATCTTGCTGCCGGCATTGATCCGCACCTCCTGTTCGAGGCTTGGCTCGATGGTGTAGGCGAGGTGTCCCTGAGCCGCCGTTCCTTGCTGTCGCGCGTAGCCGACGAGTCGCGCCAACTCGATCACCGACCGCGGCTCGACCGCCGTCGAGAGGAAGGCCTCGTTGATGAGGCGTTCCTGGTAGAATCCCAGGACGTCGCAAACCGATGCCACGGCGTCGGCGAGGCCCAAGGTCAGATCGTCGACCGGGTCATCGTCGCGGGGTACCGGAACGTCCAGTCCCGACAGAATCCGTCGCAAGTGGCTCGCGTGGTCAACACCGGCAAGCTGCAGCGGCTGACGAGTCGGCACACGCGGCGGCGTCGAGTCCTGCGGGCACATGTGATTGATCTGCAGGTTGCGCTCGGCCCACTCAGACAAGGGACACCTCCTCGCTGTTGATGAAGGCAACCTCGAGCGGACCGATTTCTATAGTCGCGATCGGGGACCCACCGCTCAACGGCACCGTTGGCATGTCGTGGCGCTGGAACCGCTGCTGGACGATACCGGCAACGCCGGGCAGCCTGAGAATCGACGCGGCGATCTGACTCCAGCGGACGGATTGACCGAAGGTGACGTTATCGGCCGAGAACCTTTCGACGAGGTGCCGGCGCACGCTCCCTCTGACATCGGCAAAGGCGTAGCCCTGCTGAATTTCGAGCTGCAGCTCGATCTCGATCTCCACGTAGAAGGGAGAGACCACCGCCACTTCGTGGTTGATGCTGCGCACTTCATCGAGCCGGCGCTGCACATGCTGCTGCAACGGTCGCCATGATGGGGGGTAGCCGAGATCACCGGGAGCCGCCCGAAATCCGAGCGGATCGATCGCCACGACGACGAGCTTGCGGGCGCCCTCGGCGAAAATGGTGGCCGCCGCCTGCTGCACGCCGCCCACCTGCCGCGCGAAGCGCTCGTAGTCGGCGGCGACCGTGGCACGCGGCTGATCGACAGCGATGCTGCCGGGCGCCACCAGGCTCATCAGACGCGCCGACTCGGGCATGCTCCCGCCGGTCGCCGGCAGCGGGTTGGAAACCCTAGCCACATGATCGCGAACGACCAGAGTCGCTGCCGCGCTGCGCGGCGCCAACCGATTTATGGCGCCCGCCGCGACATTGCCGGCCGCACCTTTGCCAGTGCGATACTCCAGCATGAAACTCTCGTATTGCGGCCGCGCGCCGCAGACGCCATCACCGAAGCGCAGGTGGACGGCGCCGTCATCGTCGCGCTCGACGCAGTAGTGGTGGTCCCAGGGTCGGCTCGACAGCAGGTCGGGCTGCAGGTCCCAGTTGCTCCCGTCCGGCGCAGTGAGCTTGATGCACGCAAGTGCGTTCCTCGGGTCCTGCCGCAGCCGCTCCGAAGCGCTTGTGCCTGGGGCACGCGCGGCAAAACTGAGATCGGTCAGCCGCAGGCGAGCGTCGGAGACCTTGACCTCGGGCCCGGCTTGCCACCCGCCGTGATCGACGAGCACGACATTGCCGAGCGCGGTCACCGCACTCGCCTGCGCCATGGCCCCGGCGATGGACTGCGGCAGTGCGTCGGCTTCGTGCCAGGTGATCCACCATGTACCCGTGCCGGCAATCGGGGTCGCGTCAGTCAGTTGCACCGGGTGATGCAGCTGCGCGCGCGAAGCCGCGGCGTCGCCGGCGGCTTCAAGGATCAGGACCATGCCGGCGCGCAACGGCGGGGTCGCCGACAGCTCGATGACCGCCGAGGTCGCTCCTGCCGACAGCGGGCCGCGAACCGACATTCGATTGTGTCGCTCGAAGTAGGTACGGCGGCCGCGTTCAAGCGGCCAGAACTGGGTCGACGAGGCGGCCCCTTCGTCACCAGCCAGCAAGCCGAGGTCGGCGATCTCCTCGAACGACGCGGCGCCGCCCCGCACGATGATCTGGACCCAGGCGCGGGCATTGCAGCCCTCGTGCAGCGTGTAATCGATCAGCCGGCCATGCCGGCGGAGCGATCGGCGCTGCCGAGCCGTCCCGATATGGGCCTCGGTGGCCACCGCGTCCTGCCTGTAGCTCAGACGGTCTGCGGCGAAAGCCAGGGTCTCGACCATGGTCATGCCGAAGTCTGCGGCGTGGCGCTCGGTCCAACTGGGCACCGTCGAGGCGAGCCGGTCCAGCATCAGTTGCCGGAAACTCTCGTAGTCCTTTGCCAGGTAGTCGATGATCGGCCGCGCCACTTCAGCCCCTCCACTCAAAGCGCTCGGCCACGATCGCGTCTCGCGTCGCCGGCTGGTACTCGATGAGTACGTAGAGCGTGCCGTCGTCGCTGCTGACCTCGATGTTGCGCAGCAGCAGCACGTCCCCGAGCCAGCGCTGGATCTCGGATTCGATCAGGCGCTGCAGGGTCGCGACCACCTCGGTGCTTTGCGGCGCGAAGACCATGCGCTGGATGGCGCAGCCGAAATCCGGGCGGTTGACCCGCTCGCCGGGAACGGTGAACAGCAGCAGCTCCAGCATGTGCCGCAGATGATCCCTTTCAGCAGCCGTTCCGGTCAGCCGATTCTCGAACGCGTATGGGAAAGCGATCTGCATGGCCTCGATCCCTAGCTCGCCGTTACCCGCGTCTGCGTCTGCAGAATCAGCAGCGGCGTGCTGTTCGGCTGCGCAACCGACTGACTGTCAAACACAACCACCGGCATGTTTCCGGCAAAGACCCGCTGCGCCACGGTCGTCCAGCTGGCAGTGACGCAGGGCGGCTGAGTGTAAGCCGTCATGTTCGGCCACTGGCAGTTGGAGATGGTGTAAGGGTGCGGTTGCACCGAAATCGGGTTGCCGCCGACGGTAACCCGCTGCGCGACGGCCGACGGTTGGGCCGGTCCCTGATGGGAGCATTGTACCGTCGCGCCCTGGTGCACCACGAATCCCGGCATCTCTCTCTCCTCAGCGAACGACCAGGGCGTCGCCATTGATCTTCACTTCCGACGACGTGATCTCGATGGTGTTGGCAGGGCCGCAGGAGATGAGGACCGACGTGTCGGTGATCCGGACGCGCGGTCCGTTCTCTCCTTGCAAGGTCTCGAGGACGATGGCATTGCCACCCCCGGCGCCGAGGACCAACCGGTTGCCGCTCGTCGACTGAACGATTACCGGCAACGATGCGAGACCAGCGGTTGCGCCGAACGCGGACGGCAGCTCGGTGTCGTCCTTCCACCAGCAGCCGGTCCAGATAGCCATGCCGTCGGGGTCGCCGCCCTGAAACTCCACCCACACGCCGGAGCCGACCGGCGGGATGGCAAACATGCCGTTGCTCCCGCCGGCATAGGGGATGCAAGCCTCGGCAATGGCATCGACCGGATTGCGACCACCTAGCGGGACGCGCACGCCCAGACGCCCGTTGGCTGAGGCCTGCATCGTCGAGGTGACCCAACCCTTGTACTTGCCGTAATACCTGCCCTCGCTCATTGCATGACCTCGATTGAGCGGCCGACGCCCTCGCGCTCCAGCGTGCAGCGCTGCTGGTAGGCTCCGGGCCGGATGGCATGGGTTACTCGCTTCACATAGTAGAGCCCGTCCAGCTGACGGCCGGCGCCACGCACGCCGACAAGCCGCCGCGGCTTCAGCACGTGGCCATAGGCCGCCATGTCGACTTCCGCCGTCGCGGTCAGCGGGTTGTTGGAGCGCTCCGCGGCGGCATTGGCGCTGTCGAGCGCCCCGAGGAAACCATCGCCCAGCGGGCTGCGAGCCAGGGTTTTGCGCACGATGCCGCGCTGGTAGTCCCGCGCCTTGCGCGCTACGAGGCTGGGACCACCCGGGAGTTGCGCGATGACCTGCTGCAGGACCCGCAGGCGCGAGTCGAGGGCGGCGCCGTCCGAACTCTCAGGCTTCAGCGAGTCATAACTGAAGTGCAGCCTGGCATTGCTGTTTGGGCCCATATTGACGCTCAGTGCAGGCTGCGGTTGCGAATTGTGGGGTGGCGGCCCCCAATAGACGGTGTTGGTATTGGGAGTGGCGTCCGGTTCGACGTAGAAGACATGGGCGTGGGCGGCAGCGAGCTTGCGGATGTATTGCAGGTCGGTGCCCGACTGGATCGGGATATGCTCGAGCGGCGAGGGCACGCGGCTGTTGCGGGCCGGGATGACGCGCAGCGATCCGCCCAGGTATTTCTGGTACCGGGTAAGGATGGTCAGCACGCGCAGATCGGAACTGAGTCCCAGATGATTGATCGAGCGTTCCTCGACATCCATCATCACCCGCACATCCTCACCGGTGATCGTCAGGGTGGCGCTGCCGGGCCCATCGCCCGGATTGGCCTGCCGGTGAGTGATAAAGCCATCGATCAGGCTCTCGACCCGCGGCCCGACCACCACCTGCACGACGACGCGGGAGAACGGCGCCAGCAGCGGATGCTCGAACACCGGACTGTCGGCGCTGACGACGCCTGACCGGCGCCCCGCCCCGAAGGTGATCTGGAAGCCGTCATTGCCCTCGTCGCCGAGTTCTATCTCAACGCTCTGCAGCGCCTCCATCAGCATGGCCGGTGCGGGCGTTGCGCGTTCTTCCCCCAGATAGAGGTTGAGGCGGATACCGAGCAGGCGGGGATCGGTCATCGGGCCCTCATCTTGGATGCGCTCCCGGCACCGGCACCTTGAGGATAGTGCCGACAACCTCGAGCTCAGCCGGGTCGAGCGCGTTGCCGGCATCGCAGATGCGCCAATAAAGCTCAGGCGCCCCCAGGGTCGCCGCGGCAATGTTGTCGAGACGACCGCCATCTTCCACCGGCACTTCGAACACTGCCGCTCCGGCGGCACGGGCGGGCAGGATGCGGCGCTCGGCATAAATGACGACTCGGCCGTCGGGCCGCCGGAAGGTGCGGGTGGGGAGTTCGGAGTAGCGGCTGGTGTGGGTGAACATCTTTGCCTCTCAGAACAGATTCACGCTGCCGCCCAGCACGCTGGCGCCACTCACTGCACCACGCATCGTGGCCAGCGCTTCCTTGGCCATCTGGTGGGCGATGAAGACGTTGTAGCCGGGGCCGTTGATGGGCAGATCGTTGTAGCTGAGCACCCGGAGACCGAGGCTGACGCGGGCCCGGATCGGGTTGAGGTCGGGGTCATGCTGCTCCTCGGTCACCGAGAGTTCGGTGAGCCGCACCGGGATTACCCGTTTCATGCCCCAGACGAGGAAGGTCATCGGTGCCGCTGGCGGCAGAATTTCCATACTGCCGGCCATGAGCCGCTCGGAATTCCAGGTCACCAGCGAGCTCTTGGGGTAGAGCAGCATCTCGAGCTGGGCCAATTGTGGATGGATGCCGGCCTGATGGGCGATCGGGTCACCCTCGGCGAGGTGATCGGTGGCGTCGATCTCGACCTCGAGCCGCATGGTCTCGATCGGCGCACCGCGCAACCGCACGAAATCGGTGGTGTCCCCAGTCCCCTCCGCCATGAATTGCGGCTGCAGGGTGCGCGACACCGATTCCGGGTTGTATTGGAAGACGATCGCGGTCGACGCGGGGTTCTGCAACTCCATCGCCACAAGGGCGCCCTTGCGGACCTTTGGAGAGGCGGTGAGGCCGGTCATGCGCGCAATCCCACTATTGTTGCTTTGGTTTCCACTACGTCGCTCTATTTGTAGAACCTAAAGACCCACTCGTGATTCTCACTGATTACGACCTCCTGCAGCAAAGTGGTAAACGACGGCGCGAAACACGATTTGTTTGGATCGGCACGGGAGTACATCTTCTGGGTGGAAACAGATGATCTCTTGCTCTCTCCGCTTTTTGGGGAAAACCACTTAATCGCACCCTTCACCTTGTCGTTTGACATACTCTCGCTGAGAACTCGCCGAGCGATGGACAAATGCGCGTCGGTGTATCCAGTTCTGTTCTTTGGCTTGGGTCGCGCGAACCTGGCCATGAACAATGGAGAGTCAATTATGTATGTCTTGACGGCGATCATCTCGTTTCGGACTGCCCAAGCGACCAATGCCTGAAGCTCCTCCGACTCACCCTTCGCTTCATCCGAAATTATTTGAGCGAGTCTTTCTGCGTTGCCGTTTTCCTTGCCGCTGGCGTCATATAGGTGCGGATTTGGGGAGCCGGCACCGATGCTCTCCAGCGCCGCCCGGGTCGCCACAACTATCTTGGTATCGGAGCGTGAAGCCGGCTTGCCCGGCAGCTTCTTGTCGCCAGTCCGACCAGTGGCGTAGGCAACATCCCAAAGCTCATGAAAATACTCCCCGTCGGGCGCCACATAGGTACTGTCGACGATCCCTGCCGCCGCGCGCTTGGCGCTGCCGGAGCCGACGCGCTGCCTCATCCCGTCCCAGTTTCTGGTCCAGCGACCTTCGTCGGTGATGGTAGTATTGCGGCGGCTGAACGGGTGGTACGTCAGGCTCTGTGGGTCCGGGTCCGCTCCAGACTTATCGACCAGTTTGCTTACGAAGGATCGGGGCGCTTTGCTGAAATCGACGACGATCGTCGCCCTATCCGTTGGCTGTCTGATCGTCGCGTTCTGAACCTTGTGGGACAGCACTTTGAAGGTCGGTCCCTTTGCCGAGCTTGGGGAGACAGCACCTCTGGCTGCCTCTCGGTCAGGCACGACGGCAGGCGAGTTTTGGGTGACGACACGGTCGGCGGCGCGATCGGCCTCGAGCTCTAGGTCGTCGCTCGCGCCGGCAGTTCGGGACTTTGCCATGACGGCAACGTCGCTCTGGTCTGCGCTACCGCCATCAGACTTGTGCCCGCTAAGGGGCGGGAGCGCTACCGGCCCCCGCTGCTCCTCTTCCTCCTCCTGCACCTCCTTCTTCCACAGGTCCGCTTCCGCCTTGCGGCGAACTTTGAGTCCTCTCAGTTTCTTTCCCTTGGAATGGATCCATTTGCCGAACTCCTTCTCTGCCTTTTCGAAGTCTCCAGCGTTGACGTGCTTGAGGAGTGTGGTGCCGGCGAGTCGACCAGTGTTGAACTTGAACGAGACCAAGGCGTCGAACTGGGACTGGGTGAGACTGACATGTGTGTGGCGCCGCACATGCTCGACTACCGGCGCCAGGTCCTGCTGAAGGACCTCGGCTGCTTGCTCCTCGGTCATGCGAGCGCCGACGCTCCAGTCTATCGTCCCCGCACCCATTTTTGTGTGGCCATAGCCACCCGAAAGGGTGCCCTTGGTCGCGCCACCCTGCCATTCCTCGCTCGGACGAAGATCGTCGTAAAGGAATGCGGAGAACACCTCGTGTCCTTTAATGAAGGCAAGCCCTTCCGGGCTCAGAGTGAGGGACGCGTTTGGCATAGGCTTCTCAACCGGAGCAGCCTTCGCTTTCCTGTTAGCTCGTCGCTTGGCTGCCAGGCCCACTGAGGAGTCCAGTTGGCCCGAGTCGAATTGCATTACATGCGCCAGTTCATGCGACAGCAGATGGAGGCCCTCTCTGGATTGAGGAGCAAACTCGCCTCGGCCGAAGCCAACATGATTTCCGAAAGCAAAAGCTCGCGCGCCGAGAAGATCTGCCAATGCCACGGCGTCGTGGCCGGTGTGAACGCGCACACGGCTAAAGTCGTGCCCGAGACCCTCTTCAACTGTGTCGCGAAGTGGGCGCTCGAGGGGGCGACCTTGGGAGGTCTCGGTTCGTTGAACTGCTCGATCGACCTCGTGGCCGGATCGCTCCGTTACGGCAGCGCGCCGCATGGCGGTCCGGGCACCCTTTTCTTGCGTAGCGGACTTGCCAGCTCGATCGCGCGTTGCCCTGCTACTCATCGCATCGCTCCGTAGACCTTTGCCGCGAGATCTCGGGCCAGGCGCGCCTGCGGGCTCGTGTCACCCGGACGCGAGCGCGCGGCATAGGATCGCCCACCGTCCGCCGCTGTCGGCTGCCTCCCCGCAAGCATCGCCCCAAGTTCGCGCTCCACGGCCGCCTTCAGGCGGGTCGGGTCGATTTGACCCCGGGTAGCGGCGTCGATCACCAGGTGGTCGATCGAGACGTCGAGCTTCATGCGAGCCTCCCCTGCGGCCGATTGGGCTGGAAGGCGGCTTCGTTGAACGGCACCTCGAGTTTCTGCAACTCGGCGCGGACGGCGCCCAACACATGCGCCATCTCAAGGCGCGGGGCATCCTCGCTGGCCGCGCGGAACAGGGCGTTCAGCGCCGCCTGCTGGATGTTGCCACCCGACAGGCTGAATCCCGCCAGCCGGTCGAAGTCGATTTCATCGGTGGGGGGAGCCGGTCGTTCGAGAGAGCCGGTACCCTGCAGGGCGCGGCGCCAGATCTGCTGTCGCTCCGCCGGCCCTGGGAAAGGAAAGTTCACGATGAACCGCAGCCGGCGCAGAAAGGCCGCGTCGAGCGACGAGCGGCGGTTGGTGGCGAGGATGGCGAGCCCACGATAGGCCTCGATCCGCTGCAACAGGTAGTTGATCTCGATATTGGCATAGCGGTCGTGGCTGTCCTTGACCTCGGACCGCTTGCCGAACAGCGCATCGGCTTCGTCGAAGAACAGGATGGCGCCACCATCTTCGAACGCATCGAAGACGCGACGCAGGTTTTTTTCCGTCTCGCCGATGTACTTGCTGATCACCGATGCAAGGTCGATGCGATAGAGGTCGAGCCGTGCGGCATTGGCGATGACCTCGGCGGCCATGGTCTTGCCGGTGCCGCTCTCGCCAGCGAACAGGGCAGCGATGCCAAGACCGCGGTTGAGCCGCCGCCCGAAGCCCCACTCTTCGTAAACTCGCCATTGTTGCTCGACCTGCGCCGTGATCTCGGCAAGCTGGGCGTGCCGGGCCGGCGGCAGGACGAGATCGGCGGGGGCGGCGCGAACATCGATGCGGCTGGCAAGCCCTGCGGCCTCCGGGCGCGCGGCTTGGCGCGCCGCGTCCCACACCCGCGACGCATCGACCGCGCCCTGGAAAGTCCCCGCGATCCGGTGGATGTCGGCAAGATCGAGCCGGAACTGACCCGCCAGCCGCCCCACCAGTTCCAATGATGCCTCGGGCATCGCGGCGGACCACGCGGCATGCTGCTCGGTGGGTGCCGGTCGCGCAAAATCCAGCCGCAGCGCGGCGCGCAAGCGCGGGGGAGGCTCGCGTGCGGCGACGAACGCCACCACACCATCCAGCCGGTCGAGCAAGCGAACGAACAACCGATGGTCTTCCGGTTCCGCAACCGGACCATCGATATCCAGAAGCAGACAGGCCTGCGACAACCTCAGCTCGCGCAGCAGCAAGCGTGCGAATTCGGCAGCGTCGGCGCCAAGCGTGTCCAGAGCGAGGCCCGACATCCGCCACAGCGCTCCGACCGCGTGCGCCGCAGCCGCCAGTTTGCCGGCGCTGTCGGGCCCACCCAGCGCAATCACGGTCGCGCCCTCGGGCGAAAGCGACGTCCGTTGCAGGTACTCGACGATGGCGTCCGAGGCCGCGCGGAGGGTTGGTGTGAGACCGCCCGATGCAGTCGCCGGCCGCACCACGGAGGTGACACGCTCGTCGGGCCCCTTTGCACCCATCAGCAGATCGACGATGTGCTCGTCAGCCCGCAGAGCGGCCGAAACCAGCGGCTCCGCTGCCGACTGGTGCAACTCGATCAGCCGCCAATAGCGCAGGCCTCCGTCGGCCGAGAGCACTGACCACCGGACTTCTGCAAACAGACGGAATGCGATGGCGAAGCTGGGCCACGGCCGGGTCGGATCACCACTCACCCGGGCACAGAGCAAGGGAATGCCAGTGTCGACGGCCGCGGCGGCGCAGAACGCCAGGACGAGCACATCTTCGCGGGTGAGACCAAGTCGTTCGGCGATCAATTGCAGTTCGGCGGTCGGGTGAGGCGGTGGCGCTCGGTCGGCTTCCTGCCCCTCCGCCAGAGCCAGCAGACGGGCCCGGACCCAGTGAACCCAGGTTTCGATGGTCGATGTGTGGTGGGCCTGGATGCGAGCGGTGCTGGTCATGGCCCCTTGACCACCTCCAACTGAGGCTGGAACGCGATGCCGTCAGTGTCCGGGTCGTACCGCAGCGACATGCTGTCTACGCCGTCCACCCGCAGCCTGACCTGGTACTTGTCGGGATCCAAGTTGGGCAACATGAAGGAGAACCCAGAGCCGCTGCGCACCAGCGGTTCACCGTTCACGAACAGCTCCACGTCCTGTTCAGGCAGGGGTTCGGGCTCCGGCGTGATGGTGATGATCTGGTCAGCTGTCGTGTAGACCGGCAGAGCCAGGAACGTAGGCGCGAGCGTGAAAAAGACCCTGTTAGTCTTGCGGCCGTCCTTGAGTTCGAGCTCGACGCTGCACGGCCGGCCGGCCACCAAGTCAGCCACGCGCTCGGCTTTTCTCAGCGCGAAGCACAGCCTGCCCTCGTCCAGCGCCAGCGAGCCATCGGCGTTCCGGTTTGGCGGAACTCTCACTTCTTTGGCGGGCAGGAAGGGGGCTGGATGGGGAGGTTGATGGGCGGGCAGGCGCACGGAACGGATCACCGCTTCTTTCACGTCTTCGAGCATCTCGCCACTGAGCAGCAGGGTGTCGTCGATATCGGCGATTGTCCGGTGCCGTTTGGCGCGCCGTTGCAGCCAGCGGTCGACGTCGTTCGGTGCGATTTCGACCGCGTCGAGGGTCGGCACGCCGCGTGCAAGAACCGAGGGAAACACCGCGATGTTGCGGGTGAGCACCGGGAGCGGCGCGACGAGAGGCTCGTCATCCTCGAGAACGACCACATCGACGTCGTAGCCCACTGAAAGTCGATGGGCGCCCGGCACGCCCCCCCAGATCTTTTCGAGCTCATCGAGGCCCAGCGGGCGCAAGGTGACGTGAGCAATCTCGTAGGGAAGCACCGCCGGCGCATGCGGTCTGAGGTATGGTGCCTTGTGCAGCAGCAGCATCGCCGCTCCAAGCTTCTTTTGTCCCTCGATCTGGTTCTCGGTCACGACCGTCAGGAGATAGCGGAGGCTGAGCACCAGCGGACGCCGCGCCGCCTGCCCCGGCTGTGTCTTCCAGCGCAGGTCGTCGTTCATCCGGGCCGCGTTCTGGACGATATGATAGAGGTAGAGGTTGAGGATGGTGTCGGGATTGACCCGATCCAGCGCGGCATAGCCGATGGTGTTGCCGGGCGGCGTCGACAGATACTCGCCGAGCAGCGTGGTCACGTCGGCGATGATTTCGGCGCTACTCACCGCGGCCCTCGCTGGCGCGGCGGCGCAGATAGTCGCTGAGGTTGAGGCGTGGTGCAGCCGTCAGACGCGGCGGTCGCGACGGTGGCGTCGGCTGTGCCGATTGCCGGATGTCGATGCGTCCGATGCGAACTTCGACGACATGGTCCGGCCCTGGCTCGACAGCGGGACGGCCGGGGCCGGTGTGCTCCTCCTGTGCTGCGCTGCCGCGACCGCGCACCTGGCCTGGCCGCAGAATTGCGCGCGTCGGCGGTTGCAGTTCGGGGCCGGCCAGAGCGGCCCCTTTGGCGGGATCCGCGGGATCGCCGAAGACTTCCCGTCGGTGCAACTGGTCGGGTGCGGCGTCGGCGTAGCCCGGTGAACGCGCCGCGACCGTCGATGGGACGATCGCTGACGGGCCTCGTTCTGCAATGGTCGCATCGACCGGTTGGTTTGCGGCGCGAGCAGCGGCCGAAGGCTGGTCCGGTGGCGCAGCCATGGCGGAGGAACCGTCGGCAACGACCTGCGGTGGCTGCCCTCGCGTCCCCAGAGGATGGGGGAGCGATCGACGCGGAGAAAGGGCTTCGACGGTCATCTCGGGCGAAACCGGCGACAGGTCTTCCGCGACGACGACCAGCGTGTTCGGCGTATCGGCCGCTGCGATATCGGCGACACCGGAGTTCACACTTGCCTGGTTTGGCGAGCCCGGGCGATCGTCGGCGGGCGGAGCGCGCAACGGCACTGGCATCGTGCCAAAGTCCCGGCCTGTGGGCCGCACAACCGGAGGATCGGCGCTCACCGTCCCGGGGGTCGGACGGCCGGGTGCCTGGGGGAGCGGCCCGGCCAAGGCCGCGGCGTCGTCGCGCAGCTCCGACTGTGCAGGTGCGACCTCCGCCCTTTCGGCCGCGGCTGGCGGAAGCTCCGGCGCATCTGCCGGGCGCACCGCCTGTTGTTCGAGCGGCTGCGCTGGGGCGGCATCCGACGGCGGGACCGCAGGCCCATAGACGCGTTCATTCTTCATCCGGATCGCCGAACGTCCCGCGGTCTTGTCGATCAGGGCGGCGAAATAGTTGCTCATCCGGAAGCCAGCTCCAGGTAACGCTGGCGACGGGAGGGGCTCATGGCGAGGATGTCGCGCTCACTCCAGCCGAAGGCACTTGCCAGCCGGGCCACGCCATCCAGCATTTCGCCGGCCCAGCGATCGAGTTCGGACCACAGCAGGTGAGCGATGTCGAACTGCGCGTGCCAGGCGTGACTGCACCCTTCGCAGTTGAGTTCGATCCAGATCACCGACAGGGGATCGGTGGCCTCCAGCGCGTCGGCAAGGCGCCGAACGACGCTCTCGGAGAGCCCGACTTGCAGGTCCAACGGCGGCTCGGCAGCGAGGATGCAGCGCTGCAGGAGCAGTTCCTGGAAGTCAGCGCCCCCGAGTGCGACCAGTGCCTGAAGATCGGTCGAGTTGGGCGGCCTCAGGTGGACGCGATGACTGCCTGCATCCAGCCAGATCGGCGCCACTGCCTCCCGACCCTGGGTGAGCAACTCGGCGACGCTCAGGGAGAATTCGAGCTCCAGGCGACAGACCGGACAGTCGGTGAGACAGGTGCACCGATCGCCGAACAGCTCGCGGCGCAGGCGGAGCAAGGCGGCGTCGCGCACACCGAGCGGCAACTCGGCTATCGTCGCCACCTCGAGATCGGGACGCGCCAGGCCGCCAAGCACCACCGCCCGGCGTACGGGCGATTGTGTGGCAGCCTGCTCCCAGACCTCGAGGAGGCGCGCCGGGTTCATGAGAAGATGGGCTCGGCGGGTTCGACCACGTCCTTGTCCCGATCCCAGCCCTCGTTCTCCAGCTTCAGGTACTGGATGGCGACCGCGTTGGCATTGGCATCGAGCTCCGGAAGCGCCTGGTATTCCGAGACCCAGCAGCGGAATACCTTGTAGGCAATGGCGAGCTGCCCGGCCTCGTTGTAAAGCTCGAGGATCAGATCCTTGCGGAAATCCTTCAGCGAGATTTCAGCGCCGAGCCCGGCCCCCTGGTGCCACACCTTGCTGGCCCAGTTCTCGAACTCCGGGTCGTGTGTCACACCACGTTCGAGCGTGATCGCCTCATAGTTGATGCGGCCGGGCGACTTGCGGCCGGTGCTCGGATCGCCGCCCTCGCGATGGGTGATAACCTCGGTGGTGCGCCGCAATGAGCTGAGCTTGGAGATGCCAGCGACATAGCGGCCATCCCATTTCACCCGGAACTTGAAATTCTTGTACGGGTCGAAGCGCTGGGGATTGGTGTTGAACTGAGCCATTGCAATCGTCCTCAGGTTAGGATCTGCCCAGCGATCTGCTGGAGCTTGATGACGACGAACTCGGCGGGCTTCAGCGGCGCGAAGCCGACATGGATATTGACGATGCCCTTGTCGATGTCGTTCTGCGGGTTGGTTTCCTTGTCGCATTTGACGAAGTAGGCGGCGCCCGGCGTCTGCCCCTGGAAGGCGCCCTTGCGATACAGGTCGTTCATGAAGGCGCCGACGTTCAGCCGGATCTGGCCCCACAGCGGCTCGTCATTGGGCTCGAACACCACCCAATGGGTGCCGCGATAGAGACTTTCCTCGATGTAGAGCGCGGTGCGCCGCACCGGGATGTACTTCCACTCGGACGCCAACCGGTCGTCGCCTTCACGTGTTCGAGCGCCCCAGACGACTTTGCCGGCGGCCGGCATCGAGCGCAGACAGTTGATACCGAGCTTATTCAGTTCGCCGTTTTCACTGTCGTTGAGTGCAACGCTGAGCTGCGACACCCCGCGCAGCGACGCGTCGAAGCCGGCGGGAGCCTTCCACACACCGCGTGTTGCGTCGGTCCGGGCAAAGATGCCCGCGACTATGCCACACGGCACAAACTCACCGATCTGCTCGTCGAGTAACGGATCGGCCTGCAACACCCGGGGAAAAAATAGCGCGGCGTTTCTATGGACCGCTCCAATCGGTGCGGTCTGCGCATTCATCGCCTTTGTCACCGCGTTCTTAGTTGCCCACTCAGCCGGCGGATCGATCAAAAGCATGGCCCGCCTTTTCTCGCAGAGTGCGATGGCCTCGTCGATCAAGCTATCCGGAATGCTACCGCCATGAGAGAATGGCGGCAGGCAAAGGATGTTGAACTGATCCGCGTCTAGTAGTGCGAAAAGACCGGTCTTGTGGCCTTCCATTCCCGGTCCCGTGTAGTCAGATTTCGTGAGTATTTCTCCGTCCGAGGCGATCTCGTTGACCTTGCTGGAGTGTGCATCGTCCCAGCTGTCACCTCCATCCTCGTGTTTTTCTGGTCGACCTTTGGGCAGTTTCGCGCCTGCCTTGACTCGGACGAGTTCCGATCTCGCCTCAAGCACACCGGCAACGTTCCGCGGCCCTGTGAGCAAGGTTACGTTGCTAAACACCTCCGTCACCTTGGTGTTGGTGTCCTGGATGGTCAGGTTGAAGAATTTACTCGGATCCGACTCGCCCACTTTCAACGTCTTGTGGTCGATCCGTCCGCGAAGCGCGTTGCCCCAAGCACCCTCGTTTCGGGCCTGTAGCGCCAGACCATTGACGTCGAGCCCTGCAATCGACGCTGGAGCCTGCGCGAAAACGACAGCGCCAACGATCTGGTCGCTCTTCTTAACGACATTGAGGAGGTCGGCCGCCGTTGCCCCCGGTACCACCGCGGCCTTGGCAGCAGCCTTCTTGAGCTGCTCTTCAACCGCGTGCGCTATCGGGTCTTTAGACGATGGCTTTGTGGCCGCGACTGCCTTGCCGACGTCGGCGGCGGTCGCTTCCTTTGCTTCCGCGGCCTTGGTTGCGGCGTCGGTGATTTCCTTAGCGGTTTGGACCGCTAGTTCCCTCGCGGATGAGAGAGCCTTTTCTCGATCAAGAGCAGCGAGAGCATCCTGCCTAGCGGACTTGGCCGCCTCAAGGACCGTGGCGACGTCGGCGCCCTTTGCGTCTAGTGCGCTCTGCATGGCCTTACGGATGCTTTCGACGACCTTGTCGGTCGCGCCAGACAGCGCTCCAACGATTGCCTCAGCCGCGGCCTTGGGGGTAGCAGCCTCTGTGCCGGTCTTAATCGCCAAGTCCGTGGCCGCCGCCAAGTCGCTAAGCTCTTGCTCGGACTTGTAAGCGCTGTTGAAAAGCCGAACGATGACCGCTTGGCTGCCACCGTTGAGGTAGAAGTCGCGGACCGCGTAACCCAGCGTGCTGTCCTTCCATATCCCACCGAACTGCCGTTCGAAGTCTCCAAAACTGTTGATTACGATCGGCGTGTTGACCGGGCCGCGTGCGGCGCGGCCGACGAAGGCGGCGATCGAGGTGCCGACGCCGACAATGGTACGGACGCCACTCGGAATCTCTTCGACATATACGCCTGGGTAAGTCAGCGCAGACGGCATCGCTACGTGCTCCTCGGTGGTGATTGATCGTGTGTTTGCGTGGGCTGTTCGACGCGGATCGCCGCTTCGCTGGCCGAGACTGCCGTCCGGAACTCGGCAAAGGTCTTGCCGGCCCACTCGAGCGCCGCGGCAGGATCGTTACGGCCGGCGAATTCTCGAGCAAGCCGGAATGGCGAACCGTCCGGCGGCGGGAAACGGACCCGCAGTTGCGCAACAAACTCCACCCAGCGGTCGAATGCGGGGACGCGCTTGATGTCACCGCCGTAGCAGAGGTTGACGAAGAGCATGCCGGCATCCACGCCGCCATCCGGCGGGGTGAGGTAGTGCGCGTGCTCGAGCCGCCCCGTACGGGAGGTGATGGCGGGGACGCACTCGATGATGTCGCGGTCGTCGATCAGAAAGTGCCCGAATGCCTGGCCAAGGTCTTTCCCCGCCGCGGCGGCGCGCAGACCGGGGCGGCCCGTATCTCCAACCACGATCTGCCGCACCGATTGCAGCCGCTCCCCGGAGCGCGCCAACGGTCGGGCGGCGGGCTTCCTCGCAGCCAGCAGCGGGGGCTTCGGTACCTGGCCCGCCGCGGGCTGGCCGGCTGCATTGCCGTCAGGTGGCGCGATGGGCACCCAGTGGCGCGTCACCTTGAGGCTGCCGAGGTCGGTTTCAAGCAGTGCCATGGTCGATCGCTACTTGGCGCCCCCCAGCTTTTTGGCGAGGTCGGTCAGCCCCTTGACGATCGCGGCGGGGAGCAGGATGAGCTTCTGGATGATTGCCGGCAGGTCGAGACCGACATAGCCGAAGGCCGCGATGATCAGCAGGTCGCGGGGGCTGAGGTCTGGGTCGGACACCGCCAGGACCGGCGCCGAAAACAGCTCGCGGATGTTACGAGCGAGTTGTGGGAGGTTGATCATGTCGGCGTTGCGCGTGGGAGGGGACAGCGCAGAGGTACCGAGGACGCTGAACCTTCCCGTCAAAACACCTGTGCCGATGATGCCGATTAGGGCTGCCAGCAGGACCAGGGCGCTCAGTCGTAACGGCGTGATCACCTGGCTCGATGGTTCGCTGGGTCTGAGGCTGGGCCACTCGGCTCGGACCATCAGGTAGAATGCGGCTCCCACCAGGGAAGCAATGATCCCGGGGAAGATACGGGAATCTCCGAGTAGCCCAGCAATCTCACTCAGCTGCATCTTGCTTTCCCGATGATGTATGCGCGTCGCGGCTGCGCCGGCGCGCGGCCACCAGCTGTGCGATCACCATGACGACCACGAAGGCGACGAAGGCGAGAAACACGACGGCAGTCGTGCCGACGATGGGAACGGAGCTGTTCAGCAACGACGCCTGCCGCACCACGAAGGCGATGGCGATCGCAACGGCGAGGATCATCACCACCATTCCCGGTGGCCCCAGTCGGCCCGCCTGGCGGCCGAGCCAGGCGCAGGCGAGCGTCCCCACCACTGCCGTGGTGAGCAGCAGGCCGGCCCAGGCGTCGTCGTTCGGCACCCAGGGCAGGAGCGCGCGGTCGGCAAAGTTGACGCACAGGCACAACAGCGCGATGGCGAGCAACACGATCAAGAGCAGAAGTCCGCCGCGACGGTACCCGAACCACGGCAGCGAATGGATCGTCCGATGCCCGTCGGTGGTCTCCAGTACCGCCGTCAGGAGACGTCCATCTTCGAGGTTGGTCGGAACCTCCCAGACTGCTCCCTCACGCAAGTCGGTCGGATTGGGATGCCTGTCAGTGTGCCGACCGTCGTGAAGCTCAAGCACCCCAACGCTCGCCGACCGCGAAATCCGTTCGATCTTGACGGAAGCGGCGTCGCCACCCGGAGCACCAACCGCAGGCGTGATCGACAGGCGGTGCGGCGAGGCCAGAAGTTTCGAGCAGCGCGGACAAGCCACCAGGCCGGGGTCCAGCTCCACCCCGTCATCGGCGAGCTTGCAAAAATTCTTGTTCGAGCAGGTGACCGCAATTCCCATCGAGACTGCCCCCAACAGTCCTTCAGCGCGAACTTCTTCAGTTACACAGCATCAGCGGCTTTGCTTGCCTAGGGGGCAACATGGTTGCTGCACAAAGAGTCTGTATTCGGTGGATTGCTGCACAGAGACGCGTTGACTGCTGATGATGCCGAAACTTATACTTATGGTTTGCAGGGAAGCGCGACTGCTCTTGATGTTGAGGGTTTCGCCGCTGAACAGGATACATGACGCGACTGGATTCGCGGCGACGTGAGCAGATGGATCAACGCATCTGGCGCTGATTACTGCGCGCCCCTGCGGCCTGACGCGAGCATGACTGAGATAACCCAGCGCTGATTGCAGGCACCCTTGGCCGTCAGGCAGTTGGGCGCTCACAGCAATACATGTCGGCCGTTTCGCGCCTGCTGAAACCCGCATGAACGAAGACGGCGTGGGTCGGACGCGGCACGGCAATCGTATGACTGTGGCTGCCGCCTTCAGGCCGAGGTCCGCCCGGTCGACACATGGGGGAGTGTTTGCATGAGTCCGCGCATGGAAAGGCAGGCCGGAAACTCGGTCAGTCCAGCTTTCGAGGCCCCCGACCGCGCCTGGAATCGCCTGTTTGCCACAGCCGCCAAGAACGATGTTGCGCTCTTTCTGGGAGCCGGGACGTCGATCGCAAACAGAATGCCGGATTGGGGTCGACTGGCCCAGCGCCTCGCAGGATTGCCGGAGGCTACCGCCTCGGGCGGCAAACTGGCCGGCATCAGCTTTGAAGCGTTGTTCGGCATCGCCAGGCGGGCTTGCGGCGCCAACTGGCACGAACGCGTCCGCGAGGAACTCTATGCAGGACTTCTTCTACAAGTGGGGGAAATAGCGGCGCGAGTCCCTGGCCTTTCATCGCAGGACTTTGGTGAGGCGGCCGACGGCGGGAGCCGAGCTCGGCAGTTCTTCGAACAGACGAACCCCGTCCTGACCGAGATCGTACGAATGTGCGGCGATCGTGGTCGAGGCAACTCGCGTGTCGGCGCGGTGCTCACCACCAACATCGACGGATTGATCCAGCTCTGCGACCGGGCCGTGCACGAATCGCGCATGCTCAGGACCATCGAGCGATCGAGCGCGAGAGCCGAGCTTGGCAAGGTTTCCTTGTATCATCTGCATGGATATCTGCTTCCGCCACCGGCCGGACGGCGATCGTCCGAGGCGGCCGATCGGCTGGTCCTCACCGAAGAGGATTACCTGGTCCGCAACGACGACCCTAACGGCTGGGCCAGTAGCGTGCTGCATTTCGTCCTGCGGGAATTTCCGACGATCTTCATCGGATGCTCGATGGCCGATCCACTTGTCAGGCGGGCGCTTTATCGGACACTTCGCGAACGAGAGAGCGACCTGAAAGCCAAGTACGGTGAGGAGGTTGTGCCCGAGAAGAAGAAGCGACGTCACTTTGCGGTGCTGAAGCTGGATGACGATCCTGCTCGCAACGAGCTTCGCGGCGCGGAACTATCGCAACTGGGTGTCTGGCCCCTCTGGGTCGAGAGCTATGACGACGAACTGAGAAGCAGGCTGGAGCACTTGCGAAGCCTGCTGCGCTGACTGCGCCGTATCCGCCAGCAACCGGTTCGCCGACCTCGTCCAAGAAAGACGCGGGCCCGCTGCTGCCCTACCGCATTGCATTGAGCCCATGATGCTCGGCAGGAGATCGCACGGCGGCGATCAGGTCGCGGGTGTAGCTGTGCCGGGGCTGGTTGAACACGTCGTGGCGGCTGCCGGCCTCGACGATCCGGCCCTTGGACATCACCGCGACGTTCTCGCACAGGTAGTTCACCACGGCGAGGTCGTGCGAGATGAACAGCAGGCTGAGGTTGAAGGTCTGCCGCAGGTCCTGCAGCAGGTTGAGCACCTGGGCCTGAATCGACACATCGAGCGCCGAGACCGGCTCGTCGCAGACCAGCAGTCGCGGCGATACGGCAAGGGCGCGGGCAATGGCAACGCGCTGGCGCTGCCCGCCCGACATGGCGCGCGGGTACTTCTCGAGGCAGTCGGATCCGATGCCGACGCCGGCGAGGATCTCGACCACCCGGTCGCGCCGGCGCGCCGCGGAAGGCTCCATGCGGTGGACCACCAGCCCCTCTTCGACCAACTCCTCCACGGTCATCCGCGGATTGAGGCTGGCATAGGGATCCTGCGGCACCAGTTGCACCTCGCGCCTGATCCGCCGCCAGTCGCTCGGGCTGGCCTGTACCAGGTCGGTGTCCTCATAGAGGATCTGCCCGGCATCGGGTTTGGTGAGCCCCAGGATGCAACGCAGCAGCGTGGTCTTGCCCGAGCCGGACTCGCCCACGAGGCCCTGCGCGCCACCGCGCGCCACGGTCATGCTGACCTGGTCGAGCACCGCCACGCGGTGCTGCCTGGCGCGGCCGGGAAAGGATTTGCTGACATCGACGACGCGCAGCAGCGCGTCCGTCTCGTCCGTTCGCGCGACCGTCACGATGTCACCTCCTCGGCAAGCTCTGCCTCGGCCACATGGCACGATACGATACGCCCCCCGGCCACGGGCTTGAGCAACGGCGCGACCTCGCTGCAGATCGGCAGGGCCGATTGGCAGCGGGGATGGAATGGACAACCCGCCGGCCGGCGAGCCGGACTCGGCGGTTCGCCGGCAATGCTGGGGAGCCGGATCTGGGCCCGGCCCAGGCGCGGCACCGCGCCGATCAAGGCCCGGGTGTAGGGGTGGGACGGTTGACCGAGGACCGCGGCGGTCTGTCCCTCCTCGACCTTGCGGCCGGCATACATGATGCCGACGCGGTCGGCGAAGCCGGACACCACACCAAGATCATGGGTGATGATCAGCACGGCGAGGCCGCGCTCCCGCGCCACTGCGTCGAGCGCGGCCAGCACCTTGTCCTGGGCCTGGGTGTCAAGCGCGGTGGTCGGCTCGTCGGCGATGAGAAATTTCGGTTCGGCGATCAGTGCCATGGCGATAGCGACGCGCTGGCGCATGCCGCCCGAGAACTCGTGCGGATAGCTGCTCAGACGGTGGCGGGCATTGGCGACGCCCAACTCGTCCAGCAAGGCGATGGCCTTCTTGTCCGCCACGTCCTGGGGGACGCCGCGAATGCGCAGCGGCTCGGTCACCTGCGCGCCGATGCTCATCACCGGATTGAGCGCGCTGAGCGGATCCTGCAGCACCACGCCGATACCGCTGCCACGTACTCCCGCCATCTGCCGCTCCGACAGCTGCAGCAGGTCGGTGCCGGCGAAGCTGACGCTGCCGGTGACCCGCGCCCGGCTGTCGAGGCGGATCAGCGCGCGGGCAGTGGCCGATTTGCCGGCCCCTGACTCGCCCACCAGCGCGTAACGCTCGCCGGCGCGAATGCTGAGATCGACATTGTCGACGATAGGGATCGACCCGTAGCCGACGCAGAGGCCGCGGACCTCGAGCAGCGCCTCGGGTTTGGCGAAGGCGTTCATAGCGGCGTCCCGCCGGACTGGTCGGACTTCATCTGCAGCGTCTCCCCGAGCAGGCCAAAGGCAAAGGCGGTGATGGTGATGGCGGCGGCGGGGGCGAAGAAGGTCCACCAGGCAGTGCCGATCTGGCCGCTGGCCTCGGTCAGCATGGCGCCCCATTCCGGGGTGGGCGGCTGCGCGCCGACGCCGAGAAACGACAGGCTGGCCAGTACGACGATGGTGACACCGATATCCATGGTCCACTGCACGATCAGCACATCCTTGGCGTTGGGCCAGATGTGGCGCAGCAGCAGGCGGGCGCGCGACACGCCCAGCGCCTCGGCACCTTCGATATAGGGCTGTGTCATGGTTTCGGCCATGGCAGTGCGGAGCAGGCGTGCCGTGGCCGGCCAGCCCGACAGACCCAGCGCGATGATGGCCGATTGCACGCTGGGGCCGAGCGCTGCGGCGAGGCCCAGCGCCAGCACCATGCCGGGGAGAGCCAGGCCGACATCGACGGCGCGCATCAGCACCTGGTCGACCCAGCGACCGCCCAGCGTCGCCGCCGTCGCGACGATGACGCCGATCAGTGCGAACAGCCCGACAATGGCGAGCGAGGCGAGCAGCGAAATCTGCGCCCCGACCAGGAGCCGGCTCAGCACATCACGGCCCTGCTGGTCGGTGCCGAGCCAATGGTCGGGCGCCGGCGGCAGGAAGGCGTTGATGATGTCGGAGCGATAGGGGTCGTAGGGCGCCAGCCACGGGCCGACCAGCGCGACGACAACCACCACGAGGACGGTGCCGATGACGATGCGGTCGAACAGACCGAAGCGGCCGGCGGCGCTGACCCCGAAGGAGCGGCGCAGGGCACGGGTGACCGGGGCGAGGACGAGGCTAGGCATTGGCGCTCCCCAGCTGCTGCGAACGGATGCGCGGATCCATCAGCATGATGATGAGATCGGCCGCGAGATTGGCGATGGTGACGATCAGCCCGAGGAACAGCACCGCGCCGAGCACGGCGAAGGTGTCCTTCTGCGACACGGCCTGGGTCAGGTAGGTGCCGATCCCCGAGCGCGCGAAGACGTTCTCGACGAGGATGGCGACGGTGAACAGCCAGCCGACCTGGATGCCGAGCAGCGACACGGTCGGGCCACTGGCATTGGGCAGCAGGTGCCGGACGACGAGGCGTGGCAGGCGCACGCCCTTGGCCTTGGCGACGAGGGCGAAATCGGACCGCATCACATTGAGCAGCGATACGCGCATGGCGCGAAAGGTGATCGCGGCGAAGGGGAGTGCAAGAACGGTGGCCGGCAGCACCAGATGGCCCAGTGCGCTGCCGAAGGCCGGCAGGTTTCCGGCCAACAGGCTGTCGATGCTGGTCATGCCGGTGCGCCAGGGCACGACGAACTCGTCAGCGATGCGTCCCGAGATCGGGAACAGCCGCAGCTTTTCGGCGAACAGGTGCTGCGCCAGGAGCGCCAGCCCGAAAGCCGGCATGCCATTGAGCAGCACGGCGCCGACCCGCAGCGCATTGTCGACCGGCCGGCCGGCGCGGTAGGTCGCCCAGACCGCCAGCGGCACGGCGATCGCCACGTCGATGACAAAGGCGACGATCACCAGTTCGAGAGTCGAGGGAATGACGGTCAGCAGATCGGTCAGCACCGGCTGGAAGGTCGAGATCGAGGTGCCCAGGTCGCCCTGCGCGATGCGGACGAGATAGGCCCAGAACTGCTCGAGCATCGGCAGGTCGAGTCCCAGCTTCAACCGCATCGCCTCGACCTGTTCGGGGCTGGCATAGCGGCCGGCGGCCACCTGCGCCTCGTCGCCCGGCACCAGCTTGGTGATCAGGAACACCAGGGCGATCAGCGCCAGGGTGCTGAAGAGTGCGGCGCCGAGGCGCCGCAAGGTGTAGAGGCCGATCTGCATGGTGCCCGGCCTAGTTCGCGGCCTGCCGCAGGTCGCTGAGGTCGATCGGGCCGTGCACGATGTCATAGGCGATGCCGCCGACCTTGGGACCGGAGACGATCGGCGGCGACGAGTAGGCGAGGTTGATCGACAGCGCGTCGTCGCGGATGATCTCCTGTGCCCTGGTGTACATGTCGCAGCGCGCCTGCGGGTCGGGATTGACGATGGCGCCCTCGATCAGCTTGTCCACCTCGGGGTTGGAATAGGCGGTCTTGCTGGTGCCCTGCTTGATGGCGGCTGTGGTGTAGTCGATCGACAGCATGGTGCCCGGATCGGGGTACTGCATGTAGTCGATGACCAGCGCCATCTCGGGCAGGGTCTCGGGGCTCTTCAGCATGGCGAGATATTCGGGGAAGGTCGCCGGCTTCAGCGTCAGCTCGATGCCGATATCCCTGAGGTTGGATTGCAGCAGCACCGCCTCGGCATTCATGGTCACGAAGCTCGGGTCATAAGTCATGGTGAGCTGCGGGTTGCCGAGGCCGGAGGCGGCCAGCAGTTCCTTGGCCTTGGCCACGTCCTGCCTGGCCGTCTCGCCGGCGGGCCGGCAGGCGGTCGAGGGGGGCAGCGGACCATCGGTCAAGGCGCCGCTGCCGACCTGGATCTTGTCGATGTCGCCCTGGTAGTCATAGGCATATTGCAGGGCGCGCCGCAGCTCGCGATTGGCCGTCGGCCCATGGTCGACGTTGAAATAGACGTAGGTGCCGCCGCTGGATTTGCCGCGAGCGACGGTGAAGCCGAGCTGGCCGTCGAAGCTCAGCACATCGCGCGGGCTGATTTCGGTGGCGACATCGATCGATCCGGCGCGCAGGGCAGCCGACTGGGTGGCGCTGCCGTCCATGCGCTTGACGATGATGGTGGCCGGCCGGGCCGGGTCGGGCGCCCAGTAGCCGTCGAACAGCGACATGCGGACATTGGTGGTGTCGGGCTGCGGCGCCTCGAACCGATAAGGGCCACTGCCGGCCTCGTTCGAATGCAGCCAGGCCTGGGCATCGTCGGAGCCGGCGTGCTGTTCGACCAGCTTGGAATTAAGGATGTAGATCTTGGTGAGTCCGCCCAGCATCAGGGTGCTCGGGGCGCTGAGCTCGACATGCACATGGCTGTCGTCGACCGCGGTGGCCGACTTGTAGTTGCCCAGCATATTGGCGACGCCCTGCCCCAACCGCTTGATGCGATCGAGCGTGTAGACCACGTCGGCGGCGGTCAGCGGGGTGCCGTCGTGGAACTTCACGTCGGTGCGCAGCGTGAAGTCGATGGCCGTCACGTCAGGCGAGATCGTCCATTCGGTGGCAAGTTGCGGCACCACCACGCCATCCTGATCGTAGCTGATCAGCGTGTTGTAGAGGCCGGAACTGACATTGTCGGTGCGGCTCACATCGGCGTGCAGCGGATCGAGCGTGTCGATCGGCCCGGTCTGGCCGACCACCAGGATACCGGTCCCCTGCGCCATCGCGGCGGCGGGCCAGGCGCCGGCCGTCATGCCGGCCAGCACCGCGGAGGTGAGGAGGATCGCGCGAAGCTGCGCCAGTGATCTGCTTTTGCTGTTGGTCATGGTCTGGCTCCCTTTCAGGTTGCGCCGGGGTGGCGGACGCCGTGTGCCCCTGCCGTCAGGGATTGGCGGGATGCCCCACACGCGTCGCCCGTTGCATACGATTGCCGGTGCCGGGGCCGCTGGAACGCTGGCCATGCTGGCGCGTCACTGCGGCTCCCGCTGTCGATTTCGCTAGTATTCTCACTATCTACTTCGCACAATCCACTCCATCATTGTGATACAATGATTGTATAATTGATGTCAGACAATCTATCTGGTGACAAGCCGGAATCGCTGGCGGCGCGAGGGCCGCGAGGGCCGTCCAAGACGCCCATCCAGGTCTTTGATTATGCTGATGAAAACTCGTACGAAGACGATGGATTATCGCTTCGACCAGCGCACCAGGCACAGCGCTGCGGCCACAGCACAGGCAATGATGGCGACCGCGAGCGCCGCCTGGGTGCCGCCATCGCCATAGGCCGCGAACAGCCCGGCGACCGATGCGGCGCCACTCGCCTGCCCCAGGTTGCGCGCCACGCTGGACATGCCGCCGGTGCGGCTGCTGCGCTCCGCCGGTGCCGAGCTCATCACCGTTCGCATGTTCGGCGACTGGAACAGGCCGAAACCGATACCGCAGATGGCGAGACGCCAGGCGGCGTCGAGCATGCCGGGGGCGGGCGGAGCGGCGACCAGCAGGCCCATGCCGAGTGCCACGGTGGTGATGCCAATGGCACTGAGGAGCGGCGGCGAGAGGCGATCGGACAGCACCCCGGAAAGCGGCGCCAATGCTGCCGCCAGCACCGGCCAGGGCATGATCAGGACGCCCATTTCGACCTGCGAGAAGCCGAACGTCCGCTGCAGCAGGAAGGGCAGCACGATGAAGCCAAGCGCCTCGGCAGCAGCAGCAAAGCACGAGACGAGGATGGCAAGGGCAAAGACCGGCTGCCGCAGCAGCTCGAGATCGAGGAATACCGCGGCGCTGCCGGCCTGCCGGCGCAGCAGCGCGACGAGCGCGATCACCCCGATGGCGCAGCCGCCGACTGCCGGCAGCGCCCCACCCTGCGCGGCGACATTGAGGCCATAGACGATGGCAGCGAGCGCCAGGGCGCAGAGGCCGGCCGTAACGATGTCGTAGCGCCAGGCGGCGCGCAGCGTAGGCAGCAGGTGCCTGAGGCTTACGGCGATGGCGAGGGCGCCACCCGCAGCATTGACGAGGAACAGCCAGTGCCAGCTCGCTACGCTGAGCACGATGCCGGCCAGCAACGGCCCGACGGCCAGCGACACGCCGCCGACCAGCGCATTCACCCCCATCGCGGTGCCCAGCCGGCCATCGCTGGCAATCGAGCGCATCATCGCGAGACTGAGGCCCAGCACGCAGGCAGCCGCCATGCCCTGCAGGGCTCGCGCCGCCACCAGCCATGGCAGGCTGGGCGCGACGAAGCAGAGCAGCGCCGCAAGGATCATCAGGCTCAGCCCGCCCAGCATCACCCGGCGCAGCCCGATGCGCTCGCCCAGCGAGGCTGCGGGCAGGAGCGTTGCCACCATGGCGATCTGGTAGGCGCTGATCACCCAGATGGCGGCCGCGTCGTCGACCCCGAGGCTCTCCGAGATGGTGGGCAGGGCCGCGTTGACCATCCCGGTATCGAGATTCATCACGGCGACGTTGACGAGGATGGTGACGAGACCCCACCAGCGCGCCCGCGGCGCAAACTGTGCCAACGCCCGTTCAGGATGACGAAAAACCAGCATCGGGCGAGGCTCGCTTGCGCTCAGCCACCGAGCTCGACGAGGCCGCGCGGGGTGCCGGTCAGCCACTTCGCACCGCTCGCCGTGATCACCGCCATGTCGCCGGCGCAGACGTGACCAAGCTCCGGCAAAGTGAAATTGGGATGGATCTCGAACACCATGTGCTCGGCGAGGAGCGGGCCGTCGCCATCGCTGCTGCGGTCACGGGCCGGCGACAGCGCGGTGGCATAGGCCGGCTCGGAATAGTCGACGCCAAGCGCATGGCAGGATTGGAAGCGGAATGGATCGGACAGCCGCTCATAGGGGCAGTCGGCATCGATCAGCGCTTCGAGCCGGTCGACGATCTGATGCATCGGCACGCCGGGGCGCATCAGCGACAGCACCTCCTCCTGCATGTCGACGAGGCGGCTGGCGCAGTCGCGGATCGCCTGGCTCGGCCGGCCGCGGATGCCCATCCTCAGGCTCTGGCCGAAATGGCCCTCATAGGAGAGCGTGGTTCCGAGCTGGATCCGGTCATGGGGACCAAGTTCGGGGTCGAGTTCGAACAGCTCGAAATAGGTGGTCGGCGGACGTTCTCCAGTGGCGAGCCAGAGACCGGAGAAGTCGGCGCCGAGCCGGCGGCCTTCATGCTCCGCTGCCGCCATCAGCGCGGCCGGCGTGGTTTCGGCTCGAGCGGCAAGCTCCATGACACGGTTGATCATGGCGTCGGAGATCGCCGCGGCGCGAGCATGCATCGCCACTTCTTCGGCGGTCCGGATCAGCCGCAGCGCCTCGAGCTGGCGATCGAGCGCAACCGGTGCCCTGGTCGCTGCGGCAATCGCCTCGTGCAGCACCAATGGCATCTGTGCGCCACCGGCGACGGCAAGCCGCCCCCCGCCGGCGGGCATGCTCGCGAGGCTTTCATGCACCGCCCGGGCGAAAGCCGGCGCGCCCCCCATCACGGTCTGCGTCTCGCCGAGGAGCTCGGCGCGCTTGCGCAACACCCGCGCCACATTCGGGCCGTCGGCGAGGATGCGCACCGGGCCATCCAGTCCGACGAGCAGGATGGTCGGCGAGCCGAGCGGCGTCCAGCCGGTCAGGTAGTGGACTGTACCACCGCCGCTCGTACGGCGAGGCGCGCCGAACACCACCAGGCGGTCGACCTCTTCGGTCGCCATGATCCGGCGCACCTCGGCGAGCCGCGCCAATAGCTGGGCATCGGGTATGCGATCCACGTTCTCATCCTCGGCATGTGGTGCTCCTGACTGCCGCGGCCGGCGATGCTGCAACGGGGAGGTGTTGCAACGCGCCGACCGCGACCACGGTCAGGAGTCCCGTTTCACCGTCGCGCATTACAGGGTTGCTACGACGGCTGTATTTATTTTTGTATCAGATTCTGTCGACTGTCTAGTACAATCTATCCCACCCCCGGCATGCCGACGGCAAAACGCCATCGCCGCGAGCCGCGTAGGCGGTCGCGTGGAACGTTCGGATCGAGAGGGAGGTGCGCCGCAGTCGGCGCGACCGACTAGACGTGGCGCGCGAGAATGGCGCTCAGGTCACGCACTTCGCCCGAGCGCAGACCGAGATTGGCACGCCCGAGCACGCCGTCGAGATGGCTGACCATTGCGGCGATGGCCCGGTCGGGATCGCCACCGCTCAGCGCTTCGATGATCGTCATATGCTCGTCGGCGCTGCAATCGTGCTCGCGACCATCGCTGTAGAGCGCCAGAATCAGCGAGGTCCGGGTGATCAGCGACTTGAGGAACTGGGTGAGCACGTCGTTGCCGGCCATCCTGGCCACCTGCAGGTGGAAATCGCCGGACAGCTGAATGGCGCCCGCCTGGTCGCCGGAGTGAGAGAGGCTGTGCTCGCGCTTGTTGTGGTCCCGGAGCGCGGTGATCTGTGCAGGGGTAATCTGCCCGGCGAGACGCTTGATGATTTCCTTCTCGATGCAGATGCGAGCCTCGAAGATATCCTTGGCCTCTTCGACGCTGGGACTGGCGACGAAGGCGCCACGGTTCTGCTTGAGATCGATCAGCGCTTCGGCGTGCAGGCGCGTCAGGGCAGCACGCACCACGGTGCGACTGACCTTGAAGAACGAGCCGATCGCTTCTTCATTGAGCTTGGCGCCCGGCTGCAGATCCTGGGACAGTATGGCGCTGAACAGGGCGGCGTGGATCGCTTCGACCGGAGACACACGTGGCTGGGCGGAAGAGTTCTTTACGGCCATGTTCGACCACATTTCTGGAAATGACGCGTCAATATCGCACGCTGTAGCGCACGCGTTGCGCCGTTACAAGGACGCCCGCCCCGAAATGTATCCAGATCAACGCCAATCATGATACATCGTCACACGCACTAGCCAAGCAATCTTCCCCAGGCCGGCGCCAGCGCTTCCCGGCGGCCGACCATGTCGAGCGCCCCCCAGACACCGGCCGAAACGGCATCCAGCACCGGGATCCCGAGTTCCGCCTCAAGCGGAGCACAGAGTTCGGCCGCAGGCATGTTGGTGCAGTAGCAGACCAGCGCCTCGGGTCCGGCAGCGGCGGCACGGTGCGCCAACGACCGGATCTGGGCGGCGGTCATGGTCGAGTAACTGAAATTGTCGGTGAGACCGGCGCCGACGGCGCCGGCGACAGCATAGGCGGCCTCGCCCCAGACTTCGGCCATCCGGCTATGCAGCGCCTCGACGTAGGGGGTGACGAAGCCGATGCGGCGAATGCCGGCTCGGCGCAGCAGTTGATCGAGCGCCAGGGTGGAGGTGGTGGCGGCGATGCCGTGCGCGCCGGCAATCCGCTCGCACAGCAGCCGATCGCGCGCGAAACCGAGCGTGCCGCCGCGACTGCCGTTCCAGCAGATGACGTCGAGCCGCGCATCGGCCAGCAGGCGGGCGGCCTCGAGCATGGCCGCCCAGTCATAGTCGTTTTCGAACTGCGCCTTGCTGCCGGCATAACCGAAGCGGGCGAAGTGCGGGGAGACATCGGGGAGGCCGGCGAGCATGGCGATGGTGACGCGCTCGACGACGACGTTCGACGACGGAGTGAGTGTCCCTAACCCGAGCATGCCATCCTCAACTGGCCTGTGCTGCCGCTTCGAAGCGGGCGCGACGGCGCTGCCGCGCCACTGCGGGATCGGCGATCGGCACGGCGTCGAGCAGCGAGCGGGTATAGGCGTGCTGCGGATTGCCCAGCACCTCGTTCGACCTGCCGCTTTCGACGATCACTCCACGCTCGAGCACTGCAACCTCCGAGCAGATATGACGCACGACCGAAAGATCATGCGCCACGAACAGGATAGCGAGATTGAGCTTTTCCTGCATGTCCTGCAGCAGGTTGATCACCTGGGCCTGCACCGAGACGTCGAGCGCCGAGACCGGCTCGTCACAGATCAGCAGCCGCGGGCCGATGGACAGTGCCCGGGCGATGGCGATGCGCTGCCGCTGCCCGCCGGAAAAGGCGCGCGGGTGGCGCGGCAGCGCACTGGCATCGAGACCGACCATCTCCAACAACTCGACGACGCGGGCGCGCCGGGCCGCGGCGTCGGGCAACAGGCGATGCACCCGCAGCCCTTCATCGATCAGCCGTTCCACGGTCATGCGCGGGTTGAGGCTGGCATAAGGATCCTGAAATACCGGCTGCACTTCGCGGCGGAAGCGCATCAGCTCGGCACCGCGCGCCGCATGCACATCGATACCGTCGTAGCTGACGGTGCCGGAGTCGGAACGCTGCAGCCCGAGCGTGCAGCGGATCACCGTCGATTTGCCCGATCCGGATTCGCCGACAAGACCGGCAATCTGCCCCGGCAGCACCTTGAGGTTGATGTCGTGCAGCACCTGCACCCGCTTTCCTCCGGCCGAGCGGAAGGACTTGCTGAGCTGGCGGATCTCAAGCATGGGCGGCCCCTCCGTAGAGGTGGCAGGCGACCCGCGATCCAGCCGCTTCGGTGGTCGCCGGGTAGACCGATCGACAGATCTCCATCACCTTTGGGCAGCGCGGATTGAAGTGGCATCCCGGCGGCCTTGCGAACGGCGTCGGTGGGGCGCCGGGGATCGAGCGGAGGCGCGAAGATTGCTGATCGAGCCGCGGAATGGCCTCGAGCAGGCCCTGTGTGTAGGGGTGCTGCGGCCGAGCGAACAGCGCCTCGACATTGTTCTGTTCGATGATCTGGCCGGCATACATGACCATGACGCGGTCGGCGAAGCCGGCTACGATCCCCATGTCGTGGGTGATCAGCAGCACGGCGAGCCCACGCTGCTCTGAGACCGAATAGAGCAGGTCGAGCACGCGCTCCTGCACGCGCACGTCGAGGGCGGTGGTCGGCTCGTCGGCGATCAGCACCTTGGGTTCGCCGATCAACGCCATGGCGAGGACGACGCGCTGCCGCATACCGCCGGAAAACTCATGCGGATAGGCATTGAGGCGCTCGGCGGCACGATCGACTCTCAGCTCATCGAGTACCCGCAAGGCGCGGGCACGGGCTTCGGCGGCCGACACGCCGCGGATCCGCAGCGTCTCGGCAACCTGGTCGCCGATGGTCATCAGCGGGTCGAGCGAGCTCATCGGATCCTGGAACACCATACCGAAGGTCGCGCCACGCTCGGCCGTCATCTGCTGATCGGTGAGCCCGACAAGGTTGCGACCACCGACCTCGACGACGCCCGAGACCTGCATGCGCGGATTGAGCCGCATCAGCGCCTGCGCCGTCACCGACTTGCCTGAACCGGACTCGCCGACCAGCGCGATGCGTTCGCCCGGCGCGACCGAGAAGCTGATGTTCTCGACCAGCTTCACCGCGGTCGGACCGCGACCGAAGCTGACGCCGAGGCCGCGGACATCGAGCAGCGGCCTCGCACCGGGAACAGCAGCGGAGGGCTCGCCCTCGAGGGTGAGGTCGATCATCATCAGCTTTTCCTCAGGGACGGGTCACGGCGCGCCTGCAGGATGTCGCCCAGCAGACCAAAGGCGATGGCGGTCACGGCCACCGCGATGCCGGGTGCAGCCACGGCCCACCAGGCCATCGACATGGTGCTCCGCCCGGCGGAGATCATGGCGCCCCATTCCGGGCTCGGGGGTTGCGCGCCGACACCGATGAAGGACAGCGACGCGAGGATCAGCAGGGTATTGTTGATATCGCCTGCCCATTTGACGATCAAAACGTCGAGCGAGTTGGGCAGCACGTGCGTCAGCATCAGCCGCGCCGGCGAGACGCCCAGCGCCCTGGCCCCATCGACGAAGGGCTGTTCCATGGTCTGCCGCATGGTGGTGCGCAGCAGCCGAGCCGTCATCGGCCAGCCGGTCAGCGCCATGGCGATGATGCCGGACTGGATGCTCGGTCCCATGGCCGCGGCAAAGCCGAGCGACACCACCAGCCCCGGCAGGGCGAGGCCGATATCGGTGCCCCGCATCAGCACCTCGTCGACCCAGCGGGGCCCCAGGGTGGCGAGCGTGGCGATGGTGATGCCGATCAACGAATAGAGCACGACGATCAGGATGGAGGAGAGCAGCGAGATCTGCGCCCCGGCAACCACTCGCCACAGCACGTCGCGCCCCTGGTCGTCAGTGCCGAACCAGTGCTCGGCACTGGGCGGCAGCAGCGACTCGAGGATGTTCGAGCCATAGATGCTCTGCGGCACGACCAGCGGCCCGAAGATCGCCAGCAGCAGCAGGAAGATGACGACCGCGAACACCGCCAGCTCGAACGGCGAGAACGTCCAGATCGATCGTTTGCGCGCCGGAGCAGCGCCGGCCTGCACGGTTACGCTCATCGGGATCCCTCCCCCAGGGCGGTGCCGCGCAGGCGCGGATCGACGAACAGTACGGCAAGGTCGGCCAGGAGGTTGACGAAGCACACCGTGATGCCGACGAACATGACGGTGCCGAGCACCGCGAAGGTATCCTTCTGCGCCACGGCATTGGCGAGGTAGGTGCCGACACCGCGGCGCGCGAACACCGTCTCGACCAGGATGGCGCCGCCGATCATGCCGCCGAACAGAGTGCCCACCAGGTTGATGGTGGGCACCATGGCGCCGGGAAAGGCGTGGCGCAGCAGGATGCGGCGCTCCGAGGCGCCCTTGGCCCGCACCGGGGGCACCATGTCGGAGGCGAGCACACCGAGCAGGGTGGCGCGCAGTACACGGAACACCTGGCTCGAGAACGGCACGGCGAACACCACGGCGGGCAGGATCAGGTAGTGCAGCGCGTCGAACAGCGCCGCCGGGTTGCCACCCAGGATCGCATCGAGCGTCGGCATGCCGGTGACGACGGGGGCGCCCACGCCGAACGAGTTCTGGCCCGAGATCGGCGTCAGCCGCCATACCGTGCCGAACAGATATTGCAGCATCAGCGCCAGCCAGAAGGTGGGCAGGCCACCGGCGAGGATGGCAGCGATGCGGGTGGCGCCATCCGCCGCGCCATCGCGTCTGGCGGCGGCCCAGAGCGCTGCCGGCAGCGCCAGGACGAGCCCGAGCAGCGCCGCCGCCAGCATCAGTTCGATGGTGCTCGGCAGCACCGCCGCGAGATCGGAGAGTACCGGCTGCGCCGAGAGGATCGAGGTTCCGAGGTCGCCCCTGACGAGGCGGCCGAGGAAACCCAGATACTGTTCGTACATCGGCGCATCGAGGCCCAATCGGCGGGCGACGATTTCGATCTGAGCCGGGGTCGCCCCCGGCCCGGCGGCTACCTGCGCCTCGTCTCCGGGGATCAGTTTCACCATGAAGAAGACGATCGTTGCCAAGCCCCACAGCGTCAGCAGGGTGATCAGCAACCTTTGCCAGGTCAGGCGCAGGTAGATCATTGCGGGCCTCTTACGGGGTCTGCAGGCGGTAGGTCAGCGGCACATAGTGCGGATCGGGCACATCGAGCTGCGGATCCTTCATGGTCTGGGCGCGGTAGATCATCTGCGAGTCCGGCTGGAACATCGCCATGAACACCTTCTGCTCCTCGAGCAGGGTCTGGGCCTGCTTGTAGACCTCGCAGCGCTCGGCGGCGTTCGGGTTGACCAGCGCCGCCGCCATCATCGCGTCGAACTCGGGGTTGCTGTAGCCCGAACGGTTGGTGCCGATCGAATCCGTCATGTAGATCTTGGCGAGGAAATCGCCCGGATCGGGGAACTGCGAATAGTCGGCGATCAGCATCATCTGCGGAATCTGATCGGGGGTCTTCAAGCGCTCGAGATAGTTCGGGAAGGCGATCGGCTCGAGGTTGAGGGTCACGCCGATATCCTTGAGGTTGGACTGCAGCAGCGTCGCCATCTGCACCTGATCCTGGAACACCGGCTGGTAGCTGAGCGTCAGCACCAGGTTGGACTGGCCGGCGTCGGCGAGCAGTTGCCTGGCCTCTTCGGTGTCCTGCGCCGCAACCGGCAGGTCGGGCCGGCAGGCCAGCGCACTGGGGAGCGGGCCGTTGCCGATCTCGCCGCGGTTCTGGTGGATGGCCTTGAGCGCCCCCTGGTAGTCATAGGCCAGCGCGATCGCCTGGCGCACCCGTACGTCGGCCGTCGGGCCGGTGCGGGTGTTGAAGTAGATGCCGTCGATGGTGGTCTTGGCGCCGTTCGAGACGCCGAGCCCCGGCTGATCGCGCAACGCCAGGAAATCGCGGTCGGTGATGGAGTTGGCGATATCGACATTGCCGGCCAGCATCTCGTCACGCCGGGTGGCGCTCTCGTCGATGCGGCGCATGGCGATCGCCGGCGCCCGATCTTCCATCGGCACCCAGTAGGTGTCGGACCACTCCAGCACGACGTTGTTGGCATCGAACGAGGCGAGCCGGTAGGGGCCGCTGCCGGCATCGTTGGCGGCGAGCCAGGCCTGGCCGTCGTCGGTACCGGCATTCTCGGTGACGAGCTTGGAATCGAGCACGAAGATCTTGGTGAGCCCACCGAGGAACAGGGCTGAAGGCTGGGTCAGCCGGATGGTGAGGTGGGTATCGTCCTTGACCTCGGCGGAATCGTAGAGGGCGAGGAAGGATGCGGTGCCGATGCCCAGCCGCTTGGTGCGGTCGAAGCTGTAGGCGACGTCTGCGGCGGTGACCTTGTTGCCGCTGTGAAAGAAGGCTTCGCGCAGGGTGAAGTCGATCGACTTGGCGTCGTCCGCCACCTTGTAGTCGCTGGCGAGGTCGCCGATCACATTGTACTGCACATCATAGGTGACGAGCGGGCTGTAGAGCCGGGCGACCACATCGTAGGTCTGCGCGTAGTCGGAGCGGATCGGATCGATCGTGTTGACCTGCCCGGTATTGGCCGTAATGACCGTGTGGGCCCGATCGGCAGCTGCCGCCGGCGCGACGAGCAGGGCGCCGGCAATCCCGGCCAGCAGCACCGACTTGATACAAAATGCAAGTCGAGTGCGTTTGTTCGCATAAGGCATTTGACTTCTCCCATTACTCCTCCGGAAGGGCCGCTCTGGCTTGGCCGGCGTGACGGCGCGACCAAAAATCCAGCCCTGCGCCGGCGCCGCTGACGCCGTCACCAACCCTCCAGGCTCGGTCGCCGCGCACCATCCCCGAGATGGCGGAGTGCCAATTCCGCGCCCGACTTCCATAAAACATTGTGCACATAAAAACGCAACTCCTCTGGATTGATTTGTGTCGCAGATTGTGAACTTTTGCGTATACGATGTTTTGAGACACCCAACCGCAACCGCCAGGCGGCGCCGAGAACAGCCGCCCCCAGAAGAACCGCCCAATGACCAAACCGCACATTCTCGTCATCAACCCCAACACGTCCGAGGAGATCACCGCCTCGGTCGAACGGCTTGCCATGGACGAGGCGCGGGGCGACGCGACCATCGAGGCGGTCACCGCGCCGTTCGGAGCGCGCTACATCTCATCGCGCGTGTCGTTCACGATTGCCGGACATGCGGTACTTGATGCCTATGCAGGCGCCCTGGTCGGTGCGGCCCGACGCCCGGACGCGGCGATCGTCGGCTGTTTCGGCGACCCCGGTATCGACGGGCTGCGCGAGGTGGCCGGGGTACCGGTGCTGGGCTTTGCCGAAAGCGGCATGCTGGCCGCAGCGGCAGAGCCCGGCAGCTTTGTCGTTGCGACGATCGGCACGACCTGGCGACCGATCCTCGAGGAACTGGCGCGGCGCAGTGGATTGGCGGATCGGCTGGCCGGCCTCATCTTCATCGATCAATGGGTGCGGGACACCACTGTGGCTGCCGCCGAGATCGAGCGAGCTGCCCGGCAGCTGGGCGCGGCGCGGGTGGTCATCGGCGGCACCGGCCTGATCCCGCGGCTGCCGAAACTGGCCGAGGGGATCGGCCTGCCGGTGATCGACCCGCACCGCACCACCATCCGGGAGGCGATCCGTCGGGTCGCCGAGGCTGGGCCCGAGGTGGCGACGGCGGCGCCGGCCGGACAATTCCGTGGCCTGTCACCCCAGCTGCAGCGGATGCTGGGCGAAACCAGGACCGCCGACGTTCCCGGCTGACCGGAACTCGATCCGACGTCCGCGTTGCGGCGGTCAAGCTACAAGCCAAGCAAAGGAGTGCGACGATGCCAGCAGAGCAAAAATCACCGGCCGGGAACGATGCGGTGCGGGGGCGGGCGCAGGTCGAAGGCCGGCATTTCGTCAGCCCGTTCAACTTCATGCCCGAAGTCACGGCCGGGTTCGACATCCCCAAGCCGATGGGGCTGATCGACAGCACCATCCGCAAGGTCATCTACACGGCCGGGGTGCGTCCGAGCGAACGCGACCTCCAAGCGATCTGCGAGATTCTCGATGAGCTCGGCGTGGGCGAAGAGAGCCTCAACATGTGGTGGCGCGGCGCCGATCAGCCCAACGAGCAGGAATACGAGGCGGTGCGGATCGTCGCCAGGGCGCGACCGAAATTCCTCGTCAACGTGTTCACCGAAACGCTGCTCGGCGATGGCACCGCGCCGGCCGACAAGATGAAGCGGACCGTCGACATGCTGGCGGCGGACGGCATCAGGATCCTCAACCCCGGACTGCTGCAGGCGCCGAACGAGGAGGCGCGCAAGCGCCAGATCGACGACCTCCACGCCATGGCCGAGCATATCGCCGCAGCCGGAATGGTGTGGAATGCCACGATCGCCCAGTGCGGACGGCGCGACTTCGAAGGCATGGTGGCGCTCAGCAACGAGGCGATCAAGGCGGGCGTGCGGCGGCTCGACCTGATGGACTCGACCAGCGCGCTGTCGCCCCAGGCGATGTACCATTTCGTGCGCGCCTACCGCTCGCGGCTGATAGAGCCGACGCCGATGACCATGCATACGCATGACGATTTCGGCATGGCCACCGCCGGCACGGTGGCGGCGGTGCTGGCCGGAGCGTCGCCCGACGTGGCGCTCAACGGCGTCTCCTACCGCTCGGGCTTTGCGGCGCTCGAGGAAGTGGTGCTGGCGCTCGACGTGCTCTATGGCGCCGATACCGGCATCCGGCTCGACCGCATCCAATGGGCGGCCGACAAGCTGGCCGAGGTGATGGGCTTGCCGATCCCGCCGCTGAAACCGGTGATCGGCAGCCACCAGTTCCTGCGCGAAGGCGCCGGCGAAATCGCCAGGATCGAGGCCGGCGGGAGCGACGCCGATTTCGCGGCGCTCGGCAGCAGCGTCGCCCCTTCGCTGACCGGCGCGTCCTTCCACTGGGTGTGGGCAAGCCAGCACAGCGACGAGATCGTCCGTACCGTGGCCGGATCGCTCGGCGTGACGCTCACCGAGGCGCAGGTGTCGGAGGTGCACAGGCGGCTCGAAGCGCACGTCGCCCGGCAGGCCGCTTATCCGAAATGGGCAACCCCCGCCGAGGTCACGGCCACCATCAGGGCCGTCGCCGGCGGCTGACATCGGGCTCGCCAGACATGAACAAGGCCCCGGCGCTCGGCACCGGGGCCTTGTCTGTCTTGGGCCGGTCAGCCGTTCGCCTTGACCCAGTCGAGCAACGCCGGCACCCGGTCGTGCGGGGCCAGTTGATCGCAGAGCGCCGGCTGGTTGCCGCGCCTGAGGGCGGTGCCGGCGAGGTAGCAGAATTCATCGACGCTGACCCCCGGCTGCCGGGCCATCCACTGCCGATCGAAGCACTCCATGGCGAACTGGCCGCGATGGATCTCCACCCACCTGACCGCATCGGGCACCAGCGCCAGGATGGCCTTCCAGTCGAGGTCGCCCTGCCCGATCGGGGCGAGGTAGCGGCGGACCTGCTGGCCATCGAGGTGCAGCGAGGCGTCATCGACATGGATCTGCCGGATATAGGGGGCGAGCCGGCGCGTCGCCTCCACCGGCTCCTCGATGCGACAGACGACGTTGACCGGGTCGTGCGCCACGCCGAGTACATCCGGACCGGTCGCCTCGATGAGGGCCAGGATCTCGTGCGTGGTGATCTCCTCGTGCGATTTGATCAGCAGCCGGGTGCCCAGGTCGCGCAGCGCCGGAGCAATCTTCACCAGCCCGTCGCGCACCGCGGTCAGCTGGTCGGTCCAGGACAGCGCCGGATCATCGCGATCGGGGATCATGCCGACGACGAAGAACAGCTCGCCGATGCCGCAGTGCGTCGCGACCGTGGCGAGGCGTAGCGCGCCAGCCACCGGATCGCCATCGCCGGCGCGCAGCACCACCTTGTTGCGCTCCTCGCGCAGCGGATTGAACCCGCCAAGACCGGAGGCCAGCCTGACACCGCGGTCCGCTGCCGCCTGGCGCACCGCATGGATCTCGCCTTCGTCCAAGCTAGCGCTGATGTCGAACAGGTCGTTCGCCATCAAGGCGTCGAACCCAGCCGCAGCGGCCATCCCCACTATCTCGCTGAAGCTCGCGTTTTCCGCGCCGCGCACGGTGCCTTTGAGTACACCAACCACGTCAAACTCCCTGTCAGTTGTTCTTCACAGATTGTATTCATCTATGTATCAACTTCTGCACAATGTCTATTGCCTGGAAGCCGACGCAGATCGCGCGATCGAGATCGACGGAGTGGCGCAGGCAACCAGCCCGCCGGGCAGCGGGCGACCTGTTGATCCGGATTGCGTGAGCGAGCCGATCGATCGCGGGGCGCCGGGCGGTATGAGATGAACGAGACTTAGTCAGCGAGCGATCGGGCGGCCAGCACCGATTGCATCGCACCGACCAGCTCGGCGACCGGTCCGGCGCTTTCCCAGGCGTAGAGCGACACCGCCATGGCGGGTTCGGCGCCATAAGGCGTGAAGGGGCGGACGCGATAGGCGCGGGCCGCCGCGATCGGCAGCAACGACAGGCCGAGTCCTGCTTCCACCGCCAACAACACGTCGTGCAGGCTGTTGCCGGCGAAGGCGACGTACCAGCGGCGCCGTTCGCGCTCGATGCGCTGGAACATCGTGTCGCGATAGAGCGCTCCCGGCGGGAAGGTGACCAGCGGCAGCGGGTCGGTCCAGTCCGGTGCGTCGAGCCCCTCGAACCAAGCCATCGGCTCCTGGAAGGTGGCGCGCGCATCGGCGGCGGGCTGGCTCTCCTTGACCACGGCAATGTCGAAGTCACCGGCGCGGTAGCGCCGCATCAGGTCGCGGCTCAACCCGGCGGTGACGTCCAGCCGGATCTGGCGGTGCAGGCGGGCGAACCGGGCAAAGGTGCTGGCCATGGTGGCGGTGACGATGTCTTCAGGCAGACCAATCCGCAGCGCGGCCGTCCCGGCCGGATCACCCAAGGCGATCTCGGCTTCCTGCTGCAGCGCCAGCAGGCGCCGGGCATAGCCGAGCAGCCGTTCGCCGGCAGCGGTAGGCGCCACCGGGCGGGCCGTCCGTTCGACCAGTGCGACGCCGACCGCATCCTCGAGCCGCGCCAGTTGCTGGCTGATCGTCGACTGCGTCATGTGCAGCCGTTCGGCGGCGAGCGTGAAGCTGCCGGCATCGATGATGGCGGTGAAGGCGCGCAGCAGGCGGGGATCGAGCATGACCTGGTCCGTGCATGGCTATCCATTTCCTGGATAGAGAGCATGAAACTATTTAATTTCCAAATATCGCTTGCCACGCCTATCTGCTCGGCAGGGCCATGCATGGGCAGGTCCGGAAGGCTGCCAACCGCGGGAGAGCCAGATGCTTCGTCGTTCCATGCTGACAGGCGCCGCCGGCTTGCTGATGGCCATTCCCTTGGTTGCAGCAGCAGGAGACGTCATGAGCGCATCACCCTTGCATCAGGCCGCCGGCAGCAACGATGCCGGGCGCATCGCCAGCCTGTTGGCGGGCGGCGCCGCAATCGACGCCAGAGACGGCAGCGGCGCTACGGCGTTGCTGGTGGCCACCCACGCCAACGCCGTCGATGCCGCCCGGGTGCTGATCGAGGCAGGCGCCGACGTCAACGCCAAGGACAATATCAACGACAGCCCCTACCTCTATGCCGGCGCGCGCGGTCATCTCGAGATCCTGAAGCTCACGTTGACGCATGGCGCCGACCTCAAGAGCACCAATCGCTTCGGCGGCACCGCGCTGATCCCGGCTTCGGAGCGCGGCCACGTCGAAACGGTCCGCACCCTGATCGACGCCGGGGTCGCCGTCGACCACGTCAACAACCTCGGCTGGACCGCGCTGCTCGAGGCGATCATCCTCGGCGATGGCGGCAGCCGGCATCAGCAGATCGTTGCGCTGCTGGTGGCGGCAGGCGCCGACGTCAACCTGGCGGACGGGGATGGCGTGACGCCGCTGCAGCACGCCCGCAAGGCCGGCTATCGCGAGATCGAGCAGGGGCTGGTCGCTGCCGGCGCACGCTAGGCGCGCCGCTCCGCAGGGCCAGTGACAAGGATGGAACCGGACGCCCAGCCGCCGCGCCTGCTGCTGCTTGCCGCCATCGTGCTGGTGGGCCTCAACCTCAGGCCGTTCATTACCGGCGTCGGGCCACTTGCCGCCGATATCGGCGCCGGGACCGGCCTCGCGCTCGAGGGCATCGCGCTGCTGACGCTGGTGCCGATGCTGCTGATGGGCGTGCTGGCCTTTGCCGGCCCGTCGCTGCAAAGGCGGTTCGGCGCGCGACATTCGGTCGTCGCCGCCCTGGCCATCATGGCGACAGCGTCGCTGCTGCGCCTGTTCGTGGTCAGCGGCTGGCAGATCGTCGGCACCGCCGCGCTGCTGGGGCTCGGCGCGGCAGTGATCCAGGCGATGTTCCCCGGCATCATCAAACGGCACTTCCCGCAACGGGTCGGCCCGGTGATGGGGCTCTACTCGGCCATGCTGATGGGGGGCGGCGCGCTGGGCGCGCAGCTGGCGCCGCTGCTCGCCGGTCGCACCGTCGATTGGCATATCGGGCTTGCGTGGATGGCTGTGCCGGCGCTGCTGGCGCTGCTGCTGGTGATGCAGAGCCTGCCGCCCGACCGTCGGCGGCAAACCGGAGCGAGAACAGCCGCCACTGCGCTGCTCAGGCGGCCGCGGACCTGGCTGCTGATGGCCTGTTTCGGCCTCGTCAACGGCGGCTATTCCACCGCGGTGGCGTGGCTGGCACCGTTCTACCGTGAGCTCGGCTGGGATACCGCCGCCAGCGGCGGCCTGCTGGCCATCATGGCGGTCTGCCAGGCCGTCGCCGCCCTGACCCTGCCGATCCTCGCCGACCACGGACACGACCGGCGCCCGTGGCTGTGGCTGACCCTGGCACTCCAGGCATGCGGCTTCGCGGCGCTGGCTCTGGTGCCCGCACTGGCGCCCCTGCTGTGGGCAGCGTTGATCGGGGCGGGGCTCGGCGGCTGCTTTGCCCTCTCCATGGTGGTGGCCCTCGATCACCTGCCCGATCCCGCCGAAGCCGGATCGCTATCGGCACTGATGCAGGGCGGCGGCTTCCTGCTCGCCGCCTTGCCGCCGCTTGTCGTCGCGATGCTGCACAATGCCACCGGCAGCTTCACCCCGGGCTGGGCGCTGCACCTGGGCTGCGTCGCCGTCGCCGCCATGCTCTACTGGCGCGTCTCGCCGCAAAGCTACGAGCGGAGCATGCGCTCAGAGTTCGTCCCCGCGGCCTGATCGGCCAGTTCGTTCAACTCACATCGACCACGGCCGCCACCGTGCCGCCACCCTCGGGCCCCTGATGGGTCGCCGACCCCGAGATCCACACCAGGTTGTCCTGCAGGAAGGCCGAGAACATCCCGCCCAGCGCCGCCTTCACCTGATCGCCATACTGCGGGTTTTCGACGATCTGCCGGCGTCCGCGCAGCCGCCCGCCCACCGGCAGGCTGAACTTCACATAGACCGCAACGATGCGCGCCCGGTGTGCCGGCGGCAGCGGGCCCGGCCCGACCTCGAGCCCGGCGCGCCGCAGCGCCCGCGGCAAGGCCTCGATATCCAGCGTGTCGTTCATCGCCGCATGCCCGACCCGCAGCCGCCCACCGGCGCCGGCCCGATTGCCGAACACCATCAGCTGGGTTTGCGGCCCCTCTCCACCGACCGGCTCCCACTCATTGGCCGACACCGCCACCTTGGCCGACCAGGAGTCCAGCTTGACCCCAATGTCACCGGGCGCCGGCAACGGCATGCCGTCGGCCGCCACGGCGACGCCGAGGCCCGCCGCCCCGCTGGCCTTGCGGAACAGCGTGTTGGGGTCGAGCTCAGGGATCGCATGGCCGGCGGCGCGTGCGTCGGCGAAATCCTGCTGCGAGGGGTAGTAGGCCTTGCCGACGACATACTCCACGGCCTCAGGCGCGATGCCCGCATCGGCGGCCGCCGCCCGCACGGCATCGGCATTGGCTGCCACCATCTCGGTGCTCACCAACCATTCCGGACGGACCAGTTCGGAGCGGGCGACGCCCATGGCGAGCCGCGCCCCGCCATCGGCCGCCGGCTTGGCCCGGCTGCGGGTATAGACCACCACGTGCGGCGTCAGGATGCCGATACCGCCGGTGGTGAACACCATGGGGATCTGGTTGATCGCCTCGACCGGGCGCGATCCATGCTCGGCAAGGAACCCCCGGATGGCGCGGTCGGCATCGAGGCGGCTGGTCTCGCCGGCGCGCCAACCCTCGGTCTTGCCGGTGACGGCAATCACCTCGTCGGGACGCAGCACGCCATCCCGTTGCAGGCGCTCGAGCCCTCCCACATCGGAGGCATGGTCGAGCGGAACCCGAAGGGCGTCGATGGTGGGGACAAGTCCGTCGTCGGTCATATGATTCACCTGGAGCGCTGAAACCGGCTGCTGGCGATCGGCCACGGCCGATCTGTATGCACATCACTCCACTTGATAATGCAAAATCAGATCAGTTTGTATACTTTTCTGCACCCAGGCACAGCGATGCGCGCCACGGCCGACTGCGGCCGGCGACGGCACCACCAAAGCGCTGTGCGGACGCAAGTAAGTTTGCTCAACTCCGGCGCGGTGTAGCGGCGATGAAAGCGTCGAGTTCGGCGCGCGTCCCAGCGCCTTCCATCGGCCCGCGCACGGTCACATTGCGGGCTCCGGCGGCCGCGGCATAGGTCAGCGCCGGCTCGCGGCCCATTCCCAGGCGACGGCAGGCCACATAGGCGCCGCCAAAGCAGTCGCCCGCGCCGGTGGGGTCGACCTCGGTCACCGCAAAGGCAGCAGCATCGATACGCGCCCCGTCCCGGCCGAAGCAGGTCGCGCCGGCGGCGCCGCGCTTCAGCACGATCTCGTGCACTCCCATCTCGAACAGTCTTTGCAACGCCGCGGCCTCGCCTGCCACGCCAGCGGCACGCTCGAGCTCGTCGCCGCTCGGCAGCAGCAGATCGGCCTGACCCACCAGTTCGGCGAACTGGCGCCCGACCTCGACGCCGAGCTGCAACTCCTTGCGCAGGTTGGGGTCAACCGAGAGCGTTCCACCCCTCGCCCTGATGATCTCGACGGCGCGGCCGATGATCTCGCGCGCACTCGGCATCGACAGCGCCGTGCCCATGACGTGCAGGTGCCCGGCCCGGCGCAGCAGCGCCTCGACGCCGTCGTTCCAGCCGAACCGCGCCGCCGCCGAGGTGGCGATGTTGTAGACGAAGTCGCGCGCGCCGCTGGCGCGATAACGCACGAAGGCGCTGCCGGTGGGAAACTCCCGGTCGATGGCGATCGCCGAAACATCGACGCCATCGGCTCGCAGCCGATCGAGGTTCACCCGGCCGAAATCGTCGTCGCCGACTGCCCCGATCATCGCGGCGCGGCCGCCAAGCCGCCCGCATTGATCGATGAAGATCGCGGGCGCCCCGCTGGGATAGGGCCCCACCAGCGGCTGCGCCGCCCGGAACCCCTCCCCCACGGTGGTCGCCACGATCTCGACCAGGATCTCGCCGACGCAGACGGTCGGCCCAAGCGCATCGGGAGACAGAACGTCGTGCAGCATTCGATACGGACCCGCTACTGGTGCGCCAAGGGAGTTACGATTGATGCACGCGATCGCGTGCAGCGGGCAATAGCGTCAGCAGCTCGGCACTCCGCACCGCGGCAAACGTCGAGTTGCTCGTGGAGCGCGTCAATGGAAGGGAACGGGGCAGCCGCTGCTGCTGGCGGAGAGAAAGTCCGCCATATGCGCTTCCGAGGAAGTTCACGGACCTCCAGGTGTCTCCAAGTAAATCATTATCTCTCAACCTTTTAGCGTCTAAGCGCGTCCATGCTGAAGTGACGCTTGCCGAACAGAGCCAATCCTGTAAGGTGCCCAATAAGGTGCCTGATCGATTGGAGCGTATGAGAGTGGCGAACCCACCAAACGACAAGAAGACCAGAGACAGGTCTATCCATCGTCTCACTGCTAGGCAGGTCGAAACCGCGGGCGCCGGCTTCCACCAGGACGGGGGCGGGCTTGTTCTGCTCGTCTCGGAAAAGCTGAGCAGGAAGTGGGAGTTCCGGTACAAGCCGCCTGCGCCGAGCCAGAAACCGCGTGAGACAATGGGGTTCGGTAGTGCTGCTAAGGGACACGTCAGCCTTGCCACGGCCAGGGAGCTTGCCGCCGCCGCGCGTGATCTGCTGGTGCGAGGCATCGACCCGAAGGTCGAGCGCGACCGTAAGGCGGCTGACTTGGTTGCGGTGGGTGAGGCAGCGCAGATCAAAACGTTCGGCAAATTCGCCGAGGACTGGATGGACACCAACGAGGCACAGCTCCGCAATAAGAAGCACCGCGACCAGTGGCGCAGCACCCTCCGGACTCATGCCGCCTCTCTGTGGCAGAAGGCTCCCTCCGAGATCACCACGGATGACGTTCTCAGGGCGCTCACGCCGATCTGGACAACCACGCCCGAGACGGCAAGGCGGACGGCAGGGCGCATCGAGCGCATCCTAAACGCAGCACGAGCTGCGGGTTTGCGTTCCGGCGACAACCCGGCCCAGTGGCGCGGGCACCTTAGCTTGTTGCTACCGAAGCGCCCGAAGGCCAAGAACCATCCAGCCGTTCAATACGCACATGCACCGGCCGTTCTCACCGCGGTGCGAGCGAGGGCGGGTGTTGCGGCGAGAGCGTTAGAGTTCTTGGTTTTGACCAACGTCCGATCACAGAATGTCCGAGAAATGACCTGGGGCGACCTAGACGCCAATCGGCAAACATGGACAATCCCTGCCGAGAAGATGAAAGTCCTTAAGGCTCACCGCGTGCCGCTCACCGACCGGGCGCGGGAAATCCTCGCGCAGATGGAGACGCTGCGCGACGACGCGGACGACAGGGGCGCGCTTGTGTTCCCTGGCGAGCGGAAGCGGAGGCCAATGTCGGACATGACGATCAACAAGGTGCTGAAGCGGATGCAGGGCGACGAACAGCTTGATCCGCTGCTGAAGGACGTCGATGGTAGATACGGCGTAGCGCACGGCTTCCGATCGACATTCCGCGATTGGGCCGAAGACGTTGCTCGGTTCCCGGTGCGCGTGATCGAAGCTGCCATGGCGCACACAATCAAGGACAAGGCCGAGGCGGCCTATCGCCGAGGCGACGCCTATGACGCACGCTCCGAACTGATGGCAGCGTGGGAGGCATACCTCTCACCCACTGGAGCGGCAAACGTCGTCCAACTCAGGACTGCGTCCTAAAAGCCAATCAAATCAATGGGTTACGTCAGTCTGGGGCAGCAGCCCCCGATTTTGCTTTTCCAGCCGAACGAATACACCCATTCTCATTCCATTCGGGCCGATCGTGTCGGCTTGGACCGCCCCGTACCAACGAAGAGGTGCCTGACCTACCGCGTATCCTTGGCGTGAGCATAGTGCGAACGCCGACAGCAACAGGGAGTTACCCATGTCTGCACCCGACCGCCTTCTGGCGCTCGACGCGGTTTGTCATGCTATCAGCCTCGGCAAGTCCTCGCTCTACGACCTGATGAAGACGGATCCAACTTTTCCGCGTCCGGTGAAGATCGGCGCGCGTAGCCGTTGGTCGGAGACTAAGTTGCTCGACTGGATCGAACAAAAGGTCGCCAACGCAGCGTAGTGCCCGCGCACCGCGTCGCGCAAGACACCACCCCGAAGTCCGAGACCGTGATGACAATTGACGAAGCTGCTGGCGCCACGCCAGCCGGCGCAAGCCTGATCATGCCAACAAAGCCGACGCCGTTCGAAATCCTATGTGAACTGTTCGGCCCTGAGTGGGCCGGCAACGCTCACATGGCCAGCCGCACGCATGACCAGGAAGGCGGTTGGGGCGGCTACCGAGTGTCGGAGCGCTTCCCGGACAACGCCCAGCTCACGCTGCCGGCGAACCGGGACAACTACTTTTCGGTCGGGATGCAGAGCCGCGCGACCCGCGACCGCAAGGGCGGCAACGTGGTCCTGGACTTCCTGATCGTGCTCGATGACGTGGGCACCAAGGCGCCCAGGCTGCACGCCGAGGGGCTGCGGGCGTTCGGCATCGAGCCCGTCATGGTGCTGGAGTCCTCGCCCGGCAACTACCAATACTTCTACCGCCTGGATGAGCCCGTGGGCCGCCTGGACCCGGACCAGAAGCAGCGGGTCGCGATGATCGACACCATCCGCGCCGCCCTGGGCCTGGGCCTCTACTCGGACGGCGCCGTGCATGACCCTTCGCGGTACATGCGGATGCCGTTCGGCATCAACACCAAACCCAAGTACAAGCGGCCGGACGGGTCGTTCCCCGAGGTCGAGCTGATCGAGTGGAACCCCGGCGCCAGGATCACGCTGGACCAGGCCGGACAGGCGTGGTTGAGGCGCTGTGTCCGAACCGGGCGGCCCATACCGGCCAGATGGACACCGGGTTTGCCTTCATCAACCCGTACATTGGGCACTGCCATCACGAGCACTGCAAGGACCTCACGTCCGATGACTTTCTGAACCTGATGTACGCTGATTACGAAGCGCGCGTGACCAGCAGGATCGCGACCGGTGAACTGGTGGAGGACGCCCAAGGCGGGCTCCGAGATCGGGACGGGGGAGTGGTGCCTCGCACCGGACCAGCACGGATGGCGCAACTCCAGTTCCAAGAAGCAGCACCGCTGACTACCGAGGACGTGTCGCGGGGCCAGGAAGCGGGCGAAGTCGCGTCGAACCGAAAGAGTCGCAAGTCAGTTCAGCAGCTCATGCTCGAACTGATCGAAAAGCTCATTGCCGCCGGTTGGATGTGCTTCAAGTCAACTGATGGACGTTATTTCGTCAGTTTTGGCGGCGCCGTGCTGTCGCTCGACAGCGAAGCGGACCTTGATGACCTATGCGGCAAGCTGATGAGCGACTTCCGCCAGCCGATGTCAGGCACGAATCGCAAGGTCCTTCGGGACCTGCTGGTGCAGCGCGCTGCCTCCAGCTCGCCGGTTAAGGTTTACTGCAGGACTGCCCCCGGGCGGAACGGCGAGCTGTTTCTCGACCTTGCGGATGAAAAAAACAACGTCGTCAAGATCACGGGCGGTGGCTGGCAGGTCATTAGCCTCGCCGATGCACAAGTGAAGTTCGAGCGGCGTAAAGGGATGCTGGCGCTTCCTGTGCCAGCAGCGGCGGGAGCAACCATGCCGTTTGCCGACGAGATCGCCAAGCAAATGAACCTACCGCCAGTTCGCAACCGCTCGGATCCGACGGACATTGGGGTCCAGGCGAGGGCCGGCGTTGTCGCTGCCGCCACAGCGTGGTTGCGCAGGAAGGGCACCAGCCCGCTTATGTTGCTCACCGGCGCTATGGGGTCGGGCAAGACTTGGTCGGCGACGCGGCTCAAGCAGCTCATCGACCCCGATGAGGCGCCATCGACCCCCAACCTCGGCAAGGAAGAGAAGGACATCATGCTGGCGGCCAGGTCACAGCTCCTCGTCGTCCTCGATAACGCCAGCAGCATTAACCCGGCCCATTCGGATGTCTTTTGCGCCGTGCTCGACGGCACGGGCTACGCCTCCCGCGCGCTATACACGAACGGCGACCGCTTCGTGATGACGACCCATTGTGGGTTGGCAATGACGTCTATCCGGGACGAGCTCATCACGCGGGAGGATCTGCTCGATCGCACCATCCGCATCGAAGTGGAGCCCCTCAGCGGTATCCGAAGGTCGGTCGAAGATCTCGAAGCAGAGTGGACAGCAGCTTTGCCGACGCTGCTGGGAGGACTGCTGGATCTGATGGCGGCGGGCCTCCGCGGCATCGCCGCTGTGAAGCAGAGCGCAGATCCCAAGCGCTTGCCGCGGCTGATCGACATGGCGCTTTTCGCAGAGGCGGCCATGCGGGACCAAGGTTGGCGTGAAGGTCTTTGCATCGATGCTTTGCTGGCTGCTCGAGAAGCGGCGGTCCAGGATAACCTTAACCTCAACCCGATTGCTGCTGGTATCGCGGCCGTGGTCAAGGATGCAGACTTCGAAGGCACAATGAGCGAGTTGCGCGCCCGCATCACCGCTCTCGGGGGGTACTGGAGTGACGCGATGAACAGTCTGCCGCGGTTCTCCAGCGCTGTCACGCGGGTTCTGCCGCAGCTGACCCAATGGGGTATCGCGCACCTCAAAAACCCCCGGACGGCGGGATCTCGGACTTTTCGACTGACCAAGACGCGAGGGTGACGGGTAAATGACGCGTCATCAACAGCGCCTGTCATCTCAAAAGGCCCATGGCTATGCGTCCGTGACGCCGATGACGGACATGACCGGCTTTCGTCGGGGGCCGGCGACAACAAAACCGGCGCCGGGCGCTCGGCCGTACGCTCTACTCTTTCCTGTTATTGAGAAGAAAAGGTCGTCACGCCCGTCATCCGGTCATTTTAGAAGCAAACTCAATACGCTACGCGTGACGTACCCTCGCCTCACATCGTCACGACCTGTCATGGCGGCGATCGGTGCAGCTCCCACACGTGCCTGGAGGTCGCCTGCGTGACTACTTCGGCCCACGTGGCTGGGGCGGCTGGATCAATGTCGATCACAGTCGCGCAACGATCAACTAACATGGAGATCCCCATGACTTCCGCCGCAGACGTTCAGCTTCCCCGTAGTCATTCCGTCGATTTGCTGGACTCCATCCTCAAGCCGCTGGTTGGAAGGGCGCCAGGACTCGACTTCAGGATTTATGTTGATCCTGAAGGCTCGGGCATCACGATTACCAACCTTTCCGGCGACCAGCCGGTTTGTGACGTACGACACCCGACATTCGTGGGCGCCGCTATTCAGCAAGCTTGGCGGGAGGCCATGAGCGGCGGGTCGGCGGTTCCGGAGCGCGAAGGCTCGACGCAGGTTGGCGATCTGGAAGCCACGATGCGCCTCGCCATCAACTGGTTGCCTGACCATCTCTTCTGGGTCGGACGGGAGGGCGACGAAGTGTTCGGCGTTGCATCCATCACCGGGTATATTGAACCCGGCCGGGTGTTCCTACCCGCCAAGCACTTCTCTCTGGCGGACGCCCTGATGTTGGCTGTTGCCCGCGAGTGGTTCCGAATGGAACGGGAACGAAGCTACCCCTTCGGCCTTAGCGAAAAGCGCGCTGCAGCATAACCCAGTCGGCGCGGCGCGAGGCCGAGTGAGGCTCCTGCACGTATTGAACGAGCGCGGCGACCAAACCGCTGCGCTCGTCATCGGTGACGCACCGTGCCAACAGCGGTGCCAGCACCTCACGGCAGTCGCTGACGATCTTGGCAATTACATCTGCATCGATTTCGGCAAGTGGTGACAGCGTCGGCAAAGCCTGTGGCTGCGGTTCGCGCCGAACGCGAGCGATGTCCCGCCGAATACGCTTGCTGGCGACCGGCACGCCGCTGGCCTCCCATGCAGCGGGCTCAACAGGCCGCTGCTCTGTCCATCCGGCCGGCGGCTCATCACCAGCCAGGCGGATCCGGCGCGGCAGCTCATCTCGCAGCAGCAGCGCCCAAGCCTCGTTCTGTAGTCGGTCGATCTGGAGCCGGCGGAACTTCCAGCGCAGCCAGTCCATGATGGCGGGGGCCAAGAGGCGCGAGCCACTCCAGTGGTAGAGCTCCCCTTGGAACGCCATCTCGTGTTCGCCGAGATCGATCGTGCGTCCGTGCAGCCAGGGGTCTTTCTTCCACTGGTCGCGCAAACGGTTTGCCGCGCGCTTGGCCTCGGAAAGCGCGAACTCGGCATGACCAATCTTGCCCGCCTGCATTTCGTCGAACTGGCGCTGGCGGAACGCCTGGGCTGCCTTTGGCCCGGCGTGACGAATGCAACGGTTGTGGCCCGTTAGTGGCGCATGCCGACAGTTGCCACCATTTCGAGTCCGGGCGCCGCACACGGGCGCTGACGAACCGCCTCTCCGAAACAGGTTCCGGCCCTCCTCAAAGCTGGCTTGATGGGATTCGTTCTGGAATGGGAAATCAACCACGCGCGGCCAGCCTGGGCTTATTCACATGGGTATCATGATACCACGTTCGAGCTGTCGACGGGCGGAGATCGGGGGCTAACCTGCTGTATCGTGAGGTCACATGCCGTTAGTCAGAAAGCTACCCCCGGGTGTAACAGTCCACGCTGTCGATAGCGCTTTGCCTCTTGGCGAAGATCGGCAGCTTGCAGGTCATCTCATTGTCGAGCTGCCCGACGGCAGCATGCATCGTATCACCGGCGCGGAAATGACTGCATGGAACGAGGCTTTGTCTGGCTTCGTCAGACGTTGGCGGCTCCCCAACCAGGATGAACAGGTAAGTTGAGGACGCACGGTAGCCGTCGGCCGAATCTGGAGCGGCGGCCGCGGAGACAGACCGTCGCCCCCCGGGTCGGCTTAGCGCCAACAGCGGTCATTGATCGGGTACGCTCTTAGCGGTCGACAAGGGCCGGAAGCGGCCTGTCTGTTCTTTGTTGATGGTTTATCGAAAGCAGACACTAGGGGGTACCGAGACAGCGAAGAGCCACCGGGGTAGGTAGAGAAGCTTCGGGCTGTTTGCGCTGGCGCTGCGCGTCAACAGTTCGGCTCACGCTGGCCGTCGTTGGGCCAAGTTAATCGGTCATGGCCGAATTCAGATTATGGCGCCGAATCGGTTTTGTTTGTTATCAGCTTAGGTTCATTTGGGGTCCTCCTTTATGTCACTTTCGTTCGTACATCTTTCCGACATCCACTTCGGTCAAGAGAAGACTGGTGGCGTTAGAAAGACGCACAACGACGCCAAGGCTTGTCTCATTGCGGACGCCAAGCGTGAGACAAATGACCTAAAGATAGATGGGATCATCGTTACGGGTGACGTCGCGTATGCCGGTAAACCTGAAGAGTTTCAGCAGGCCGGTGTGTGGCTGGACGAGCTAGCTGAGGCCGTCGGCTGCCCTCGAACTGAGGTTCAAGTTGTTCCCGGCAACCACGATATTGATCGTGAGCATATTTCCGCCGGGAGCATGCTCATGATCCAAAAAGTGTTGGACGACGGAGAGGATCACCTCGACGCGTTCCTTGAAAGCTCGGATGACTGCGAGGTTCTGTACAAAAAACTCTCCGCCTACTTCAGCTTCGCAGAAGGTTACAACTGCTTCTTGGATAAGCAAGGTGGAGTTGCCAGCAATAAGACATTCCAACTGGCACAAGGCAGGACCGTTCGGTTTGTTGGCCTGAACTCTGCATTGATGTGCTACGCGAAAGAGAAGGCGGGTGACCTGGTGCTCGGTGCGAGGCAAAGAGTCCTTTCCAATAACACCGGCGAGGAGTTGGTGATCCTCTGCCACCACCCGCTCAATTGGTTCCAAGACGCAGGAAGCGCTGGAAGCTACATCAGGAATCGCGCTCGGGTTCTGATGACCGGGCATGAACATCAGCCGTCGATGCGGATCGATTCTGTAAAGGCCGGCCGTGACTTGATGTACCTGGCGTCCGGTGCGACCGTCCCCCCGGTTGCGAACGAAAAGTACCGATACACCTACAACCTACTTACCTTTGATTGGGACGAACATGATGAGGCGCTGGCGGTTACCATTCGTCCAAGAACTTGGTCCGAGGGTGATGTGGATTTTGTCGCGGACACCGAGTTGCTCCAAGGCAAGGGTCCTACTTTCAAGCTGGCATCTCCCAATTTCAGAGCGGCTTCCGGTATTGCGGACGCCCAAAGCGATGGCCAAGTTTATCCTGCGGCCGGCGAGGACGTTGCAACCGCGCCCGACGAGCTAGTCATAGTCGAGGAGTCTACCGTGCCAGAACGATTTGCGGTGGTTCTGCTAAGGTTCTTCCGCGATCTCACGCCAGCCAAGCGTCTAGAGATCCTGGTTAGGTTAGAGGCTCTGCCGGCTAACTGGGCTGGGACGATGACATTGGCCACGGAGCGGCTTGTCGTAGACAAGCTCGTTCGCGACGGACATATCGCAAACCTAGAAAACGAAATTGACCGCGTTCTTGGTCGCGGCGACTGAACAACATTTGGGGGAATGATGGTAGATATTGCTCAGCACGTTCGCATTTTTGACCAGAAACCTGCTGATGAGCTTATTCCTAAGAGGAAGGCCGCGATCAAAGAGATCGCTGGGAAGCTAATCGCGCCTAAGACCGTTGACGCGCTTTTCCGAATGTCAAATGACCTGGTCATTGCGGCGCGCTTCGACAAGAAGCTGCCCGAGGACCTGGCGGAAAGTGCGACTACATCAATCAAGAAACAGTCACAAGCCTTTGTTCGCGAGGGAAGGGACATCGAGCTATCGACAACGCTGTTGCTTGCGGCGTTGACAGCCATCGAAACTGGAGGCAAGCAAGGGCAACTCGATCATCTCGATTTCCTTGCCACAGGACTCTGGCTCGGCCTGTCGATGCAGCCACCTAGCAAAGACGCACGAGTTGAAGCGCTCCGATCCGAATTGCTTACCGCCGCCAGGAAATATGTCCTAGCAGGCGCAGAAAATTCGCGTGAGCGGAAAGCGCCCGCTCTCGGTGCCGAGCTCGAAACGGGCAATACAAACCTCGGCTTGGTAATCGGCAACCTCCGATCATCAATCGACCGATTGAACAAGAATGCTGTGGTCGATCGCGAGGAAATTGACTTCCTGTGGTGGTCGGTAAGCAACTGGAGTGCCACGCTTGATAAGCCATATGGTGAGGCCGAACCGTACGCTGCAGCGATAGCTTTGGGCTTGGATGGTGCCGCCCGCCTGCGGCGGTTGCCACTTGAAATGCACAAGTACCTGGTGACCCGAAGAGTTCGGGAGGCCGAGCCACTGGCGTTGTCTGCACTAATCAAGGCAGTAGATGCAGATCTGGCTGCGCTCTCCGGTAGCGTGCCGGCGGTATCGGTCGCCAAAGACAATCCTGAAGTATTCCCGCTAATGAGCTCTCTCATAACAGGATCTCCCAGTAAAGCGATCTCGAAAGACCCCCGCTCGGTCCGAGACTGGTCAAAGCGAGCTTTGATGGAGGCAGCCTCGCTCGGCATCATCCATCAGCATGGAGTCTGACTATGCTGACCGACTGTTCTCAGGAGGGATGCACGGTCGGCACGACGGGAGTGTGTCTGCTCAACAACGATACTGCCACCTGTCCGCATCGCACGGCCGCTCAATCTTCCACGCTGGAAGAGGAAGCCCTCCTCTCGGAACCAGAGCAGAACCCTTCATTCGGGGCCAGTACGACACTTTATGAGAGTCGCCTGGGCGAGGTGATGGGAGACCGGTACTGCACCGTAATTGGCATCTTAGGCGCGCCGGATTCCGGAAAGACTGCGGCATTAGTGAGTATGTATCTCAAACTCTGTCACGGCACTCTCGAGGGCTTCAGCTATGCGGATAGCAAAAGCCTTATGGCGCTAGACGAAATCAGCCGGGGTGCTCGGCGGTGGGCTTCGTCGCCTCCTGAACAGATGACTGCGCACACTGAACTTAAGGATGACGACAGGGCTGCTGGCTTCTTGCATTTGCGAATCCGCAGTAACGAAACCGACAGCCCCGTGGACTTTCTGCTACCGGATCTCCCAGGGGAATGGTCGGACGCGATGGTCGATGAAAGTCGATACGATCGTCTTTCATTTTTGGAGCGTGCGGACGTCATTTGGCTGATGGTGGATGGCGATCAGCTTACCACGCCGGCGAAAAGGCATCTGTCGGTGCATCGGACTCAGCTGTACCTTCAGCGCCTAAGTGAATTCTTCCCGAAACTTCCAAGAATTATCCTGGTGGTGACCAGAGCCGATAGGGGCACGGTGAGTGAGAAGACTGTCCAGACCTTCTTGAAGAATGGAGCCGAACTCGGATTGGACCTTACGATCCACAGCGTTGCGTCTTTCGCAGCTCCCGGCAGCCAGGTCGCTGCCGGCAGTGGACTTTCGGAACTGATCCGGCTTTCTCTAGGCCAGGTAGGCTCCACTGCTGACGATTGGCCGGACGGCGGGCAAGATCCTGATCGACGGCGGGCGATGTCGATGGTCGTCCGCGGGGTGGACCTATGACCGATCACTCCATCATTCTTCTTGGCGGCCCTGACTCCGGGAAGACGAACTACCTCGTACGCCTTTGGCATGCCCTTAAGGCACGGAGATTTTCGCTCGTTGCCCCGCGCAGTCCGCGGAACATCACCTATGTCGAGGGTTTGATCGAATTTATCCTGCAGGGCCAGTTCGTTCCCCACACCGATGTAAGTGATCATCCTACGGATCAGCAGCTTGAAATTCCAATTGTGCGTTCTAGTTCGCCCGACGGCGGTGAGGTGACTCTTTCAGTGCCCGACGTTTCCGGCGAGCTATGGCAGGGCGCCATCGATCGCGGCGACGTCCCCCGACCATGGATGGACGCACTGCAGTCTTCTGCGGGTGCACTGTTGTTCGTGCGTGTGGGATCGAAAGAAAATGTGCCGTCTCTTGATTGGGCGAATACACCAGATGTGCTGAGTCTCCTTGACGATGGGGCCGCCATTAACGGTGACGGTGATGTGCCAAAGGTGCCTACACAAGTGGCATTGTGTGAAATGCTACGCTTTCTCGACGAGACGCTTCTGCGCGAAGACGGAGTCCTCCCCCGCGTTGCCATCATGATCACAGCTTGGGATCTGCTGGATCCCGAAACGCAGAGCAACGGTCCTGACGCCTATCTCAAGGCAGAATATCCATTGCTCGCCGGCCGATTGCACGATTGCAGGACCCTTGATGTACGAACCTTCGGGGTCAGCATCGTGGGCGGGGACTTCGACGACGATAAGTTCAAGGAACGGTTTTTCGATGCCGACATCGACGAAACGGGCTTTACGACCTATTTGGACGGCGACAACGCGTTGACCAAGAAGATTGATCTGACCGTGCCGGTGGCCTGGGTGTTGGATCGCATATTTGACGATGAATGAGCTTATCCATCAACAGCAGCACGGCTACCGAGGTGGGCATCGCTTGTTGGGGAGCACCGTCCGTCTCGAACGCATTGACCAGGACATTGTGGATCGACTTTCGGACCTTTCGGGCCAGGTCCGCCCCGGAGAAGTGATTCCTGCCTATTTGACGATCTATCCCCTTCCCAGCCGACAGCATACGGTGGTGGCACGCACCTGGCCGGATCTGACGGCGCCGAGGGCGGGCTGTGTGCTGACCAGAAGTCTGATCGTCCCCAGGACCGTCTGGGAAACGGCTCCCAGCTTGGATGGGTTCATCAGCCTACTCACGCCGTTTAGAGCCAGTGAGGATCTTCAGGCTTTGATGGTGCCGCCTAGCAAAGGGTCCCTCGCGACCGTGCCAACGGTCGGAATGGCCGAACTCGTCGAAGCGCTCTTTCTTGAGGCGCGAAAGCCGATCGTCGCTTTCGACGCGACTAACGCAGAGGTAGCCGCGGTGCGTTTGTTGACGGCTTTTTGGCCGTCTTTCCGCGGTAACTTTTCTATCTGTACCTATGCACTTGGGCCAAGAAAACTTGCTGGTCGGGACTTCGATCTGGTCTTTTCGCCTAAGTCGGTCAAATCGCGCTTCTCAGAATGGGGCGGTCGGAAAATCGATTTCGGTTCGGCCAAGGCGCCAAGACATCGGTGGTCGCCGGAAGTCGCCGATGCGATCTTTGCCAATGCCCAGCCTTCGCTCGTTCGCCGAGACGAACTAGACTTGCTAGCCGGGGACGCGCTGGGAGATGAGGCCCTATTTCGCAAGTCCCTGCTGTGGAACGAATTGGCAGAAAAGGCCGACAGGGTTCCGAGCGCAACTCTGGGGATGCTGGATATCCTCAATTCGCAGCCCGGCACTGCGCACCGCGTCCTTCCACACGTTGGACAAATTATCGCTCGGGGCGCGGCAAATGCCGTTGCTGAACTGCCGGTACCCGAAGCGTGGCAGTTCCTCGACACACTGGCCGGCAAGCTTCACGCCAAAACCGAGCTCGACGCACTGGATGTCGTAGTGCGACGTCATTCGGCCGCCCTCACCAGGAAAGATCCGGACTCTGCTGTCTCCTTCACTAGAAGCCTGGAAGAGGCGTCTGAAGCGCTTCCAGAAACACTTTTGATCGGAATGGGCGAGGGTCTGCGCGACGCCGGCCTTATGGGATTTGCATTGGGCATCCCACCGCGAATTGGCACATTCTTGATGGCCACGGTTCCCGGTTTTACCCCAATGCTCGCTAAGGCTATCCGTGACAACCGGTTGTCACCACAGACCGTGTTGAGCTTCCTTGAGGCTGGCGACGCCAGCTTGCGGCGTCAGGCGGCCTCAACCTTGCTGCCTGAGATCGACAGCGCAGAATTCGCCCCGCTCATTCCCGCTACGCTGCGGCGCTCGTCGGACAGTGAGCTGACTGAATGGATTATGTCCATCATCACCAAGACCAAGCTGACGGTTCAGGCGCTCGACGACGGTATCGTCGACGCCATCCGTGATGATGAATCGATGGACGCGATTAGAAACGGTGTCGCCGAAAAGTTCACAAATAAGGATGCCGATCGTTTTCTCATCCGAACTCTGAAGCTGTTACCCCACGACGTTAACTGGCTCACGCGCGCAAAGCTTCCGGGTAAGCGTTCTGCCATTCTCCTGACAGCTGTCATGGCTTCTCACAATGATCGTGCGCTGATGGAGGCGCAACGCGACGAGGCCGTGCGGTCCCAGCTATTCGACGTCTTGTCTCGCGACCTTGCGAACAGCGCACAAGAAATGGCACGGCTGCTGCTTATTGGCGCTGTGTCTACCGAAGACTTGCTTTCTCACGGACGATTGGTTCTGCCTCATCTACCTCGTGATCAGCGACGCAAGGACTTGCTGGCTCGCGTGGTGGAGCAAGGGTTGATGGGTGGACGGTCGGGCGACGTTCGCGTCGGTCAAGCGGTGTCCGAATACCTGGATGAGGTTGGAGCGCGCCAAGTTGTCTGGTGGGCAACTAGCCAGACTTCACCGGGTTGGCGAGTTGGCCAGAACCTGATGATCCTGGCCAAATTGACCCCATCGCAGAGAAAGGCGATTGAAGCTGTCGTCGACGAATTGGCCGAGCGACTTACTCGAAGGTCGTTGGTCGATTTGGACGGTGAGGGTTTCGCCGCCTGGGCAGCATTGCTTTGGGAATCTCGGACGGGAGTAGCCGCCAACTACATCCGAGCAAGCTCGATTAGCATGTCCGCCACGATCGAAAGAACCCAATTGCCTGTGAGTGAAGTCGTGGCGGCGGCTTTCCCTGGCATCTATGGCGAGTTGATCCGTGCAAAGGAAACGGAGCCAGACGGGCTACTCGGCGCGTTGATGGCGCTACCTCGAATGTTTGTTGGTGATTGGGACCACGCCAAACCAGCCAGACACGGGTTGGTCGATGCCTTCATGGCATCGAGCTGGCCGCCGTCTCACCTTCTTTTGGCTGCTGAACGCGCGGGCATTCTGGATCGGATTTGCATTCGGGTGCTACGGCAGCGTGGCGGTGAGCACTACCTCAGGCGAGCCATTGAAGACCTTGGTCGCCTCGACGTTAACTTGGAAAAGGAGATTATCGCCGAGGTCCGGTCTTTAGCCTACAAAGACACGGAAGGCGAATGGGACTAGCCTCACGGCGCCAGCGTCGATTGTGACATTCTTTGGCGTTCAGCATCAACTGCTCCAGCCGCCCCATCCCAAATCAAAGAACGATCCGAACCCGCCGTTGGCGCTCCCATTCAACCGGTCAGCTTTTGCGGCATGGCCGCATCCCGAGTGAATCGGACACAACCCAAGCGCAGGCGGACGCCCGCTCGTGGCGCACGCGACGAGTGTCGATCGCTCCGCCAATGACGGCTTGGGGGCATTATTCCTGGGGCAGTTAAGACGGCCCGGCGCCTGATTTGTTTAGACTGTCAAAAACTTGGGCGATACAGCGCTTGGTCGGGCATCCGGATAGGCTAATGCCTAAAAACGTTAGGGTTACCCCCGGGGGTGCGTCTGCTTGCCACCGGACGGCTACCATCAAAGGGGCCGCTATCGAGCCGCGAACCCGAGAAACCGCAAGGTATCTCCCAAGGTGCCCGGCGCAAACTGTCGCCAAAACCATCAACAATATCAATGGTAAATGGCGGAGAGAAAGGGATTCGAACCCTTGAGACGGTTCCCCGCCTACACACTTTCCAGGCGTGCGCCTTCGACCACTCGGCCATCTCTCCGCATGCAGCGGGCCGGGCGGGCCCGGGGTCTGCGTGTCCGGCGGCCTGAGCCGGCCGGAGCGGGCGCAATATACTCATCGACGTCGTGACCGCAAGGCACTTAACGCGCCGATGACAGGGATTGCACCGAGGGGGCGGCAAACTGGTCTTGTCCCGCGCGCGGACCGCGTGGCAAAAGGATGCGCAGCAGTCGGTGGGCACTGGGACCCCATCGGCGCATCCGGACGCGGCAGACCTCGATGCGGCTCTTTCTCAGGCTTTTGGGCACCTGGCTCCTTGGTGTGGCGCTGATCCTCCTGATCATCGACGGCACGCGCTCGCTGGGCGCCAACCAGTTGCTGTTCACCTCGCTCAGCGAAAACTGGACCTGGCTCAATGCGGAGAGCCTCGCCGCGGTACGCGAGTTCCTCGCCGGCCGGTTCTTCGGCATGGTGCTCGAGCCGGTCTCGGAGGCGATCCTCGCCATGCCGGGCTGGGCGGTGCTGGCGGTGCCCGGCGCGCTGCTCGCCTGGGCCGGCCGGTCGCGCAAGACCCGGCTGTTCGTCCGCCACGACCAGATCTGATGGGGCCGACCTTGACCACCCTGCACGAACGCGACGGCTTTACCCGCTTTGTTTCGACGCTGCCTGCGGTGACGTTGCACGAACAGTGGGAAGCGCTGGTCGCCAAGGTCGGCGGCAAGGTGTTCTGCCTCGTCGGCGACAGCTCGGGCGACATCGTGTTCAAGGTCGGCGAGATCGCTTTCGACGGGCTGACCGAACTGGACGGCATCGAGCAGGCCGCCTACTTCGCCAAACGCCAATGGGTGCGGGTTTCGCCCGGGGCGCTCGAACCGGAACTCGCCGAGGGCTACATCCGCGAGGCGCACCGGCTGATCGCCGACAAGCTGACCCGCAAGCTCAGGGCTGAGCTCGGCCTCTGAGCAGCACGTTGACGAAGTCGCTCAGGCCTTCTTAACTATCCGGCGACAAGCCAGGAGGGGGCGAGGATGGTTGCCGGTTTGCTTTATGTCGTCGGGCTGATCGCGGTGCTGGCGACGATCGTGGTTGCCGGGTTCGGGGCCCCGGGTCTGATCCAGATGGTCAACGCTTCGCTCGATACGCCGGGTTCAGACCTCCTGGCCACGCTCATCGATGTGGCGCGGCTGATGCAGTGGGCGGTGCTGCCGTTTGCCGGCGGGCTGGTGCTGATGGGGCTCGGCCGCATCGTCATGCTGCTTGGCGCCATCAACCGGGCGCTGCGCGGCAACGCCTGAAACAGAACGGGCGGCCCAGAGACCGCCCGAAACGTCTTGTCGCTGTGGCCGGATCAGGCGCGCGGCTGCGGCACGATGCGCAGGTATGGCTTCAGGGTCTTCCAGCCTTCGGGATATTTCTCACGCGCCGCCTCGTCGGAGACGGCGGGAACGATGATCACGTCTTCGCCCGACTTCCAGTTCACCGGCGTTGCCACCTGGTGCTTGGCAGTGAGCTGCAGGCTGTCGATGACGCGCAGAATCTCATCGAAGTTGCGGCCGGTGGAGGCCGGATACTCGATCTTGAGCTTCACCTTCTTGTCTGGCCCGATAACGAACACCGACCGCACGGTCAGCGAATTGTCGGCGTTGGGGTGGATCATGTCGTACTTGCGCGCGACTTCGCCATCGACGTCGGAGATCAGCGGGAAATTCAGCGTCGCGCCCTGCGTCTCGGCGATATCGGCGGCCCAGCCGGCATGGTTCTCGAGCTTGTCGACCGAGAGGCCCAGCACCTTGACGCCGCGCTTGTCGAACTCGGGCTTCAGCTTGGCGGTATAGCCGAGCTCGGTGGTGCAGACCGGAGTGAAATTCTTCGGGTGCGAGAACAGCACGGCCCAGCCGCCGTCGATGTAATCGTGGAAGCGGATGCGACCTTCGGTGGTCTCCGCCTCGAAATCGGGGGCGGTATCGCCGATGAGAATTGCCATGATGAACTCCTTGATGCGGGTCGTTGCCACTTCTGGCCAATGCCGCGCGCAAATATCGAACGGGGGCCAGTCGATTGCGACCGCGCCGCATGAAATCTTTTTGTGTTTTGCCGTCAAGCGGCAACAACCGCTTCCGTAACGGTGCGGTCCGCAGCAAAATCAGTGTGATAGGTCGGTTTTGGCCTGCAGTATGAGATCGAGAGCCTTCACCGTCGCAGACGATGAAGCTCGGGGATCAGATCAGACCGCTGGCGAAGCCACGCTCGAGGGCGACGGCGATGGCCATTGGCGGGGTCAGCGCCAAAGCCAGGGCGAGCGGCTGGCTGAGCCGCGCCACCCGGCCGATCAGAAACACCACGACGATGAAAAGCAGCGAGGCGGCGATGGTCGCCGAACCCTGCTGCAGTGGCGGCAGCCAGCTGAACATGATCGTGCCTCCCGAAACCCGCTGACGGGCATCGGGGCCAGCCTGCGCGCCCAGAGCTTGCCCGGGGGTTGTTTGGTTCGGTCGGGGTTAAATCGAGTTTGAAGCAGTTCAACGCGGCTTGTGCCGCCGCCGCTGCCGCACTTCCCCCTCTCCCCCGCGAACGCTCTCGCGTCCGCCAGGAGGGGCGAGGGGACGCGAGACCACGGGCGGTGCACGAGCCTCGCGGAAGCGAACTCGGCTAGATGCCGCCCGCTGCCGCGCCGGCAGCCGGTGCTGCTGCAGCGGCAGCTGGCGAGCCCTTGGGCGCGCCGTTGGTCCAGGTGACGTCGAGGCCGGTGAGCGGCACCACCGAGAGCGACATCTTGCCCGAGCCCTGCTGCAGCTCGCGCGAGTGGGCGAGATAGACCAGCGAGTTGTTCTCGGCGTCGTAGATGCGCGAGACGCGCAGGCTCTTCCAGATCAGCGAGCGCGACTGCTGGAAGATCTCTTCGCCGCCCTTGTTGGTGTTGATGTTGCCGATGGTGACCGGGCCGGCCGCGGCGCAATCGACCGCCGAATAGGACGGATCCTCGAACCAGTTGCCCTGCTGCAGCCGGTCGATCAGCGAGCGGTTGAAATAGGCGACGTGGCAGACCACGCCTTTCACCTCAGGATCGGCCACGGCTTCGACGTTGATGTCGTTGCCGGTCCAGTCGACCCCGACACGACCCACATCGGTGCCGTTATTGTTGCCGCACGCGGCGAGCGCGCCGGTGAGAACGAGGGCGAGGCCGAGGGAGGCGAGGCGCTTGAGCATGCTTGGGGTCCCAGGGGTTCGAGTTGCGGACGGCCGTGATGTGGGGACCGTGCGGCGCCCACGCAACGGCAGGGGCCGCAATTGTTGTCCCCCCCCCTGGCCGCTCAGGAATGTCCGTGCTTGGCCGCGGGGCCGTGCGGATGGTCGATATGGCCTAGGTCGCGGCCCGGATCGATCCGATCGCGCACCAGCTGCTTGATCTGCTTGGCATCGGGGAAGCCACCATCGCGCTTGCGCTCCCAGATCAGGACGCCATCGAGATGGATCTCGAAAATGCCGCCAGTGCCGGGGACCAGCGACACCTCGCCCATTTCGAGGCCGAAGGTGGAGAGCACCTCCTGTCCCATCCAGGCGGCACGCAGCAGCCAGTTGCACTGGGTGCAGTAGGTGATGGCAAGTTTGGGTTTGCCGGTCATATCTGCGGATCCGCCCAGGAGGAGAACACGTTGGTGGGCAACACCAGCACGTCGTCCTGTTCGTCTTCGCGGCTCTTCAGCGCCACCAGTTGCGCCGTCGTGGTGTTGACGCGCTGCGCCAGCAACCGGGCGATCTGCAACAGCCAGGAAGGGTGCGCCTCGAGCACAACCAGCGCGTCGTTGATGACGTAGAGCTGCACGTCGGTCACCGCCCGCACGGTCGCCGAATGCGGGCGCTCGAGCAGCACGCTCATCTCGCCGAAGATGGCGCCGGGCTGCTTGATGGTGGAGACGAACTTGCCGTCGCGCAGCACTTCGACCTCGCCATCCTTCAGCACCATGAAGCTGCCGCCGGCCTGCCGGCCCTGCACGATCAGCTCCGTGCCGGCGGGGAAGAAATCGAACTTCAGCCAGCTTTCCGTTTCTTCAGCCGCCACCGGAGCAACTCCCGTTATTCGAGCAGTGCGAAAATCTTGTCGAACATGTCCTGGTCCTCGCGGACCTTGGCCTGCCGGCGCATGTCGACCAGCAGCGCCGTGGTCTTGTGCAGCCGAGCCGCCAGCAACCTGGCGATATGCCGGGCGGCCGCCGGATGCGCATCGAGGAAAGCGTCGGCGTCTTCGGCCACATGCACTTCGGCGCCGGTGCGCGTCCGGACCGTCGCCGAATGCGGCAGATCGAGCAGGGCGGACATATCGCCGATCACCGAGCCGGGGTCGCCGATGGCGGCGACGGTGCTGCCGTCACGCACCACCTCGAGCTCGCCGGACTTGAGGATATAGAGCTTGCCGGTCCGCGCCCCTTCGCTCACCAGCACGGCCCGTGGTCCCAACACGCTCAGCGGCAGCGTCGCCGCTGCCTCGAGGATCTGCTCCATCAACCCAACCCACCCGAAGACACCGGCCCGATGGTAGCCGAGCTTTGTGAGGATGCGAAGTCATTCGGCAAGGGTCGTCGATTTTGCTGGCGGCAGTTCCCATGCACGGCGTAATGAGGCGCTCGCGCCGGCCACCGCCGGTTGCGAGCCCGAAAAACCTCCCGTCCCCGGCCACCTGCCGGGCCCGACCTCAGGAGAGACGACGATGACGACTTCCGTGCTCGGCCGCCCGGCCGAGATTCCGCTCGACCCGGCCAGCGCCGTGCTCGACCGGGTGCCGAACCCGCACCCCGACATCGACTACCTGATCCGCTTTACGGTGCCGGAATTCACCGCGCTGTGCCCGATCACCGGGCAGCCGGATTTCGCCCACCTGGTCATCGACTATGTCGCCGACCAGTGGATGATCGAAAGCAAATCGTTGAAGCTGTTCATGTTCTCGTATCGCAACCATGGCGCCTTCCATGAGGCGACGACGGTGGAGATCGGCAAGCGCCTCGTTGAAGCCCTCGCTCCGCGCTGGCTCAGGATCGGTGGCTACTGGTATCCGCGTGGCGGCATCCCGATCGACGTGTTCTGGCAGACCGGCACGGCGCCGGCCACGCTGTGGCTCCCCGAACAGGGCGTCCCGGGCTATCGCGGGCGCGGCTAGCGCAAAAGCTTGCAGTGCTTGAGCGGCCGGTTGGCGTTCCACTATGGTCGCCCAAGGCAAGCGCGGGGAGTCGGAACAGGTGAGTCGTGACGAGGGCAGCGGGCAGCGGCCCCGCTACCAGCTGCTCGATCTCCTACGTGGCGTGGCGATCATCGCCATGGTGGTCTTCCACATCGCCTGGGACCTCTATTACTTCGGGTACTCCGACGTCGACGTCACCACGGTGCCGGGCTGGGTGATCTTCCAGAAGTCGATCGTCTCGAGCTTCCTCCTCCTGGTCGGCGCGGGGCTGGTGCTGGCGCATGGCAAGGCCATCCGCTGGCAGAAATTCTGGCGCCGCTTCGGTATCCTCGTGGGCTGTGCCCTGCTGGTAACCGCCGGCACCTACTGGATGTTCCCCGACTACTTCGTGTTCTTCGGCGTGCTGCATGCCATTGCGTTGTTCTCGCTCATGGCCCTCGCCTTCCTCAGGCTGCCGCCCTGGCTGGTGGCGACCATCGGGGCCGCGGTGATCGCGGCGAATTTCCTCTACAACGATCCGGTGTTTTCGAGCCGCGAGCTCGGCTGGATCGGGTTCTGGCCGAGCTCGCCGCCGACCAGCGACGTGGTGCCGATCTTCCCGTGGTTCGGCGTGGTGCTGCTGGGGATCGCGGCGATGCGGCTGATCCTCGCTTCGCCGCTGGCGGAGGATCTGGCACAGTTCCACAGCAAGGAGCCGCTGGCGCGCGGGCTGGCATGGATGGGCCGCTGGAGCTTGCCGATCTACGTCCTCCATCAGCCGCTGATCATCGGGGTGCTGTGGGGCCTGACGCAGCTCTCGGCGCCGGTGCTGGCGCCGCCGGTGCTGAGCCTCAGCCAGGATTTCGTCAAAAGCTGCACCAGCGCCTGCCTTGGCACCGGATCCGACCTCGCCCGCTGTGACCGCTATTGCGGCTGCGCGGTCGAGCAGGTCGAGACCGGTAACCTCTGGGAAGCGGTGGCGGCGACCGAGCCGACGCTGGAGCAGAACACGCAGCTCAGGGCCGTGGCCCAGCTGTGTACGGCGATGGCGGACAGTCCCGATGCCGGTGCAGAGCCGACCCCCACCCCTGCTCCCTCCCCCTAAACATGGGGAGGGAGACCCCCACACGGATATCGAGACTGACGTCTCCCTCCCCCTGTTTGAGGGGGAGGGGACAGGGGCGGGGGTCCGCGGCCACCGGGTGATGTTCAGCCCTGTTCCTTATGCCCACCAAACCCGAGCCGCATGGCGGAGAGCATCTTTTCGGCGAAGTTGTGCTCCTGGCGCGAGCGGAAGCGGGTGAAAAGCGCTGCGGTCAGCACTTCGGCCGGCACCGCCTCCTCGATCGCTGCCTCGACGGTCCAGCGGCCCTCGCCGGAATCGGCGACATGGCCGGAGAAGGCTTCGAGCTTGGGATCCTTGGCGAGCGCGATGGCCGAGAGGTCGAGCAGCCAGGAGGTCACCACCGAGCCGCGCCGCCACACTTCGGCGATGTCGGCGACGTTGAGCTCGAAGCGCTCGCCCGGCGGCAGCACTTCGGCATTCTTGCTCTCGAGGATGTTGAAGCCCTCGGCATAGGCCTGCATCATCCCGTACTCGATGCCGTTGTGGACCATCTTGACGAAATGCCCGGCCCCCGCCGGTCCGGCATGGATATAGCCCTCAGCGGCGCGCGGATCGAGGCCGCTCCGGCCGGGCGTCTCCTCGATCTCGCCCTTGCCCGGCGCCAGTGCGGCAAAGATCGGATCGAGATGGTCGACCGCCGCTTTCTCGCCGCCGATCATCAGGCAATAGCCGCGATCAAGCCCCCAGACACCGCCGGAAGTGCCGACATCGACATAGCGGATGCCGGTTTTCATGAGTTCGGCGGCGCGGCGGATATCGTCCTTGTAATAGGAATTGCCGCCGTCGATCAGGATGTCGCCGGGCGCCAAGCAGGAGCTCAGATGGGCGATGGTACCCTCGGTGATCTTGCCGGCCGGCAGCATCACCCAGATGGCGCGCGGGCTTTCGGTCAGCGAGGCGACCAGCGCCTCCAGTGTCTCGGCCGGCCGGGCGCCATCGGCGCCAAGCGCGGCGCGGGCGTTGGCGTCGATATCGTAGACGGCAACATCATGGCCGGCGCGCATCAGCCGTTTGGCGATATTGCCCCCCATGCGACCTAACCCGACAATACCGATCTGCATGATGCACACTCCACTGTAGCGACTGACGCGGAGGGTGTTATACGCGACATCGAGATCACGGGGGCAGCCCGTGTGAGGAGGAACGACTATGCGGGTAGTGATTACCGGGGGCGCCGGGAACCTGGGCAGCAAGCTCCGGGAGCACCTGGAAACGGCCGACTGGGTGGAGGAGATCGTCGCCATCGACGTCGCGCCATTTACCGCGGGCAAGAAGACCCGGGTGGTGGTGGCCGACCTCGCCGACCCCTATGACGAGCGCTGGCGCAAGGAGGCACAGGCGGCCGACGGGATCGTGCACTATGCCTCGGCCAATCCGGCGCCGAACTCGAGCTGGGCCGAATCGGCCGCCTCGTTCGACATGACGGCGAACCTGCTCGAGCAGGCCGGCGGCGGCGCCAAGCCGTGCCGCTTCATCTTCGCTTCGTCCAACCACGCCATGGGCGGCTACAAGGATGCGCCGCTGCCGGCGGACGGCAAGCTCAGGATGTCGACGCCGCATATCAGCGGCACCCGCTACTATGACGACGGCTATAAATGGGGCTCGGCCTATGGCGCCACCAAGGCGCTGGGCGAGCGGGTCTGCGCCGCGCGCGCCGCGGCCACCAATGGCCGGATCACCGCCGTCTCGACCCGCATCGGCTGGTGCCAGCGCGGCGAGAACCTGGCCACCACCATTGCCGGCAGCGGCGGTGGCGATCGCGGGGAAACCGACGAGGCGGTGATCAGGCGCAACGCGCTGTGGTACCGCAACATGTGGCTGTCGAACGGCGACCATAACCGGCTGATGGTGGCGGCGCTCAGGGCCGATGCCAGCAAGTGGCCGGCCCCGGCTATCGTGGTTTCCGGCATGTCGAACAATACCGGCATGGCCTGGGACCTCGAAGAGGCGCGCCAGTGGATCGGCTACGTGCCCGAGGATAATCTCTGGGCCGACCTCAAGGCCGCCGGCCTCGAGTAAGCCACGCCGACATTGCCTTCCTTGGCGGAGGCAAGTATGCGGCTGGTATGGTGCGCGCGGTGGCGCGCACCCCCGACATTGGGTGTGGTCGCGCTTTCGAACCGGGAACGCCCGCGACTATGCTGAGAACGCTCTAGAGGACAGCATGAGCTTTGCCGATATCTATGCCCGCGTGGTTGCCTGGATCGGCGCCGGGGCAATCCTGGCGCGCAGCTTCAACGAGCCCAAGCGCAACCCGATCTATGGCAGCACACCGCAGATCCCCGAGGCGCGGCCGCAGGCGATCCCGACGCTGAAGATGCCGACGGCACGCGGCTGGTCTGGCGACCACAAGCCCACTGCTGCTGCCGGGCTCAAGGTGAACGCCTTCGCCCGTGGGCTGAAGCATCCGCGCTGGATGCATGTGCTGCCCAATGGCGACGTGCTGGTGGCCGAGGCGCTGAGCACCCCGGGCGGCATCAAGACGCCGTTCGACTACGCCATCTTCACCACCATGCGGCGCGCCGCCGCGGTGGGGCAGAGCCCCAACCGCATCACGCTGCTGCGCGACGCCGATGGCGATGGCGTCGCCGAACAGCAGCACACGCTGCTCGAGGGGCTGAACCAGCCGTTCGGCATGCAGCTGATCGGCGAGACGCTCTATGTCGGCAATACCGACGGCGTTTATGCCTACCCGTTCAAGGTGGGCGAGACCAAGATCACGGCGACCGGCAAGAAGCTGATGGACACCAAGCCGGGCGGCCACTGGACCCGGAGCCTGCTCGCCAGCAAGGACCAGACCAAGCTCTATGTCGGCGTCGGCTCGCAATCCAATATCGGCGATTCCGGCATGGCGGTCGAAGAAGGCCGCGCCTGCATCTTCGAGCTCGACCTCACGACCGGCAAGAGCCGCATCTTTGCCGGGGGCCTGCGCAACCCGGTCGGTCTGGCGTTCGAGCCGACCACCGGTGAACTCTTCACCGTGGTCAACGAGCGCGACGGCATCGGCGACGAAACCCCGCCCGACTACCTGACTTCGGTGAAGGATGGCGGCTTTTACGGCTGGCCCTATTCGTACTGGGGCAAGATCGTCGACGATCGCGTGCCGCAGGATCCGGCAAAGGTGGCGACCGCCATCGCGCCCGACTTTGCACTGGGCGGACACACCGCCTCGCTCGGCCTCTGCTGGCTGCCCGAGGGGACGCTGCCCGGGTTCGGCGACGGCATGGCGATCGGCCAGCATGGCTCGTGGAACCGCTCGACGCTCTCGGGCTACAAGCTCGCCTTCGTTTCCTTTGCCAATGGCAAGCCCACCGGTACGCCGCGTGAAATCCTCACCGGGTTCCTGTCGCCCGACGAGAAGGACTCCTATGGCCGTCCGGTCGGCGTGGTGATCGCCAGGGACGGCGCGGTGCTGATGGCCGACGACGTCGGCGATGTGATCTGGCGGGTTACCGGGGCCTGAGCTGGGCCACGAGCCCAACCCCTGTCCGCCCCAACACATGACGCCGACATCACGCAGTAACCCGTAGTTTTGCCCAGCGCGAACCGATGGGGGGCCACACCATGCGAATGTCTGCGCTCATTCTGCTTGCCGGTTTCGGCGTCGCGGGCGGATCGGCCGCGGCAGCCGATCTGATTGTCGACGATCCCGAAGCGATCGCCGCAGCGGCGGATTACGACTGGTCCGGCGCCTATGCGGGCCTGTTCCTTGGCGCCGGCAGCAGTGCCGTCACGCTCACCGAACCGGGTGGGCTCGCCGACCCGCTGGATCTTGCCGCCGGCGGCTGGCTCGCCGGAGTGCGGGCCGGGTTCAACACCCAGGCGGGCGTCCTGCTGTTCGGCGCCGAAGCCGATCTCGCCAGGACCTCTATCGGTGGCAGCGGTTCGGCCACCGACGGGCTCAACAGCCGCGACTACAGCTACGATCTCGATTGGCTCGGTACCGTCACCGGACGGGTCGGCTATGCCGCCGATACGCTGCTGCTCTATGCCAAGGGCGGGCTTGCAGCCGGCGGAGTGCGCTCGACGCTGACCGCCACCGCGCCATTGCCGGCACCGCCGCCGACTTCCGCCGATGCAGTGGCGACCGGCTGGACCGTCGGGCTCGGCACCGAGTTCGCCTTCAGCGAAAATGCCACCGCCGGGATCGAATACGACTTCGTGTCGCTCGGCTCGGAACTCGACTTTTCCGCCGGCAGCCTCGACGCGCAGCAGAACCTGCACATCGTCAAGCTCGGGGTGAATTACGGGTTCTGACCCGCCGCCCGATAGGCCGCGTCGAGCTCGGCGAGGACCGAGCGCGGCGGCCTGGGCGCCCCCAGGTGCAGATGGCGGAGTTCGGCCGTGAAGGCATCCCACAGCGGCGGCCCGCCCTCGGCCAGCGCGATGGCGCGGGCCGAAAGTTGCGGGCTGGCCGGCAGGAAGCGCGAGCCCCAGGCGCCCAGCTGCGCCATCACCGGCACCAGGGCAATCGCCATTTCGGTGAGGTTGTAGATGGTGCGCTGCTTGTGGGTAGGGTCGGCCGACGCCGTCACCAGCCCCTCCTCCATCAGTCGCTTCAGCCGATTGGCGAGGATGTTGGTGGCGATGCCCTCGAGCGAGTTGGCGTGCAGTTCGCCATAGGTGCGGAAGTTGCCGAACATGATGTCGCGCAGCACCACGAGGCTCCAGCGATCGCCGAGCACTTCGACGGAGAGGTTGATGGGGCATCCGGATCGGCGATCCACGGGCACGGCTCCTGGCACTAGGCGTTCAGATATTCCGCTTGCAGTTTACAAGCAGTTTGCAGCTGGGTATACAACTTGCAACGTGCAAGTGGTTGTGGTGATGGCGTCGAGACCGATATTTTGTCTCGCGCTGTCGAATGTCGCTGCTGCCACTCGTCTAGATGGCAGGACATCCTGAGGGACGGAACAATGAGCAAGCATTATGGCTGGGTCGTCGTCGCGGCGGGCGCGGTGATCACCTGTGTGGCAATGGGAGCGATGTTCGCGCTTCCGGTCTACCTGCAACCGATGGCGGAAGATACCGGCTGGAGCCGCGCCGGCATTTCGGCGGCAATGACCGTGGGCTTCATCGTCATGGGCGTTTCCGGTTTCGTCTGGGGCACGCTCAGTGACCGCATCGGGGCACGGCCGGTGGTGCTGATGGCGACCGTGCTGCTCGGCGCGGGCCTGCTGCTGGCCAGCCAGGCGCATGACCTGCTGATCTTCCAGTTCGCCTATGGTGGGCTGGTTGGCGCGGCGGGCGGAGCCTATTTCGCACCGATCATTTCGGCGACGCTGGGCTGGTTCGACAAGAACCGCAGCCTCGCGGTGTCGCTGGTCTCGATCGGCGGCGGGATCGCGCCGATGGTGATCACCCCGTTCGCCAGCTACCTGATCGAGACCAATGGCTGGCGCAGCGCCATGCTGAGCATCGCTATCGGCGCGCTGATCGTGATCGTCCTCGCGGCGATGCTGATCCGCCGCGCCCCGACGGTGACCGAACCGGCGCCGACGCCGACTGCCGCGGCCCAGCCCAAGCAGGGTGCGATGGGCTGGTCGGCCCTGCGTACGCCGCAGTTCATCGTGCTCGCCGCAGTATTCTTCCTCTGCTGCGCCGCCCATTCGGGGCCGATCTTCCACACCGTCAGCTATGCCATGATCTGCGGCGCCTCGGCGCTGGCGGCGGCGAGCATCTACAGCGTCGAGGGGCTGGCAGGACTGTTCGGACGAGTGATCTTCGGCGTGCTGGCCGACCGGCTCGGGGTCCGCCGGGTGATCGTCGCCGGCCTCGTGCTGCAGGCCGTCGGCATCTACACCTACATCTATGTGAGCGAACTGACCCAGTTCTACGCGCTGGCGGCGGTGCTCGGGCTCGCCTATGGCGGCGTCATGCCGCTCTACTCGGTGCTGGCGCGCGATTATTTCAGCCCACGGGTGATGGGTACGGTGCTGGGCGGCATGGCGATGACCTCGAGCATCGGCATGGCCTTCGGCCCGGTGGGCGGTGGCTGGCTCTACGATACGTTCGGCACCTACCACTGGCTCTATATCGCCTCGGCCGGCATCGGCATCGCCGCCGCCGCCCTGGCGCTGGCCTTCCCGGCCAAGAAGCGGGATCTCGACCAGGACCAGTTGCCCGGACAGCCGGTCGCGGCGTGAGGTCTGCGCCCCTCCCCCCTCGAGGGAGGGGCTCACGGCTCGCGCAGGAACCCTGCGGAGCGCCGCTGGAGCACCCCGATAATGGTGGTGGCGCCGAGGAAGCCGGTGATCAGGATGGCGCCGAGGTCGACCGCGGCGAGCGTCCAGCTGTCGAGGGCGAACTCGACGTCGAGCAGCACCATGGTGAGGATCCAGGCCAGGGCGATGCCGAGCGGCGTCGCCAGCAGCGCCGCGAAGGCCGCCAGCAGCACATAATGCAGCACCGACACCGACAGCACGTCGAAGCGCTTGGCGCCGAGCACCTTTGAGATCACTGCATCGGCCTGCCGCTGTCGGCGGCCGGTGGCAAGACTGCCGATCAAGACCAGCAGGCCGTTGCCCACGGCGAGGCCGCCAACCAGCGAGGCGGCGAGCGACAATTGGCTCAGCGCTCGGGTGATCTGCTCGAGCGTCGCTCCGATGGCGATGAAGCGGACATCGGGCAAGAGGCTCGCGAGCTGGCGCTCCACTGCTTCTTCGCGTCCCGGCGCCGCGGTCACGGCGCCCAGCAGGGTCGAGGGATAGGCGTCGAGCACGCCGGGCGAGAAGGTGGCAAGAAAATCGATGCCGCCCTGCCAGGAATAATCGCGGAAATTGGCGACCTCGGCCGTGATGGTGTCGCCGAAGATGGCGAAGCTGAGCTTGTCGCCGAGGTTGATCCCGAGTCCGGCCCGGAGGCTCTGGTGCAGCGACACCAGCGGCGGCCCCTGATAGTCGAGGGGCCACCAGGCGCCCGCCACCAGCTTGGAGGTCGTCGGCAACACCTGCCGATAGGTGAGCGGGATTTCGCCCGAAAGCAGGAAAGACGCCTCCGGCCCACGCGGCTGCAGCCGCTCCACCGGGGTATCGTTGAGCGCGCTGAGCGCCCCGCGCAGCATCGGCGTCGCAGCAAAGGCGGTGACGTCGCTGCCTTCGTCCTTCAGCTTCTGCAGGGCATCGACCTCGTCGGGGAACAGGTCGGAGGCGACCAGGGTAGGAGCGTCGAACACCGAGGCGCCCAGGTACTCGTTCCTGAGATTTACCTGCAGCACCAGCACCACCACCAGCATGGCGAGGGCGAGGCCCACCGAGACGACCACCGAGGAGGCGTTCGAGCCCGGGCTCGAGATATTGCGCAGCGCATAGCGCAGTACGCGGTTAGAGGACTCCGGGGCTTTGCGCAGCGCCTGCCGGGCAAGGAAGATGCCGAACTGGAACAACACCACCGAAAGCACGCTGACAATGGCGAAGGCCGCCACCAGCATCGGATCGTCGGTCATGATCACGGCGAGCCACAGGAACAGGGCAGCGGCCAGCACCAGCGGCACGATGCGGGCGGAAAAGATCAGCCCGGCCCAGTCGATCGGCGGCGCTGCCAGCCCCTTGGAGCGGAACAGCGTCACCGGGCTGATGGTCTGGGCCTGCTGCAAGGGCAGGTAGGAGAAGGCGAAAGCGATCAGGAAGCCGACGCCGGCCGCCACCAGCAATGGCTGGACATGCACCGTCGGGGCCAGTTCGACGCCGACCGCGGCGCCGATGGTGGGCAATGCCACCAGCGCCGTGCCGGCGCCGATGACGAGGCCGATGCCGACGCCGACGGCCGCGAGCGCCGCGATCTGGGAGAAGAAATGTACGAAGATCCGCGCCCGCCCCGCGCCCATGCTGCGCAGCACGGCGATGACATTGGCGCGCTCGGCGACATAGGCCGAAATGGATGTCCAGACGCTCACCCCGCCAATCAGCAGCGAGGCGAGGCCGACGATCACCAGGAAGCGCATGAACAGATCGTAGTAGCGCACCATGGGCCCCAGGCCCTCGCGGGCCGAGCGGATGGTCCAGCTGGGGTCGGCCAGCGCCGTCTCCAGCGCCGCCTTGCCGGAATCGGCGTCGCCCTCGGCCAGCACCAGCTTGTAGCGGAAGAAGGTGCCGAGACCGGGCAGCGGCGAGGTGCGGTCGGACAGCACGGCCAGGGCCTCGGTGCTGATGACCACCGGCAAGCCGAGCCGAAAGCCGCGCACTGCGGCATCGGGCAGGCCGCCCAGCGCGCCGCGCGCCTCGAACTCGGTGCCGGCGATCTCAAGGGAATCGCCGACCTTGATGCCGAGCTGGTCCAGCATCAACGGGTTGACCAGCGCCCCGAACCGGCCATCGCGGAACGACAGGAAGCTGAACGGCGTCTCGCCGGCGGGCAGCTCAGGGCTGTCGACGGCGCCGAGCAGCGGGTAGGTCTCGCCCACCGAAATCAGATCGACAAAGGCGCTCGCCGCGCCCACTTCGGCCCGCACATTGGTGTCGACCACATAGGAGACGCGGCCGAAGCGCGAGATCAGCGCCAGTTCGTCCGCCGTCGCCTGCCGGTCGGCGCGCGACAGTTCGACATCGCCGCCCATCAGCACGGCGGCGTTGTCCTCTACCGCCTGGCGGATGCTGGCGCCGACCGAGCTGACGCCAGCGATCAGTGCCGTGCCGACAGCGAGGCAGATGATCAGCAGGCTGAAGCGCCGGAGGTCGCCGCGCATATCGAGCAGGCCGATGCGTATGGCCGCGAGAAGCGCACGCATCAGGTCTGGACCGAGCGGGTTTCGACCAGCTCGCCCGCGGTCATGGTGAACACCCGGTCGGCCCGTGCCGCCAGCGACGGATCGTGGGTGATCAGCACCACGGCGGTGCCTTGCTTGCGTGCCAGCTCGAACATCAGCTCGACCACCACTGCGCCGGTTTCCTGGTCGAGATTGCCGGTCGGCTCGTCGGCGAGGAGCAGCCGGGGTTTGGCGATCATGGCGCGCGCCAGCCCGACACGCTGCTGTTCGCCGCCCGACAGCGCCGCCGGCCGATGATGCAGCCGGCCGCCGAGCCCGACCGCCTCAAGCGCCGCCGCAGCGGCTTCACGCGTCTGCGCCAGCGACAGGTCGGGCGAGGCGATCTCGAGCGCGAGGCCGACATTGTCGAGCGCGGTCAACGACGGGATCAGGTGAAAGCTCTGGAACACGATACCGAGAGTATGGCGGCGGAACACCGCCAGATCGTCCTCGCTCAGCCCCGACAGGTCCTGCCCGGCCACCACCACCTTGCCGGAGGTGGCGCGCTCGAGCCCGGCCAGCAGCATCAGCAACGAGGTCTTGCCACTGCCCGACGGGCCGACGATCGCAGCGACTTCCGAAGCCTCGACCCTGAGCGAGACGTTCTTGAGAATGTGAAGCGGCTGTGAAGCGACCTCGAGAGTGTAGTCCACACCGGACGCATCAACGATCGGCTGAGCCGCCGAGACACGCGGGTTGGAATTAGGGTCTGGACTTGGGGCCATTTGGGACTTGCGGTAGGGGACAAACCAAAAGAATGTGCTGGCCGCTCTTGCTTCTTGCAGCCCGTGGCATGATCTCTGGCATCGTCGGGCGGGCAAGTCAAAATGGAAGCGGACCGAATAGCCGGCCGCTTACAGATTTCAGCGTTACTGAACGCATCAACGCCGTTGGAGGGCGTGGGACGAGATGAGACAGCACCTGCATGCCGCTGTGGCCGTGGCCGCCATGACGCTGTCGGGCATGGCGACGCCGGCGATTTCGGGACCGGTGGAAGACCTGAACTCCTATATCGGCAACTGGAAGGGCGCGGGCGCGCTGGTGGGGGGCCAGAACCCGGAACCGTTTACCTGCCGGCTCGGTATTTCGCAGGGCAACCTGAACAAGATCAACTATGCCGGCCGCTGCAGCCTGATCGACATGAACCTGTCGGTCAGCGGCACCATCGCCTATGACGACAAGGCAAGGCGCTACCAGGCAGTGATGAGCTCCAATGCCGGCTTTACCGGCCTTGCCGTCGGCCAGATCAAGGGCGACACGATCAGCTTCGACCTGCGCGAGAAGCAGAAGGATCGCGGCGGCAATGATGTGCGGATCGGTTCGCGCATCATCCTCAAGGACAATGCCATCACCGTCGATTTCGAGGTCGAGTTCAACAGTTCGGGGCAGGTGCTGACCGCTTCGGTGCCGTTCTCGCGCTGAGCCAGCCGGGGGCCCCGCCCGTCGCGCCGGGGCACCCGACTCGAACGACGAAAGTCGCGACGCTTTTTTGACCTGAATCAACTTCCCGCCGCGCCGCGCGTGCTGATCTCGCTGCAGTCAAAAGCAGAGAGAGCATTGCCATGCCGCCCGAAGCCGTCATCGTCGCCACCGCCGTAGTCGCCGCCTTCTGCCTGCTGCTGGGTACGCTCGGCTGGGTGCTGTGGTATACCAAGGATACCCCGCGGCCTGCTCCCCGGGACTGAATGCCGCTGCGACAAACCTCACCACGTGCCGCGTCGCGGGAGGGTGTAAGGCTCACCCGCGATGGGCGAGCGTCTGGACATCCATAACTCCGAGACCCCCGTGCTGTGCCGCAGCTGCGAAGCGCGTCACCAAGGCATATGTGGTGCTCTCAAGGCTGATGAGCTGGTCGAGTTTGCCCGCCACACCCGCAAGGAACGGCACGAGCACGGCGACGAGCTGATCGGCGACAGCAGCACCATCCACTCCTACGCCAACATCATGCGCGGGGTGATCAAGCTCAGCAAGGTGCTGGAAGATGGCCGCCAGCAGGTGGTCGGCCTGCAGTTCGCCCCGGATTTCCTCGGGCGGCTGTTCGGCAGACAGAGCGTCCTCGCTGCCGAAGCGGCCTCCACCGTCGACCTCTGCATCATTCCGCGGACCGCGCTCGAACGGATGATGGCGACCATGCCGGCGCTCGAGCATCGCCTGATGCAGCAGACGCTGCGCGAACTCGACGAAGCGCGCGACTGGATGGTGACGCTCGGCAGGAAGACCGCGCAGGAGAAGGTCGCGAGCTTCCTTTATCTGATCGCCCGGCACGCCGACCCGACGGCGGAGCCGGAGGACGGCGTCAGCTTCGAGCTGCCGCTCAGCCGCGCCGATGTCGCCGACTTCCTGGGCCTCACGGTCGAGACGGTGTCGCGCCAGCTGACCAAGCTGCGGCAGCAGGGGGTGGTCAGCATCAGCAATAATCGGACTGTCGAGATCCCCGATCTCGAGGCGCTGCAGGGGCTTTGCGGGTAGTCGCTTCGGACGGCCCGCCGTTCGAGCGTGGGGCACCCACACACTCAGAGCTTAGTGGCGAGCCGCTTCGAGCCGTCCCGCCCTCAGCTCCAACACCCGATCGAACGTCTCCGGCACGACGGCGTGTGTGATGACGATCGCCGTGCGGCCGCGGGTCAGTTCCGGCAGCTCGGAAAGAAAGGCCGTCTCTGTTTCGACATCCAGCCCGCTGGTCGGCTCGTCGAAGACAATGACATCGGCCTGCGACAGCAGGGTGCGCGCGAGGCAGACGCGCCGTGCCTGGCCGGCCGACAGCGTGCGACCAGCCTCCCCGACCACCGCATCGAGCTGCCCGGGCAGGCTGCGGACGAACTCGCCCAGATGCACCGCTTCGAGCACCCGCCACAGCGCATCATCGACTGCATCGTCCCGCCCGATGCGAAGGTTGGCGCGGATGGTGTCGAGGAACACCGGTGCATCCTGGGTCATCAGCGCGATACGCCCTCGGAGCTCTGCTCCGTTCACAGCGCGAAGGTCGCTGCCATTGAGCTTGACCGTGCCGGCGTCGGGGTCGACCAGCCGCAGCAGCAGCTGCGCGATGGTCGATTTGCCGGCGCCGCTCGGTCCGGTGATGGCGACGCACTCGCCGGCGCGGACAGCAAGGCTCAGCCCGTCGAGCACCGGGTGCTGCGGATCGTAGCCGAAGCGCACTGCCTCGAAGCGCACATCGCCCCCCGGGGGGATCGGCAGAGGCGCGGCCGGCTCAGCCACGGCGGGGGCGCTGTCGGTGATGGCCTGCAACCGCGCGGCAGCCGCGGCAGCGCCGGCGAGCCGGGTGGCGCTGCGCACCAGCATGGCGGAGGCTTCGAAACTGGCGATCACCGCCAGCAGCAGGCCGGCGAGCAGCGGGCCGTCGAGCGTGCCCTGCTCGAGTGCGGCCAGGCCGGCGAGCAGCGTGCCGATCAGCGCGCCACCTGCCAGCAACTGCACCAACGCCGAAGCCAGAGCGGCGCGAAGAGCAAGCCCCTGGCGGGCCCGCGACAACCGCCCGGATGCCACCGCTGCGGCACCGGCCGCCGCGTCGGTAGCGTCGAACAGCACCAGGTCCTGATGCCCGTCGATGCCATCGAGCACCGCCTGGCGCAGCATGGCGTTGGCCGCCACCGCCTCGGCGCCGGCGGCGCGCGATGCGAGCACCAGGCCGATCGGCACCAGCAGCACAGCGGCGAAGAACAACAGGGCGTAGGTCAGCGCCGCGCCGGGTAACGCCAATACCAGCACCAGCGTCATGGCACCGCCGGCCAGCACCGCCGTGCTGATCGGGCCGAGGGCCACAAGGAACACCGTGTCCAGCGCCTCGACATCGGCGAGCAGCCGGCTGACCAGGTCGCCGCGGCCGAAACGGCAGGCCAGCGGCACGAGCGGGAAGAGCCTGGCGAACAACCAGGCCCTGAGGTCGGACAGCAATCGCAGCGTCATGTCGTGACCGCTGAGCTTTTCGCCGTAGCGCGACAGGATGCGGATAAAGGACAGGCCGCGCACCCCCGCCGACGGCGCGAAGATGTTGAATGCCGAACCCAGCGTGCTGAGCGCGGCTGCCGTGAGGAACCAGCCCGACAGTCCGAGCAGGCCGATGCCGGCCAGGAGGGTAATCAGCGACAGCAGCAGCGTCAGGGCAATCGGCCCCTTCAGCCGACCGAGCAGCGGCGCGAAGGCGAGAATGGCACTCATGCCGCACCCATGCTGCGATCGCCTGAAGTCGACTTGGGCGCGGGCAGCAGCTTGCCGCCGCCGATGCGGAACACCTTGTCCATGCGGGCTGCAACCGCCAGCGAGTGGGTCGCAACGACAAGGGTGCGGTCCCGGGCGAACTCGGCAAGCCCGTCGAGCACCAGCGCCTCCGTCGCGACATCGAGATGCGCGGTCGGCTCATCGAGCAGGATCAGCCGGGGATGGCGCAGGTAGAGGCGCGCCAGCGCGATGCGCTGGATCTCGCCGCCCGACAGACCCAGGCCGTCTTCGCCCAGTGGCGTTGCCAGGCCTTCGGGCAAGGCGTCGGCGAAATCGGCGACCCGCGCGAGCTGTGCCGCCCGGCGGACCGCTGCGTGGTCGGCGTCGCGTCGCCCAAGCCGGATGTTGTCGGCGATGCTGCCGACGAACAGCCGCGGCCGCTGCCCCAGCATGGCGATATGCCGGCGCAGCTCCGGTATGTCGATATCGGCAAGCGCCTGCCCATCGACACGGATCACGCCGCTGAACGGGCGAAGCCCGGCGATAGCCTCGAGCAGCGTGGATTTTCCGATGCCGCTGCTGCCGAGGATGGCGATCCGCCCCCCAGGTTCGAGCGTGAGGTCGGCCTCGGCGATGACCGGCCGCCCTGTCGGGTCGGACACGGCAACCGAGCGCAGCTCCAGTGATGCCGGCCCTTCGGCCGCGCCTGCCATCGCGGTGGCCGCGACCAGCGCCACGGTCGCCGGCAACCCATCGAGCTCACGTTCGATCTCCGCCACCGCGGCTTTGGCCCAGGCGCGATCGTGGTAATGCGCCGCCAGCAGGCGCAGCGGCTGGTACACCTCGGGCGCCATCAGCAGCAGGAACATTCCAGCGGACAGCGTCAGCTCGGTGCTGTGGACGTTGACGAGGTCGAGAAAGGTGAGGCCGACATAGAGCGCGACGCCGGCCACCCCGAGCGCCGCGAAGAACTCGAGCACGGCCGAGCTCAAGAAGGCAATGCGCATCACCCGCATGGTGCGCACCCTCAGCTCTTCCGAGGCGGCCCGCACCCGCGCGGTTTCCGCCGCCTCCTGCCCGAATAGCTTGAGCGTCACCAACCCGCGCAGCCGATCGGCAAAGCGACCGCTCAGCCGGTTGAGCGCCGCGGCCTGCGAGCGGCTCGCCGCCTCGGCACCCCAGCCGGCGAGCGCCATGAACACCGGGATCAGCGGCGCCGAGATCAGGAACAGCAGTCCGACGATCCAATCGACCGAGAAGGCGATGACCGCAAAGGCGACCGGCAGGATCGCCGCCTGCACCATGGCCGGCAGGTAGCGGGTGAAGTAGCCGTCGAGTGCCTCGACCTGCTCGAGCACGGTGCTCGACAAGGCGCCCGAACTCCTGGCCGCCGTCCAGGTCGGCGAACGCCGCAACAGGTCGACGACCATGTCGAGGCGCAGCCGCTGCTTGATGGCTTCGCCGAACCGCACGGCGCTCACTTCGCCCAGGCCGGCGAGGACGATGCGCGTGACGAGGATCGTTGCCAGCAGTGCCACCTCGGGCAACAGCGTCGCCAGCACCGCACCCTCGACAACCGCGCGATGCAGCAGGCCCGCCAGCACCATGGCCTGCGCCACCAGCAAGGCGCCGGCCAGCAATGGCAGGCCAAGCACGGCCAGGAGCAGCGCTCGATCGGCTCCGGCGAGATGGTTCAGCCAGCGCCCTTGTGCGACGATTTTATCCTTATCGTCCATCGAGCTACCGTGTGGAGCCATCGAGCTACCGTGTGGAGAAGGTCGCCGAACTTGGCATATAGTCATGCCGCATCGCGTTGATCTGGATCAAGGCGAAGCGACGCAAATGCATGTACTGCGGCAAGCATGCCGGCCGGTATTGCTGACTTGTTAGCGCAGACTTGGGCCGGACAACACGAGGCATCCCCATGGTCGATCCTATTGTCGTCGATCTGTCGCGCATCCAGTTCGCTGCGACAGCGATGTACCATTTCCTGTTCGTGCCCCTGACACTCGGCCTCAGCTTCGTGATGGCCATCATGGAAAGCGTCTACGTGATGACCAGGCGGGTGGTCTGGCGCAAGGCGACGCTGTTCTGGGGGGTGCTGTTCGGCATCAACTTCGCCATGGGCGTCGCCACCGGGGTGGTGATGGAATTCCAGTTCGGCATGAACTGGAGCTACTACAGCCACTATGTCGGCGACGTGTTCGGCGCGCCGCTCGCCATGGAAGGGCTGATGGCCTTCTTCCTCGAGGCGACGCTGGTCGGGCTGTTCTTCTTCGGCTGGGACCGGCTGAAACCGGTGGCGCACCTTGCCGTCACCTGGCTGGTGGCGCTGGGCGCCAACTTCTCGGCGCTGTGGATCCTCATCGCCAATGGCTGGATGCAGAACCCGGTAGGTGCTGCCTTCAACCCAGACACCATGCGCATGGAAGTCACCGACTTCATGGCGGTGCTGTTCAATCCGGTGGCGCAGGCCAAGTTCGTCCACACCGTGTCGGCCGGCTATGTCTGCGGCGCGGTGTTCGTGCTGGCCGTCAGCGCGATCTTCCTGCTCAGCGGCAAGCACCAGGAGCTGGCCAAGCGCTCGATCGTCGTCGCCGCCAGTTTCGGTCTCGCCTCGGCGCTCAGCGTGGTCGTCCTCGGTGACGAGTCGGGCTATGTGGCGACCGAACACCAGAAGATGAAGATCGCCGCCATGGAGGCGATGTACCACACCGAGCCGGCGCCCGCCGCGCTCACCCTGTTCGCCATTCCCGGCAGCGACGGACGCCCGGCCTTCGAGGTGAAGTTCCCCTGGGTGCTCGGTCTCATCACCACGCGCTCGCTCGATCGCGACCTGCCAGGCATCACCGAACTCACCGAGCATGCGGCGCTGCGCATCGCCAATGGGGTCGAAGCCCACAAGGCGCTCAACGCCATCAAGGCCGACCGCTACGACGCGACGGCGCGCGCCACGTTCGATGCCAAGAAGGCCGATCTCGGCTATGCGCTGCTGCTCAAGAAGTATCGGCCGGACGTCGAGAACGCCACCGGCGAGGAGATCGCGCAGGCGGCGCTCGATACCGTTCCCGACGTGTGGCCGCTGTTCTGGAGCTTCCGCATCATGGTGGGCACCGGCTTCTTCTTCATCGCCTTCTTCGCCCTGTGGTTCTGGAAAGCCTCGACACACCGGATCGAGAAGCCGCGCTGGCTGCTGTGGATCGCGGTGGCGGCGCTGCCGCTGCCCTGGCTCGCCATCGAGGCAGGCTGGTTCATCGCCGAGTATGGCCGGCAGCCCTGGGTGGTGGAGGGTGTGCTGCCCACCTTCTATGCCGCGTCGGGGCTCAATTTCTGGGATCTGGTCATCTCGCTGAGCTTCTTCATCCTGCTCTACACGGCGCTGCTCATCGTCATGGTCTGGCTGATGGTTCGCACCATCAAGCACGGCCCATCCGACAAGCTGAATTTCGACCAGTCGGTCGAGCCGGTCGAAACCGCAGTCATTGCCGCCAAGTAAGGACAGCACGATGAGCACCATTCCTCTCGACTATGAAACGCTGCGCATCCTGTGGTGGGCTCTGCTCGGCATCCTGTTGATCGGCTTTGCCATCATGGGCGGCCGCGATCTCGGCGTCGGCACGCTGCTGCCGTTCGTCGCCAAGACCGACGAAGAGCGGCGCGTGCTGATCAACCTCGTGGGCCCCACCTGGGAAGGTAACCAGGTGTGGCTGATCCTGGGCGGCGGCGCCATCTTCGCGGCCTGGCCGCAGCTCTATGCAGTAAGCTTTTCGGGCTTTTACATCGCGATGATCGCCATCCTCCTGGCGCTGATCATCCGGCCGGTGGGCTTCAAGTTCCGCGGCAAGGTCAGCGATCCGCGCTGGCGCGCCACCTGGGATACGGCGCTGTTCATTGGTGGCTTCCTGCCCTCGCTGATCTTCGGGGTTGCCGTCGGCAACGTGTTCCTCGGGGTGCCGTTCCAGCTCGATGTCACGCAGCGCATCACCTATAGCGGCAACTTCTTCGGCCTGCTGACCCCCTTCGCCCTGCTTGCCGGGCTGGTCAGCCTCGCGATGATCATGACGCAGGGTGCCACGGTGATCGCCGGCCGTACCGACGGGGAAATCGCCGAGCGGGCCCGCAAGTATGGCCGGTGGTCGGCGCTCGCCACCATCGTGCTGTTTGTGCTGGGTGGGGTGCTGGCCCTCTATGTGCTCGAGGGCTACCGGCTGATCGGCCCGCCGATGACCATCGCCCCGTCGAACCCGCTGGGCAAACAGGTGGTGCGCGAAGTGGGCGCCTGGGGCGGCAATTATGGCGCCATGCCGTGGACGATGGCGCTGCCGATCCTCGCAGTATTCGGCAGCCTCGTCGCCTGGTGGGCGCTCGGCGCGCGTGCCCGGCTGGTGGGTCTGCTCGGCTCGAGCCTCGCCATCTTCGGCATCATCGCCACCGCGGGCCTGTCGCTGTTCCCGTTCCTGTTGCCCTCTTCGATCCATCCGGAGTCGAGCCTCACGGTATGGGACGCCTCGTCGAGCCAGCTGACGCTGTTCGTGATGCTGTGCGCGGCAATCGTCTTCCTGCCGATCATCCTCGTCTACACCAGCTGGGTGTTCCGGGTGATGCGCGGTCCGGTGACGACCGAAAGCCTCGGCAAGAACCCCAACGCTTACTAGGAGCGTCAAACGATGTGGTACTTTTCCTGGATCCTCGGCGTCGGCCTCGCCTGCAGCTTCGGCATCCTCAACGCCATGTGGTTCGAGTTCCGCGAGGATACGCTGAAGTCGAACGCCAAGCCGGACGATACGCGTTCGGCCACCTGACAGCAGGTCCCGGTCTGTGGCATGGTCCCCGCAGCAGCAGTGCGGGGCCAAGGTGGGCGCGGACCGGGACGACAGAGCGAGAGCGTCGACGATCAGCCGGCGCGCCATGCTCGGTGGGCTCGTCGCCCTGCCGATCGCCGCCTGCACCTCGATCAGCCCGCAGGCGCTCAACAGCCTCGGCAGCAAGGTCGACAAGGCAAAAGTCGATTTCCCACTGCTGCATCAGCAGGCCCGTCGCGCCGACGATGCGCGCGGCACCGAGGCGGAGATCCGCACCAGGTGGCCGAACACCACCAAGGTCGGGGACATTCCGGCGGTCGGCGTGCGCTACTTCATCGAGCAGGATCACCAGCGCAAGACCCAGTATCTGTCGATGCCCGGCTCGCTGAACCTCATCGACTGGCTCGAAGATTTCGACATTTTCCTCAAGCCCGAGGCGCGGCACGGCATCCCGCTGCATCGTGGCTTCGAGGACGCGGCTCTGGCGGTCCGCGCCGCGGTCGGGCCAGAGCTCGACAAGGGCTATCGAACCTATCTGAGCGGGCACTCGATGGGCGGCGGCATCGCGGCGGTGCTGGCCTTGTATCTGCGCGATGACGGCTACAACCTCATCCGCGTCACGACGTTCGGGCAGCCGCGGGTCACCAATGCAGTCGGCGCCAAACAGCTCGCCAGCCTGCCGATCACCCGCGTCGTCAATGCCGACGATTTCGTCTCGATGGTGCCGACCTTCCCGTTCGAGCAATTCGGCGAGGAAGTGATCCTCCATCCGGGCAAGGACTTTGTTTACCTGACCAACCAGGATGCCAATGCCATCTCGATCGGCGAACTGTGGCGCGAGAGCCATGGCTTGAGCCCCGCCAACCATGACTCGGGGCTGTACGTGGCGCGGCTGGCAGAAAAGCTGAAGGGGGCGAAGGCGGTGCCGTATCTGGCACGGCTGACGTAAGCGCTCCGAGCGAGCACCGGCTAAGGCGTCGGCGCGTCGGCGCGAAGCAGGCCCTCATGCTTCAGCTCCGCCCACAGGTCGGCAGGAACCTCCACCCGCATGCTCTCGACGTTGCGGCGCGGGTGATCGGGGTGGAACGCCCCGGGAATCACCGCGGCGACGATCGGATGATGCAGGGTAAACTGCAGGGCAGCAGCCGCCAGAGAAACGCCGTGGCGTTCGCACACCGCCTGCATGCGACCAACTCTGGCGAGCTGCTCGTCATTGGCGATGGCATAGTTGTAGCGCGCGCCCGGCGCCGGACCGGTGGCGAGGATGCCCGAGGCGAACACCCCGCCGACGATCACTCCGACGCCGCGCGCCTGGCAGAGCGGGAACTCCGCATCGAGGACCGGCTGTTCGGCCAGGGTGTAGGGCAGCGCCACGAGGAAGAAATCGAGCTCGAAGCGCTCGAGAAAACGCGGGATGGTGCCCATACGGTTGACCCCGGCGCCGATCGCCTTGATCAGCCCCGCCGCTTTCAGTTCCTCGAGGGCGCGCATGCCGCCGCCGGCATCGAGTTGGTCGAGATGGTGCGCCACCAGCTCCTCGCTGCCGAGGTTGGCGAGGTCGAGATCGTGAATGACCAGCAGGTCGACGCGATTGCGCCTGAGCCGTTGCAGGCTCTGCTCGTAGCTCTGCATCACCCCGGCATAGCTGTAGTCGTGCCGGTGCTGGAATTGCAGCCCGTTGGGCCAGCTCCGCTCGCTCGCCTCGAAGGCCGCCAGGTCTTCGGGCGCGAACAGCACCCGGCCGACCTTGGTCGAAACGATCGCCTCGCCCCGCGGACGGAGATAGAGCCCGCGCCCGATGCGATGCTCGCTCAGGCCGCGGCCATACCAGGGCGAGGTATCGTAGAAGCGCACCCCGGCATCCCACGCCGCATCCATGGTGGCATCGGCCTGAGCCTCGGGAACGACGTTGAAGATGTTGCCGAGCGATGCACCGCCCAGCCCGAGCCGGGGCAGCTCGAGGCTGGTCCGGCCGAGCGGCCTGAGCGCAAACGGGTCCATCTCAGGCGCCGAAGGCGACCGCGGTGGGGACGATGGTTGCCAGCAGTTCGTCGATCTCGCGCTGAGTGATCGGATCCACCGCCGTCGTCGGGCTGCGAACGAACGCGGTGCGGATGATGCCGCGCCGCACCAGCAGCTGCTTGTGGATGGCGTAGAAGATATCGCCACCCTGGTTGCCCAGCCGGTTCACCGCCATGATGGTGGCATCGAAGCGCTGCCGCGCCGCCGCTTCGTCACCGCGCTGGAAGGCGTCCCAGACCGCAACGAAGTCGGCTGGCTGGCTGCAGAACGGCATGGTGCCATGTGCGCCGCGCCGCAGTTCCTCGATGAAATAGCTGCCGCCGGCGCCGCCGAAAATGGTCAGCCGATCACCCACCGCGTCGGCCATGGCCTGTACCTTGCCGGTCACCGGCTGGGTTTCGACCTTGATGTATCTGACGTTTTTGCAGGTATCGGCGATGCGCAGCGCCAGCCCGGGGGAGATCGGGCCCTGCGGCACATCCTGCAGGATGATCGGAATGCCGACGGCCGCATCGATGGCGCGGTAATAGTCGAAAATCTCCTCCGAACTCACCGGCATGAAGGAAGGCGGGATCACCATCAGCGCATCGGCGCCCGCGGCTTCGGCCGCCTTCGAATAGAACACTGCGAGGTCCGTGCCGGCGGCGCCGGAATTGATGATCACCGGCACCCTGCGGTTCACCGCCTTGACAGTCGCGGCAGTGATCTGTGCCCGCTCGGCTTCGTTGAACTTGAACACTTCACTGCCCAGCGCGACGCCGAGGCCGTGTACGCCGGCCGCAATGTTGAACTCGATCAGGCGCGCGAGACTCTCTTCGTCGATGCGACCGTCGTGGTGAAACGGCGTGACGAGGATGGGCACGACGCCCCTGATGGCGGAAGTCATGGGCAATGGCTCTCTCTAGCGATTTTCGAAGTTGAACATTTCCTCGACCGGGCGCTGCACCGGCGAGAAATCGGGATTGGTTTCCATGTAGGGCGCCATCATCTCCCACCAGCGCCAGGTCAGCTCGCTGACCGGGGTAGCGGGATCGGGCGCGGTGTCGCGTTCCATGTAGGCGAAGAGATCAAGCCCGTTGCGGTAGATCGAGAAGGTGCGCACGCCGTCACGCTGCATCGCGGCGAGCATTTCGGGCCAGATCTCATCGTGCTTGAGCTTGTAGATCGCCTCGTTGCCGGGCTTCAGCTTCATCATCCAGGCGATGCGGACCACGGGTCGTCTCCTCAGCCGGCGAGGCGGGTGGCGGCGGCAGCCGCAGTCGGTGGCCATTCGCCGGCATAGCCGAGCCGGCGGCTCACATGCTCGCAGGCGTCCCACAGCAAGGCGACGACCGGCATGACGTTGTCGGCCCCGGGCTTTTTCACCGATGGGCCGGTGACGCTCATGGCGCCGACGGAGTGGCCGGAGCGATCGAGCAGCGGCACGGCGACGCAATAGACGCCCATCACCACCTCCTGGTCGTCGATCGAGTAGAAGCGGTGGCGGATGCGGCCGATCTCCTCGCGCAGCCGGTCGGCATCGACGATGGTGTGGCTGGTGAGCGCCGGCAGCGGGTGGGTGTAGACCTCCTCGCGCCGAGCCTCGGGCATATAGGAGAGCATGGCCTTGCCGGCGCCGCCGCAGTTGAGCGGGCCACGCGAGCCGATCCGCATGTCGAGCTGCATGCCCTCGTTGCCGCGCACCTTGTCGATGCAGACGCCGAACAGCCCGCTCAAGGCGTTGATGTTCACCGTCTCATTGGTGGCCTCGGCGATCTGCTCGGCGAAGGGCCGGCAAAGTCGCGGCAGGTCGATGCGCTCGAGCTGCAGCCCGGTGATCTCGAGCAGCCGGAAACTCAGCTCCCACTCGCCGGTAGGAGTGCGATCGACCACTCCTTCCTCGGCGAGATCGAGCAGCATCCGGTGCACCGAGCCGAGCGGCAGCTGCAGCTGCTGCGCCACGGCGCGGACCCCCAATGGCCCCTTGCGGGCGAGGAGATCCATAGCCTGGACTGACCGGGTAATGCTCGACATCTAGGCTCCTCGGCTTCGCAGTCGGGTCTCCCTCCCCCTTGCGGGGAGGGGACAGGGGTGGGGGGCGGCAGGCCCGGTACCCATCGGCTGATCCGCTGGCCCCGCACGCCCCACCCCAGCCCTCCCCGTCAAGGGGAGGGAGCGGGCCGGTGCGTGTGGCGCGCTCACGGACAATCAGATTACCAATGGGTCTTCTTGGTCGTGGCGTTCGGTTCGATCAGGTTGTCGTCGATATAGTCCCACTCGATTTCGTAGCCCATGCCGGGGCCCTTGGGCATATGCACAAAGCCCTCGGAATCGATCTTATCGACAGTGTTCTTGAGGTAGGGGTGCGGCGCATCGTAGTCGACGCCCGGCGCCAGGAGGCCCTTCTCGTAATATTCCGAGGTATCCTCGGAGGTGGCGCCGATCACCTGCAGGTTGCCCCAGCCGGCCATGTGCATCTCGCAGCGCAGCCCATAGGCCTCGGCGACGATGGCCGTCTTGCGGGCGCCGGTAATGCCGCCGCGGACCACGTCGATGCGGCTCATGTCGCCGGCGCCGCGCAGGATCCACTCGGCCCGGGAGAACACGCCGCCGGCGATGATCTCGGGCGAGAGGATCGGGATCGACAGTTCGCGGGAAAGTCGCACGTAGCTCTCGGTGCGATATTCCGGCATCGGGTGCTCGTACCAGTAGAAGTTGAGCTTTTCGAGTTCGCGCCCGACCTGGATCGCTTCTTCCATGGTCATGTAGGTGCCCCACGGATCGAACATCAGCACATAGTCCGGCCCGACTGCCTCGCGCACCAGGTGGCAGGTCTCGATATCGGCCTTGATGTTGGACGGGCGGCCGGGGGTCGGCTGGCCGGTCTCGGGGTTCCAGAAATAGTGCGGGTGGATCTTGTAGGCGATGTAGCCTTCGTTTTTGCAGGCCAGCGCATGCTCGGCATAGACGTGCGGCTTGCCGATATTGGGATAGGTCGAGGCATAGGCCTTAACCTTCTCACGCCCGGCGCCGCCCATCAGCTTGTAGACCGGCAGGTTGGCATAGCGGCCGGCGAGGTCCCAGAGCGCGTTGTCGATCACCGAGGCGACGTTCTCCTGGACGTTGGCGACCCACATCCACTTCCAGATCATCTCGCGATCCATCGGATCCTGCCCGACCAGCAGGTCCTTGATGCGCCACAGGATCTGCTGCTGGTCGACAACGTTGAGGCCCTCATTGTCGCCGTGCGAGCCGCCGCCGAAATAGTGCCCCACCACGCCCTCGTCAGTATGGATGGTCAGCACCGTCTGCATCATCTGGGTGTTGGGCATGGGCAGCGCATGGCCGACATCCCAGCGGTCGGCATAGGTGCGGAACGTCTTGATGGTGATGTCGGAGATCTTCACGGCGAACTGTCCTTGGGTCGGGTGATAACTGGTTATTATTCGTAGGCGTCGCCGCCGCGCAGGCGGTCGAGCAAGACTGCGGCGAGCAGCAGCAGGCCGACAATAATGTTTACGTAGTAGGGGCTGATCGCCTTGAGATCGAGGATGTTGCTGACGCCGGCCACTGCCAGCAGGCCAAGCGCCCCGCCGATCGGGTTGCCGACGCCGCCACGCAGGATCGAGTAGCCGCCGATCATCAGCGCGGCATAGACCTGGAACTCGAGGCCGACACCGGTGGCGCGCGCTGCACTGCCGAGCTGGGCGGCATAGATGATGCCACCGAGCCCGGCTCCAAACGACGACAGCAGCAACGCCGCGACCCGCACTTTGCGGACCGAGATGCCGGCGCGGGCCGCCGCCTTGTCGTCGCCGCCCACCGCCTGCACGTGCCGGCCGATACGGGTCTTGGTGACGATCACCGCGGCGATGGCGGTCAAGCCGATGGCGAGAAGGAAGAACAGCGGCAGCCCGAACACCGTGGTGCTGACCAGGTTGAACATGTCGATGTTGAAGGCAAAGATGGCGCCCTGCGAGCCTAGCAGCACCCAGGCGATGCCGCGCAACGCCACCAGCATGCCGAGCGTTGCGGCGATCGGTTCGGCGCCGAACCCGACAATGGCGATGGCATTGATGCCGCCGAAGCAGAGGCAGGCGACGAGCGTTACCGCGGCAGCGCTGGCGGGATCCCAGCCGAGCGAAACCAACAGCGCGAACACCGCCGAGGAAAAGCCGACCATCGAGCCGATGGAGAGGTCGACCACGCCCGAGAGCAGCGCCATGCCGGAGAAGGCGCCGACGATCAGCGGCACGATCAGGAAGGTGCCCATGATCGAGATATTGCCGAACGACAGGAATTTCGGCCCGACCCAGAACCATCCCACCGCTACCACGGCGATGAAGGTGAAGGTGATCGAGGCGACCGAACCGGTCAGCAGCTCGCGCCATGGGTTGTGCGGAGCGGGCGGCAGAGTGGACGCGGCAGTGTCAGTCATGGCGTTACTCATGGCGTTCCCTTCCGCGCGCGGAAGCCGTCGATGGCGACCGCGATGACGAGGATCAGGCCCTGGAAGATCGACTGGGTGTCCGAGCTCAGCCCGAAGAACACCAGCGAGGTGGGGATGGTCGAGAGAAAGCCGACGCTCAGCAGCAGCATCCAGAAATTGCCGCGCCCCCCCGCGAGCGAGATGCCGGCGAGGATCACCCCAGCGATGATGTTGAGCTGCATGGCGTTGCCGGAGCCCGGGTTGAACGGCCCAGCGGTTGCCGCGAACAGCACCGCGGCGAAACCGACAAACCCGCTGGCAGCCATGAAGGTGGCAAAGCGCGTCGCTCGCAGCGAAATGCCGCGCGCCTTGGCGGCAGCGCGATTGCCGCCGACGGCGATGGCGCGGCGTCCATAGCGGGTGCGCGGCATGAGGAACCCCGCCACCAGCACCAGCGCCAGCATCGGCCAGAAGATCGCCGGCAGGCCGAGGAAACTGGCGCGGCCGAAATGATAGATGTCGGAGTTGAGCGGCACCTCGGCGAGCTGGAACACGAGGAACAGCGCCGCGAGACCGATGAAATTGGTGGCCAGCGTGACGATGACAGGGTTCAGCTTGGCAAAGACGATGATCGCCGCGTTGAAGGCGCCCCAGGCCATGCCGGTGAGGATGGCGCCGACGATCACCACCGGCAGTGGCAAGCCGGCTTCCGAGAGCCGCACGGCGACGAGGCTGGCGGTGATCATCCCCGCTGGCTGGCTCAGGTCGATGAAGCCGCCCGAGATGGCGACGAGCCCCTGCCCGATCGCCAGCACGCCGACGATCGACATGGTGAAGGCCACGGCCAGGAGCGTCTGCTGCGACAGGAAATCGGGACGGTAGAGGCCGGTGGCGGCGATCAGCAGCAGCCACACGGCAAGCAGCATGATGCCGGTGCCCCAGCCACCGAAACGCACCTTGAGCGGTACGGCCGGCGGGGCGGTCTCGATGGCTTGGTTGACGGACATCGGCGATGGTTCCGAGGGGGTCATCTTAGTTCAGAGAAGGCGCAAGTAGTGCGTGTCGCCCCACCCCACCCTGTTCCGCTAGGCCCTCGCTGACGCGAGAGCCAAGCTGCACTGCCCTCCCCATCAAGGGGAGGGAGAAGAGGAGGCGGGGACGGTGCGGCTGTCTCTCCCTCCCCCTTGTGGGGAGGGTAGCGTAGCTAAGGGCCAGAGGCCCTGTAGCGAAGCTGGGTGGGGGAGGCAGCGCGCACCGTCCTTCAGTTCAGTCTCAACCCTTGTTCGGGCAGAACAGTTCGTACTCGGTCGTCCCCGCCGGGGCAGCAAGCAGCTGCTTCACGCGCTCCGGCATATCGGGCACAGCCTTGGCCTGCTCGGCGGTCACCGGGCACGGCTGCACCTTCGAAGCGGGGTCACCGGCGTCGGCCTTCAGCGCCGGGGTGTTGCCCTCGGCGATCGGCTTGATCACGTCCTTGATGGCGTACACGGCGTAACCTTCGAGGAAGTAGAACACCGAACCGGCGAGGTGCGGGTTGACGTTGTCGCCGGTGATGAAGGCGCCGTCCTGGCCCCAGCCGATGACTTCGTCGGCGCGGCCGAGCTGCTCGGCCGCGTTGATGAGCGCGAGCACGCCGCCGTCGTTCAGGCCGACCACGGCGATCTTCTTGGCATCGGGATGGGCAGCGAGCAGGTCGCGAGCCGCCGGCAGGCCGACAGCCGCGTCGCCCTGGCTCTCGAAGCTCACATACTTCTCTTTCGGAATGTCGGGGCAGACATTGCCGAGGCCGGTGCGCATGCCGCCGGTGCGCCACTCGTTGACGATACCAGCGCCGGCGCCTTCAGCCGAGATCACCAGGTCCGGGTTGCACTGCCACTTTTCCTTGACGATGGCGCCGAGACCCTCGCCGCCGGCAATGCCCGCACCGAGGTTGTCGATGCCGACGAAATACATGCCGGGATCGGCAATGTCGTAGGTGACGATCGGAATGTTGGCCTGCTTGGCGACAGCAGAGATGGCCGGGTTGGATGCGGCCTGGCCGTTGAACTGGATGATCGCGTCAACGCCCTCCTGCGCGAAGATCTGCACGTTCTTCAGTGCGGTCGCCGGGTCGTTGTTGTTGGAAAGCTCGACATAGTCCCAGCCCTCCTTTTCGGCGAGGGCGCGGGCGACGTCGCCCTGGGCCTTCATCCACTCGCAGCAGGTGTTGCCACCCACCGCCATGCCGAGCTTGAACTTGTCCTGGGCCTCCGCGACACCGGCAATGCCGATGATCGCGGGAACCGAAAGCGCCATGACGGCGAATGCACGTACTGAGTTGCGCAAGATAGGTCTCCTCCCTTTGCGAACGTAACTGATGCGTCCCGAGGCTTGGCCTCAGGCGGCAGCCTGGGCGGCGCGCGCTTCGGGCGAGTCGCCCGGAATGGCGCCGGTAATCAGACCGACGATCTCGTTGACCTCGGTATCCTTGACGGTGCGGGTGGCGATGGAACGGCCCAGCCGCATCACCGTGATGCGGTCGGCGACGCTCATCAGCTGCTGCATGTTGTGGCTGACGATGATCACCGAGACATCGTGCTGGCGCAGGTCGCGGATCACCTCGAGCACCTGGCCGGTCTCGCGCACCCCGAGCGCGGCGGTCGGCTCGTCGAGGATGACGATGCGGCGGCCCCAGAGCAGCGCCCGGGCGATGGCGAGGCACTGGCGCTGGCCGCCCGACATGCCCTTCACCGAGACGTTGATCGAGGGGATCTTCACCTTGAGCATGTCGAGCACCTCGCGGGCGCGCTCGCGCATCTGGCGGTCGTCGACAAGGTTGAACAGCCGGGCCAGCGGGTTCTTCGAAAGCTCCTCGCGGCCGAGATAGACGTTCTGGTAGGCCGACATGGTGTCGACCAGCGCCAGGTCCTGGTAGACCGTCTCGATCCCCGCATCCATGGCATCCTGGGCGCGCTTCAGCGCCACGGGCTTCTTATCGATGACGATGTCGCCGCCCGACGGCGTGACAATGCCGGAGAGGATCTTCAGGAGCGTCGACTTGCCGGCGCCATTGTCGCCGACCAGCCCAACCACCTCGCGCGGCCTCAGCGTCAGCGACGCATCGGCGAGCGCCACCACCGCACCGAAATGGCGCGAGATATTGCGCGCCTCAAGGACAGGCGAGAGCGCCTCGTCACTCATGATTTCCTCCCGTTCGCCCGTTCGTGCGTTCCGCATCTGGAACGAGCGTTTCATTTTAGGAACAGCTAAGCGCCCCTCCCGATGGTTGTCAACCGGGCGTGGGATTCGACTTCTGGGGGAGAGCGAGTAGCGAAAGGCTGCCGAGGCACGCAGCCCTGGCAGCCCTTCTGTCGCGCTACTCGCTATTCGCTACCTACTATTCGCTCCGACCATCATGTCGTCAGCACGCGGTGCAACACGCCCTGCAGGTGCCGATCGAGCCCATCGCAGGCGGCCTCGACGTCGCCGGCCTTCAGCGCGTCGATGATCACCAGGTGCTCCTCCATCGAGGTCACCGTGTTGGCGGGGCCGACGGCGTTGAGGTTGTGCAGGCGCAGCAGGTACATCTTCTGTGTCAGCCGCGCGTAGTTGACGCGGATCTGGTCGTTATCGAAGGCCGCAACGAAGGTGTCGTGGAATTTGCGCTCCAACAGCTTCACCGGCACGCGGTAGCGTTCCATGTCGTTGGTCTGGCGGACGAAGTCGATGATCCCGAGATGTTCGTCGCGCATCGCGTCGATCCAGGCCGGGGTTACGGTCTGGGCGAATTTCCGCAAGCCCTCGCGCTCGAGCAGGCCGCGGAACTGGAAGCAGTTGCCGACGAATTTCACGTCCGGGTAGAAGATGGTGATCCCCACCTTGCGGCGAACTGATATCAGCCCTTCGGCCTCGAGCAGGGTCGTCGTCTCGCGCATCGGCGACAGCGACAGCCCAAGCACCTTGCACAGTTCCTCCTGCGTCAGGGTCTGGCCGAGCTTCAGCCTGCCATCGATGAGAGCGTCAAAGAACGCGGCGTAGCCGGCATTCTCGATTTCACCCCTCATCCTTTTCTCCTAGCCAATCGCGCATTGACAGCTGTTCGAGCCCCATAATACGCTCTTAATAGCGCTAATAAATATATTTAAAAGCCGGCGCTGCGAGAAAACTGTGAGCGGCCAGGCCGTTTGGGCCATCGCTCCGACTCAAATCGGGACCCCGCGGGGAGGCGGACCGACGGACCCAAGCCTGATCGCGTCAGCGATCCCTCGGGCAGCGTCGCCGCAATCGCCAAGCCGCATTCGCGCTCATCTTGGAGGAGAGCCCATGACCAAATCATCCGACACCAAGCCAAGCGGCTGGTCGCGCCGCCGCGTGCTGACCACTGCGGCGAGCGGCCTGGCGCTGGCCGCGGCCAGCAGCTTCCCGATGCCCGCCATCGCACAGGGCAAGAAGCTCACCTACTGGGGCGGCCTGATTTTTTCGGACGACGCCAACAAGCTGTTGACCGACACCATCAATGCCTGGGGCGCGGCCAATGGCGTCGCCACCGAAGTGGTGATGATCAACCAGAACGAGACCACCCAGAAGGTCTCGGCGGCGGTGTCGTCCAACACCATGCCGGATGCGCTCGACATGGGCCTCGGCCTGGCGCGGCTACTCGCCCGGCAGAGCCAGTTCTCCGACGTCGGCGACCTCTACAAGAAGATCGGCGACGCACAGGGCGGATGGTTCACGGGTCCCGATACGGCGACCGACCTGACGGCGGATGGCGGCATCGCCCGCGTCGGCATCCCGTTCGGCGTCAACGGCAACCTGCTGCTCAGGCGCAAGGACCTGCTGGAGCCGGCCGGTTTCACCGAGGCGCCCAAGACCTGGGACGAACTGGTGACGCAGGCCGAAGCCATCAACAAGGCGCCGGTCTCCGGCCTTGGCCTCGCCCTCTCCAATGTCGGCGACGCCAACCTCCAGGTCGCGGTGCTGCAGTCGTTCGGCGGCCGCATTGCCGATGACGCGGGCAAGAAGGTGACGCTCGACACGCCCGAGACCCGGCTGTGGCTCACCTGGCTGAAGAACGCCTGGGACAAGGGCCTGTTCTCGCCCGGCAACACCACCTGGGACGGCGCCGGCGACAACCAGGCTTATCTCTCGGGCCAGGCCGGCTTCATCGCCAATACCGGTTCGGTCGGTATCGCCGCGCGCAAGGACGATCCGGAACTGTTCGAATCGAGCGCCTTCTCGCCGCTGCCCGGCGGGCCGAAAGGCATCATCTCGCCGATCGACGTGCAGGTGCGCGCCATCACCAAGGCGAGCCCGGTGCAGGACGAGGCCAAGGCGCTGCTCGAACACCTCTCGAGCCCCGAGTTCATGAACGCCTATTTCAACGTGGCGATCTACGGGCCGGTGCTGCAGGCGCAGGAAAAGCTGCAGGCGTTCGACGGCACCAACACCATCCTCGTCGGCCTGCTCGGGCTCGCCAAGAACGGCACAGCCCCCGCCTACCCGGATGTCAACAACGCCGCCTTCGCCGATTTCGGCTCCAACTTCCTGATCCCGAAGCTGGCGCAGCGCGTGGTGGTGGATGGCTGGGACTTCGACAAGGCGATCGCCGAGGCGCAGACCCAGGGCCAGGCGATCTACGACAAGTACTGATCAACGTTCCTCCCTGCCGCGGATGGTTCCTCCCGGGGCCATCCGCGGGTGTTTTTGGAAGTGTTTCTTTGGATGGCCTGAGTGCTTGGCTGCCCCTCACCCCCACCCTCTCCCCAAAGGGGCGAGGGGGCGTTGTGGCACTGCCGGCGCAAAGTGCGTCCCCTCGCCCCTTCTAGCGGACGCAATAGCGTCCGCGGGGGGAGAGGGCTAGGGTGAGGGGTAGCCAAGCGCACCGATCATGACCGTTTCGACGCAAGAGTCCGCTCCGCGCCGCCGCTTCGGCGGTGGCCTAAAACTCAAGCTCTTCGCCTATGCGCTGGTGGCGCCGGTGGTGCTGCTGATCCTGGGGTTGGTCGCCTATCCGTTCTTCTTTGCCATCTGGGTGTCGTTCACCGACATGGTGATCGGCAGCGCCGGTAACTTCATCGGCTTCAAGAACTTCGAGTACCTGGCCGGGACCGCCACCTTCTGGGCGGCGATCCGCAACACCATCGTCATCGTGCTGGTGTCGGACGTGCTGAAGCTGGTGATCGGGCTGGGCCTGGCGCTGCTGGTGCACCAGAACCTGCCCGGCCGCGGTATCTTCCGCTCGTTCCTGATGCTGCCCTGGGCCATGCCGGCCTTCGTCGCCTTCCTTACCTGGCGGGTGCTCTACCAGCCGATCGGCGGCGGTATAAACCTGATCCTCAACCAGACCGGGCTCTACGCCGGCACCGTCGACTGGCTCGGCACCCGCAATACCGCCATGGCCTCGGTGATCATCGCCTCGGTCTGGCGCGGTTTTCCGTTCTGGTTCATCTCGATCCTCGCCGCCCTGCAATCGGTGCCCAAGGAACTCTACGAGGCCGCCATCGTCGATGGCGCCAACACCTGGCAGCGCTTCTGGAACGTCACCATTCCCTCGATCCTGCCGGTGATCATCGTCACGACCTTGCTGAGTTCGATCTGGACGGCCAACGGTTTTGAGCACGTCTGGCTGCTCACCGCCGGCGGACCGTCCGATGCCACCATGGTGTTTCCGGTGCTGGCCTATTTCGGCATGCAGACGCAACGCATCGGCGAGGCCGCCGCCGTCTCGGTCTACATGCTGCCGGTGCTCGCCATCCTGGTGATCTTTGCCACTTCGCTGATGATGCGGAGGGAGGAATAATGGCCAGCCTCGCCGAAGTCGCCAGCGCGGCGCCGCCCAACGCCAATGCCTCGGCGCGCCGCCGCTACCTCATGGGTCGTGTGCTGAGCTATGCCGCGCTGATCATCGCGGTCATCCTGGTGCTGTTCCCGATCTACTGGATGCTGGCGACTTCACTGAAGCTGCCGCGCGACATCCTCAGGGTGCCCTCGCTCTGGCCGTCCCGGTTCAGCCTCGCCAACTTCGAGAAGCTCCTCGCCGACGGGCAGTTCCTCTTATCGATCCGCAACAGTTTTATCGTCGCTTCGACCGTCACCGTCATCTCGGTGATCATCTCGTCGTTCGCCGCCTATTCGATGGTGCGGTTCCGCTATCGCTTCCGTGGCGTCATCGGTCGGCTGATCCTCTTCGCCTATCTCACCCCGGGCTCGCTGCTGTTCATTCCGCTGTCGATCGTCATGGCGCAGCTCAAGCTCGGCAACTCGCTGCAGGGGCTGATCCTCGTCTACCTCACCTTCTCCCTGCCGCTCTCCACCTGGCTGCTGCAGGGCTATTTCCGCGGCGTGCCGCGCGAACTCGAGGAACAGGGAATGATCGACGGGCTATCCCGCTTCGGCGCGCTGCTGCGGATCACCCTGCCGCTGTCGGCGCCGGGCCTCGCCGCGGTCGCCATCTTCACCTTCACCGGCGCCTGGAACGAGCTGCTGTTCGCGCTGGTGCTGACTACGTCCGAAAGCGTGCGCACCGCGCCGCTCGCCCTCAACTATCTCATCACCTCCGACGTCCTGCCCTGGGGCCCGCTAATGGCAGGCGCCGCCATCTCGTCGGTGCCGCTGATGATCCTCTACTTCGTCGCCCAGCGCTTCATGGTCGCCGGCATGACCGAGGGCAGCGTCAAGGGATGACCCCGGCGACACACACCAACTGCACTACAAACTAGGAACAAGAGAATGGGTATCAGGGTTGCGGTAGGCCAGTTCCACGAACTGAGCGAGGAAAGGCTCCGCTTCGCGGCGCAGATCGGCGCCACCGGGTTGCAGATGAACAATCCGACGCTGCCCGGCGACAGCCGCTGGGAACAGAAGGACGTCAGGGCGCTGGTCGACCAGGTGGAAGCCGCCGGCCTCAAGTTCGAGGCGATCGAGAATGTCCCGACGCATTTCTACCATAAGGCGATGATGGGCCTTGAGGGTCGCGACGAGCAGATCGAGAACTACCAGGCGACGATCCGCGCCGTGGCCCGTGCCGGTATCCCGGTGCTCGGGCTGCACTTCATGCCCAACTCGGTCTGGACCACCAAGCGCGACGCAGCGACTCGCGGTGGCGCCGTGGCGCGGCAGTTCGACATGGCAGTGGTCGAAGCCAATATCGACAATCTCGAGCTGCTCCGCTCGTTCATGCCGACGACGCTCGGCCGCGCCTCCTCGATGCCGCTGTTCGGCAAGGATGGCCCGCTGATCACCGAAGCGCAGATGTGGAGCAACTACGAGTATTTCATGAAGGCGGTGCTGCCGGTGGCCGAGGAGGAAGGCCTGAAGCTGGCGCTGCATCCCGATGATCCGCCGGTGCCGATGCTCGGTGGCGTGGCCCGGCTGTTCTACAAGCCCGAGAATTTCAAGAAGGCCTACGACCTGGTCGGCCGCTCCGAGGCCTGGTCGCTCGATCTCTGCCTCGGCTGCTGCTCGGAAATGGAAGGCGGCAAAGCCAACGTCAACGAGATGATCGAGTATTTCGCCCCCAAGGGCCGGATCTCCTACATCCACTTCCGTGACGTGAAGGGTTCGGTGCCTAACTTTGTCGAGTGCTTCATCGGCGATGGCAATTTCGACCCGGCGGAAGTCATCGTGCTGCTCGCCAAGAACGGCTTTGACGGCTTCCTGCTCGACGACCACGTGCCCAAGATGGATGGCGACAGCGACTGGAACCACCGCGGCCGCTCGCACGCGATTGGCTACATGCAGGGCCTGATCCGCATGGCGGAGTTTTTGGGCAAGGCCTGAGACCCGCTGTCCGCCTCGACATCGAGCGCGCTGGACACCCCACCCCATCCCTCCCCGTCAAGGGGAGGGTGCCGATCCAGCGTTGGGCACCCGCCGAGACACAAGCACCAGTCCCACCTCCCCCTTGACGGGGGAGGCAAGCGGAGCTTGGGAGCGTAGCGAGCTAGCGTAGCTCGGAGGGGGTGCGACACGGGTACGATGGCGCCTCTTGCCGGTGATCCCCTACTGCCCAACCGGCGAAAACCCCGGATGAGCGATGATCGGGTTGGCGAAGGCCGTGGCCATGTCGAGCGCCTGCCGCGCATCGAACGCGCCGTGCGTCACCAGCCCATAGCGGAAGCTGTGGCGGCCAGGCTGCAGCAATGGGAAGTTGGTGTTCCAGTAGTTGTTCATCGGCCAGGCGAGCAGCAGTGGATCGGCGTCGCGCGGGATCGCCTCGAGTGGTGGGCCGAAATGGAAGTCGCCGGCCATGCCCAGCGGCGCATCGGGGCAGAACAGCGTGGCGCCGCGCCTGCCGTTGTGGATGCTCATGAACGACTCCGCCGTGAACCAGTTGCGACAGGCGCCGGGCAATTGCTCGACGTCGAGCTCGACCGGCAGGCCGGCAGTATCGAAATGGCAGCGCCAGCCGGCCGCGAGATTGAGCGGCACGACGAAGTAGATGCCCTCGGGGTCGGCATAGGCGAGCTTGTCGATCTCGCAGGTGATGGTGATCACCGGCGAGTCGGCGCGTAGGGTGATGCGCTGCGTCAGCCCGTTGGTGCCCGGCGCCTCGAAGCGCCGCTCCAGCGTCATGCTGCCGGCCGTGCGGGTGACGGTGCAGCCGAGAGGCCGTGTCGCCCGCTCGCGCACCGCCCGCCACGGCTTCCAGCAGGTGCGGTCGACCTTCTCGAAGTCGAGGTTGCGCTCGTAGTAGGCGTTCCGGCTGCCATCGATCAGGGCGTCCGGGCGCTCGCGCACGAAATCGAACAGCTCATACTCACCACCGGCGGGCACCACGTCCCAGCCCGACTTCATATCGAACAAGCCAAGGATCCGCCCGTTATTGGGATCGTAGGTCAGCCGGTGCGTGGGGGACTCGATCACGGCATCGCCCGAGCGGGTGTTGGAGAGCAGCGCGTTGTTGAACGCCTGTACCGTCTCGGCGGCGCGATGATCCTCGTGCATCAGGCGCGGATGGTCGGCGGCCGGCAGCAGCTCTGCCAACGGGACACGCAACACACCATGCGGCGGCAGCTCGAGCGGACCGCAGATATCCACCGCCCCTGATGGTTCCGATTTCAGCCGCTCTGCCCTGAGGCGCGGGCCGGGTCGCCGCCAGTCCCTGGGCACCTCGACATATTCCCGGCGCGCAATAGGGGACGGGTTGACGAAGACGACATGATACGGAGCGACATCGGAGTGGGCAGGGTTGCCGGCGATGGCATCGAGCTGATCGACCAGCACGTAACGCGCCAGCTCGCCCGCCTCGACAGCCGGCGTGGCCTTGAGCTGGTCCTGAATGGCGCCGGGCTCGGTCTGCCCAAGGGTGTCCCAATAGCCCCAGGTGTGTTCGTCGAAGAGATCGAGCAGGTCGCGGGCCCGCGTCTCTACCCGTTGTACGGCAGCCGGCGGCGGTGCGCTCCTGAGCTGCGCTGCCGTCGCGAGCATGCGCTTGGCCGATCGGGACCGCGACACGGCAGCGGCGGTGCTGGCCGCGCCGAAATTCCAGTAATCGGTCCAATCGCCCGACAGCAGAGGCAGTTCGGCGGCGGGGATGGCCTTGATGCGCTCCGCCAGATCCTCACTGGTGACGTAGCGGATCGGCGGCTCGCGCCCGGCCTCGTTCCACTGCCGGATCAGCTTGGCGACCGCCGGATTGGGTGGCGCATTGTCCCACATCTCGGGTGGTGCGGTGGTGGTGAGATAAAGGAAATCGTGCGGGTAGCCGATGGTCTCGAGATGCTCGAGATACTGGCCGAGCCCGCGCTGCATGGCGTCGAGCGATCGCTCCCAGGTGAGGAGGATCTGGTCGAACATGGTGTAGTGATTGCCGTTCATCACCCTGAGTTCACGCCCGCTCGGCGTCTGCCAGCGGAACACGCCCGGACGCGGCGTGACGATGCCGCCCAGGTGCCGGTTGACGGCCATGATGAACAGCTCGACGCCATGGTCGAGCAGCAGGTCGGCCAGCGGCCAGGGCACACCGGTGACATCGTGTTGCAGCGCGGTGTTGATACGCGCCCCGAAGCGCTGCCGCAGCGGCATGATCGGCGCCAGTTGCCGCTGCAACTGCTCGGCTGAGTTGAGCGGCGTCAGGTTGTACTGCAGCGCGCCGATGGCGAGCCGCCGCTCGCGCACGAAACGATGAAAGCGCTCTTCGTCGCTATCACTCGCCGTCTCGAGCCAGCGCGTGACCGGGGCGGTGACCTCGCAGGTCCATTTGGGGCGCAGCGCTTCCGGCCAGTCCGCCGTCTGCTCCAAAAGGTCGAGCGCCTGGTCGATATATTCCCGATGCAGCTCCCAAACCACCGGCTGGGTATGGGTGTAACCGACGTCGAGGTGGCTGTGATGAAGGACCAGGATTTCCTTGAGCTGCATCGGCGTACCATGCTTGTTGGCCTAGTATACCAGTAGCGTGGTGCGGCGGTTCGTTCAAGGATGGGTGCGGTTCAGGCGTATCAGCTTTTGGAGGCTTGCTCGCGAAGCCGTCCGACCTCGACATCGAGCGTGCTGCACGCCCCCTCCCATCCTCCCCCGTCAAGGGGGAGGTGCCGATCCAGTCCTGGGCACCCACGGAGGGAGGCAAGCGGAGCTTGGGAGCGAAGCGATCTAGCGCAGCTCGGAGGGGGTGCGAACGGGGCTGGATGTCCGCCATCCCCTCTCCCAGCACAAAGAGTAAGGGCGCCACATGGGCGCCCTCCTCATCTCGCAGGTAGCTCGCCGCCTCAGTGGCTGGGGCTCGGCGGCAGGCCCTTGGCCTTGCGCCAGGCCTGGTATTCTTCCTCGGCGTCGGGGTGCAGCGGGTAGTAGCGGCGGAGCGACTCGCCGGCGGTGAGCTTTTCGCGGCTGAACACTTCCCATTCGGCGTGCTTCTGCGAATCCTCGATGACCTTCTCGGCCATCGACTGGGGCAGCACCACCACGCCGTCGTCATCGGCCATGATGATGTCGCCGGGGATCACCATGACGCCGCCGCAGGAGATCGGCACGTTCACCGCCGACGGCCAGATCGAGACCTGGACGTGGTAGTTCGGGGTCCAGCCGCGCATCCAGATGGCGAGGTCGAGCTTGTCGACATTGGGCTTGTCGCGCATCACGCCATCGATGACGATGCCGGCGCCCTTGCGGCCCTTGAAGTAGGTCGACATCATGTCGCCGAACACGCCCGAGCTCATATCGCCGCGCGCATCGACGACCACCACATCACCCTCTTCGACTTCGTAGAGCACGTGGCGGTGCAGCTGCTTTTCCGGATCGGAGTACTCGCCCTCGCTGAACAGGTCGGGGCGCTGCGGCATGAACTGCAGGGTCAGCGCCGTGCCGACGATGGACTTGCCCCTATACTGGCTGACCGGGCCGACCATGTGCGGGTTGCGGAAGCCGGAATGACCGAGCGAGCCGGCAACGGTGGCGGTGCCGATATCCTTGAGTGCGGCGATGACATCCTTGCTTGGACGCTTGAACGCCGGGATCGGGCTTTGCATGATATGGACCATCTAAATCTCCTCCAAATGGGTTTGGGTCTTACCAGTTCGTAACCGAACCGTCGCGGCGCTTCAGGTGGGGCGCCTCCCAGAACTTGAAGCTGTCCTTGTCGAGCAGCTTTTCGTTGATCTCGATGCCGAGCCCCGGCGCGTCCGGCACCCGGAACACCGCGCCATCAAGCATCGGCATGGTGGGGAACAACTCCGCGGTGGGCGTGCCGGCATAAAGGTCGGTGGCATTGGCCCGCACTTCGAGCGCGAAGAAGTTCGGCGTCGCGGCCGAGAAGTGGATGGTCGCCGCGGTGCAGATCGGCCCCAGCGGGTTGTGCGGCATCAGGTCGACATAATGCGCCTCGGACCAGCCGGCGACCTTCATCGCCTCGGTGAAACCGCCGACATTGCAGAGGTCGAGCCGGTTGTACTGGTGGATGCCGCGCTCGATGTAGGGCAGGAACTGCCACTTCGACGCGAACTCTTCGCCGATGGCGAACTGCACGTCGGTGAGCTTCCTGAGGTTCTCGTAGGCTTCCGGCGTCTCGTCGCGGATCGGCTCCTCGAGGAAGTCGATCGTGCCCGACGGCATCTTCTGGCAGAAGCTCGCCGCCTCGGCGAGGCTCAGCCGGTGATGGTAGTCGATGCCCAGCACGATTTCCTCGCCCAGTTCCTTTCGGGCACGGACAAGGAACGGCGCAGTGACGCCGATCGATTCACGCGGCTCAAAGATGCCGCCTGGGTTGTCCCACCGGCCGGGGAAGAAGCGGATGGTCTTGAAGCCCCTGGCGATCAGCGCCTTGGCCTGCTCGATGGTCTCGTTGCCGTCATCGGTGATGGCGCCCGTCGAGGCGAAGGTCGGGATCACATCGCGGTGCTTGCCGCCGAGCAGCTCGTAGACCGGCACGCCAAGTGCCTTGCCCTTGATGTCGTGGAGCGCGATATCGAGGGCCGACTGCGCGGCGGTGAGGACGCGACCGCCCTCGAAATACTGGCTGCGGTAGAGTTCCTGCCAGATGGCGCCGATCTTGAACGGATCCTTGCCAATCAGGAACTCGCGGAAATGCTCGAGCGCCCCCACCACGGCCTTCTCGCGGCCCGACAGGCCGCTCTCGCCCCAGCCGAAAATGCCTTCGTCGGTCTCGACCTTGACGATCAGCTGGTTGCGGTGGCCGACCCATACGGGAAACGGCTTGATGTCTGTGATCTTCACGTTGATGTCTCTTACCAGCTGGTCATGGAGCCGTCTTCGAGCCGGGCGACCGGCAGATAGGCGGCCTGGTATGGGTACTTGGCGGCCAGCTCTTCATCGAAGTCGGTGCCGTGGCCGGGGGTCTCGTTGGGGTAGAGATAACCGCGGTCGTAGCGCCAGTCGCACTTGAAGACGGCGTACGTCTCCTTGGTGTAGCCGGTGAACTCCTGGATGCCGAAATTGTTGATCGCGGTGTCGACATGGACGTTGGCGCCCATGCAGATCGGCGACATGTCCATTGGGCCGTGACAGGCCGACTTCACGTGGTAGATCGAGGCGAAGTCGAAGATCTTCTTGATCCCGGTGACACCACCCGCGTGCACCGCAGTGACGCGGATGTAGTCGATCAGCTGTTCCTGAATCAGGGTCGTGGTGTCGTAGACCGAGTTGAAGATCTCGCCGACGGCCAGCGGCTGGGTGGTGTGCTGGCGAATGATGCGGAAGCCCTCCTGCAGCTCGGCCGGCACCGCATCCTCCAGCCAGAACAGGCGGTAGGGCTCGAGATCCTTGCCGAGGCGGGCGGCCTCGATCGGGGTGAGGCGATGGTGCACGTCGTGCAGGAGGTGCACGTCCCAGCCAACTGCATCGCGCAGGGCTTCGAAGAGTTTGGGCACCAGCGGCATGTATTTGTGGGTCGCCCAGACTTCTTCAGCCACTACCGGCTTGATCATGCCGCCGGCAGCCTGGTCGGTCGAGGGGCCGGTGCCATAGATCGGCGGCAGGCCGGGGATCGAAACCTGGGCGCGAATGGCGTCGAGGCCTTGCTCGCGCATCTCCTGCACGCCGTCGACCACCTCGGGAATGTCGATGCCGCCGACGTGCTTGTAGACCATGACCTTGTCGCGCGACTTGCCGCCGAGCAACTGGTACAGCGGCATGCCCGCTACCTTGGCCTTGATGTCCCACAGCGCCACGTCGATTGCTGCGATCGCCGCCATGGTGATCGGGCCGCGACGCCAGTAGGCGCCCTTATAGAGGAACTGCCAGATGTCCTCGGTGCGCAGCGGGTCCTTGCCGATGAGGGTCGGGGCGATGTGGTCCTGGATGTAGGAGACCACCGAAAGTTCGCGACCGTTCACCGTGCCGTCGCCGATGCCGTAGACGCCCTCGTCGGTCATGATCTTCACCGTGGTGAAGTTGCGGCCGGGGGAGCAGACGATGACCTTGATGTCCGTGATCTTCATTTTAGGTCCATCAGCTCCAGGTGCGGTCCCAGGACATGTCATTGTCCCACTGGTCGGTCGGCTGCCAGATGCCGGTGACGCCGGGCTGCAGATGCTGCAGCAGCACCTCGTCGTTGACGTCGTCGATGCCGAGGCCCGGCTTGTCGCTGAGCTCGATGAAGCCGTCCTTGACGATCGGGCCATCGAAGCCGGTGACGATGTCATCCCACCACGGCACATCGACCGAGTGATACTCGAGTGCGAGGAAGTTCTCGGTGGCGGTGGCGATATGGGCCGCGGCGATCGCGGCGATCGGGCTCTCGGCCATGTGGATGGCCATGGCGATGCCATGGTCCTGCGCCGCATCGCCGATCTTCTTGGTTTCGAGGATGCCGCCGGTGGTGAGGATATCGGGGTGGATCACCGAGATGCCGGCGTTGAACAGCGGCTCGAAGCCCTCCTTCAGGTAGATGTCCTCGCCGGTGCAGATGGGCACGGAGGTGGCTTCCTGCAGCCGGCGATAGCTCTCGGCATGCTGCCAGGGGATCACGTCCTCGAGCCAGGCCGGAGTGTATTTCTCGATGCGCTGTGCCAGCCGGATGCCGTCCTGCAGCGAGATATGGCCGAGATGGTCGATGGCTAGCGGGATTTCCGGGCCGATCTCCTGGCGCACCTCGGCGATATACTGCTCGAGCAGGTCGAGACCCTTCTCGCTGAAATGCAGCCCGGTGAACGGGTGCATGACGTTCTGCGCGTCATAGATGAGGTTGCGCGCCTTGCGCTCCTCGTTGCTCGAGGCGCGGATGCCGCCGGCGTGCTGGTGAAACGCGTCGATCACCCCGGCCGGCCCGACCACGGCGCCCGGGATATGGGCGATTTCCATCAGCCCGAGGTCCATCTTCAGGAAGGTGAAGCCCTTGTCCATGCGCTCCTTGAGGCGCTTGCCCATCTCGGTGCCGCTCGGCCGGTCGGCGTCGGTGTCGCAGTAGCAGCGCACCTTGTCGCGGAATTTGCCGCCCAGCATCTGGTAGATCGGCACGCCATAGGCCTTGCCGGCCAGATCCCAGAGCGCGATCTCGATGGCCGAGACGCCGCCGCCCTGCCGGCCGTGGCCGCCGAACTGCTTGATGCGGCGGAACAGCCGATCGACGTCGCAGGGGTTCTCACCCAGCAACCGGCTCTTCAGCATCAGTGCATAGGTGGCGCTGGCGCCGTCGCGGACCTCGCCCAGGCCGACGATGCCCTGGTTGGTATAGATCTTCAGGAGCGCCGAGCGGAACGGCGCGCCGGTGATCTCGGCCACCCGGATATCGGTGATCCTGAGGTCAGACGGGCGGGAACTGGTATTGACGCGATTGAGCGCGTCTTCGGCAGGGTTCGAAGTCATTGGGGTCGTGGCCTCGGCTTGGGAGCGGTCGCTTGGCCGGCCGCCCGATGGGAAGGACAATCGGCTGGCAGGGTTACTCGAGCTTCAGCGCCATCTCGGTTTCGCCGTCGAACAGGTGCAGCCGGTCCTGATCGAACTCGATGAACACCGGCTCGTCGGGCCTGAGCTGGAAGCTGGGGGCGACGCTGACATTGACCACGGCGCCCGAGACGAACACCTGCGCGAAGGTGATGTCGCCGGTCGGCTCGACGGTGTAGACCTTGCCGGGCACCGAGCCCGGCACCTGCGCTTTATGCACCTTGATGGTCGAGTGCCGGCCACCCAGCACCACCTTGCTGGATTTGGCGCTGAGCGCCTTACGGCCATTGGCGTCGGAGAGCGGCAGTTCCCAGCCCTCGGGGCTCTGGAGCACCACCCTGCCATCCTTGGAGGAGGCGGTGAGCGGGATCAGGCTCATGGCGGGCGAGCCGACAAAGCTCGCGACGAACATATTCACCGGGTTGGCGAAGACATTGGCCGGGCTGTCATATTGCTGCAGGAACCCACCATTCATCACCGCCATCTTGTCGGCCATGGTGACGGCCTCGAGCTGGTCGTGCGTCACATAGATGATGGTGGCGTTGAGATCCTGGTGGAAGCGCTTGATCTCGGAGCGCATCTGCACGCGCAGCTTGGCGTCGAGGTTCGAAAGCGGCTCGTCCATCAGGAAGGCACGCGGCTCGCGTACGAGGGCGCGCCCAAGGGCGACTCGCTGCTGCTGACCGCCCGACAGTTCGCGCGGCTTGCGCTCCAGCAGGTGGACGATATCGAGGGTCTTGGCGGCCGCCTGGACGCGCTTGTCGATCTCATCCTTGGGCAACTTCCGCATCTGCAGCGGGAAGGCGAGGTTCTTGTAGACCGACTTCTGCGGATAGAGCGCGTAGTTCTGGAACACCATGGCGATGTCCCGATCCTTGGGATCGAGATCGGAGACGTCGCGGTCGCCGATGCTGATGGTGCCGCCCGACATCGGGATCAGACCGGCAACGAGGTTGAGCGTGGTGGTCTTGCCGCAGCCGGAGGGCCCGACCAGCGCGACGAACTCCCCGTCCTCGACGGTCAGCGACACGTGGTTCACGGCGTAGACGTCGCCGTAGTTCTTCACCACGTCCTTGAGGATGACCTGAGCCATAGGGGTTTCCTTGAACTTTGTTAGTGCTTCACGGCGCCCTCGGTCAGGGCGCGCACGAAGTAGCGTTGCAGGACGAGGAACAGCACCACGACGGGGATGCTCATCATGAAGGTGGCGGCCATCAGCCCCGGCCAATCGGTCGCATTCTCCGAGAAGAAGCGCTGGATGCCGACCGGCAGGGTCATCTGATCGTGCCGGGTGAGGAACGTGTAAGCGTAGATGTACTCGTTCCAGGCGCCGATGAAGCTGTAGATCGAGGTGGCGATGATGCCCGGCGTCGACAGCGGCATGACGATCAGCAGGAACGCCTGGAAGCGGGTGGCGCCGTCGATGCGGGCGGCTTGTTCGAGCTGCACCGGGATGTTGTCGTAAAAGCCCTTGAGCAGCCAGATGGCGAGCGGCAGGCCGAAGGTCAGGTAGGTGAGGATCAGCGAGCCGTGGGTGTTCACCAGCCCCAGCGCCTTCATCAGGATGAACAGCGGCACGAGGAACACCACCGCCGGAAACATGTTCCTGAGCAGCACGGCGAAGAACAGGAAATTGCGGCCGGGGAAGCGGAAGCGCGAGAAGGCATAGGCCGCCGGCACCGCCACCACCACCGCGAGGATGGTGGTGAGGGTGGAGACCCAGATGCTGTTCCAGAAATACTGGATGAAGTCGCGGCCGACCGTCCCCGAGGGATCGATCAGGCGCCAGTAGTTCTCCAGTGTCGGCTCGGCCGGCCACCATTGCGGCGGGTACTGCATCGCCGCAAAGCCGGTCTTCAGCGAGGTGATGAACATCCAGATCATCGGCATCACGGTGAAGCCGAGCAGCAGCACGAGGAAAATCCGCCCAGCCCAGCGCCAGCCACCTGCCCCGCGGCGCTTGGCGGCGCCGGCACTCAGTTCCATGGTCATGCGCCGGCCCTCGCTTCGTCGCCCTTGGTCAATGCGCGGACATAGAAGTAGCCGAGCACCATCATCACGATGAACAGGATCACCGCATAGGCCGAGGCGACACCCCAGCGCTGCCGCCCGAAGGCGAGTTGGTAGATGTGGGTGATCCAGATGTCGGACGAACCGGCCGGGCCGCCGCCGGTCATGATCCAGGGGATGATGAAGGAGTTGAAGTTCTGCACCGCGAGCAGCAGCAACGTGACCATCGATACACCCGACAGGTGCGGGAAGGTGACGTGCCAGAAGCGCTGCCAGGGGCTCGCGCCATCGACCTGCGCCGCGCGCAGCAAGGTATCGGGCACGGTCTGCAGGCCCGCCATCAGCATGATCATGGCGAAGGAGAATTCCTTCCACACGTTCACGACGATCAGCGCGTAGAGCGAGGTGTTGGTGTTGTCGATGAAGTTGATCGGCTTGTCGATCAGTCCGACGCCCGAGAGCATGGCGCTGATGGCGCCGAAATCGGAGTGATAGAGCCACTTCCACACATAGGAGGCGGCCACCGCGCTCACTACCCACGGAATGAGCAGCAGTGCCCGCAGGAAGCCGCGGCCGACGAACTCGCGATGCAATGCGAGCGCGGCACCGAGTCCGATCATGAAGGCAAAGAAGGTAGAGAGCACCGTCCACAGCACCGTCTGCCAGGTGACCTTCCAGAAGATCGGACTGGTCAGGATGGTGACGTAATTGTCTAGCCCGTTGAACTGCTTGGCGCTGAGCGCCAGGCTCGCCGGGGTGTTAAAGAAGCTGAGTTCGATGGTGTAGTAGATCGGATAGCCGATGACGATCAGCATCACCAGCAGCGCCGGCGCGACATAGAGGTAGTCGAAGCGGCTGCTCCACACCTTCTGGCCGAGGCCGACGCGCTTGGGCTCGGGTACGTCGCGAAAGATGGCTTGTCCCGGAACAGTGCTCACAGCGCGTAACCCTGGTTGTGAAGATGGGAGACCGGCGACGGGCGCCGCCGGTCCAGAAGTGTCAGGTCAGACGATCAGATGCCGCCGCCGCCGTCGACGATGGCCTGCACCTTGGTCGCCGCGTCATCGGCGGCCTGGTCGACGGTCATGTTGCCGGTCAGGGCGTTCTGCAGCATGTCCGGAACGATGATGTTCATGATTTCCGGAGCCTGCGGGATCACCGGGAACGGGATACCGTTGGGCAGCATCGAGGTGGTGACATCGAGGAACTTGATGGTGTCGAGACGTTCCTTCATGGCGTCGGTCAGGAAGCCATTGATGTTGCCGGGGTTGGAGCCGACCCAGGCGAGCTTGGTCGACCATTCCGGGCTGTCCCAGAAGCAGATCAGCGCCTTGACGGCCTGCTCGTCGACCTTGCCGCCCTGCACGAACTCGGGCTTGACCACGTGGATGTTGGAGCCGCCGAACACCACGGCGCGCTTGCCGTCGGGACCGGTCGGGATCAGGCCGTAACGCATGTTGGCGACGACTTCGTCGGCAACCGCCTTGTCGGAACCCGTGGCCTTGGAGGCGAGGTCGTTCATCTTGGCGTATTCGGCCGGGTGGGCAATCATCATGCCGAGCTTGCCGGCGATGAACGGCGCCTGGTTTTCACCCTGCGTGTTGGTCAGCGCCGAAGTGGGGACCGACTTGTCGACCGCGTACATCTGGTAGGCAGCCTGCAACGCGGCCTTGGAGCCGGCATTGTTGATCTCGACGGTCTTGTAGGTCGGATCGGCCGAGGCTTCGTCGAGCGCGCCGCCACCATAGGCCCACATCTGCGGCATGAAGCGGAACGGCGTATTGCCGGCGTTCTGCTTGGCCACGAGGCCGTAACCCGGGATGCCGAGCTTTTCGTGGATCTGCTTGGAGTAGGCGACGACATCGTCCCAGGTGGCCGGCGGATTCTCGGGATCGAGCCCGGCATCCTTGAACACCTTGGCGTTCCAGATCATCGCCATGGTTTCGTTGTTGGTCGGCAGGCCGTAAGTGGTGCCCTCATAGGTCACCGACTTCAGTGCGCCGGGCCAGAAATCGGCGGCGGTATAGCCGACATCTTCCGGCTTCAGCGGCTGCAGGTAGCCCTTGGCGGCGAATTCGACGCCACCCAGGATCTGCAGGCGGATGACGGCCGGAGCCGAGTTGCCGAGCAGCGAGGTGCGGAACTTGTCGAGCAGCTCGTTATAGGTGATCGACTGAACTTCGGTGGTGATGTTCGGGTAGGCGGCCTTGAAGGCCTCCCAGAACGCCTTGTCCTGGTCGTGCGCGATCTGCGGATCGGCCTCGAACGGGCCGGTGTACCAGTAGCTGACGGTGCCGGTGTAATCGTTCGGCACAACCGCGCCGCAATCCTTGGCGGCGTCGAACTGTTTGGTGCCGGCGATCGACTTGACGTATTCCGGCGACCATTTCGAAAGGTCCACGCTCTGCGCGTAGGACGCGGTGGTGGCCGTCGTCAGCATGGTGGCAGCGCTCAGCACCGCCATCGAAAGGCCGAGCAGACGCCGGCCGGTCTTCGTATGCATTGAGAAATCCTCCTCCTCAAATCCGAAACCTCGCCCGGCCCGTGGCCGCGGCAAAGCCCCGCTACAGCATGTGCTGTTCTCGCCTCGGGAACCGGACTTGGCGCCGGCTTTTCCCAACTGGTATGGCAGATTTCCAGCAAAACTGGTGTATGTCAACATCACCAAAGTCGTACATTATTTTGCGATTTTTACGTGCGAACGGGGCTTGGCTTGCCCAAAAAAGCTGCATAAACAGAACCAATGAGTGAGGTGACCGTCAAGTCGGACCAGCCCGAGGAGACCCTCGAGCAGCAGGCCTCCGTCTACGAGATGATCCGCGAGGACATCGTTTCGGGGCGGCTGGGTCCGAACGAGCGACTGAAGGTCGCTGACCTCGCCGAGACCTACCAGACCTCGACCAACCCGGTGCGTGAAGCACTGCAGCAGCTGCGTGGCGAAGGGTTCGTCCTGATCGAGCCCAATCGAGGAGCGCGGGTGCGGCCAATCGATGCCGATTTCGTCCGCGACATCATCGAGATCGAAATGCTGATCGAGCCGGCGCTGACCCGCTGGTTCGTCTCGATCGTCTCGGACGCCGACATCGTCGAGTTGGAGCGCATCCAGGCCGAGATCGAAGCGCTGAACTTCGCCGATCCGATGCTGCATGGCCGGCTCGATACCCGCTTCCACCAGTTCATCTACGATCGGCACTACAACCGCCACGCCGCGGAACTGTGGTGGAAGCACCGGGAGATCCTGCGTGCCATCAGCCGCCGCTTTCCGACCTCGCTCAGCCGCCGCATGTCGGTGCTGCGCGAGCATCGCGAGCTGATCGATCGCATCCGTGCGCAGGACGCCGACGGCGCCGCCGCGGTCGTTGCCCGCCATGTCGAAGGGTCGGGCCGTCATATCATCGAGCAGATGGGCGTCGCCCAGAGGAGCCTGCGCCGATAGGGCTGGCTGGGCATGCCCGCGCCGGCCGCAAAGTCATTTGAGGGCTGCCTGAGCGGCAGCCGGTATGGGAGACGCCTGCCATCAGGCAGGCCCGAGGAGAGATCATGAAAATTACCGACCTGCGCGTTGCCGTCATCGGCAAGCATCCGATCGTGCGTATCGTCACCGACGAAGGCCTCTACGGCATTGGCGAGGTGGAGTTCACCAAGACCTACCTGAAGCCGTTCATCCTGCATTTCCGCGACGCACTGATCGGCGAGGACCCGACCGACGTCGAGCGCTGCATGATGAAGATCCGCCAGCGCGGCAGCTTCAAGCCCTATGGCGCTGCCGTCTCGGTGATCGAGCATGCGCTGTGGGACATTGCCGGCAAGGCGGCAGGCGTGCCGGCCTACAAGCTGCTCGGCGGCAAGGTGCGCGACAAGGTGCGCGTCTACAATGGTTCGGTGCGGCGCAAGCGCACCGGCGACCGGCCCGAGGATTTCGCCGCCGACGTCAAGTGGATGGCCGAGCAGCCGCAGAACTTCTTCATGGTCAAGCAGGGGCTCAGCTTCCACTCGTCGCAGAAGGACAGCTACCCCGATTTCCACTATGGCCCGGTGGGGAAGAAGGCCGGCTACCACGGCGCCATGGACCAGGGGCAGATTTCCGAGCACGGCTTCAACTACATGCTCGACTGCGTCATCGCGATGAAGGAAGCGCTGGGCGACAAGGTCTCGCTCGCCCTCGATTGCGGCCCGGGCTGGTTCCTCAACGACGCGATCAAGTTCGCCAACGCGGTCGAAAAATACAACATCATGTGGCTCGAGGACATGCTCACCGGCGACTACGTGCCGTGGGTGAACCCGCAGGCCTATCGCGAGCTGACCAACTCGACCACCACACCGATCCATACCGGCGAGCAGATCTACCTCAGGCACAACTTCAAGGAACTGATCGAGACCCAGGCGGTGCGCGTGGTCGGTCCGGACCCGGCCGATATCGGCGGCATCGCCGAACTCAAGTGGGTGGCCGAGCACGCCTATATGCACTCGATCATGATGGCGCCGCACGGCACCGCGAATGGCCTGCTCGGGCTCGGGGCGCTGATCAATGTCTGCGCCACGCTGCCGGCCAACTACATCGCCTTCGAGTACCCGTCGGCGTCCGATGAGTTCTGGAACGAGATCGTCACCGGCCTGCCCTCCGGCCCGATCGTCGTCGACAGCCATGTCGACCTCCTGCCCGGTCCGGGTCTCGGGCTCGACATCGATGCCAAGGCGGCCAAGCGCTACCTCAAGGAAGAGGACGCCGGCTTCTTCGACTGATCGCCGCGCAGCTGGGCGAGCCGCCGTTCGAGGCGCTCCGCCTCGGCCTCGGCATAGCGGCCCATGCGAAAGCCAGTGACGATGCGTTCGATCTCGGCGCGTCGTCGCTGGTACTGTTCCGGCGTCTCGCCGTCATGCTGCGCCACGCGGATCGGCACCCAGGCGTGATGTGAGGGCATCGCGGCATTCCCATCTGTCTCTCGTCGCGCCTTCGTACCGGAGGTCGGCAACCTCCCTTGAACGCGCCGTGCTGCGGGGGAATGGAGCCTAGCGGATCAACGATCGATCCCCCGTGACCCATACGGGTCATGACAACCGCGCAACGCCAGAACACGTTGTCGCAGGCAGGAAGCGGGGGGCTACACACCCGCTGCGCCGTCATGCTGCCGAGCCGGTTTTCCGGCCCGGCTTCGCGGAGGATTCCATGACAAAGCAGACTATCTCTCGTGCGGCGCTGCTGGCTGCTGCGGCGACGCTGTTGGCCACGGTCAGCATCGGAGCGGCGCTGGCTGATCCGGTGACGCCGGAGCGCCTGATCAACGCGCAGAAGGACGAACCGCAGAACTGGCTCCTGCCCTATGGCAGCTATGCCGGCTTCTCGCACTCGCCGCTCAAAGAGATCACCAAGGACAATATCGGTGGTCTCAAGATCAAGTTCATGACCGCCATTGGCGGCGGCCAGCCCGGCTCAATCGGCGCGCAGGCGCCGGGCCAGCGCGCCACGCCGCTGGTCAAGGATGGCTTCATGTATGTCCAGGACGCCTGGGACAACGTGATGAAGATCGACGTTTCCAGCGGCTCGAAGGGCGAGATCATCTGGAAGACCGATCTGGGCGCCCAGGGCACCGCCAGCAAGATGGGCAGCGTCGCGCTGCTCGGCGACGATATCTACTACGTCACCCGCAACGAGATGCAGCTGGTCAAGCTCGACGACGAATATGGCGACATCGTCTGGCAGGTCGATACCCGCGGACCCGACAACGTGCCGGGGGCCGAGCGCGCCACCGGCGGCGTGCTGGCGGTGGGCGACAAGATCATCACCAGCGCGGCCGGTCCCGGCATGCGCGGCTGGATCGCGGCGTTCAGCGCCGAGGATGGCAAGCTCCTGTGGCGGCGCTACACCGTCCCCGGTCCGGGCGAGCCGGGCCACGAGACCTGGGCCGACGATCACAACGCCTATCTCACCGGCGGCGCCGGCGTCTGGTCGACGGCGTCCTACGATCCGGACACCAACCTGATCATCTTCGGCACGGGCGAAGCGCAGCCCTGGGCCGACCCGGCGTTCCGCCCCGGCGACAACCTCTATGCCAACTCGACCATGGCGGTGGATGCCGATAGCGGGGAGGTGAAGTGGTACTTCCAGGAAGTGCCGCAGGAGACCTGGGACTACGACACCATCAACATGAAGATGCTGTACGACATCAATGTCGGCGGCGAGACCCGCAAGGCCGTCGGCACGTTCTCGCGCAACGGCTTCTTCTACACCATGGACCGCACCAACGGCGCCTTCATCTTCGGCACCCCGTATCGCGATCCGAACTGGACCGAGGGGCTCGATCCCAAGACGGGCAAGCCGCTCGAATATGTTCCGGGTTCGCTCACCCAGAGCTATGCCGAGAACAAGACGCTGAAAGTCGGCGATCCGACCACGGCGCAGGATGTGTGCCCGGCGCTGCCCACCGCCACCTGGTGGCCGCCGGCCTATGACCCGGAGCGCAAGATCACCTGGGTGCAGGCGATCGACGCCTGCTTCAACCAGGGGATCACCGAGCATATCGACCCCACCCGCACGGACCTGCAGGGCAACCCCGGCATGTGGGGCGGCGGCAATTTCTGGACCTTCGACTACGCCTTCCCGGGTGCTCCCGGCCTGATCATCGGGGTCAACACCGAGACGGGCGAGAAGGTCAGCGAGATCAAGACGCCGGCGCCGACCAATTCGGGCCTGCTCTCGACCGCCGGGGGCCTGCTGTTCGGCGGCAACCCGGATGGCGATCTCATCGCCTATGATGCCGACACCATGCAGGAAGTGTGGAAGTTCAACGTCGGCACGCCGATCGGGGCGCCGCCGATCTCCTATGCGGTGGATGGCAAGCAGTACATCGCCGTCGTGGTCGGCGGCTCGAAGGGCGCCGGCCCGCGGCTGGGCATGTACGAGGCGGCCAGCCAGGTCGTCGTGTTCGGCCTCTGACGCTCATACGGGGAGGGCCACGGCCCTCCCCGAACACCCGAGGCTCCGATGCGGTTCCGCCCCCTCGCCTGCTGTGCCGCGCTTGTCGGCACCGCGCTGCTCGGCGCTCTCGCCCAGCCAGCGCTGGCGCAATCCCCGCCGAAGCTGTGGGATATCCCGCTTGGCACGCCGATCAACGCGCTGGGGCCCGATTTCGTCGATCCCGCCTGCGGCACCAATGGCGGGCCGGCCGGGACGGCGCTCGGAAGTTTTGCCGACTTCGCCGATTGCCCCCCCGACACGACGGGCCTGCATGAGGTGTGGTTCCGCTACGACGATGCGCTCGAGTACATGGCGCTGGCCTACCGCAACCCGGTCGCCGCGATGCAGAACCGGCGCACCGCGGTCAACGGCCAGCTGGCCATCATGAGCCTGCTCGCCGATGACAACGGCGCCATCCGCGGCTATCGCATCTTCACCGATCCGCGCGCGCCGGAGCGCGAGCGCTATGAGGCGCATGTCGCCGCTGCAACCTTCCGGGCCCTGTTCGGCACCAACTGGAGCTGCACCGACCTGCCGCGTCTGGCCGGCGAGGAGGCAATCGAAGGGACCTTCGTCAAGCAGCGCTGCAGCATCGAGACCGACACCAGGACGGCGACGGTCGAGACGCATTTCTACCTGAAGCCCGGGCAGAAGCTGATCGACCCGGTGACCGGCAAGGACAGCATCAATGCTTTCGCCAGCGACGCCCGCCTCGAGGTGGTCGAGCGGCCACCTTATGCCGATGCCGTCATTGCCGATCCGGGGCCGCCCGAGGCACTGCCGGCCGACGCCACGCCGGCACAGCGCTTCCTTGCAGGGCTGAGCAATGACTGCCCGCGCTGCGCGCTCGGCGGCGCGGATCTGCGCCGCCGCGACCTCAGCGACGCCAACCTTGCCGGCGCCGACCTGACCCGCGCCGTGCTGCACCGGGCCAATCTGCGCAACGCCGACTTCACCGGGGCCATCCTGACGGAGGCCAACCTCAACGCCGCCGACCTGACCCTGGCGAAGTTCGTCGGGGCGCGGATGACCGGCGCCCTGCTCTACGGGGTGCGGGGCAGCCGCCCCGATTTCAGCGGCGCCGACCTCAGCGCCGCCCGGCTCGGCGACATCGAACTGCGGCAGGCAACGTTCGCGGCCGCCACGCTGGTGAAAACCGACCTGGGCGGCGCCCGGCTCAACGACGCCGATTTCGGCGCGGCGACGCTCACCGGATCGTATTTCTACCAGGCCAGCCTGATCCGCGCCAAACTCGGCCAGGTCAGCGCCCAGGACAGCAACTTCACCGGCGCCGTGCTGCGCGCCGCCGATCTTTCGGGCGCCGACTTCCACGACACCGACTTCCAGGGCGCGACGCTCGAGAGCGCCGACCTCACTGACGCCACCATGACGCATGTTCGCCTCAGCCGGGCGAACCTGCGCAACGCGGTGACGACGGGGGCGGTGTTCACCGATTCATTGATGCCGGATGGCTCGACGGCGAAGTAGCTGCTCTGCTCCCCTCCCCCCTGAGGGGAGAGGGTAGTGGAGCTAGGACCTCTAGGTCCGTAGCGGAACTAGGGTGAGGGGTTCAGCTTCTCAGCGAGCGCTCGTTGCACCGCTTCACCCCTCAACCGGCGCCTCGCGCCACCTTCTCCCCTGAGGGGAGAAGGGACAGAGGTGCCTGCACCGGAGACGGGCGGCCAGCGTTGTCCTCAAACCAGACGCGGAGTGCCTACCGATAATCCGCGCAGGCCACGGCGTTGGGGTCGCCGTAGTATTCGACGCATTCGGCCTTGGTGATGCGGCGCTTGCCGACCACTTTTTCACCCAGATAGGCCATCAGCGCATCGAGTTCGGCTGGCTCGAGGCTGGCGCCGGGCACCGCGCCTTCCAGCACCGCGCCCTTCTCGCCATAGCACTCGGTGTCGATGTAGGCGCCCTTGAGATTGTAGGGCATGGGCGTGCCGGGGATGCCGCAGGCGATCATCTCGCGCATCGAATCGGGGTCGAGCTGGCTGGCCCGCAGGCTCGGGCCGGCGGGGAAATGCCCACCTTCGCCGCCCTGGCCGAAATCGCCGTGACAGTTGAAGCAGCCGCCGCGCTCCTTCCAGACCTTGAGGCCATCGGCCGCCAGATCCTGCGCCAAAGCAGAGGCGAAGAGGCTCAGCGAAGCGGTGGCGGCAAGCAGCAACCGAACAACCGTCCGGCTGCTGGAGCGATGCTGTCGGGTATCAGACATGGCAATGTTCAACTCAGGTGTTCGTAATAATGATCTCTGGCATGCTGGCGGCAGTTCGGCATGACCCGTTTGGGTCAGCATCCGCAGGCGCGACCGGGAGGAGGCGAAACGATGAGCCTGATTTCGCAGCTCGGCAAGCTCTCCGACCTGGTCTACGACGCGGCCGAGGGCACACGCAGCTGGCTTGATTTCGTCAACGAGGTCGGCCGTTGTTTCGATGCGGTGCACGCCGTATTGACCACCGAGGCGCCGGATCGCGGCACCGGCATGGCCGAAGGCGCGTCGCATCTATGGGTGCAGTATCAGTGCGGCTCGTATGGCGGGCGCGACCCGTTGATGGAGCGGGCCTGGCGGCTGCCGCGCGGCACGCTGTCGCTGGTGCAGCAGATCGACCAAGATCCGGTGCTCGGCAATTCGGAGTTCTACCGCTCCTTCCTGGCCCATAATGGCCTGCGCCACTTCATGCATGCGCTGCTGCCGCAAGGGCCGGGGCGCGTCGCCTTCTTCTGCCTCACCCGCTCGAACAGCCAGCCGCCGTTCTCGCCCGAGGAGATCGAGGCGGTGGAGGCGCTGATGCTGCATCTGAGGCGAGCGCTGCGCGGCATGGCGAGCGAGCGGCGGCAGCCGGCGACCACCTTGTTCGAAACCAGCCCATATGGGCTGGTGCTGCTCGATCGCCGCGGGCATGCCATCGGCGCCAATGGTCGAGCCCGCATGCTGCTCGATACGCTGGACGGGGTCAGCCTGAAAGTCGATTTCCTGCATCTGGCCGGCATCCGCGGCAACCCGGAGGCGGCGTTCGCCGCGCATCTGGGGGTGGTCGGCAAACCGGTCGCCTTCCGCATCGAGCGGCCCGGCGCCGATACGCCGCTCTCGGCCCTCGTCACCTCGGTGCCGGACGAATGGCGACACCATGAGGCGCGCGAGGCGGTGGCGCTGCTGATGCTCAGCGACCCGCAAAGCACCAGCTATCCCGATGCGACAGTGCTGATGAGCCTATATGGCCTCACGCCGCGCGAGGCGAGCTTCGCCCAGACCTTGGCCGAAACCCGCGGCATGCGGCCGACCAGCGACGAGCTCGGGATTTCCCCGGAAACGGCCCGCCGGCACCTGAAATCGGTGTTCGAGAAGACCCGCACGCACAGCCAGTCGGAACTGATCCACCTGCTGGTCCGCCACCCCGCGGCGTTTGTCGGTCAGTCGGCCGCGGCACCCGAGGTGCTGCAGCGGGCTTCCTAGCCTCGCTACACACGCATCTTGGCGCGAGCATAGGGGCTGGGCACATCGTCGAACACGGTGCGCCCACCATATTCGTGCGCGCGCCGACGCTCTTCGGCAATGAACTCGTGGAAACTCGGCCCGGTGGCGCCGGCTTCGAGCTGGCGCGATTGCCGGTCGAGCCGCCTGATGGCGTCGAGCTCTTCGTCACGGCCAAGCCTCGCCTTGCCGACGGCCGATTTCAGCACCCGGATGGTCTCGTCATAGACCTTCAGCGGCACCGGAAACGGATGGCTGTCCTTGCCGCCATGCGCCATGGCGAAACGCGCCGGATCGGCAAAACGATGCGGCGCGCCATGCACCACCTCGGCAACCTGCGCCAGCGCGCGGACGGTGCGTGCGCCGACCCCGGGCACCAGCAGCAGCTCGGTGAAATCGGCCGGCGCCCGGTCGGCGGCAGCGGCGAGGCTGCCGTGCAGGCGGCGCAACATCACATCCTTGGGGCGGATGTCGTGGTGCTCGGGCATCACCAGATGCGGCAGCAGCGGCTGATCGTCCTCGATCGGCGCCGGCTCGGCTATGCCCTCGAGCCGCCCGACTTCGCGCACGATGGCATCCGGTCCCATGCCGCCGAGAATGTCGACCTGCGAGCTGCGCGAGCGGGCCGCCCGCATGTCGGTCAGGTTGACGATGGTACCCTCAGCGGCGCCCTCGATCGCCGCATGCGGCTGCTCGACGAAGCTGCGCAATCCCTCGGAGCGCCAGTGGTAGCGGCGCGCCGTCTTCGCATCGCCTTTCATCCCCTGCTGCACCACCACCCAGTGGCCGTCATCGGCGACGATGAAGCCATGCAGGTAGAGCTCGAACCCGTCCTGCACCGCGGCGCTATCGACCTTGGCGACCAGCCGGCTCGCCTTGGCCAAAGCCACGCCGTCGAAGCCGACCCGGTTGCCGATCGCCACCAGTTCGTCCGGAGTTTTCCGTGAATGTCGCCCGCGTCCGCCGCAGACATGCAGCCCGAGTTCGCGTTCCAGTGGCCTCAGCCCACCCTTAAGCGCGCCGATGACGCTGGTGGTGATGCCGGAGGAATGCCAATCCATCCCCATCACCGCGCCGAACGACTGGAACCAGAACGGATGCGCCAGCCGGCTCAGCAGTTCGTCGCGGCCATACTCCATGACGATGGCCTGGCAGATCACCGCTCCGAGCCGCGCCATGCGCTCGCTCAGCCATTTCGGCACCCGGCCGCCATGCAAAGGCAGATCGGCGCTCCCGCCTCGATTAGCCATGGGATGGTTCCTTGTTCGCGTGCGACTGTAGCATGCGAACAGAAGAGAAACAAACCGACTGCGATCGGGCCTCGCTCAGAACTTGCCTGACAGCGTGAGCTTCAGCGCCTGGGCCGTTTGCGTGCCACCAAGCTGACCCTGATAGCCCAGATCGAGGAACACGCCAGGCGCCAATTCGCCGCCCAATCCGGCCTCGAGCAGCAACGCGGTATCGCCCGGCTTCGCACCGGCCACCATGAATGGCGGGCCGCCGGCAAAGCCGTGCGTCGCTGTCGGCTGGTCGCCAGTCGTCTGTTGCAGCGCAATGCTGCCGCGAGCCACGACCGCCAGGCCATCACCCAGCACGAACTGCCGCGTCGCCTTCACGCCAGCCGCGAGCACCGCCATGCCGATCGCGCCCGAAGCGCCGAAGAGGGCCGCGTCGCCGCCGGTCTCGGCATAGTGCCCGCCCGATTGTCCAAGCAGCGCCGCGCGGGCGAACGGGGTCAGCGTCACCTCGCCCAACTCGAAGGCATAGCCGAGTTCGCCGAACAGTTGTGCCGTCGTGGTGGCGTAGTCCGCGGTGACCGTCGCCTCGAAGCCGGTGAAGCTCGGCGCGCGGGTGACCGACACCGCATGGGCGGCCACGGCCGCGCCGAAGGCCAACCGGACCTCGCCCAACGCTGCGCCGCCATAGAGGCCGAGCTGGTAGCTCGTCGCTGCGGCCGTCGAGTCCCGCGCGGGCAGATCGACCGTCATCCCACCGATCCCGGCCAGCACGCCGAGAAAGACCTCGCCGCTCACCAGGCCGTCCGCACCGAGCAGCAACCCGCCACTGCCGAAGTCGAAGCCGACGGCGTTGCCATCGCCCGCCACGGTGCCGCGCGCGCCATAGGCTCGGGACCAGACGTTGCGGGCGCCTACCTGTCCCTCGTCGATCGCCGCGAATGCGGCATCCACCCGATCCAGCGCCGCGTCGCGCGGCTGCCGGCCGGCATCGGCCAGGGCGCGCAGCACCGAGGCATGAATTTCGCCCGAGAGATCGTCGAACGCCTCCAGCGCATCGGTGGCGTTCAGCGGTACCACGGCATCGAACAGCGGGCTCGACGGCATGGCCTGCAACGCCGTAGCGGTGGCGAACTGGTTTGGCGTCTCGGCGATCCCGGGGAGGTCGGCGATCGCCGAGACGCGCAACCACACCTCGCCGGGTGTGTCGTAATCGAGCACGAACTGCAGGAATGCGGAGTCGTCGATGAGGTCGTCGAAACTGCCAGTGACACTGGAGGCGGCGAGGATCCGATAGCCGCTGCCGAGCGTATAGGAGCCGCTCGCCGCGGTGACGCTGACCGTGCCGCCGGCAAGCGTCGCAGCGCCGGAGACCGCAAGATGACCGGCAATTGCGGCAGGGGTGACACCGACCCTGAGAGTTCCAGTGGCGGCGTTGCCATAGGCGCCGCTCACGTTGAGCGTGCCGACGGTGAGGTCGACGGTGCCGGCATTGTTCACCGTGCCCATCAGGGTACCAGTGCCCCGGACTGTTCCCAGCGCGCGGATATCGATGACCGGGCTGGTCAGTGTGCCTGCCACGGTCAGCACCCCGGCCTGGACCTCAGCGCTGTAAAACTTCCTGCGTCATTCAGCGTCCAGGCGCTGCCCTGCATCGAGAAAGTTTCGAAGTTCCGGAATTTGGCGACGCTCTCGCTGCCCGCACCCAAGAGGATCAGGTTGTCGGTGCCGGTGCCGCCCTTTACCAGCCCGTTCAGCAGCGAGCCGGTGTCGAGCTTCAGTGTCCGGGTGCTGCTGCCGTTGAAGTTGATGGCGTTGACGGCGCCGGTAATGGTGCCTGAATTGGTCACCGTACCGGCGGCGTTGAGATAGAGCCCGTCGCCCGCCGCCGACCGGATGGTGCCGGTGTTGATGAAGGTGCCGCCGCCGGTGGCTTCGACCGCCTTGGAGTTGGCGTTGCTGCCGGTCGATTCGATCGTGCCGGCATTGGTGAAGGTCAGCACCCCGGTGGCGCTGGCGTAGACGCCGTTGTAGCCGCCTTTGATCACCGCACCGACGTTGTTGGTGATGGTGCTGGGGCCGCCCTGGACGAACACGCCGGTGGAAAAGCCGGTCTGCCGGATGTTGATGATCGAGCCCGAGTTGATGACGGTGCGCTCGCTGCCCTGCCCGATCGACACGGCATTGCCGGCGCTGTCGCCGGTGATCACGCCGGTGGCGGTATTGGTCACCGACCCGCCGAACTGCAGCAATACCAGGTCGCCGCCAGAGACCACCTGGGTGATGGTGCCGGAATTGCTGACTACCCCGGGGCCGACGCCGGGATTGCCGCCGCTGGGAAACTTGCCGATGCTGATGGCGCTGCTCGAGGCATTGATGGTGGCGCCGAATTCGTTGAACACAGTGCCGCCGCCAACCAGGGTGATGGCGTTGCCACCGCTCAAGAGGCCGGAATTGGTGACGAACGAGCCGGCGCCGTCGAGCTTGATCTGGCCGCTGACGCTGCCGTGGTTGCCGAGCGTCCAGGTGCCGGTGCCGCTGATCGTCGGCCCGCCCAGGGTGTTGCTGACCGAAACACCCGAGAGGATGTCGACGGTGGTGCCGGCAAAGAGATTGAGGTTCACCCCCGTCGTGGTGGTCGTCGACACCTCGACGTCAGCGGCCTCAGCCGAGGCCGGCGCCGTGGCAAGCGACAGCACGACCGCCAGCGCGGCGACGACACGCCACGTATCTTGAAGATGACCCATTGCCCGACTGCCCGAACCCACCCGATGGGTCGAGCCTAGGAGGGCCGCCGCGACCGGCGTAGCTGGTCACTCGGGGCAGGCCGGGGCAACTCGGGGCAAATCGCCTCAGCGGTAGGGTGCCATCCAGCTAAGCCCGGCGCTGGTTCCGGCCAGCGGGCGATACTCGCAGCCGACCCAACCGGCATAGCCGAGCCGGTCGAGCTCGGCGAGGACGAAGCGGTAGTTGATCTCGCCGCTGCCCGGCTCGTGCCGGCCGGGCGTATCGGCGATCTGGATGTGACCGATGCGGTGCAGGAGCCGTTCGTAGGTCGGGATGAGGTCGCCCGCCGTCACCTGCTGGTGGTAGATGTCATACTGGATCTTGAGATTGTCCGAGCCGACAGCGTCGAGCAGGCGCTCGGCGTGGCGCGCGGTGGTCAGGTAGAAGCCGGGGATATCGCGCGGATTGATCGGCTCGATCAGCAGCTCGACCCCGGCCGCGGCGAAACGCGGGGCCGCGTATCCGAGGTTGGCGACAAAGGTCGTTTCCAGCCGCTCGGGCGCAACGCCCGGCGGCACGATCCCGGCGAGGCAGTTGACCCTGGGACACCCGAGCATCCGGGCATAGCGGAGCGCGACATCGACGCCGGCGCGGAACTCATCGATCCGATCGGGATGACAGGCAATGCCGCGCTCGCCGCCGTCCCAATCGCCGGCCGGCAGGTTGAACAGCACCTGCTCGAGGCCATGCCGGGCATTGAGCGCCGCCAGCTCCTCAGCCGAGGCGACATAGGGCACCGCATATTCCACCGCCCGGAAACCGTCCGCCGCGGCGGCGGCGAAGCGCTCGAGGAACGGCAGTTCGGGATAGAGAAAGGAGAGGTTGGCGGAAAACTTCGGCACGGCATGGGTCTCGCTGGAGCGGCGGAACCAAACATGCGTCGCGAATGGGCGTAAAGCCCAAATGCACGTCCGGCGCTGGCTGACCCCCACCCTTGATCCCTCCCCCTAAACATGGGGAGGGAGACGCTCTCACGAGTGCCAGTGTTTTGGTCTCCCTCCCCCTGTTTGAGGGGGAGGGGACAGGGGTGGGGGTCAGCCCGCACCGGCGGCAGATAGCAAGCGCTCTCCAGCGCATCGTGGGAGCAACGCGCCGGAGAACTTTTCCGGGAGGACCGGAACGCGAATGTGGGCGGACGACCTCAGACCTTCACGCGGATCATCTGGTACGAGTAGGGCGCGAGCTTGACGCTAAGCACCTTGCCGTCGACCTTGGCGCCCGAACCCTTGGACGGGGCGACATTGGTCTGCTCGGTGGCGGTGTTGACGGCGCGCAGGTTCGCGTGGGTCATCACCTGGTGGTCGATCACCGTCGCCGCGCCAAAGCCCTCGAGGCTCAGGTCGACGTCGATCGCTTCGGTGGCGTGACGGTTCACGGCGAAGAAGCTGATGGTGCCGTCTTCGTCGTTGTGGACGCCAGAGACGTCGACATAGCCGATATTGTCGCCGTGCACGGCATCGTAGCCGGGCGAGTTGACGTCGAGCTGCAGCGCGGTGCCGCGGCCGAACACCGAGGCGAAGTAGTAGGGATAGTAGATGGTCTGCCGCCAGGCCTGCCCCTTGGGGTCGGTCATGATCGGCGCGATGACATTGACCAGCTGCGCGATGCAGGCGAGCTTCACCACGTCGGAGCGGCGGATGAACGTGTTGAGGATCAGGCCGACCTGCAGCACGTCCTCGAAGTTATAGATGTCTTCGAGCAGGCGCGGCGCATGCGGCCAGCCGTCGTTGCCGTCGAGAATCTTCCGATCCTGCTTGTTGGAGTGGTACCAGACGTTCCACTCATCGAAGCTGATATAGACGTTGTGCTTCGAACGCTTCTTGGCCTTCACGAAGTTGATGGTCGAGGCCACCGTGGCGATGTAGCGGTCGAGCTTCTCGTTGAGCGCCAGGTAGTTGGCGGTGTTCCGAGCCAGCACATCGGCCGCCGCGCCCTCGGCCAGGGCGCGCTCGTTTTCGCGGTTGGCGAAGTACATGTGCAGCGAAATGTGGTCGACATTGTCGTAGGTATGCTCGAGCACCTCGCGTTCCCAATCGGGATAGGTCGGCATGTCGGCGTTGGACGAGCCGCAGACGATCAGCTCGAGCTTTTTGTCGAAGGCGCGCATGGTCTTGGCGACTTCGTTGGCGAGCCGGCCATACTCGTGCGCAGTCTTGTGGCCGACCTGCCAGGGGCCATCCATCTCGTTGCCGAGGCACCAGAGCTTGACGTTGAACGGGTCGGCGCGACCGTTCTTCTTGCGCAGGTCGCCCCAGTACGAGCCGGTCGGGCCGTTGACGTATTCGAGGAAGTTGCGGGCATCGTCGAGGCCGCGCGAACCGAGGTTGATGGCGAGCATCATCTCGGTGTCGACCAGATCGCACCAATCGGCGAACTCGTGCACACCCACCGCATTGCTGTCGGAAGTGTGCCAGGCAAGATCGAGCCGGGTCGGACGTTCGGCGCGCGGGCCGACGCCATCTTCCCAGTTGTAGGCCGAAACGAAGTTGCCGCCGGGATAGCGGACCATCGGCACCTTGAGTTCACGCACCAGTTGGGCGACGTCGCCGCGCATGCCGTTCTTGTCGGCGGTGGCGTGGCCGGGTTCGTAGATACCGGTATAGATGGCGCGACCGAGATGCTCGAGGAAGGCCCCGTACACCCGATCGTCGATCTTCGAGATGGTATAGTCCTTGTGCGCCGTTACCGTTGCCCGCATCCGCTCCTCCATGTCACCAGTTTTGGTGATTTATATCGCGTAGCTTGATATGGAACACGTCGCGGCGCGTCAAGGGGACGTAGCGCACTGGCCAGACATCCCCCTCGCTGTTCGGCGCTGGCAGTGGGCTTCCCTCACTCCGTCTCGATGCGGAGCACGATATCCTGGTCGTAATTGCCGAAGCCGCGGCCGAAAATATTGATGCCGCCCGGGTGCTTGGCATCTTCCTTGACCCCGATCCGGAGCCGGATCGAGTGATGGGTGTCGAGATCGAGGTCCTTCAGCGACACCGGCGAGATCTTCATGCCGTCGACGTAGGTCCCCGTTCCGTTGACGCGGAAACTCTTGAGCTTGCCGTACTGGCTGCCCTTCAGCTTCCACCAATCCGGGGTGTAGACACCGCGCTTGTCGCCGAAATCGCCAGGCGAGGTCCAGGTGCCGATATCCTGGCCGTTGACCCCGACGGTGATGTCACTGGGCCAGTCGGCGCTGGTGCCCGGCACTTCCGAACTCAGCTCGAAGCTGAACTCCATCGAGGTGATCTTCTGCTGCGCGAGCCGGGCATTGTTGGGGAACTGATACTCGACATAGCCACGGGTGAACCAGATCAGCCCGGTCTTCATGCGGTCCGGATCGAGGAAGGTGTCGGGTACGTCGAGCAGCCCGATGATCCCCTCGGTGGAGCAGAGCCCGCAGGGAGCCGAGACTTCGCAGCTGGTATAGAGCCCGAGCGGCATCGCCACTTCGATGGCATTGGCCTTCAGGGGGCGGATGTCCTCCTTGAACATCACCAGCACTTCATCGAACAGGCTGTGGCAGATCTTCTGGTTGCCCTTGCGGGCCTTCTGCGTCTCGGTGCGCACCAGCCCGGCCTCGACCAGCGTCTGCATGTTCGAGCTGACCGTCGATTGCGGCTGGCCGAGCTTGGCGGCGATATCGTTGACGTTCATCGCCCCCTGCACGTGCAGCAGCTTGAGGATGGCGACGCGGACCTCGGAGGCGAGCGCCTTCAGGACCTCCGGCCTCTCCTCGGGGTCGATGAGCAGGAAGTTGCGGCTCATGAATCGTGACGCTCCCAAACGCTGAACGGCGTTTGTATCAGGAAGTTCGGTACAGTCAAACGAGGCTCAGGCCAGTTGTCCGAGCAGTTCGTGCGGTACGCGGTGGAGCAGCGGCTCGCCGCGGACGAACCGCTCGATCTCGTCGACCACCAGCGTGCCGAGCCGTTCGCGCTCGGTGCCGATAGCCCCGGCAATATGCGGGGTCAGCAGCACGTTGGGCAGATCGTAGAGCGGCGAGTCCGCCGGCAGCACCTCCGGCTCGGTGACGTCGATCACCGCATTGAGCCGCCCGGTCACCAGTTCCCGCAGCAGTGCATCCTGATCGACGATGCTGCCGCGCGCCGTATTGATGAACGTCGCTCCATCGCGCAGCAGCGCCAAGCGGCGCGCATCGATCATGTGCCGGGTCGAAGGCAGCGCCGGGGCGTGCAGCGACGCGACGTCGGATCGAGCCAGCAGTTCGTCGAGTTCGACCAGCTCCACCCCCAGCGCCGCCGCCTGCTCCGGCGTGGTACTGGCGGAAGTGAGCAGCAGCTCGAAATCGTAGGGCGCCAGCAGCTCGATGGTTTTGAGCCCGATGCGCGAGGCGCCGATGATGCCGACGGTCTTGTTATAGTTCCCCAGTTGCGACGCCATCAGCGGGTGGGAGCGCAGGTGCCGGCGCTCGCGCCGATAAATATCGCGGAAGGCCAGCACGCCCTTGTTGGCAAACAGGATCGCCGCGACGGTGAACTCCGCCACCGGCACGGCATTGGCCACCACCGCCGAGGTCACGGCGACACGCTCCACCACTTCGGGCGCGATGAAGTACTTGATCGAGCCGGCCGAGTGGGCAATCAGCCGGAGCCGAGGCGCCACTTGAAGCGTCGTTGCATCGAGCTGCGGCGGGCCCCAGCCGGTGACGAGGATCTCGGTCTCCGCCAGCACCGCCCGCGCCTCGGGTGAGTTCAGTTCGAGCAATGGCTCGTGCCGCAGGATCTGGCAAAGGCCAGCCAGCCGCTGCAATTGCTCGGCGGCGAAGACATGCTCGGTGAACTGCGGATCGTAGGCGAAAGCCAGCCTGGGCTGCATCGGGGCGCGCCTCAATCGGTGTGGAACACCTCGTCGATCGAGGCCCACCACTCGCCGTCCTTGCGGGTCTCGAGCGGCGACTGCATCGGCATGCAGACCGACCACCATTCCTGCGTCACCGGATCGGCGGCCATCGCCGCCATGTCGGCAGCATAGTCGGTGCCGACATACTCGAAATACGAGAACAGCAGGTTCTCCGGCTGCTTCAGGAAGATCGAGTAGTTGCGGATGTTGGAATTTTTGATCTGCTTCAGCACATCCGGCCACACCGCGGCGTGCACCCGCACGTAATCCGCCACCGCCTCGGGCTTCAGCCCCAGCACTGCCCCATAACGCTTCATTGTCGAACTTCTCCTCAAATCGTGCATGTGTCCCGACGGGTCACAGGTGTCCCCTCACCCACGGTGTCATCGCGTTTGTGGCGCCGCCAGTGCTGAACTCATTCATCCCCGCCGCTGTGAAATCTCCTGGCCGCAGGCAATCAGCAGTTGCAGGGCCGCATCGCAGCCCGGGGCCGTCTTGACGTCGAGCCGCTCCGAATAGGGGCAGGTGAACACCGCCAGCACCCGGCCCATCGGCCCCAGGATCGGCACCGAGAGGTTGTTCACCCCGGCGATCTGCAGGCTCTGCATGTTCTCAAAACCCTGCTGGCGCACCCGGGTCAGCCGCTCCTCCAGCGCCGGGGTCAATTGCTCGGGCTGATCCTGCTCCTCCAGCATCAGCCGTCGCTCGTCCGCGGCGGCAAAGGCAAGCAGCACGTGGCCGGAGCCGGTATTGATCAGGCTGATGCGGGAGCCAACCCGCACCGAGACGTTCCAGTAGCCGGGCCCATCGACCTGCGCCGCCACCACCAGGTTGCCGCGATCATAGATGGCGAGATGGCAGGCCTGCTGGGCGTCGCGGGCGAAGCGTCGCATCACCGGCATGGCCTGGCTCAGCAGCCGCTGCAACGGCGGGCGGGCATGCGCCAGCTCGAACAGCTTCAGTGTCACCTCGTAGCGGTCGGCGAGGGTGCGGCGCACGAAGCCGCGGCGCACCAGCCGGTCCAGCATGCGGTAGATCTCGTTGGGCGAGCGGTCGAGCGCCTTGGCGATCTCGGCCTGGCTGAGGCTCTCCTCCGTTGCCGCCAGGAGTTCGAGGATATCCAGCCCCTTGTCGAGGGCCGGGGCGCGGTACTTCTCAAGATCCTCGAGCGGAACCACGCACCGTCCTCCCTTCGGCGCAATTGACGCCGCAAACCTCACGTGCTTACTCACGAATAGTCTTTTCACATATGCACAACAAGCCGGATTCAGCCGGTGTGCGCATGCCTCGGAGGAAGTCATGGCGCGGATCGCGCGGGTCGAAGTGCTGATGGTCGACCTCGTCCCCAAGGTGAAGCGGGTCGACGCCATCCAGTCCTTCGTGTCGCAGGAAACCCCGATCGTTCGCATCACCGACGCGGACGGGGTGACCGGCACCGGCTACAGCTACACCATCGGCACCGGCGGCCATTCGGTGATCGAGCTCTTAAAGCGCACGCTGGTCCCGGCCATTGTCGGCCGCGAGGCCAACGAGATCGAGAAGATCTGGCGCGACCTGCTATTTCTCACCCACGCCACCACCACCGGCGCCATCACCTCGATCGCGCTTGCCGCCATCGATACGGCTTTGTGGGACCTCCAGGCGCGAAAGCTCGGGCTGCCGCTGCATCTCCTCGCCGGCGGGGCGCAGGACGCGATCCCGCTCTACACCACCGAGGGCGGCTGGCTGCATCTCGACGAGGCGGCGCTGATCGAGGATGCGCTGCGCGCCAGAGACGACGGGTTCGGCGGCTGCAAGCTGAAGGTCGGCCGGCCGATCCACGAGGACGTGCGCCGCATCTCGGCGGTGCGCGAGGCGGTGGGCCCCGGCTTCGAGATCTTCACCGACGCCAACCAGCGCTTCAATGTCGACGAGGCGATCCGCCGGGCCCGGGCCTATGAGCCGCTCGATATCGGCTGGTTCGAGGAGCCGTTGACCGCCGAGGACATCTCCGGCCACACCCGGCTCGTCGAGCACACCTCGATCCCGATCGCCATCGGCGAAAGCCTCTATTCGGCGATGCATTTCCGCGAATTTCTCGAGCGGCATGCCTGCTCGATCATTCAGGTGGATGTCGGCCGCGTCGGCGGCATCACGCCGTGGCTCAAGGTCGCTCATATGGCGGAGGCCTTCAACATCGCGGTCTGCCCGCATTTCCTGATGGAACTGCATGTCGGGCTCTGCGCCGCCATCCCCAATGGCCGCTGGGTCGAATACATCCCGCAGCTAGACCAATTGACGACTGAACGGATGACTATCCGGGATGGTAAGGCCATCCCGTCTTCCAAACCGGGCCTGGGCATCGCCTGGGATTTCGACGCCATCGAGCGGATGACCGTCGAAGGCTCGCACTCGATCCATCTCTAGGAGATTTCCATGGCCGATATCAGCGGCAAGATCGTTCTCATTACCGCCGCGGCACAGGGCATCGGCCTCGCCTCGGTGCATGCCTTCGTCAAGGCCGGCGCCAAGGTGATCGCCACCGATATCAATGCGGCCAAGCTCAAGGAGCTCGACGGCACCCCCGGCGTCACCACCCGGGTGCTCAACGTGCTGAGCACCGAGGAAGTGAACAAGGCGGTGGCCGAGATCGGCCGCATCGACATCCTGTTCAACTGCGCCGGCGTGGTGCAGTCGGGCACCATCATGGACATGCCCGACAAAGACCTGGAGTTCGCCTTCGATCTCAATGTCTGGGCCCAGATCCGCGCCATCAAGGCGGTGCTGCCGCAGATGCTGGAACGCAAGGACGGCTGCATCATCAACATGGCGACCGTCGCCTCGTCGGTCACCGCGGTGCCGAACCGCGCCGCCTACACCATCTCGAAGGCCGCGGTGGTCGGGCTCACCAAGTCGATGGCCGCCGACTATACCGATAAGGGCATCCGGGTGAATGCCATCTGCCCGGGCACGGTGGAATCGCCGTCGCTGCACGAACGCTGGCACGCCACCGGCGATTTCGAAGCGGCCAAGAAAGCCTTCATCGCCCGCCAGCCGATCGGCCGCATCGGCCAGCCGGAAGAGGTCGCCGACCTCGCCGTCTATCTCGCCGGCGCCACCTACACGACCGGCCAGGTGCAGATCATCGACGGTGGCTGGACGGCATAAGGCGGGGTCGTATCCGCGGGGCTGGTGCGGGCTGACCCCCACCCTTAATCCCTCCCCGCAAGGGGGAGGGAGACGATAGAACCGAGATGTCAGTGTTTTGGTCTCCCTCCCCCTTGCGGGGAGGGGACAGGGGTGGGGGTCAGCCCGCACCCGGCGCGAGTCGGTTCGAATGACCCCTCGCCTAGTCCGCAAACCCCTGCGCCACCGGCGCCTTGCACACTCCGGCCGTTTCCAGCTGGTGGGCGATCCGCAAACACACGTCCTCGCGCCAGGGCGCGGCGATCACCTGCACGCCGAGCGGCAGGTCCTCGCCATATTGCCACACCGGCACCGTCAGCGCCGGCAAACCAATGAACGAGATCGGCTGGGTGAAGATGCCCAGGTTCGGCCGGACCGGCAGCTCGACGCCACCGAACATCGCGGTCTTTTGCCCCAGCAGCGGCGCCTTCATCGGCGTCGCCGGGGCGAGGATGGCATCGACGCCATCGAACAGTTTCAGCACCCGCTCGCGGAACACCCGGCGCAGCTTCTGCGCCCGCTCGACCCACACCGCGGGCAGCATGGTACCGGCCAGCAGCCGATCGCGAACTTCGGGGTCGAAATCCTCTGGCCGCTCCCTGAGCCGCTCCAGATGCAACGTGGCGCCCTCGGCCATGGTGATGAGAAAAGCGGCGGCACGAGCCGCCTGGGCATCGGGTAACGTCACGCTCTTGGTGACATCGAGCGCCTTGGCCACCTTCTGCACCACGGCCTGCACTTCGGGCGTGCCCTGGAAATAGTCACCGGCGACGGCAATGCGCAGGCCGGGGATCGGGTGTTTCAGTCGCGCCGAAGTCGGCTCGTTCACCCGCTTGGTCTGAGCCGGGTCGGCCTCATCGAACCCCTGCAGCACGTCATAGGCCAAGGCCAGGTCGCGGGTCGAACGGGCGAAGGGGCCGAGATGATCGAGGCTCGAAACGAAGGGGAAGCTATGCGCCCGGCTCAGCCGGCCATAGGTCGGCTTCAACCCGAACAGCCCGCAGAACGAGGCCGGCACGCGGATCGAGCCATTGGTGTCGGAGCCGAGGCTCAGCGGCACCAGCCCGCCGGCCACCGCCGCAGCCGGCCCGGCCGACGAGCCGCCGGTCATGTGATCGAGCCCGTGCGGATTGCGCGAGGGGCCATCATGGGCGTTCTCGCCGGTGAAGCCGTAGGCGTATTCGTCCATGTTGAGCGCGCCGAGCAGCACGGCGCCGGCCGCCTCGAGGCGCGTCACCAGCGTCGCGTCACGCGCCGCCGGCGGGTTGTCGCGGTTGATCTTCGAGCCGGCTCGCGTCGGGATGCCCTTGATGTCGTAGAGGTTCTTGACCGCGAAGGGCACACCGGCGAGCGGCCCAGGGTCCATGGCGTTGCGGATCTTGCTGTCGATCAGTTCGGCCTGCTCCAGCGCCCGCTCCACCGTCACGTCGGTGAAGGCGCCCAGCATCGGGTTGTGCCGTTCGATCCGATCGAGCGCCGCCTCGGTGACGATGCGCGCCGTCACCTGGCCGGACTTGACGGCCTCGGCAATCTCGACGGCATCGGCGGTGGCCTTCATGTGCGATAGACCGGCGCCGGTTCGGCGTCATCGTCGAGTTTCACCTGCTCTACCAGCGCCGCCATCTTGGAGGCGGTTTTCAGGTTGAGCTTGATGCCGGCCCGGTGTTCAGGGGCGATGCGCAGCTGCAGCAGCGGCGCCGCCGCATCGATCAGTGCATCGGCGTCGAACGGTTTGTAGGCCATGGCGCGTCATGCCTCGCGTCGGCCGGCCGAGTGCAGCCCCCTGCTCTCGCGCTACCAGCCAAGAATACCCTCACACGGCAACGGCTTGCCGGGCAATCACCTTGATTGTCGCCGGTCTGAATTCCGAGTGACTGGTCGCCGCCGGACTAACATGTTAGCCCTTGTCCCGAGGAAACAGCCGGAAACGGCAACGAGGGAACAAACGTGAATCAGATCGATCTCAATGGGCAGGTGGCCGTGATCACCGGCGGCGCCTCGGGCTTCGGCCTGGCGTGTGCGAAGCGCTTCATCGCCTCTGGCGCCAAGGTGAGCCTGTGGGACCGCGACGCGGACGCGCTGAAGCTGGCGGTCGGGCTGCTCGGGGCAGCGGCGTCGAGCCGGACCGTCGACATCACCGACTATGACGGGCTGGCAGCAGCGCATGCGGCGGTCGAAAGGGATGTCGGACCGGTGTCGATCCTGCTCAACTCGGCGGGTATTGCCGGCAAGAACGCACCGCTCGACGAATACGGGCTCGACGAATGGCGGCGCGTCATCGAGATCAACCTCAACGGCACGTTCTACGTCAATCGGGTGGTGATCCCGTCGATGAAGGCCCGCAACTATGGCCGCATCGTCAATATCTCGTCGGTCGCCGGCAAGGAGGGTAACCCGAACGCTGCCGCCTATGCCGCCTCGAAATCCGGCGTGCTTGGCCTCGTGAAGGCGCTCGGCAAGGAAGTCGCCAAGTACGACATCGCGGTGAACGCCATCACCCCGGCGGTCGCCAATACTGCGATCCTCAAGGAAGTGACCAAGGAGTTCATCGAGTACATGCTGAGCCGCATTCCGCGCGGCCGCTTTCTCGAGGTGGACGAGCTCGCCAACATGGTGGCCTGGCTGGTGAGCAAGGAAAACAGCTTCACCACCGCATCGGTGTTCGATCTCTCCGGCGGCCGGACGACCTACTGATGACCATCCGGCACTGTGTGTTCCTGAAGTTCCGCGCCGATGTCCCCGCGTCAGAGAAGCAGGCGATCTACGAGCAACTGGCGGCGCTCGGCGTGCACCTTCAGATCGATCACATGAGCTATGGGCCGAACGTCTCTCCCGAGGGCCTGCACCAGGGCTTTGTCGACGGCTTCACCATGGACTTTCCGGACGCCGCGGCGCGCGATGCATACTTGGTGGACGGCAAGCACCAGGAGGCCGGGGCGCGGCTGGTGGCAGCGCTCGAGGGCGGGGTCAGGGGGCTGCTGGTGTTCGATATCGAGGTTTAGGGGGTGTCTTCGCCATCCCTACAGAGAGGCCGGCGCGGGAAGAGTACCCCCACCCCTGTCCCCTCCCCGCAAGGGGGAGGGATAGGGTGGGGGGTACTCTTCCCCCACCGAACTATCATGATGGCGTGAAGCCCTACCGCCGCGACGCGGCAATCGTCTCGGCCAGCAGCCCGCCCATGCGGCTCTCCGGTCGGCCGAGGTCGCGAACGATGGTCATGTGGTCGAGTTCCGGCAGGGTGATCCGCTCATAGCTGATACCGCGCCGTTCGGCGGCAAAGCAGAGGTCTTGTGCCTGCAGATGAAACGGCTCGGTCTCGTTGTGGCCGACCGCGACGACGACTTCGGGACCCGCCACCTGCTCGGCGCCGAGCGGCGAGAAGTTGGCGACTTCCTCGTCGGTGAGCTGCAGGTCGGGTTGCAGGTAGCTTTGGGTAATCGGGTGCAGGTCGTAGAGCCCCGAGACCAGCAGCAGCGACTTCACCGGAATCTCCGGTGCATGCGCTTCATGCGGGGCGCGCGCCGCGAGATAGCTCGCGAGGTGCCCACCGGCCGAGTGCCCCGAAGCCGAGAATGCCTTGGGGTCGCCACCGAAGCTCTCCGCATTGGCCACCAGCCAGCGCGCCGCCTGCCGGACTTCGTCGACGAGTTGCGCCATCCGGGCATTCGGGATCAGCGTGTATTCGACGATCGCCGCGATGGCGCCGCTGCGGGTGATGGTTTCGGCCGGAAAGGCGAACATTTCCTTGTCGTTCAAAAACCAGTAGCCGCCATGGATGAACAGGTGGATCGGCAGCGGACCTTTGGCGTTCTCGGGGAAGAACAGGTCGAGCCGCTGCCGCGGGCCATCGCCATAGCTGAGGTCGAACCGGCTCTTCAGTGTGGCGCGGGTCCGGGCGCTGGCGGCGAGGTTGCCGTCTTTCACCGCCTCGAAATCCGGCACCAGGTTGGGAATGTCGAACGGGTCTATGGCGGTCACGGCGTACTTCCTCAAGCTCAGGCAACCCGAGCCCTAGCCCGCGAGGCAAGTCAAGCACTCCAAAAGGGGGGCAACGGGCTCGCCCCCAGCGAACTTGCCATGTGGCAAAGTTCTCATTTTGTCCCACGACCGATTCGATTAGTGTGGCCCGCCTCAGAGTCTGGGAACCACGATGTCCGATTACGTCATTGCGCCGCCGCCGCAGCCCGCCGTCCCCGTCGCCGGCGGGGGCCTGTTCCCGGTCCGCCGCATCTATTGCGTCGGCCGCAACTATGCAGAACATGCGCGCGAGATGGGGCATGATCCCAATGCCGAGCCGCCGTTCTTCTTTGCGAAACCCGCCGACGCGCTGGTGATCAACGGCGACGAGGTGCCGTATCCCCCCGAGACTGGCAACTTGCACTACGAGATCGAGCTGGTGGCAGCCATCGGCACCGGCGGCAGGAACATCGCCGTCGCCGACGCGATGCGCCATGTCTGGGGCTATGCCGTCGGCATCGACCTCACCCGGCGCGACCTGCAGGCCTGGGCCAAGAAGGCCGCCAAACCCTGGGAAGTGGCCAAGGGGTTCGATCATTCCGCCCCGATAGGCACGCTGGTCTCCGCCTCGGCACTGAGTTCGCCGCTCAAGGGTCGGATCGAACTGATGGTCAACAACGAGGTCAGGCAATCGGCCGACATCAGCGACATGATCTGGGACCTGCCGCACGTCATCGCCGAGCTTTCGAAGTACTTCGAACTGTTTTCCGGCGACCTGATCTTCACCGGCACTCCTGCCGGCGTTGGTGCAGTGGTGAAGGGCGACCGCGTCTGGGGCTCTATCGCCGGCGTGGGCGAAGTCGAGACGACCATCGTCTGATGGAGTGGTCGCCGCAACAGGATGAAGCGCTGCAGGCGGTATCGCGCTGGCTGAAGGACAAGGACGGCAAGCAGGTGTTCCGGCTGTTCGGCTGGGCCGGCACCGGCAAATCGACGCTCGCCCGGCATCTCGCCCAGGGGGTGAAGTCGGTGAAATATGCCGCCTTTACCGGCAAGGCGGCGATGGTGATGCGCAAGTATGGAGCGCGCGGCGCCTCGACCATCCATTCGCTGATCTACGCGCTGGTTTCAGAGAAGGATGGCGAGCCGAAATTCGCGCTCGACCCGGAGAGTGAGGCGCTGACCGCCGACCTGATCGTCATCGACGAGGTCTCGATGGTCGACGAGCAGCTCGGCCGCGACCTCTTGAGCTTCGGCACCAAGGTGCTGGTGCTGGGCGATCCGTTCCAGCTGCCGCCGGTGCAGGGGGCGGGGTTCTTCACCGCCGACGAGCCCGACTACATGCTCACCGAGATTCACCGCCAGGCGGCGGATAATCCGATCATCCGGATGTCGATGGAGATCCGCGAGGGCGGCTATCTCGAGCATGGCCGCTACGGCGAGAGCCTGGTTATCCCGCGCTCCGACGTCGACCGTGACGCGGTGATGGAGGCCGACCAGGTGCTGGCCGGCCGCAACAAGACGCGCGTCGCCTATAATGACCGGATCCGCGAGATCAAGGAGTTGCCGCGGCACGAGCCGGTATCGGGCGATCGCCTGGTGTGCCTCAGGAACAACCCGATCAAGAAGCTGCTCAACGGCCAGATCTGGACGGCGGCGGAAGTGAAGAAGCGCTCCAATGCCCGCTACTCGATGACGCTTGATCCCGACGAGGTCACCGGCGCCAAGGCGACGCAGGCCAAGGTGGTGACCCACGCGGCGTTCTTTTCAGGGGAAGAAGACCAGCTCAGCTGGCCGGAGCGCCGCCAGTACGACGAGTTCACCTTCGGCTACTGCCTCACCGTGCACAAGGCCCAGGGCAGCCAGTGGGACAATGTCTACCTGTTCGACGAAAGCTACGTCTTCCGCGAGGATCGGCAACGCTGGCTCTATACCGGCGTCACCCGCGCCAGCGACAAGATTACGGTCGTCACCTGACGGTTGCGAGCCGGCCCCACGCGACAAACGGTTAACGGGGCGATAACGCCGCATCTCCCAGGCTCCCGGTCAGCCAAGCGACCGGGGCCACGGCATGATGCAGTCACTCCGCTTTCTCATCTCTCCCAATCAGGGCCGCTGGATGCTGAGTGTCGGTGCCACCGTGCTCGCGAACCATTCAACTCTGGATCGGGCGGTTCGCGCTGCGGTCGACATGGCCCGCCGGACCGGAGGCAACAACCGAGTCTTCCTCGAGAGCGAGGATGGGCGGGTCCAGCAGCATTGGCCGACCTGACGACGGGCGCACAGTTTGTGTCAGCGGTTCTATCCGCCATGTCGAGAACATCTGCCCCATCACGGCAGCCATCTGGGTTTCGGCTCGCATCAGCCGCACCGCGTAGCCGGGCTGCATGCTGACGATGCTGGGGATCTCCTCGCACTGCACCACGATGCTGCTGAACATCCGGAAGCGCCTGATGTCGCTCCTTGGCAACTGCACGATGTAAGCGACCACCTCCACCACCTCCAACTCCTACAGTAAGGCAGGGGGGCTGACGGTTGCCTGACGATGGGCGTAGCAGTTTGTTAACTCCGACGCCTGCCCCGTACGCGGCGGCGGCGGTTTTCTCGGGTCGACGCGCCAGGCAGCCGGAAAACTCTGCAACTTTTCCTGAAAGCGCTTTAGGGTCCGCGCCGAGATTTCCTGGAGGGTAGCATGGACTATCGATTGCTCGGCCGTTCCGGCCTCAAGGTCTCGTCGCTGTCGATCGGCACGGCGACGTTCGGCGGCGACGGCTTGTGGGGCGATACCAACGTCAAGGAGGCGCAGCGCCAGATCGACCTCTGTCTCGACCACGGCGTCAACCTGATCGACACGGCGAACGTCTATTCCGGCAGCGTGTCGGAGACGATCATCGGCGAGGCGCTGACCGATGGGCGGCGCGATCGATTGCTGATCGCCACCAAGGTGCGCTTCCCCCGCGGCAAGGGGCCGAACGATCGCGGGCTCAGCCGCTGGCACATCATCCGCGAGGCCGAAGCGTCGCTGAAGCGGATGAAGACCGACGTCATCGATCTCTATCAGGTGCATGAGTGGGACGGGCAGACGCCGCTCGAGGAGACGCTGGAAGCGCTCGATACGCTCGTTCGCTCCGGCAAGGTCCGCTACATCGGCTGCTCGAACTATTCGGCCTGGCACCTGATGAAGGCGCTCGCCGTTTCCAACGAGCGCAACTACCAGCGCTTCGTTTCGCAGCAGATCCACTACACGGTGCATTCGCGCGAGGCGGAGTTCGAGCTGATCCCGGCCGGGCTCGACCAGGGCGTGTCGGTGCTGGTGTGGTCGCCGCTGGCCGGCGGGTGGCTCTCGGGCAAGTACACCCGCAACAGTAAGCCGAGCGACGGCCGGCAGGTGCGTGGCTTCAAGGAGCCGCCGATCTACGATCCGGAGCATCTGTGGAAGATCGTCGACGTGGTCAACGAGGTGGCCGGCGCCCACAACGTATCGGGCGCGCAGGTCTCGCTCGCCTGGCTGTTGAGCAAGCCGATCGTCGCTTCGGTGATCATCGGCGGACGCAATATCGGCCAGTTCGAGGATAACCTCAAAGCTGCCGAGCTGAAGCTCACGGCCGAGGAACTGGGCAAGCTGGATGCCGTCAGCCAGCCCAACCTGCCTTACCCCTACTGGCACCAGAGCTTCACCGCCCAGGACCGCATGGGCGAAGCCGACCTGGCGCTGCATCGGCCCTATCTCGACAAGTGACCGATGGTGCGGGCGGGCCGATCTCCCCCCGCCCGCACAATCCTGAACTGCGGCGTCATGTTTTCTTGACTAAGTTTAGAACCGTTATAAAGTGTGGACGGTTCCAGACCCCATCCAGCCGCGAGGATCCCCCGGAAATCCGGGCCTTGCGTGGGGAAGCAGCAGAAGTCGGCGCATCGCGCCGAATCGGAGATTCGATGAGACTGACTCGCCAGTCCAACTATGCCATCCGCACGCTGATCTATTGTGCGGTCAATGAGCCCGGCCTGAGCCGGGTCGCCGACATCGCCAAGGCCCACGCGATTTCGGAACTGTTCCTGTTCAAGCTGATCAAGCCCTTGGTCGAGAACGGCTTGATCGAGACGGTGCGCGGCCGCCGCGGCGGCATCAAGCTTGGCCGTCCGGCCGACGAAATCACCCTGCTCGACACCGTCCGCCTCACCGAAGAGAGCTTCTCGATGGCCGAGTGCTTCGAGGATGGCGACGTGACGTGCCCGCTGGCCGAGAGCTGCGACGTCAACGCGGCGCTACGCGAGGCGCTGGGGGCATTCTTCAACGTGCTCGAAAGCTACACCATTGCCGACCTCGCCTCGAAGCGCCGTTCGCTGCGCGAGCGGCTCGGCCTCAAGTTCGAAGACATGGAGCCAGTGCTGATCCGCGAATCGGCGCACTGAGCCCTCTGACTTAGCGGCGGATGCCGGACCGACTCCAACCGTCCGGCATCCGCCCTTTCGCCACACGCGCCCGACCCGAAGGGCGTTGATCGTGCGGCGGAACCCAGTCTCTCTCTCTGGGGTTGCCGGCAGCTGGGCAAAGGCCCAAACCCAAATGGCCCTTCACCCACCTGTCAGCCTGCCCCGAAGCCGAGGCCGGGCGCTTTTGCCAAGCGACAGTTGAACGGCTCGTGACTCCCGGTTTCAGGCCCGGTTCATTCATCCTGGCGGCTGTCGGAGTCTTGATTTTGTCGCGGCTCAGAACCGGAAGCCCTGCAGCTTTCCTGAAGGCGCCCCGGTGCCCTGCGTTGATCTCGCGGCGCCCCCATGCTCTATGCCCCCGAACCTCTCGAACTGGACTAGCCTATGGCCGCCGCGCCCATTCTGTTTCTGCAGCAAATCCGCCTGCGCCTGGGCTCCAGCGAGCTCCTGGAGGGCGCCGAACTCTCCCTGCTGCCGGGTGAGAAAGTGGCGCTGGTCGGCCGCAACGGCTCAGGCAAATCGACGCTCCTCAAGATCGCCGCCGGCGAGATCGAACCCGACGGCGGCCGCCGTTTCCTGCAACCAGGCGCCACCATCCGCTACCTGCCGCAGGAGCCGGACCTCTCGGCCTATCCGAACGTGCTCGCCTATGTCGAAGCCGGCATGCAGGCGGGCGACGACCACTACCGCGCCACCTACCTGCTCAACGCGCTCGGCCTTACCGGCACCGAGGAGCCGCAGCGGCTGTCGGGCGGCGAGGCCCGCCGCGCTGCCCTGGCCCGGGTGCTGGCCCCCGAGCCCGATATCATCCTCCTCGATGAGCCGACCAACCACCTCGACCTGCCGGCCATCGAGTGGCTGGAGAACGAGCTTTCGACCATCCGCTCGGCGCTGGTGATCATCAGCCACGACCGGCGCTTTCTCGCCGACCTCACCCGCTCGACCGTCTGGCTCGACCGTGGCGTGACCCGCCGCCTCGACAAAGGCTTCGGCGGCTTCGAGGAATGGCGCGACCAGGTGCTGGAGGAAGAAGAAACCGCCCGGCACAAGCTCGACCGGCAGATCGTCCGCGAAGAGCACTGGCTGACCTACGGCGTCACCGCCCGCCGCAAGCGCAATGTGCGCCGGCTCGACGGGCTGTTCGCCTTGCGCCAGGAACGGCGGGAGCTGAAGCGCTCGGTCGGCGAGGTGAAGATCTCGGTGGCCGAAGGCGAGACCTCCGGCAAGATGGTGATCGAGGCCAAGGACATCGCCAAGGACTATGGCGAGCGCGTCATCGTCAAGGATTTTACCACCCGGGTGATCCGCGGCGACCGGCTCGGCATCATCGGCGCCAATGGCGCGGGCAAGACCACGCTGATCAAGCTCTTGACCGGCGAGCTGCCGCCCGACAGCGGCACGGTGCGGCTTGGCGCCAACCTCGAACTCGCGAGCCTCGACCAGCGCCGCGCCACACTGAGCGCCGACATGACGCTCAAGGAAGCAGTGACCGGCGGCGGCTCGGACACCCTCATCATCAACGGCCAGCCCAAGCACTTCATGGGCTATTTGAAGGATTTCCTGTTCGGACCCGAGCAGGCCGGCACTGCGGTGAGCAAGCTCTCGGGCGGCGAGCGCGGCCGGCTGGTGCTGGCGCGCGTGCTGTCGCTGCCCTCGAACGTCCTGGTGCTGGACGAACCGACCAACGACCTCGACCTCGAGACGCTCGACCTGTTGCAGGAAATGCTGGCCGACTATCCGGGCACGGTGATCGTGGTCAGCCACGACCGCGACTTCCTCGACCGCGTCGCGACATCCGTCGTGGTGTCGGATGGCGGCGGGCAGTGGACCGAGTATCCGGGCGGCTATTCCGACATGGTGAGCCAGCGCGGCTATGGCGTCACGGCGCCAACCAGCGCGCCAAAGCCGAAGGCCGAACGTGCGGCGCCGCCGCCGGCAGCGGCTCCGCCGGCGCAGAAGCAGAAGCTCAGCTTCAAGCAGAAGCACGCGCTCGAGACGCTGCCCAAGGAGATCGCCAAGCTCGAAGCGGAGATCGGCAAGCTGAACGCGACGCTGGCCGATGGCAGCCTCTATGCCCGCGACCCCAAGAAGTTCACCGATACCGGCACGGCGCTCGAAAAGGCCCAGGCGGCGCTCGGCAAGGCCGAGGATGAGTGGCTGGAACTCGAGGCGCTGCGCGAGGAGATCGAGGGGTAACGACGGCCACCACGACCACTGGAGCGTGTGGCCACCCCCACCCTTGATCCCTCCCCACAAGGGGGAGGGAGACGCATACTGAGGTTGCGGTTCTTGCTCTCTCCCTCCCCCTTGTGGGGAGGGTAGCGCAGCTAGGCGAAGCCGTAGCGAAGCTGGGTGGGGTGCGCCGCAGCCGCAAGACCATCCAATAGTTCGACTGGACCATGACAGTCGCAGCGCTTATCAACGCCCTTGAAGCGATTCAATCGATCGAGGGAAATCATGCAGTATCGCAAACTCGGCAATAGCGGCGCCGTCGTCTCCACCCAGACCTTAGGCACCATGACGTTCGGCGCCGAAGCCGATGAGGCGACGTCGTTCCAGCTGATGGACGACTATGTGGCGGCGGGCGGCAATTTTCTCGACACCGCCGATGTCTATTCAGCCGGCACCTCGGAACAGATCGTCGGGCGCTGGCTGAAGGCGCGGCCGGAAGCGGCCAAACAGGTGCTGATCACCACCAAGGCGCGGTTCCCGATGGGCAATGGACCGAACGATCTGGGGCTGTCACGCCGTCATCTCAACCAGGCGCTCGATGCCTCGCTGAGCCGGCTCGGGGTCGAGCACATCGACCTCTACCAGATGCACGCCTTCGACGCGCTGACGCCGCTCGAGGAGACGCTGAGGTTCCTCGACGACGCGATCCGCAACGGCAAGATCGGCTATTACGGCTTTTCCAACTTCATCGGCTGGCAGCTGACCAAGGCGTCGTGGATCGCCAAAGCGGGCGGGCTCGCGCCGCCGATCACGCTGCAGCCGCATTACAACCTCCTCGTCCGCGACATCGAGCACGAGATCGTGCCGGCGGCGCTCGACGCCAATATCGGGCTCCTGCCCTGGTCTCCGCTCGGCGGCGGCTGGCTCACCGGCAAGTACAAGCGCGACCAGCTGCCGACAGGTTCGACGCGGCTGGGCGAGAACCCCAATCGCGGACAGGAATCGTACGGCCCACGCAACGAGCAGGAGCGCACCTGGCGGATCATCGCGACCCTCGAGACCGTGGCGAAGGCGCTCGGCGTCTCGATGGCGCAGGTGGCGCTGGCCTGGCTCGCCGACCGTCCCGCCGTCACCTCGGTGATCCTCGGCGCCCGCACCCGCGAGCAGCTGGCCGATAACCTGAAGGCCGCGGATCTGAAGCTTGACGCCGAGCATGCGCAGCAGCTGACGGACGCCAGCGCGCCGGAGGTGGCGGACTATCCTTATGGCAAGGGCGGCGTGAACCAGCGGCATCGGAAGATCGAGGGCGGGCGGTAAAGCGTATCGCTGGACTGGATCCAACCAAATGCACCGGCCCGACACCTCCGCCTTGATGGGGGAGGCTGGGAGGGGGTGGGGCCACTGGCTCGATGCAGAGCTTACGGACAGGTCAGCCCGAGACCTCAGAGCGTGTGGCTTCCCCCCTCCCAACCTCCCCCACAAGGGGGGAGGTGCCGTTCGGTGCCTGAGGCGAGACCCAGCCCTCCCTTAACAAAGTGGTCCGCTAGAACCACACCTCCGGCTCGTGCAAGATCTGCAGCTCTTCGGCCGGCTCGCCATTGATCCGCCGGAGCAGCAGTTCGCCCATCTGCTTGCCGGCCAGCGCCGTGTCTTCGAAGATGGCATCGACCTTGGGGCGCACCTGGCTGAAAATGCCGGAGGTCTGCTTCACCACCATCTGCACATCCTTGCCGATCTCGCGGCCGGCATCGGTGATCCCTGCCATGATCGACAGGGCCGCAGCGTCGCCGGTGCAGATGAACCCGTCCGGGGCATCCGGCTCGGCGATGCGCTGCATGGTGGCGAGGCGAATCTGGTCGGCGGTGTTGTCGAGCGTCGCGCCGTCGATGATCTCATAGGCGAGCCCGGTCTCCTTGATCGCCGCCATGAAGCCGTCGCGCAGGTGATGGCCGAAGCTGAAGCGCATCGGCGGCAGGATGATCGTCACCTTGCGGCAGCCCTTGGCCTTCAACCGCATCACCGCGTGGTGGGCGAAGGCGTAGTTGTCGTAGTCGACATAAGGGTGAGCCGAGGGGAACGCGGTGCGGCCATGCGAGACGAAGGGGAAGTTCTCCTCCATCAGGAGTTTCACGCGGTCGTCGTCCGGCTGGGTGCGCGAGAAGATCACTCCATCGGCCGCCTTGTTGCGCAGGATATAGCGGATCGGATCAATCGGCGCCCCGCCGGTGAACATCGGGGTGATGACCAGATGGTAGGGCGTGCCGCGCAGGGCCTCGGTCAGGCCCGACACCATCGACTGGCCGAAACCGAGGATTTCGTCGTGCGGGTCGAGAATCAGGCTGACCACATGGGTGCGCCCGGTTTTCAGCCTGAGCGCCGTGCGGTCGGGCACATAGCCGACTTCGGCGGCGATCTTCTGCACCCGGACGCGCGTCTCCTCCGACAGCTCGGGCGCATTGTTGAGGGCGCGCGAGATCGTGGTGATGGCGAGCCCGGTCATTTCCGCGATGGTGCGCAGGGTCGGCTTGCCGCCCGGCTTGCCGGCGGCGCGACGCGGCTGGCGAGCCTTGGCGCGCTTGTTGTCGCGCGTCTCCATATCGGCCAACGATGATCTCCCTCGAACGGATGGTGCCTACTGGCGAGGCATTTTGGGTGAGCGGTTATGCTCCCCCAGGATCCGCTCAGGCGTAGCTCAACATGTTATGCAATCGATTTCAAGGCTGGAAGCCCCGGGCCCCTATCCGGTTGGCATACTTTGGTAGCAACCGTTGCATCAGGCGAAACTCCGGCTAGAGTTCGCCCATGCTGTTCCGCACCAAAGACCTCGAGGCGATCTTCAGCGGCCAATGCACGCTGGCGTTCCGGCGCTGGAAGAAGCCGACGGTCAAGCCGGGCGGCACGGTACGGACACAACTCGGCATGGTCGGCATCGATTCGGTCGAGGCGATCGAGCCCGGCGAGGTGACCGAGGAGGAGGCGCGCGCCGCCGGCTACAAGAACCGTGCCGGCGTCATCGCCATGTTCGACGCGCAGGAGGGCACCTGCTACCGCATCCGCCTGCACCCTGCCGGGCCCGATCCACGAGACACGCTGCGCGAGGCGATGCCCGACGCCGCCGAGTTGAAGACGCTGGCAAGCAAGCTGCAGAAGCTCGACAAGGCGGCAACGGCGCCCTGGACCAGGCAGGCGCTGCAACTGATCGCCGATCATCCCGGGTGGTCTCGACGACGCTGGCCGAGCGCGCCGGGCTCGAACGTGCCGACTTCAAGCTCAACATCCGCAAGCTCAAGGCACTGGGCCTGACCATCAGCCTCGAAGTCGGCTACCGGCTGTCGCCGCGCGGCGTGGCGCTGCTCGCAACGCTCTGAGTTTTTCGCCGGGACGAATCTGCCAGGCAGGAAATTTCGCTTTCATGCTAGCGATTTGGAACGCGCGGGGCTGGCGAAACCGCCGGGGCTCACCTATCTTTCGGCCAGCGTCGACGAAAGCCGGATAGACCTGAGGCCGTCGACGCCGTACAAGGACCTGATGGCGGACTCAGCTTCGCCACACAAAAGCTGCGGGCGACGCGCTAGTCTCGCCTGCATTGGAATCACCCAGGCCATCGGCCGCCGGAAGGAGACGAACATGCACATCGCTATTCGCACCACTCTCCAAACCGGGCTTATTGGTAAATGGGTAGATCGCTCCAACGGGTGTTACCGACCCAAACGAATGTGACCTCTGTCACCCATTCGTCTCACAGTTCAGGTAACACCCCGGCCGTCCCCAGAGACGTGCCGATGGAGGTCATTCCATGCAGCATGCCCATTTCGAAAAGCCACATAGCGCCAAGCCCATAGCTGTCGACATCGACGGCGAACCAAAGGGCGTCCTGGTCGCACACGATGCCGGCTTCCGCTTCCTCGCCGTCAAGCTCGACGCGTTCGGAGTGGATGGCCAGGTGTTCGCCACCATCGAGGCCGCCGAGGCGGCAGTCCGCGACGCATTGCGTCCGGAAGCCTGAGCCTCTGCCCCTCTCCCCTCAGGGGAGAGGGTAGTGCAGCTAGGACCGAAGGTCTGTAGCGGAACTAGGGTGAGGGGTTCAGCTTCTCACCGAGCGCGTATTGCGCCGCTTCACCCCTCAACCGGCGCTTCGCGCCACCTTCTCCCCTGAGGGGAGAAGGGAGAACCGGGTCTGTCGGCGACTACCTTAGCCCCCCACCAGCTTCCGCCATGCCGCGGCATAGCTCGCCGCCGCAGCGTCACCATCCACCAGCACCGTCTCATGCCCATCGGGCAGCGGCCGATCCATGCGCGCCAGCAGCGCGGCACCGATCGAGGTGCCGGTGGCGCTCCGTTTCACCGGCTCAACCGGTCGCCCGGTGGCCGCTGCCAGCATCCTGAGATAGAGCGCATTGCCGGCGAACGGGCCTTCGACCACGGTGTGGTTCTCGGCGCCGGTCAGATGCAGGCATTCGGCCGTCATCATGGCGAGATAGAACGAGGTCACCACGTAGACCTCGTCATCGCTGAGGCTCTCGCGCGGCCAGCTCCACTGCGCCTGCCGGTTGGGGAACGGGCCGGAGCCCTGCACCACCGACGGCGTCAGCAGGATCGTCTCGCCCAGCACCCGCTCGATGGTCTCGGCCGACGGTTCGCGCGGCGTGGTCAGCATCTCGAATTCGCGTCCGCCCATGAAGCGGGCGGAGGGCACCGGGCGGCCCAGCGCATCGATATTGGCGAGGCAATCGCGCTTGAGGTCGAGATTGTCGATATCGCCGCCAGGCGAGGCGACGATCACCCAGGTGCCGGTCGACACCAGCCCGAAGGGCGGATCGCGCTCGAGGATGTGCGGCAGCAGCGAGGCGTTGGAATCATGGATGCCGGAGTAAACCGGCAGCGGGCGCTTCAACCCCAATGCCGCCGTCACCTCGGGCAGCGTCACCCCGAGCACATCGGAGGCGGGGCGGACTTCGGCGAACTTGTCGAGCCAGCCCTGTTTCATCACCAGCGACGAATAGAGGTTGGTGCTGAAATCCCAGAGGTCCGTGTGGCAGCCGAGCGAGGTGATTTCCTCGGCGGCGAAGCCGGTCAGCCGGAACGACCAGTATTGCGGGTAGGTCAGGATCCAGCGGGTGCCGGCGAACTCGGCGGGGAAGGCACGGGCCTGCCAGAACAGCTGTGCACCGACATTGAGCCCGCCGGGCAGCCGCGGGGTAAAGCTCTCGGAGAAATCCGGCCGGGCCCGATCGTACTCGTCCCAGTACTGGTCGGGGCCGGCGAACTCGTAGTCGAGCACCGGCAGTGACAGCGCGCCATCGGCATCGATCAGCGCCGCCGAGGCGCCATGCGTGGTGACGCTGATGGCGTCGAGCGGGAACTCGGCGTTGAGCTCGCGCAGCGCGCCGATGGCAAAGTCCCACAGGCCGTCGATGTCGAAATGCGGATACTTGCCGTCGCGCAGCACGGTGTTGGGGCGCTTACGCACCGCAATCTCGGTGCGGCTGTCGAGGTCGACCACCGCCACCTTGGCGTTGGATTTGCCGATATCGATGACCCCGACAGTGCGGATGGTCATTTGCGGACCATGCGGTAGACGATGGGCAGCGCAATCACCACGACCAGCAACAGGCCGATGAAGATCGACATAACAATACCCGGCACGTTGAGCAGTCCCAGCCCGAAGGTGACGAGGCCCATGATGAAGGCAGCGATCACCACGCCGATGATCGAGCCGGCGCCGCCGAGGATGGAGACGCCGCCCAGCACCACCATGGTGATGGCTTCCAGTTCCCAGCCCTGGGCGATCGCCGGGCGGGTGGAGCCGAGGCGGCTGGTGAGCAGCACCGCGGCAATGCCCGACATCAGGCCGGTGAGGCAGAACAGCACGAACTTCACGCGGGCAACGCGCACGCCGGAGAAGCGGGCGGCCGTCTCGTTGTTGCCGATGGCGAAGATGCGGCGGCCGAAATTGGTACGGTGCAGCACGAACCAGTAGATCAGCGCGGCGACGAGAAAGAGCGCCAGCTCGAACGAGATCACCCAGAACACGTAGCCCTGGCCGAAGAAGCCGAAATCCTTGGGGTAACCCTTGAACACGCCGTCGCCGAGGATAATGAAGCTCAGCCCGCGGAACAGGCTCATCGTGCCGATGGTGACGACGATCGAGGGCAGCTTCAGCCCGGTGACGAGGACGCCATTGAAGGCGCCGCAGACCAGCCCGGTGCCGATGCCGATGGCGACCAGCGTCGGGGTATCGGCGCCATATTGCACGGCGAGGCCCATCAGCGTCGAAGCGAGCGCAATGATCGAGGCCACCGACAGGTCGATCTCGCCGGCGATGATCAACAGCGCCATGGCGAGGGCGATCAGCGCCTTCTCGGTGAAGTTGAAGGTGAGATCCGACAGGCTCCAGGCGTTGAGGAAGTAGGGCGAGGCGAAGGAGTTGACGATGAAGATCACCACCGCAACGAGCAGCAGCAGGGTCTCCCAGCTGAGCAGCGCCGAGCGCAGCGGGTTATCGAGCCGATCGGGGATGCGGCGGTGCGTGGCGGGCGCTTCGGGCGCGTCGGTCAACGAACTCATAGAACTTCCGCCTTCTTGAGGATGATGCGGCCGCGACGACGTTCACCGCGCGAGTTGAAGATCACCGCGAGCAGGATCGCCGTGCCGGAAATCGCCATCTGCCAGAACGGCGAGATGCCGATCACCGGCAGCGCGTTGTTGACGACGCCGAGGAACAGCGCGCCGAGCACGGCGCCGGCAACGGTGCCGATGCCGCCGGCAATCGAGATGCCGCCGATGACGCAGGCGGCGATGATGTTGAGTTCGAACCCGCCGGCGACATCGACATAGGCCACCGCATAGCGGGCGATCCACAGGTAGCCCGCAAGACCGGACACCATGCCGGCGACGCAGAAGGCGATGAAACGGGTGCGGCCGACATTGATGCCGGCATAGGTGGCGGCGGTCGGGTTGATGCCGGTGGCATAGAACGAGCGGCCGAGCGGGGTGCGGGTCATCAGGACGAAGAACGCCGCCACCACGGCGATGGCGAACCAGCTCAGGAGCGTGATGCCGAACAGTTCGGTGCGCGGCACCGCCTTGAACGCCTCGGTCATCTGGTGCGCGTTCACCCAGGCGCCGCCGGCGATGACGTAGATCATGCCGCGATAGATGGTGAGGGTGCCGAGCGTCACGACGATGGGCGGAATATCGAGCTTCCACACCAGCGCGCCGTTGATGGCGCCAAGCGCCGTGCCGAGCGCGGCAGCGGCGAGCAGCAGCAGCGGCACCGGAATGCCGGGGAAGGCGACGTTCAGCAGCGCCACGCACATGCCGCAGAGCGCCAGATTGGCGGCCATCGACAGATCGATCGAGCGCGTGAGGATCACCACCATCTGGCCGAGCGCCAGCATGATCAGGATCGAGGTGTCGTTGAAGATGTTGGCGAGGCTCTTGGGCTGGACGAAACCCGGCGAGCGGAACGACACGCCGATGATCAGCGCAAGGATCGCCACGACCAGCCAGATCTCGCGGTATTTCAGAAGGGTCTTCACTGCAGCCGCTCCTCGGCGATACCGGCGGCCGTGCGCACCAGGGTCTCGGCGGTCAGGTTTGTGTTGTCATGGGTGGCGACGATGCGGCCTTCGCGCATCACCACCACGCGGTCGCTCATCCCGAGAATTTCCGGCAGCTCGGACGAGACCATGATCACCGACAGGCCCTCGGCCACCAGCTCGCCCATGAACTCGTGCACCGCGGCCTTGGAGCCGATATCGATGCCCTTGGTCGGCTCGTCGAGAATGATCACCTTGGGGCTGGTGGCCAGCCACTTGGCGATCACCACTTTCTGCTGGTTGCCGCCCGACAGCGTGCCGACATCCTGGCTCAGCGACGAGGCGCGCAGGTCGAGGCGCTCGGTATAGGTGCGGGCCAGCGCGAACTCTTCCTTCAAGCGCAGCACGCCGGATTTGCTGGTGCGCTTCAGCGAGGGCAGCGAGACGTTCTTGAAGATCGGCAAGCCGATCACCACGCCCTGCTTGCCGCGCTCCTCGGGCACGTAGACGATGCCGGCGTTCACCGCATCCGCAGGAGAGGCGGGCGCGATGGTGGCGCCGCCGAGGGAAATGGAGCCGCCCGAGGGCTTGGTGATGCCGAACAGCGCCTGCATCACTTCCGAGCGGCCGGCGCCAACAAGCCCGTAGAAGCCGAGGATCTCGCCGGCTTTCAGGGTGAAGCTGATATCGTCGAACTCGGTGGGGTGGCTCAACCCCTTCACCTCGAGCAGCGGTGCGCCAATCCGGGCCTCGCGCTTGGGGAAGATGTGGTCGACCGAACGGCCCACCATCATCTTGATGATGGCGTTCTGGTCGGTGTCCTTGAGCAGGCCGGAACCGACCAGCTCACCATCGCGGAACACGGTGTAGCGGTCGGCGATGCGGTAGATCTCGTCGAACTTGTGGCTGATGAACAGCACGGCCTTGCCGTCTTCCTTCAACAGCTCGATCAAGACGAACAGGTCCTCGATCTCCTTGTAGGAGAGCGCGGCGGTCGGCTCGTCCATGATCACCACGTCGGCATCGATCGACATGGCGCGCGCCACCCCGACCAGATGCTTGTTGGCGATACTCAGGTCCTTCAGCCGATGGTTGGGGTCGATATGCGAGGCGCCCATGTCATTGAGCACCTGGCGGGCCTCGCGGCGCATCTTGGTCCAGTCGATGGTCTTGAAGCGGGTACGCGGGGCATGACCGAGGAAGACGTTTTCGGCCACCGACAGCTCGTCGAACAGCACCGTTTCCTGGTGGATGGCGGTGATGCCGGCGCCGAAGGCGGCATGAGCGGAGCCGAGATGGACAGTGGTACCCTTGACGGCGATCTCGCCTTCATCGGGCTGGTAGATGCCGGTCAGGATCTTGACCAGGGTCGACTTGCCGGCGCCGTTCTCGCCGATCAGTGCGGTGACCTGGCCGGGATAGAGCGACAGCGACACGTTGTGGAGGGCGCGGACACCGGGGAAGCGCTTGCTGATCCCTCTGAGGGTCAGCAGCGGCTGGGTCTCGGCCAGAACGGGGCCGGGCTCGGCTGGGGTCGCGACTTCGAGCATGGCTCAGGGCATCCGGGGGCTCAGGTAAACAAAAGGGCCCGGCGGCGCGTGGCGCTGCCGAGCCCGCTCTCGTCAGCCGATCTTAGAAGATCGACGAGAACTGGTCGATGTTCGACGCATCGTAGGTGAAGGGGTCGCTCATGGCCGCCGAACGGGCGTCATCGAGGACGATCTTGCCGACGCGGCCGATGGCGATCTCCGCACCCGGCTCGGCCTTCGCCTCGCCCTTGAGGAGGTGATAGGCGATCATGGTGGCCGAGTAGCCGAGGTCGATCGGGTTCCAGATGGCGAAGGATTTCGACGCGCCCGACTTCACATGCGCCGCCATTTCCGACGGCAGGCCGAGGCCCGTGACGTTGATCTTGCCGATCAGCCCGGCGTCGGTGACGGCCTGCGCCGCGGCGACGATGCCGACCGAGGTCGGGGCCGAGATGGCGGCCAGATCCGGGAACGAGGCGATCAGGCCCTGGGCTTCGCGGTAGGACTTGTCGAACAGGTCGTCGCCATAGACGGTCGAGACGACTTCAACGCCGGGGAACTCGGCATAGTGTTCCTTGGCGGCAGCCAGCCAGGCATTCTGGTTGGTGGCGGTCGCGGTACCCGAGAGGAACGCGATCTTGCCCTTGCCGTCGGGCAGGTTATCGGCGGCGAGCTTGACGATGGTCTTGCCGATCAGGTCGATCGAGGACGGGTCGAGCTGCACGTCGCGGCCTTCGGCGGCGACGCCCGAGTCGAACGACACCACGGTGATGCCGCGTTCCTTGGCCTTCTGCAGGGCCGGGACCAGCGCGTCAGGGTCGTTGGCCGAGATCACGATGGCATTGACCTGCTGGGCCACCAGGGTGTTGATCACCTCGATCTGGCCCTCGGCGGTCGGCTCGGTCGGGCCGGTGAAGATGATCTCGACGTCGCCGAGTTCCTTGGCCGCCTCTTCGGCGCCCTTGCCGGCCGCAACGAAGAAGCCGTTGCCGATATCCTTGGCGACGACGGCGATACGGGTCTGGGCAAAGCTGGCGCCGGTTGCGGCGAGCAGGGCCATGGCGGCAACGGCCGAGCCGATGCCGAGAGTCTTGAGCAGTTTCATATGGGTATCCTCCCTTGACGATGCTAACATGCTAACATGTCAGTCGAAGTGCTGTCGAGATTTGTCATTCAGCACTTCGTAGTGCCACCCGGCCGTCAGGCGACCGAGGCGGATTGGTTGGCGGACCGGTTGGCCGACTCCTGGCCAGCGTCCACAACAGTGAGGCCGACTCCGGCCTTCTCGAGCATGGCGCGGTCTTCCTCGCGGATGCCGCTGTCGGTGATGACCATCGAGATCCGATCGAGACCGCAGAGGATCAGGCTGGAGCGGCCCTCGAACTTCGAGGAATCGGCAAGGACGATCAGCTCTTCGGCCTGGTTGATCAGCGCCAGTTCGGATTGCACCACCATCGGGTCGGCCTCCATCAGGCCATGGGCGCCGAGGCCCTGGCAGCCGATGAACATGCGCTTGGCGTAAAAGTGCGAGGCAACCACGCCGCCGAAGGGCGACAGGATGACGTTCTGCTCGCGATAGACGGTGCCGCCCGGAATGACGACGCTGTTGCGCGAATTGTGGATCAGGTGCTCGGCGATGGCGAAGCTGTTGGTGAACACCGAGAGCCGCCGCCCGGTCAGGTAATGCACCATCTGGTAGGTGGTGGTGCCGCCATTGATGATGATCGGCTCGCCATCCTTGCAGAGGTCGGCGGCAGCGCGGGCAATGGCGCGCTTCTGAGCAATGTTGATGGTCTCGTTGACCGAGAAGGGACGGCCCATCAGCCCACCCTGCTCCGGCGGGTTGATCGCTTCGGCACCACCCCGCACCCGGCGCAGCCGGCCCTGCACGTGCAGCGCTGCGATATCGCGGCGAATGGTGGCTTCCGACGTGCCGGTGATGTCGACCAGATCGGCCACCGTCGCCAGCGGACGCGCCTGGACGGCGGCCAGAATGACCCTGTGTCGCTCGGTTTCGTGCAAAGTCGTCTCCCTTACTGCCTCAATTTCACCAAAACCCGTCACTGTCAATCATTCCACCGCAGCGAATGCGACTTTCGCCCGATCAGTGATCGTTCTTGAGTGTTTCTGATTGACATGCTCCGGGCTTCGGAGGCATGTCCGGTACCAATTCAGGACCAATGCCTTCGGGAGGACTAGCATGTCGGGGAATGCGCCAGCGCGCCTAAAGAACCTTTGGGACGATGCCACGGCGGCCGGAATGACCGAGCCGGAGCGGCTGGTCTACCGCTCCAACATCCTGGGCTCCGACAAGCGCGTCACCAACTATGGCGGCGGCAACACCTCCTCGAAGATCCTGCAGAAGGATCCGCTTACCGGGCAGGAGGTCGAAGTGCTGTGGGTGAAGGGCTCGGGCGGCGACTCCGCCTCGATCAAGCTCGACGGCTTCGCCACCCTCTACATGGACAAGCTCCGCGCGCTGAAGGGGCTCTATCGCGGCCTTGCGCATGAAGACGAGATGGTGGGCTACCTGCCGCACGCCACCTTCAACCTCAACCCGCGCGCCGCCTCGATCGATACGCCGCTGCACGCCTATGTGCCGCACGCCTTTGTCGACCACATGCATCCAGACGCGATTATCGCCATTGCGGCGAGCAAGGACAGCAAGGCCCTGACCAAGGAGATCTTCGGCGCCGAGATCGGCTGGCTGCCATGGAAGCGGCCGGGGTTCGAACTCGGCCTGTGGCTGGAAAAATTCTGCCTCGAGAATCCCGCGGCCAAGGGCGTGATCCTCGAGAGCCATGGCCTCTTCACCTGGGGCGATACGCCCAAAGAGTGCTACGAGCAGACCATCGATACCATCAACAAGGCCATCGCCTGGTTCGAAGCAAAGACCGCCGGCAAGGCAGCCTTCGGCGGCCAGGTGGTGGCGCCGCTGCCGGCCGAGGAGCGCCGGGCCATCGCGGCTCGGCTGATGCCAAAAATCCGTGGCCTGATCTCCAACGAGTTCAAGATGCTGGGGCATTTCGACGACAGCGCCGCAGTGCTGGAGTTTGTCGGCTCGAAGGAGCTGAAGCCCCTGGCGGCGTTGGGCACCTCCTGCCCCGACCATTTCCTCCGCACCAAAATCCGGCCGCTGGTGATCGATTTCGATCCGGCCAAGCCCGATATCGACGCGGTGGTCGCCGGGCTCGAGCAGGCGACGGCGGATTACCGCGCCGACTACGCGGGCTACTATGATCGCTGCAAGCACCCGGACAGCCCTGCCATCCGCGATGCCAACGCCGTGGTCTACCTGATGCCGGGCGTCGGCATGTTCACCTTCGCCAAGGACAAGGCGACGGCGCGTATCTCCGGCGAGTTCTACGTCAACGCCATCAACGTGATGCGGGGCTCCTCCTCGGTTTCCACCTACCAGGGGCTCAGCGAACAGGAAGCCTTCGACATCGAGTACTGGCTGCTCGAGGAAGCCAAGCTCTCGCGCATGCCGAAGCCGAAATCGCTGGCGGGGCACATTGCTCTGGTCACCGGTGGGGCCGGCGGCATCGGCAAGGCAACGGCGGTACGGCTGTTGCGCGAAGGTGCGTGCGTCGTGCTCGCCGATATCGACGAAGCAGCGCTCGCCGCCGCCAACGACGAACTGGGCAAGGCCTTCGGCAAGGACGTGGTTCGGCCGGTGAAACTCAATGTTACCCAGGAAGCCGTGGTCATCGCCGGCTTTGCCGAAGCGGTTGTCGAGTTCGGCGGCCTCGATATCCTGGTGTCGAACGCCGGCATCGCCTCCTCCGCACCGATCGAGGACACCTCGCTCGAGCTGTGGAACAAGAACATGGACATCCTCTCGACCGGTTATTTCCTCGTGTCACGCGAGGCGTTCCGGCTGTTCCGCCAGCAGAAGATCGGCGGCAACGTGGTGTTCGTTGCGAGCAAGAACGGCCTCGCGGCCTCGCCCAACGCCTCGGCCTATTGCACTGCCAAGGCGGCCGAGATTCACCTTGCCCGCTGCCTCGCACTCGAAGGCGCGGCAGCGCAGATCCGCGTCAACGTCGTTAATCCGGACGCCGTGCTGCGCGGCTCCAAGATCTGGGCCGGCGAATGGCTGGAGCAGCGTGCCTCGACCTACAAGACCGACAAGGATGGTCTCGAAGAGATGTATCGCGAGCGCTCGCTGCTGAAGCGGAGCGTGTTCCCCGAGGATATCGCCGAAGCGATCTACTTCTTCGCCTCGGACGCCTCGGCCAAATCCACCGGCAACATCATCAACGTCGACGCGGGCAACGCGCAGAGTTTTACGCGCTGACCAAGAGCCCCCTCATCCGCCCTTCGGGCACCTTCTCCCACGAGGGGAGAAGGCCCGACTGAGGGGCCTGCGGGGTGGCCTTCTCCCTTGATGGGAGAAGGTGGCCGACAGGCCGGATGAGGGTGGGGCAAAATGCACAAACGGGAGGAACCATGACCGACCAACTCATCGACCAGTCCGTGGTCGACCAGACCAACGAGGCCAACCGCAAGGCGCTCGATTCCGACTATGCGCACCTCGGCGAGCAGCTCAGCCGGCGCGGCATCGATATCGACGCCATCCTGAAGGCGGTCTCGGCCTATACCGTTGCCGTCCCTTCCTGGGGCGTCGGCACCGGCGGGACGCGCTTTGCGAAGTTCCCGGGCACCGGCGAGCCGCGCGATATCTTCGACAAGCTCGAGGATTGCTCGGTGATCAACCAGCTGACCCGCGCCACGCCGAACGTCTCGCTGCATATCCCGTGGGACAAGGCCGACCCGAACCGGCTGAAGCAGGCGGCCTCGCGTTTCGGCCTGGGGTTCGACGCGATGAACTCCAACACCTTCTCGGATGCGCCGGGGCAGCAGCACTCCTACCGCTTCGGTTCGCTCGCCAACTATGCCAAAGAGACGCGCCAGCAGGCGATCGAGCACAATCTCGAATGCATCGAGATCGGCAAGACCATCGGCTCGAAAGCCCTGACGGTGTGGATCGGTGACGGCTCGAACTTCCCGGGCCAGGTCAACTTCACGAGGGTGTTCGAGTATTATCTCGACGCCATGAAGGCGATCTATGCCGACCTGCCGGCGGACTGGAAGCTCTTCACCGAGCACAAGATGTATGAGCCGGCGTTCTATTCGACGGTGGTGCAGGACTGGGGCACCAACTACCTGATCGCCACCGAACTCGGCGACAAGGCACAGTGCCTCGTCGACCTCGGCCACCATGCGCCGAACGTCAATATCGAGATGATCGTCGCGCGGCTGATCCAGTTCAAGAAGCTGGGCGGTTTCCACTTCAATGACAGCAAGTATGGCGACGACGACCTCGACACCGGCTCGATCGACCCGTACCGGCTGTTCCTGGTGTTCAACGAACTGGTCGATGCCGAGCTCCGCAAGGCCGACGGGTTCGCGCCGGCGCACATGCTGGACCAGAGCCATAACGTCACCGACCCGATCGAATCGCTGATCCGCTCGGCCAACGAAGTGCGGCGCGCCTATGCGCTGGCGCTGCTGGTCGATCGCCAGGCGCTCGAGGGCTACCAGCAGTCGGACGACGCGCTGATGGCGTCGGAAACGCTGAAGGTCGCTTTCCGCACCGATGTCGAGCCGATCCTCGCCAAGGCCCGGCTTAACGCCAACGGCGCCATCGATCCGATCGCCGCCTATCGCAAGGCGGGGTATCGGCAGCGCGTTGCGGCGGTGCGGCCGGCGGTGGCGGCGGGTGGTGGCGGGATCGTGTGATCCACGGGGGTCCGGTGGCTGTGGACCCTCACCCCTGTCCCCTCCCCGCAAGGGGGAGGGAGACCCTTCCACTGATATCGAGGCCGTCGCTCCCCCTCCCCCTTGCGGGGAGGGGTTAGGGGTGGGGGTCAGCCCGCACCGGCGTAGCGATCAGGCCAGCACCTCCCGCAAGCCCAGCGCCTCGATCGCCTTGAGCTGTTCCGGCTCCAACGGCCCGGCGCGTTCGGCATCGAGCGCATCCGACAGCTCGTCGCGGTTTTTCACCCCCAGCACCAGCGTCTCGACCCCGGCCATACCCAGCGCATAGCGATAGGCGATGATGGCCGGGTCTTCGCCCCATCTGGCGCAAAGGGCGCGGTAGGGCGCGGCCGCTTCGAAGTCGACGGTATCCCGTTCGTGCAGCGACTTGCGGTCGAAGTTCGAGGTCAGCGCCCCGGCCTGCACGGCGCGGATCGCCATCACCCCGACGCCGCTCAGGTGCGCCGCCTCGATGATGTCGCGAGCCCGCGAGGGGGTCGAGAAGCCGATCAGCCCGCCCGGACTGTCGAGAAGGTTCGCCACCGCCTGCACCGCGTGCGGCCGCGGCCCGAGCGTCACCGCCTCGACGATGGTGGCCGGCACGCTCACCCCGGTAATGCCCCAGCCGCCGATCAGGCCGTCACGCTGCAACTGCTGGAAGGCCGGCACCACCGCATCGCGATAGCTCGACCAGGTGGTGGCGATCTCGGCGCGCCGCTCGTTCTCGGCGGGATAGACGAAATCGTCCGGGCAGATCTGGTTGTGGAGGAAGAACAGGTCGACCTGCTGCAACCGCATCGCCTTGAGGCTCTGCTCCAGCGAAGTGCGAAGCCGGCGGTAGACCTGCTCGTCGGGCAGCGTGCCGATGCCCGATTTGGTGGTGACCTTGACGCCCTTGGGCAGGCGGCCCTCGAACGCCTCGCCGATCAGCGCTTCGCACAGCTTGTAGCCGGGCGCGGCGTCGATCACGTCGATGCCCTCGTCGACGGCCATGCGCAAGGTGGCGATCCCCTCGTCGCGGCTGGTCTCGCCCCACACCTGGCCGATGCCGCCACCGCCCAGGGTCAGGCAGCCGACTTCGCCGATCGAGCCGAATTGACGCTTTTCCATCTGTCGTTTCCTCAGGCCAGTTCACGCGCCAGCAGCGCGTCGATTTCGGCCATGGCGGCCATCGGGAGCGGGCCCTTGTCGAGCGCGCCCAGGTTGTCGCGGATCTGCGCCTCGGTCTTGAAGCCGGGGATCGGGATGGTCTGCGGCGAGCGGGCCAGCACCCAGCCGAGCGCCCCTTGGGCTACGGAGCGGCCGCCGGTGGTCAGCAGGTCGCGGATGGCGTCGAGCTTTCTGAGCGACTCCGTCGAAGGTCGCCCATCCTTGAAGTCGCGCACCCAGCTATGGCCGGCGCCGCGCACGTCGTCGGTCGAGATCTGCGACTCCCGCGTGAATTTGCCGGTGAGGAACCCCATGGCCAGCGGCGAGCGGATCAGGTTGGGCAGGCGGTTGCGGTCGCACAGCGCTACCATTTCCGGCCCGTCGCGGAACACGTCCAGCCCCTGCTGCACAGCCTTGAAGTGCGGGTAGTGCAGCACCCGCGACACCGCCGCCGCATCGTCGGTGCTCCAGCCCCAGGCGGCGATGTCGCCCGCTTCGGCGCGCCGCTCGAGGGCGGGCGCCAGCCGGTCCATCGCCTCGGGGGAGGCGTCGCCGACATGCAGCTGGTAGAGGTCGATGCGCCGGCGCTTCAGCCGCTTGAGGGAGGCGCCGAGCGCCTGCTCCATGTATTCTGGGGTGACGTCGGTGCCGGTCAGCTCGCGCTTGGCCCGATAGTAGGTGAAGCCGAATTTGGTGGCGATCACCACGTCGGAGCGGTCGCCGAAGGCCGTGCCCAGCACCTCCTCGCTGTGGCCGGTGCCATAGGCATCGGCGGTATCGAACAGGCGGGCGCCGAGCTCATGGGCGAGCGCCAGAGCCCGGAGCGATTGGCCGTCGTCGATCTCGCCCCAGCCGTCCTGCCGACCATCTATCTTGAACGGCCCGCCGATGGCCCAGCAACCGACACCGACGCGGGGGACCTGCTGCCCGTCCCACAGGCGCAGCATCACGCTCATCTCTCACCCGTGACGGCGCTGTGGGTGATGCATTCACGCTCGATGCCGAGATCGGCCAACAGGTGATCGTCGAGCTGCTTCAACCGCTGGATGTCGCGGCGCAGGCGCGACCACTCGGTGAGGCGGCGGGTCAGGGTTCTGAACATTTTTGGTCTCCTTTCAACAACGCAAAGCAACACCGACTCCGCTTCCAGTGACGGAGCGACAGTCCCTCTGATGACGCTGTGCTTGATGGAGCGGCGCAGCGACCAAGTGATTGGTCTGACAGCACGCTCCGAACGCCTCATTCTTGCGCCGCCGCGGCTTGAAGCGATACAAGCAAGAGCGCAACGCGCTTTGCAGGAATGAAAGATGAGCGTCGGCGACACGATCTCCTGGGACGACCTGCGGCTGTTTCTCGATGTCGCGCGGCTCGGCGGGCTCAGCGCCGCGACCAGCACGACGGGGCTCAGCGCGGCAACGCTGGGCCGCCGGGTGACGGCGCTCGAGCAGCAGATCGGCGAGCCGCTATTCGTCCGCCGGCAGACCGGCTACCAGCTCACTCCAGCTGGCGAAGAGTTGCTGGCCCGGGCCGAGGATGTCGAAGCGGCGATGCGGGCGCTGACGCGCTGGCGCGACGGTTCGGTGGGCGAGCAGATCGTCCGCATCTCGGCCGGCACCTGGACCTCGGCCTTCCTCGCCCGCCATATCGGCGAGCTCTGGCATGTCGACGACAATATCCGCATCGAGTTCGCCACCGCCTACATGAAGCTCGATATCGGCCGCCGGGCCGCCGATATCGGGGTGCGCTCGGAGCGACCGCTCGACCCCAACCTCGCCGGCCGGCAGATCGGCCGGGTGGCGCATGCGCTCTATTCCGGCCTCCACCTGATCAACGGCATCGAGGCGGGACTGTTCGTCGGGGTCACCGGCGACGCCGCCAATGTCGCCTCGGCCCGCTGGCTGATGGCGCATCACGGCGACCGCATCAGCGTGCGCGGCAACGACGTGCAAAGCGTGCGCGAACTGGTGGCCGCCGGTGCCGGGCTCGGCGTCTTCCCGTGCTTTGTCGGCGACAGCGATGCGCGGCTGGTGCGGGTGGCGATGCCGATCACCGAGCTCGAAACCGAGCAATGGCTGGTGACGCACCATGAGGATCGCCACCGCCCCGAGGTCCGGCTGGTCGCCGACCGGATCGCCGCGCTGATGCGCGAGCATGGCCCGCTGTTCCGCGGCGAGCGGCGCCGGCCGCCGTCTTAACTCCGCTGCAAGCGGGCATCGGCGATAGTGTCGACGGGGAATGCAATCGACTGGAGTGCCTTCAAATGCGGGCCTGTGCCTATGTGGTCGGCCCCCCGGATGGTCCGGGGGCGGCGCTGACGGATCTGGCGCGCGGGCTCGGTTTCCCGATCGTCCAGAACTATGCCGGCATCGCCGCCGCCGAAACCCAGGCGCAGCAGACGCCGCTCCTGTTCTTCCTGTTCGCCGCCGTCGACGACGTGACCGAGCTCAAGACCGTGGCTGACGCCATCCGGTTTTCCCCGAGCCGCCGGATCCGCTTCTCGCCGATGGTGTATTTCTCCGAGAGCCCGCTGGTCGAAGCGATCAGGACCTGCGTCGAGATGGGGTTCGACGATGTGCTGACCCTGCCCTTCACCCAGCAGCGCGTGGCGGCCCGGCTGGAGCGACTGGTCGAGCGCACCCAGGTCTATTTCGAGACCGCCACCTATCTCGGCCCCGATCGGGGGGCGCAGCAGACGCATGGCCGCTCAGGCATGCAGTATCGCCGGCTGGAGATCATCCGCTCACCGGCACGCGGGGTGAGCGTGATGCGCGATGAGATGCAGGTGGCGGTGTAGGGCGCAGTCCCACCGAAGGGCCGGCGCGGGCTGACCTTGAGCCCCCCACCAATAACCTGCATCACAAACCTCGCCTTGCCCCTTTGAACCGATTTTATTAGGGTCGCCGGCGTTTCCTACCCGCGAGTTCCCCCACGATGAGATTCGGTATCGAGTTGCCGCCGCAGCAGCGGGTGTATGGCGGCTTCTTCATCTATTCGTTCTGCATGGGGAGCCTGCCGCCGCGCCTGCCCGATATCCAGCATGCCATGGGGATCGAGGAAGGCGCGCTCGGCCTCGGGCTGATCGGCGCGGCGTTCGGCACGCTGATCTCGCTGAGCCTTGCCGGCCCGCTGCTCGATCGCTTCGGCTATCGCCGCGCCATCCTGACGCTGATCCCGCTCCTCGCGCTGGGCTATGCCATTGCCTCGTTCGCGCCCGGGCCGCTGGCCTTCTTCCTGCTGCTGGTGCCTGTGGGCCTCGTCATCGGCGGCATCGAGATCATTCTCAACCTCGAGGCGGATCGCACCGAGCACATGATCGGCCGACGCATCATGAACCGCTCGCACGCCTTCTGGAGCTTCGGGTTCTTCTCCGCCGGCATCGTCAGCGCCGCCATCGCCCAGACCGGGCTCAACGTGCAGTTGCACCTGCTCCTCATGGTGCCGGTCGTCATCCTCGGCGTGGCGCTGCTGCTCGGCCGCTTCACTCCGGCGCCGCACCGCACCGGCGCCTCGACCGAGGAGGCGCCGCGCTTTGCCGCCCCCACCCTCGCCATCCTGGTGCTGGTGGCGGTGACGCTCTCGGCCATGATCATGGAGGGCGCCGGCATCGACTGGTCGGCGATCTACATGCGCGACGAGTTCCAGGTGTCGCCGTTCCTCGCCGGGTTCGCCGTGGCGCTCGGTGCCTTCACCCAGGCGGTGACGCGGTTCTTTGCCGATCCGTTCGTCGAGCGCTACAGCCCGACGGTGGTGTCGCGGGTGCTGCTCAGCGTGCTGGGTGTCGGCGCGGTGATCGTGTTCTTTTCACCGGTGGATTGGCTGTCGCTGGTCGGCTTCGGGCTGATGGGGGTGGGCACCTCGGTGATCTTCCCGCTCGCCATGTCGGCGGCAGCGCAGCGCACCGACCGGCCGGCGGCGACCAATGTCGCGTCGCTGGCGCAGATTTCCTTCGTTGCCTTCCTCCTCGGGCCGCCGCTTCTGGGCTATGTTGCCGAGCATTTCGGCATCCGCTGGTCGTTCGGCATCGGCATTCCGCTGGTTATTCTAAGTCTGGTTTTCGCCGGGGCGCTGGGCGCCAAGCCGATCCGGCATGAGGTTGATTGATGTTTAGTCTGAAGCCGCATCAGCGGGTCTACGGGATTTTCTTCGTCTTCGCGCTGTCGATGGGGGCGCTCTTGAGCCGCCTGCCCGACCTGCAGCGCTCGCTGCAGCTGACCGAGGGCCAGCTCGGCCTGACGCTGATCGCCATGTCGATCGGCGCCTTGTGCGGCCTTACCTTTTCGAGCCCGCTGATCGAAAAGTACGGCGCGCGCACCACCGCCTTCGTCACGGTGTTCGGCGCCTCGACCATGTATGCGATCGTGCCGTGGATCCCCTCCGCACTCCTGCTGCTGCCGGTGTTCTTCATCGCCGGGCTGTTCGCGGGCGCACTCGAGATCAACGTCAACCTCGAAACCGACCGGCACGAAGCCCAGCTCGGCACCCGGATCATGAGCCGGGCGCATGGCATGTGGAGCCTCGGCTTTTTCGTCACCGCCTTCATTTCGGCGGGTGTCCGCCAGGCCGGGGTTTCGGTGCATATGCATACCTTCATCGCGCTGATCGTGGTGGTGGTTGCCGGCTATTTCGTCTTTTCGAAGATCGAGAACGCCCCGGCGCGCGCCGACAGCCATGAGGGCAAGATGCCGCTCGTTGCTTTCCCCACGGTCGGACTGCTGCCGCTCTGCCTGATCGGCGCGGCGCCGCTGCTGGTTGAAGGCGCGGGCATCGATTGGTCGGCAATCTACATGCGCGACGTGTTCGACGTGGCGCCGTTCATCGGCGGGCTGTCGATCACCATCTTCTCGCTGTTCATGGCGCTGGCTCGGCTGTTCATGGATCCGGTGGTCGAGCGCTACAGCCCGCGCGTCGTGGCGGGCGCCCTGCTCGGCATCGCGGCACTGGGCCTCGTCATCGTCGGCTTTGCGCCGCACCCCTATGTGGCGCTGTTCGGCTTCATGCTGATGGGGCTGGGCTGTTCGTCGGTCTATCCGCTTGCGGTCTCGGCGGCGGCACAGCGCACCGACCGGCCGGCCTCGGTGAACGTCGCATCGCTCGGGCAGATGACGTTCGTGGTGTTCTTCCTCGGGCCGCCGCTGCTCGGCTTCGTCGCCGAGCGCTTCGGCATCCGCATGTCGTATTTCGTCTGCGTGCCGCTGATCGTCGCGGCATTGCTGGTGATCCGGGCGCTGTCGGCCAAGCCGACGCCGTTGCTGGCCGAGCCGGAGCCTGCCACGCCCCATGGCTGAGCTGCCGCCGATCGTCGATCTCAGGCAATCGCCGACGGCGCTGCGGGTGCAACGGGGGGTGATGCGGTTCCTGCGCAACGCCCACGATTTCTGCTGTTACGCCGAAGTGCCGCTCAGCAATGGGCGGCGCGCCGACGTGCTGGCGGTAGGGCCAAAGGGCGAGATCTGGATCGTCGAGATCAAGTCCTCGCTGGTCGACTTCCAGGTCGATCGCAAGTGGCCGAACTACAAGGAATTCTGCGACCGCTTCTTCTTCGCCAAGCCGCCGGAGCTCGACCCGGATATCTTCCCGGCCGAGGAAGGATTGATGGTGGCCGACGGACATGACGGGGCGATCCTCAGGATGGCCGGGGAAACGCCGCTGCCGCCGGCGCGCCGCAAGGCGATGCTGCTGAAGCTCACGCGGCTGGGCGCCGACCGCATCCATGTGCTGATGGACCCCAATGACCTCTAGGCCGGTCATCGCGCCATCAAGAGTATCCGGCTGAAGTGAAGACGCCACCGCCGATCGTCATCGTGTTCTTCCTGCATGCGCTGGCGCAGGGCGGCATGTTCAGCCGCATCCCCGACATGCAGCTGGCACTCGGGCTCAACGAAGCCCAGCTCGGCCTGGCGCTGCTCGGCCAGCCGGCGGGCGCCATCCTGTCGTTTCTGGTTTCCAGCCAGGTGGTGGAGCGGGTGGGGACACGCACCGTCATGCTGACCACGATACCGCTGCTCGCCCTGGTGCTTGTCGGCATTGCCCTCGCGCCGAGCCTCATCCTGATGGGGGTCGGCTTTGCCGTGTTCGGCGCGGCGTTCGCGCTCAGCAATATCGCGCTCAATGTCGAGGCCGACCGGGTGGAAGCCGCCAGTGGGCGACGACTGATGAACACCTGCCACGGGATCTGGAGTATCGGCGTGCTCACCGCCTCGCTGATCGGCACGGCGATGCGCGGGTTCGACATCTCCCCGGCGGTGCATTTCGCCGTCATCCTCGTGCCGGTGCTGGTCGGCATGGCGCTGTTCGGCCTGCCGATGCAGCCGGCGCCGGCTCGGCCGCACAGCTCGGCGCGCACCGGCTTCCGCATCGCGCTGCCCACCCCGATGACGCTGCTGCTGCTCGGCTACGCCTTCGGCGCTTCGCTGCTCGAGGGCGGACTGCGCAACTGGTCGGTGATCTTCATGCGCGACAGTTTCGTTGCACCCGACTGGGTCGACACCCTGACCTTGCCGGCCTTCATGACCGCCCAATCGGTTGGCCGGCTGCTGGCCGATCGCGCCGTGCATCGCTGGGGTCCGGTGCAGCTGGCGCGCGGGCTGACGGTCACGGCGCTGATCGGGCTGCTGCTGGTGGTGTTCTCCCCCAACCTGATCGTGGCGCTCTGCGGTTTCACGCTGATCGGCTTCGGGGTCTGCGTGTCGTTCCCGCTTTCCACCTCGGCGGCGGCGCGGCTCGGCGACCGGCCGGCTTCCGAGAATGTCGCGGCACTGACCATGAGCCAGCAATTGCTGCTGCTCGGCGCCCCGGCGCTGCTGGGCTGGATCGCCAGCACGGCCTCGATCCGCATCACCTTCGCGGTGCTGCTGCCGCCACTGCTGCTGGCGTTCTACCTGGCGCGCTATCTGGCGCCAAAAACTCCGCCTGAGCGTGTCGCTCCACCCCACCCTTGATCCCTCCCCATCAAGGGGAGGGAGACGACTGACAGTTCGGTGAACTCGATCGGCCTCCCTCCCCCTTGTGGGGAGGGAATGAGGGTGGGGGTGGCCACACGCGCCGAAGCGCCGCGCTACTCGCCGCTCGGCTCACCGTGCAGCACCGGGGCATTGCCGGCCTGCGTCTTCATCGGCAGCGGCGGCGTCACCGGGCCGGTGCCGGCGAGCGTCGCCTTCAGCGAGTCCATCACCGCGATACGCCACGCATCGTTGGGCGCATCCTGGAGCTGGTGGCTCAGATCGATGATGAAACTGGCATAGGCATTGTGCCAGTCGGCGGTGACCTGCGTCATGTCGATGCGGCGCTCGGCCGGCTTCTCGACCCCGCCAATGCCCTCGGCCCGGAGCTCAAAGACATCGTCGAGCAGCGGCGTCAGCACCTGGTCGGAGGCGAGCCCGTCATCGTGCATCAGCGCGGCCTTGAGCGCCGCGCGCTCCTCGTCCTCGCCATGGGTCAAAAAGATCGCGCCATGCGCCGGCAGCCGCTTGGTGACCCAGGCGACGAGCTCGGAATGATCGGCATGCGCCGAGTAGTTGCCCAGCGAACGCACCTGCGCCCGTACCGGCACCAGCTCGGAGTGGATGCGCACTTCCTTGGCACCCGACTGGATGATCTGCCCCAGCGTGCCCGGCGCCTGATAGCCGACGAACAGCACGGTGGCGTTGGCGCGCGGCAGGTTGTTGCGCAGATGATGCTTGATGCGGCCGGCATCGGCCATGCCGGAGGCCGACATGATGATGGCGCCGCCGCGGATCGAGTTGATCGCCTTGCTCTCTTCGACACTTTCGACGATGCGGAAGCGGGAATCGTTGAACAGCTCGTCGGCGCTCAATTCGACATCGTCGAACATCGAGGCGTACTTGCGGTAGACGCCGGTGACCTTGGATGCCAGCGGGCTATCGAGGAAGACGAGGCTGGGGCTGATTTCGCCAGATTTGATCAGGTAGCCGATATCGTGCAGCAGCTCCTGGCTGCGCTCGACGGCAAAGGTCGGGATCACCAGGTTGCCGCCGCGGGCCAGCGCGGCGTTGATCTCGGCCTTCAGCGAGTCCTGGCGCTGCTTGAGGGTATAGTCCTCGCGCTCGCGGCCGCCATAGGTCGACTCCGACAGAATGTAGTCGTAGCCGGCCGGCGCGTCCGGCGCCTCCCAGAACACTTTGACGTCAGGGCCCAGATCGCCGGAGAACAGGATGCGGATGGGCTTGCCGTTGCTGTCCTCCACCTCGGCCTCGATCGAAGCCGAGCCGAGAATGTGGCCGGCATTCCAGTAGCGGGCGCGCACGCCCGGCCCCGGCGTGATCCATTCCTCGTACTTGACGCCCTTGGTGAGCTTCAGCGCCTCGTTGGCGTCTTCCATAACGTAAAGCGGCTGGAATGGTTCCTCGGCGCGACGCGTCCGCTTCCTCGTCTCGCGATCGGCTTCGCTCTCCTGGATGCCTGCGGCATCGGGCAGCAGATATTCGAGCAGCCCGTTGGTCGGCTCGGTGGCCCAGATGGGCTTGCGATACCCCATATGGGTCAGCCGCGGCAGCAGCCCGGCATGGTCGATATGGGCGTGCGTCAGGAGCAGAAAGTCGATCGCCTTGGGATCGAACGGGAACGGCTTGTAGTTGAGATCGCGGACCGTCTTGTTGCCCTGGAACATGCCGCAATCGACGAGGAACTGCCCCCTGGGGTGCACCACGCGATAGCACGAGCCGGTCACGGTGCCCGACGCCCCGTGGAAGTGTAGCGTGACGGTCATCGTGGCCTCCCGGGCAGACTATCTGATCTCAGTGTGACAGGCTTATTTCGGCGCGCGCTTGGCGAGAATGCGCTGCAGCGTGCGGCGGTGCATGTTGAGCCGGCGCGCCGTCTCCGAGACGTTGCGGTCGCAGAGTTCGTAGACGCGCTGGATGTGCTCCCAGCGCACCCGGTCGGCCGACATCGGGTTCTCCGGCGGCTCGGGCGGTTTGTTGCCGGTGGCGAGCAGGGCGTTGATCACGTCCTCGGCGTCGGCGGGCTTGCTGAGATAATCGACCGCGCCGAGCTTCACCGCGGTCACCGCGGTGGCGATGTTGCCATAGCCGGTGAGAACCACGGCGCGGGCATCCTCGCGCTTCTGGTGCAGCGCCGCGACCACGTCGAGGCCGTTGCCATCCTCGAGGCGGAGGTCGACCACGGCATAGGCGGGGGGTGCTTCGGAGACGGCAGCGAGGCCGCCGGCCACGGTGTCGGCAATGCGGACATCGAAGCCACGTTTCTGCATGGCCCGCTCGAGGCGGGTCAGGAAGGTCTTGTCGTCATCGACCAGAAGCAGGGTACGGTCGGCCGCAAGAAGTTCATCGACTGTGCTCATCGCCGCCTCATGTAGGGTCTTTTGAGGAAAAGGTCAAAATATGGGCAGCGCTAAGCCACGTTCGCTTACCCAAGGCAGGCGTCACCTCACGCCTGCTCGATCGCGGCGCGGGGCCAGATCAATCGCACCTGTGCGTGACCATCGGCTGCCTCGTTCTCGAAACTCAGCTTGGCGCCGGTGCGCTCGAGCAGGGTTTTCGAGATGAAGATGCCGAGCCCCAGGCCGCCCGGCTCGCTGCTGTCGGCGCTGCGCGGCCGCGTGGTGAGGTAGGGCTCGCCCAGCCGGGTGATCAGATCGGTGGGAAAGCCCGGACCGTCATCGGTGATGGTGACGGTCAGCGCCTGCTTGTCCCAGCTGGCCTCGACCAGCACGGCGCGCTGCGCGAACTGCGCCGCATTGTCGATCAGGTTGCCGAGGCCATAAAGCAGGCCGGCATTGCGACGGATAACCGGCTCCGTCCCGCTGCCGGCGCCGGTCCGCACCGAGATCACCTTGCCGCCGCCTTCGAGCGGCTTGATCACTTCGGCGAGCAGCGCCGACACCGGCACCGATGCGAACGGATCGCCCGGCGTATCGCGCAGGCTCCTCAACTTGCCGAGGATTTCGCGACAGCGCGCCGCCTGCGACATGATCAGCTCGATATCCTCGCGCACCGGGCCTTCCGGCACCTCGTCGCGGATCTCGCGCGCCGCCAGCGCAATGGTCGAAAGCGGGGTGCCGAGCTCATGCGCTGCCGCGGCGGCGAGGCCATCGAGGGCGCTCAGTTGCTCGTGCCGCGACAGCGCCAGTTCGGTGGCGGCCAGCGCATCGGCGAGCTGGCGCGCTTCGTGCGCCACCCGGTTGGTGTAGGCGGCAATGAAGATGGTGCCGCACAGGATCGAGACCCAGATGCCGATGACATAGACGCGGTCGAAGACGATGCGCGAATCCGGGTCCCATGGCAGGTCCATATGGTAGACCGAGAGCAGCGAGGCGAGCGCGATCGCAAGGGTGGCGAGGATAACCGTCGAGCGCTGCGGCAGCGTCGTCGCCGACACCGACACCGGGGCCAGCAGCAGCAACGAGAACGGGTTCTGCAGCCCGCCGGTCAGCGCCAGCAGCGCCGCCAGCTGGCAGAGATCGAAGCTCAGGTGCACCGTCGCGACGATCACCGGTGGACGATAACCTTCTCCGAGCCGGAAGATCACCCACAGGTTGAGCAGCACCGACAGCCCGATCAGCATCAGGCACTCGGTCAAGGGCAGCGGGAAGTTGAGCCCGAACTGCACGAACAACACGCCGGCGGTCTGCCCGACGATCGCCAGCCAGCGCAGCCCGACCAGCGTCGCCAGCCTGAGGGGACGCCAGTTGCCCGGCAGAATGGCCGCCGAACTATCCGCCAATGCCATGGAATCATCCTTTCCGGGCATCTGATTTCGGCCCGCATGGGAAGTCTAGCATGGCATTTCAAGGGCAAAAAAGCGCGAGCGAAACGCTTGACCCCCGGGCTCACGGGACCACATCGAAGCAGTTCGTGACTGGGAGAAAAGTCCAATGCACACTGCGATTATCAAACCGCAATGGGGCCCGCTGACCATCGCTTTGATGGTCCTGGGCTTCGTTCTCTGGTGGCCGCTCGGCCTCGCCGTTCTCGCCTACATCCTGTGGGGCGAAATGTTCGGCGGCTCGGCGGAAAAGGCTCAGGGGTTCGTCAACCGATCCCGCAGCTGGGCCGAGAACTGCGGCCCCCGTGCCAACGGGTTCCGCCACCACGGCTTCCGCAACTCGAGCGGCAACGCCGCCTTCGACGACTACCGCACGGAGCAGCTGCGCCGCCTCGAAGAGGAGCGCCGCCGGCTCGACGAAGAGGTCAACGCTTTCCACGAGTACATGCGGAACCTGCGCATGGCCAAGGATCGCGAAGAGTTCGACCGCTTCATGCGCGAGAAGAACGGTAACCGCCCGAACTATGGCGGCGACCAGAATAACGGAACCAACGTCTGACCCTCAGACGCTGCGTGACCGCCCCCGCAAGGCTCTCGCAAGCCTGGCCGGTCATGCCCCAGGTCCCATGCCCTCCTCCTGACGACTGACGCCCCTTTCGAGGGGCGTTTTTTTGTCGTCAGCGTTTCACCTCGAATCGGCGATGATCCCCGATATGAACTTCCTGTTCGCCTCGAAGGCGCCGAAGGTGCCGGCTCAGACCAGCCTCGTCATCGACGGCGCGCCGGTCGAGATCACGGTGAAGGTGAGCCCGCGAGCCAAGAGCTACCGGCTGACCGTGCCGCACCACGGCAACCCGGTGCTGACGCTGCCGAAAACCGGCCGCTGGCCCGAAGCCGAAGGCTTCCTCAATCGCCATCGCGGCTGGCTCGCCGCCCGGCTGAAGCGCAGCGCGCCGCGCACCGCCTTTGCCGATGGTGAGGTGCTGCCGCTGCGCGGCGTGCCGCACCGCATCCACGCCACGGGCCGGCTGCGCGGCCGGGTGGAAGTATCGGAAATCGACGGCGAACTGTCGCTGCTGGTGCCGGGTGAAGCCGCGCATATCCCGCGCCGGCTGACCGAATGGCTGAAAGCCGAGGCGCAGCGCGACCTCGCCGAGCGCTCGGACGTCCACGCCGCGACGCTCGCAGTAGAGGTCAAATCGGTGTCCATGCGCAGCCAGGCCACCCGCTGGGGCTCGTGCTCGTCATCGGGGCGGCTCAACTACAACTGGCGGCTGATCCTCGCCCCGCCGTTCGTCCTCGATTACGTCGCGGCGCACGAAGTGGCGCACCTCGTCCACATGAACCACTCGCCGAGCTTCTGGAAGGCGGTCGAACGCGCCCTGCCCGACATGGAGAGGGGCAAGACCTGGCTGAAGGCGCACGGCAAGGTGCTGATGGGGTATGGGCTGGAGTAGGTCGGACCACCCGCAAGTCTGGTGGCTGGGACCCCCACCCTTGATCCCTCCCCGCAAGGGGGAGGGAGACGATCAACTCGATATCAGTGCGAGGGTCTCCCTCCCCCTTGCGGGGAGGGGACAGGGGTGGGGGTCAGCCCGCACCGACTCTGGCGCTATCGCGCCGATCAAATATGGATCGCCCCATCCCCGCACATCAGGGCGGCTTCCTTCACCGCCTCGCTGAGCGTCGGGTGGGCATGCGTGGTGCGGCCGAGGTCTTCGGCGGAGCCGGAGAACTCCATCAGCACGACGATCTCGTGGATCATCTCGCCGGCATTCTTGGCGATGATCTGCGCGCCCAGCACCCGATCGGTGGCGACATCGGCGAGGATCTTCACATAGCCCTGCGTCGCCAGCATCGCCTTGGCGCGGCCATTGGCGGTGAAGGGGAATTTTCCCGCCTTGTACTCGATGCCGGCCGCCTTCAGCTCGTCCTCGGACTTGCCGACCCAGGCGACTTCGGGGCTCGTGTACATCACCGACGGGATGGTGCCGTAGTTCACGTGCGGCTGCTGGCCGGCAATGATCTCGGCCACCGCATGGCCCTCGTCCATCGCCTTGTGCGCCAGCATGGCGCCCACCACGACGTCGCCGATGGCATAGATGCCCGGCACGTTGGTCTTGAACTGCTGGTCGATGCGCACGCGGCCGCGCTCATCGAGCGCCACGCCGACGGCTTCGAGCCCGAGGCCCTCGGTGAAGGGCTTGCGGCCCACCGCGACCAGCACCGCATCGGCCTCGGCGAAGCTGGGTTCGCCGCCGCCGGCCGGCTCGAGCCGAGCGCGAACCGAGCCGTCGCCCTGCTTCTCGATCGCCGTGACCTTGGTCGAGAGCTTGAACTCCATGCCCTGCTTGGTGAGGTTGCGCTGGGTCTGGCGCGCCGCCTCGCTGTCGAGGCCCGGGAGAATGCGGTCGAGGAACTCGACCACCTGCACCTTGGACCCGAGCCGGCCCCAGACCGAGCCGAGCTCCAGCCCGATGATGCCGCCACCGATCACCAGCAGGCGCTTGGGCACTTCCTGGAAGGCGAGGGCGCCGGTCGAGGACACCACCTTGTTCTCGTCGATCTCGATGCCCGGCAGGCTGATCGGCACCGAGCCGGTGGCGATCAGGATGTTCCTGGTCTCGATGGTGGTGGGCGCGCCGCTCTCCGGCGTCACCAGCACCTTGCCTTCGGCCGGGATCGAGCCGGTGCCGCGGAAGGTGGTGATCTTGTTCTTCTTGAACAGGAACTCGATGCCCGAGACGTTGGCGGTGACGGTATCGTCCTTATGCGCCAGCATCTGCTTCAGATTCAGCTGCGGCGTCACGTCGATACCGAACTGGCGGAACTGGTGGCCGGCCTCCTCGAACAGCTCGGAGGCATGCAGCATGGCCTTGCTTGGAATGCAGCCGATGTTGAGGCAGGTGCCACCGAAGGTCGGCCATTTCTCGACCACCGCGACCTTCATGCCGAGCTGCGCCGCCCGGATTGCCGCGACGTATCCACCCGGGCCGGAGCCGATTACGGTGAGGTCGAAAGTGTCCGCCATGATGTCTCCGAGAGGCTCAAACGGCGCCTGGGGAGTGGCGCCCGCGCTGCCGATATAGGACTGCCAAACGGGTTAAACTACCCGCCCTTTGGAGGGAACCCCCGTCGCGGCGACAGCCATGCGAAATGCGCATGATTCCGACGCTACCTGATTTCCGAGTTATTTGGCGCAGGCCGCGAGGGTGAAGGTATCGAGCACGTTGCGCTCACCGGCGAAGGCGTCCTGCCGCATCGAGGAGTACCAGACGTTGACGGCAAACTGCGGCAGCAGCACCTGTCGCGGTGCCAGCTGCGCCGCGAGCGCAATCTCGGCATCGTGGGGATATTCCTCGATGCCATCCGCCCCAAGCGCGTAGACGACTCCCTCCCAGAAGCCGCATTGCTCGCCGTCCGCGCCGCTGCAATCGAGCCCCACCGCACCATTTGGCTGGCCAAAGCCGTTGGGCAGGTAGATGCCACCCTCGAACCTTGCCGATACATCCCTGATGGCGATGCTGAACGCGGCAATCTGATTGGCGGCGGCATCCTCGGGGAGACTGGTGAAGCTGAGGCGGACGTCGCCACCCGGCTGCTCATAGATGGCGTGCGAGATCGGGCAGTCGATCGCGAGCGCCGGCCCGGCGATGAGCGCCATTGCGATGGTCGCGACCAGTGTCTTCATCATGCAGCCCCCGTTGTGTCGTCCGACCTGAGACGCCGCTGCCGCGCCACTCCTTTGGTCAGGGCGCAGCGGCTCGCCCGCCGGTCACCGCCAGGGTGGTGCCGGTGACATAGGCCGCATCGTCCGACAGCAGCCACAGGATCGCGTTGGCCACCTCCTCGGCGGTACCGACGCGCGCCAGCGGCACGCTGGGCGCCAGCTGATGCGCCCGATCGGGGACACCACCGGTGGCGTGGAACTCGGTGTCGATCACGCCCGGACGCACGCCGTTGACGCGGATACCCTCGGCGGCGACTTCGAGCGCGAGGCCCACGGTAAAGGTGTCGATGGCGCCCTTGCTCGCGGCGTAGTCGACATAGACGCCGGGTGCGCCGAGCTTGGCCGCGGCCGAACTGACATTGACGATGCCGCCGCCCTGGCCGCCATGCTTGGTGGACATGCGCCGGACCGCCGCGCCGGCGCAGAGGATCGAGCCGGTAACGTTGACGGCGAAGATGCGGTTGATCCGCTCGGCATCCAGCGCGTCGACGCGCGAGGAAGTAGCGATGGTGCCGGCATTGTTCACCAGCCCGGCGACCCGCCCCATCCGATCGGCGGCGCGGAAGATGTGCTCGACATCCTCGGCGATGCTGACATCGCCGCGCACCGCCACCGCCTCGCCACCGCGCGAGTGGATCTGGGCGCACACCGCCTCGGCGGCGGCGACATTGCCGGCATAGTTCACCACCACGCCGTAGCCGCGTGCCGCGGCCAGACGACATACGGCAGCTCCGATGCCACGGCTGCCGCCGGTGACGACAAGTACTTTATCGGACATGCGGTCCCTCCCTTGAGAGGCGACTGTACGGCCCGGGCCACGAATGCAAAAGGCGGAACTGGTGTTCCGCCTTGCAACTTTGGAGCGATGTGCGGCGGATCAGTTGCCGCCGAAGATATCGCCGAGCAGGTCCACCAGGGTACGCCGCGGACGCTCAGCCTGTGGCTGTTCCATCGGCTGCAGCGGCTGCTGCTCCATGCCCGGCTGGGTCATGGCGCCCGGCAGTTCGGCAACCGGGATGCCCTCATGGGCCTTGGTCATGAACTGACTCCAGATCTCCACCGGCACGTTGCCGCCCGAGAGCTTGGTGCCGACATCGTCGTCGTTGCCGAGCCAGACACCGGCGACCATGCGGGCGGTATAGCCGACGAACAGCGCGTCGCGGGCCTTCTGGCTGGTGCCGGTCTTGCCGGCCATCGGCCAGCCATTGAGCTGGGCCCGCTTGCCGGTGCCGATCTCGACCGCCGCATGCAGCATGTCGTTCATCTCGGCGACGATGTTGGGCTCGATCACCCGGCCCGGACCAGCCGCCACCGCGTCGTAGAGCACCTTGCCGTCGGCCGTTTCGATACGGGTGATGACGTTGGCGATGACGCCGATGCCGCCATTGGCGAAGGGTGCATAGGCCGCGGTGAGCTCGAGCAGCGAGACTTCCTGGGTGCCGAGCGCGATCGAGGGCACCGCCTGCAACGGCGAGGAAATGCCCATGCGCATCGCCGCTTCCACCACCTTGTCGGGGCCGACATCGTTGGCGAGCAACGCCGAGACGGTATTGCGCGACAGCGCCAGCGCCTGGCGCAGCGTCATGTCGCCGCCATACTTGCCGTCGGCGTTGGAGGGCTGCCAGCCGTTGATGTCGATCGGACCGTCGGTAGCGATGGTGTCGGGGGTGTAGCCCTTCTCCATGCCGGCGAGATAGACGAACGGCTTGAAGGTCGAGCCAGGCTGGCGGCGCGCCGTGACGGCACGGTTGTACTGGCTCGCCTGGTAGTCGACGCCGCCGACCAAGGCCCGCACCGAGCCATCGACATCCATCGCCACCAGGGCGCCTTGGGTAAAGGCCTTGTCCTTGCCGTACTTGGCGACGGCTTCCTTGACCACGAACTCGGCCTCCTTCTGGAGATCCCAGTTGATGGTGGTGTGGACGATCACGTCCTGTTTCACCTCGCCCAGATAGGCGGTCATCAGGCTTTCGACCCAGTCGGCGACATAGGACTCGCCGCCCACCACCTTGGTGCGCACCGTCTGATTGGGGTCGATCGCCGCGGCCTTGGACTCGGCCGGGGTGATGTAGCCTTCCTTGGCCATGGCGGCGAGCACCAGACCCTGGCGGGCCTTTACCGCATCGGCATTGCCCTTGGGGTTGAGCCGCGAGGGCGCCTGGAGCGAGCCGGCCAGCATCGCCGCCTCGCCCAGCGACAGGTTGCGCGCCGATTTGCCGAAATAGCGCTGCGACGCCGCCTCGATGCCGTAGGACTCGTGGCCGAAGAACATGCGGTTGAGATAGAGGTCGAGGATATCGTCCTTGCTGTAGTTCTGCTCCAGCCAGACGGCGAGCAGCGCTTCCTGCACCTTGCGGCCCAGCGTCTGGTCGGGGGTGAGGAAGAGGTTCTTGGCCACCTGCTGGGTAATGGTCGAGGCGCCGCGGGTGACTTCACCGGCCTGCACGCTTTCGAGCGCCACCGAGACGAGGCCGAGCACGTCGATGCCGAAATGGTCGTAGAAGCGCCGGTCTTCGATGGCGACGAAGGCGGCCGGCACATAATAGGGCAGCTCGCGCAGCGACACAGCCTCGCCGCCGGTCTTGCCGCGGTTGGAGATCAGCTGTCCGTTGGCGGCGACGATGCGGATATTGGCGGCCCGGTCAGGCACTTTCCAGGTATCGGCCGAAGGCAGCTGCACGGCGTAGTAGACCACCACCGCACCCACGGCGAGAGCACCCCAGATGCCGAGGATGAACAGCCACGAGATCATCTTCCAGATGATCCCGAACAGGGTTATCGGGCGACGCTCGCGCCGGCCGCGGGTCTTTTTCTGCTTGGGGGCGCGACCACGCGGCGCCTTGCCCCGGGGGGCGCGCTCGCTGCGTTCGCTGCGCTCGTCGTCGACATAGATGCCGTCGTCGGAGAAACCCGGCTCGATGCGGGCGCCGCGCGCCACCTTCTTCGCCGGCGCCGATCGTTCCGAACGCGTGCCCTTTTTGGGCGTGGCGCCGACACGATCATCAGGCGAGACGTGAAAATCCATAAACAGGGCCCCGGCATTCTTCTTGCGCATGGCGTATGTCCGGCGGCCGGTTCCCTTTGAGGGGCGGCATGCGGACGCCATCGGGCATCCGACCGTCTCGCCAAGCCCAAGCCAACCCGGAAAACCCGGGCCTTCGACCAGCGCGGTCCCCTTCGCTATCCAAGTTAAATGTGGCCGGTTTATGTGGGCTTAAGCGCGCCGGCAATGGCTGTTGCGGCGTAGCGACAACCGGATGGGTTTAGCCGGCCGAGAGCAGGTCGCCGGCCTTCAGCCGCGCCACGTCGCGCAAGGGCGGCGCGCCGAAGGTGCGGGCATATTCGCGGCTGAACTGGCTGGGGCTGTCATAGCCGACGCGATGACCTGCCGTCGCTGCATCGAGCGCTTCGGACAGCATCAGCCGGCGCGCTTCCTGCAGCCGCAATTGCTTCTGGTATTGCAGCGGGCTCATCGCCGTCACTGCCTTGAAGTGGAGGTGCAGCGCCGAAGGGCTCATCCGCGCCTCGGCGGCCACTGTCTCGATGGCGAAGGCGTCGCGGTAGTTGAGCTTGATCCAGCCAATGGCGCGGTTGACCTGCTGCAGGCGGCTTTCGGCCAGCGCGATCTGCTGCAGCTTGACTGCCTGATCGGAGCGCAGCAGCCGGTAAAGGATCTCGCGCTTCACCATCGGGCCGAGCACCGCCAGATCCTCCGGCCGCTCGAGCAGCTTGACCAGCCGGATCGCCGCGTCGAGCAGTTCGGGCATGATCGGGCTCACCGTGACGCTGGGCTCGGCCTCGGCCGCCGCGGCAGCGGTGACACCTCCTACCTCGATCAGCAGCGCGCCGATCTCGGCGGCGTCGAGCTCGAGCTTCATGCAGAGATAGGGTTGGTCCGGGGTCGCCTCGACCACCTGGCCTATGACCGGCGTGTCGACGGAGACGACGAGGAAGTTCGCCGCATCGTAGTTGAGCACGCGGTCGCCGGCGATCACCCGCTTCTTGCCCTGCGCCACGATGCAGAGCGCCGGGTGGTGCACGGCATGCATCGGCTCGGAGGGATGCGAGATCCTGACCAACGACATGCCTTGCATCGGCGTTGCCTGAATACCATCGATGGTTGCGAACTGTGCAATCAGGTTCTTGAGCTCATCCATGCGATCCATGGCGAATTCCTTCATTCTCGATGCAAGCTACATAACAGTTCGTGCAGACGAGTCACGTCTGATCACGGAGTTTTGGAGGATTGTGCAATCACTCTGGAGGATCGGTCTACCGCTTCGGAGCTGCCATGCGCGATATAGCTGTCACCGCCAGACGCAGCAAAGTCGGCGGTAGAAAGCGAGGACCCCAAATGACCATAGATCTTTCCAGCATCGCCCGGAGCCTGCAGCCCGCGGCCATCCTCGCCATCACCAACAAGCTTTTGAAGCAGGTGAACACCCAGCCGCGGCGGCCCCGTCGTGAGCGGCGGAGCATGAATGGCTAAGCGCCGGATCGTAATGACGCTGGCCGGGGTGGCGCTGCTCGCCGCCCTCGCCTTCGTTGCCGGCACCACGCTCGGGCTGCCCTAGAGCGCTCCGAGGAAGACTGCAGATTTCCCACCTCCTCCAACATGGAGAATCAGCAATGGGTACCAGACACGATTACACTGGCCTGTGGGTCACTGAAGACGGCGAGATCCGCCAGGCCCTCTTGCCCAACGGCCGCTACGTCGAAGCGCGTGGCCACCTGGACGTCGCCTATCAGGGCAACTACCAGATCGTCGGCAACCATATCGAGTATCAGGACGATACCGGCTTTACCGCCGATGGCGACTTCATCGCCGGGGTGCTGCATCATGCCGGCATGGTGATGTACGCGCGGGACTGACCGTCTCGTAAGCGCCATCGGCAAGAAGGCCCGCCAACCGGCGGGCCTTTGCTATTTCTGGTCCCAGCCGACGATCACACCGTCTTCCAACGTGACCTTGTCGCGAAAACGATTGGCGGCGACCGGGCGGTATTTGAAGACCTGCTTGATCTTGGTCTTCATCACCTTTTCCTCGATCGAGGCCGGCTCGCCCCAGCTGTCGCGCAGCTGCTCGGCCGTCATGCCCTGCCAGATGGTCTTGCTGACGAGGGCATCGACCAGCTTCTCGTCCCCACCGTACTTCTGCAGCAGCCGGCTGTAGCGGCTGCGCTTGGCCAGCGCGAAGGCAGCGAACCACAGCACGGCAACCGCCACGACGATCAGGATGCCCGCGACGACCCACTCCATCGCCCGGTTTCCTTAGACGTCGAGGTTGGCGACGCTCAGCGCGTTGTCCTGGATGAAGTCGCGGCGCGGCTCGACCAGGTCGCCCATCAGGTTGGAGAACAGCCGATCGTGGTCGTCGCTTTCCTTGATCTGCACCTGCAGCAGGGTGCGCACGTTCGGATCGAGCGTCGTCTCCCACAGCTGGCCGGGGTTCATTTCGCCCAGGCCCTTGTAGCGCTGCAGCGAGATGCCCTTGCGGCCGACGGTATTGATGGCGTTGAACAGCGATGACGGGCCGTAGATGTCGAAGCTCTGGTCCTTGCGGGTGAGCTTGGCGACGCCGCCATAGAGGTCGGAGAGTTTTTCGACCGTGGCACGCACCTTGCGGGCGTCGGCGCTGGCGAGCAGCTGGGCATCGATGGCGTGGCTTTCGGTGACGCCGCGGATGGTGCGGGTGAAGATCAACCCGCCCTGGCCATCCGACACGCCGCTCCAGCCGCGCTCGACCTCGTCGGCCAGCCGGTCGAGCCGGCGCACCACGCGCTCGATCACCGTGGCGGTCCGCTCGGGGTCGAGCAGGGCCTCGGCATCGAGACCGCCGACGATCGCCGCCTGTTCGATCAACGAGCGGTTGTAGCGGGTGTTCACCCCCTCGATGGCATGGACGATCTCACGCGCCTGGCGGACGATCGATAGCAGGTCCTCGCCGGCATGCTCGACCCCGTCACGGGTCTTCAGCACGGCCTCGTCGGTGCCGGTGTTGATCAGGTAGTCCTCGAGGGCGCGTTCGTCCTTGAGGTACTGCTCGGACGAGCCGCGCTTGATCTTGTAGAGCGGCGGCTGCGCGATATAGACGTGGCCGCGATCGATCAGCTCGCGCATCTGCCGATAGAAGAAGGTCAGCAGCAGGGTGCGGATATGGGCGCCGTCGACATCGGCGTCCGTCATGATGATGATCTTGTGGTAGCGCAGCTTGTCCGGGTTGAACTCTTCGCGACCGATCGAGGTGCCGAGCGCCATCACCAGGTTGCCGATCTGCTCGGACCCCAGCATGCGGTCGAAGCGGGCCCGCTCGACGTTCAGAATCTTGCCGCGAAGTGGCAAGACGGCCTGGGTATAGCGGTCGCGACCCTGCGAGGCGGAACCACCGGCGGAATCGCCCTCGACGAGGAAGATTTCCGACTTGGCCGGGTCCTTCTCCGAGCAATCCTTGAGCTTGCCGGCGAGGAAATTGACGTCGAGCGCCGACTTGCGGCGGGTGAGTTCGCGCGCCTTGCGGGCGGCTTCACGCGCTGCGGCGGCTTCGGCCACCTTGCCGACCACCGACTTGGCCTCGGCGGGATGCTCTTCCAGCCACTGCTGCAGCTTGTCGTTGACGCCGTTCTCGACCACCGGGCGAACTTCGGACGAGACCAGCTTGTCCTTGGTCTGGCTGGAGAATTTCGGATCCGGCACCTTCACCGAGAGCACGCAGGTCAGGCCCTCGCGGATGTCGTCGCCCGACACCTCGACCTTCTCGCGCTTCAGGATGCCGCTCTCCTCGGCGTACTTGGTCACCTGCCGGGTGAGCGCGGCGCGGAGGCCCGCCAGGTGCGTGCCGCCATCGCGCTGCGGGATGTTGTTGGTGAAGCACAGCACGTTCTCGTGGTAGCTGTCGTTCCACCACATCGCCACTTCCACGGTGATGCCGTCACGCTCCGACGCCAGCAGGATCGGCGCCTGGATCAGCGGCGTCTTGGCGTTGTCGAGATAGCGCACGAAGGCTTCGAGACCGCCCTCGTAGTGGAGTTCGATCTCCACTGGTTCGGGATGGCGCAGGTCGCGCAGGATGATGCGCACGCCGGAATTGAGGAAGGCGAGTTCGCGCAGCCGATGTTCCAGCGTCTTGAAGTCGAACTCCACCATAGTGAAGGTTTCGGGCGACGGCAGGAAGGTGACCAGGGTGCCCGAGCGGCCTTCATAGGTGCCGGGCTGATGGTTGGGGACGTAGGTGCCGGTCTGCTTCAGCGGCGCCACCGCGTCGCCATGCGAGAACTCCATCTCGTGGATCTCGCCGTCGCGCCGGATATTGAGCTTCAGCGACACCGACAGCGCGTTCACCACCGACACACCGACGCCATGCAGGCCGCCCGACACCTTGTAGGAGTTCTGGTCGAACTTACCCCCGGCGTGCAGCTGGGTCATGATGACCTCGGCCGCCGAGACGCCTTCTTCAGCGTGAATGCCGGTCGGAATGCCGCGGCCGTTGTCGTTGACCGAGACCGAACCATCGGCATTGAGCTGTACCGTGACGAGGTCGGCATGGCCCGCCAAAGCCTCGTCGATGGCGTTGTCGACCACCTCATAGACCATGTGATGCAGGCCCGAGCCGTCATCGGTGTCGCCGATATACATGCCGGGGCGTTTGCGCACCGCATCGAGGCCCTTCAGGACCTTGATGGAATCGGCGCCATATTCGTTCGGATCGGAGGGGGTATCGGTGCTCAAGGGGGTCCCGAATCAGGTCTGCAGGTCCGCTGGAATCGGTCTAGCGGATCGGGTGCTCATACCCAAGGGAAATGGCTATTTTTAGCCCGTTTTACAAGGCTTAGGGGCTGGGTTGCGGATGGGTTCGGCGCCATCGGGACCCATCACCTCCAACCCACCGACGTCATTCCCGCTCAGGCGGGAACCTAGTGGGATGCTGCAGCGCTGGCGGAGGCTGAGGGATCGCACTGGGTCCCCGCCTTCGCGGGGATGACTCCGGTGAAAAATCGAGCGCTTGTCGCCCCGCTAGCCCGGCTCCCGGCTGAGCCGTCCGTCCTTCACCACCACCCGCTGCGCGCCATCGGCCAAGGCCTCGAACAGCATGGGGTCGGTGCCGGTCATGAAGCACTGCGTGCCGAGGCTGTCGAGCGCGGCGAACAAGGCGGCACGGCGGCCAGGATCGAGATGCGCCGCCACTTCGTCGAGCAAGAGGAACGGGGCGATGCCGGCGGAGCGCTTCACCAGTCGCGCATGGGCAAGGATCAGCCCGATCAGCAGCGCCTTCTGCTCGCCGGTGGAGCCGAGTGCCGCCGGCATGTCCTTCTGTGCATGGCGCACTTCGAGATCGATGCGGTGGGGGCCGACGATGGTCCGACCCGCAGCGCGGTCGAGGTTGCGGTTCGAGCGCCACAGCGCCCTGAGATCGGCCTCGAGCGCCGCCGAGGACTGGGCCTCGTGCCGATCCTCGAACAGCGGCGTCAGCGCCAGCCGGGCAGCGGGAAAGTTGGCCTCGTCGACCCCTGCCGCAATGAGCGCCTGCAGCTCGCCGAGACTGTCGGCGCGGGAGAAATGCACGGCCGCCGCGGCGGCGGCCATCTGCGCCTCGACCGCATCGATCCAGATCGGATCGGCATCCTCATCGAGCAGCCGGTTGCGCTGCCGCATGGTCTTTTCGAAGTCAGATACCTGGGCCGAGTGGCCCGGGAGCAGCGTCGTCACCAGCCGATCAAGGAAGCGCCGGCGCTCGCTGGCCGGGCCGGTGAACAACCCATCCATTGCCGGGGTGAGCCAGAGCACGCGCAGGTAAGCGCTCATCTCCTCGATGGTCCTGGCGTTCGCGCCGTTGATGCGCACTCGGCGCCCGCCTTCCGGCCCACCGGCGCCGGTGCCGATATCGACGGGCCCCTCGGGGGTCTCGACCGTCGCCGCCACGGCCCACAGTCCATCAGAACCCTGCGCCGCCACGTCCTCGAACGGGGCGCCGCGCAGGCCGCGCCCGGGCGACAGCAATGACACCGCTTCGAGCAGGTTGGTCTTGCCGGCGCCGTTCGAGCCGACCAGCACCAGGTGCCGCCCGTCGAGATCGAGCGCCGCCGACGCATAGTTGCGGAAGTGGGACAGGCGGAGCCGGGAGATGTGGCGGGACGGGTGCATCAGCGAGTAGTGAGTAGCGAATAGCGAGTAGGGAAAGAACCCCTATTCGCTGCGCGCCATTGGCTATTCGCCCGGCGCGCCTAGACCCGCATCGGCATCAGCACATAGAGCGCCTTGGCGTCGCCATCCTCGCGCACCAGGGTGGGCGAGCCCGCGTCGTTGAACAGGAACACGGCGTTCTCCGAGCGGATCTGGCCGATGATGTCGAGCAGGTAGCGGGCGTTGAAGCCGATCTCGAAGCTCTCGGGCTCGAACTCGACCGCCAGCTCTTCGCTGGCCGTGCCGTGGTCAGGATTGGTGACCGACAGCTCGAGCTGGCCTTCCTTCATCGACAGTTTCACCGCCTTGCCGCCGCGATCCGACGCGATGGTCGAGACGCGATCCACCGCCGTGGCGAAGGTCTGCTTGTCGACGTTCATCTGCTTGTCGTTGTTCTTGGGCGTCACCCGGTCGTAGTCGGGGAAGGTGCCCTCGATCAGTTTACTCAGCAGCACCACGCTACCCAGCGTGATGCGGATCTTGGTGTCCGAGAGCTCGACCTCGACGTCGCCCTCGGCGCCTTCGAGCAGCTTCTGCACTTCCGACACGGTCTTCTTGGGCACGATGATGCCCGGCATGCCCTTGGCCCCTGCTGGCGCGTCGGACTCGGCGCGCGCCATGCGATGGCCGTCGGTGGCGACGGCGCGCAATGTCGGCGTGCCGCCGACATCCAGCATGTGCATGTAGATGCCGTTGAGGTAGTAGCGCGTCTCCTCGTTGGAGATGGCGAACTGGGTGCGCTCGATCAGTTCGCGCAGCGTCGGCGCGGGAACCGAGAAGGTGTGAGTGAAGGTGCCGGATTTCAGATCCGGGAAGCTGTCGGGCGACAGGCACGCGAGGTGGAAGCGCGAACGGCCGGAGGTCACCAGCAACTGCTCGGTGCCTTCGTTCTCGAGCCGCACTTCGGCACCGTCGGAGAGCTTCCTGACGATTTCGTAGAGCGTGTGGGCGGGCACCGTGGTGGTGCCGGCCTGGCCGACCATCGCCGGCACGCTTTCCGTCACCTCGATATCGAGGTCGGTAGCGCGCAGGTCGAGCTTGCCGTCGGAAGCCTTGAGCAGCACGTTGGCGAGGATGGGGTAGGTGTTGCGGCGCTCCACCACGCGATGGACGTGCCCCAGCGACTTGAGCAGATGGTTGCGCTCGAGAGTGACTTTCATAAACCCAAAACCCCTACCGTGCCCGGCAAAAACCCGGCAAAACCGAGCGGAAACCGGGCTGCGACATTACAATCCAAGGGGCAAAAGGCAAGGGCGCGCGCGGCCGCAGGCCAGCTATCCCTAGACAAAATGCGCACCGGACGGCGTGGGCGCCGTCGGCTAGCGCTTCTGGCCGTTGAGCGCCTGTTCCATCGCCTCGAGACGCCGCTCGGCATCCTCGGCATCGAGGCGCGCCAACATTTCGTGCCAGGCCCGGTCGGGCGGCAGCGGCTGGGGTTCCGGACGCGCCCCGAGATCGAGGCGCTTCAGACCTTTTCTGATCCGCAGCAACAGCCGCGGAGTTCTACGCGATACCGGCAACGCTACTAACCTACTCAGAAACCCTACTGGGTCGAAACTCAAACAGTCGCCGGATGGTTCAACCGGCGGCGCCCTCTCCCTGAGGAGAGGGCCGCAACTTTCATTCTTCGAGCATGCGCTTCAATAGTTCGATCTCCTGCGCCAGCTCGCCGTCGTCCTTGATCATCTGCTCGACCTTGCGGACCGAGTGCAGCACCGTGGTGTGGTCGCGACCGCCGAAGCGCCGGCCGATTTCCGGCAGCGAGCGCGAGGTCAGGGCCTTGGCCAGGTACATGGCGATCTGGCGCGGGCGGACCACATCGCGCGAGCGGCGCGACGAGAGCAGGTCGTTGCGCGGCACCTTGTAGTGGCGCGACACGATCCGAAGGATGTCTTCGATGCGAACCCGGCGGGCATCGCGCTGGCGCACGAGGTCGGCGAGCGTACGCTCGGCGAGCGCCACGGTGATCGGCTCCTTGGTCAGCTGGTTGGCAGCCAGGAGGCGATTGACCGCTCCGTCGAGGTCACGGCCATGGCTCACCACGACACGCGCCACGTAGTCGAGCACCGCCGGCGCGAAATGCGCATCGGAGAAGCGGGAGACGGCCTGCTCTGCGCGCCTGGTGACGATGGCGCGGCGGAGGTCGAGGTCGAACGAGTTGATCGGCACCACCAGCCCGCCCGAGAGGCGCGAGCGGACGCGCTCGTCGAGCATTTCGAGGTCGCGCGGCGGCGCATCGCCGGCCACCACCACCTGCTTGGCGCCGGTAAGGAGCGTCCCCAGCGTGTGGCCGAACTCGGTAGCCGATTTGCCCTGCAGGAACTGCATGTCGTCGATCAGCAACAGGTCGACGCGGCGCAGCCACTCCTTGAAGCCGAGCGCCGACTGGCGCTGCACGGCGGTGATGAAGTGGTACATGAAATGGTCGGCCGTCAGGTAGACGATGTTGCGGCCGGGCTCGGCCGCCCCGGCGGCCCAGGCGATAGCATTGAGCAGGTGCGATTTGCCGAGGCCGACGCTCGAATGGATGTAGATCGGGTTGAAGCTGACGGTGTTGTTGGCGGCCGCATGGGCCACCTGTTTGGCCACCTGCAGCGCCATCTCGTTGGCCGAGCCGACGACGAAGCTGTCGAAGGTCATCTTGGGATCGAGCGCCGAGCCCGACAGCGCGTCGCCGCGCGGCGCCGGCGCCGCCGTCACCGGCTCGCGGACGGTGCGCGGAGTGGTCACCGGAAGAGCCGGCACCTCGGTCTCGATGGCTTCAGCCGGGGCCTCGGCCTGGTGCAGGCGCGGCCGGGCCTGGCCGTTGACGCGCACGGTGAAGTGCAGGCGAGCGAGACCGGCAGCCTCGGCGCGGAACGCCTCGAGAATCTTCTCGGCGTAGTTGGACTGGACCCAGGACGACAGGAATCGGGTGGGGACGCTCAGGTGGGCGAGATCGTCGACGATCTCCTCGAGCTCCAGCCGGGCAAACCAGGAATTGAACACATCCTCGCCGACGGCGGCCTTGAGCCGGGCGCGGACCCGCTGGAACAGTTCGTTCGAGGCGAGTGGCTGGCCGTCCTTGCCGATCATAGTCATTCCCCCCTTGTCGCCGCCCTGCCCCTTTCCGTTTCCGCTATCCGATACCCAATCGGCACGACCCGCCGCCGCGTTCATCGCCATCGTGTGTGACCCCAAATCCTGTTCTATGCTGCCCCGCATTGGGCACAGCGCCGCCAACCTAGCTGCCCGTTTTTCGGACAGACCTGTCCTGCCCGCGAACTTCGCCGCGGTTCAGTCTAACCAAACTTTCAATTGAGCCGGACTGCTGATTGCGCCCGGACTACCGCAACGTCTTACTCGGTCGTAAGACTACAACTAATACTAATCAAAACCCGACTACGAATGGAGTTCCCCAAGACTGCCGGCCGCGTCCATACCGCCTCAGCCACGATCTCAAAGTCAGCATTCCTGCCAGTCATATCGCCCTATTACTCGGTTCTGGCGCCGGGTGTTCCTGAGCGACGAGAGGCATCTTAGAGGGGCGGAATTTTCCAATCAACGGGGGTTTTTCACCAAGAGGGGGTTGACTCGCACCCTTTGCAAAAACCTTTCCGCGGCACTTTGTCCGGGTCGAAATCCAAGACGCTGTGACTCAAGGGGGAATCGGACTTTCGTGAGGTTTTTGACAGCTTCCAAATTGTGGCGGCCCTCCCCTCAAATCGGCATTTCATTCCTGACAGGCAGATGAAATTCTGATGACGGAGCCCTGCAAAGCCCCGGAAACGCAGGGCTTTCGCGAGGGGATAACTCTTCACCCAGGTGTCGCAAAGCTGTCACACTGGGCGCGCCCATTCCCGGGACGCCCAACAGGGTCATCAAAACAGAAAAGCTCCCCGGAGGGAGCCCTTCACATTCACGAAACTGTCGCTCGGGGTGGCTTGACGCCCGCCCAGGCTGCCGGCCGATCAGGCCTGCAGAGCCTTCACGCGGGAGTTGAGGCGGCTCACCTTGCGGGCGGCCACGTTGGCGTGGACGATGCCCTTCTGGCTGGCACGAACGATCTCGGGCTCGGCGGCCTTGAGAGCGGCGACGGCAACCGCGTGGTCACCGGCAGTGATGGCCTCTTCGACCTTGCGGACGAAGGTGCGCATGCGCGAACGGCGCGACTTGTTCACTTCGGTGCGGGCCGCGATCTTGCGCGTGGCCTTCTTGGCGGAAGCAGTATTGGCCATCAATTCCTCTTTGGCGCTCAACCCACTGGCTCAGCCGGAGCCGGTTTTCCAGGGGCGATGAAATGAAATCGGCGGCAATCTCGGGCCGCCAAGTTGGGCGCTGTATAGTCGCGACGGGGTGGGACGTCAACTGGAATCCCCGGCCGCCGGGCTAGTGCTGGCAGACCGGGCAGAAGAAGGTCGAACGGCCCGACTGCACGATGCGCTTGATGGTGCCGCGGCAGCCCGGCGTCGGGCACGGCTCGTTCTCGCGATCATAGACGGCGAAACGGTGCTGGAAGTAGCCGGAATTGCCCTCGGCATTGCGGAAGTCGCGCAAGGTCGAGCCGCCGGCATCGATCGCCTCGATCAAGACGGTGCGCACGCCATCGGCCAGGTCCTCGAGGCGTTTGCTCGGCTTGCCCGATTTCAGCACCAGCGTACGGGCCTCGATGTCGGGCCGGATATGGGCACGATGCAGCGCCTCGCTGACATAGATATTGCCCAGGCCCGCCACCACGCGCTGGTCGAGGAGCGCCGCTTTCATCGGCGCCTTCTTGCCGGCAAAGCGTTCGGCCATCTCGGCGGCGTTGAAGGCGTTGGAGAGCGGCTCGGGCCCCAGCCCTTCGAGATAGGGACTGTCGGCCTCGTGCTCATAGAGATCGACGAAGCCGAAACGGCGGGCATCGTTATAGATGAGCTTCATCGGCCCGTGCTCCGGGTGGGTCAGCTGCAGCACCAGATGGTCGTGCTTGCGATCCTCGTCGGGCTCGTAATAGCGCGACGGCTCCTTGAACTTGAAATCCTCGAAGCGATAGGCGCCGGTCATGCCGAGATGGCTGAGCCAGGTCTTGCCGGTCGAGAGCCGGAACAACAGGTACTTGGCCCGCCGCCCGGTGCTCTCGATGGTCGCGCCTTCGAGTGCTCCCTTGAACCCTTCCGGAAACGGGAAGCGCAGATCCTTGCGGTTGAGCGTCACCTTGTCGATGTGGGCCCCCGTCACATAGGGCTCGAGCCCGCGACGGACGGTTTCGACCTCTGGCAGTTCGGGCATCGTATCCTCGTTCCGGTTACTGCCCCTATGTGACCAGAGGGCGCGCCGGTAACAAGCCCACCGTTCTGTCAGGGTTTAGCATGCGCCCGTTTCCCGCATGGCAAGCCATGGTCCCATCCGCTATAACGCCGCCAATCCGGAGACAGAGCATGGGCGAGACCACGCATTTCGGCGAACGGACGGTCGCCCTCGACGACAAGCAGGGCCTCGTCAACGACGTGTTCCACCGCGTCGCCGATCGCTACGACCTGATGAACGACCTGATGAGCGGCGGCGTGCACCGGGTCTGGAAAGACGCCATGGTGGCGAGATTGGCACCGCCCAAACAGGGACAGGTGCCCTATCGCGTGCTCGATATGGCCGGCGGTACCGGCGACATCGCCGAGCGCATCGTCAACGCCTCGGTCGGCTATGCCGAAGTCACCGTCTCCGACATCAATACCGACATGCTGCGGGTCGGCGAGGAGCGCTCGCACAAGTGGCGCTTCCCGGCGCAGGTGAAGTTCGTCGAGGCCAATGCCGAAGAGCTGCCGTTCGCGGACGAGAGCTTTGACGCCTACACCATCGCCTTCGGCATCCGGAACGTGCCGCGCATCCCCCTGGCGCTCAAGGAAGCGCATCGGGTGCTGAAGCGCGGCGGGCGCTTCCTCTGCCTCGAGTTCAGCCAGGTCGATACCCCGGTGCTGTCCGAGATCTACAAAGCCTTCTCCGACCGGGTGATCCCGCCGATCGGGCGCGTCGTCACCGGCGACGCACAGCCCTACCAGTACCTGGTGGAATCGATCCGCAAGTTCCCCACCCCAGAGCACTTCTCCAAGCTGATCGCCGATGCCGGGTTCAAGCGGGTGACCCATACGCCGTTCACCGGCAACATCGCGGCGCTGCACGCAGCCTGGAAGCTCTGACGCCATGGGGCTCGCTGCCTATCTTCGCCTGGCCCGGGCCGGCTTCGTTTTGGCGCGCGAAGGCGCCCTGTCGATCGCCGACAACGCCGCCCTGCCACCGGTGATGCGGGCCGGCGTGCGCTTCGGCCGGCTGTTCGAACGCGGCGAGGTGAAACGTTCGGGCCGCGTCGAGCGGCTGACCCGGGCGCTCAACCGGCTCGGTCCCACTTATGTGAAGCTCGGCCAGACGCTGGCCACCCGCCCCGACATCGTCGGCGACGAGGTGGCCGCGGACCTCGCGGTGCTGCAGGACAAGATGGAGCCGTTCGACGACAAGCTCGTTCCCGGCCTGCTCGCCGAGGCGCTCGGCGCGCGGGCAGAAGAGTTCACCGACTTCTCGCCTCCGGTGGCCGCGGCCTCGATCGCCCAGGTGCACAAGGCCACCCTCACCGACGAGGATGGCCGCCGCACGGTGGCGGTGAAGATCCTGCGTCCCGGCATCCGCGAGCGCTTCCGCGCCGACATCGAGAGCCAGTATGCCGGCGCCAGGCTCGCCGAAGCGCTGGTGCCCAAGCTGAAGCGACTGCGGCCGGTCGACGTGGTGGCAACGCTCGACCGCTCGGCCCGCATCGAGCTCGACCTGAGGCTCGAGGCGGCGGCGATCTCTGAATTCTACGAGAACATCAAGGACGATACCGGCTTCGTCATCCCCAAGGTGATGTGGGACTTCACCTCCGACACGGTGCTCACCACGACCTGGGTCGACGGCATCCCGATCCGCGACAATGCGGCGCTCGATGCTGCCGGCGTGGATCGCAAGGCCCTGGCCAAGAACCTGTTGCAGGCCTTCCTCCGCCACACCGTGCGCGACGGCTTCTTCCATGCCGACCTGCATCCGGGGAACCTGTTCGCCGACCCGAAAACGCAGAACATCGTCGCTGTCGATTTCGGCATCATGGGCCGCATCACCCGCCGCGAACGGCGTTTTCTCGCCGACATCCTCTACGGCTTCATCACTCGTAACTACCGGCTGATCGCCGAACGGCATTTCGAGATCGGCTATGTGCCGCGCACCCAGTCGATCGACGAGTTCGCGCTGGCCTTGCGCGCCATCGGCGAGCCACAGCATGGCCGGCGGGTCTCCGACATCTCGATGGCCAAGGTGCTGGGCCAGCTGTTCGCCACCACCGAGCTGTTCGAGATGCAGACCCGGCCGGAGCTGATCCTCCTGCAGAAATCCATGGTGCTGGTGGAAGGGGTGGCGCGGGCGCTCGATCCCGAGCTCGACATCTGGACCATTTCCGAGCCGATCGTCGGCGACTGGGTGCGCCGCTCGGCCGGGCCGCTTGGCCGGCTCGAGGAACTGAAGGACCATTTCGACACCGTGGTGGTGACGCTTGGCCGGCTGCCGGCCATTGTCAGCAAGGCGGAAACGGCGCTCGACGACTATGAGCGCGACAAGCACTCGCCCGACCGCAAGTTCAATCGCTTCATGCTGGTGGCAGGATTCTGGCTCGCCGCGGCGGTGCTGCTGGTGGCGCTGTGGCGCCTGCTCGGCCTCTGACGGCATCTGAACGCCGGTTCATCAAGCGTTCATCACTGGGGCAATACCGAGGCGGCATCAGCTTGCGGCGCTTGGGACCGGCTCCTACAACGGGGGCAATGCGGCGGGCGATGTTGAGGAGAATTTCATGACCCTGAAGACTGTTTCCCGGCTGGCCGGCATCCTGCTGCTGAGCGCCGGGCTCGCCGGCTGCATGGACGTTTCGGCCGAAATCGACGTGTTGAGCGAGACCACCGGCAAGACCACCATGGTCATGACGGTAGGCCCCGAGTTCTTCCCGATGATCAAGCAGATGGCCGAGGCCGGCGGCGAAGGCGCCGATTCGTCCGATGCGTTCTGCAAGGAAGAAGGCGACGTGCTGACCGAGAATGCGGACGGCAGCGGCACCTGTACGTCGGTCAAGGAAGGCGATCTGACGACGCTGACCGCCGACGGCGACGGCCCGAGCTCCGACAGCAGCATCACCGTGGTCAGCCCGGGCGTGGTGCGCGTGGCGTTCAAGACCAACGAGATGACCAGCCAGATCAGCGAAGGCGCCGGCGGCGAGCAGGATGCGCAGACCAAGGCGATGATGAAGACCTATTTCGAGGGTCACACCGCCACACTCCGCGTCAAGGGCAAGCGCATCACCGAGACCAACATGACCAAGGTGGGCGACAACGCTGCCGAGGTGGTGCTGAACTTCACCGAACTGCTCGACGGCACGGCCAACCTGCCCGAAGAGTTCTTCGCCGTCGTCGATACCCGCTGACCATGGCGGATCGGGTCAAAGTCGACTTCATCTGGCTCGATCACGGCCGGGGCCTCGAGGCCCCGCGGCAACAGAGCACGGGCGCGGCAGGGGTGGATCTCCTCGCCGCGCTCGGCGCTTCCGAGACCATGACGATCGAGGCGGGCAAGCGGGCCCTGGTGCCGACGGGCATGGCGATTGCGCTGCCCGCCGGTTATGAGGCGCAGGTGCGGCCCCGTTCCGGCCTCGCGGCCAAGCATGGGGTCACCGTGCTCAATACCCCCGGCACCATCGATGCCGACTATCGCGGTGAGATCAAGGTGATCCTGATCAATCACGGCGACGCCGCATTCACCATCCAGCGTGGCGACCGCATCGCCCAGATGGTGGTGGCGCCGGTTTCGGGCATAGATTTCGAACTGAGGGAGACCCTCGATGCGACAGAGCGTGGTGCAGGCGGTTTCGGTTCGACTGGCCGCTAGTCTTCTGGCCCTCGTGGCCGTGCCGGCCTTTGCCGGCGATGCCGCCAATTTCGCGGCGCTCGGCTTTTCCGCCGACGGTCGCTACCTCGCCTATGAGGAGTTCGGCGTCCAGGACGGCTCGGGCTTTCCCTATTCCAACATCTTCATCCTCGATGTCGCCGAGGACAAATGGGCCGGCGGCTCGCCGTTCCGGGTCCTGCTCGAGGACGAGCAGCCTGGCCTCGCAACAGTGCGCGCCAAGTCGGCCGAGGCGGCCGCCGCAGCGATTGCCAAGCTTGCGATCACCGAACCAGCAGTGATCGAGGCGCTGAATGGCGACGGCGAAGTCGGCCATGACGGTGCGAGCATCACCTTCGGCGCCCGCGGTTTCGGCATGGATGCGCCGCCCAATCCGGTGACGTTGACGATCGAAAGCTTCGAGTCGACCTCGACCGTTCCGTGCGTGGAGAGCTTCGGCTTTCCGCCGCCGGTGGGTTTCGCACTGACCCTGGAGGCAGACGGAAAGAGCACTGAGCTCCACCGCGACAAGTCGGTGCCCGCCTCGCGCAACTGTACGGTCGCCTACCGGCCGTTCGGCATCGTTGCGCCGGTCAACTGGTCGTGGAACCAGCGCACGCCGGTTGCCATCATTTCGGTGTTCTCACAGGGCTTCGAAGGCCCGGATCGCCGCTTCATCGCCGTGCCGGTTCCGGGGGTGAAGTGACCGCGACGCTCAGCCCCGAAGAGATCAGGCGCTATGCCCGCCACATCGTGCTGCGCGGGGTGGGTGGCGACGGCCAGCAGAAGCTCAAATCGGCGCGCGTGCTGGTGATCGGCGCCGGCGGGCTCGGCAGCCCGTTGATCGCCTACCTCGCCGCGGCCGGGGTCGGCACGCTCGGGGTGGTCGACCACGACACGGTGTCGCTCTCGAACCTGCAGCGGCAAATGATCCACCAGAGCATCGGCATCGGCACGCCCAAGGCGGAAAGCGCCGGGGCGTTCGTGGCCGGGCTCAATGCGCATGTCGAGTATGTCCCGCATATCGAGCGCATCAGCTCGGAGAACGCGACGCGGCTCCTCGCCGGCTACGACATGGTGATCGACGGTACCGACAATTTCGGCACCCGCCAGATCGTCGCCGAAGCCGCCGAGGCCGCAAGACTGCCGCTGGTCTCAGGGGCCGTTTCGATGTTCGACGGCCAGGTGACGGTGTTCCTGCCCGGTGGCAAGCAGTTCCGCGACCTCTACCCGGATACCCCGGATGAGGCGGACCTGCCCTCCTGCGAAGTGGTCGGAGTGATCGGCGCGGTCACCGGCGTCATCGGCACGCTGATGGCGATGGAAGCGATCAAGCTGATTACCGGTGTGGGCGAGCCGCTGGTTGGCCGGCTGCTGCTTTATGACGGCCGCGCGGCGCGGTTCACCGAATTGACCTATTAGGCCGGCCCCGCGCGGCGCCGCAGCCGGGCGTGGCAGGCAAGGCTGGCGAGGGCGCGGTGGCTTACCGCGCCCCCTGACGCGGACTACGGACTTGGCGAGAGGGCCCGAACGAGCACATCGCTCGCGAACGCCTTGAACGACCTGGCCGGCTTGCCGGAAATCGCTGCGACGGCGTCGGTGGTGAAGTCTCCCCAGCCCTCGGAGTAGGCGCGCAGGTAGTCGTGGTAGCCCTGGGCGTACCACTCGTCGAGGCCGACGTCGCGGATGCTCTGGGCGAGGCGATCGGGCGACATCGGCACGTAGCGGATCTCACGCCCGACCAGCTCGGACAACTGACGCGCGATGTCATGGAACGAGATCGAGTCCGGGCCGGTGAGATCATAGGTGTTGCCGTCCCAGGAGGGATCGAGCAGCGCCGAAGCAGACGCGCAGGTGGCGCGACGCTCTCGATCCGGAAGGATAGAGCTCATCGCGCCGCCGCGCTCGCTATTTGACCCCGCGCATCGCCAGCGCGCGTTGTGCGCGGATCGAGAACAGCACCAGAGCGGCGATGGTCACGACGAACGGGATCATGCGGATGATCTCCGCCGGGATGTCGTTGAAGAGGCCCGGCATCACCACCGCCAGCGCCTCGAAGGCGCCGAACAGCAGGGCCGCGAGCAGGGCGCCAACCGGGTGGCGGGCCCCCAGCAGCACGGCGCCCAGCGCGATGAAGCCGCGGCCGGCGGTCATGTCGCGGGTGAAGCCGACATAGTTGAACATCGCCAGCTGCGCGCCGCCGAGACCAGCCAATGCACCCGAAACGATAAGGCTCCAGGTGCGGATCTTGTTGACCGGGATGCCGGCGGCTTCCGGCGCCGCCGGATACTCGCCGACGCCGCGCAGCCACAGGCCCCAGGGCGTGCGGTAGAGGAAATACCACACGGCAAACACCAGGAAGGCGGCGAACCAGCTCAGCACCGAATGGCCGGAGAGGAAGGCCGTCAGTGTCGGGCCGACTACCGGAATGCCGGAGAGGAAGCTGAGGTCGACCGCCGGGATGGATTTCGACTGCAGGTTGATCGAGGTGCCCTTGTCGCCGCCGGTGGCGAGCGCCAGTGCGAACACCGTGCCGCCCGCCGCCAGGATGTTGATGGCGAAGCCGACGAGGATGATGTCGGCTTTCAGGCGGAAGGCAAAGAACGCCATGATCAGCCCGAGCAGCGCCCCGGCCCCGACGCCGGCGAGGACCGCGACGTACCACGGCGCATAGACCGAGACGATTACCGCGGTGAGGCAGCCGATCAGCATCATGCCTTCGAGCGCCACGTTGAGCGCCCCACCGAGATCCGCGATCAAGCCGCCCAGCGTCGCCAGCAGCAGCGGCGTGGTGGTGCGGATGACAGTGACGAAGAAGGCCGCCGAGAAGACGGTCAGCAGCAGTTCCATCATTTGGCGGCACCTCCGGCGGTGGCCGGCGCGGCGGCGGTGGACGGGCCGCGCTTGAACAGCCGGGTGATGAAGTTGAGCGAATAGGACGACGAGACGAGGAGGATAATGATGGCGGTGACGATGCCGATCACCTCGGCCGGCACGTCGGTACGGATGTTCATCAGCTGCGCGCCCTGCCTGAGATAGGCGTAAAAGATCGCAACGATCGGCACGGCCAGCGGGCGACTGCGCGCCACGATGGCGACGAGAATGCCCTCGAAGGCGAGCCCGCCCTCAAACAGCACGGTCAGCTTGCCGTAGGTCTGGCCCTGCACGAACATCGAGCCGAGCAGGCCGCCCAGCGCACCCGAGGCGGTCATCGCCGAGACCATGATGAAGGTCGCCTTGATGCCGGAATATTCGGCGAAGCGGGCATTGTGCCCGACCAGCCGCAGCTTCAGGCCCCAGCTGGTGCGATAGAGGGCGAACCACACCACCAGCACCGCGACCAGCGCCAGGATCAGGCCGAGGTCGATGCGGGTATTGGCGACCAGCGCCGGGAATACCGCGGTGTCGGGGAAATCGTTGGTGGTCAGCACACCGGCCTGCGGCTTGGGCAGGTTGGTGCGGACGAGGAAGTTGCAGAGCTCGATGGCGATGTAGTTCAGCATCAGCGACGAGACGATCTCGTTGGCGCCGAGCCGCGCCTTGGCGATGCCGGGCAGGAAGCCGTAGAACGCTCCGGCCAGCATGGCGGCGGCGATGCCGAGCGGAATGCCGGCCCAGCTGGCGCCGAGCGGCGACAGCGCCACGTAGGTGGCGGCCAGCGCGCCGATATAGACCTGGCCCTGTACGCCCATGGCGAACTGCCGCGCTTGGAACACCAGCGAGAAGGCGAGGCCGGTGATGGTGAGCTTGGCGATGTCGTCGACCCAGAGCCCGATGGTGCGCGGACGTGACAACGGTTGGGTGAGGAGCACGTTGAGCGCCTCGAACGGCGCCTTGGAGGTCAGCAGCACGACGACGAAGGCGACCAGCAGCGCAATGGCGAGGGCGCCCAGCGCCCGGCCGACTTCGCGGCGCATGGTCTTGAAGCGCGAGGCGCGATCGATGGCCGGAAGAGTGCTCATTTGAGGGCCACCTGCATTTCTTCACGGGTCTGCGTCGACAGCCCGAGCATGTACGCGCCCAGCGTCTCCGGCGAGAGGTCGGGCTGGTTGATGAAGGCGGCGACGATCTTGCCGCGATAGAGCACGATCAGCCGATCGCTGAGCGCCAGGAGCTCGGAGAGATCGGCCGAACTCAGCAGCACCGCCGCGCCGGCGTCGCGGGCATCGGTGATGGTGCGCCAGATGAACTGGGTGGCGCCCAGATCGACGCCGCGGGTCGGCTGGTTGACCAGCAGGAGTTTCGGCTGCTCGCTGAGTTCGCGCGCCACCACCACTTTCTGCATGTTGCCGCCCGACAGCGTGCCGACAGCCGAAGACGGCCCGCCGACGCGGATCGAAAAGCGCTCGATCAGCTTTTGCGCATTGGCCCTGATCGCCTTGAGGTCGAGCAGGCCGCCGCGGACATAGCGTGTGTCGTTGAGCTTGGTGGCGACGAGGTTCTCGGCCACCGAGGCGCCGGTGGCGAGGCCTTCAGCGATGCGGTCCTCGGGGATCGAGGCAAGGCCGAGGCCGCGCCGATCGAGCACGTTCATCGACGTGACGTTCTGCTTGGCGACTTCGATGGTGCCGCCGGCGATCGAGCGCAGCCCGGCGATGGCCTCGAGCGTCTCGGCCTGGCCGTTGCCCTCGACCCCCACCAGCCCGACGATCTCGCCGGCATGCACGTTGAGGTCGAGCCCGGCCACCACTTCGGTGCCGCGCGCATTGACGACCCTGAGCCCGCTCACCGAAGCGACGCGCTCGGACTGGTCGGTGGCCTTGCGGTCGACGCGGAGGCTGACTTCACGGCCGACCATCAGGGCGGCAAGGCTCTTTTCGGTGACCTCGCTGGTCTTGACCTGGCCGACGGTCTTGCCCTGCCGCATCACCGTGATGGAGTTCGAAATCTCCAGCACCTCGGGCAGCTTGTGAGCGATGAAGATCACCGTCTTGCCCTGCGCCACCAGCGAGCGGATGGCGACGAACAGCTCCTGCACCTCCTGCGGCGCCAGCACCGCGGTCGGCTCGTCGAGGATCAGGATGCGGGCATTGCGATAGAGCGCCTTGAGGATCTCGACGCGCTGCTGCTGGCCCACCGGCAGCGCGCGCACCGGCGGCAGCGGATCGACCTTGAGGCGGAATTTGTCGCTCAGCGCCTGCACCTCGGCGATCGCCTTCTGGCGATCGAGCCGGATGCCGGCCTTGGGCTCGGAGCCCAGCACGACGTTCTCGTAAACCGAGAAACTCGGCACCAGCGAGAAGTGCTGGAACACCATGCCGATGCCGGCATCGATGGCTTCGCGCGGATTGGCGAACTTCACCGGCTTGCCGTCCAGCAGCAGCGTGCCGGCGTTCGGTTGCTCGATGCCAAACAGGATTTTCATCAGGGTGGATTTGCCGGCGCCGTTCTCGCCGACTACGGCGTGCACCTCGCCCGGCTCGATGACGAGGTTGACCCCATCGTTCGCCACGACCCCGCCGGGATAGGTCTTGCCGATCCCGATTGCTTCCAGAAGCGCCATGCTGCCCCGCCCTGCGCCAGACTTTAGCCGGGATCAGGAAAAGCCGCAGCCCTTCCGTGCGATCCCAGCGTCAAGAGATCGGGCCCCGCCATGGTGAGCGGGGCCCGGTCGATTACTTCATGTCGGTGTTGACGGTGATCTCGCCGGCAATGATCTTTGCCTCGAGGGCATCGACCTCGGCACGCACCTCGGCCGGCACCAGCTTCTCGTACTGGGCGTTCTTGGAGATGCCCACTGCGCCGTCCTTGAGACCGAGCAGCACGCGCTGGCCATAGACCTGGGTGCCGTCGATGGTGCCCTTGAGCGCCAGCAGCAGCGACTGGCCGACCTTCTTTTCCACCGAGGTGAAGATCACATCGGCCTGCGCCGGATCGGTGCTGGCAAAGATCGCGGCCTGGTCGCTGTCGACGCCGACGGCGAGCTTGCCCGGCGAGTCCTTGACCGCCTGGAGCGAGCCGATGCCGGTACCGCCGGCGATCGGGAAGATGATGTCCGCACCCTGGTTGATCTGGGCGAGGGCGATTTCCTTGCCCTTGGCCGGATCGTTGAAGGTGCCGGCGACGGCGTTCAGGATCTGCACCTTGTCATTGGCGGCCAGAGCACCCTGGTCGAAGCCGACCTTGAAGTCGGTGACGGTGGGGAATTCCATGCCGATGATGGTGCCGAGAATCCCCGACTTCGAGATCTTGGCCGCCGCGTAACCGGCGAGGTAGCCGGCCGACGAGGTGGTGTACTGCACGCCGAGGACGTTCTTGCAGTCGCACTTGGTGAAGTCCGGGGCGTCATCGAAATCGATGAACTTCACGTCCGGGTACTGCGGCGCCAGCTCGGCGATATAGCCGGTCATGTCGAAGGTGCCGGCGATGATCACGTCGTAGCCGGAGTCGGTGGCATCGGCGAGGGCCGGCTGCCACTTCGAGCGGTCGTAGCCGGCTTCGATGATCTTGATGGTGACGGGCAGCTCGGCCTCGGCGCGCTTCATGCCGGCCGCGGCGTCATCGAAGAAGCTCTTGTCACCGAGCGTGCCGTGCAGCACCAGCGCGACCTTGAGCGGGTTGTCCTTGGTGTATTCCTGGGCGGCGGCGGGGATCGCCGTCGACGCCATCATCGAGGCGGCGAGCAGGGTACCTGCTGCGGCCTTGGCAAAAGTCGAGATCAGAGACATGCGCACTCCTGTTTGCGTTTGTTCTAATGCTTGGGTGAATAGGCGGCGGATACGGCGTAGAGCGCGTCGACCTTCGCAACGTCGACCTCCTCGACGAACGTAATCTTGGGGGTGCCGAGGCGCCCAGACGGGTCGACCAGCGTCATGCCACGGGTGATCCCCGGCGCGAGCGCCACCGAGGACGAGGCCTCGATCGACTTGGTGATCATCGAGGGATCGAGCACCACGGCGGCAGCCAGCGGATCGACATAGAGGAAGCGATCAGGCAGGCCGCGGCGGATGCCGTTGTCGCGCGCGTGCTTCTGCAGCGCCTCGTTGAAGGTCTTGAGCGGCGAGGCCGGGATGCCGGCAAAAAGCGCATCGATCCTCTCGCCCACCATGAAGTGGGTGAGGCAGGGCTCCCATGGGATCACCACCGTCTCGATGCCGGCGGTCAGCACCACATGCGCGCCTTCGGGGTCGGCATAGATGTTGAACTCGGCAGCCGGGGTGGTGTTGCCGCGGCCATAGACATTGCCGCCCATGATGGTGAGCGTGCCGATGCCATCGACGATCGAGGGATCGAGGCGGAGCGCCAGGGCCAGGTTGGTCAGCGGGCCGATCATCAGGATATCGGCCTTCTCGCCCTTCGCCTTGGCGGCGTTGAAGGTGCGGATCAGGACGCCGACGCCATCGTCGGAGGCGTGCGATTCCTGCCTGGCCGGACGCGGCGCGCCGCCGAGGCCGTCATCGCCATGCACGTATTTGGCATCGATGATCGGCTGGGTCAGCGGGCGATCGGCGCCCCGGTGCACCGGAATCGAGACGCCGAGCTGGGCGCAGGTGGCGAGGAGGTTAGTGGTCGCCTGGTCGCGGCCGACATTGCCGAACACCGTGGTGATCAGGTCCGGCACCTTGCCGTTGGCAACCAGCAGGATGAGCGCCTGGGCGTCGTCGACGCCACCGTCGCTGTCGAAAATGAACGTACGTTTGGTCAAGCTACAGCTTTCTTGTTCTTGGCGTCCGTCCTGGCGTGTTGGACGCGGTTCCAGAAGTCGGCGTAAACCGCCGAGTAAGCTTGTCGGATGTCCCCAAAGGGCCGGCGCGTCAAGCTGCGGTTGTGCACCAACTGCTCTCCACCCACCCAAAGATGGCGCAGATCGCGGCCGCTGCCCGAGTAGACCAGCAGGGTTTCGGGGTCTGGCGTCTCGGAATAGCCGGCGCCGCGGAGGTCGAACGCCGCGATGTCGGCGGCTTTGCCGACCTCGAGGCTGCCGATCTCGTGATCGAGGCCGAGGGCCTTGGCCCCTTCGATGGTCGCCATGCGGATGAGGTCGCGGCTGGTGAGCGGTTGCGCCACGCCTTCGCGATGGCTGGCCACCAGCCCGGCGACCCGCATCTCGGACACCATGTCGTAGGAATTGTTGGCCGCGACATTGTCGGTGCCGAGCGCCACGGTGACGCCGGCGGCCCTGAGGTCTACTGCCGGGCAGATACCCTCGCGGCCCGAGCGCAGGCCCGCCGAGGCGTTGTAGGAGACCGAAGCCTGCGGAGCACGGGCGAACACCGCAATGTCCTCGTCGCTGAGGTCGATGCAGTGCGCGGCATGGATGCGGCCCTTGAAGAAGCCGAGCTGTTCGAGTGCCACCGCGGCCGTGGTGCCGTAGCGACGCTGGGTTTCCTCGTTGTCCTCGGGGCCGCAGGCCATGTGCAGGTGGAGGCCGACGCCATACTTGTTGGCAACCGCCACTTCCTCGACCAGGAGGGCCTCGGTGTTGTCGACGTAGGGCGCGTGCGGGCCGAACCATGGGATGATGCGGCCATCGGCGGAGCGCTGCTGCTCGAGGAAAGCCGTAGCCTTCTGCAGTTCCTCCTCGCCGCGGCGCTCGTCGCCGAGCTGCACGATGCCGTAGGCGATGACGGCGCGCAGCCCAGCCGCCTTGACGGCGTCGGCGATCTCCTCGGCGAAGAAATACTGGTCGCAGAAGGTGGTGGTGCCCGAGAGCGCCATCTCGGCGCAGCTCAGCGCCACGGCCGGGCCGACATCGGTGGCCACCAGTGACAGTTCGGGCTCGCGGATCGAATTGTACCAGCCGTCCATGGTCAACAGACTCTGGCCTTCCGAGCGGCCGCGGAACAGAACCATCACCGAGTGGGTATGGGCATTGACCAGGCCCGGCATGACGAGGTGTCCGGTCAGGTCGAACACCTCGTCGAAGCCAGACGGGTTGGGAGTGGCGTCAGAAGGTCCTACACCGCTGATCCGACCATCGCGAATGGCGACGAAGCCACCCTCGAACACCCGATTTTCAGCGTCCACGGAAAGAACCGTCGCTCCGTGGATAAGCGTTGAACCCATTTGACCCCCGTCCGGTAAACCGGTTTACATGACGATCTAACGACACTCAAAAGCCGCTTGTCAAATGCATTCGCGGCAGGACCCAGGCACCTGAAGTGAGCCTCAATCCGTTCCGGGCAGACCCGGATATCGCCAGTCGATTTGACCGCCAGAGCGCCGAAATCGGCGAGCGGCTCGGCGCAGAAATCGCCAGGCTGGTGGCAGCAAAAGCCCGCCGACCGGAAGATAATCTGGGCAGCATCGTGCTCGCCGAAGAGGTGACGATACTGCGCCAAAGCTTCGGGCTGGGCAGCGTCGAGGAGCTGATGCTTCTGGCGCTGGCGCCGGCACGGGGCATCGCGCGGCCGCCGATTTCGAATTTCTTCGTCGGCGCGGTCGGGCTGGAACGCGAAACCGGCAACCTGATCCTCGGCGGCAATGTAGAATTCCCCGGCACGCATCTGGGTTTCACCATTCACGGCGAAGGGTTCGTGTTCACCCGCGCCGCCTCGCGCGGCACCAGCATCGAGACCATCGCCATCGGCGAGGCGCATCCCTGCGCGCATTGCCGGCAATACATCTCCGAGTTCGCCACCAGCCGCGAGCTGACGCTGATCGATCCGCTCGGGCATCGGCTCAGCATGGCCCAGCTCTACCCGTGGCCGTTCGACCCGGACTATCTGGGCGAGCGCGGCGCGGTCGCCGGCGCCTACCACGCCGAGTTGAGCCTCGCCGCCAATGACTGGCCGGCGACCATTGCCGACCGGTTGCTCGATGCCGGGCGTCGGGCCCACGCGCCCTACAGCAAGTGCCCGGGCGCCCTGGTACTGGCCCTCAGTGACGGGCAACTGGTCTCCGGTTTCTCGATCGAAAGCGTCGCCTTCAATCCGACCATGGGGCCGTTGCAGGCGGCGATGATCAACCTTATCGCCCACGGCTATGACGCGTCCGATATTGCCGAAGCGGCGTTGGGAACGCGGCTTGATGGCAATGTCGACTATGCGCTCAGCGTGACGGAGCTGTTCGGCAGGCTCGCTCCACACGCGCCGCTGTCAATCGTAGGGTGGGCGTGATGCTCGATACTGAAAGCGCCAGCTGGGAAGACGTCTCGGCCGCCATCGCCAAGGGACTGATCGCCGTGCTGCCGGTGGGCGCGGTGGAGCAGCACGGCGCACACCTGCCGCTGCTCACCGATACGGTGCTGGCGAGCGGCGTCGCCCGGCGCATCGCCCAGGGCTGCGACGCGCTGCTGCTGCCGGCCATCGCCTATGGCGATGCCTGGACGGCGGAGGACTGGACGGGAACCCTGTCGCTGTCGCCCGATACGCTGCGCGCGACGATCAGCGATATCGGCCGCGGACTGCAGCGCATGGGGGTCAAGGGACTGATCACCGTCAACGGACATTTCGGCAATCGCGAGCCGATCAACCTTGCGGCGCGGGCGCTGAGCGAGGCGGGTTTTCCGGTATTGCACCTCGACTATCCCAGGCTCGAAGCGCTGGCCGCCGAGCTGATGGAGAGCGAGCCGGCCGGGCCGGGCTTCTACCATGCCGACGAGGTAGAGACCTCGATGATGCTGGCGCTGGCGCCGGAGACGGTCCGGATGGAGCGCGCCGCGCCGGAATATCCGGAGTTCCCCGAGTTGTTCGGATCGGAACCGATGAAGCTCTCGGCCTTCAACAAATCCGGAGTGTTCGGCGACCCGCGCCCAGCCACGGCGCAGAAGGGAGAGGAGCTGATCGAGGGGATCGCGGCGGAGTCGCTGCGATTGATCGGCGTTTGGAAGAAGAAGTACGGGATTTGAGTCCAACTGAAGCAGACGACCCCCTCCCGGCCTCCCCCATGAAGGGGGAGGTGAAGAGTCGCGGCTCTGTCTTCGATCGTGCCAAACATACCGGCGGGCATCTCCCCCTTAATGGGGGAGGATGGGAGGGGGCCGTCTCTATCAATAGGATACCTCTATGACCTCCCTCCCCCCCGACCTCCTCATCACCGCCGCCGACGAAGTGAAAATCCGGCAGGACCTGCTGCTGGTAGCGCTGGGCAAGCGCCCGGCCGACCGCTCGCTGCGGGTCGGAAAGCTGCTCGACGTGCATTCGCGCACCTGGATGCACGACCAGGAAATCGTCATGCGCGGCAAGCGTATCGCCTGGGTCGGACCGGCGGGCGAGTACCAGGGGCAGGTGAAGGAGCGCTTCAACGAGCCCAGGCTGGCCGCCGTCCCGGGCTTCGGCGAAGTGCACAAGCATATCGAGAGCTCGCACCTGACGCCGGAATGGGAAGCGGCTCTGGTAATGCCGCGCGGCAATACCTGGACCTGCGAGGCGAGCCACGAATTCTCCAACGTCGATGGCCCGCACAATCTCGAGTTCTGGCTGACGGCGCGGCAGGCGGGCTCGCCGCTCAAGGTGTTCCCGCAGCCGGGTTCGGCCGTGCCACCCACCGCCTATGAGTGGGGTGGCGGGCATTTCGGCCACGACGAGCAGCAAAAGTTCATGGCCGCCAGCACCATGGTCACCGGCCTCGACGAGGTGATGGACTGGCCAGCGGTGTGGAACCCGGAAAACCCCTCGCACCAGCGGCTGTGGGGGATGATCGAGGCGACGTTTGCGGCGCGCGGCGTGGTCGAGGGGCACGGCGCGGGGCTGAGGACACTGGGCGAGATCAACGCCTTCGCTGCGGCAGGTCTCGCCTCCGACCACGAGATGATGACGGCCGACGAAGCCTGGGACAAGCTCAGGCACGGCCTCTTCATCGAGATCCGCATCCATTCGATGACCGAGATCGTCACCGGGCTGTTGCAGAAAGGGCTGGTCGACTGGAGCCAGGTGGCGTTCGCCACCGACGATCGCAGCGCCACGCTGACGCTGGAGACCGGGGCAACCGACCACAATATCCGCACCGCCATCGCGGCGGGCCTGCCGGCCGAGATCGCCATCCAGTGCGCCACCATCAATCCGGCGCGGCACATGCGGCTGACGCCCTGGGTCGGCTCGATCTCGCCGGGGCGCTTTGCCGACATGGTGCTGCTCGACGACGTCGCGGCACTGAAGATCGCCAAGGTCTGGGCCGATGGCGAGCAGATCTCCGAGGGGACGCGGTTCATCGGCAAGGTGCCGGATATCGCCTGGCCGGACTGGGCGACGCGGACCATCAACATCCGGCGCGAGATCACCCCTCAGGATTTCGCCATCAAGGCGGCGCCGGGGCGGACGACCATGCAGGCGGCGGTGATCCGGCCGTTCCACTGGCATCCGGATTTCTACACCATGGAGCTGCCGGTCGCGGACGGCGAGGTGCAGCGGCTCGACAGCGAGAACCTCACCAAATTCGCCATCGTCGATCGCTTCTCGGGCGACGGGAAGGTGGCGAAGATGTTCTGGCGCGGCTGCGGGCCGCGCGATCCGGATACCGCCGTCGCCTGCTCGGTGGCGCATGACAAACACAATATCTGGACCTGCGGCTCGTCCGACGCCGCCATGGCTCTGGCGGTCAACACCCTCAGGCAAACGCAGGGCGGCTGGGCCCTGGTGCACAAGGGCAAGGTCACGGCGACGGTGCGGTTCGAGATCGGCGGGTTGATGAGCAAGCGCCCGGCGGCGGAGCTTGATCGTGACATGCAGGCGCTTTACCGCGCGGCCGAACAGGTGGACTGGATGTACGAACCCACCTTCCGGCCACGCTGGAACCCGGGCTTTCCAGAGCGGCTGATGTTCGCGACGCTCACCTGCGCGCCGTGGACCTGGGTGCTGGTGGCGCCCTCGCCGCTGGCGCCCGAGGGTTTCGTCAACGTGGCGACCGGCGAGGTGCATCCGATCGTCTGGTGAAAGCGCCGGAAGACGGTTACGAAACCGCTTTACTAAAGCGCTTGCGCCGGCCTAGCTTGATGCTGCGAGTGGGGGTGCGATGGCAACGATCCATGATGTGGCGCAGGATGCCGGGGTGTCGCCGACGACGGTGTCCCGGTACCTCAACAATCGTATCGAGCTGCCGCCCTCGACGGCGAGCCGGATCGATGCCGCGATCGCCAAGCTCGACTACCGGCCCAATCTGCTGGCCAAGCGCCTTTCCACCGGCAAGACCGAGGCCGTTGGCCTCGTGACCCCGGAAATTCGCGAGCCGTTCTTTGCCGAGCTGGCCTCGGCTTTCGAGGACGAAGCCGACCGGCACGGCTACACCGTGTTCATGAGTTCGACCCGCTCCGACCGCGACCGCGAGATCGCCTCGCTGGAGCGACTGCACGATCGGCATGTCGATGGCCTGCTGATGATGACCAACACGCCCGATGACGGGACGCTCGCGACGCTGATCGGCAAGCGCAGGAACGTCGTCATCGTCGATGAGGACATTCCGGGGGTGAGCGTGCCGCGGCTGTTCGTCGAGAACACCGAGGGTGCGCACGCCGCGACGCGCCACCTGATCGAAGCCGGCCACCGCCGCATCGCCTATCTGGGCGGTCCGCACGGGCTGCTGACCGTCACCGAGCGACGGGAAGGCTTTCTGCTGGCGATGAACGAGGCCGGTATCGCGGTGCGACCCGAATATGTCGCCATGGGCAGCTTTGCGCCGGAACTGGCAAGCGCCGCGACGCGGAAATTCCTCGAGCTGCCGCTGCCGCCGACGGCGATCTTCGCCTCTTCCGACTACCTCGTCATCGGCGCGGTCATGGGCCTCAAGGAGGCTGGTGTCAGCGTGCCTGACGACATCTCGCTGATCGGCTTCGACGACATGCCGTTCGGTGCGTTGCTGACGCCGCCGCTGACCGCCATCCGCCAGCCGGTGGAGCAACTCGGGCGCCAGGGCTTCCAGACCCTGTTGTCCCTGCTCAACGGCGAGGCGCCGCCGCTGTTGACGCGGCTGCCGGTCGAACTCATCCGGCGCCAGTCGGTCGCCGCCCCCACACAGAAGGACTTTGTAGCGTGAGCAAGCGCGTATTGATTGCCGGGGAATCCTGGGTCACCCACTCGATCCACACCAAGGGCTTCGACAGTTTTACCACCACCGAATACAACGAAGGGGTGCGCTGGCTGAAGGCGGCTTTGGAAGGTGGCGGCTGGGAGGTGACATTCCTCCCCAACCACCTCGCGGCGCGCGACTTTCCGCAGACCGCCGAGGCGCTGGCCGCCTATGACGTGGTGATGCTGTCGGACATCGGCGCCAACACCCTGCTGCTGCATCCCGACACGTTCGTCCGCTCGGTGCCGCTGCCCAACCGGCTGACGGCGATCAAGGACTATGTGCTCAATGGTGGGGGGCTGGTGATGATCGGCGGCTACCTCACCTTCCAGGGCATCGACGCCAAGGGGCAATATGCCGGCACGGCGATCGAAGAGGTACTGCCGGTGACGCTCTCCCGCCACGACGATCGGCGGGAGAATCCGCAGGGCGTCGTCGCCCATGTCGGCGACCCCGGTCACCCGATTACCAGAGGAATTACCGGCGAGTGGCCGGCGCTGCTCGGCTACAATGAAGTGGTGGCCAAGCCCGATGCCGAAGTGCTGGTGCGGGTCGGCGGCGATCCGCTGATCGCGGTGGCCGAATTCGGCAAGGGCCGCTCGGCCGTGTTCACCTCCGATTGCGGACCGCATTGGGCGCCGCCGCCCTTCGTCGACTGGGCGGGTTATGCGCCGCTGTGGAACAACATCGCCAACTGGGTGTCGGGCAAATGACTGAAGCGACCAAGGTCAAGCAGGCGCCCGACCCCTGGCAGCGCACCACCACCGAGAACGGCTTTCCGGCCGACGAGGTGATCTCGGCGCTGCAGAAATCCATTCGCCGCGGGCTCACCGAGAACGCCGTGCTGCTGGGCTGGGAGATGTATCTCACCAGCCCCGAGCTCGAGCAGAAGCTGTGGGACCGGCTGGCGGTGATTTCGGTCGAAGATGTCGGCTTCGGCAACCTCGACGCGCCGGTGCTGATCGACACGCTCTATCGCACGCACCAGCGTTTCGACCGGCCGACGCATGACCGGTTCCTGTTCGCCGCGCACGCCATCCGCGTGTTGTCCTCGGGCAAGAAGGACCGCACCAGCGACGACATGGTCAACTGGGCCAAGCACGCCATGGCGTTCGGCGAGCGCATGCCGGAGATCCCGGATTTCGCGGTCGACATGCACACCGGCCGCGGCGAGGCGATGGGGCGCGACTATCTTTACTTCATGACCGAAGCCAGCAAGGTTTCCCCCGAGATCGAGGGGCGGGACGAGAGGTACCGCGACTGGATTCTCGCGGCATTGAAGGCGGGCAAGCTCACGTAGACTGAGCGCCCATACTGGGGAGGAAGCATGCGCGCACCCGTTGCAGTGCTCGGGATTTTCGTGGCGGATCTGGCGTTCCGGGCGCCCCGCCTGCCGTTGATGGGCGAGACCATTCTCGGCCAGGGTTTCAAGGACGGCCCGGGCGGCAAGGGCTCGAACCAGGCGATCGCCGCGGCGCGGGCCGGCGGCGACGCGCGGATGATCACCCGGATCGGCCGCGATACCTTTGGCGAGATGGCGCAGAAGGCCTGGGCCGCCGACGGCATCGACATCTCGGCGGTGGCCATCGACGCCGAACTGCCGACCGGCGCAGCGTTCATCTTCGTTTCCACCGAGACCGGCAATAACGCCATCATCGTCGAGAGCGGCGCAGCGGCAAAGCTGTCGCCGGCCGACGTGGCCGCCGCTGAAAATGTGATCCGCGGCAGCAAGGTGCTGATCACGCAATTCGAGCAGCCGGTCGAAACGGCAATCGCCGGCCTGACCCTGGCGCGCCGGCATGGGGTGATCACCATCCTCAACCCTGCCCCGGCGCTGCCGGTGGACGATGCGATCTATGCGCTCTGTGATTACGTCACGCCGAACGAGACCGAAGCGGCGACGCTGACCGGGCTCAAGGTCGAGACCGAAGCCGATGCGCTCGCCGCCGCCAAGGAGTTCGTGCGCCGCGGGGCGAGGAACGCGCTGATCACCCTGGGGGAAAAGGGGGCGTTGCTGCACGGCGCAGCCGGCACCCACATGGTACCGGCCTTCAAGGTGGCGAAAGTGGTAGAAACCACCGGCGCCGGCGACGCCTTCAACGGCGGCTTCGCGGTGGCGCTGGCGGAGGGACAATCCCCGGTCGAGGCGATCCGCTTCGGCTGCGCCACGGCCGGATTGTCGGTGCAGAAGCCCGGCACGGCGCCGTCGATGCCGACACGGGCGGAAATCGAGGCGATGCTCAAGGCCGGGTAGGTGTCATGCGGGCTGACCCCCAAGTGAAGGAGTTGAGCAAGCTCAGCGCCTGACCCCGCGCTCCAGCACCTGGTTGAGCAGTACGGCAGCAAGGATGGTGGCGCCTGAGACCACGAGGCGCCAATACTCCGAGACGTTCATCAGCACCATGCCGTTGTTGATGCAGCCGAGGAACAGCACACCGAGCAGGGTGCCCCAGATGCGGCCCTTGCCGCCGAAGAGACTGGTGCCGCCGATGATCACCGCGGCGATGACGTTCAGCTCCATGCCGGTAGCGGCGGTGCCGTTGCCCGAGCCGATCTGGCTGGCGATCAGCATGCCGCTCAGCGCGGTGAGCCCCCCGGTGATGGCGAGGGCCAAAGTCTTCGTGCCATAGACATCGATGCCCGAGAGCCGAGAGGCCTCGGCATTGCCGCCCACCGCGTAAACGGCGCGGCCGAAGCTGGTGTACTTCATCAGCACGTGCATGGCGGCGAATACCGCGAGGAAGAAGAACACCGGGGTCGGCACACCGCCGACATTGCCGGCGCCGAAGAAGTTGAAGCCCTTGGGGAAGCTGGTGATCGGGAAGCCGCCCGAGATCAGGTTGGCGACGCCGCGCAAGCCGGCGAGCATCCCCAGCGTGGTGATGAAGCTCGGTACGTTGAACCATTGCCGCATCTTGCCGGTGAACACCCCGCAGCCGATGCCGACCGCGACGGCGCAGAGCGCCCCGACGGCGACGGCCGGCCACGCGCCGATGCTGTCGCTCAGCGCGCCGCAGGTCCAGCCGAGGATGCAGCCGGCGAGCGCCGCGCCGGCGCCGACCGAGAGGTCGATTTCGCCGGCGATGATCACCGCAGTCATGCCGAAGGCGATGATCCCCAGCATGGAGACGGCGCGCAGCACGTTGAGGAGGTTGGGGAGGCTGGCAAAGCCCGGCGCGGCGACGACCAGCACCAGGATCAGCGCGACGAGGATCAGTTCCATGACGAAGTAGCGCAGCAAGGTGAGGCTGAAACCGCTGCGAGGCGCGGTGCGTTCGGCGTCGACGCTCATCAGGGCTGTCCCTCCATGCAGAGCCGGTAGAGTTCGGTGAGGTTGGTGGTTTCAGGCGTCACTTCGGCGACGAGGCGGCCGTGATGCATGACGAGGATGCGGTCCGAGACATCGAGCAGTTCCTCGAGTTCGCTCGACACGAAGATCGACGACAGACCTGCTTCGGCCTGAGCCCACATGATCTCGAAGATCTGCTGCTTGGCCTGGATGTCGACGCCGCGGCTCGGTTCGTCGAAGAACATCACCTTGGGCCCGGTGTTGAGCCAGTTGCCGATCACCACCTTCTGCTGGTTGCCGCCGGAGAGCGTCGAAACCGGCAGCAGGGGATCGGCGACCTTGATGCCGAGATCGCGGATCTGCTGCGTGACCGATGGCGTTTCGCGCAGGCGATTGGTGAAGCCGGCACGGGCGATACGATCGAGACTGGCGAGGATCAGGTTGTCGTGGATGGCAGCCATCTGCACCAGCCCGACCTCCTTGCGGTTTTCGGGGGTGTAGCCGAGCCCCAGCGCCTTCATCCGCCTGGGGGTCGGATTGACGACGGGTGCGCCGGCAAAGCTGATCTCGCCGCTGTCATGGGGATCGGCGCCGAAGATGGCGCGCAGCAGTTCGGTGCGGCCGGCGCCGAGCAGCCCGGCCAGCCCCAGCACTTCGCCGGGATAGAGCTCGAACGAGATATCGGTAAAGGCCGGCGCACAGGTGAGATCACGCACCGACAGCACCGGGGCATTGCGGTTGACCACACGGCGCGCCGGACGAGAGGCTTTCGCCACGTCGCCGAACATCATCTCGACGATCTTTTCGGGGGTCGCATCCGATATCTCGATGCTGCCGACATAGTGGCCGTCGCGGACCACCGTGCAGGTATCGGCCAGCTCGAACAGCTCGTTCATCCGGTGGGTGATGTAGATCACCGTGACACCACGCGACTTCAGCCGGCGCACCAGATCGAACAAATGTCCGACTTCGCGGGCGGCGAGCGCCGAGGTCGGCTCGTCGAGGATCAGCACCGATGGTGCGAAGCTCATCGCCTTGACGATCTCGACCATCTGCTGCTGGCCCAGACTCAATGTTTCGACCAGCCGGCGCGGCTCGAGCTCGAGCTCCATCTCAGTGAGCAGGGTTGCGGCACGGCGGTGCAACTCGGCCCAATCGACGAAACGCCCGCGTTTCGGCAGCCGGCCCAGAAAGATGTTCTCTCCCACCGACAGCGAGGGCACCAGCGACAGCTCCTGGTGCACAGTAACGATACCGGCGGCGAAGGCTTCCGAGGGGGTTGCGAAGCTCACCTCGCTGCCATTCACCGACATCGTGCCGGAGGTCGGCTGAACGGCGCCGGCAAGGATCTTGATGGCGGTGGATTTGCCGGAGCCGTTTCGGCCCATCAGCGCGTGGATGCGACCGGGGGCAAAGGCATGCGAGAAATGCGACAGCGCCAGGGTGCCGTCATAGGCCTTGCTGACGTCGCGGAATTCGATGGCGCCGCGCATCGGAAGCTCCCGAGGAGAACCGCCGGCCCCGAGGGGACCGGCGGCAGAGACCGATTACTGCTTCACGCTCGCCGCATAGGCTTTTACCGCCTCGAGATCGTAGCGGGAGAGCGCCAGCGGCGGGATGTCGTAGGTCTTCTCGGTGGCCTCGCCCTTGGCGGCGGCGAGCGCCACGTCGGTGGCTTTCTTGCCCATCTCGAAGGGCTGCTGCGCCGTGGTGGCGATCAAGACGTTATCTTCGTCGAGCAGGAAGCCGGCGAGTTGCTCGGAGCCATCGGTACCGAACACGAACACCTTGCCCTGCAGCCCCGCGGCGCGCACCGCCTGCACGGCGCCGACCGTGCCGCCTTCATTGGCGGCGTAGATCACCTGCAGCCCAGGATTGGCGGTGAGGATGTCGGTGGCGACGGTCACGGCGTTCTCGGCCAGCCAGGCATCCTGCGTCGCAACGATATCGAGCTCGGCGCCGGCCTTGGCCTTCTCGAGGAAGCCGTTGGTGCGGTCATCGCTCATCTGCTGCAGCTGCGAGCGGAAGCCGAGCAGCGCAATCTTGGCCTTGCCGCCAAAATTCTCGGTGATGAAGCGGGCTGCTGCCTCGCCGGTAAAGCGGCCGATATCGAGCTGGCTGGTGCCGATATCGGCAACCTGGAAGTCGGAATTGATCGAGGTGCCGTAGAGCACCACCTTGACGCCGGCGTCGCGGGCGCGCTCCAGCGCCGGGATCGAGGCATCGCCGTTGAGCGGAGCGAGGACGATGGCCTTGGCGCCGCGGGCGATGAAGGTGTCGACCAGCTCGGCTTCCTTCTCGAGCTTGTTCTCGGAATTGCCCTGCAGCAGGGTAGCGCCGCCGTCCTTGGCGCTCTGTTCCATGCCGAGCTGGATGCCGCGAAAGAACTGATCCTGCTGGAAGATCATGCCGCCGATCACCGTCTCCTGCGCCAGGGCGCTGCCGGCATAAAGGCCGGCGCCGGACAAAAGGGTAGCGAGGCCGGCCGAGGCCAGCAGCAAACGTGCGAACTTCATCGAAACTCTCCTCCGGCGTCCGGAGAACGCCATCACGGCCGGCAAGGCGGCCGCCTCCCTCGTCGCTTCCTCCAGCGACACCGGCACTCTTGCAAATCGTCGCATCGGGAGTCAATGCATATTGCATGCATAGTGCGTCACGTTAGAATGACGCATGCGGAGCAGGCCGCCACAACCCCGTGGCAGACGAACTGGCCCGGCCCGGGGTTTATGGATATTGCAAGCAGTTGCGGGAAATATGCGTCTTCGCGCACCGACTGACAGAGGGGCACCCAGATGGTAGAACGACGCCCGATGTCGCCCAAGCCCGAAGCGCCGCTCTACCAGACCATCTATGCGGTGCTCCGCGAGCACCTCGAACAAGGTGCGTTCCCGGCCGGCCTGGTGCTGGGCGAAGCCAATGTGGCGCGGGCGTTCAAGGCCAGCCGCATCCCGGCAGCAGCGGCGCTGAAGCGGCTGAGCGACGAGGGGCTGATCGGCAGCTTTGCCGGGCGCGGCTTCATCGCGCGCGGCGGCGAGGCCGACCCCAAGCCGCTCAGGCTCGAACTGAGCGAAGCAGGGCTGGTGCTGCCGCCGGCGCTCGAGGCCGATGGGTCACCGCGCAATATCGGGCTCAGGATTTACCCCGAGGTCGAGCATGCGGTGGCCGCCAGCCTCGCCTATGGCCGGTTCATGCTCAACGAATCGGCGCTCGCCGAGCATTACGGCGTCAGCCGGACCATCGCGCACGAGGTGCTGACCCGACTGGCCCGTACCGGCATCATCGTCCAGGAGTTGAACCAGCGCTGGTACGCCGGGCCGCTGACCGCCGAATCGATCCGCGAGCACTACGAGATGCGCTGGATCCTCGAGCCGGTGGCGCTGCGCCAGGCGTTCCCGAAATTCACCCAGACCGAGCTGACGGCGCGGCGCGACCGGGTGGTGCGGGCGCAGGGCGGCGATCGCGGCATCATGGAGCTCGAGGGGATCGAGCAGGACCTCCATATTGATACGGTGGCACGCTGCAACAATCGCCAGCTGCTGCAGGCGGTGCAGCGCAGCCAGCTGTTGCTGATCGCTACCCACGCGACCTTCCGCAGCCACCGCACCGGCAGCGAAATCTCCACCATGCTGGAGGAGCACCGCAGCATCTACGAGCTGCTGCTCGATGGCGACCTCGACAGCGCCTGCCGCATGCTGGAGACCCACCTGCACCGCTCCATGCACCCCAATATCGAGATGATCGCCCGGCTCGGCCCGATGCCCGAAGCAGCGCGCCTCCCCTATCTGACACCGGTGGACCGCAGCGCCGGCTGAAGCCCAAGTTAGGCCTTGGACAGATGCTTGCCAGCATATCGCAGACCGGGCGCCGCTGATTCGAGCGGCGGGCAGGCAGGTCTGATCCGCGATGGTCTCGGGCTGGACCAGGCGGATGCTGGGTCGGATAAGTTCCATGCGGGACTGGGAGGATCTGCCGTTGGCGATCAGGCAACAGGTCTACATCTACGACGGCAGTCTCAGAAGAACGTCGAGCCGGGCCGTACCGGACCGTCTCGTCAGCATCACCGGGACCACGGCCGGCCCGTTGGTTTCCTGCCTCATGGTAACGAGGGGCGATCCAGCGAGGGTGCGCGCCGCGATCGCCTGTTTCAGGCGACAGACCTACCGCGACAAGGAACTGGTGGTCGTCTCGAGTGCAGCCGGCGTCGAACTGCAGCGCCTTGTCGAGACGAGCGGCAGCGACATCCGCCTGATCCAGGCCGAAAAGGGTCTGTCGCTGGGGTTACTCAGAAACATCAGCGTGGAGCGGTCGGAGGGTGAGATCGTCTGTGTGTGGGACGACGACGATCTCTACGGCGCGCATCGCCTCGAGCGCGGCGTCGGCGCGTTGGTTCAGGCGCGGGCCGATGCGGTGTTCCTGCGCCAAGTGTGCATCTGGTCTCCCGGTCGAAAAATCCTCCGGCTGTCGCACTCGCGCAGTTGGGAGGCCACCATGCTGGCGTTCAAGACCGCCCTGCCCCGTTACCCCGATGCGCCCCGCAACGAGGACACTGTGCTGGTCGAGGCCATGCTCGGCCAGCGGTCCATCGCGTTGATGGATGATCCGCTGTCGTACTGCTATTGCGTCCACGGTCAGAATACCTCCGACGCCGCACAACTGCAGGCGATCATCGATGCCGGGTCCCTCAAGTTCAACTATGGCAGGGCATTGGCAGCGCTCTCAGCATCCTTTGCCTTCGCCGAGCATGCTGCGGCTGAGAAATCGGACCGCCTGCTGCTCGCCAGGCACGCCGGGCAAGTTGGCCCGCTGAAACGGTTGGAGGCGTACCTGGCGGTCAACCAGTTCCTGCGACGGCTTCGCTACCGGCGTAAAGGTCGTTACACGGTGTCCAGCAAATCGGAATCGACATCATGCTGACCACGACAGCGGTTCCCAACCTCGCCTTGCGCCTGACAAGTGAAGGGCGACCTGACGCTCGCTGGCCTCGCCATGATGGTTCGGACCGCGTCCAGTGATCCGGCAAGAGGTCTATGTTTACGACAAGCGCCTGCAGGGCACGACCAGCAGGCTGGCGCCCGACCGCATCGTCGCGGTCAGCAATCCCGCCACGTCCGGTCCGCTCGTTTCGTGCCTGATGGTCACGCGGGGCGATCTCGCGCGGGTCCGGCTGTCGATCGGCACCTTCAAACGGCAGAGTTACGGCAACACGGAGCTGGTGATCGTTTGCGACGCGGTCACCGCTGGCTTGCGCCGGCTGATCGAGGAGAGTGGCGCCAACGTTCGCCTGATCGATATCGGTGAGCGGCTGTCGCTGGGCAGGCTCAGGAATGTCAGCATCGAGCAGGCGCGGGGCGAAATCGTCTGCCAGTGGGACGACGACGACATCTATGGGGCGCACCGCATCGAGCGCGGCGTCGGCGCGCTGCTGCAGGCAAAGGCCGACGCGGTGTTCCTGCGCCAGTGGTGCATCTGGAGCCCAGGCCAGAGGCTCCTGAAGCTGTCGCGGTCACGGCTTTGGGAGGGCTCGATGCTTGCCTTCAGACAGGCGCTGCCCCGCTATCCCGACATTCGGAGCGCCGAGGATACGGCATTGGTCGAAGCGATGAACGCTCATCGCGTGATCGCCCTGATGGATGATCCGCTGTCCTATTGCTACTGCATCCACGGGCAGAACACCTATGGCGGCTCGCATTTCCAGCAGATGATCACCGGGGCGCGTCTCGAGCTGCGCTACGGCGAAGCGCTGGCGGCCCTCTCCGCGTTCTTCGCCTTCGCCGAGCATCCCGCCATGAGCGAGGCGGACCTGGCGCTGCGCGACCGGCACGCCGGCGACCTCGGCCAGTTGCGGCGGCTGGAAACCTACGTGGCGACCAACCAGCTCTTCAGGCGGCTGCGCCACCGGTTCGGCGGCTGGTCGGCATAGCAGTCGGCCCGATCAGTGGCGGGGGCTCCGCCCCAAAGAAAAACCCCGGCCTCGCGAGGAGGCCGGGGTTGATTGGTCGGAGTAGAGTGATTCGAACACTCGACCCCCTGCTCCCGAAGCAGGTGCGCTACCAGGCTGCGCTATACTCCGTCAGGTGTCCCCTGGACCCGTGGTGCCGAACTCCGGGATGGTTCGGCGGGTGGGCCAGCGGCTAACGAGGCGCGTTATAGACTCGGTCCCGAGCCAACTCAAGCGCCTAACTGCGGCGAATTCCGATTGGTTGCGTCGGTATTGTGAACCGTGTAGGAACGCGCCCGTTGGGGCGTCGCCAAGTGGTAAGGCAGCGGTTTTTGGTACCGCCATTCCTAGGTTCGAATCCTAGCGCCCCAGCCAGATCCACAAATGCTCATCGATGATCGGGACCGCGGCGGCGGTGCGGTAACGCGCCGTTAAGCCTGATTGGCGGCTCACCGGCCCTATTTACCAAGCGTAATCCCTGTCGCGCCTAGCGTTGCAGCAGAGTTGAAGGCCTGCAGAAGCGGGCCTCTCGATGGGGGCATTGAGAAATGAATCGCCGCGTTGGCAGGCTGTTTCGTCATGGGCTGCTGGTTGCAGCCATCGTCGCGCTACCGCTCAGCGGCTGCAGCTCGGCGGGGATGAGCGCCTTCGGCAGCAACAAGCTTGCTGTCGCCGAGATCTCCAACATCGAGACCTATACCGCCGAGGGAGCGCTGGCCGAAGCCAGGGCGCATTTCCGCAACGACAATTTCGGCTACTCGGCGGCCTTCTACAAACGCGCCGTCGAACTGGCCCCGAACAAGGCCGAGGGCTATGTCGGGCTCAGCGCCTCGTATGATCGTCTCGGCCGGTTCGACCTGTCCGACCGGGTCTATGCCTCGCTCTACCAGATGACCGGCGGCACGGCGCAGTATTACAACAATGTCGGCTATTCCTACCTGTTGCGCGGCAACCTCGGCGAGGCGCTGAAGAGCTTCCGCAAGGCGCAGAAGCTCGAGCCCGACAACCTGGTGGTCGCCAACAATATCCAGATCCTGCAGCGCGCCGCGGCCGAGTCGCGCGCCTGAGGCTTTCTGCACCACCGGCAAACAAAGGGCGGGTGTCGCTGCGACCCCCGCCCTTTTTGTTCGATCGGCCGTTCCGAGCTTACTCGGTTGGCGCGGTCGGTGCGGCGACTACCCCATTCCTGCCCAACCCCTTGGTCCGATACATCGAGGCCCTGGTCGGGTTGGTGGTCTCCCGCGCGAGGTTGGCCTTGACCGCATCGCCGGCGCTGTAGCCGACCCGGTCGGTGCGCTGGCGGTAATCGTAGGTACAGCCGCCGAGCGCCGAGAGCATGGCCAGCACGGCAACGGCACCTGCGGCGTTGCGGGTCAGCGGTTTCACATGCTGCTCCCGAGCTCGATGATGTAGCCGTAGGGGCCAATGACACCGTTGCCGGTCTCGAAGTTCTTCAGCATCTTGGGCGTCACTTCCATCTGGCCGAGCGCGAAGAACTCGAGGTCATTGGCCGGCTGGGTAGCGTCGAGCGGCGTCGCGGCGACCTGCCCGGGAACGCTGGGCTGCACCAGGCGAGGGGTGACGATCACCACCAGTTCGGTATCGTGCTTCTGGAAGCTCGACGATTTGAACAGCGAACCCAGGATCGGCACATCGCCGAGCCATGGCAGCTGATTCTGGTTGAGGTTGGTGTTGGATTGCAGCAGCCCCGCCACGGAGAAGCTCTGGCCATCGCGCAGCTCGACCGTGGCGTCGAGGTTGCGCGTGTTGAACACCGGATCGCCGGACGAGGTGAAGCCGTTGATGCCGCTGACTTCCGGCGTCAGGTGAATCTGGATGCGGTCGTCGTCGAGCACGGTGGGCTGAAACACCAGGCGCACGCCGAAATCGCGATAGCTGAGCGTGGCATTGCCGTTCTGGTCCGGAGTGCGGATCGGCACCTGGCCGCCGGCGAGGAAGCTGGCGCTGACACCGGACAGCGTCGTCAGGTTCGGCTCGGCCAGGGTGCGCACCAGGTGCTTGCCCTCGAGCGCATTGATCGTTGCCGTGAGGTTGATGCCGCCGCCGGTCGAGATGATGTTGGTGACGAACGAGGCGAACGAGTTGGTCACCGGGTTGGCCGGGCCACCCTTGATGTTGGTGGTAACGCCGCCGATGCTGCCGCCCCACTGGATGCCGAGTTCGCGGCCGGCGTCGCGCTGCGCCTCGAGGATACGGACTTCCAGGTTGACCTGCTGGCCGCCGCTGATCGTCATGGTGTTGATCACCGCCGGGCTGCCGTACTGGGCGACGATGTCGAGCACCTTCTGCATGGTGACCGCGTCGGAGACGGAGCCGCCAAGCCGGACCCGGCCATTGACCGAGCTGACCTTGACGCTGGAGCTTGGCACCGCCTCGCGGATCGAGCGGGCGATGTCGGCAGTATCGACGCCGACCTCGACCGCCAGCAGCCCGACGGGTGCGCCATCGGCCGAGAACAGGTTCACCGTGGTGGTGCCGAAAGCCTTGCCGGCCAGATAGAGCGACTTGTCGGTGATCGGCTGGGCATCGGCGATCGCCGGATCGGCCGAGACGATCTTGCCGACGGCATCGGAAATGACAACCGTCACTGCCTGCGAAACCGGCAGCTTGATCCGCATCACCGAGGTGGTCTTGAGGTCGTAGTTGACCGTCTGGGCCTGCGCCGGGGCAAGCCCCGCGCTAAGCGCCCCGAGCAGTACCGCCACCCCCAGCGCTGCCCTTGCGCGTGGCCGCGCTTTCGAGGTGGAAAAGCCTGCAACTTTTCCCCACAGCGCTCTAAGTGACTGGGACAGCAGCGTTCTGCCGAAGTCCCGGTAAACCGTCATGGTGTACATCTGTGCTAACGTTCTCAAGCAACCCGGCAAGTTCTAGCAGAGCCGGGTCAACGGCGATTTAACGGGAGGGTCGGCCAGGCGGTGGCCGCACCCCTACTTGGCCCAGAATGGGCTCGAAACGCGGATCGCCTGGTTGGCGCTGCGCTCGTCTGCCGCCGCGACCTCGGCACTGTCGACCAGAGGCCGCAGCACCAGGGTCAGCCGACCCGAGGTGGCGGCGTTGATGATCACTTCGGACTGTCCGGAGTCGAGCTGCAGCGTGGCGATGGCCTCGTTGGCGAAGATCTCCGCCCGGGGATCTTCAGGGTTGGCGGCGGCGCCGGTGGCGCCGGTTTCGCCCAGCCGCGTATTGATCGCGAGGACCCGTACGTTGCGCAGGATCGTATCGGAGACCTGCGCCCCACCCTCATCGCCGCGGTTGCGGGTCAGCACCACATCGACCCGATCGTTGGGGACGATGAAGCCGCCGGAAGCCGAGGACGCCGACACCGTAACCGAGACGCCGCGGGTGCCGCTGTCGAGCACCGCCGACAGGTAACCGTCGGCGGGCAATGCCAGCTTGTCGGCGCGGATCGGCTCGCCGGGGAAGAACTCGTAGCGCGCCACGGCGCCGCTCATTTCGGTGACAGCGTCGGGCTTGGCCTCGCTGGTGATGTACTCGGAACGGACCGAGCCTTCCGGCCACTCCACCCACTCGACCGTTTCGGCGGTCAGCCGCTGGCCGAGGCCGATGCCGGCCTTGGCGGCAAGGACACGCACCCGGGCTTCCTGCACCACCTGGGTCACCGGCTCGACTACCGGCTGGGCGACGGGTTGATTGGTCTGGGTGGTGAGGTAGGCGGCCAGGCCGCCGGCAATCAGCGCCACCGCGAGGAGCGCGATGCGGGAAGGCGGCACCTTCCAGCGCCAGCCGGTGCTCGGCGGCGGCGGTACGGGCTTGCGGCGATCGCCGCCCTTGCGACGATCGGTGTTGGTGACGACGGTCTGCAGCGCCTCGGAGCGCCACGCATCGAGGTTGCGACGCTCGACCTGGGTCGGCGGCGGTGTCCAGGTCACCTCGGCAAGCACTTTGTCCAGCACGGCCGGATCTGCCTTCTGCGCCGCGGTGCGCGGCAGTTCGGGGCGCAAGGCCTCCTGGAGTTCGCCATCATCCTTGAGAGCGATCGTTTGTGTACGCCGAAGCACGCGTTCCTCGCTGAGCGGCCAAAACCCTGGCAACGCCGGCATTCGGCCGGCCCGTACTGGTCTACGCGAAAAGGCTCACGGCTTCGTTCCAAAGCACGCTGACTTCGAACAATGTCGGAAAGGCATCGTTTACCTAAGTCAGGCCAGCGGCAGACGCACCGTCGCCGCGAGGCCGCCTTCGGCGGCGCGCTCGAAATGCACGGTACCGGCATTGAGCGCCACCACTTCGAGGGCAATGGCGAGGCCGAGGCCGGAGCCGCGCCGGCTTTCGTCGTGGCGCTGGCCGCGCACTCCAAGCCGGGCGATCTGCTCTTCGGTGAGGCCGGGACCATCGTCGGCAATGGTCAGTTCGGCAAACTCGCCGTCGCGCCGGGCCTCGACGCGCACCTGCGACTTGCCCCATTTCGCGGCGTTCTCGAGGATGACGCCGACCAGTTCCATCAGGTCGTGCCGGTCGATGTCGACCTTGAGGTCGGGGACAAGCTCGATCTGCCAGTCGAGTTCCTCGCCCTCCTGGGTTCGGCTCAGCACCGCAACGGTGCGATCGACCGCTTCGTTGAGCGAGGCACTGAGCTGATGGGCGCGGGTGCGCATCCTGAGCCGCGACAGGCGGAGCTGGTATTCGACCCGATCATCCATTTCGCCGACGATCTCATCGACCTGCTCGGCTGCAGTACCCTGGCCGGTGGTCTGCATATGCGCGGCAAGGTTGCGCAACACCGACAGCGGCGTCTTCAGCCCATGCGCCAGGTCGGCGGCGCGAGCACGCGCGAACTCCATGGATTTCTGCTGCTGGCTGAGCAGTTCATTGACCTCGCCGACCAGCGGCAGCACTTCGGCAGGGTAGCGCGGCGGCAGGTTCTGCGCCTCGCCGCGGCGCACCGCACCGATGCCTTCGCGCAGGTGCTCGAGCGGCTTCAAGCCGAGCTGGACCTGCAGCCAGGCAGCGAGGATCAGCGCCACGCCGAGTACGGCCAGCGCCAGCATCAGGTCGCCGCCGAAGCGGCGGATCGACTCGTCGAGCAACGCCCGGTCCTCGGCGAGCGTCACGCGAAACACTTTCTGGCCGGCATCGGTGGAGAAACTGACCTCGCGCAGCATGGCCGAGAGCGACTGGCCGCTCGGTCCGGCAAGCGTGCCGAAGCGCTCAGCACCGCCGGGGGCGGTTGCCGCGCCGGTCGCCAGCACGTGGTCGCCCAGCGAGCGGGAGCGCCAGACATCGTCGGATTCGGGCGTCTCCACCTGCCAGTAGATGCCCGAGAGCGGCGTGCCATAGCGCGGGTCGGGCAGTGCGTCGCCGGGGACCGGCTCCTCGGCCACCGGGTCGATCTGCGCCACCAGGCGGTTGAGGCTGGCGGTCAAGCCATCGCGCATCGAGCGCTCGACATTGGCGGTGAACATCCAGCCGATGGCAAAGCCGGCGACCAGCAGCGCGAGGATGATCCACAGCGCCGCGCCGCCCAGGAGGCGCAGGCGCAGCGAGCGCGGATTCATTCCTCGAGCGTCCCCATATAGTAGCCGAAACCACGGCGGGTCTTGATGATCTCGGTGCCGAGCCGACGGCGCACCCGCCCGACCAGCACTTCCACCGAATTGGACTCGCGCTCGAAATCCTGAGCGTAGAGATGCTCGGTAATCTCGAGCTGCGACACCACCCGGCCGCGCTGATGCGCCAGATAGGCGAACAGCCGGTATTCCTGCGGACTCAGACTGATCGGGATGCCGTCGCGGGTGACCTGCATGGCGCGGGTGTCGAGCACCAGATCGTCGATCTCCACCCGCGACGAAGCAAAGCCACCGGAGCGGCGGACGATGGCGCGGATGCGGGCCACCACCTCCTCGATGCGGAAGGGCTTGACCACATAATCGTCGGCACCGGCTTCGATGCCTTCGACGCGCTCCTCCCAGTGGCCGCGCGCGGTGAGGATCAGCACCGGGCCGCTGCGGCCGGCCTTGCGCCAGCGCTTGAGGATAGTCAGACCGTCAAGCGTCGGCAGGCCCAGGTCGAGGATGATGGCGTCGAACTCTTCGGTGTCGCCGCGATACCAGGCTTCCTCGCCGTCGGACTCGACTTCGGCGACAAACCCAGCTGCCTGCAGGGCGGCGGCCAGGGCTTCGGCGATGCGCCGGTCATCTTCGGCAACCAGAATCCGCATGTGACGCTCAGTTCAGATCGAGATATTCACCCGTCTGGGCGAGAAAATACAGCTCGCTCACTTCGCCGGATTTGCCCAGCGCCTTGATTTCATACAGCAGCACATCTTGCAGCGACACTAACTGAGCATCAATGATCTCGCCGTCGGTCAGCAACTGGGCGCGCAGCATGATGTCTTCCATCGGCAGCGCCCGGCCGCTGCGCACCGCCTGCAGGGCGGCCTTCTGGCCTAGCGGCTTGCCGGCAGTTTCGAGATCGAGGCCAAGCCCCAGACTGCCGGCGCCGCCGCCCGAACCGCCGAGGTTGAGATCGACGCCGAGCCCGCTGTCATCGCCACCCAGATCGACATCCACATCCAGGCCGCTATCGCCGCCGACGCCGACATCGACGCTGCCAAGCCCCCCCAGATCGAGGCCGAGATCGACCTGCGCCAGGGCGACGGAAGGAAGGTACAGGCCCGCGGCGCAGACAAACGCGAGCAACAATCGATGATTCGGCCGAATGGGGAGCATGGGACCGAGATTACATTCCCGACCCTGACCATTGCCTGACAACGATCTCATGAACGTGTCAGGGCGAATCCCCGAGGCTCCTCGACGCACTAACTGCAACGGAGCCATCATCATGAAAACTCAAACCCTCGCCGCAGCGCTCGCCTGCCTCTGCGCCATGTCCGCACCCGCCCTGGCGCTCGACGTCGGTCTCGGCGTCTCGCTCGGCGGCAGCGCTTCTGCCGCAACGGGCGAAGGCGGCCTGTCGCTCGGAGTGGCGACCGATATCGACGCTACGGCCAGTCTTGGACACGACGACCTCGAGGCCATTGATAGCACGGCCGGCAGCCTCGCCGCCAATGCCTCCGCGACTGCGTCCTTAACATCCGATGATGAGCTGGGCGCGGTGATCTCCCTGATCGAGGCGAGCCACTGGACTGAAACCAGCCTCGCCAGCCTCACCGAGATCGATGCCACCACCTATGACGTCAGCGGCTGGATCAATGCCGACAACGCTACCGCCTTCGACCTCGCACTGAGCGGCAATGCCGACGAGATCGATGACCTGCAGGTGGCGCTCAGCTCGAACGTGGCGCTCAACGCCTGGCTCGAAGCCAACAACACCTCGGCCGAGGAGGTAATCGCCATCGGCGTCGCCGCCGACGGTTCGCTGGCGGTATTTACCAACTAGCCCGCAGCACCTCGCAAAGAGAGAGGGCCGGTCAGCTGACCGGCCCTTTTTCAGGTTCGTGCGGTCAAGGTTCAGCCCTGCTTGGGCAGCAGCTTCCACAGGCCCACGACGCTCACCGCCGCGAAGGCCATCTTCAGCACGTCCCACAGGATGAAGGGAGCTACGGCACCGTTCCAGGCTGTGCCCAGAAGGTTCGAGCCATCGAGCCAGCCCGGGAGCGTCGCACCCGACTGCACGATCACATTGGCGACCACCAGCAACCAGGTGAAGCCGAAGGCGAACAGCACGGCGTCGGCCAGCAGCATGGCGCCGAACAGCAGCACGATGCGGCCCGAAGCCCCAAGATCGGCGGCTCGCCCGATGATGTAGGCCATCGGCAGGTAGCCGAGAATGAAGCCAAAGGACGGGCGCATGATGTAGTCGATGCCACCGCCGGTGGCGAACACCGGCAGGCCCGACAGGCCCTGCACGATATAGAGCGCCACGGTGGCGACGCCGATGCGCCAGCCGAAGCCGGCGGCGAGAGCGGCAACCGCCATGGTCTGCAGGGTTACCGGGATCGGCATCACCGGCACCGAGATCTTGGCCGACAGCGCCAAAACCAGCGAGCCGAGCACCACGGTGACCAGGTTTGCCACGAGGCGCGCCGACTGCGACTTGGGCGAGAGCACGCCAAGAACGGTATTCGGCGTGGTGAGCGTCAAGGCCATTGCCAATCCTTCACTTTGAGGAGCATTGCTAGCGCCGATTACTAGTCGCTCGCCTGGGAGAGCGCAATGGCTGGCCAGACGCCGGCGCTGAGCTTCAACACGACGTTCGACGCACAAACCGGCCACCCCGTGAGCGTGGCGCCCGGCCTCGTCCGCGTTACCGCGCCGAACGCCGGCCCCTATACTTTCAAGGGCACCAACAGCTTCATCATCGGCCATGAGCGGGTGGCGGTGATCGACCCGGGGCCGGACGACAGCCCGCATCTCGAGGCGCTTATCCACGCTATCGCCGGTCGCCCGGTGGAGGCGATCATCCTCAGCCACACCCATACCGACCACTCGGCGCTGGTGCCCAGGCTCAGGGCCGCCATCGGCGCGCCGGTCTGGTCGGGCGGCAAGCATCGGCTCAGCCGGACGCGGCGGCTGTTCGAGGTCAACCCGGTGGGCGGCGAGAGCGACTGGACACTCGAGCCGGACCGGGTGCTCGAGGACGGGGAGAAACTGACGCTCGACGGGGTGGTGCTGGAGGCGATCGCCACGCCGGGCCACTGCGCCAACCACCTGGCGCTCGGCCTCGTCGACACGCCGTGGCTGCTGACCGGCGACCACATCATGGGCTGGAATTCGACGCTCGTTTCGGTGCCGGACGGCTCGATGGCGGATTACCTCAACTCACTCGAAAAGGTCATCGGTCTTGGCTACGCGCAGTATGCGCCCGCCCATGGCGGGGTGATCGAGGACGGGCCGGACTACGCGCGGGCGCTGCTGGCGCACCGGCAGGAGCGCAACCGCCAGGTGGTGGCGGCAGTAAACGGCGGCGCGCGCAAGATCGGTGAGCTTTTGGCGCCGATCTACCCGCAACTGGCGTTGCCGCTGCGCGGGGCGGCGCTGATGACGCTGAAGGCGCATGTCGAGTACCTGGTCGATCGCGGCCTGATCGGCGCCACCTATGGCCCGTTCGGCACGACCCTGTTTCCGTCGCGGGCCTAGTCGGCGTTGAGACAGAATCCGTCGGCCGGTGCGGGCACCGGACTCAGCCCGCCTACTCGGCATCGCCATCTGCCTCGCCCTCGGGCGGCGGCGGGGTGTCGGTGTCGGGGGCCGTGGCGGCCTGCGGCGCGTCGCGCAGCGTCAGGGTGATCTTCTGGTCGAGCGCCACGAGGAACTCCTCGATCCGCTTGCCGTTCTCGCCGAAATCATGAAAGCCCCCCAGCGGCACCGAGCGCATGTCGATGAGCGAACCCTGCGCGGTGCCGGCCACGCGGATCGCCACCTCGTCGCGCCAGCCGAACAGGGTCACCGCAATGGCGTTGATCTCACCGATATCGAGCGCCGTCGGTGGGGCCCTGCGGGTGCGCACGTCCCAGCCCCGGGCCTCGACCAGATCGTCGACGATGGCGAACATTTCGGTGGCATCCACCGGATAGCTGCGGGTCTGCACATTGGGGAAGGTCGCGGCGATCGCCTCGCGCAGCGGCGCGCTGGTGGGCGCGACGCGCACCGGTGAAACCAAGGGCAGCGGATTGGCGATATCGGTCGTCACCTCGTTGACCATCGGGTAGCGCATCGCCTCGTAGCCGAGATAGGCGAACGGCAACAGGCAGACGATACCGAAGAACAGGCCCCAGCCGGCCTTGCTCCAACCCTGGTCGCCGGTGATCCACAACCGCCCGAAGGCGCCCAGTGCGAGGAAAATTGCCAGGGCCGCAACCCCGGCGGCCACCGCTTCGATGACGACGAAATCGGCGCTGGTGATCAGCTGCTCGCGGTGCAGCAGCACCGGGATGATGGTGAGCGGCAGCGCCAGACTGCCGAAGCGCCGGGCCCAGATCGCCCATTTCGAGGTGCGGATGAGAATGCGCATCGTGCCGGCCGGAACTGCTGGAGAGATAAGGGATAAGCACGGCGGGCCGCTTCGTGCAAAGCCTCGCGGAAGAAAGTTGTTAGGAGCCCGGTGGTGACGCGCCGCGATCCACGACCCCAGCGCCGCCGGAGACGCTAGCCGCCGGCCGTCCGCACATCGACTTGATCGCCTGCCATTCCGCCTCCGAGAAGACCGGGAGGGCGGTGATGGGCGCGACCTCCAAAGCCTCGAGCGCGGCGCGGCGCTCGTCGGTCAGGGGATGGGTGTTGAGCAGCGCCAGGGTGCGGCTCATCGTATCATCCGCAGCGACGCGCTCGAGCAGGCTTGCCAGGGCCAGCGGCGAGAAACCGAGGCGGTTGCCGGCGGCGCCGGCGAAAGCATCGGCCTCATGCTCGGCTTCGCGCGAGAAGCGGCTGTCGATCAGCGTCGCACCGGCAGCGGCCGCGACCGAGAGGTTGGTCATGTCGCCGAGCACGAAGCCGACCAGGAGGCCGGTCGCCGAGCTTTCGATCAGCATCTCCATGCCATGCCGGTTGACCACGTGGCCAAGCTCATGCGCGAGCACGCCGGCGAATTCATCGGCGGTTTCGGTGCGTTCGAGCAGGCCGGAGAAATAGTAGACCTGGCCGCCCGGTAATGCGAAGGCGTTGGTGAGGGGCGAACGCACCACCGTCACCCTGGGGGTGAAGGGCGATCCGGTCTCGGCCATCACCTCGGCGGCGAAGCGCCTGATGGCGACGTTGCCGGCATCGAACTGGTCGCCGCAGGCCTGAAAGCCGCGACCATCGCTCAGCATGCCCTCGATCTGCAGCCGCGCTCCATCGCCGAGCCGCGTTTCCCAGGCCGGCGGCACCAGCCGGGTGACGCCGTCGGCCAGGACCGGCACGCCGAACACATAGGCGGCGATGACCGAGGCAAGCGCCGCCACCGCGATGCCGAGGATCCGCCGCTGCTGCCCGCGCTCGAGCCGCACCCGGCGGCCGCGGCCGGGGAGCGCTTCGCGCAAGGCGGTGCACCACTCGCCGGCCGGTACCGTGAGCCGTGCCCCATAAGGCCGATCGGCGGCGCCGAGGCGCAGCTCGTCGCCCAGCCCCGCGACCTCGAACACGCTTTCGACCGGCCAGCGATCGAGCTCCTCGCGCGTGTCGCGGTCGGCGATGATCAGTTCGGCCGGTGCAGTGTCACGGGTCAGCGCGAAAGTGACGAAATGTCGGGTGGCCACGACGCCGTCATAATAGCGGCCGGTCGGCTCCGTCTCCATCAGAACGACCCCACATTGAGCGCATCGGCGAGGCCTTCGCCGGCCAGCGCCTTATCCTCGTCGCCGGCACGCACGCTGCCGAGGCTGTCGAGCCCGGTGATGCTGGCGCCGCGCGCCACCAGCATCCAGTAGCCGCAATCGAGGTAGACCTCGGCCATCAGACCGAGCGCCGCGAGGCTGACCAGGTAGCCACCGAGCCCGAGTGCCACGCCGATCCAGCCGGCCCGCGCGATGCCGGCCAGCGAGGTGAAATCGAACTGGCCCTGCACCACGAGAGTGACGAGGAAACCGAGCAGGCCGATGATGATGGAGGCCACCACCAGCATGCCGAAATAGGCGCCGAACTGCAGGGCCAGGGCGCGGGCCTTGATCTCGACCCGCAGGCGCGCCGTGCCCAGGTGCACCTCGGAGAACATTCGGCTGCTCTCGCGGGCGCGATAGTAGAAGAAGCCGCCGAAGCCGAGGATGATCGCCAGCAGCGGCGCCGCCGCCATGGCCTGTCCGCCGCTAGAGAGGCCGAAACCCACCAGCGCGCCGACGACGATCGCGAACGCCGCGTAAGCCCGGTAGAAGGGGCCGGCGATGGTGCGCCAGCTGCCGGTGAAGCCGAACTGGCGATCGCCGTACCAGGTGTTGATGTAGCGGTAGCGCCAGAGATTGGCGGACATGAACGGGTAGGCGAGCCCGAGCGTGGCGACGACCAGCAGCGACCACAGGAACTGCCGCGTCGCATAGACCCAGGCATTGCCCTTCTGGTCCAGGCGGATACCACGCCAGAGGGTGCGCGACAGGCGGAAGTCGCGACCGCGATAGCTGGCATAGCCGAACAGGAACCAGAACAAGGCCGCGACGACGGCGTAGCCGACCACCACGACGGTGCCGACCTGGGTCGAGAGGTAGAAAAACACGATGTAGAGCGGCAGGAAGATCGCCAGCGCGAACAGAAAGCCGATCAGCAGCTGCACCGGCGTGCCCGTGTATTCCAGCGCATCGCCATCGATACTGGTGTTGTGCCAATAGAACTGCCGCTTCATGGTGGTGACCCAGAAGCGGTAGAGCCCCAGTGTCGGGAACATCAACAGGTAACCCCGCACCAGCCGCCAGAACAGCTCGGCCCGCGTGCCGCTGAACTGGACGCGGCTGACTCGGACATCACCGAGCAGTGTCGTGATACTGGGCACTCTGCCATCCCCCAAAGCAACGGCATGTTGCGATGACGGCGACGTTATTGGCAAGTATCAAGCAGTTGCCGGCGTTCAGTATTTACGGATAGAGCCGCTGCCGCGTCCACGCACCGTCCGGCAGGGCGCGGGTGAAGCGTACCCGATCGTGCAGCCGGTTGGCGCCATCCTTCCAGAATTCCATCGCCTGAGGGATCACCCGGAAGCCCGACCAGTAGGCGGGGCGGTTCACCGGCTCATCCTCGCCAAAGCTCTTCTTCAGCGTTTCGACCCGCTCGAGCAAGGTGTAGCGATTGGCCAGCGGGCGCGACTGCTTGGACGCGTGCGCGCCGATCTGGCTGACCCGGGCGCGGGTGGCGAAATAGGCATCGGCCTCCTTGTCGGCCACGACTTCCACCGGGCCGCGGACCCGGATCTGCCGCCGCAGCGTCTTCCAGTGCATGACGAAGGCGGCCTTGGGATGGGCCAGCAGCTCCCTGCCCTTATCGCTTTCGAAGTTGGTGAAAAAGCAGAAGCCGCGCGCATCGCGCTGGTTCAGCAGCACCATGCGCACGTCGGGCAGGCCGTCGGCATCGACGCTGGCCAGAGCCATGGCGTGCGGATCGTTCGGCTCGCTTTCCTGCGCCGCCGCGAACCACTCTTCGAACAGCGAGCAGGGGTCGATCGGGGCGGTATCGGAATCGTCGAACAGCCGCTCGGTAAGTGTCGTTGCCGGCATGGTTTTACCCTCGTGACGCGCCAGTCTGGACAAGCCCGGAGCGCATGGCCATATAGGATGGCGCGGGCCGCGAAAGCAAATCCCAACCCGCCCCGAATTGAAGGAACCCATGCGCGACCCGTATACCGTGCTCGGGGTGCCGAGGTCCGTCACTGAAAAGGACCTCAAGTCCGCCTATCGCAAGCTCGCCAAGGCGCATCACCCCGACCAGAATCAGGACGATCCGAAGGCCCACGCGAAATTCGCCGAGGTCTCGTCGGCCTATGACTTTCTTTCCGACAAGGAAAAGCGTGCCAGCTACGACCGTGGCGAGATCGACGCCGACGGCAACCCCCGCTTTGCCGGCTTCGGCCGCGGCGCGGGCGGTGGTGCGCGACCGGGTGCAGGCGCCGGCGCAGGCGGCTTTTCGGCCGAAGACATCCTCAAGGAATTCATGTCCGGTTTCGGCGGCCAGCAGCGCGGGCCGACGCGCGGCGCCGGCGGCAGCCAGAGCTGGGACCCGTTTACCGGCGCCTCGAGCGGCGGCTTCCAGGGCGGGCGCTCGACCGGCATGGGCGGCGAAGACATCAACGCCACCGTTACGGTGACGCTGGAGGAGGCGAATGCCGCCGGCAGCGTGCCGCTGCGCATGCCGACAGGCAAGGTGCTGAACGTCAAGCTCCCCGAGAAGGTCGAGGAAGGCCAGCAGATCCGGCTCAAGGGCCAGGGCCACCCGTCGCCATATGGCGGCGCGCCGGGCGATGCCATCGTCACGGTGAAGTTCGAGCGCCACAAGCAGTTCCGCCGCGATGGCGCAGACCTGCGCGTCGACGTGCCGATCACCCTCTACGAGGCGGTGCTCGGCGGCAAGGTACGGGTGCCGACGCTCGACGGCTCGGCCGAACTGAACCTGCCGCCTTCGGTCAACACCGCCAAGGCGCTGCGACTGAAGGGCAAGGGCCTGCATGGCGCCGGCGACCTCTACGCGACGCTTCGGATCGTGCTGCCCGAACAAGGCGACCCCGACCTCGAAAGCCTGATGCGTTTCTGGCGCGACCAGAAGCCATACAAGGTGCGGGACAACTAGCCCGGCCAGAGGGTGGTGCGGCGGCAGTTCAGCTCCGCGGCGCGGCGGCTCGTTTCAGCCGGTCGTTGATCGCTTCGCCGAGCCCTTTGCGCGGGATCGGCGCCACAGCGATGCGCGTCGCGCCCTCGTCCAGTTGGTGCAGCATGGCGAACAGGTTGCGGGCGGCTTCGCGCAGGTCGCCGCTCGGCGACAGGTTGGCGCCCGCAGGGCCCGGCCCGAAGCCCAGCCAGGTCTCCCCCGGCTCGGCCCGCTCGGCGTTGAGCCGCAAGGTCGCATTGGGGGCATAGTGGCTGGCCAGCATGCCGGGCGAGGCAATCGCGGCATCGTGCCGCGCCACTGCCACCGGCCGGCCGATCGCCGCCTCGATCTCGTCACGCGGCAGGGCGCCGGCGCGCAGCTGCGTCACCACGTCGCCCTCGACCGCCAGGATGGTGGACTCGACGCCGGCCTGTGAGGCCCCACCCTCGAGCACCGGCACGGCGCCGTTGAAGGAACGCTCGACCTGTGCCGCCGTGGTCGGCGACAGCTTGCCGGAACGGTTGGCCGATGGCGCCGCCAGCGGCCGGCCGGTCGCGCGGATCAGTTCGAGCGCCAGCGGATGCGCCGGAATGCGGATGCCGACCGTTTCGAGCCCTGCGGTGACCAGGTCGGAAAGCCCGGCTTCCCGGCGTTTCGGCAGCACCAGGGTGAGCGGACCGGGCCAGAACTCGGCCAGCTGGCGCGCCAGCGGGCCGAAGCTGACGAAGTGCTCCGCCATGGCGAGGTCGGCGACGTGGACGATCAGCGGATTGAAGCGCGGCCGGCCCTTGGTCTCGTAGATTTTCAGCACGGCGTCGGAATTGGTCGCGTCGGCGCCGAGCCCATAGACCGTCTCGGTGGGGAAGGCGACGAGCTCGCCGGCACGCAGTCGTGCCGCGAGCGCGGGCAGATCGGATGAAGCATGAACGGCGCTGGCCATGGCGCGAGGTTTGACAAGCTCCTAAGCACAACGTCAAGCTGTTGGGGCAGCGACAGTTCCCGAGCCCATGGCCACCCTCCTCGTCTCCCAGCCCAATTTTGAAAGCCACGCCACCCCGACCGGTCACCCCGAACGGCCCGACCGCATCCGGGCGGTAGAGGAGGCGCTGAGCGCCGACCGCTTCGCGCGGCTCGTCCGCCGCGAGGCGCCATCGGGCGACCTGACGCTGGCCGAGCTGGTGCATGACGCCAACTACCTGAGCATCCTCACCCGCGCCCGGCCGGCCGAAGGGATCGGCCAGATCGATGAGGACACCTTCATTTCGTCGCGCTCGCTGGAGGCAGCGTCGACGGCGCTGGGCGGCGGGTTGGCGGCGCTCGAAGCGGTGGCGCTGGGCGAGGTGCGCAACGCCTTCTGTGCCGTGCGACCGCCGGGACACCATGCCGAGATCGACCGGCCGATGGGGTTCTGCCTCGTCAACTCGATCGCCGTGGTGGCGCGCGAGGCGCAGCGCAAGTTCGGGGCCGAGCGGGTGGCGATCGTCGATTTCGACGTCCACCACGGCAACGGCACCGAGGACATCTTCAAGGACGATCCGACGGTGTTTTATGCCTCGAGCCACCAGATGCCGCTCTATCCCGGCACCGGCTCACCAAGCTTCACCGGGGTCGGCAATATCTGCAACGCCGCGCTCGCGGCCGGCAGCGGCGGGGCGGAGATGCGCGCCGTCTATACCGACCGCATCCTGCCGGCGCTCGAGGCGTTCCGGCCGGATTTCCTGCTGGTGTCGGCCGGTTTCGATGCCGACTATCGCGATCCGCTGGCCGGGCTCAACTGGCACCCGGAAGATTTCGCCTGGGTCACCGCCAGGCTCACCGAAGTGGCCGATCGGGTGTGCGAGGGCCGGCTGGTCTCGATGCTGGAGGGGGGCTACGACCGGCACGGGCTCGCCACCGGCGCTGCCGCGCATGTTGAAATGTTGATGGCCGCAAGCTAGCAACAGCTCACACGCGAAGGAACTGCCATGTCCGATTCCCCTGCCACCGCCGACGACATCAGGCTGATGAGCTTCGAGGCGGCGCTGCGCGAGCTCGAGGGCATCGTCGGCAAACTCGAAAGCGGACAGGCGCCGCTGGCCGAGTCGATCGCCATCTACGAGCGCGGCGAGGCGCTCAAGGCGCATTGCGAGGCGCTGCTGAAGCAGGCCGAGATGCGCATCGAGAAGATCACGCTGCGCAACGGCCAGCCGACCGGCACCGAGCCGCTCGACCCGCAATAGGCCTTCACGCCTCGGTGAGTGCGCGACAATGACGCGCGCCATGAGGTGGCGGCTGGCGCTATAAGGCGCCAACGCATCTGGGCAACAAGACATGGCCGACACTTCGTCACCGGCGCTGGCGCGCTTTCGCATCATTCTCTGGACGCTGGTGGTGGTCGCCGCACTCGGCGCCACGGCGCTGTTCATCTTCCGGCCGCCTTCGGCGCCCCTGGGGGTTACCGGCAAGCCATTCACCATGGAATCGACGCTGGGTGGCGAGTTCACCCAGGCGAGCCTCAAGGGCACGCCGAGCCTCGTCTTCTTCGGCTACACCAACTGTCCCGACGTCTGCCCGACCACGCTGGCGGAATCGGTGACCTGGAGGGAGCAGCTCGGGCTCAACCCCGACCAGCTGCGCACCATCTTCGTCACCGTCGACCCCAAGCGCGACACCAGGGACGTGCTGGCCAACTACCTGAGCCCGTTCCCCGGCACCATCGGCCTCGTCGGTACAGACGAGCAGACCACGGCGGTGAAGGCCTCGTTTGGCGCGGCCTCCGAGACTACCGAACCCGGTGCTGACGGCTTCTACCTCGTCAATCACACCGCCTCGGTGTTCCTGATCAACAAGGACGGCAATTTCGAAGGCACCATCGCCTATGGCGAGCCCACCGAGACCGCCGTCGCCAAGATCAAGAAGCTCATCGCCTCGTGAGCGATCGCAGCCGGCTCGACCAGGCGCTGGAGGCGCGCGGCCTGCTTCCCAGCCGAGCTCGGGCGCGTGACGCGATCCTGCGCGGTACGGTGACCGTCAATGGCGTGGTGGCGAGCAAGCCCAACCAGCAGGTGAGTGCAGCCGACCGCATCGCCCTCGACGATCCGGCCGCCGCCTACGTCTCGCGGGCGGCGCTGAAATTGGTGGCCGGGCTCGATGCCGGCGCGATCGACCCGACCGGCAGAGTCTGCCTCGACCTGGGTGCCTCCACCGGCGGCTTCAGCCAGGTGCTGCTGGAGCGTGGGGCATCTCGGGTCTATGCCGTCGATGTCGGGCACGACCAGTTGCACGAACGGCTGAGAGCGGAGCCGCGCGTCATCTCACTCGAAGGCGTCAACGGCCGCGACCTGACGCCGGCCCTGATCCCCGAGCCGATCGCGCTCATCGTTTCCGACGTCAGCTTCGTTTCGATCCTCAAGGTCATCGATCCGGCACTGGCGCTTGCCGCTCCGCACGCCGAGGCGGTGATCCTGATCAAGCCGCAGTTCGAGGTCGGTCGCGACCATATCGGCAAAGGCGGGATCGTCAGCGACGAGCTGGCCATCGCCGAGGCGGTGGAGCGGATCACCGCGCACCTTGCCGCGGCCGGCTGGGAGCGGCGGTTCGCCATCGCCTCGCCGATCGCCGGGGGCGACGGCAATCGCGAAGTCGTTGCCGGGTTCCGCCGCAGCTAGAAGGCGTGCTGGCCGAATAGCTTGGCCATGAAGTGGGTATGCGGCGCCGGCCGCGCCCTGAAGCGGTGGCCGCGGATTTCGCGATCCAGCACCTTGATGCCGCGCCTGGGATCGCGCTCGAACACCAGCCGGGTGTGCGATGAAATGCCGAGCCGTAACTCGGCGCCGCGGTCGAGCCGGCGCCGGTCGGGACCGAAATAATCCTTGGTTTCGATGTAGAGCTGCTCGCCATGGAGCTGATCCGCCAGCCGCTCGGCCAGTTCGTCGCGCCGCGCCGGCAGGCTGATGACGTCGTCGAAGCCGAAGCGGACATAGCGCACCACCGTCTCGGCTGCCCGGTCGGCGGTAAACAGGATGATCGGCGAGTAACAGAGCCGCGAATTCCGTTCGGCGCGAATGGCGGCGATGGTGTCGACCAGTTCCTCATCGCGCATGCGGTAGTCGAGAAAGAAGTAGGTGATCGCGGATCCAGGACGCCCGGCCGTCGTCGTGGCGCCGAGGCCGCAGATCACCTCGCCGAAGCCAAGGTGGTGCGCCGCGGTTTCCAGCGCGAAACTATCGCGAAGGTTGGCGGCCATGACGTAAGCGCGGCAGGACTCGAACATCTGATAACCCTCAGCTGTCTCAGTGCGACCGCTTAGTCATCTCGCGCTTACCCGTATGAATAACCCAGCAAGAGCAATGGCTTACGGCCGATGCCCCACAGCAAGCACCTGGCCGCGAACGCGGTCAATGCGCACTAGCGCGCGGTCCGCGCCGACAATTTTCTCGATCCTAAGCATCCCCCGCAAACTCGTGCGGAGTGACGCGGAGCGGCCTTAGTAACCGATGCCGCCTTCGCGCCCGGTCTGGCCGCGGTGGCGCAGGAAATGGTCGGCCAGCACCACCGCCATCATGGCTTCGCCGATCGGCACGGCGCGGATACCGACGCAGGGGTCGTGCCGGCCCTTGGTGATGACTTCGGTGTTCTCGTTGTGGGTGGTGACCGTCTGGCGCGGCGTGATGATCGACGAAGTCGGCTTGACCGCGAAGCGGCAGACGACCGGATCGCCGTTGGAGATGCCGCCAAGGATGCCACCCGCCTTGTTGGAGGTGAAATACGGCCCGGCATTGCCGGCCCGCATCTCGTCGGCATTCTCGGTGCCGGTGAGTTCGGCCGCCTCGAAGCCGGCGCCGATCTCCACGGCCTTCACCGCGTTGATCGACATCATCGCCGAGGCGAGGTCGGCGCTGAGCTTGCCGTAGATCGGCGCGCCCCACCCAGGCGGCACGCCCTCGGCCACCACCTCGATCACCGCACCCACCGAATTGCCGGCCTTGCGGATACCGTCGAGATAGACTTCCCACTCCTTGGCGGCCACCGGGTCGGCGCAGAAGAACGGGTTGTTGTCCACCTCGGCCCAGTCGAAGCGGGAATAGTCGATCTTGTGCGGGCCGATCTGCACGAGGCTCGCGCGCACCGTGACATTGGGGATCACCAGGCGCGCCACCGCGCCGGCGGCAACGCGCGCCGCGGTTTCGCGCGCCGAAGCACGGCCGGAACCCTTGTAGTCGCGGATGCCGTATTTCTGGTGATAGGTGAAGTCGGCGTGGCCGGGACGGTACTTGTCCTTGATCTCGGAATAATCCTTCGAGCGCTGGTCGGTGTTCTCGATCATCAGCGAGATCGGCGTGCCGGTGGTCTTGAGTTGCCCGTCGCGCTCATCCTCGAAGGCGCCCGAGAGAATGCGTACCTGGTCGTCCTCGCGCCGCTGCGTGGTGAAGCGCGACTGGCCGGGCTTGCGACGATCGAGATCGCGCTGGATCACCTCGGCCGAGATCGGCAATCCCGGCGGGCAGCCATCGACCACCACGCCCAATGCCGGCCCATGGCTTTCGCCCCAGGTGGTGAAACGGAACAGGTGACCGAAGGTATTGAACGACATTGGAAGTCCTCAGCGTGGGAGGACTTCTAGGAAGCTGCCGGATGAAGGTCAATCGGCGCTTCGCCGGAGAGGCTCACGTGCCGAACCGCCTTGCTCAAGACAACACTGCGATAGTTGGTGTGCTGCCACTGCGCATGCTCGATGAAGCGGTAGCCGAGCCGGGTGTACCAGTCGACGAGATGCGTCGCCGGCTCCGCGGTATCGAGCGCCAGTTCCCGCGCGCCGGACGCAGCGGCGCGCGCTTCGACATGCGCAATGAGCCGGCGGCCGAGGCCATTGCCCTGCAGTCCTGGCTCGACCGCGAACTGCCCGAACGAGGCGACGTCCAGACGGTCGTACCAGGGGCTCCCGCTGGTGCGGGACGCATCGCGGAACAGGATGGTGCCGCAGATTACGCCATCGGCGACGGCGACGAAGCACTCGCCAGACGCGATGCGCTTCTCGGTTACCTCGGCACTCTGGTGCGTCGCCCAGAAGCGCAGGTTCATCGCGGCAAGGCGGGCATAGGCGCGGTGCAGCAGTTCGGTCAGCTCGACCGCTGAGTCCGTTTCGAGCCATGGCCGGATCGAAATGTCGTCCATCATCGCTCGCCGGTCGGACGCAGGAATGGTCGCATCACCCGCGCCATGTCGCCGGCCATTTCGAGGCGGCGAATCCATTGCAGCGGATCGTGGTCGTAGCTGTCGGCGGCGGCGCCATACTCGTCGATGGTCCGGTAGCTGAGGCCATGTGCCTCGGCATAGCCGATGCGATGGCCGCGCTGCTCCGCCAATAGCGGCCACTCGACATCGTTGGCGATGCTGTCGACGCGACTATAGGCGACGATATCGGCAGCTGCGGCGCGGTCGATGCGGCGCACGGCGAACAGCAGGTCAGCAGCGCGTCCGGTCAGGAGCTCATAGGCGCGATTGACCGGGGTTTCGGTGTCGCGCAGCCGCCGCGGCACTGCCGCCATTGCCTCGGCGGTGCGGCCGATGATCAGCAGCTGTGCCTCGGGCTGTGCCGACAGCACGTCGCGCATTTCCTGGGGGTCGGCGTCGATCCAGCGCAGCACGTGGTCCATGTCGGAATAGAGCACGCGCTCAGCCTCGCCTTCGAGCGCGAGGGCCACAGCGCTGCGTCGCGCCAGCCCGATGATCGCCTCACCGGTCGGATGCGAGGCGACGCGGGCGCCCAGCGTCTCGCGCAGCACGATGGCGAGGCGTGGGTCGGTGGCTTCGGTCAGGCTCACGGCAAAACCGGAGAACATCCGGCCGAGCGTCGGGGCGGCAGCGCGGATCGGCTCGGCGAGCCGGCCTTCGGGGTCGTGGATGATGGTGGCGAATGCAATCGACATCCGCCCGTTCTCAATCGTCCCAGCTGTGACCGGCCGGGTAGACGACGCTCTTGCCGTCGATGAAATGCACCACCGAATCCTGCGGCGGGAACCAGTTCACCGCGCGCTCGGCCGGAAAATCCTCGATCAGGCGCCGGAGGATACGGAGGATGCCGCCATGCGCCACGATGATGGCCGGGCCCTTGAGGGTGTCGGCGGCGAAGCTCCGCACCCGCTCTGCCACATCCTCATAGCTTTCGCCGGAGGGCGGACGGAAATCCCAGAAGCTGGCATCGCGCTCGCCGGCGATCGCCATCTCGCCTGAGCTCAGCTCGGTATGGAGCCGGCCCTCGTAGATGCCGAACGACACCTCGACGAGGCGCTGATCGAACGCCACCTCAGGCAGCGCGCCGGCGAAGGCCGAGCGGACCCGCTGCATGGTCTCGCGGGTGCGGCCGAGCGGCGAGGCGTGCCAGGTGAAATCGGTCGGGCTGCGGCCGGCACGCTCGAGGATCTGCACCAGGAGCTTGCCGTTGAGATCGGCCTGGCCTCGGCCGATGTCGTTGAGCGGGATATCCTTGCTCCCCTGATACCGCCCCTCGGCGTTCCAGTCGGTTTCGCCGTGACGGATGAAGTAGAGTTCGGGCCAGGTAATGGACATAGGGACGCTCGGAAACGAAAGGGGCCGCCTTGCGGCAGCCCCGGGATAGATCAGGCGGTGGGCGCGGCGGCGTCGGCCTCATCGTCGACATGCATGCCGATGATGTTGAAGCCGCAATCGACATACTGCACCTGGCCGGTGACGCCGGAGGCGAGGTCGCTGAGCAGGTACAGCGCGGCCGAGCCGACCTCTTCCTGGGTGACGTTGCGCTTCAGCGGCGCCGCCTTCTCCTGGAAGTGCAGCATGGTGCGGAGCCCCGAAATACCGGAAGCGGCGAGGGTCTTGATGGCGCCGGCCGAGATGGCGTTGACGCGAATGTTCTGCGGGCCGAGGTCGTGCGCCAGGTAGCGCACCGAGGCCTCGAGCGCGGCCTTGGCGACGCCCATGACGTTGTAGTTCGGCACGTATTTCTCCGCGCCGTAATAGGTCAGGGTCAGGAGCGAACCGCCCGGGTTCAGCATGGCTTCGGCGCGTTTGGCAACGGCAGTGAATGAATAGACCGAGATGTTCATGGTCAGCGCGAAATTTTCCGCGCTGGTGTTGATGTAGCGGCCCTCGAGCTCTTCCTTGTTGGAGAAGCCGATGGCGTGGACGAGGAAATCCATCGTCCCCCACTTGTCCTTCAAGACGCGGAAGGTCTCGTCCATCGCCGCATCGTTCGACACGTCGCACTCGACCAGCGTGGTGACGCCGATCTCGGCGGCGAGCGGCTCGACGCGCTTCTTCAGCGCTTCGCCCTGGTAGGAAAAGGCGATCTCGGCGCCCTGGTCGGCAAGGGCCTTGGCGATGCCCCAGGCGATCGAGCGGTTGTTCGCCACGCCCATGATCAGGCCCTTCTTGCCGGCCATCAGACCTTGCGCCATCGTTGTGCTCCCAGATGGAATGTCTCGTTGGCGCCGCTTGTCGCATAGCGACCGGTAGCGGGCAAGTTCGCCCTTGCGCCAAGCCCACCCGGGACTATCTTCCCCCGCCATGACCACGCTCACGCCCAAAGACATCGTCCGCGCCCTCAAGCCGCTGGTCGGCGATGGCGGCGCGCTGCTCACCGATATCCGGGAAATGACGAGCTACCTCACCGAACCGCGCAAGCGCTTCCACGTGCCGGCGGTGGCGGTGGCGCTGCCGGGGAGCGTCGGCGCGCTGCAGGCGATCTGCCGCTGGGCCAACCAGCATCGGGTGCCGCTGATCCCGCAGAGCGGCAATACCGGCCTGGTCGGCGGCCAGGTGCCGCTCAGCGGCAACGAAGTGATCGTCAACCTTTCCCGCCTCAACCGGGTGCGCGAGGTGAACGCGGCCGCCGGTCACATGACGGTGGAAGCCGGGCTGATCCTCGAGGAGGCGCACAAGGTGGCGGAGGCCGCAGGCGCCATCTTCCCGCTCTGGCTCGCCTCGCAGGGCTCGGCGCGGATCGGGGGCGTCTTGAGCTCCAATGCCGGCGGCGTGCAGGTGCTGGCCTATGGCAACGCGCGCGAGCTGACGCTCGGCGTCGAGGCGGTGCTGGCGGATGGGCGGCTCTACAACGGGCTCAATGCGCTGAAAAAGGACAATACCGGCTACGACCTCAAGGACCTCCTGGTCGGCGCCGAGGGGACGCTCGGGTTCATCACGGCGGCGACGGTCAAGCTGTTCCCGATCCCGGAGGCGCAGGAAACCGCACTGATCAATGTTGGTGATCCCGGCGTAGCATTGCAGCTGTTCTACCTGCTGCGCGAACGCGCCGGCGCGCGGCTCACCGCGTTCGAGCTCATGAACCGTTTCGGGGTCGATCTGCAGCTGAAATACGGCCTGTTGCCGCGCGATCCCACGGCCAGCCTGTCGCCCTGGTATGTGCTCGCCGAAGTGAACCGGATGAAGGGCGGGACGCCCGGCGCGTTGCAGGCGGCGCTCGAAGAAGCACTCGGCAGTGGCCTCGTCGCCGATGCCGTGGTCGCCGAGTCGGAAGCCGACCGCACGCTGATGTGGGCGGCGCGCGAGCAGATGAGCGAAGTGCAATCCAAGGAGGGCGCTTCGATCAAGCACGATGTCTCGGTACCGATCGGCGCCGTGCCGCAACTGATCGCCGAGGGCAGCGCCGCAGTGGAACGGGCGATCCCCGGGGTACGGCCCTGCCCGTTCGGCCACATGGGCGACGGCAATATTCACTTCAATTTCAGCCAGCCTGCCGGCGCCGACCCCAAGGCCTTCATGGCGCGCGAGGCCGACGCCAATGCCGCGGTCTACGAAGTGGTCCGCAAGCTCGGAGGCTCGGTTTCGGCCGAGCACGGCATCGGTCAGCTGAAGTCGGCGCTGCTCAGGGCGGTGAAGGACCCGGTGGCGCTCGAGATGATGCAGGCGATCAAGGCGGCGCTCGACCCCAACGGCATCCTCAACCCGGGCAAACTGCTGTAGAAGCCGGGTTTCGGCCCGCTATGCGATCGGGCATCCGGCGGCCCATGAGCGAGCCGCCGGGTCATCCGATGTCGTCGGGCGCCGCTCAGCGCCTCGGGCACTCGTCGACGAAGCGCCGACCGTGCCGATCCTCGAACACGCACTTTGTGGGCTCGGAGCTTGACCGACCGAGGAGCGTTCCGGCAATGGCGCCGGTGACGGTGCCAACGGTGGCGCCGACCACCGCCCCGCGCACGGTACCCGTGGTCGCGCCGCCGATAAGGCCGCCGGCAGCAGCACCAAACCCGGCCGTCCGTTCAGTGGTGCTGCATGCCGAGACCGCCATGACCAACACAAGAAGCACCGCTGTGCCGAGGATCCGTTTCATGCTTTTGCTCCTTTCACGAGCGTCGCTGGTCGCAGCAAGGGGCTACTGCAGGACCCGAACTGAAGAGATGTTGCGCTGCAGCCGCCTCGGCACGGAGGCGGCGTCGGCATCGATGGTGGTGCAGCCACGCAGCTCGCGCTCCGAGCACAGTTGAACGAAGGCACGGCCGCGAACCCGGACCGAAGCGATGCTGTTGTTCCAGGCGCCCAGCGTCAGCATCGACTTGTCCGCCTCGAGGCAGAAGCTCCGGCCGCGGAAGTTGGGGGCATCGAAGAAGCAGGCCTCTCGCTGCGGGCGGACGATGAAGCCGGGGGCGCCGATCCGCTCGAGATGAGCCTCTGACACCCAGCCGCTGGGACCGTCGTGATTGATCCAGCACCAGCCATCGTCGCAGACATTGATCCGGACCATATCGCCGCGCAGCAGGACGTCGAGGATTGGATAGCGGGTCGCTGGCCCACCGCGAACATTGAGGTTGGAGGTCGTGATGGCGCGACCGGCGCCCGCGCCGTTTTCGGGCACGAGAACACGCCCCTGCTGTGCCAGCGCCGGAACAGCCGACCCCAGCAGAGACAGTGCCAGTACGAGCACGGTGATCCGAGCGAGCTTCACGATGCGATAGTCCTCCCTGTGGAGTTGCGCTGTCGGGGCGGGAACGCTGCCGGTGCTTGCCAGGATGACCCCCGACATCGCCCGGGGTCCTACGCCTTGCCGAGCACGCTCGAACCCTAGCTGCCGCCGTGAGCGTCAGGAATGATGCTCTGTCCCAGTGTCGTGCAGGCAATCCCAGGTCGCCGCCAGGGCGGGATCGCGAGCGTCTGCGGCGTCGAGCCCTTGAAACACGGCGGGCTCCGGAGCGGTCGCTCCGGAGCCCGGTTCTGACAGGTGCCCGCCCCGGTCGGAGCGACATAGGCTAGCTGGCCGGCAGCGTGTTCTTGTAGATCTTGCCGCCCTTCATGATCACCACGAAGCTTGCCGGGTTGGCCACGAGGTTGATGTTGGCGATCGGATCGCCGTCGACCAGCAACAGGTCGGCGAGCGCCCCTTCCTCGACGACACCCAGCCTGCCCGGATAGGGGTTGCGCGGGCCCGTCAGCTGCAGCAGCTCGCCATTGGTGCCGGTCGCCATCGCCAGGGCCTCGGCCGGCGTGTACCAGCGGGTCAGCAGCGTGAGCAGATGCCCCTGCAGTTGCGCCATGGCAGGCGAGAACAGGATGTCGGTGCCGAAGGCGGTCTTGATGCCGTACTTCTTGGCCCAGCCGTAGATGCGGTCGGTCCCGGTAATCACCTGGCGCAGGCGGACGCGGCTGGCTTCGGGCAGCGTGATGCCCTGCTCGAAGCTCTCGTCGAAGGGCTGGGTCGACAGCCAGATGCCTTTCTCGGCCATCGCCTTGGCGTCCGCTTCATCCATCAGGTGGCCGTGCTCGATGACCTTCACCCCGACGGACAGGGCCCGCTCGATTGCCTCAGGGGTATAGGCGTGCACGGCGACGTAGGTGCCCCAGTTGCTCGCAGCCTCCACCGCGGCCGTCAGTTCTTCAGCGGTGAAGGTCGATGCATCGAGCGGGCTGAACGGCGAGGCCACGCCGCCGCCGGCCGTCAGCTTGATCTGCGACGCGCCCAGCATGAGCTGTTCGCGCGCCCGCATGCGCACCTCGTCAGGGCTGTCGGCGATCATCGCCATGCCCAGTTCTTCCATGCGGCTCAGTTCTCCCGGCCGGCGCGGCAACTCCCACTGGTGGCGGAAGTCGCCGTGACCGCTGGTGACGCTGATGATGGCGCCCGACGGATAGATCCGGGGGCCTTCGACAAGCCCCTCATCGATGGCCCGCTTCAGCGAGAAGACGTAGCCGCCCATGTCGCGTACCGTGGTGAAGCCGCGCATCAGGGTGGCCCTCGCCTCGTCCGCCGCCACCAGGGTCGAATATCCGGAGTCGGCATTGAGCCCCTCCTCCGGGGTCTGGCGGATCAGCATGGCGTGCCAGTGCGCATCGATCAGCCCGGGCATCAGGGTGCGGCCGCCGCCCTCGATGACACTGGCTCCGTCGGCGGCAATTGCCTCGGTGGAGATGGCAGCGATCTTGCCGTCCTCGACCAGCACGTTGCTGGGTTCGGTGAGGGCATCGCTCTTGCCATCGAAGACCCGCACGTTCTCAAACAGGATCGGGCCGTTGGCGGTGTCCTGCGCGAGCGCAGGACCAGAACAAAGGACCAGGCTGGCCAGCAGACCGGCCGCTGCCAGCCGACCCCGGACGCTGACGTCCATTGCGCGCTGGAGCGACTTTCGAGCCTTCAGGCTCGTGGGAGTATTCGACGCTTCGTACACTTGCATCTCCGTCGGTTCGTTCGCATGCCGTGGCCGGAATGCAGCGCGGATGGCTTGCATTCCGGCCGATCGTCAGTTTCGGGTAGCGGTGAAGGTGCGGGGTCTCTCACCGCGCACGGTCGGGTGGTAGGTGCAACGCAGGGTGCGGATGCGCGGCGACTGGCCGACGATGACGCGCCCGATGGCGCCGATCAGCCCGCCGTAGTTCCGGCACTCCATCGACGCCCGCTCCCAGGCCCGGCCGCGATTGCAGGAGGCGCGTTGCAGGTCGACGATGATATCGCGTCCGGAGGTGTGCCAGGTCAGGCGACCGTCGCAGGTCACGCCCCCGCCGCGGACCTGGTAGGTGCCGCGACGTTCGAGGCAAAAGGTGAGCCGGTACGGACCATAAAGATTCTGGTTGGCGCGGAAGCACCCGCTGACGGGAACTCCCACGGGATGGTCGGGAACCATGACCAGCGGCGCAACATCCTGGGCGAGCACGGTCGGCGACTGGAGCGCCGCCAGCACCAGGGCGCCGCTGAGCAGCGATTTCATGAAGCGATACATTGGGCACGTTCCTCCTTGTTGAGCTCGTTGGACCAGTGCCCGTCCGCGGACGGGGCGCTCAGTTGCGAGCAAGTGACTGGATGCCGCCATTCTGGTCGATGACACAAAGCGCCTGCCCGGCCGGCAGCTTGACCTCCACCTCGAACGCTGTGCCGTTGGCGGCCGGTCGAGAGGCCGTCGGCAGGACGCCATCGGCTGGCACGCCGAACCGGCTGACGGCTTCGCTGGCGCAGAGCAGTTGCAGATCGGCCGGCGCGGTCAGCGCGCTGGAGCGGATGGTGGCGACAGGCGGCGCCGTCGAGGCACAGGCGGCGGCAAGCAGCAGCGCCGCGCTGCCGATACCCCTCGAAAGAACTGCAGACGGTGCCATGAGGCCTCCTAGACGCCGCGATAGAGGGCCGCGCCGGACATGAGGACGACGACTTTCGCCCCCACGGCGACCCGGGAGTAGAGATCGGTCACGTCATCGTTGTTGAGCCGGATGCAGCCGGACGAGATGTTGAGGCCAATGGACCAGGGCTCGGCCGTCCCGTGGATGCGGTAGATCGTGTCCTTGCCGCCCTCGTAGAGGTACATGGCGCGCGCACCCAATGGGTTGTCGGGGCCGCCGGGCATGCCGTTGGCCCACTGAGCGGCCTTCGGGTCGCGCGCAATCATCTCGGCCGGTGGCGTCCAGGTCGGCCACTCGACCATCCGGCCCACGGCGACGATACCGGCCCAGCCAAAACCGTCGCGTCCAACGCCGATGCCGTAGCGGATCGCCTGAAAGTCGGGCTGCACCAGGTAGAGGAAATGGCGGTCGCCATCGATAATGATGGTGCCGGCGCGCTCAGCCGTCCTGAACGGAACCAGCTGCCGCTTGAACTCCTCCGGCACGGATCCGTAGGCAGCGTAATATTGCTGGGCGCGGCGCGGATCGTAGTCGATCCACTTCTTCCGCTTGGCATCGTAGATCTGCGAGTAGACGGCCTGCGCCTGTGCCGGCGTTCCCAGCAGGCCCGCCGCCAAACCTGCGAGGCCGAGCTCGAGCAGGCGGCGCCGTGTCGTGCCGGCGTTCATTCGAACCACCCGTCCATGCGGTCGCGGTGGGCTGCAAGCCACTCCCGAGCCGCATCCTCCGGGGACTTGCGTTCGACCTGCAGCGCATAGCTCATTCCGGCAAGGTCTTCGGGTTCGAACTGAATCCGGTCCAGGACGTCAGCGACCGCCGGGAGTTCGGAGTTGAGTCTCGTCGCGAAGGCGATCGACAACGAAGACACGTCCCAGGCCGTCCCGGCGCGCGAATGCTGCAGCCAGTTGGCGTCCTCGGCGGGCGCGACGAGCTGCCATGCCGCGGCATCGAACGCAGGCTCGGCCAGCATGACCACATCGTGCAGCACGAACACGTGGTGCGGCGAATAGCAGTAGAACACCATGGGTTGCGCCAGCGCGACACTCGCATCGACCGCCGCCATCGCCAGGTCTTCCGGCATCTGCAGAAGTTGCATGGTCTTGTCGTAACCGGCGCTTCGGGCCCTCACCTGCTCTACCTGGGTCGAAAACCAGGACACATCGCCGATCCAGAGTTCGCCCCGACCATCGTCGTCGCTGTCGAAAGCCGCGGCGATATCGGGGTTGGTCAGGTCCGAGACAGCCTTGATACCGGTTTGGTCGACGGCGGCCCGCGTGGCGCAGATGCCTTGCCTGCCGGTGACCGCGTGCGGGCTGATGGTTACGGCAGCGCCTGCCCGGTCTATGGCGGCGTCGAGGTTTGGCGACCAGAGCTCGGGGTAGACGTCCATATCGCCCTGGACGATCGACGTCAGCAGGCCGACGGAACCGCGCTCGACATAGACCGGGGTGACCCCGGTGCGCTCGGCCAGCACCTGGCCGATGACATAGGCGCTGACCTTGGCCGAAGGCCAGGCGGTCAGACCGATCACCACATCCTGAGCGGCCGCCATCCCCGTCGAGCCGGCAAGCAGCAGGGCCAGCAACGGCAAGCGCACGGACCCAGCGACCACCGATCCGAGGCGCCGCGCCCTTGACCGGTTCGGTTGAGCCGCGCCGATCATGGTGCGACCATCGCGTGACGGCCTGTCGAAATGCCCACTGACAACTGTTCACACCCGCTCTAGCAGCGACGCAACAGGCGCCACCGCGACCGTGTCGGGTAAGCCAGGAAGCAGCGCCGCATCATCCATCGAACGCTACTGTTCGTTGCGAGCGGAAGAGAATAGCCCTCCGTCCCAATCCTGTGCCGTCGGTCCAAGGCGCGGTTACGGCGGCGCCGATCCATGCCGCAGACACGCCAATGGCGCCGTGCGTGGAGCCTCAGCTGCCGCGACAGTTCGTGCGACGGTGTGATGGGGCGGCCGGGAGCTGGCGGCGGGTCACGCCAGCGCAGCCGGGCGGGGATGGGCTCGCCGGTGCGACGGCGCTAGGCGCCGATCCTGATCACTTCTGCCAGATTGGATGCCGCCCCGGCGTGCGGCTTATGGGGATGCGGCGCCGGCACCTGTTCGGAACGTGCCTCGGTGGGGCTGTAGCCGAACTGGTGTTTGAACGCCCGGCTGAACTCGGAGGGATCATCGAAGCCCCGCTCACGGGCGATCGCGTAGACCGGCCGGGTGTCGCTGGCGGCTGAGAGCGCCCGATGCGCATCCAGCAGCCGCGCCGACCGAATATATCGTGCGACCCCACCCAGGGGTTCGAACAAGCGATACAGCGAGCTTCGCGACATGCCGAGATATCGGCAGAGCTCCTTCGTATCGAGGCTCGGCTGGAGCAGGTTGTCGCGAACGAACTGTTTTGCCCGCTCGATCTGCGTGGCCTGGATGGCGGGCATGGCCTGCTCCATCGCAGTTCGGCTGGGCGCGGCGCAGGCGACAACCATGTTGCGGGTGGCGTCGACCAGCATGGGCACCTGGTCCAGATCCAGCAGCGGCAACTGCCGATACAGCGACCTGAGATAGTCCACCAGCAGCCTGCCGGGACCAGGCAGAAGATTGGTGCCGTGCATCCGATCGAGTTCGGATGCGTGGGGATGGCCGAAATCGCGCGGCATCACCAGGAACAGGGCATCGATATCGCTGCTGGAGCCACGGTCAACACGGTGCAGCGCGCGGACCTGACAGACACCGGCCCCGGCGACCGCGCCGCCGGCATCAGCAGCGATAGTGCCGCTGGTGGGAGCAAACAGCGTCCAATGATCGAACCCGTCGGCCCGAAGCAAGCGGTCGTCACGCGCGAAGCCACTGGCCTGCGCCGTCACTCTCGCCAGCACCAGCGCGCCAAGGTTCCATGCCGTTATCCGTCCCAGAAAGCCCAGTTCCCGGCGGCGCCGGGGCTCGATCGAGACGAATGGCACGATCGACTGCCATGCTTCCGTCTGCAATTCCGGCGCAACATCCGCCGTCGTAAAGGCGTGCCGCGGAACATGCGCGGTCAGATTTGTGATCGCATGGTTCATTGCTGCACTCTCGCCGCCCAAGTAGTATTCAGCAATATCAGAATGCACGAGTGTACGCCTCACGGCAAGTGAGGCAACAATCTCCGATTTTTATCTAACCAGCCCGAATGTACACTTTCGTACATTCGAACTGGTGGACTTTGTCTCTTGTGTTTCGTGGCCGTGCGGCGCAATGGTCTGGTTTCATTGTTCGAGCTGCCCACAACCCCGTAGAGGCAGGAGCCTCGAAAACCGGGTCAGTAATCGACGGCATCGCGGGTGATGGGGCAGGTCATGCAGTGACCACCGCCCCGGCCGCGCCCAAGCTCGGCACCGGCGATGGTGATGACCTCGATGCCGGCCTTGCGCAACAGCGTGTTGGCATAGGTGTTGCGGTCATAGGCGAAGACGACGCCGGGCGAGACGCAGACGAGATTGGCGCCCGAATCCCATTGGGTACGCTCACGCGTATAGTCGTTGCCGCCCGTCTCGACGACGCGCAGTTCCTTGAGACCGAGAGCGTCGCGCACGGTCTCGACGAGACCCTTGTCCTTGCTGAGTGCGATGCCGCCCTTGCCGTCGGGTCGGTACGAGAAGCATTCGATCTTGTTGACGATGTCGGGGTAGATCAGCACGCAGTCGCGGTCGGCGAAGGTGAAGACCGTGTCGAGGTGCATGGCGGCCCGCAGCTTGGGCATGGCGGCGATGATCACCCGCTCGACGGCGCCCCGCTCGAACAGTGCCTGAGCCAGCTGCGCGATGGCCTGACGCGAGGTGCGCTCGCTCATGCCGATCAGCACGTTGCCCTTGCCGATGGGCATGACGTCGCCGCCCTCGAGCGTCGACAGCCCCCAATCCCTGGTCGGATCACCCCACCAGACATTCACCTGGCCGGCGAAGTCGGGGTGGAACCGATAGATCGACGACGTAAGGATGGTCTCTTCCTTGCGCGCCGGCCAGTAGAGCGGGTTCAATGTCACCCCGCCATAGATCCAGCAGGTGGTGTCACGCGTGTACAGCGTGTTGGGCAGCGGCGGCAGCAGGTACTCGTTGACGCCGGCGGCATCGCGGACGAGTTCCATCATGCCGCCGCCATGGGCGTCGGGGAACTCGTAGGTCGAGAGGCCGCCGATCAAGGTCTCGGCCAGCTGTCGGTTCGACAGGCCATCGAGGTAGGAACGGACGTCGTCGACGAGGTCCGGGCCAACCTGGTTGGCAGTCACCTGGTTGTCGAGGATCCACTTCCTCGCCTCTGGAAGCGCCACCGTCTCTTCGAGCAGGTTGTGCATCTCGACGACGTCGACGCCGCGATCGCGCAGCTTGTTGATGAAATCGAAGTGGTCGCGCTTGGCGACATCGACCCAGAGCACGTCGTCGAACAGCAGGTCGTCGCAGTTGGAGGGGGTCAGCCGCTGGTGTGCCTTGCCGGGTGCGCAGACCATGACCTTGCGCAACTGGCCGACTTCGGAATGCACGCCGAAGGAGGTTTGCATGATTGAAGTTCCTCGATTTCAGGGGGTGATGATGCCGGTGACCAGGCCGTAGGCTCCGATGGCGGCAGCGACCACGGTGACCGCGAACACCCCCAGTTCAGCCGGTGTGAACAGTCGGGCCTGCTGCTCGCGGCGAGCCCAGACGTAGAGCAGGATGGTGCCGGGAACGAAAAGTACCGCCACCAGAAGCACGTATTTGAGCCCCGCGGCGACGAACATGAACAGGGTGTAGAGCACCGCCAGCCAGGCAATGACCTGATCGCGCAGCCGCTCGCGCGACCCGGCCTCATACCCCTCGCCGCGCCGGGCGATCAGCACGCCGTAGCCGGCAACGAGCAGGTAGGGCAGCAAGGCGGTCACGCTCGTCATATCGAGCATGAAGTTGAACGCATCGCGCGAGAAGTAGGTCGAGACGACGAACAGCGAGACGACGATGTTGGTCAGCCACAGGGCATTTGCCGGAACGCCATTGGCGTTCTGCGCCGCAAACAACTTGGGCATGTCCTTGGACTTGGCGGCGGCGAACATCACCTCGGCGCAGATCAGCGACCAGGCGAGGTATGCCCCAAGCACCGAGACCAGGACGCCGATCGAGATGAAAACGGCGCCCCAGTGCCCGACGACAAGTTCCAGCGCGCCGGCCAGCGAAGGATTGGAGACGCCGGCAATGGCGGCACGCGGCGCGGTGGCGTAGGGAAACAGCGTCACCGCCACCATCAACCCGGTCACCGCCACGAAGCCCAGAATTGTCGCCGAGCCGACATCGGCCCGCTTCCTGGCGAAGCGCGAATAGACGCTGGCACCTTCGATGCCGAGGAACACGAAGACCGTGATCAGCATGGTGTCGCGCACCTGGGCGACCAGGCTCTTTTCCGGCATGCCGACACCGCCGAAGAAGTTCTCGGCGAACTGGTCGAAGTTGAAAAAGACGATGAACAGCAGGATCGCCACGATGATCGGCACGATCTTGGCGATGGTGACGATGGTGTTGATGTAGGTCGCCTGCTCGACGCCGCGCAGGATCATGAAATGGAAGGACCAGATGCCGAGCAACGAGACGACGATCGCGATGATGCTGCTGCCATCGCCGAAGATCTCGGGAAAGAAGCGGCCGAGGGTCGATCCGATCAGCACCCAGTAGAAGACGTTGCCCAGGCAGCTGCCGAGCCAATAGCCGAAGGCCGACAGAAACCCCATATAATCGCCGAAGCCGGCCTTGGCGTAGGCAAAGACGCCCGAGTCGATGTCGGGTCGCCGCTCGGCCAGCGCCTGGAAGACACGGGCGAGCATGTACATGCCCGTGCCGGCGATGAGCCAGGCAATGATGGCGCCGAACGGTCCGGTCGCGGTGGCAAATCGCCCGGGCAGGTTGAATATTCCCGCCCCGACCATCGAACCGACGACCATTGCCGTCAGTGCCGCGAGCGACAGCTTGCCCTTGTTCACGTCAGCCAATGGTAACCCCCTCGAGCCGCTGCGGTTCGGCGCAAGCGGGCTTGCGCGTCAATCCGCGTCATCTGGACAATACCGCCGGGCAGCAGAGCGAGAATGGTTCGGAGTCCCAACGCTGATCGTTTCGTCCCAAGATCGCGGACGGGGGTCGAGCGAGGCGACCGCGCAAACTTCGAGACGAAATCGCAAGCAATGGGACGCCAACCCAATTACTCGGGGACGCCGTTAGAGCTAGGGATGTCGTTGGAACCCAGCGCCGGGAGCAGGCCAGCCACCATGCCCGGCGACGGCCCGTCCGGAGGCCATCATGTCAAGACATCTGACCATTACGGCCATCAGCATCGCCATGATTGCCGGGTGCGGGCTCACGGCATCCGGCGCGTCGATCGGTGTCGGCAACCCCTACCCGGTCAGCAACTACACCTGCGAGGACGGCACGCGACTGGCGGTCCGCCTGCTGGGTGACTGCGCCGCCGTATCGATCAACGATGCGGCGGAGGTGGAGCTGCCGGTCATGGGGCAGGATGGCACGACCTTTTCGAACGGCAGGCAGACGCTGACCATCATCCAGGGGCAGCTGACCTGGGGCGTAGGCAGGGCCGTCCCGTCCGCGTGCAAGGGTGGATGAGCGTCGGCCAACCGGCGGGCGCTCGTCGTCCGGTTTTCTCCTACGGCAGGCATCTGCGAGGTCATGAATGCTGGAGGCGCCGAACTGGTACGCGCGCAAGTACAACTCCGTCGTGGCGCGCTCCCGTGAAACCGACCCCGATGCCGAGTTCCATATTCAACAGATCGGGGCGCGAGCTCATGCGTCGCGCATGGCGACGATCGACTATGCCGACGCCTTTGTCCTCGACCTGCGCGACAAGGGCGGTATCGCCATGTCGGGAGCAATCGGGGACGACGCGCTGACGGCGGTGTTCATCTGGGGTGAAGGCACGACCTTCAACGGACAGGCGAGCCAGATCCCGCAATTGCGGATCCTTGGTCCGGGTACGGAATTCAGGCTCGAGATGCCCGGCAGCTATCGCCTGATGCGGATCGGCCTGCGCGGCTCGACGCTCGATGCGTTGCGCACCGGATTGCCCGAACGGCATCGTCCAGGCTGGCTGACGCCCGGTGTGCACGAGCAGCCTTTCGCTCCCGCCGCCGAACTGGAACTGCAGCACAAATTACTGCGAACGGCAGGATACGCCGAAGCTGCCGCACGACGCGGCCATGACCTCAGCGCCGGCCTGGCGGTCGCGGCAAGCGAGGCCGGTGCGGCGCTCGCTCTCATGCTCTCGGGCGCCGAACAGCCGCCCACGCGGATCCTCACCCCGCGCGACCGACGCGACATCGTTGATGCAACCCTCGCGATACTGGAGGCCAGACCGCAGCTTCCGGTTTCGATCAGCACGGTGTGCACAGTGCTGGGCGTTGGCGAACGCATGCTCGAGCGCGCGTTTCGGGATCGTCTCGGCATGAGTCCACGCGCCTACGAGAGGCAACGGCGGTTGCGGGCAGCCCACGGCCTCATCCTGACGGATGGCGACCGCCTTTCGATCACGCAGATCGCCATGAGTTTCGGTTTCTGGCACCTGGGCCGGTTTGCCGGAGCCTACACCGCGCTGTTCGGGTGCCCGCCCAGTGAAACACGGCGGCGCATCTGGGCGACAACGGCGCCTGACTGATCGAACAAACGCGGCCGCCGGGCGGTCGGCGCAGGCTGGCCAGAAGCGGGGTATGGCTCATCATTTCATCTGTCGGAAAGTGGATAGAGATCGGTCGGCGCGTGGAGGACTGTGGCAGCGCGACCCCATTGACGCGGCACGTTGCGAGGCGACCAGCACGCAGCTGCGTCCATGAGGTCTGCCAGGCAGGCGATCGGCCGGTGACGGGTCGTCGCCGGGGCCTGCCAGCGGAGGACGGCTCTTGTTGTTCGATCTCGCTCCGGTTGCCGCGCAGCCTGCCAGCGACGGGGCTTTCCAGAGCGAGCAGTTGCCATGCTCCATCGAGATGGACACCGCTGCGGTGTCCTCGACCGAGCAGTTCCAGCTGTTCCGCAGCTGGTTTGCCGGCCTCGCCGATGTCGAACCAACCTTGCTGGCGCCCGCGCCATTTCTCGCACGCCAGATGGCGTGGAGTTTCGGGCGATCAACGCTGATTCACCTGAGCACAACCGAGGTGTCGTTTGCCTGGCGGAGTCTGCGAAACCCAACGATGGACGACTGGTGTGTGCACCTGACGCTGCCGCAGATGCAGGATCGCGGCGGCATGAGGAGCGACGCCTTGAGCTTGCGCTCGCTTGCCGATCCCTTCGCGGGACGATCCGAAAGGAGCGACCACCTCGCCCTGTTCGTGCCGCGCAACCTGCCGATGATCCGACCAGATCGGGCAGGCCTTCGGGATGAGGCCAGGCAATTCCTCATGGAGTACCTGACCCTACTGTTTCGTTCGCTCCCCGGCCTGAGGCGCACCGATGTGGGGCATATCGGCGTCGCGACCACCAGCCTGCTCGCCGCATGCCTCGCACCGTCGCGGGATCACACAGCCGAAGCGCAGCGCCCGATCGAGGCGCAATAATGAGCCGGGCCTCGCGGATCATTGGGGAGCACCTGGCAAGTCCGGCGCTGACGCCAAGCCTGATCTGCCGCGAGATCGGTGTTTCCCGCTCCAGGCTGTACCGGATTTTCGAGCCGATCGGGGGTGTTTCGACGCATATCCGCCGCGAGCGCCTGCGAAGGACGCGCGATGCGTTGGAGAACAGCTCCGACCGGCGACCGATTTCCATCATTGCCGAGCAATGGGGCTTTGAGGACCCCTCCGCCTACAGCCGCATGTTCAGGAAGGAGTTCGGCGTCTCGCCCAGCGAAGCGCGTGCCGGCGGTTTGCGCGGTGTGGTGCCAGCGCGATCGACCGACGCATCTACCCTCCGCGATCTGCTGCTCAGCAATTATTAGTCGCCCCCTTTCCGGCGCAAGCGCGAGCGTGTGAAAATCGTCGCGACCCGGCATGACCGGAGCATCCGGAGCGTCGCGGGAACCAGCTTTTCCTGAGGCACCTTTGGGTGCCTTGTTGACGAGACCGGCCGAGCGTCCCATCTGGCGGACATGCTGCTCGACATCGGATTTCTCGACGACGCCACCCGACCTCCGCCGATCAGGCTCGAAGGCCTGACCGAGGCACAACGCGCCCCGGGTCTGCATCTGAAGGAGGTGCACGACCACCTGCGCGGCAACATGAAAACGCTTGCGGTGCTGATCGATCGCGCCGCGGCCGGCGAGGTCGGGGCGAAAGCGGCAACCGACGAGGCCGCCAGCCTCGCCATGGTCGCCAACTATCGGCGCTTCGGGAACCTCTGCGGTCAGCACTGCAACATCGTCAACGTGCACCATTCGATCGAAGACGAAGCGGTGTTCCCGGCCATCGCCGCGCAAGGCGCCGGTTTCAAGGCGATTGCCGACCGGCTGCGGGCCGAGCACGTGGTGGTGCATGAACTGCTGGTCCGGTTGATCGATGCGCTGGGCGAACTGGCGCTGGAGCCCGGCCCGAGCCGTTTCGCCGATACGCTCGAAATCTACCGGGCGCTGGAACGCGTGCTGCTCAGCCACCTCGGCTACGAGGAAGCAGCGATCGGCGACGCGCTGGGCTATTTCGAGCTGTTCTAGCGCGGCTCGCCCCTCGCCAGCCTTGGTGAGCGCGCACGGCGTCGGCCTGTGCTTGGCGTGCCGATTCCCTTGAGCAAAGCGAGGAAAAACCTGCCGTTCTGCGGAAAGCACTGCAGCAGCCGCGCGGGCTGGAATAGGATCGAGGAAGCTCACTTGACATCGCCACATTAAACGTTTCACTAATTGATAACGGAGGGTCGGGGACGTTGAAGCCGTTGTCACAGAGAGCCTACCACGTGCTGTTCGTCGTGCCGGCGCTGCTGCTCAGCGTGGCCATCGTGCTGCTGCCTGCGCTATTGACCTTCGGCGCATCGTTCTCGCGCTGGGATGGCGTGTCGGCGCCCGCCTTCGTCGGGTTCGACAACTTCGAGGCGCTGTTCGCCGACAACGTGTTCTGGGCCGCGATCAGCAACAATATCCAGTGGGCGCTGATCTTTTTGACCATCCCGATGGCCATCGCCCTGGTCGCGGCGTCGCTGCTGCTGAGCCGGCGCAAGTCGGGTGCGGTCTACCAGGTGATCTTCCTGTTGCCTTACGTGCTGGCGCCGGTGGCCAACGCGGTGATCTGGCAGAACATCATCCTGTCGCCGGTTTCGGGCCTGTTGGGCTTCGTTTCCAAGAACTTCATCCCGCTATCGAGCCCGCTGACCGAGCCCTCGACCGCCCTCTATGCGGTGGCCGGCGTCGATATCTGGCACTTCTGGGGCTACCTCACGGTGGTGTTCTTTGCCGCCATGCGGCAGACGCCGGAAGAACAGCTCGAGGCGGCGTTCCTAGAAGGCGCCAATGGCTGGCAGGTGTTCTGGAACGTGACGCTGCCGAACATCCTGCCGACCCTCGGACTGATGCTGGTGCTGGTCACGATCTTCTCGTTCCTCACCTTCGATTACATCTACCTGATCACCCAGGGCGGGCCGGCGCGCGCCACTGAGATGCTCTCGACCTATGCCTACAAGTTCGCCTTCACCAGCTTCCAGGTCGGCAAGGCCGCGGCAGTGGCGCTGGTGATGAGCTTCTTCGGGCTCATCGCATCGATCGTCTATGTGCGGATGAGCCGCGCCAGCCTCGAGGCCTGACATGCAGACCAGCGCATCCCCCGTTTCCCGTACGCTCGCCAACGTCTTCCTGATCGGCGCGGTGCTGGTGGCGCTGCTGCCGCTGGGGCTGGTGGCGCTCAATGCCTTCAAGCCGCATACGGCGATCGTCGCCAACCCGCTGAGCCTGCCTGAGAGCCTCAGCCTCGACAACTTCGTCCGGGCCTGGAACGGCGGCAAGTTCTCGATCGGCATCGTCAACTCGCTGCTGCTCAGCGGCACCACGACGCTGATCACGCTGGCCTGCGCCTCGCTCGCTGCCTTCGCCCTGGCCCGCCGCAAGATCCCCGGCTGGCAGCTGATCACCATCTACTTCCTCTGCGCGACGACGGTGCCGATCCAGCTGTTCCTGTTCCCGCTGTATTTCGTATACGCCAAGCTCGGCATCGTGGGGAATTTCGCCGCGACCGCGCTGATCCTCGCGGCGATCAACCTGCCGATCTCGATCTTCCTGTTGCGCGCCTATGTGCTGTCGATCCCGCACGACGTGGACGACGCCGCCTTCATGGACGGGGCCAACCCGTTCCAGACCTTCCTCCACGTGATCCTGCCGCTGATGCGCCCGGGCCTGATCACCGTGGCGATCATCGTGTTCCTCAATTCCTGGAACGAGTTCCTGATCACCTCGACGTTCCAGAAGGGGCGCTCGAACATCACGATGACGCTGGGCTACCTGTCGATGAACGGCACCTACGCCACCGACCAGGGCGCGCTGATGGCCGGCGCCTTCATCCTGGTGGCGCCGATCATCGTCTTCTTCCTGCTGCTGCAGCGCTTCTTCATCTCCGGCATGACCTCCGGCGCCGTCAAAGGATAGTCCATGAACGTCCGTGTCTCCCCCACCCCGCTCACCGCTGTCGCCGAAAAGACCTATGCCGGCGTCCTCGGCAAGCTGATCGGCGTCTATCTCGGCCGCGCCGTCGAAGGCTGGACCTATGAGGCCATTCGCGACACCTTCGGCGAAGTCGCAGACTACGTGAACCACCGGGTGAACTGGCCGCTGATCGTCCCCGACGACGATATCTCGGGCACCTTCCTGTTCTATCGGGCGCTCGAGGATAACGGCTTTCCTGTCGACATCTCCGCCAAGGCGATCGGCGAAACCTGGCTCAACTACATCGTCGAGGACAAGACGGTGCTGTGGTGGGGCGGCCTCGGCCGCTCCACCGAACACACAGCCCACCTCCGGCTCAAGCACGGCATCGCCGCCCCGGCCAGTGGCTCGATCGCCATGAACGGCAAGGGCATGGCCGAGCAGATCGGCGCCGAGATCTTCATCGACACCTGGGCAATGGCGAACCCGTCCGATCCGGACCGGGCGGCGGCCATGGCGCGCGCTGCCGGGTCGGTGAGCCATGACGGCGTGGCGATCGAGGCGGCGTGCCTACTCGCCGCCATGCAGGCGGCTGCCTATGACGAGCGCGATATCGACAAGCTGCTCGACCTCGGCCTCACGTACTCGCGGAGCAACGAGCTCAATGGCGTCATCGCCGATGTGCGCGAGCAATGCGCGCGGGCAGGCGACGATTGGCGCGCCGTGCGGCACTGGCTGGGTGCCAACCACGGTTATGAGCGCTACCCGGGCAACTGCCCGATGGTGCCCAACCATGCGCTGCTGATCGCCTCGTTCCTGCTCGGCGGCGACGACTTCCAGAAAGGGCTGAAGATCGCCGTCTCCTCGGGCTGGGACACCGATTGCAATGCTGGCAACCTCGGGGCTCTCAACGGCATTCGCCTCGGTCTCGCCGGCCTCGAAACCGGCCCCGACTTCCGCGGGCCGGTGGCGGACCTGATGTATGTGGTGGGCGCCGATGGCGGCGAATGCGTCACCGATGCGGTGATCGAGACCCGCCGCGTGCTGCGCAGCGCCGCGCAGCTACGGGGCGACAGCTACACCGCCCCGGCGAGCCGCTTCGCCTTCGAGTTTCCGGGCTCGGTGCAGGGCTTTGCCCGCTGCCCGCTGCACCAGGGCCGCCAGGCGATCACTCGGGTCGGTAACCTCAACGCTTCGAGCGACGCCAATGGGCTGGAGCTCAGCTTCGAAGGCCTGGCAGCCGGGGTGACCGGCGCGGTTTCGGTGCCCACCTTCATCGATCCCAAGCCGCGCGGCGTGTCGGACACCTCATATTTCGAGGTGATCGCCAGCCCGACGCTCTACGCCACCCAGACCGTCACCGGCACCATTCGCGGTTTCGCAGCGACCAACCCGGCGGTGCGCTTCTTCATCCACTACTTCGACGAGACCGACCAGCTCGCCCGCCTCGATGGCGAGTGGCTCGAGATCAACGCGGGCGACAACCCGGTCACCTTCAAGGTGCCCGATACCGGCGGGCGGCCGATCCACCGGCTGGGCCTCGAACTCTCGGCCGAGCATCGCCTCTCGGGCCGGATCGCCATCATGGCGCTCGACTGGACCGGCGCTCCGGAAAACCTGAGCTTCGGCACCTCGAAAGAGTTGACGCCGCGGCTCACCCCCTGGGACACCACGACATTCTGGACCAAGCAGTTCGTGTCGTCGGCCAAGCACTGGGCGACCGACATCTACAACACCTTCACCCTGTCGCATCCGGACAGCAATGGCGTCATCACCTTCGGTACGCGCGACTGGACCGACTATGCCATCGCCTCCGAGCTGGTGATCGAGCTGCATGAAATGGTGGGGCTGGTGGTGCGGGCGCGCGGCCACCGGCGCTACTATGCCGGCGTCGTGCATGACGGCAAGGCGTCGATCGTCCGTCGTCGGGACGACCAACTCGATATCCTTGCCTCGGTGCCGTTCGCCTTCACTGCGAACAGCCGACAGCTGTTCGAGGTCAGCGCCGTGGGCGAGCGGATCAGCCTCAGGATCGCCGGCCGCGACATCGTCGAGGCCACCGACACCTCCTACGGCTCGGGTGGTGCCGGCTTCCTCATCGAAGGCGGCACCGTGCCGGCGCTCGGCCTCAACGTTCGCCGGATCGGAGACTGAGCATGGCTGGCCTGACGCTACGGTCCGTCCGCAAGAATTTCGGCGAAGCCGAGATCATCAAATCCGTCGATCTCGACGTCGAGCACGGCGAGTTCGTGGTGTTCGTCGGCCCTTCCGGCTGCGGCAAGTCGACCTTGCTGCGCATGCTGGCCGGGCTCGAAAACATCACCGAAGGCAGCATCGCCATCGACGGACGCGACGTCACGGGGATGCTGCCGCTGGAGCGTGGCGTCGCCATGGTGTTCCAGTCCTACGCGCTCTATCCGCATATGAGCGTCGAGGACAATATCGGCTTCGGCCTCAAGATTGCGCATGTGCCCAAGCCGGAACGGCAGCAGCGGGTGCTCGAAGCGGCGCGGGTGCTGCAGCTCGAGCCGTACCTGAAGCGCAAGCCCAAGGCGCTGAGCGGCGGCCAGCGCCAGCGCGTCGCCATCGGCCGGGCCATCGTCAAGAGCCCGAAGATCTTCCTGTTCGACGAGCCCCTCTCCAACCTCGATGCCGAACTGCGCGTGCAGATGCGGCTCGAGATTGCAGCGCTGCACCAGCGGCTGGGCGCCACCATGATCTATGTGACGCATGATCAGGTCGAGGCGATGACGCTGGCCGACAAGATCGTGGTGCTGCGCGCCGGCCGGATCGAGCAGGTGGGGCGTCCGATCGACCTCTACGAGAACCCCGACAACCTGTTCGTTGCCGGCTTCATCGGTTCGCCCAAGATGAACTTCATTCCCGCGACCATCTCGTCGATCGCCCACGGCAAGGCGACGGTGGCGGCGCCCACCCTCGGCGCCGCCGCCCTGACCGTGCCGCTCCGCCGCGATGGCGCGAGGGCCGGCGATGAGGTGACGCTCGGCTTCCGTCCGGAGCATACCGAACTCTCGCCGAATGGCAGTTTTGCCGGCACGGTGCAGGTGGTCGAACAGCTGGGCAGCGTCTCCTACGTCTATGCCCAGGCCGAGGGCGGCGCCCCGGTGACCATCGAACAGCGGCGGTTGAGCGGGCTCCGGCCCGGCGAGGCACTCAAGTTCTCGCTCGAGGCCGAGCGGCTTTTCCTGTTCGACAAGGCCGGCGAACGACTCTAGGACTGGCGGGGGCATGAAATGGGGCGCCCGCCGACCATGAAAAAGTCAGCGACGATCCGCGACGTGGCGCGGGAGGCCAAGGTCTCCATCGCTGCGGTGTCCTACGCGCTCAATGGCGGCGGCACGATCGGCGAGGAAGTCCGGGCTCGGGTGCGCGAGGTGGCGCAGCAGCTCGGTTATCGCCCGAACCGCTCGGCGCAGGCGGTGCGCACCGGCAAGAGCATGACGCTGGGCCTCGTGGTGCCCGACCTCAACAACCCCTACTACCCGGCGCTGGCGCAGAGCTTCGAGCGCGCCGCCCGACAGGCCGGCTACACGGTGGTGCTGATCGACACCTCGGGCCATGTCGAAGAGGAAGTGCAGGGCATCCGCCACCTCGAGCAGCACGGCGTCGAGGGGATCGTCTGGTGCCAGACGGCGGGGCCCGACGAGGTCGAAAGCTCGGACTATTCGGTGCCGATCGTGGTCATCGGCACGCCCAGCCTCAACGTCGACAACGTCACCACCAAGGACTACGAGGGCGGCCAGTTGCTGGGGCGGCACCTCCTGGAGATGGGGCACCGCCGCATCGGCATGCTGACCGCCGCCAGCGTATTGCCCAGCAAGGACGACCGCCGCCTCGGCTTCATCGCTGCCCTCGAGGGGCAGGCTACGGTGATGTGGGAGGAAAAGGCGCCGTTCGCCATCGACCTGCCCGAGCGCATCCGCGCCGCGCTGGAACGCCGGGACGTCAGCGCGGTGATGTGCGGCAACGACCTGATTGCGGTCGGCGTGCTGCGCGCCGCCCGCCAGCTCGGCATCGCCGTGCCGGCGGAACTCTCGGTGGTCGGCTTCGACGACATCCCCTGGGCCGCGATCGTCGAGCCGGAACTGACCACGGTGCGCCAGCCGGTCGCGGAAATGGCGGCGGTGGCGCTGACCCTGCTGCTCGACCGAATAGCCGAGCCGACCCGCGCCGTGCGCCACTTCAAGGTCGGGGTCGAACTGATGAAGCGCCAGAGCGTCGCCGAGGCGCCGGTGTCCTGGGGCTGGCGCAAGATCGGGCGGAGTTAGCTGGTCTAGCGTTCCTCCGGTGCGGGCTGACCCCCCACCCTTGATCCCTCCCCCTAAGAAGGGGGCGGGAGACGCTGGCCTCGATATCCATGAGGGGGTCTCCCTCCCCATGTTTAGGGAGAGGGGACAGGGGTGGGGGTCAGCCCGCGCCCGGCTTAGCCGTGCAACTCAACACCCCATCGAAGGCAGCCAGTATTTCTTGCCTGCCGCGGCGCGCTTCTTGTCCATGCGGTCGAGCAGGGCGCAGCCCTTGAGCGCCACGTCGATGGCCTTGGCGTGCCCGGCGCCGTGGCTGAACTCGGCATTGGTGATGACATTGTCGGCCACCGAACACACCGAACCGCCGCGGAAGCCGTAGAGCGCAGCCAGCGTGACGACGGCCGCCGACTCGCGGTCGCCATTGAGCACTCCTGCGCGGTTGTAGGTCGCCAGCATCTCGATGTTCCACGGCTGCAGGTAGCCGCCGACACCTGGCCGGCCGACGCCGGCGAAGTCGCTGTCGACCGACAGGGTGACGCCGACATGATAGTCGGCGTTGAGCTCATCGGCCGCCTGCGCCATGGCCGCCACCACCTCGTAGTGGCTGGTGGCCGGGAAGGCGCGGTCGATATAGGCGCGGGTCATACCCTCTTCACGGACCACACCCGAGGAAACGACGATGTCACCCGGCTTCACATCGGTACCGATGCCGCCGGAGCCGCCGACGCGCAGATAGGTGTGAGCCTTGGAAAACTCCATGAAATCGTAGAGCAGCAATTCGGCCTCAGACGAGCCGCTGCCGCCGGACACCACGGTGATCCTCGCGCCTTCATAGGTGCCCGAAATCGAGGTGAACATGCCGGACTCGCCGATCAGTTCCGCCCCTTCGAGATACTGTCCGATATGGGCAGTGGGGTCGCCGGAATAGGCGATCAGCGGATCGCGCACCGTCACCAGCACGAAGTCACCGACCTTGTCGGGGTCGATGCGGGTCATCGCCGGCCGTCCCTCGACCATCAGGCCGCGATGCGGGACGTTGTTCCAGTAAGCGTAGCGCTCGTGGATCTGCTTCAGGGCGGCGCGGCGCGCCACCTCATCGCGGGACATTGGGATAACTCCGATCGCTAGTGTGCGGCGTGGACGAGGAAACCATCGGCGACGATGGTCCCTTTCTCCACGATGAAGCCGGCGCTGCCGCTGGTAAAGGTCGTGTCGGTCGCCTCGCCGGCGGGCCGGCCGTCGACCACCAGACTCAGCCGGTCGCCTGATACGGTCAGCTTGAGATCGCGCTTGCCTTCGGCGCCGATCTCTACCGGAACGCGCGACAGCACCTCAACCTCATCGTCATAACGCCTTATGATCAGTGCCTCGCGGCCGCGCAGCATGCCGGCATAATAGCGGCGATGACCGCGAGCCCGTGCCACGAGGCCGGCGCCATCATTGATCGAATAGTCGAGCGAACTGGCGACCGAGTAACTGTCCCAGTCGCGGCTGCCGGTGGTGGCGACACCGTTCTCATAGGGGTGCGAGAAGCACAGCGTGTACTTGAAGTCCGGCGCAAAGTGCCTGGCGGAGCTGACCCAGGCGCGGGTCCAGAACGGGGTGAGGTTCCAGATCGATTTGACCAGCATGCCCCTGGTTTCAAAGGCGGCTGGCGCACCCGACCAGTCGACCGATTTCACCGTCACGCTGCCGTCGAACCGGCCATCCGCGCCGAACTCGATGCCCAGCCGGTAGAGCGGCAGCCCATTGGTATCGGGCACCAGCCAGGTGAGCGTCCCGGCATCCGACCATTCGCCCTCGATGCGCTGGATGGCATCGTCGCGGTCGTAGATCAGGGCGTAGAGACGCGCCTTGACCCCTGCCGGCCGGTCGATGACCGCGGTCACCGTCTGCCCCGGATAGAGCGTCGGGCTCGCCACCATGGCAAAGCTCGACTGTGCTGCGAACGGCTCGACGAAGACCGGCGTCGACACCGACCCAGTGACGCCGAGCGACAGGCCACTGAGCTCGACCACCAGCCCCGACCCGGCATTGCCGAGCCGCAGCGCCGCCTGGCGGCCGACGTGACGGGGACAGAGGGCGAAGCCCTGCGTCGCACCGGGATAGTCGAAGCCGTATTTCGGACGGGCGGCCGGAGCCGGCTCATCGTTGAGCGCATTGGCCGCGGCGACGATGCCACGGGTCTGCTGCACCGCGTCGGTGATGCCGGCAGCGCCGTCGGCGGTGACCACATACATGAAGTCACTGACCGGGCCGCGCAGGTCGGGGCCCTGGTCGAGCGCCGCAAGCCCGAGCCGGATGCCGTTGAGGCAGCCGACATTGCCGGCGTTGCAGTCGGTATCCCAACCGGCGGTGGTGGCGATCTTCAACGAGCGGCCGAAATCGTCGCCGGCCATCATCAGCGCCATCAGCACGATGGCGTGATTGGGGACCATATGGCACGGCCCGTCATAGTGATCGTAGCCGTGGTGGCCGGCAATCCAGGCGCGCACCTGGTGCCAGTCATCGGTCTTGGCGCACTGGTTGCGGAGCTGGTCGACGACGCTGAGCAGCTGGTTGTTGCCGACATATCCGAGGCCGGCGTCGAGCAGCTTGTCGACGCTCCGCTCCGAAAACGCCATCGCTTCCATAGTGCCGAGCAGCACCGCCGCATCGAGCGCAATGCCGTCATGACTGACGGACGCGGCGGCGCGCACCATCTGGGCCGCCCGATCCGGATCGTTGGGATTGGCCAGCGCAAAGGCGTCCATGAAGATCTGGGCGCCGATCTGCGCCGGGATCCATGGACCGTTGAGCTGGTGCGAGCCGGTCAGCGGCGCCTTGATGCCGTTCTTCAGGTGCAGGAACGCCGTGTGCTCGGTGGAGCGCCCGAGGCCGCCCCACCACAGGATGGTCTTTTCCTCGATGATGTAGTTGAGCCAGGTCTTGCCGACGGTGTGCGGATCGAGGTGCCTGGGATAGCCATTGTCCTCGAGCGCCCGGAAGAAGGCGAAGGTGCCCGAAATGTCGTCGTCAGGCAGCATGATCGGCAGGTTCATCTTGCCGTTGACGAAGTAATCCACCTCGCCATGCGTCTCCATGATCCGCTCGTACGACCAGCCTTCGACTGGGCGGCCGTGGTAGACGCCGAGAATCTTGCCCAGGACGCCGGCGTAGATCTTCTCTTCGGTCGCGCGGTCCATGGCTTACTCCAGCACCAGCGTCATCACCAGGTCGAGGAACCGCCGATAGTCGGCGCTCGAGGCGACCTCGATTTCCGGCAGGTGGGCCCAGCCGTGATGATGGCGGAAGTCGGCGACGGTCTGCCCCAGGGTCAGCTCCCCCTTGGTCTCAACCCCGACCCGCGCCCGGGTGGTGCCGATCAGGCTCTCGTCGATCACCGCCGCCACGGCCATTGAGTCGATCAGCACGCAGTAGGATTCGAACCCTCGGCCCTGGACGAAGCGCACCATCTTCTCGACGATGTTGGCTTCCGGACGGGGCGAGGCCTTGAGCGTCGCCAGCTGCGCCTCGGTGAAGTTGATGTCGAAATGGGTCGCGACATCGAGGCCGACGGCCCGCACCGGCACGCCGGATTCGAATACCAGCCGCGCCGCCTCGGGATCGACGAAGACGTTCCACTCGCTCTGCGGCGTGTCGCCGGTGGCGTTGGCAAAGGCGTATTTGTTGAGGCCGAAGGAGCCGGCGATGGAGACGACCTCCTTGACCAGCGGCACGATGTCCGGCTCCTTCATGAAGGCCATGGCGAGGTTGGTCAGCGGCCCCAGGGTAATGACCGTCACCTCGCCGGGGTTGGCGCGCACCATGTCGATGATCTGATCGACGCCGTGCTTGTCGCTCGGCTTGGTTCTGGGCTCAGGCAGGTGGGTTTCGGCCTGGCCATCGGAGCCGTGCGAGAACGGATCCTTGGCCAGCGGGCGGGCCAGGGGCTTGCCCATGCCGCGCGCCACCGGAATGTCGGTGCGCTGGAGCAGTTCGACGGTCTTCAGCGCATTTCGGGTGGTCACCTCGATCGGGTAGTTGCCGGCGACCGAGGAGATGCCGAGCAGCTCTACCGCGCTGGATTTGATCGCGAGGATAATGGCGAGGGTGTCGTCCATCCCCGGGTCGGTATCGATCAGGATCTTCTTCATGCGGTCTGCTCCAGGGTCGTCATGAGTTCGGCGACGAGGGCCGCAGCCGTCGCGCGCGTGGTGGCGGCTCCCGCTTCGGGGGGCCCGTATTGTGAAATGGCGAGGCGCGCCGCGACGGTGCCCATGGCGCCGGCCCGCACCGGGTCGAGGCCCTGCGCCAGCCCGACGAGGGCCGCGCCGCCATAGGCGTTGCCGCCGCCGGTGACATCGATGGGCGCCACCGGCAGGCTCGGCACGAAGCGGACTGCACCGGCGGTGATGACGAAGCTGCCGCGGGCCCCGGCCCTGAGGAACACGGTTCGGGTGCCGATGGCGCGAAGGCGAGCGATCAGCGTTGCTTCGTCGGCGGCGCCATAGATCAGCGCTGCCTCGTCGAGATTGATCGACAGCGCATCGACCGCACGGGCCAGCTCCTCGATGCGACCGAGGTTCCCAGGCAGGCAGGCGTCGAGCGCGATCTCCCACATGGTGAGGGGGCGATGCGCGGCGATCAGCGGCAGGGTGTCGGCCCAGAACGTCGGGTCGAGGTTGCGGAAGATGAACAGGCTGCGGGCCCCCGCGATCACCCTGGCGATGTCAGCGGCCGTCGGCTCGATGCGGCGGAAGTGATCGGCGCCATAGACCGGCGCCTCGGTGCGGGTGCGCTCGTCGAGATAGCGCATGATGTTGCGCGGCGCGTGGTCGTCGGCAAAGCGCAACCCACGGGTGGTCAGGCCATTGCGATCGAGCCAGGGGCCAAAGGTCTGCGGCAGGTCGCGGCCGGTGCCGGTGACCAGCACTGCAGCGTCGCCGAACAGCGCCGCCCCGGCCAGCGCGTAAAGGCCCGCGCCACCGGGGATGTCGTCGCGGCGGCTGCCGTCGGCATAGACGATATTGTCCATGAGCACGGCGCCGACGATGATGTCGGCAGCTTCAGCCATGGCACTTCACGAAGAACTGGCGCTGCCGCGGCCCGTCGAACTCGTTGAAGAAGATGCCCTGCGAGTGGCCGAGCAGCGGCGCCCCATCGACGATGATCAGGGTCAGGCTGACCCCGACCAGTACCGATTTCACATGCCCGGCAGCATCCTGCGGAGTGTCGAACTGGTGCTTGAAGTCGATGCGGGTCGGCACCAGCCGGTTGATATCGTCATGCACGTCCTCGAGCCCCTTGGGATCCCAGAACGAGCTGATCGACAGGCCCGCCGTGGTGTGCGGAACGAACACCACGCACAAGCCGTCCTTGATACCGGAAGCGGCCACGGCGTCGCGCACGGTGGCGGTGATCTCGTAGGCAGCGTTCGCCACGGTCGAGAGCTTATGGTTGGAAAGGCTCATTTGCCCGGCTCCCAGATGGCGCTCTGCTGCACGGTGGCGGCAGTCATGCTGTCGTCCCACGGCGCCTTGCCGCCACGGCCATACTCGGCGCCGTCCAGCGCACTGAGATGGGCGGCCAGCAAGGCCGGGGCGACGCTGGTGACGAGCGGCGACCAGCGCTCGGCGGTCGGCGGCACGGGGAGGACGGCATGGCCAAGCTTTTGCGCGGCAGCGGCTGCCTCGCCGCCGCCGACCAGCACCAGGCTGCGCCCGAGCTTGTGCATGTAGGCGATCAGCTCGACCGCCCGGCTCTGCGTGGGGCTGCCTTCGGGGACAACCAGGATGGTTGCAATCTCGGTCGGCGCCTTGTCGAAATAGTTGAGGTGGGTCCACTCCTCGAGGTCGCGCGCCAGCGCATGGCGGCCCGCCGCTTCGAGCAGCTTGGCAGCGCCATACTCGGCGACCGCATAGTTGGGGCCACCGCCGACAAATTCGATCAGCGTCCGGCCGGAGATTGCGGCTGCGATCTGCTGGGTCGGCGCATCGAGCGAGGCGACCAGCGTCTCCAGCGTGCCCAGCAAGGCCTTGAGCTGCCCACGCAGGGCCTGCGCCTGATCCATGGTTATTGCCAGCTTCACTTCACCGAAGCGAATGGCGAGCAGTTGCAGGCCAAGGACAGCAAACAGATACGGCCCGACGCCCGGTGCATTCGGCAGGTCCGGCACCGGCAGGAGCAGCTTGCGATCGGCAATGCCTGCCAATCGACCGGCCTCGTTCCTGGTGACGGCCAGCACCCTGGCGCCGGCGCCGCGCCACAGCGTTGCTGCTTCGGCGACCCGGGCGGCGCCGCCGGAATTGGAGAGCGCGATGAGCAGCGTGTTCTCCAGCTCGCGGCGCGGAAACTGCTGCGACTGGTAGCGCCCCGCCTCGAGCGGCGTGCGCACTTCGGCGGCAACCGCTGCGTCGACCCAGAAGGCCAGCTCGGCGGCCTTGGCGGCGAACCAGGAATCGCCGCTGCCGGTGAGCGCGACGCGCCGGGTGCGATAGATATCGGGAGTTTCGACGGCGAGCCGGGCATTCAGCTCCAGCGCGTCAAAACCCTTGAGCAGTGCGCCGGGCGTGGCGAACACCTGCTCGCGCATCGGATTGGACAGTTCCACAACAGACCTCTTGATCAAGAGCCTCCCGGCGCCGCGCGCCGGGAGGGGACGCGGACGAACCGGGGAGGTTGGTCGTCCGCGTCGGAGCCAAGCCAACTAGAGGGACGGCTTGGGAAGTTCCTGCACCAGGCCCTGCGCCTTCTCGTCGGCGTAGGTGGTGTCGGCCTTCTTGAGCATGTCGGCGACGCTCATCTTGTCGAGCCAGACGCTCTCGATGTCTTCGAACATCACCTGGCTGGTGGCCGGCGGGAAGAAGGTGCCGATCTTGAAGCCGAAGGTGCCCTTGTCGACGGCCGCGGTCATGTCGGCCATGGCTTCGAGGAAGGACTTGGTGAGACCGGTCGCCGCGGGATCGGTCGGGAACTGCTTGAGCGGGATACCCCAGTAGCCCGGCCAGACCTTGGCCATCTCGGCGGCGAACTCCGCCGAGAAGATCCGGTCGAGCACCAGGGCGGCGCCGTCCTTCACCTTGGAGTTGGCGTTGATCGAGAGGGTGAAGGCGACGCCCATGTCGTAGATCGGGTAGGGCTGGCTGGCGTCGAGCTGCGGGATCGGTGCGAAGGCGAAATCACCGGCCGTGGCGTCCTTGAAGTAGTTGGTGGCCCACTGGAAGCCGATCGAGGGGGCGAAGAAGAAGGGCGACTTCTTCTGGCTCACCAGCGAGATCGACTCGTCGAAGTTGAGCGAGAAATAGTCCTTGCCGCCGAGGTAGCCCGCCTTGAACCAGCGCGCCGACTCCTCGATCGCCTTCTGCATTTCGGGCGAGTCCCAGCCCTTGCCGGTCGACAGGATGTCGTGGAATTTGGCCGGCCCGACGATGTTGTTGATGAAGATCGAGGCGTAGTTCTCGTTGACCGGCTGCCAGCCCTTGTTGCCGGTGACCGAAGCATAGAGCCCTTCGGCCTGGGCGGCCTTCATGACGGTCTCGACTTCCTCGAGGGTCTTGGGCACGGCCCAGCCTTTTTCCTCGAGCAGCGCCTTGTTGTAGAACATGCCATCCGAGATCAGCGACGGCGGCATGCAGTAGAGGTGCCCCAGCTGCTGGCAGGTATCGAGCACCGGCTTCAGCAGCTTGTCGTTCCAGCCGAACTTTTCGGCATAGCCCTCGAGCGGCTCGAGCACGCCGGCCTTGGCGAGGGGGGCGATATAGGATGGACCCGAGGTGTAGACGAGGTCCGGCCCCTCGCCGGCCAGCACCGAGACGCGGACGTTGTTGTCCACGTCGTTGTTGTAGTCCATCTGCAGTTCGTACTGGTCCTGGCTGGCATTGAAGGGCTCGACCAGCACCTTCTGAAAGGCTTCCTGCAGGTTGGGCGGCGCGCCCCAGAACCACAGCGTGACCGGCTCCCTGGCCAGGGCGTTGGACGATACAGCGATCAGAACAGACGCTGCGGCGACGGCGACTTTCCACATGACGTATTCCCCTGTTGATGCCGGCGAACCGGCACTCTCCCAAGACCTCGCCACGATCCCCGCTTGAGGTCCTTCGCGACATTAGTTAAACGTTTCATGTCGACCGTCAAGCGGGAATCGAACTGACCGCCTTCGGGTCGGAAGAGGAGGTCTCTGGTGGGAAAGCTCGTCATCCAGCAGTCGTGGATCAACGATTCGGAGTTCATCGGCTATTTCGTCGCGGCGACTGAAGGCTTCTATCGAGCCGCGGGACTCGAGGTGCTGCAGCTTCCTGGACATGCCGGCCTGACGCCGGAACTGAAGCTGCTCGACGGGACCGCCGACATCGCATTATGCGCGCCGGAATCGGTGGCTGCGACGATCCGCGATACCGGCGCCCCACTTTGCGTCATCGGGGCGCAATTCCAGAAGAGCCCGCTGGGTATCGTGAGCCGCGCCGATGATCCGGTGCACAACCTCGGTGAACTGAGGGGCCGCACGCTTTCGGTGCCCGAGATGAACCGGGCGATGGTCGAGGAGCTGTTGGCGCATGCCGGGCTCGAAGCCGGCGCGGTGGCGATCGTTCCCTATACGCATGACCCGCAGCCGCTGATCGATCGGCAGATCGCCGGGCTGGTCGATTTCATCGTCGATCCGCAGTACCGGCTGCGGCTCGCCGGGGTCGAACCGCATGCCATGCTGCTGTTCGACCATGGCGCGCCACTGCCCAACAACCTAGCGGTGGTGACAGAAGCAACCTTCAAGACGCGCCGCCGGGACCTCGTCGACTGGCTGCTGGCGTCGCGGCAGGGCTGGCGGGAAAACTACCTCGATCCGGCCTTCTATCCGGCCCGGCTGCGCGGCAACCCACTGGTCGAGAGCCGGACGCTCGCCCACGAGATCTACGCCAATGCCGCGTTTCAGCCGCTGGTCGAGACACCAGGCGGCATCATGTCGATCAGCGACGGGCTGATCGATGGCGTGGTGGCCTATCTCGAACGCGTCGGGCTACCGATACAACGAGGCCTGTTCACGCCGCTGGTGTGACCCCGCTCGCACCTGCGTCGGCGGGCGTGGGGCCATCTAGAACAAGTCCAGCTGCCCGCCGCCGGCCGCCGCCTTCTTCTTCGGCTTCGCGGCCGCGGCTTCGGCTTCCGCCTGCTCCGGGGTGATCGGCCTGATCAGTTCCGGGCCATCGGCGTCGGCGCGGCCGACCGCCTTGCTCACCGGATGGTATTTCAGCGAGCCCGGCGGCAGCGGCAGGGCCAGCTGCGTGGCCGCCTTGACGTCGAAATCGCGGGTGTTGAGCCACATGTCGACGGCGTCACCGGTCAGCATGGCCGGCATCCGGTCATAGACCGAGCTGATCTCGAGGTTGGGTTCGACCGTGACGATGCAGGCGGTATCCACCTCTTCGCCATCGGGACCCGACCAGGTCGAATAGAGCCCGGCGAACACCATGGGGGAATCGTCCTCCATGGTGATGTAGTAGGGCTGGCGCTTGCCGTCCGGCCCCTTCATCCACTCGTAGTAGCCCGAGGCCGGCACGATGCAGCGCGAGTGGCGCACCGCGTCTCGGAAGGACGGCTTTTCCGCCATGCTCTCGGCCCGGGCGTTGATCAGCAGCGAAAACTCGCGCGGATCCTTGACCCAGCCGGGCACGAACCCCCAACGCACCAGCTGGATGGTGCGGCGCCCCGACTGCTCCCACACCACGGCGATGGGCTGGGTCGGGGTGATGTTGTAGCGCGGCGGAAAATCGATCTGGTTGAGCAGGTTGAACAGCTCGACCATCATCTCGGGCGGCAGAGTCGTCGCGTAGCGACCGCACATTTTGAGCTCCTTGATACCGTCTAGTTAGGCACTTGCCGCGACGAGGACAAACCACAATCATCGGCTTATGCCCGAGTCCCGCCAGCCACCCAATGCCGCCAGCGTCGCGTTGATCGATCGCGACAAGGTGCTGCTGATCCAGCGGGCCCGGAAACCGTATTTCGGCATGTGGAGCCTGCCGGGCGGGCGGCTCGAGCCGGGCGAGTCGCCGGAGCAGGCGGCCGAACGCGAGATCAAGGAGGAGGTCGGCCTCAGCGTCTGGCGGCTGCATCCAATCCGGCGGATGCTTCTGGGCGATGGCCAGTTCGTGCTGCAGGTCTATGCCACCGAAGCGTTCGAGGGCGAGATCGTTGCTTCCGACGAGGTCAGCGCCTGGCGCTGGGTACGGCTCGACGAGATCGGCGGCATGCACACCACGCCCGATCTTGGCGAGGTGGTGGCCGGCGCCTTCCGGGTTTTCGATCGCAGTTGAGGCTGCGGGGCGTTTGTCTTAAGGATCAAGCCATGCGCCTCCGCCCGCTTCGCATCGCTCTTGTTGCCCTGCTGCTGGCGGTGGCTCCTGCACGCGCCATCGATCCCCCCTACCAGGCGGAGATGGAGCGGCTTTCCGAGATTCTGGGGAGCCTGTATTTCCTCAATCCGCTGTGCAAGCCGAGCGCCGGCTCCGACTGGCGCGGTGAGATGGCTGACCTGATCGCCCTCGACGAACCCGACGACGACCGCAGGCAGCGGCTGACCGGCGCCTTCAACGCCGGCTACGAGGCCTATGCGCGACTTTATCGGGTGTGCACGGTGTCGGCCGAGCAGGCGATGTCGCGACTCCTCGTCGAGGCGGAGAAAACCGCCCGCGACATCCACTCGCGCTACGCCGAGTAGGTCGCCCCCTGGCGAATCCGGCGCCGGGTTAACAATAATTGCAGAGTGCATATTAACCTTTTGGAGACGGATAGGGCGCGCCGGCCGTCCGACCGTGCTACGGCCGTAGTCATGAAACTCCTGAAGACCCTCAAGGGCGACAACGGCAGCATCGAGCGTCTCGCCGAGGCGGAGCGCGAAGAGCGCCAGGTGGCGCTTGAGTATATCGCCGAGGCCTGGAACTCGGCCGAGGACGACGGCATCGCTACCCAGGCGCTGGCGCATGCCTCGCTGTTCGCCGCGATCACCTCGCTGGTCGAGCACCATGGAGAGACGGCGATCGCCGAACTGATCGCCACACTGCCCGACCGCATCCAGGCCGGCGAATACAGCCTCAGCCGCTCGCTGCAGTAGTGCACTTCGGGAGTTGCTCCCATCTCACAAGCACCACCGCCGTCATTCCCGCGAAGGCGGGAAACTAGTGGGATGCTGCGCCATCCGCAGCAGCTGAGGGATCGCACTGGGTCCCCGCCTTCGCGGGGATGACGCCGGCGGGAGCGGCAAGGAGCGATGCGTGCACAACGATCACGCTCCCCGGCCCTGCGACACGCCCGCCTACAGCGCTTCCAGAAACCGCATCGGCTGGCCGATGCTCGGAGTCACAAGTTCGCCCTGCCACATCACTGTGTTGCCGCGCACGATCGTGCCGACCGGCCAGCCGGTGACCGTCACGCCGTCGTAGGGGGTCCAGCCGGCGCGGCTCTTCACCCAGGCGTCGGTGATGGTTTCGCGCCGCTTCAGATCCACCACCGTCAGGTCGGCATCGTAACCGACAGCGATGCGGCCCTTGTTGGCGATGCCGAACAGCCGGTTCGGCCCGTGGCTCGACATATCGACGAAACGCTCGAGGCTCATCCGCCCGGCGTTGATGTGGTCGAGCATGATCGGCACCAGCGTCTGCACCCCGGTCATCCCCGAATGCGACTGCGGGTAGGGATGATCCTTTTCCTCGCGCGTATGCGGGGCGTGATCGGAGCCGAGCACATCGGCGACACCGTTATGGACGCCGGCCCAGATGCCCTCGCGATGCGCCTTGTCGCGCACCGGCGGGTTCATTTGCGCATAGGTGCCGAGACGAGTGTAGGCCGTCTCGTCGAGTGTCAGGTGGTGCGGCGTCACCTCGACGCTCGCCACATCCTTGTGCGCGGCCAGGAACACCATCTCCTCGGCAGTAGAGATGTGGAGGATGTGGACGCGCTTGCCGGTCTTCCTCGCCAAAGCCACCAGCCTGCGGGTCGAGAGCATCGCGGCTTCGGGGTCGCGCCACACCGGGTGCGAGGAGGGATCGCCCGGCACGCGCAGGGGTTTGCGCTCTTCGAGCCGGTATTCGTCCTCGGAGTGGAAGGCGGCGCGACGGGAAATCGCGTTAAGGATCGCCTCGACGCCGTCATCGTCGGGCACCAGCAGCGAGCCGGTGGAGCTTCCCATGAACACCTTCACGCCAGCGCAGCCGGGCAGGCGTTCGAGCTCGGGCAGTTGCGCCACGTTGTCGTGCGTGCCGCCGATATAGAAGGCGAAATCGCAGTGCATGCGGCGGGTGCCGAGCCGGATCTTTTCCTCGAAGGTTTCGCGCGTCGTGGTCAGCGGGTTGGTGTTGGGCATCTCGAACACCCCGGTGACGCCGCCCATCACCGCCGACAGCGAGCCCGATTCGAGATCTTCCTTGTGGGTGAGACCCGGCTCGCGGAAATGCACCTGGGTGTCGATGACGCCCGGCAGCACATGCAGGCCGGTGCAGTCGACGACCTCGGCAGCCGATGCGGCGCTCAGATCGCCGAGCGCCACGATGCGGCCGTCGCTGACCGCGATATCGGTCTGGTGCACCCCGTCATGGTTCACCACCGTGCCGTTCTTGAAGATCGTCTCGTACTGCGCCATGTCTCAAGTCCGCCTGCCGTTTCGGCGGGTGTAGCGGAACCATCCCATGCCCACAATCCTCCGTCCGTCCCGTGCTGCCTTCCGGTTTTCCGGTCCCGAGGCGCAGAAACTGTTGTTCGATGTGGTGACCGGGCGATTGCTCGCCCAACCCGGCCCGGCGGTGTGGTGGGCACTGCTGTCGCCGCAGGGCAAGGTGCAGGCCGAGGGCCTGAGCGGCTGGGCCGAGGAGGCGTTCTGGCTCGATGTCGATGCCTCGGTGGCCGATGCGTTCCTCAAGAAAATGAAGCTCTATCGGCTGCGCGCCCAGGTCACGATCGACGACCTGAGGGACACCCATGCGGTCGGCTGGAGCTTTGACGGCTGGACTGAGGGGATCGTGCATGCCGACCCGCGCGGGCTGGGGCAACGCGTCATCGCCGAGAAAGCCGCGACCACCGGCTGGCTGCCGCCCGACGACAGCTTCGCCGCGCATCGGATCAGCGCCGGCATCCCCGAAGAAGGTCCCGATTTCGGCATCGACCAGAACTTCGCCCACGATATCGGGCTCGACCTGCTCGACGGCATCGACTTCATCAAGGGCTGCTATATCGGCCAGGAAGTGGTGAGCCGGATGAAGCACCGCGGCACGGCGCGCCGCCGCCCGGTGATCGTTTCCGGCATCGACGCGCCAGCCGGCACCGCTGTGGTGGCTGGTGGCCGCGATGCCGGCCCGATCGGCGAAGTGGTCGAGGGGCGCGCCGTGGCCATCCTGCGGCTCGACCGCATCACCGATCCCGCCACCGTCACCGTCGACGGCAAACCGGTGACGGTGACGCTGCCGCCCTGGGCCACCTATCAGTTCGGCGAAGCCCAGGCCGACGAGTAGGCCTGCTTCCGAACTCGCGAATCAGGCTCGTTCCCACTACGTTCCCGTGCTTCGGAGCACGAGGGACGATCATGGCGCGTGGCAAGGAGCGGGCGTGGCAGCGCATGTTGTCGGGCAGGCGGCTCGATATCCTCGATCCGTCGCCGCTCGATGTCGAACTGAGCGACATCGCGCACGGCCTCGCCCGCGTCGCCCGCTGGAACGGCCAGACCATCGGCGACTATCCGTTTTCGGTGGCGCAGCATTCGGTGCTGGTGCTCGAGCTTTATCGCGCGCTCAACCGCGATGCCGATCCGCGCGCCCTGCTCTATGCCGTGCTGCATGACGCGCCCGAATACGTGATGGGCGACATCATCTCGCCGTTCAAGGCGGCGATGGGCGGCAATTACAAGGAAGTCGAGAACCGGCTGCTCGGCGCGGTCTACCTGCGTTTCTCGCTGCCGGCGACGCCGCCGGCGGCGCTGCAGAAGCAGATCAAGCGGGCCGACCGCGAGGCTGCCTTTCTCGAGGCGACGCACCTTGCCGGCTTTGATGCCGAGGAGGCCCGTCGCTACTTCGGCGAGCCGACCTTCCCGGTGTTCGAGTTCGAGCCGTTCGAGAAGCTGATCCGGCCATGGCCGACGCGCGAGGCCTATGACCGCTTCGTCGAGGTGGTCGAAAAGCTGGCGGCTACGCTGCCCTGAGCGCGGCCGAGCCGTCCCTCTGGTTAAATTTACCTTAATCGTTGTTCCATTTTGACACGCCTTAGAGCGTCATGGTTGATGGTTGGTTAACAAACCGACCGGAGGGCGACCATGGACGCGACCAGGACGATCATGCTTGCCGGGGCCATCGGGCTCGGGGCGGCACTGCTGCTGTCGATGCCCAACATCCTGCCGCGCGCGGTGGCCGAGGAGGAGCCGGTGCGGACGCTGTTCCGCACGCCCAGCGAGATCTGGCCGCCGGCCTTCGACCCCGATCGGTTGATGCGCTGGGACTATTATGTACAGCCGGGCGTCTCGGTCGAGCCGATCAAGGAAACCGTGGTCCGCAAGATCGGCTACGGGCGCAGCACCTTCGTCAATGTCATCGAGACGGCAAGCGGGGTCTATTCCACCGACGGGCTGGCCAGCCCGCACATCCAGTATCCCGGTATCATCAAGGAGCCCAAGCCGTCGCCGCACCCGGGCCTGTGGTACTGGAGCGGCCGCAAGTGGGTGGCGAGCGCGCCTGTCGGCGCCAACTCGTTCGTCTCGATCATCCCGTTCGAGGGCGGCAGCCTGCTGACCACCGAGGACGGCAACTGCGTTGCCATCAAGAACAGCGTCTACTGCTGAGCATTCACCACCGGCTGCAGAGGCTGCGATGAGCCGGCGAAATGGCCTACGGTTTCGCCTCCCCACAGGGTGTCATCCCAGCGAAAGCTGGGACCCAACCATCCGTCAGTGCAGGCTGTGAAATGGGTCCCTGCTATCGCAGGGATGACATCGAGTGATGTGGAGGCGATGGCGCACCCAATCGTCAATCGACCTACAGCTTCGGCCCTTCGGCAACGCTCGCGGCGCCGATCGACACCTGCTTGATCACCAGCGCGTATTCGCTCCGCCCGTCCGGGAGGAAGCGGAACACGCCGTCGCGACCGTTGAAGCCGGCCGGCAGGGTCAGTTGCGCGCGATCGTATTTCGGCGTGCCGTTGGCGAGCGAGCCGGCATTGGCGAGGATCGTCGCGGTATAGGCAATGGTGGCGAACTTGTGCGGCGCCGAACCGAACTTCGCCTGATACTCCGGTAATAGCGCGTTATATCCGGTATCGTCGATGGCTGGGAAAATCGCCCCGGCCAGCGTCGTGGTGTTGAGGATCGAGGGGTCGCCGTCCCAGTCGGCCGAGCCGATGAGCTGCACCTTGCCCGGCCCGATGCCAGCCTCGTTGAGGAGGTTGGCAAAGCTCGGAGCGGTCGCCCGATCCGGGATGAACAGCGCATCGATCTGCCCGGCCTGCAGCATCGGCACCAGCTGGGTGACGACATTGCGGGCCTCGGCTTCGGAAGAGAAAGTGTAGACGGCGCGGGCGTTGAGCCCGAGGTCGGCGGTGGCCTGGCGGAAGGCGCCTTCCTGGATGCGGCCGAAATCGGTGGTCGGGAACACCCCGGCAAAGGCCTTCTTGCCGAGCTTTTTGGCATAGCCCATCGAGCGCTTCACTTCGCTTTCGGGCAGGATGTTGAGCAGGTAGACGCCCGGCGAGGCGGCGCCGGAATTGTTGGAGAAGCCGATCACCGGCACGCCGGCGGCCTTGGCCACCTGGCCTGCCGCCGTCACCTGGTCGGCCCGCAGCGGCCCCAGAATGAGGCTTGCGCCTTCGCTCAGCGCCTGCTGCGCCGCCTGGGTGGCGCCGCTTGCGGTGGCGCCGGTATCCTTCAGCACCACCGTGATGTTCTCACCGATATTGGGGTTGGTCTCGACGAAGCTGATCGCCAGCTCGGAGGCATTGGCCATCGAGGTGCCGACGCCGGCGAGGTTGGGATCGCCCGACAGCGGCAGCAGCAGCGCGACCCGCACCGGGCCCTTGCCGAACGTCTTGCCGGTGGCGAGCGGCTGGGCTGAGCCGCTGGTCGAGCCGCCCGGACCGAAGTTGAAATTGCCGGCCGAACAGGCCGACAGCAGCGCCGCCGCAGCAAGGCCGAGCCCCAAACACCTGAGCCCGGTCAGCACGCCCGCCCCACCCGCAATTCTCACTTGCCCAACCTTCATCAAGTCCCGCACTGTAGCGCGCGAGGCGCCACTCCTGGAGCGTGGTCAGGAAAGGTTGCAGACGTTTCCGGTTCGACCGCGCGACCACACTGAACCGTGGTCTATACAGAATCGAGCCCGGCTCATAAAGACCGCGCTTAACTTCGGCTTAACAATTGGGGGTGGCGTGGACGACCGCCAGAGGAGCTATTTCATTGCCGGGACTGAGTTTCCGGCGCCGCCGCTGGCGGCGGGGCTCTATGTCGTCGCCACTCCGATCGGCAACCTCAAGGACATCACGCTGAGGGCGCTGGAAACGCTGGCGGCGGCGGACCTGATCCTCTGTGAGGATACCCGCCACTCGGCGACCCTGCTCGATCACTACGGCATCCGCACGCCGCGCAAATCGCTGCACGAACACAATGAGCGGGCTCGCATCGGCGAGGTGATCGCCTCGATCGAAGCCGGCCGGGCCGTCGCCCAGATCTCCGATGCCGGCACCCCGCTACTCTCGGACCCCGGCTTCCCGCTGGTCCGCGCCGTGCGCGAAGCCAACTTGCCGGTGTTCGCCAATCCCGGCGCTTCGGCACTGCTCGCGGCGCTGGCGAGCGCGGGCCTCCCCACCGATGCCTTCGGCTTTGTCGGGTTCCTGCCGGCCAAAGCCGGGGCGAGGGCGAATGCGCTCGCGGCGCTGAAGCCCCGCACCGACACGCTGGTGTTCTACGAATCGCCGCGCCGGCTCGCCGACACACTCGCCGCCATGGCCGAGGCGCTGGGCGATCGTCCGGCCGCGGTGGCACTCGAACTCACTAAGCGCTTCGAGCGGGTCGAGCGGGGGACGCTCAGCGCGCTGGCAGCGCATTTTGGCGATGGCGACACCAAGGGCGAGGCGGTGATCCTGGTCGGCGGCGCCGAGGGGATCGTCGTCGAAGCCGCCGACTGGCAGGCGGCGCTCGATGAAGCGCTCGCCGCCGGACCGCTGCGCGCCGCCGTCGACGAGATCACCGCGCGCTTCGGGCTCAAGCGCAAGGAGGTCTACGATGCCGCCCTGGCGCGCAAGGCCGAACAATAGCCAGACCCGCAACAGCCGACTCAGCGCCGAGCTCTATGGCCGGCGCGGCGAAGAACTGGCCGCCTGGTATCTGCGCCTCAAGGGTTATCGCATCGTTGCGACGCGGGTGAAGACGCCGGTGGGCGAGATCGACCTGATCGCCCGCCGCTTCGGTACCACCGCGTTCGTCGAAGTGAAGGCGCGCCAGCATCGCAACGAAGAGGCCGAGGCGCTCGAGGCGGTCAATACCAGCCGCATTTCGCGCGCCGCGCAATACTATGTGGCGCGCCACCCCGCGCTCGCCGAAACGCCGCTCCGCTTCGATGTGATTTTCCTTGCGCCCGGCACGTGGCCACGCCATGTCAAAGGCGCTTTCGACGCCAGCTAGGACCGCTTCATGTCCCTCAAAATCGCCGTGCAGATGGACCCCATCGCTTCGATCAATCCCAAGGGGGATTCGACCTTCGCGCTGATGCTCGAAGCGCAGGCGCGCAAGCACCAGGTCGACTATTACGTGCCGCAGACGCTGGCGCTGCGCGACAACAAGGTTTCGGCCGAAGTCGCGCCGATCACGCTGTTCGACAAGCCCAAGGGCGAACACTACACGCTCGGCGAGTTCGCCCGCGTCGACCTGCAGAGCTATGACGTGGTGCTGATGCGGCAGGATCCGCCGTTCGACATGAACTACATCACGCTCAGCCACCTGCTCGAGCGTATCCACCCCAGGACCTTCGTGGTGAATCCGCCCGCGGCGGTGCGCAACGCGCCGGAAAAGATCCTCGTCACCGAGTTCCCGGAGCTGATGCCGCCGACGCTGGTGACGCGCGACCGCGGACTGATCCATGCCTTCCGCAAGGAGCACGGCAACATCATCGTCAAGCCGCTCTACGGCAATGGCGGCGCCGGGGTGTTTTTGATCCAGGAGGCGGACCAGAACCTCAACTCGCTGATCGAGCTGTTCGAGCAGAGCTTTCGCGAGCCGTTCATGGTGCAGAAATACCTGCCCGACGTCAGGAAGGGCGACAAGCGGATCATCCTCGTCGATGGCGAGCCGGTGGCCGGGCTCAACCGCATTCCGGCCGAGGGCGAGGCGCGCTCCAACATGCATGTCGGCGGCCGCCCGGAACTGTCGCCGCTCACCGAGCGCGAGCGCGAGATCTGCGCCACGATCGGACCGGCGCTGAAGGAGCGCGACATGATCTTTGTCGGCATCGACGTGATCGGCGACTACCTCACCGAGATCAACGTCACCTCGCCCACCGGCATCCGCGAGATCAAGCGGTTCGGCGGCCCCGACATCGCCGTGCTGATCTGGGACGCCATCGAGAAACGGCGGAGATGATCCGCCAGGCCGACGTCGCAGCGGCCGGACTCGAGAGTCAGACCGTTGCGGTGTCCGTGCGCAGTCCGGGCAGCGAGATCGACTGGCTGCAAGACTGCGCCATGGGCGACCGCCTCTATGCGGCCAGCTTGAGCAAGCAAGTGACGGCGGCGGCGATTGCCGTGCTGGTGCGGCGCGACATGCTGGATGTGGACGCCCCAATCGGAAGCTTCCTCCCCGATCTGCCGTCCTGGCGGAACCAGGTGACCAGCCGGCACCTGTTGCACCACCTCGGTGGCATGCGCGAGCCGGATTGCATGGCCGGGCCGGGGCACTGGACCAGTCTGCTGGCGTTGCAGCGTCTGCAGGACAGCCCTGACCTCGTTACGGCTCCGGGCACCGTCTATCGCTATTCCAACGCGGGCTACATCTGCCTCGAAGCCATCATCGAACGGGTTTCCAGGCAATCGTTCGGCAGCTTCGTGCGAACCGAGCTGTTCGACCTGCTAGGTCTGGCCGACCTCGACTTCACCACCACGCCGGACTTCCCCCAACTTGCCGGCATGGGCGATATCCTGCCGCTGTCACTGGGTGATGGCGGCATCTGGACCACCTCGGCCGCCTTCGCCGATTGGCTCGACCATCAGAACCGCGACACGCTCGGCCTCGAGGCGCTGGTCCTGCAACCCGGCCGCCTGCCGGATGGAACGCTGACCGACTATGGCTGGGGGGTTGGGCTGCGCGAGTTCCGCGGGCACCCGCTGCTCATCCACGGTGGCCGCTGGCCCGGCGCCACCGCCAAGGCGGTGCGCTGCCCAGCGCTGGGCCTCAGTGTAGCGGCGTTTTCGACCTCCAGCGACCCAAACAGCATCAATGTCCTCGTCGACAAAGTGCTGGAGGTCCTGGTCGAGCGGTAGCCGCAGGTCAATCGCCTGATCACTCGTCGCTCTCAGCGGCGGTGAGGTAGTGCTCCTCCCAAAGCTCGTGTGGAATGAAACTGCCGACCGAGAACTCGAAGCGCTCGACGGCGGAATAGTCCGGGGCGGCGAGGCAGGTGAACTTCACCCCGTACCACTCGCGCCGGCTGCGAAAGGCGCCGCCATCGGCGATCAGCGCCCCGTCGCGCGTCGCCATGTCGGCCATGGCATAGGCGACGACCGTATCGGGATCGTATTCCGGTCGGGCGTGGCGGATCTGTTCGATCGCCTCGATACTGCAAAGCTGCACCAGCCGCTCGCTGCCATCGAGCGTCGTCATCGCGGCGCGCAGGTTGGCGCTTTCAGGTTCGGCCAGCAGGCTCCCGGCATAGAATTCCGTGGCGCTTATGGTGGCGCCGGGCGCCGACTTTGCCGCCGGCGCCGGGGCCCCGGGCTCGGGGGAGGCGGCAGCGGGCGCGGCGGCAGGGGCGACCGGCGGTGGGGACTGCGTCGGGGTGGTGAGGGCGGCGAACTGTGCGGCCGTCATCAGCTCCACTGCGATGGCCGGGGGTGGCAAAGGGACAGGCTTGCCCCGGTCCGGCCCGAGCAGCACCAGGGTGAGCAGCACGACGTGAAACGCCACGGAGACTGCGATGCCCCACGCCGAGCGCTGGGGCGGCGGCTGGTCGATCGGGGCAGTGTCGAGCGTGATGGACATGGCGGTGTCCAGTCAGTCGGGCGGCTTTGCGGCTGATTTGCGGAGCTTGGCCCGAGCACGGCGCCAAGGCCGACGCCGCCATAGAGCTTGAACATGTCGGAAACGCCGGCGGTGTAGACGACGTTGCCCATCAGCGTCACTGCGCCGAGGCTCTCGTCGTAGCCGGTGTAACTGGCCAGGCTTCCCGTGACATCGAGCTCGACCGACAGGCCCTCGATGCCCGTGCCAACACCAACCGCGGCCCCCAGCATGTACCCGGGGTCGAGATCGTAGTCGTCGCCGCCGAAGGCAAGGGTGTTCTCGAGAGTCACCCCGCCATAGAGCTTGCCATAGAGCGCAAGGTCGCTGGCTGACGGCGCAACAACAGCCGGTTCATCGACGATCAGGTCGGCGGCGATTGCAGCGCTCGTTGCCGGAACGGCAAGCGCGCCAATGACGGCAGTCATCATGATCTTGCGCAACGGATTGTCCCCCAAGGCAAATTGCTGCGGAAGCAATGTCCGTATTCGCGCCGCGGCGCAGGCCGAGTTTGTTTCGGGCGGGTGGCGACAGCTGGCATGGTGCTGGCCCGCAACACTAATTCGTCGCGGCGGCACATTGCCGGGTCAGGCGCCCGGGCCTTTCGCATCCCCTCGCAAAATCTCCTGACTTCGGGCATGGTCCGGATCATGCCGATCGACACGTTCCTGCTCGCCCTGACCACCTTCTTCGCTACCCTCGGGCCGGCGGACCTGCTGGTCGTCTATGCAGCGTTGACGCAGAAGAACACCCAGGCCGAACGGCGCGCCATGGCGCTGCGCGGCACGGTGATCGCGGCGGTGATCCTGCTGTTCTTCGCGGTGTTCGGCGAGGTGTTACTGCGGCTGTTCGGCATCACGCTGCCGGCGCTGCGCATCGCCGGCGGTATCCTCTTGCTGTTGATCTCGATCGACATGGTGTTCGCCCGCCATTCCGGCGGTACCGGCACGACGCCGGAAGAAGAAAACGAAGCGCAGAGCCGCGCCGATATCTCGGTGTTTCCGCTGGCAACGCCGTTGCTTGCCGGCCCCGGCGCGATCAGCGCGGTGATCCTGCTCACCACCGGCTCGGGCGGCTTCAACCTCGAATGGGTCGTGGTGGTGCTGGCGCTCCTGGCGATCCTGCTGCTCTGCTACGTGGTGATGCTGGTCGCCATCCCGATCCAGCGCCTGCTCGGCATTACCGGCCTCGCCGTGGTCAGCCGCGTCGTCGGCGTATTGCTGGCAGCGCTGGCGGTGCAGTTCCTGCTCGACGGGCTCAAATCCAGCGGGCTGATCCCGGGGCTAACAACCTAGACTTGCGGGCACCGACTGACGCCGGTGGCTGTGGACCCCCACCCTTGATCCCTCCCCGCAAGGGGGAGGGAGACGATAGAATTGCGATGTCGGTGTGAGGGTCTCCCTCCCCCTGACAGGGGTGGGGGTCCACAGCCACCAGCGGCAAGGACATCTCGCCGGTCCGATGCTCCAAAAGCGAAGGCCGCGGCGGGTGCCACGGCCTTCACGAATTCAACCTGCAAGTCGCCCGGTTACTTCTTCTTGGCCGGTGCGGCGGTGGCGGGGGTCATCCCGGCCGTGGCCAGCACTTTCGGCTTTTCCTTCTTGGGCTTCTTGGCTTCCTTGTTGGATCTCAGCTGACCTTTGGCCATCGGCATCCCCTTCCATTGTTGATCCGGCAGCAACTCCGGCAAATCACTAGCTGAGGCTAGAACCAAGGCGGAATCCTGACAAGGTCGCCGCCACTCGCAGCCTCTGATTTGGTCGCACAGTGCACTGCTACTTGTGGCTCTGGCAGCGGCCTTGCGGCCCCAGCCGGTCAACCGTGCGGGGATCGCAGCCGGTGAGCAGGAACGTCACCCAGTCGCCTTCGCTGCCGTAGAAGGCGTTGCGATCGACCTCGGTGCGGATGCCCGACATGGTGCCGGTCTGCGTCCACTGCCAGAAGATCCAGGGGCGGTCGCCATACTTGGTGTGCGGCTCGGCGGCAGTCGAGCGCAGCCAGAACGAGGAGTCGAAGTGCTCGCCGGCGAGGATGTCGTTATAGAAGTTCATGTCGGTATAGATGATCGGCACCTTGCCGGTATGCCGCTCCATCTCGGCCAGCATGACGCGGACCTTTTCGAGCACGTCGGTGCGGTTGAACTTGTTCTTGCAGCTCGACTGGTTGTTCCACTCGAGATCGAGCACCGGCGGCAGCGCGTCGGGATCGTTGGGCACCATCTTCCTGAACCAGGCCGCCTGCTGCGAAGCGAGGCTGCACCAGGTCATGAAGTGGTAGGCGCCGCGCGCCATGCCGGCAGCCTGCGCGCCGCGCCAGTTGTCGTAGAAATTGGGGTCGATGTAGTCCTTGCCCTCGGTCGACTTGATGTAGACGAAATGCACCCCGCCGCCGCGCGCGGCGTTGAAATCGATGCGGCCCTGATAGCGCGCCACGTCGAGCCCCTGGATCGGCAGGCCCCAGGCCCGGCGCACCCCGTCATGCGGGTCGTTGTCGCCGGGGATGCCGCGATAATCATGGGTGGGCGAGCGCCCGCAGGCGGCAAGCAGCAGGGTGAGCCCGACCAGCAGCAGGGTTTTGGCAAACGGGAAAGCGTGGCGGGCGGCGGCGAGCATGCTGGACGTCTGGCTTTCGGACAGAGTTCTGAAGCCTTTGATTCAACATGTCCCGCTTAACGAAACCTTGCGCTAACCCTTTGTTATTCCAGCATGGTTAACACCGGATCGGCTGCCGGGGGGCGATGACGTCCTCGAGCCCAGTTGCCCGCAAGCGGTCGCTCCGGCGCGGTCTCGTCGCGCCGGAGCGCGGCCGCCCGGTGATGCTGCCGGCAGCAAGGACACGCTGCGGCCGAGAAATAGCCGATGGTCGACCGCGCGATTGCAGGACATCCTCAGCAACTCGTCGCCTTCCCGGCATCGTTGTTGTATTGGAGTGCCTGCCGGGGCTAGATATTCAGCATCATGGAGGAGAGGGCGATGCGTTCTATTGTGCAGTCACTGCTGATGGCGATCGTCGTAACCGTGCTGTTTGCGGCTCCCGGTCGCGCCGGCGACGCTGAGATTGCGCTGCTGCGCGGCTATATCGGAAACTGGAGCGGCAGCGGCATCCTGCGTGGCGGCGACCAGCCCGAGGCCTTTACCTGCCGACTGAAAGTGACCCAGGGCAGGCTGATCAAGATCAACTATGCCGGGCGTTGCAGCCTGGTGAACATGAACCTGTCGGTGTCGGGCACGATCTCCTTCAACGACAAGGCAAACCGTTATGAGGCGACGATGCGCTCCAACGTCGGCCTGTCGGCCGGCGCGGTGGGGGCTCAGCGCGGCGACAGCATCATCTTCAAATTGAGCGAGAAGCAGAGCGATCGGGTGGGGACGCCCATCCAGATCAACTCGGTTCTCGAACTCAGCGCCAGGCAGATTACCGTGGATTTCACCGTCGAGCTCAATCGCTCGGGGCAGACGCTGACCACCACCGTACCATTCCGCCGACAGTAATTTGTGCATCGGGTGGCAGCGATCGCGCGCGCGGCTCAACGCTCTTCAATATCGGCCAGCCACCGGGTGATCTGCTCGACCAGCCAGCCGTGCAGTTTGCCGATCGCAGCGAGGCGACGGCTCGCGGTCGGCCAGACCAGATAGTGCGCGTGCACGTCGACGATCTCGTAGCGCCACAGACGGACCAGCCGACCGGAGCGCAGGTCGTCATCGACGATCGAGCGCCGCGCCAGCAGGATGCCCCGCCCGGCGATGGCCGCCTGCAATGCCAACACGGTGTCCGAGAACAGCACGCCGGCCTGCGGTTCGACGAAATCCAGTCCAGCGGCCTGGAACCAGGGGGTCCATGGTTGCACCGACTGCCGAAGCAGTAGGCAATCGCCCAAGTCGGAGGGCCGTAGCGGAAGCCTGCCGCCACGATAGTCGGGGCTGGCGACCGGAAACACCACCTCGTCCATCAGATGCTCGGCGGCCATGCCCGGCCAGCCGCCGCCGCCATAGCGGATGGCCGCATCGATACCGTCGCTGGCATCCAGCCGGGCCAGCGTGGCGGACGTCTCGATCTCGAGCTCGATTTCGGGGTAGAGGCGGGCGAAATCGTCAAGCCGCGGCATGAGCCACTTGGCGGCGAATGCCGGAAGGGTGCTGATGACCAGCCGCTCCCGCCTGCTGGCGGTGCGGTCTCGTTCGGACGGTTCCGACATCTGGTCGAAGGCGCGGTCGAGGACAGTCAGGCCCTGGCGAATCTGCAAGGCCAGCGCCTGCGAGACGGCATTTGGTTCGACACCTCTCGCACTGCGCGCGAAAAGCGCGTGCCCGAGGCGCTGTTCGAGCGCTCGGATGTGCTGGCTCACCGCCCCCTGCGAGAGCGCGAGTTCGTCCGCCGCCCTGCTGAAGCAGCGGAGCCGCACCGCTGCTTCAAGGGCGCGCATCGTCTGGATACTGGGGAGCCGCTTTCCGACCATGAGCCATTAGTATCACTAATGGCTACGCTGGCGAAATGATCGTTTGAGCTGGGAGGCGGGTTCATCGACCTTGGCTCGGAAATCGCAACGCAAGCCGCGCCAAGGGCGCGAAAGACCTTCAGGCAATGTACCAGCTGTTCTACTCCCCGGGCGCCTGCTCGATGGCCGTGCATATCATCCTCGAGGAGGTTGGAGCCGAGTTCGAGCTCATCGCGGTATCGGTCGCCAATCGCGACACCCAGCGCGAGCCCTACCTGTCGATCAATCCCAAGGGTCGGGTGCCGGCGCTGCGCATCCCTGGTGAAACCAAGGTGCTCACCGAGCTGCCGGCGATCCTGCACTACCTGGCAAGCCGCTATCCGGACCATGGGCTTGCCCAGACGGAAAACCCGCTGCTCGAGGCGCGGATCGCCGAGTGGCTCGCCTGGCTCAGCGGCTGGGTGCACAGCGTGGGCTACGGGCTGATCTGGCGTCCGGAGCGGTTCGATCCGGATCCCTCGCACGCAAACGGCCTGGCGGTGCAGGGAACGAAACTCATCGACGCCGCCCATGCCGAGATCGAGCGCGTCCTTGCCGACAACCGCAGCTGGAGCGTCGGGGAGCGCTTCTCCATCGTCGATCCGTTTCTGCTGGTGCTCTATCGGTGGGGGGCCTCGATCGGCTTTCCCATGCGAGAGCGCTACCCCGCCTGGAGCAGGCAGGCGCGCCTGACGCTGGAACGCCCCGCCGTGCAGCGGGCCATGGCGCGGGAAGGCGTCACCATGCCGGTCCGGGTGTGACACGCCGCAGGGAATGGTCGTTGCGCCCTTGGTCGGCACGAGGTGACGGACCCCGGCCGGCCGTTTTGTCAGGGGCACGCCCAGACACGGCAGAACTGATCAGGCGAATAGCCTGCATTCTATGCAGTACCAACGCCCTAATATTGACCACGCGATAAACATCAGCAGCCCTGTCCATTTGACCGATGCCTCTATACTGGTGCATATTAGCATCGGTATTTCCACTTCTGCTGGAGAAACGTACATGGATATCAATCGGTTGCTATCCGGAAGCGCGCTTGAGCTGGAAGGATTTCTCGTCTCCCAAAAGGGCGGGCGACTTACGTTTCAGGTGCACCCTGGACTAACTATTGAAGTTGATGAAAAGGCCTGTGAAAAGGTTGAGCAGGCCGCTGATCCGGTGTCCGGGAAGACGTATGTCCGAATCACGTTAAGTCCCGACGCCGACCTCAATGCCACGTTCCAACCAAAGCTGGCTCGACTTGCACTAACGTCAGGTGCAAGCGGAGTGCCGTTTACAATGGGTGGGCTGCCAGAAGGGGTCGAACAAGGGCCGATATACTTTGCCCCGACGGGCCCCGGGGGCGGCGGCCCGGGTGGTGGCACCGGCGGCTACAACACGGATACGATCGGAGAGTTCAACACACGTTCTCGCCATGTCTTCTGGGGTTGGATCAATGACGACAAGACCTACAGCGACCGGCAGACTGATGGCGTGATCGCGTGATGGGGTAATCTCCGAGCGCGTACTCATTGTCGCCCCCGGGGATGATATCCACGCTCTGATGGTCGCGCAGCGGTTACGCGACGAATTCGGGCTGAGCTGTCCGATTTTCGATGCCGCAACGTATCCGCTCTCGTCCTCGATCTATGGGCTTGGGGTCCCTGGAACGCGCACCGAACTGCGGGTTGGGCGTCCGCTTGCGAGAACCGTGGGTCCCGGCGTCGCTTCGCTGCTGCTCGGCCAGTCCACTATGGATCGGACGACGGTCCCGCTTGACACCGGCACGACCGTCTGGTGGCGCCGGTTCCGAAAGCCGATCCTGCATCCGGATCTTCAGGACGCCGACTTGAGCGCGTTCGCCCGGGAGACGCTCAATTCGACGCTGCGATCGGCGCTGGGCAAATGCACCGTCGTCAATTCCTGGCACGCCGAGGAGTCGGCGGATTGGAAGCCCTATCAGCTTCAATTGGCCGTCGATTGCCGGCTTGCCGTTCCCGAAACCATTTGCTCGACCGATCAGGACGAGATCGAGGCCTTCGTTGCGAAGATCGAAGCTTCCGGCCGACGTGTCGTCTACAAGCACGCCTCTTCCAGTGCAGCGTTCGGCATGCCGACCCGTATCGTCGACGCTGCGGCCCGACAGCGCTTCGCCTCGTTGAAATATGCGCCGACATTGTTCCAGGCCGAAGTTTCGGGGGGCGTTGACCTCAGGGTAGCGGTCGTCGGCGAGACCATCTTCTGCTGCGAATGGCGTGGCTCGGACAAGGAGCGCCATTTCGCGGACATCAAGCTCGAGAATGACCCCAGAATGTACCCGGCAGTCTTTCCCGCCGGGGCGAGGACGGAGCTGCTGAACCTGCATCGCCGCCTCGGGCTCAGGCTGGGCATATACGACTTCAAGCTGGATACAGCCGGGACGCCGTTCTTCCTCGAAGTCAATCCGTCCGGCCAGTGGCTGGATATGGAGCTCGAGGGCGGCCAGGGTGTCTCGCTGGCGATCGCTCAGATGCTGGCTGGCGTCGAAATGGGTGAGAAACCAGCGCGCTCAATCTACACCCATGCCGACCTCGAACGCGCCTACGCCAGCGCCGTTCCACCGAGAGGGAACCTCGAGTGGCAACCGGTATTCGCCGCTGAACGGGCCGGCACGTGACCAACGCTCTGGCCCGTTTCGTCTCCGAAATCTGCCAGGTGCAAGCCGGAGCCGACAGTCCTTGGTGGTTCGAGGACGTTCTGCGCAACTCCCTCGCCCATCAGCCCACGGCCCTGACCGGTGGGCGGATCGGCATCCTGCTCGCCATTTCGCCGACGGCGCCGGACGACATTCGGGCCACGGCCCAGCCGCAGGCGTCCACCGATACCCTGCGACAGATCCTGTTGCGCTGCGATCCAGGCGCCGAAGGCTCGGCCGCTCTGCTGGAAAAGCTGCTTCACAGTGACAATGGAAGGGATGGCTATCTGGGAATCGGCGCATCGCTGACCCGTCGCTCGGCCCCCGCGCGCCTCTACTACGGTTGCGCGGAGCGACCCGGCGCCCTGGTCACTCGGCTCGCTCGATTGGGTATGTGGCCCGCGCGTCTATCGAGGGATGCCGAACACATCCTGTCATTCCTCAGATCCACCGGCACTGTCATCGGGACCGCAAGGGGGCTGTCGCCCGATGGTGGCTACTCGATCTATTTCGATGCCGGTCGCTCTTCGCCGCGCGCCCTTCTGGCAGGCGTGGAAACCCGCCTCGGCACCACCGTCACCGCCGCTACCACAAGGTGGATGGATGCAATCGCCGCCGCTCCAGATCTGACCGGAAAATGGGGGCTGACGGTATCACTGGATGCCGCGGGGGAGATCGACGACCTGAAGGCCGAGTTCTCGCTCGACCGGGGTCCTGCCCCCGAGGCGCTCATCTCGGAGGTGCTGCGGACCCAAGCTTACACAAGAGCGGCCAGTGCCGCAGCTGCAGCCGGCCTGGCCCTCCGGTGTCAGACGGTTTCATGTTCGGACTGGAATGGCTTGCAGCGCAGCAGCGCGTACTTCGCCCTGATCGCGCCGGAGGATCAATCCACCAACACGGCCGCCTCCATGTACGTCTCGCGGATGGAGCCGGTTCGGATGAAGGGCCGGTTGCGTCGCGCCTGCCTGCTGACGCTGACCGCGCTGCACCGCGCACAAGGCGCCGCGGGGTCGTGGCAGGATTTCGATCTCCCCGGCGTCGGGGTCTCCGATCACTGGGTGACAGCGCACGTCGCAGCACGTCTGCACGCGATCGGCGCAACGTTCGACAGCAAGACTCACATCGCCCGTGCGGCGGAGTTTCTCGCCCGGGCGTGGAACGAGGGGCTCGGCTACAACGTCCGCTCGCCGGTCGATGCCGACTCAACTGCACACTGGCTTCTGCTGTTCGCGCTGGTTCGGCCCGAGCTGGCCGAACGGAGTGCCGAATGCTTGCTGCGGTTCCAGCGCGACGATGGTTCGTTTGGCACCTTCCGAGACGCGACCGAAACCTCCAGTTGGACACTTGGGCACCCCGAGGTGACGGCAGTCGCCATCCAGGCACTGGCGCCATGGATGGATCGCACTGAGAACCGAGCTGCGATCGAGCGCGCCTTCGCCTGGGCCGCGGCTCACGGGTGGGCGACGATGCGCGCCAGTTTCTGGTGGAACCTGAGGTGGGCTGGGCGAGTGAACTGGATCATCGCCAGCCGTTCGGCCGGTCGCGATCCCCCGCCAGAGCTGCTGGAGGCTCCGTCGGAACGCTTGACGAGTTCATCGCTCGACACCGGCTACTTTCTGCACTGGGCGCTCCTCACCGGGCGGATGTCGGAGGCACGCCTCGCCGCAAATGCCCTGCTCGAAACGCAGCTGGCGAACGGCTTGTGGCCGACCGTGCCAGTGCTCAAGGTGATGCCGGACAGCATTGAAGCGGCCGTGGGCGGGGTCAATCCTTCGATGATCTTCGCCGACCGAGGATATTACTCTGCTGCCCTAATTCTGTCGGCGCTCTGTTCCTGGGGACGCGCCGTCGGTGAATTCGCCTAGGAAGGTCGGTTGATCCGGCGCGTCCGGGCCGGCAGATGCCGCCTACTATGTGGCTGGCACCTACCCCCAAGGCAGTCAAGTTGGGCTAGCATTGTACGCTGTCGCCGCCAGAACGGGTCGTTTGGATGCGCTTTCTGGTGGGTCAATCCTCCGGTTCAGCTGGATGCCAGACCGGCAGGTCCCACCGTTCGCGCGAACTCAGTAACTCAAGGGGATCGCTCGGCTCGACGCACTCGACGAACCAGTAGTGATGGAAGGCGGCGACCTTGGCGCGGATGGCGCGGACCAAGCGGGCGGCGCGGAGCGTGACGGTAGTGCCCGGGGTGTGATCGAGAGCGAGGGTCATTTGGATCTCCTGTCGGTTGGCGACGGGAGCAGGCTCGCTCAGCGACCCGGTTTGTGTCCCAAAGGGACGCCAAATAATCAGCAAAAAGAGGTCGGCAGCGTCACATAGGAAGACCTGCCTTGCGAAGACCCTCGATGAGGACCTTGTGTCGGGTGTCGTAGCTCGGCTCGATCCGCACGAAGTGCGACAAGCGATGCCATGGCGCCAAGGTCAGCAGCCGGTTGATTGCATCTCCGGCATCGGCGCTTTGGCCCAGGTGGCCGTAGGCGGAGGCGAGGTTCCAGTATGCGGCGGGCCATTGCCCGTTGACCGCAATACTGCGCTGAGCCCACTCGGCGGCTTTCTCATACTGGCCCATCAGCAAATGAGCGAGGCTGAGGCCTTCCAGGACCTCATAAGTCATGAGGGACGCGGGTGAGACTTCGAGCGATCTCATGAACGTCTGCCGTCCGAGCTCCAGATCTCCGACGAAGACGTTGCCGAAAGCGTACATGCGCATCACCATCGCGTTGTTTGGATTTGCGGTGTATGCATCCCGCAACATCGCCAGACCCCGCTGGCGCTCACGCCCGGCGAGGATCAGTGTGACGGCCGAGATGGCCATCACCTGCGGGTCGTCGTGGCCTTCCTCCGCCGCGGAGTTGGCCAACTCGAGCGCTCGGCTGCGTTCTGCCTGGCTCATCCCTGTCCCGAAGGTCTCCTGGCGTTCGTACGCCCAGGCGGCCTGAGCGAGGCCTGTCGCGAAGTGTGGATCGAGCCTGACACATTCTTCGAGCAGCCGAATGACCTCCGACCGCGCATTCGGTTCGATCGTTCGAAACAGCGGCAGTGCCCGCAGATAAAGGTCATAGGCATCAAGATTGTCTGGGCGCTTGCGGCGCGCTCGCTCGATTTCAGCGCGGCTGATGGCGGGAGCGACGAGACCGGCAACAGACTCGGCGATGCGATCCTCGAAGTCGAACACCTCCGAAATCGTACCTCCGAAACGCTTTGCCCAGAGTTCCAGACCGCTGGTGCCATCCAGCAGGTGAACGCTGACCCGAAAGCGCTCGCCGACCTGCTGGGCGGTGCAGCGCAGAAGGTAGCGCACGCCTAGTCTGGCCGCGATCGCCTGGACGCCGCTTTCCTGCGGCAGCCCCGCTAACCCGGCCCGCGGCGCTGCGACAGCGAACTCCCTGAATCGAGAAAGTGCGGCGACGACCCCATCGACAACGCCGTGGGCAAAGTAGCCCGACGATGCATCGGCCAGCCCATCGGATTGCCAGATGCCCAGCACCGGACGTAACGGCTCTGTCGCTATGGGCGCGGTACTCATACCGCGGAGGAATCGATACCCGAAGCGCGGAACGGTGGCGATCCAGTCCGCACCACTGTCGTTTTGACCAAGTACCTTGCGCAGGGCCGCGATCTGAACGGAAAGATTGGCCTCATCGACGATCTGGTTTCGCCAGCCGGCTGAGAGGAGGTTGTCCTTCGACACGGGATTGCCGTCCGCCTCGATGAGCGCGGTCAAAAGTGCGGCTCCGCGTCTTCCAATGTTCAGCGGTTCGCCGTCGCGAAACAGCGTCCCTGAAGCCTCCTCGAGACTGAACCTCCCGAAGGTGTGGCGGGCATCAGACATGGGTCTTCCACCGGAAAGCAGACAGCTGACGCTACGCTGTTGAGATGCGTGAGCCTAGTGCTCTGCACTATGCCGGCATCCCCTTCGTAACGCCGTTCTGCATGGCACGCGGCTTGTTGGGTCGAGAAGTGCGCACGAGTACGAAACACACGGTATGGGTCAGCCGTAGCAGCCGTATTGGCTGATCGTAGCCGTTTCCATTGGGCCCGGTGTGCGCAGGCATTTTGTTTGGGTGGGCAGCATCCGGGCTCCCACGGCCCCAGCTCTCAACCAGCGTCGTCATGCCGACCTTACTCTGTTCTCTAAATGTTCTTGCACGACCCGCGAACCGCCTGCTAGCGTGCCGCGCGGATATTGGGGGCTGGGGAATGGTCACGCGGGTCGCGACGGTGGCGTTTCAGGGGATCGAGGCGGTGCCGGTCGACGTGCAGGTGCAGATCGCGCCCGGCTTGCCCAAGTTCTTTCTGGTTGGCTTGCCCGACAAGGCAGTGAAGGAATCGAGCGAACGCGTGCGGGCCGCCCTTTATGCCTCGGGCCTCAGCCTGCCGCCCAAGCGCATCACGGTGAACCTGGCGCCGGCCGACCTGCCCAAGGAGGGCAGCCATTACGACCTGCCGATCGCGCTCGGGCTGATGGCGGCGATCGGCGCCATTCCGTCCGATGCGCTCGAGGGCTACCTGGCGATCGGCGAGCTGGGTCTCAACGGTCACCTGGCGCCGACCGCCGGGGTGCTGCCGGCGGCGATCGCCGCGCTATCGCGCGACATGGGCATCATCTGCGCCGAAGCATCCGGTCCGGAGGCGGCGTGGGCGGGCGATGATCTCGAGATCATCGCGCCGCAGACCTTGCTGGCGCTGGTCAATCATATCGGCGGTTTCCAGCTCTGCAGCCGGCCGGTGGCGCGACGCCAGGCCGACCCGGCCGGGCTGCCCGACCTCAGCGAGGTGCGCGGCCAGGAGGTGGCGCGGCGCGCGCTGGAGGTGGCGGCCGCCGGCGGCCATAACCTGCTGATGGTCGGCCCTCCCGGCGCCGGCAAATCCATGCTGGCGGCGCGGCTGCCCTCGATCCTGCCGCCGCTCAACCCGCGCGAGCTGCTCGATGTATCGATGATCCAGTCGATTGCCGGCGAACTGGCAGGTGGGGCGCTCAGCGACCGGCGGCCGTTCCGCGCGCCGCACCATTCGGCCTCGATGGCGGCACTGGTCGGCGGCGGCCTCAAGGTGCGGCCGGGCGAAGCGAGCCTCGCCCATAATGGCGTGCTGTTTCTCGACGAACTGCCGGAGTTCTCACCCTCGGTGCTCGACAGCCTGCGCCAGCCGCTGGAATCGGGCGAGACGGTCATCGCCCGCGCCAATGCACATGTCAGCTTTCCCGCCCGTTTCCAGCTGGTGGCGGCGATGAACCCCTGCAAATGCGGGCTCGCCGGCACGCCCGGTCATGTCTGCAAGCGCGGCGAGCGCTGCGTGCTCGACTATCAGGGCCGGGTGTCCGGCCCGTTCCTCGATCGCATCGATCTGCGGATCGACGTCCCCGCGGTTTCCGCCGCGGATATGATCGGGCCGGCCACCGCGGAGCCATCTGCAGCGGTTGCCGCCCGGGTCGGGACGGCGCGCGAACGGCAACGCCAGCGCTATGTCGAAGCCGGCCACCCCGATATCTTCACCAATGCCGGCGCCGGCCCGTCGCTGATCGAAAAACTGGTGAACCCGGACAAGGAAAGCCAGACCCTGCTGCTGCAGGCGGCCGAACGCTTCAACCTCTCGGCCCGCGCCTATCACCGGGTGCTGAAAGTGGCGCGCACCCTTGCCGACCTTGCCGGCGCCGAGAAGGTCGGCCGCCCGCACCTCGCCGAGGCCCTGAGCTATCGGCTGAACCTGGCGATGGCGTGAGAAAGGCGCGCCCGCGTCGAAGACGGATTGCCATACCTTTCGCCGCTAGGTATACGATACCTATCGACACTAGGTATTGGCGATGGCGACCTCGAAGAACCCACCTTTCCTCAACAGCGTGCCCGAGCTGCTGATCCTGCAGTGTCTCAAGGACCGGCAGATGTATGGCTACGAGCTGGTCCAGGCTATCCGCAGCGCCACCCACGATCACATCGTGCTTGCGGAGGGCGTGGTCTACCCCGTGCTGCACATGCTGGAGCGTGAGGGTGCATTGTCGACGGAGCGCAGGACCGTCAACGGCCGCAGTCGCATCTACTATGCGCTCACCGATCGCGGTACGGCTCGCCTCGCCGACCTGGCGTTGGTCTGGCGCCGTCTGACGGCCGCCATTGCCGGGGTCCTCGGAGAACCAAGCCATGCGTGACCCCATCGCCGGCCTCCGTGAACGGCTGCTGCGGGCCGGCATCTCGCCCGTCCGCGTCGCTCGCTACTCCGCCGAACTCAGCGAGCATCTCGCCGATATCACCGACGAACTCATCGCCAGCGGCGTACCGCCCGCCCGAGCGCACAGCGCAGCCCTGTCGCGCCTCGGCGATCCCGAAACCCTTGCAGCTGCGATGCTGGCCCAGCCGCGGCTGCGATCGCTGCCAAGCCGACTGCCCGCGCTGGCCTGGCTGGCGCTGCCGCTGGCGGTCGAGCTTGGCGTCATCGCCATGCTCGCGATCTTGCTGGTCGCCGCCGGCCGCCAGGGGCTCGCGCCGATGGCGCCCCCGATCATCGACCTGTTGCTGCTGCTCGCGCCGCTGGGTATCGTGTGGAGCATCGCGGTAAGCGCGCTCCGCCGGCGAACCGGCATCGCATGGCCGCTCGCCGGAATGCTCACCACGCTGCTGGCCGCCACGGCGTTCGATCTGGCGATCGGTTCGGATGCTGTCGCAGTCAGCCTCAGCGGACCTGCGCCCGGCCGCCTTGCGCTCTACGCCCTCGTCACCATAACGCCCTTCCTGCTGCTCCACCGCTACCGCAGAGTCCGCTGATGCGCCTGATCATTGCTGCCTGCCTTGCGGCTCTCGCCGCCACCCCGGCGTTCGCCCAGATCGAGCAGCGCCAGTTGCCCCGCCCCGACGGCAGCACGGTCGACTTTTCGGTCGACACACCAGCCGCCCCGATCGACGGCGTGCTCATCCTCGCGCAGGGCTCGGGGTGCCAGCCGACCAGGCGCAATGCCAACCTCGCGATCGTCCGCCAGGCATTTCCAGGTTACATCGCAGTGATGGTCGAAAAGTACGGTGTGGCGCCCGACGCAGCAATCGCGGACGGTTTCACCGATTGCCCGGCTGCCTTCCACGCCGGGCACACCGTGGCGCAACGGGTTGCCGACTACGTCGCGGTGCTCGACGCGCTGCAGCTGACGCCGGGTACGCCACTGGTGCTGTTCGGCGGCTCGGAAGGCGGGTTGGCCGTCGCCATGCTGGCGCAGCAGGCAAGTCCGACGGCGACGATCCTGCTCTCCTCGGCCACCGGCATTCCGTTCGCCGATATGGTGCTCAGCACCGTCCCGCCCGAAGGGCACTCGACGATCGAGGCCGGCTTCGCCGCAGCGCGCGCCGATCCACGGGGCACCACGCTGTTCGCCGGTTCATCGCACAGGTTCTGGGCGGATATCCTCGACCGCATCCCGGCTGACTACATGGCGCATAGCGCCACGCCCTTCCTCATTGTGCAGGGTGGGCGGGATACCTCGTCACCGGTTGCCGCTGCTCGCGCCACCAGCGATCGCTTCGCCGCCGCCGGTAGCTGCAACCTGACCTACTGGGAGTTCCCGGCGCTCGATCACGGCATGAAGGCGCCCGACGGGACGTCACGGCTGCCCGATATCGCGGCCGCGATTGCCGGGTGGGTTGCCGGCATCGGAGGCGACGCCGGCAACTGCTGAGCTGCTTCAGCCCTTGGCGGCGATGTATTTCGCCAGCGCCTGGTATTCCTTGCAGCTCTGGTTGCCGCAGAGCTTTTCCAGCGCCGCCAGCTGCTTGTTGGCCTTCGCCATCTGGCCAATCTCGACATAAAGTTCGCCCAGATACTCGGTGGCCCCCTTGTGCCGGGGGTCGAGCTTGAGCGCCTTGAGGTAGAAGCCCTGGGCATTCTTGTAGTCGCCGCTCTTGCGCAGCGAATAGCCGAGGAGGTTGTTGGCGTCGGCATTGCCGGGGTCGGCCCGCACGATCCGCTTCAGCATGCTGGCCGCCTGTTTCCACTTCTGGGCGCGGATCAAGGCTCGCGCGTCGCCCAGCGACGGAGCGCTCGTCGCAGCCGAACTCGAGTCGGAGCTGCTGCTGTAGCTGCCACCGCTGCTGCCGCCACCACCGCCGGAATCGAAGGCGGCAACCGGCGCAGCCGCCAGCATCCCGGCGACAAGCGTCGCACCAGCCAGCGCAGTCAGAGTCTTCGTGAGCAATTTCAATGGCATCTGGGTCTCCCGTTGGCCATGCTCCCCCTAGCCGCCAGATTTGGGCGGCTGAGGGGAACAACACCGGGAGCCCGGGTTTATTCCACGGTCTCAGGAAATCCGGCGATAGCCGCCGCGGACGCCGCGGGGGCTCAGCACCAGTTGCCACAAGTGGATGTTGCGGGCCCGGAACATGGCGGCGAAGACCATGAGATAGAACCGCCACATGCGCCAGAAGCGGTCGCCGTACTTGTCGCGAAGGCTCGGCCAGGCGGCATCGAAATTGGCCCACCAGGCCATCAGCGTCTTGTCGTAGTCGGCACCGAAATTGTGCCAGTCCTCCATCACGAACACCCGCTCGCTGGCCGCGGCGATCTGCTTGATCGAGGGCAGCATGCCGTTGGGGAAGATGTACTTCTCGGTCCAGGGGTCGCCATGTGTGGAGGAGAAATTGTTGCCGATGGTGTGGAGCAGGAACAGCCCATCCGGCTTCAGCAGGGTGCGGACCTTCCTGAGATAGGCCTCGTAGTTCTTGTAGCCGACATGCTCGAACATGCCGATCGAGATCACCCGGTCGAACTGGCCCTCGAGCGCCATGTAATCCATCAGCCGCGTCTCGATCGGCAGCTTGCCCTTGGTGGCCTCGGCAAACGCCGCCTGTTCCTTGCTGATGGTGATGCCGACGCCTTCGACGCCGTAGCGCTCGGCGGCAAACTTCAAAAAGCCGCCCCAGCCCGAACCGATATCGAGGATCTTCATTCCCGGCTCGAGCCCGACCTTGCGACAGATCAGGTCGAGCTTGGCTTCCTGCGCCGCATCCAGCGTCGTCGCCTCGGCCCAGTAGCCGCAGGAATAGATCATCCGCTTATCGAGCATCGCCGCATAGAGATCGTTGCCGATATCGTAGTGCCGCTCACCCACCTCGGTGACGTGAGCGCGCTGCAGGTTGAGCAGCTTGCCGCGCACGAAGCTCAGCGCCAGCCCGATGTCGGGCTTCAGATGCGCGTAGATGTCATATTCGAGCAGCTTGTAGATGAACTGATCGAGCGCATCGGTGTCGAACCAGCCATCCATATAGGCCTCGCCGAAGCCCAGCGTGCCGTGGCTGAGGGCGCGGCCCCACAAGCGGTCGTCATGCACGGTGACGTCGAAGGGGCGGCTGCCGCCCAACTCGATCCCGGCGTCTTTGAGAATGGAAGTGAAATAGGATTTTGGCCCGGCGCTCATCGCGGAACCTCTAATTAGTTATGATCCTAATGAAATTCTAGCGCCACTCCGACAGCCGGACAAGCCCAGGCAACGCCATGCTGCCATTCGTTTTCTCGGGTTGTCGATTTGACGGCGCCACCGTTGTCAGCGGGCGAACGCGGCAAACGGGTTGGTGACCGTCAGCAACCGGATCGTATCCACATCAACCCCTTTGGCCTGGAGCAGCGGCAGCATCACGTCGGAGAGGTGCGTATAGGGCGTTGGCGTGCCGCCGCCGGGAATTGCGGGGTCGTACCAGCCGCGGTCGTGGCTCAGCAGCAGCTGCGGGCCGAGCTCGGCAGCGAGGGCGCGGAGGATCAGCTCGTTCACTGCCGCATCGGCGGCGCGGCCGACATGATCGTATTCGATCCAGGCGCCGCGCTGCGCCACGGCAATGTTGAGGCCGAAATCCTTCTCTTCCTGGGTATGGATGGAGATGAAGCGGTCGGCGCGATAGCCTTCGGCCTCGATGATATCGAGCTGGTCCAGCACCACCCGGCCCTTGACGGTGTGGCTGCCGATCACTGCGCCGGTGCGTTGCGCCGCCCGCGCCGCAGCCCTGAGGATCCTGGCCTCAAGCGGGGTGATGCCGTCGTCGCCGGCCGAAACCTTGATCCAGGCGGCCTTCACCCCGGTGTCGCCGACGCCCTCACTGAGGTCGCGGTACATGCGTGCCTCGAGTTCGGCTTCGCTTGCGTCGCGCACCCAGTCGGGGATCCAGGGTTCGCGGTAATTGCCGGTAGGCACGACGATCGGCAGGCTGGTGGCCCGGCTGACCGCGAGGTCGATATCGACCCGCAAGCCGACGCCGCCGGTCGAGCATTCCACCAGCGCAGTGATGCCACGCGCCTTGATCGCCTCGATCTGAGGCGCCATCACCCGCACGACGTCGGCGGGGTCGGCCTCGGCGTAGCCGGGTTGGTCGGGGGTCCTCAAATCGACGAACACGTGCTCGTGCGGCAGGATCATGCCGAGCTCGTCCGCCCGCTTCGGCCCGAGCGTGGTGTGCAGCAGTTTCATCGCTGTCTCCTCGGCGCCGAGCATCCCCGAAGCCGGCGCCGAAGGCAAATCGACTACTACTCCTCGGCCTCGCCGGGCACGAATTTCAGCACGTCGCCCGGCTCGCATTTGAGGTAGGTGCAGATCGCCTCGAGCGTATCGAAGCGCATGCCCTTGACCTTACCCTGGCGCAGCAGCGACAGGTTGGCCTCGGTGATGCCGACGAACTCCGCCAGATCCTTGGACTTGATGCCGCGTTCGGCCAGCAGCACGGCGAGATTGACCTTGATCGGCATCAGATGAACTGCGCGTTTTCTTCAGCGATTGCCGCAGCCTCCGCCAGCGCCCAGCCGACCAGGGTCAGCACCGCGCCGACCAGCAGCATCAACAGCATGTCCGAGCTGACCGAGATGGCCAGCTGCTTCTGCCCTGATGGCGCGTTCCAGCTCAGCACCACGCTTAGCAGCGCCCCGGAGACCAGCTTCAACAGGGTGCAAGCGAACACGCCGACAGCAAAGTCGCGCATCCCCCGCGCCGCGACGAGGCCAAACGGCTGGCCTTGCCTGAACGCGTCCAGCGCCGTTGCCAACCGCAACAGACCCCAGCTGAGCGGCAACACCGGCAGCAAGGCCAGCAGGGTGGCGAGCAGGCGCTGACCGAGCCCGAACTCGGCGACCCAAGTGGCAGGCACCATCGCTGCGCCGGCGAGAGTCTCGGCCGGCGCCAGGCCCCACCAGGCCAGCCCCAGCAGCGGCAGGGCCGCGGCAATGATCAGCGCTGCAACGCGCGTCACCTGGCTCAGGGCTGCAATCCGCCGGCGGCGGACAGCATCGGGCTTGGCGGGTCGAGGGGTGGTCATCAATGGCTCCTTGCGATCGTCATGCAAACCCTACAACAACAAATTATCGTTGCACAATAATAAATCGCTGTGTAACAAGCTCGCCGTTCGCTTTTCAACAGGAGCCTCGCATGTCTCGTATCCGTTTGCCTCTCCTCGCCTTGCTGCTCGTCGCCGCCACCGGGCCGGCGATTGCCGCCACCGCCAGTACCTCGAAGGGACAGATTTCCGTTGCCCAGGTGATGGAAATGCTCGACCGCGCCGATACCGACAAGCATGCCGGTCAACTGCTCTACGCCTACCTGGGCGGGGTCGGTGAATCGGCCGGCGTGCTGCTCAACGCCACCGATGCCAAGGGCAAACCCTATGTCACCTGTTCGAAGCCGATGGCGCTCGACGCGACGCTGGTGCGCGACGTGCTGAGCAATGGCGCCCCCAGCGCCAAGAGCTGGGGCGAAACCGCAGCGACGCCGCTGCTGGTCAATGCCCTGGTCAGCATGGCCGGCTGCCGCTGAACGACGACGGGGCGGCAGTCGCCTGCCGCCCCGTCCGATCACTACAGGCAAGCCTGCCCCGGGCTCGGCCTCAGCCCCAGCTGCGCAGGCCGAGCAGCTTCTCGCCCAGCTCGGTGAGCTGTGCCGTGGTCGCGTGCTTCTTCTCCCAGTCGCGCGGATCGCCCGGGAAGGCATCGCGCCTGGGGTGGTCGAGTTCGCGCCACAGCCGGACCCGCTCGGCCCGCTCGAGCACATCCTCCTCGTTGGCCGGAAACATCGAGATGTACTGCGCCATGCGCACCCGGTTACCGGAATGGTTCGGCCGCACGCCGTGGGCCAGCAGGGTATTGAAGATCATCAGATCGCCCGGTTCCATCTCGATATTGGTGATGCTGAGCCCGGTGGTGTCGGGGTGCATCGGATCGCGATCGGCCGGCTGGGTCTTCACCCAGTTGTCGAAATCGTAGAACAGCTCGGGAATGCACTGGAAGCCGCCGATGTCGCCGTCCTGCCTGACGAGACTCAGGACACCCTGCACGCCGATCGGCAAGGGGTCGAGCGAAGTATCGCTGTCCCAGTGGATGAAGCCGTTCTGGTTGGGGCCCGGCACTTTCTTGGGCGGGTTGAGGTTGGCGCGGTCGATCGATACCCACAGCTCCTCGATGTCCCAGATATCGACGAAGGCGTCGTAGACCCGCTGCTGCTGCCGGTTGTCCCACAGGTATTGGTGGTTGTAGATCTCCACCATGCCGGTGCCGTTGAGTTCGGTCATGATGTGATCGCGCCGCTGCGGCGCGTACCAGGTCGAGGGGTCGTTGGGGTCCTTCTCCTCAAACTCCCAGAGCAAGGCCTTGAGCCGCTCGACATGCGCCGCGTCGACTGCATTGCGAACAATCACGTAGCCGCGCTCCTGCCAGTGCTTGAAATCCGCCTCGCTCAGCACCCGGAGCGGCAGGGTCTTGTTGATGTCCTTGAGCTGCGTGGTGACCTTCTGGGTGGTCGGGTGCGAATCCCGCTTGATCCCAGCCGCCATGCCCTCGCGGGCCATACCCTGTGCCATCGACATAAACCGCCTCCACCTGTTCCTCCCGCTCGGGGATTGCTTCGATGTCGGTGAGGTTAGGTCGGCTCGGGCCGCCGATGTTGCTGTAGCCGAGCCAGTTCTGATACTATTCTGGCGTTGGTGGAGCCCTGCTTGCGCGATGAAGCCGCTTCTCGAGAAGGTCATGCCGCCCGAAGGCGCCTCGTGGGCCTGGCTCGATCGTCGCCTCGACGATGCCATCCCGTTCCAGTGGCATCATCATCCCGAGTATGAACTGACGTTGACGCTCAATTCGGTGGGCCAGCGCTTCGTCGGCGACCATATCGGGGACTATGGCGATGGCGACCTGGTGCTGGTCGGCCCCAACCTGCCGCACACCTGGGCCAGCCGCGCCAAGCTCGACCCCGCCGAACCGCACGTCGCGCGCGTGATGTGGTTCCATCCCGACTGGGCAACCGGGCTCACAACGCTGTTGGCCGAACTCCGCGACGTCGCAGAGCTGTTGCACCGGGCGCAACGAGGCCTGAGCTTCTCCGAGCCTGCAGCCGATGCCGTCCGTCCATTGATCGCGACGCTGTTCGCCCGGCCGCCTGCAGATCGGCTCGCGGTGCTGATCGACATCCTGCGCCGGCTGGCAGAGGACGGCGCCGCAACGCCGCTCGCCAGCCCCTCGGCCGCGCTGCCGCAGCATTCCGCCGACCGCGCCCGGATCGATCGGGTACTCGATGTCATCCACCGGCGCTACATGGAGCCGCTGAGGATCGCCGAACTGGCCGATATCGCAGCGCTGTCGCCCTCCGGCTTGCACCGCATGTTCATGCGCCATGTCCGCAGTCCGATATCGGTCTACGTGACGCGGCTCAGGCTCGGCGAAGCCTGTGCGCTGCTCTCGGGGACCGAACGACCGATAGCCCACGTCGCGTCCGACGTGGGCTATGAGTCGCTCGCCAACTTCAACCGTCAGTTCAAGGCAGCCAAGCAGATGACGCCGCGGCAGTACCGCGCGCGCTTCGTGCGCTGAGGTCCCCAAGGGATCCCCGGTCGGTCACAGCCCGATGGCCTTGGCCGAACATACGGTGCCGGCCTCGGCACCGCCGGGCAGCACGTTGCTGAGCTTGATCGACTTGCCCGGCTGCAGCGCCTTGCCGAGGCTGACGGCGCCATTGAAGCCTGCGGCAGACCAGGTGAGCTGCGTGCCGGCCGGCAGCGAGGTGACGCCGGCATTGGCGATGCGGAGATCGTCGGGGAACTCGCTGGGCGTGCCCGAGACGACGCATTTGAGCACCGTGCCGAGTTTCACGTTGGCCTGAAGCTTTGCCTTGCCGCCCACCCTGCCATGGTGCCCGATACCCAGGTCGACGATCTGAATCTGCGGATCATCGTTGAGCCGGCCGATCAGTTCGGGGCGGAGCGCGATCTCCGGCCGGGGGTTGAAGATCGGGTCGAAGTCCTGGTCGGGTTCGTCGCTGGGGTCGTCGATCATGTCGAGGATGCTGTCGCCGCCGCTGCTGCCGCCACCTCCACCGCCCGAGCCGAAGTCGAGAAAGCTGCCGGCCGAAGCAAGGCTGGTGCTCAAGAGGATCGCCGCGAGGGCAAGGCTTGCCGATCTGGTCACGTTCATTTCAGTCTCCTGTCGCCGGGCGGGGGCGGCGCCGGTCCTCCGGTCGCCGGTCCAGCATTCCCGGTGGATGACTGGACGGCCGCGCTTATGACGGGCTTCCACTGAACCGCCTTTGAGCGCACCATTTAGTGCGCGTTCATAATTGTTGTCAGATTGCAATGATTCCATCTATGCAAGTAATTTCCGGCGCCGACCCGAAAAGCCCGATGGCGCAGTTCCTGCGGCTGATGTCGGCGCAATTGCTGTCGAGCACGGCGCGAAACCTGAGGCACGAGAACATGACGCTGGCCGAGCTGGCGGCGCTCTACCTGCTCGATCGCGACAAGGCGCTGCGGATCAACAGCCTCGCGACCGCCCTGGCGCTATCGCTGCCGGCGGCCAGCCGCGTCGCCAGCACGCTGGTGGATCGTGGCTTCGTCGCGCGCGCCGAAGACCCGGACGACCGGCGCGCCAAGGTGCTGACGCTCACTGCCGAAGGCATCGAGCTGCTCAACACGCTGAGCGGCAACCTGGTGGGCGAGGTATCGCGCGTCCTTGCCACGGCCAACACCCCGGTCAGCAACCGGTTGGCGCAGCTGTTCGGCAGCATGGTCGCCGACGGCATGGCTGCCCCGACCAGCCCGGAGGCAAAGCCGTGAGCACAGCAGGGCGTATCATGCGCAAGCTGGCGCAGAACAACCGACTGGCCAACCATCGGCTGCTGACCGCCTGCCTCAAGCTGCAGCCCGGCGAGTTCGAAGCGGCGCGGACGAGCTTCTTTCCCTCGCTGAAAATGACGCTCAACCACATCCTCACCGTCGACTGGTTCTATGTCGATGCGCTGGAAGGCGGCACGCTCGGCCCGAAAGCCTGGGATCCGGAAGAGCCGTTCGACGCCCTCGCCCCACTGGCAGAGGCGCAGTTCGCGGTCGACCAGCGCCTCCTCGCCTTCTGCACCGACCTGACCGATGCGCGGCTTGCCGCCGAGACCCGGGTGCACCGCACCGGCCGCATCCAGGTGGAGCGGACCGACGACCTGCTGCTGCATCTGTTCATGCACCAGACCCACCATCGAGGACAGGTGCATGCCATGCTCGCCGGCAGCTCGGTGCCACCGCCGCAGCTCGACGAGTTCCTTACCGCCAGCGATTATCGCGACCGCGTCGACGATATGGCGGCGCTCGGCTGGAGCGAAGCGGAACTCGGGGCATTGTGATGGCACGACAGCACGGCGAACTGGTGCAGTGGAACGATGAACGTGGCTTCGGCTTCATCGCCGGCGACGACGGCGAGCGCAGCTTCGTCCACATCAGCGATATCGGCCGGATCGCCACGCGCCCCCGCGCCGGTGACCGCGTGTCGTTCACCCTGGGGCGCGGTTCCGACGGGCGGCCAGCGGCCAAAGAGGTGAGGATCGCCGGAGCCAACCCGCTCAACCTGGAGGCGCGGCGCCGGGGCGCCCCGGCGCCCGCCGCACCGGGCATCGGGGGGCGAGGGGTAACTGCCGGCTTCATCGTATTGCTCGCCCTCGTCGACTGGCTGATTGGTCGGGCGCCAGTCTGGCTGCCGGTCGTCTACCTGGTGCTCGGGCTCGTCAGCATCGCGGTCTACTGGTTCGACAAGCGGGCGGCCGAAGCGGATCGCTGGCGGGTCAGCGAGAAGAGGCTTCACCTCATCGACGCGATCGGGGGCGTCGCCGGCGGGCTGGTCGCACAGCAGCTGCTCCGCCACAAGACCAGCAAGCAGAGCTTCATCGTCGTAACCGTGCTGATCGCCGTGTTGCACGTTGCGGTATTGGCGAGCCTCGGCCTCGGATGGTGGGACCTCGCCAATGCCCTGGCACAGGGTTGACCAAAGCGGCGGCCGCAATTACTAAAGCTGCGACTTAAGTGAGGCCCGCAATGGACCATCTCGCGCCCGCGCCCGACCACCAGTTCGATATCGTCACCAGCCGGATACTGAGCGCCCCGCCGGCGGCAGTGTTCGCAGCGTTCGCCGACCCCACCGTGCTGTCCACCTGGTGGGGCCCGAAGGGGTTCCGCGACACCATCCATGTCTTTGATTTCCGCGTCGGCGGCAGCTGGCGGCACACGCTGCATAACCCCGACGGTCGTGACCATGACAACGAAGCGCGCTTCACGCTGATCGAGCCCGATGCGCGGGTCGAGTACGACCACAACTCGGGCAAGCACTTTACCCTGAGCTTCAGGCCGGCGCCTGGCGGCAAGACGCTGTTCTCGCTGGGGATGACGTTCGAGAGCGCCGAGGCGCAGCGCGCCGCACGGGAGCTGGTCAGCCGCTCCAACGACGAAAACATCGACCGCCTCGCGGCAGTCCTCAGGCAGTAGGGGGCGGGCCCTCGGGGCCCGCCCCGCCCACTCAGATCAGCTTGCCGAAGAAGCTCCTGATTTCCTCGACCAGCAGGTCGGGCGCGTCGGTGGCGGCGAAGTGGCCGCCCGAGGGCATCTCGGTCCAGTGCACGATGTTGTTGGCACGCTCGGCAAAGCTCTTCACCGAGCGGAAGTCCCACGGGAACACCGCGACCCCGGTGGGGGTGTCGTTGCGCGCCTCGCGATAGCCCGAACCGGAGCGGACATCCTCGAGATAGATATTGCCGGCGGAGCCGCCCGAAGCGGTGAACCAGTAGATCGAGACGTGCGCCAGATAGCGGTCGCGATCGACATAGTTCACGCCTTCGCCCTCAAAGCCGAAGAACAGCTCGGTGTTCCAGGCGAGCTGGCCGACGGGCGAGTCGACGAGGCCATAAGCGAGCGTACCGGGGCGCTTGGACTGGATGTCCTGGTAGCCGTTGTATTTGGAGAACTTGTCGAGGTTGGCGAAGCCTTCCTTTTCGAACGGGGTGAGCTTGTCCATCTCGCCCGGCGCACCGGTCGGGAAGGCGAAGATCTGCTGCAGGTGGGTGCCGACCAGGCCTTCGGGCGCAAGGATGCCGAGCTCCTTGCCGACCAGCGAGCCGATGTCGCCGCCCTGCGCGCCGTAGCGGGCGTAGCCGAGCCGCTGCATCAGCGTATCCCAGGTCCTGGCGACCCTGGCGGTGTCCCAGCCCGGCTCGGCGAGCGGCGTCGACCAGCCGTAGCCGGGAAGCGAGGGGATGACGAGGTCGAAGGCCAAGGCCGGATCGAGCCCATGCTCCCGCGGGTCGCTCAACGGCCCGATCACCTCGAAGAACTCAAGGACGGTCGAGGGCCAGCCATGGGTGAGGATCAGCGGGAAGGCGTTGGGCTCCTTCGACTTGATGTGGAGGAAGTGGATGGTCTGCCCGTCGATCTCGGTCAGGTATTGCGGATAGCCATTGAGCCTCGCCTCCCAGGCGCGCCAGTCGAACTGGTTCAGCCACTGGTCGGCCAGTTCCTTGATGAAGGCGACCGGCTGGCCGCGGCTCCAGTCACTGGTCGTGGCATGCGGCCAGCGCGCCATGGTCAGGCGTTCCTTCAGGTCCGCGATCTCATCGTCGGATACCTGGACCTTGAACGGGGTGATGCTCATTTCGTCTGCTCCGGTTGCATGGGAAACCAAGGCGCCGAGCGCCGGGACGACTGCCGCCGCAGTTGCGGCCCTCAAGAAGCTCCTGCGATCCAGATCGGTCATTTTCTCGGCTCCTCTGTCGCGCCGGACCACCACGGTCCGGCGTCTGAAGAGACCTTGCGCCATCCTGCTGACAGAGCGTGGCAGTAGCGTTATCCCGTTGTTACGAAACAAAAATCCCCGCATGTAGCGGGGATTTTCGTGGTCACTGGGGCTGGTGCTTCAGCGCAGCTGCAGAGCCAGGAAATCGCCGGTGGCGGCAATCAGCGCGTCAACGGTTTCGGGTCCTGCCTCGATGTTGAACATGTGGTCCATCGCGGCGGTCCACTGCACTTCGTCGCCGGAGTGCGCAGCGATCAGCCGCGGGACACCGGCGGCGCTGACCAGAACATCGTTGCTGCCCTGCGCCACCAGCAGCGGCCCGTTGTAACCGGCAAGTTCAGCCGCCGGATCCAGCGCCCTGAGTTCGGCGATCATCGGTCGTCCCAGGCTGATCGGCTGGCCCCACGGCATGGTCACCTCGAGCGGTGCGCCTTCCGGTTCCGCAGCCATGACCTCGTTGCCGAAGAAGCCGGTGAAGGTTGCCATGGGATCGTTGACGCCGTTCCACAGCACCAGGGCATCGGGCTTTGTCGCCTTCGCCACAACGGTCGCGACGGGCCCGCCGAGGCTCCAGCCGAGCACGGCGATCCGTTCGGCATCGAGACGTGGATCGGCCTTGAGCAAGGCGACGGCGCCGATGCCGTCGGCGGCCTCCGAACTGACTGTCGCTTCGGCGAAGCTGCCGGCGCTCTCGCCCGAACCGCGATAGTCGATGCGAAGGCTGGCGATCCCCTGCTCGGCCCAGAGCCGCGCCGCGCGGGCATAGGGCCCCTCCTCGGTCCCGGCGATCGGCCATTCGCCGCGATGCCCGAGAAAGCCGAACAGCATCAGCACCACCGGAGCGGGCGCGGCGGTCTCGGGCAGCGTCAGCGTGCCGACCACCGTCTGCCCATCGACCTCGAACTGCACCACTTCCTCGCGCGGCGCCGCCACGGCCGGCAGGGCCGTGCCAAGCAGGGTGGCGGCAAGCGCGACGGCCAGCGTCTGTTTCGTGTTCGGCATTTTTGGGCATCCCTCAGCTTCGGCGGGCCAGTCCCACCGCTGCGAGAGGTTCTCGGCCAACCCTGCTGACAGGGCGTGGCAGTAGAGTTTGCCTGCACCCAAGCCACGGGCCTCTCGGTGATCCTCCACCGTGAAACGGGGGAGGGGGACCGCCGAAGGGGCGGCGACAGGGTGTAGTCGCGCGGTTCGGTGAGCGGCCCATAGAGTTCGGGCCGCCGGCCGCGCAACCAGCGCCGGCCGCTGCTCAGTGGCAGCTGCTCGAGGTGGCGCTGAAACCGGCGCCGCCGGATCGACCGGTCTGGCTGCTGGCGCGCCCCAGCCGGCTCGAGGCCCCGGCCGTCCGCCGGCTTCACGACGAACTGCGTCGGATCTTTCGCGACGAGTTTCGCTGAGGCTGACCTTACGGCCCTGGCTGGCTCGCCCAATCCGGATGCAGGCGGGCCCATTCCTCGCGCCATTCCTTGGCCAGCTGCAGGCGGCGGCGACCGTAGCGCTGCTCGGTCTCGGCGGCCGAGACGATGCGATCGGTGCGGAAATTGCGGAAGGCTTCGCGCATGCAGCACCAGCCGGCGACGATCTGCTTGCCCTCGTAGTAGGCGAGCTGCACGGGCCAGATGTCGCGCTCGGAGTGCCTGCCGCTCTCGTCGGCATAGCCGATATGCAGCGCCTTCTCGTTGCGCATCGCGGCGCGCACCAGCCCCAGCACCGGCGTCGGCTCCTGCGGGCCGCGCATCAGCACCGGCCACAAGCCGGTATCCTTGATGCGGTCGCGCAGGTCGTCCGGCGAGGCGGTGGCGATCTTGGCGAGAGCGTTCTTGGCGGCGCCGGCGAGGCCCGCATCGGGCTGCGACTGCACCCAGCGGCCACCCAGCACCAGGGCCTCGAGTTCCTCGGGGGTGAACATCAGCGGCGGCAGGAAGAACCCGGGTCTCAGCATGTAGCCCACCCCGGCCTCGCCATCGATCGGCGCGCCCAGCCCGATGAGCGTCTGCACGTCGCGATAGAGAGTGCGGACGGAGACGCCCTGCTCCTCGGCCAAGGCTGCCGCAGTGACCGGACGGCGGTGGCGGCGCAGCGCATCCATGACGGAAAACAGGCGTTCGGTCTTGTCCAAGCAAGCATCTCCTCGGGTCCTTCGTTCTAGCCTGCCGCACCATGCGAGGCCACTGCTGCCAGAGCCTGTCAGCAGCGATTGACATTTCGGGATATTCCGAAATAACGTGCGACAAACGACAGGAGATCTGCGATGGGCGGCAAACCGCACAGCCTCAACGGCATCGGCCATTTCGATATCGCCGGCCCGGATTTCGGCGCGCTGCAGGGCTTTTATTCCGGGGTGCTCGGCTGGCAGATCACGCCGCGCGGACCGGGCTACGGCATGGTGGCGACGCCCGAGGGTGGACCTGACGGTGCATTGGTCGAGGCGGAAACCGCCTCGCTCACCCTCGGCATCGTGGTGCCCGACCTAGGCAAGGCGCTCGCAGCCGCCGAAGCCAAAGGCGGCGCCATCGCCATGCCGGCGGTCGACAATGGCTGGGTGAAAAAGGCGCAGGTCCGCGACCCGGCGGGGAACCTCCTCACCCTGATCCAGGGCTGACTGTCATCGACGGTTTCGACCTCGACGAAGTGCTGCGCGCCCTGTCGCACCCCGACCGGCGGGCTTTCATTGCTGCCTGCAGGGACGAGGCGAAGGCGGCCGGTGAGCTCGCCGCGCTCTCCGAACTATCGCTGGCGAGTGTCTCCGAGCATCTCAAGGTGCTGAGAAAATCCGGCCTGCTGGTGCTGGAAAAGCGCGGCCGCTTCTGGTTCTACCGCACCGACGTGGCCGTGGTGGAGCGCGCGGCAAACGAGGTGGCCGGGCTGACGGCCACCTCGGACTCGAAGCGCTAGCGGCGCCGGGCGATCTCGCGCTGAAACGCCCGGATGTCGTCGGCCAGCACATCGGGGACTTCCAGCGCCGGAAAATGTCCGCCCTGTCGCGCCTCGTTCCAGTGGATGAGGTTCTGCAGGTTCCTTTCGCCCCAGGCCCGTGGCGCCGGCAGGTCGCTTTCGGCGGGGACCAGCACGCCTTGCAACACGCCGTGCGTGGGCATGGGCGCGAGCAGTTCCTGGTCCGCGAAGGCTTCCTTGTAGAGCCGGACCGAGGAGCCGATGGTTTCGGTGAACCAATAAATCGAGAGCAGCGTCGCCAGCGTCTCGAATGGGAAGACGCTCTCGACGTCGCCACCGGTATGGCCCCAGTGGTGGAACTTCTCGATGATCCACGCGGCAAGGCCGGCAGGCGAATCGTTGAGCCCCACCGCCAGCGAGGTCGGCTTGGTGCCGTGCAGCAGCGCGTAGGCGCCCTCGACAAAACCGGAGTAGTCGACCCGCTTGAAGTACTCGACTTCCTCCGCCGTAAGCTCAGGCGGCCGCGGGTAGCCTGAAAATACGTTGCAGTAATGGGCGCCGAGCAGGCGCTCCGGGTAATGACGCACCAGCCCCAGCACTGCGCCGCCGCCGAGGTCCGAGCCCGATACGAGGAAACGGGAATAGCCCAGTTGCTGCATGAGCCTGGCCCAGAGATGTCCGATCTGCGTCAGGTTCATGCCCATTTTCCTGGGCCGGCTGGAAAAGCCGTAGCCGGGCAGCGAGGGGATGATCACATCGAACGACAGACCGTCAGTTTCGGCGGTCAGCCGGTCGACCAATGGCAAGAGCTCGACGAAATTGCTCGGCCAGCCATTGGCGAGCAGCAGCGGCACCGGGTTGGCGCCCTTGCCGCGCACATAGACGAAATGCACCGTCTCGCCATCGACCAGCTCGGTGAACTGCGGATAGCCATTGAGCCGCGCCTCAGCGGCCCGCCAATCGAATGCATTGCCCCAGTAGTCGACGAAGCGGCGCAGGAAGGGCACGCTGGTGCCGTAGTCCCAGCCGGCATCCTCGACTTCGTCGGGGAAGCGAGCGTGCTGCAGCCGGCTCCTGAGGTCGGCGATCTCGGCCTCGGCAACGGCGATGGTGAAAGGGGTCATGCATTCGTCTCCACATTGAACGTGGAGATCAATGCGGGAGGTCTGCTGACAGAGCCTGTCAGCAGGCTAGGGGTGTCGCCAATGGAGTTGCGCTGAGGGCCGCTGAGCGCCGATGATGGCGGCGAATTGGAGCGTCGCAGTGGATCAGTCGGCTTTCTGGGTGACGAGTGTGGCTGGACTGGCGGTCGCCTATCTGCTTGGCGCAACCCCCAGCGGCTACCTCGCCGGCAGGCTCAAGGGCATCGATATTCGGCAGCATGGTTCAGGCTCGACCGGCGCGACCAATGTGCTGCGAACGCTCGGCAAAGGGCCGGCGCTGGCAGTGTTCCTGGTAGACGTGCTGAAGGGCGCGGCGGCGGTCGGTCTGGCCGGCTGGCTCACCCAATGGCTGTTCTCCACTGTACCGCCCGACGGGCTCGAGCTGCAGACGATGCTGCCCTGGGCGAGGAGCTGCGCCGGTCTTGCCGCGCTCCTCGGACACAGCCGATCGATCTGGCTGGGGTTTTCCGGCGGCAAGTCCGTGGCCACGGGGCTCGGCGTGGTGCTGGCGCTGTCGTGGCCGATTGGCCTCGGCGCGCTGAGTGTGTTCGGCGTGGCGCTGGCCATATCGCGGATCGTGTCGCTCAGTTCGATCCTCGCGGCGCTGGCGGCCATCGTCTTCGCCGTGGCGCTCGGGCAACCGTTGCCCTATCTGCTGCTGGTCAGCGCCGGCGGCCTCTATGTCATCGTGCGCCATCGGGCAAACATCCAGCGGCTCCTCGCCGGCACGGAGCCGCGGCTGGGGCAGGCGAAGCCGGTGCGCTAGGCTCAGGCCTTGGCCAGCGCCGCGCCCTTGGTCGCGAGGCCGGCGAATACCGTCCAGTTGCGCTGCGTCATGCGGGCGCCGAGGCGCTTTTCGATGTTGAGTCTGGTCGTGCTGATGCCCTGGGGATAGGCGACGATCAGCTGCGCGCCGACCATCGCCAGCAGCTCCGGCCCGTCCCACCCTTCGAGCGGCGACCAGTCCGGCGCCTTGTGGAACGAGCAGACACCGAGTTCGTGCGGTCGGTCGGCAGCCACCTCGGGAAATGGGTTCGCCGATACCACCGCGGCCATATCGCTGGGCTTGACGACAAACACTTCGTTGGCCGGACCAAGCCCGAAACCGTCGACCGCGCCCTGGACGAGCCTGCGCACCGCGGCCAGTGTCTGGCTCGAACGCAGGACGACGTTGCCGGTATTGCCGACCGTCGAAACGTCATCGAGCCCGGCGGCGGCGCAGGCATCGCGCAGCGCCGCCATTTTCATCTTGGCGTGCGTCACCGGCCCGATTGCGCGGATCAGGGCGACGTAGGCCGGCATCAGGCGATCTCGATATCGACGCGGTGGCTGTAGTCGCGGTCCGGTCCGTAGATGATCGACGGGAAATGCGGGTGGTTCACTGCATCCGGCAGGTCCTGGTCCTCGAGGCAGAAGCCGCAATGGTGGCCGTAGTGCTTGCCCTCGGCAGAGACGTCGGTGGTCACCGAATTGTAGACCTGCAGGCCCGGCCGGTCGGTATAGAGCTTCAGCGTCAGCAGCTTGTCGGGACCGGTCACCACCGCCACCGGATCCTCGAAGCGGCGGTCGGTGTTGAGCACCACGTTGCCGTCATAGTCGATCGGCTTGCCGGATGCGTCGCGCATGGTGCGGCCCTGACGGAAATCCCAGATGGTGCCGTCGACCGGCAGGATGGCGCCGGTGGGGATCAGTGGACCGCCGAGTTCGGTATAGGCGGCGGCATCGATCTTGAAGGTGTGGTCGAGCACGTCAGAGCCGGTGCCGAGGTTGAAATACTGGTGCTGCACCACATTGATCGGAGTGCGGCGGTCGGCCTTGGCCGCCAGGTCGAGCCGCAGCCGGTTGCCGGTGAGGGTGTAGGTGGCGGTGAATTTCACGTTGCCCGGAAAGCCCATGGCGCCATCGGGCGAATCGAGGGTGAAACGCACGGCGTTGTTGGCGCTGTCAGCCTCACCATCCCACACCAGCCGCCCGATGCCTTCGGGCCCACCATGCAGGGTGTGGGTGACGAAATTGCTCTTGAGCTGGTGCGTCTCGCCGTCGAGGGTGAACCTGGCATCCTTGATGCGGTTGGCAACCCGGCCGGCCAGCGAGCCGAAATACGGCGAATGAGCGGGGTAGCTGTCGAATTTGCCGTAGCCGAGCACCACCGAGCGAAGACCGCCGGCCACCGGGACGCGCCAATCGCGCACCAGCACGCCCCACGAAATGATGTCGACTTCGACCCCGGTGTCGCTCCGAAGCTTGAACTGCTCGACCCGCTTACCATCGAAGCTGCCGAACTCTTCCACCGCGACGCTCATTGCCGTTATCTCCTCTTTCGTGCGACGGGTTGATAGCCGCAATCAGCAAGAAGCGGAAGCCGGAGAGGGGGAGGAGATGGACGAAGTGAAGCGGCGAGCCACCGTGCACGATGTGGCGCGCGAAGCCGGCGTGTCGCTGGCGACGGTCGATCGCGTCCTCAACGGCCGCCCGGGCGTGCGCACCGAAACTGCCGACAAGGTGGCCGAGGCGATCAAGGCGCTCGACTTCCGTCGCGACCTCTCGGCTTCGCTCCTGGCGCGAGCCCGCGATCTCGGCGTCACCTTCCTGATCCCCGACGGCCGTAACGAATTCATGCTGGGCCTCGTCGACGCCATCGCCCGGCGGGCCCGCACCACCAAGGGCGAGCGCATCTCGATCACCACCAAGCTGGTGCATGCCTTCGATGCCGCGGCGCTGGCCAGCGCGTTGAGCAGTCTCGACCCCAAGAGCTGCGACTGCGCCGTGGTGGTTGCCACCGAAGATGACAAGGTGCGGCGCGCCATCGACCAGATCTCGCGCCGTGGTATTGCCGTGGTGACGCTGGTGTCCGACCTGCCGGGGTCGGCCCGCCGCCATTTCGTCGGTATCGACAATGTTGCGGCAGGGCGGACCGCGGGTTCGTTGATCGGTCGCTTCTGCCCGGCAGGTGGGATCGGTCTCATCGCCGGCTCGCTCAGCCTTGCCGATCACCACCAGCGGCGCGAGGGGTTCGAGGCGGTGCTGCGGGCCGAGTTCCCCGGACACGAGATCGTCGGCCCGCTCGAGGGGTTCGACGATGATCTAAAGACCGAGGCGGCGGCGATCGAACTGCTGAAGCAGCCGCTCACCGGCATCTACAATATGGGTGGCGGCTATGCCGGGCTGCTCCGGGCGCTCGAACGCACCGGCAAGACCGGCAAGGTGCGCGTCGTGGCGCACGAGCTCACCGAAGCCACCCGCGCCGGGCTCGCCGGCGGCGCCATCGACGTGGTGATCGACCAGAACCCCGATGGCGAAATCGCCGCGGCGCTCGCCGTCGCCCGTGCCCTGGCGCTCGGGCAGGATGCCGAGCGTCGCCCGGCCCCCATTGAAATCGGCCTCTATCTGCGCGACAATCTCCCCAGAGGGTAATCCATCACAATGACGCCCCGGGAGGACTACGGCATGTTGCGTTTGTGCAGTCTTGAGGTACGTGCCTCATGACTTATCTGGGCATCGATATCGGCACCTCGGGCGTCAAGGCACTGCTCATCGACCGCGCTGGCCAAGCGCTGGGCGAGGCCACGGCCAAGGCGGTCGAACCCACCCGGCCGCATCCCGGCTGGTCGGAACAGAACCCGGCCGACTGGTGGAACGCGACACTCGAAGCGATCGACAAGCTGTCGAAGGCACATCCGGAAGAACTGGCAAAAGTCCGCGGTATCGGGCTCAGTGGCCATATGCATGGCGCCACCCTGCTCGACAGGAACGACCAGGTGCTCCGCCCGTGCATCCTGTGGAACGACGGGCGTTCTGCCGCCGAATGCGCCGAGATGGAAGCGGCGCTGCCGCGCTTGCGCGACATCGCGGGCAATATCGCCATGCCGGGGTTCACCGCCCCGAAGATCGCCTGGGTGAGGAAGCACGAGCCGGAGATCTATTCAAAGATCGCCAAGGTGCTGCTGCCCAAGGCCTATATCCGGCTGCTGCTGACCGGCGAGCACATCGAGGAGATGTCGGACGCCTCGGGCACGCTGTGGCTCGATGTGGGCAAGCGCGACTGGTCGGACGAGCTCTTGGCGCTGACCGGGCTCAACCGTTCGCACATGCCACGACTGGTCGAGGGGTCCGCGCCCTCGGCTAACCTGAAGCGCGAATTGGCTGGCCGCTGGGGCATGTCGGGTGAGGTGGTGGTCGCGGGCGGCGCCGGCGACAATGCGGCAGCGGCCTGCGGCATCGGCGCCATCCAGCCGGGCGAAGGCTTCGTGTCGCTCGGCACCTCCGGCGTGCTGTTCGTTTCGAACGATCGCTTCCGCCCCAACACCCAGGGCGCCGTACACGCCTTCTGCCACGCCATTCCCGACACCTGGCACCAGATGGGGGTGATCCTCTCGGCCACCGACAGCCTCAACTGGCTGGCGAAAATCACCGGGCAGGATCCAGCCAAACTCGCCGGCGCCGCCGAGGCCGGGTTCAAGCGGCCGGGCGAGGAGATTTTCCTGCCCTATCTCTCGGGCGAGCGCACCCCGCACAACAATGCGGCGGCGCGCGGCAGTTTTGCCGGTCTCAGCCACTCTACCGACCCGGCGTTGCTCGCCCAGGCGGTGATGGAGGGCGTCGCCTTTGCTTTCCGCGATTGCCAGCGCGTGCTCACGGATGCCGGCACCGAGATGGGGCAACTGCTCGCCGTCGGCGGTGGCTCGAAATCCGAGCTGTGGCTGAAACTCATCGCCACCAATCTCGATGCCGAGATCGCGCTGCCCGAGGACGGCGATTTCGGCGGCGCGCTGGGTGTCGCCCGGCTCGGGCTCTGTGCCGCCGAAGGCGCAGATCCCGAGGAGATCATGACCATGCCGGCGATCAAGCGGGTGATCAAACCCGATGCCGCACTGAAGACTGCCTACACTGAGCAATATGCGCGCTACCGCGCCCTTTACCCCGCCATCGAGGAGGCCCGTAAGTGACCGATTTCTTCAAGGGACTGAAGCCCGTCAAGTTCGAGGGACCGACGTCCAGCAACCCGCTCGCCTACCGGTTCTACAACAAGGACGAACTGGTGATGGGCAAGCGGATGGAAGATCACATCCGGCCGGCCGTCGCCTACTGGCACACCTTCGCCTGGGAAGGCGGCGACCCGTTCGGCGGCCGCACCTTCGACCGCCCCTGGTACGACAAGGGGCTCGAGGGTGCAAAGATCAAGGCCGACGTCGCCTTCGAGCTGTTCGACCTGCTCGACGCCCCGTTTTTCTGCTTCCATGACGCCGACGTCGCCCCCGAGGGCGCGACGCTCAAGGAGAGCAACAAGAACCTCAGGACCATCACCGACATCTTCGCCAAGAAGATGCAGAGCTCGCGCACGAAGCTGCTGTGGGGCACTGCCAACCTCTTCTCCAACCGACGCTACATGGCGGGCGCCGCCACCAATCCCGACCCCTATGTGTTCGCCTACGCCGCCGGGCAGGTGAAGCAGATGCTGGAGATCACCCATGAGCTGGGTGGCGCCAACTATGTGCTGTGGGGTGGCCGCGAGGGGTACGAGACCCTGCTCAACACCCGGATCAAGCAGGAGCAGGACCAGGCGGCGCGCTTCCTGTCGCTGGTCATCGACCACGCCAAGAAGATCGGCTTCAAGGGGCAGCTGCTGATCGAGCCCAAACCGCAGGAGCCGACCAAGCACCAGTACGACTACGACGTCGCGACGGTCTACGGGTTCTTGAAGACCTACGGCCTCGAAAAGGAGGTCAAGGTGAACATCGAAGTCGGCCACGCCTTCCTTGCCGGCCACAGCTTCGAGCATGAGCTGGCGGTTGCCGGGGGGCTGGGCATCCTCGGCTCGGTCGATGCCAACCGCAACGACCTGCAGTCGGGCTGGGACACCGACCAGTTCCCCAACAACCCCGGAGAGATGGCGCTCGCCTTCTACCAGATCCTCAAGGCCGGCGGCCTGGGCAAGGGCGGCTTCAACTTCGACGCCAAGGTGCGGCGCCAGTCGATCGAACCGGTCGACCTGCTCTATGGCCATGTCGGCGGCCTCGACGTGCTGGCCCGCGGCCTCAAGGCCGCCGCCGCGATGATCGAGGACGGCACCTTCGACAGGGCGCAGGACGCGCGCTACGCCGGCTGGAACGAGAAGGGCGCCGCCGCGATGCTGAAGGGCGAGCGCACGCTCGAGCAGATCGCCCAGTGGGTGGAAGCGGACAACATCAATCCCGAACCCCGCTCCGGCCAGCAGGAATATCTCGAGAACCTGGTCAACCGGTTCGTGTGAGCCGCTTCTTCACCCTCCCCCTCGCGGGGGGGGTGGCGCCGCTCGGGAGCGTCAGCGACCTAGCAGAGCCAGGGTGGGGGGAGCCGCAAGCTCCCTGCCCGCCGCACACCCCCCACCCAGCTGCGCTAGGCCTGCGGCCAAGCTTCGCTACCTCCCCCGTCGAGGGGGAGGTTTCCCGACTGAAACACCGAGTAGCAACCGCATGCCCACCATCCGCAATCCCATCCTTCCCGGCTTCAACCCCGATCCCTCGATCCTTCGGGTCGGCGACGACTATTACATCGCCACCTCCACCTTCGAGTGGTACCCGGGCGTGCAGATCCATCACTCCAAGGATCTCGCCAACTGGGAGCTGGTGACGCGGCCGCTCAGCCGCAAATCGCAGCTCGACATGCGGGGTGATCCGGATTCGTGCGGGGTGTGGGCGCCCTGCCTCAGCCATGACGGCGAGCAGTTTTTCCTCATCTACACCGACGTGAAGCGCAAGGACGGCTCGTTCAAGGACGCGCATAACTACCTCGTCACCGCGCCCAGTATTGAAGGACCGTGGTCCGATCCGGTCTACATGAACTCTTCGGGGTTCGACCCCTCGCTGTTTCATGACGACGATGGCCGGAAGTGGTTCGTCAACATGCTATGGGACCATAGGACCCGCCCGCTGCTGTTTGCCGGCATTGCGCTGCAGGAATACGACCACGCCCAGCGAAAGCTCGTCGGCCCGATCAAGAACATCTTTGAGGGCACCGACCTCAAGCTGGTCGAGGGCCCGCATCTCTATAAGCGCAACGGCAAGGACGGGCGGCCCTGGTACTACCTGCTGACCGCGGAAGGTGGCACCGGCTACGAACACGCGGTCACCTTCGCCCGCTCGCGCAACATCGACGGGCCGTACGAGACCCATCCGATCAAGCACATCGTTACGGCCAAGGACGCACCGCTCAATGCCGTGCAACGGGCCGGCCATGGCGACCTCGTCGAGACGCCTGACGGCAAGACCTTCCTCGTCCACCTGATGGGCCGGCCGACGACGCAGAAGCGCCGCTGCGTGCTCGGTCGCGAGACCGGCATCCAAGAAGCCTATTGGGGCGCCGACGACTGGCTGTGGGTGAAGAACGGCCCGGTGCCCTCGCTCGAGGTGGAGATCCCCGGCACACGCGACGACACCCGATACTGGGCCGAACAACGCTATTCGTTCGACACGCTGCACCCGGATTTCCAGTGGCTGCGCACGCCCGAGACCGAGCGCATCTTCTCGGTCGGCGGCAATAAGCTGACACTGTTCGGTCGCGAGTCGATCGGCAGCTGGTTCGAGCAGGCGCTGGTGGCGCGCCGGCAGACGCACTTCTCCTACGATGCCGAAGTGACGCTCGAGTTCGCACCGGTCGACGAGCGGCAGTTCGCCGGCATAACGGGTTATTATGGCCGCTACAATTTCCACTATCTCACCGTCACCGCCCACTCCGACGGCAAGCGCGAGCTGCTGATCATGAGCTCGCTGGCCAGCCACCCGGACGGCAAGCTGAGCTACCCCGTGGCGCCGGTACCGCTGCCACAGGATGGCGCGGTGCGGCTGAAGATCGAAATTCGCGGGCCGAAGCTGCAGTTCTTCTATGCGGCGGGCGACGCCAGGGCGGCCGGCAACTGGCAGCCGGTCGGCGGCACGCTCGATGCCTCGATCCTCTCGGACGAATGCGGCGGCCACGCCGAGCATGGCAGCTTTACCGGGGCGTTCGTCGGCATGGCGGCGTCGGATCTGAATGGGACGGCGAAGGCAGCGGTGTTTTCGGATTTCGTCTATCGGCCGGTGCGGGATCCGAGCGATCGGTACTGAGGGAGCCCCGGGGGTCGGCCCGCTCCGGCGGCTCATTGTGGACCGCGCCGCCGACTCAGTTGCCCGCTCCCGCCAAACCCCCTAACGTCCCGGCCTCCCTGTCTTTGCTGCCGAGCCGATGGACCAAGCGCCCTATTCCGCCCCCAATGCCCTAGAGAGCGCGCCCATCACGCCGATGATGTCGCAGTTCCTCGAGATCAAGGCGGTCAATCCGGGGTACCTGCTGTTCTACCGGATGGGCGACTTCTACGAGATGTTCTTCGAGGATGCCGAGATCGCCAGCCAGGCGCTCGGCATCGTCCTCACCAAGCGCGGCAAGCACCAGGGGCAGGATATCCCGATGTGCGGCGTGCCGATCCACGCGGCGCAGGATTATCTCAAGAAGCTGATCGGGCTCGGCCACCGCGTCGCCATCTGCGAGCAGGTGGAAGACCCTGCCGAGGCCAAAAAACGCGGCTCGAAATCGCCGGTGAAGCGTGACGTGGTGCGTCTGGTCACCCGCGGCACCATTACCGAGGATGACCTGCTGCCGACGCGCGGCTCGGCCTACCTCGCGGCGCTCAGCATGGTGCGGCACGGCGAGACCGATTTTGCGCTGGCCTGGGCGGACGTCTCGACCGGCGAGGTCGCCGTGCTCGACGTGTCGGCCATCGCGCTGGCCGACGAGCTGGCGCGTATTGCTCCGGCCGAGCTGCTGCTCACCGAAGCTACGCTCGCCACGCTGTCCAGTGCCAAGATCCCGTTGCCCGAGGCGGCGCTGGTCAATCTCGACACCGGAGCTTTCGACAGCGAACTTGCCGGCAAGCGGATCGCCGCCGCCTTCCCGGCCGGTGAAGTCGACCCCACCGCCTATTCCCGCGCTGGCCGCGCCGCGCTCGGGGCGCTGCTCGACTATATCCGGGACAGCCAGAAGGGTGTGCCCGTTGCCCTGCGGCCGCCTGCCGCGGAGCGCCTCAGCGCCCATATGGCGATCGACGCGGCGACCCGGGTGTCGCTCGAACTGCTCGAAACGCAGCGCGGCCAGGAGAAGGGTTCGCTGCGGCACGAGATCGACCTGGCGGTCACCCCGCCGGGCTCGCGCCTCCTGGCCCGCCGGCTGGCGGCACCGCTCTGCGACGCGAACCAGATCAATGCCCGGCTCGATGCGGTCGAATGCCTCGTCGGCGATGGCCTGCTGACCCAACGACTGCGCGGCGAGCTGAAGTCGGTGCCCGACCTCACCCGCGCGCTGACCCGGCTGGCGCTCGGCCGTGGTGGCCCGCGCGATCTCCGCGCCACCGGCGGCGCCATTGCTGCCGCCATCGCACTTGCCGAACGCCTCGCCACGCTCGAGCGGCCGCCGGCCGAGCTCCGATCGATCGGCGCCCGCCTTGCTGACGCGCCGGCTGCGCTGGCGGCCGAGCTGGCGGCAGCCATCGACGAGGAGCCACCGCTGCTCGCCCGCGACGGCGGCTTTGTCAAGCGCGGCTATGACGCTCCGCTCGATGCGGAACGGGCGCTGGCCTCGGAAACCCGCGAGGTGGTGGCGGCGCTGCAGGCCCGGCTGATCGAGGAGACCGACGTCCGGTCGCTGAAGATCCGCCATAACGGGGTGCTCGGCTATTTCGTCGAGGTGCCGGCCGGGCATGGCGGCAAGCTGCTGGAAGCGCCGCACCGCGACACCTTCATCCACCGCCAGACCATGGCCAATGCCATGCGCTTCACCACGGCGGAACTGGCCGAGCTCGAAGGCCGCATCGCCAAGGCGCATGACGCTGCGCTCGCCATCGAAGCCACGATCTTCACCCGCCTCGCCGACGCCGTCGCTGCCGAGAACACCCGGCTGCGCGCCATCGCCGATGCACTGGCCGAACTCGACGTCGCCTCTGCTTTGGCGCAGCTGGCGATGACCCGCAATTTCTGTCGTCCGACCATCGATGACAGCCTCGCCTTCTACATCGAAGGCGGCCGGCATCCGGTGGTCGAGACCAATGTGCGGGCGCAGCACGAGGTGTTCGTCGAGAATGGCTGCGACCTGACCGGTGGGGCGCTGTGGCTGGTCACCGGCCCGAACATGGGCGGTAAGTCCACCTTCCTGCGCCAGAACGCACTGATCGCCATCCTGGCACAGATGGGCAGCTTCGTGCCCGCCTCCGCAGCGCATATCGGCGTGGTCGACCGGGTGTTCTCGCGCGTCGGCGCCTCCGACGATATCGGCGGCGGTCGCTCGACCTTCATGGTCGAGATGGTCGAGACCGCCGCCATTCTCAACCGCGCCACACAGCGCTCGCTGGTGATCCTCGACGAGATCGGCCGCGGCACCGCCACCTTCGATGGCCTTTCCATCGCCTGGGCAGCGGTCGAGGCGCTGCACGATCAGACCGGCTGCCGCGCCCTGTTCGCGACGCACTTCCATGAGATGACGGCGCTGTCAAAGACCCTCGCGCGCGTTTCCAACCACACCATGAAGGTGCGCGAGTGGGAGGGGGAAGTGGTGTTCCTGCACGAAGTGGCCGATGGCGCCGCCGATCGCAGCTACGGCATTCAGGTGGCCAAGCTCGCCGGCCTGCCCGAGTCGGTGCTGAGCCGTGCACGCCAGGTATTGGGCGTGCTCGAACAGCGCTCTTCCGGCGGAAAAGCCGTCGTGCTAGACGATCTGCCGCTCTTTGCGCATCAACCGCCCACCCCGAAGGCGGCCGTTAATCCCATCCATGACATGCTCGATCAGGTGCGCCCCGACGACCTTACGCCCCGCGCGGCCATCGACCTGATCTACGAGCTTAAGAAAATCCGCGATGCAGCTCGCCGAAACTGACGCCCGACCGCGAAAACCGGCCTTCCAGCTTACCCCGGCCGAGACCATTCTCGGCGATATCCGGCGGTTGACCGCCGGGCAGGATCCAAAATCCGCCGCTGCCCGCAGCATCGTTCTCCAGCATGTCCGCTCCGTTCTCGCCGACGCCCGCACGGGCGCCGAGGCCGAACTGATGGCCACCGGCAAGGGCACCCGCTGCGCCATGAACCTGAGCGCGGCGGAAGACGAGATCATCCGGGCGGTGCATCATTTCGCGGTACGCGACGTCTACCCGGTCGACAACCCCTCAGGCGCCGAGATGATCTCGATCGCCGCGGTCGGCGGCTATGGCCGCGGCACGCTGGCCCCCGGCTCCGACATCGATCTGCTCTTTATCCTCCCCTACAAGCAGACGCCGTGGGGCGAGCAGATCACCGAGTACATCCTCTACATGCTGTGGGATCTCGGCCAGAAGGTCGGCCATGCCGTCCGTTCGGTCGACGACTGCATCCGCATGGCCCGCTCCGACATGACGGTCAGGACCGCAACGCTGGAAGCCCGCTACCTCACCGGCGACAGAAAACTGTTCGACGAGCTGGTGCACCGGTTCGAAACCGAGATCATGCCCAAGACCGGCCCCGAGTTCATCGCCGCCAAGATGGCGGAACGCGACGAGCGGCACCGGCAGATGGGCAATACCCGCTACGTGGTCGAGCCCAACATCAAGGACGGCAAGGGGGGCCTGCGCGACCTCCACGCGCTGTTCTGGATCGGCAAGTATTTCTACCGGGTCAAATCCAGCGCCGAGCTGGTGGGCAAAGGCGTGTTGAGCGCCGAGGAATACCGGCTGTTCCAGCGGGCCGAGGATTTCCTCTGGGCGATCCGCTGCAACCTCCATTTCCTGACCGGCCGGGCCGATGAGAAGCTGACCTTCGAGGTGCAGCCCGATCTCGCGGCTCGCCTCGGCTACAATGACCGCGCCGGCATGCTGGGGGTCGAGCGCTTCATGAAGCGCTATTTCCTCGTCGCCAAGGATGTCGGCGACCTGACCCGCATCTTCTGCACCTCGCTGGAATTCGACCACGCCAAGCCGCTCGACATGGTCGGGCGGGTGCTGGCGCCGTTCAAGCGCGGCAAGGTGCCGATCAAGGGCGAGACGGATTTCGTCATCGAGGGCGGCCGGCTCAATGTCGCCGGGCCCGACGTGTTCCAGAAGGACCCGCGCAACCTGATCAAGGGCTTCATGCTCGCGGGCCGGCACGACGCGCATCTCCACCCCGACGCCATCAAGCTGATCCGCCGCTCGTTCAAGCTGATCGGCCATGAGCTGAGGACCGACAAGCAGGCCAATGCCTGGTTCCTCGAGATCCTGACGGCGCCAACCTATGTCGAGCGCATCCTGAGGCAGATGAACGAAGCGGGCGTCCTCGGCCGCTTCGTGCCGGAATTCGGCAAGATCGTCGCGCTGATGCAGTTCAACATGTACCACCACTACACGGTGGACGAGCACCTGATCCGCGCCGTCGGCGTGATGGCCGACATCGCCAATGGGGGCCTCCGCGAACAGCTGCCGCTGACCCATGAGCTGCTGCCGCATCTCAATGACACGCGGCTGCTCTATGTGGCTTTGTTCCTGCACGACATCGCCAAGGGCCGGCCTGAGGACCACTCGATCGCCGGGGCCCGCATCGCGCGGAAATTCTGTCCGCGCCTCGGGCTCGATCCGGCCGAGACCGACACCGTGTCCTGGCTGGTCGAACACCACCTGTTGATGAGCGAGATCGCCCAGAGCCGCGACATCCAGGATCCGGAAACCGCCCGCTCCTTCGCCGATGTGGTGCAGTCGCCGCAGCGTCTAGCGCTGTTGATGATCCTCACCGCCTGCGACATCCGGGCGGTGGGCCCTGGGGTGTGGACCGGCTGGAAGGGCTCGCTGTTGCGTGCTCTCTACTATGCCACCGAACCGCTGCTGTCGGGCGGCCACAGCCAGGTGACGCAGCGCGACCGCATCGAGGCGGCGAAGACCGTGCTGCGCGGCGCGCTCGCCGCCTGGCCGGCGGCGGAAGTCGACAGCTATCTCGGCCGCCATTACGACCATTACTGGCTGCGCGCCGAGCCGGAACTGCAAGTCGAGCACGCGCGGATGATCCGCGCCGCCGACCAGGCCGGACAGATGTTCGCCGGCTCGATCCGGGTGAAATCCTTCGAGTCGATCACCGAGGTCAATTTCTATACGCCCGATCATCCGCGGCTGTTGTCGCTGATCGCCGGCGCCTGCACCATGGCCGACGCCTCGATCATCGGGGCACAGATCTTCGGTACCCGCGACGGCCGCGCCGTCGACACTTTCCGGCTGCGCCGCTCCTTCACCTCCGACGAGGACGAGAAGGTCCGCGCCACCCGCATCATCGATACGGTGAAGCAGCTGCTGCAGGGCAAGCGCCAGGTGCTGATCGACCTGGGCAAAGAGAGCCGTCACAACAAGCGGCTCAAACCGTTCACCCTGCCGGCGCAGGTGGCGGTATCGAACACCATCTCGGAGAAGTTCACCGTCATCGAGGTGATGGGGCTCGACCGCACGGGCCTGCTGCACCAGCTCACCCGGCAGATCTCCGACCTCAACCTCACCATCGGCTCGGCCCATATCGGCACTTACGGCGAAAAAGCGGTCGACGTGTTCTACGTCACCGACCTCACGGGGCATAAGATCGAGTCGAAGTCGCGCCAGAAGAAGATCCACGACGCGTTGCTGGCAGTATTCCAGGGCGTCGATGAGAAGGCGGCCAAGGTGGCGAATGGGTAATCCGGTGGCTGTGGCCTCCCACCCCTGTCCCCTCCCCGCGAGGGGGAGGGAGACCCTCACACAGATACCTCGGTTGGCGTCTCCCTCCCCCTTGCGGGGAGGGATTAAGGGTGGGGGTCGGCTCGCACCGGCGTTCCCATGAGCCTCTACCGCAACTTCCTCTCCGTCGGCGGGCTGACCCTTGTCTCGCGCATTTTCGGCTTTGCCCGCGATGCGCTGATGGCGGCGGTGCTGGGCATTTCGCCGGTGTCGGACGCGTTCAACGCGGCGTTCCGTTTTCCCAACCTGTTCCGCCGGCTGTTCGCCGAGGGGGCGTTCAACACCGCCTTCGTGCCGATGTTCTCGAGTGCGCTCGAGACTGAGGGCAATGAGGGGGCGAAGGAACTGGCCGGGCGGATCATGAGCTGGCTGGTGGCGGCGATCCTTGTCGTCACCATCCTGGTCGAGATTTTCACGCCTGAGATCATGGTGCTGTTCGTGCCGGGGTTTGTCGGCGACCCCGAGAAGTTCGACCTGACGGTGTTCCTCACCCGGATCATGTTCCCCTATCTCGCCTGCATGTCGCTGATGGCGGCCTATGCGGCGATCCTCAACAGCCTGGGGCGGTTCTTCGCCGCTGCCTTTGCGCCGATCGTGCTCAACATCGTCAATATCGGGGCGCTGATCCCCTTGGCGATCCTGACGCTCGACGCACCCGACACTGCGTTCTGGGTGGCGATTGCCACCATGCTGGGCGGCATCGCGCAGCTGGCGCTGGTTTATTGGGCGATCAGGCGCGCCGGCTTCGTGCCGCGGCTGCGGCTGCCGCGCTTCGACACCGAGGTCAGGCGGTTCTGGATCCTCGCGGTGCCGGCGATCATTGCGGGCGGCATCACCCAGATCAACATTTTCGTCGGCACCATCATCGCTTCGGGCGCCGATGAGGTGATGTCCATCATCTACAATGCCGACCGGCTGTACCAGCTGCCGCTCGGCATCATCGGCATCGCTATCGGCACGGTGCTGTTGCCTGAGCTCAGCCGCCATCTCAGCGCCGGACGCGAGCTCGAGGCGCGCCAGAGCCAGAGCCAGTCGCTGTTCCTCTCCATGCTGCTGTCGATGCCGGCAGCCGGAGCCCTGATCGCGCTGGCGCTGCCGGTGGTGCGGGTGCTGTTCGAGCGCGGCGCCTTCGGCCCGACCGACAGCGTCAATGTCTCGCACGCGCTGATCGCCTTTGCCGTGGGCCTCCCCGCTTTCGTGCTGATCCGGGTGCTGCAGCCGGGATTCTTTTCGCGCAAGGACACCAAGACGCCGACCTGGTTCGCCTTCATCTCGCTGGTGATCAACATCGTCTTGTCGCTGGCGCTGTTCCCGAGCCTCAAGCATGTCGGCATCGCACTCGCCACCTCGATCGCCGCCTGGGCCAATGTCGTGCTGCTGGCCATTTTCCTCGCCCGCCGCGGCCATTTCACCATCAGCGGCACCGAGTGGCTGCAGGAAGGCATGATCGTGCTGCTGACACTGGTGATGTCCGCGGCACTCTACGGCCTCGTGCTGCTGCTCGGGCCGGTGTTCGACCCCGGCTATTTCTTCCCGGCGCAGGCGCTGGCGCTGCTGGCGTTGTGCGTGTTCGGGGCGGGGCTGTATTTTGCGCTGGCGCACCTGACGGGGGTGCAGCGGCTGGGTGGATTGCTGCGGCGGTTGCGGCGGCGGAAGGGCTGAGCAGCAGTGCGCGTGGCCGCCCCCACCCAGCGACGCTAGCTCGCTTCGCTCACAAGCTTTGCTGCCCTCCCCACAAGGGGGAGGGAGGAGATAGAGCCGAAATGCCGGCAGTCAGGCCTCCCTCCCCCTTGTGGGGAGGGATCAAGGGTGGGGGTGGCCCCACGCTCAAGGTGTACCGCTACTCGTACACCACCACCATCAACGCCCGCGCCGGCATTTTCCCGTCATTGGCGATCTCGTGCTCGACATCGGCCCGATAGCGGGCGGTCTCGCCGGCGCCCAGCACCTGCTCGCCCAAAGCCGTCTTCACCCGCAGCCCGTCGGTCTGCGCCGTCAGGTGCTCGTACGTGCCTGCCGCATGCGGGGCGCTATGCAGCCGGCTGCCGGGGGCGATCTCGACCTCGTACCACTCGACCCGACCGGCCATCGAAGTCGGGCTCAGGATGCGCAGCCGCCAGTGCCCTTCGGGGCTGTTGATCTCCGGCGTCAGCGGCACCGTCACCACGTCGACCGGCGCCGCGCGGCGGTGCGCCACGCCTCCGGCGATCAGGTCGGCGAGGTCGATCTTCAGCGCCTGGGTCAGGCCCCAGAGCACCGCGAAGGTCGGGTTCGATTCGCCGCGCTCGATCTGGCTCAGCATCGAGCGCGACACGCCCGAGAGCGCCGCCAGCCGCTCCAGCGTCAGGTGCCGAGCCTTGCGCTCGCGCTGGATGATCGGGCCGATATCGGGGGCTTCGGTGCTTGCCATGCTGCCTTTATCCATGGAGCGTGATCAGGAAAAGTTGCAGACTTTTCCGGTTCGAGAGCGCGACCACTTTGCTCGAGCACACTGCGGCTGCCAAGCGGAAATTCCGCGATCACTTGACTATCTGTCCGTTATAGCGGAATTTCCTCCATATCGGAGGAATGACCATGCAGACCGGATATCTCGACCACCTCAGGACCATACTGGCCGACATCGAGGCGAAAGGCCTGATGAAGCGTGAGCGAGAAATCACCTCGCCGCAGGGCGGCCAAGTCACTGTTGCAGGCCGGCAGATGGTCAACCTCTGCGCCAACAACTATCTCGGCCTCGCCGACCATCCTGCCATCGCTGATGTCGCGGCCACGGCACTCGAGCAGTATGGCTTCGGCATGGCCTCGGTCCGCTTCATCTGCGGCACGCTCGATCTGCACCGCGAATTGGAAACCGCCACAGCACGCTATCTCCAAAAGGACGACGCGATCCTGTTTGCCGCCTGCTTCGATGCCAATGGCGCGCTGTTCGAGACGCTGTTGACCGAAGACGACGCGATCATTTCGGACAGCCTCAACCACGCCTCGATCATCGACGGGGTGCGGCTCAGCAAAGCCAAGCGCTATCGCTTCCAGACCTCCGACATGGACGACCTCGAAACCCAGCTGAAGCAGGCAGTGGCCGACGGCGCGCGCTTCCGGCTGATCGTCACCGACGGGGTGTTCTCGATGGATGGCTATGTCGCCAAGCTCCCCGAGATCCGCGTCCTGGCGGACAAGTATGGCGCCATAATTGCGGTCGACGATTGCCATGCCACCGGGCACCTGGGGCCTCAGGGTCGCGGCACCGGGGCGCTGACCGGCGCCGAGCCCGACATCATCACCGGCACCTTCGGCAAGACGCTGGGTGGGGCGATGGGCGGCTTCATCACCGGCCCGCAAGCGGTGATCGACCTGTTGCGCCAACGGGCGCGGCCCTATCTCTTCTCCAACGCGCTCGCCCCCGCGGTGACGGCCGGCTCGCTGAAGGCGATCGAGATCGCCCAGGCAGCCGACGACCTCCGGCAGAAGCTCGCCGACAACACCCGGACGTTCCGCCGACGCATGGGCGAGCTTGGTTTCAACCTGCTTCCCGGCGAAACCCCGATCATCCCGGTGATGCTGGGTGAAGCCACCCTGGCGCAGAACCTCGCGGCCGCCCTCGACCGACGCGGCGTCTACGTCGCCGGGTTCTTCTATCCGGTGGTGCCCAAGGGAAAGGCCCGGATCCGCACACAGATGTCGGCCGCGCTGTCGGCAGCCGATATCGACTTCGCCATCGACGCCTTCGCCGAGGCGGGCAATGAAGTGGGAGTGATCTGATGCGCGCCCTGGTCAAAGCCAAATCCGAGCCCGGTATCTGGATGGAAGCGCGGCCGATCCCCGAGATCGGCCCCGAGGACGTGCTGGTCAAGGTGCACAAGACCGGCATCTGCGGCACCGACATCCACATCTACAACTGGGACGACTGGGCCAAGAAAACCGTGCCGGTGCCACTGGTCACCGGCCATGAATATTCGGGCGAGATCGCCGCCATCGGCGCCGAAGTGCGCAACCTCAAGGTCGGGCAGCGCGTCTCGGGCGAAGGCCATGTCGTTGGGATGAAGAGCCGGGCCAGCCGAGCGGGAAAATTCCACCTCGACCCCGACACCAAGGGGATCGGGGTGAACCTCCCCGGCGCCTTCGCCGAGTTCGTGCGTATCCCGGCCTTCAACATCATTCCGCTGCCCGATGCGATCGATGACGAGATGGGCGCGATCCTCGACCCGCTCGGAAATGCCGTGCACACGGCGCTCGCCTTCGACATTGTCGGCGAGGATGTGCTGGTGACCGGCGCCGGGCCGATCGGCATCATGGGGGCGGCCGTCGCCCGCCATGTCGGGGCACGGCACGTGGTGATCACCGATGTGAACCCGGAACGGCTGCAGCTCGCGACCGAAGTCGCCGACGTCGTGCCGGTGAATGTCGCGACCGAGGACCTGCGTGCGGTGATGAACAAACTCGGCATGAAGGAAGGTTTTGATGTCGGGCTCGAAATGAGCGGCGCACCGGCGGCGCTCGACCAGATGATCGACCACATGGTGATGGGCGGTCGCATCGCACTGCTCGGCGTGCCGGCCCGGCCGTTCATCTTCGACCTGGGCAAGATCGTGTTCCGGATGATTACGCTGCGCGGCATCTACGGGCGCGAGATGTTCGAGACCTGGCACAAGATGCTGGCAATGCTGGAATCCGGCCTCGACGTCCGCAAGGTCATCACGCGGCGGATGAGCGCCGACGACTATGCCGAGGCGTTCAAGCTGGCGGCCGGCGGCGAGAAGGGCAAGATCGTCCTCGAGTGGAGCTGAGTCACCGGGCTCGCCGCCCCCCCTCCCCAACCCTCCCCGCGAGGGGGAGGGTGTCCGCTGGTGTGCCTGGCACGATCGAGCCACAAGCACGAAACGGCACCTCCCCCCTTGCGGGGGAGGTTGGGAGGGGGGTAGAGGCAAACCCCTGATCTATAGGGACTCCCCTCATGGCTTTCACCCCGCGCGTCTTTTCCGGCATCAAGCCGTCCGGCGACCTGCACCTCGGCAACTATCTCGGCGCTATCCGGCGCTTCGTGCCGCTGCAGGAAACGCATGAGACGATCTACTGCGTCGTCGACATGCACGCGATCACGGTGTGGCAGGACCCCGAGGACCTCAGGCGCTGGACCTATGAAATCGCCGCGGCCTATATCGCGGCAGGGCTCGACCCCAACAAATCCATCATCTTCAACCAGAGCCAGGTGGTGGAGCACGCCGAGCTCGCCTGGATCTTCAACTGCGTGGCGCGCGTCGGCTGGATGACGCGCATGACCCAGTTCAAGGACAAGGCCGGCGCCGAAGGCGGCGAGAACTCCGAGGCGGTGTCGCTGGGGCTGTTCGCCTACCCCTCGCTGATGGCGGCCGACATCCTGCTGTACAAGGCGACCGCCGTGCCGGTGGGCGATGATCAGCGCCAGCATCTCGAGCTGACGCGCGACATCGCCAAGAAGTTCAACCACGATTTCAAAAAGCAGATCAAAGGGCTGGGGGTGAAGGACGACTTCTTCCCCTTGACCGAGACGCTCTCCACCGGACCGGCGATGCGGGTGATGTCGCTGAAGGACGGCAAGAAGAAAATGTCGAAATCCGACGCTTCGGACATGTCGACCATCTACATGATGGACGACGCCGAGACGATCGCGAAGAAGATCAAGCGCGCCACCACCGACGCCGATGCGCTTCCGAGCGAGGCCGCCGGTCTCGCCGGCCGGGCCGAGGCGGAGAATCTCGTCGCTATCTATGCATCGCTCTCCGACCAATCAGTCGATGCGGTACTGGGCGAGTTCGGCGGCCAGGGCTGGGGCAAGTTCAAGCCCGCACTGGCCGACCTCGCGGTCTCGGTGCTGGCGCCGATTGCCACCGAAATGAAGCGGCTGGTCGCTGACAAGGGCGAGATGGACCAGATCCTCCGCCGCAATGCCGAGCGGGCCCGGGCCATTGCGGTGCCGATCATGGACGATGTGCGCAAGATCGTCGGCTTCGTCCGCTGACGATTTGCGTCGACCTTGCAGCGCCGTCGCGCATTTGGAACAATGCCGCATCTTCAGACGCTGAAGGTGCGGCGCTTTGGCTGACAGCATGAGCGAATACAAACGCAAGTTTCTCGTCGTCATCGACGAGAGCAAGGAAGCCGATCGCGCCATCAGCTTCGCGGCCAACCGCGTGAAGCGCACCGGCGGCACCGTGGTGCTGCTCTCGGTGATCGACAGCCAGGATTTCACCCAGTTCCTCGGGGTCGAGGAAGTGATGCGGGCCGAGGCGCGCGAGGAGGCCGAGCGACTGCTCGACACCAAGCGCGCCCGCATCGGCCAGATCGGCGAGGGGATCCGTACCGAAACAGTGATCCGCGAAGGCGACCTGGTCGGCGAGATCGAACGGCTGGTGAGCGAAGACCCCGGCATCGCCATCCTGGTGATCGCCGCGGCTGGCGGCAAGGAAGGCCCGGGCCCCTTGGTCAGTGCCTTCGCCAACCGCGCCGGCCAGGCAGCGCTGCCGGTGATCGTCACCATCATCCCGGGCACCATGACGGACGAGCAGATCGTCGCGGTGACGTGAAGAAATACGATCGCGAGTTGGCCGCAATCGACTGGGGCGTGCTTCCACCTGACCGCCTGCCCGGCGGCATGGGTGAGTTGGCTGATGGCTGGATAGCCAATGCTCTCGCCGACCACGACAAGTATGCGCATCTTTGGGCCTGGCAGGTCTCGATGCGCCTCTGCGAGTTCTATCCGGATTTGGCGCTGGCATTGATCCTGGCCGTGCTCGAGCGTGGCATCTCCAATGAGGTCGGGGAACTGCTTGCCGCCGGCCCTTTGGAGGATCTGCTTGGGTTCCATGGGCCGGCGGTGATCGACGAATTAGAGCGGCTGGCGCGAGAGAACCAGATCCTCAGGGACACCCTGCACGGCGTCAGGCAATTCATGATGTCCGACGAAATCTGGGCGCGCGTCGTTGCTGCACGAGGACCAGGGGCGGCGCCTTAGACCCTTGCATTTCGGGCTCCAAAACACTAGTTTGGAATTGTTCTAACACGAGTCCGAACCGTTCGATGTTCATCCAGACCGAAGCGACGCCGAACCCGGCGACCCTGAAATTCCTGCCCGGCCGCGACGTGCTGGTGGGTGAGCCGCGCGATTTCCGGCAGGCCGAATCGGCCGCCATTTCGCCGCTCGCCGCCGCGCTGTTCGAGGTGCCCGGCGTCGAGGGCGTGTTCCTCGGTTCTGACTTCATTTCGGTCACCAAAGACAGTGCCGAGTGGAGCCACATCAAGCCGGCGATCCTCGGCGTGATCATGGAGCATTTCCTCTCCGGCAAGCCGGTGCTGAACGACGGCACCGCGGAAGTCGTCGCTGGCGAAGAGTTCTTCGACGAGGGCGACAGCGAGACCGTCGAGGTGATCAAGGAGCTGCTGGCCACTCGCGTGCGGCCGGCCGTCGCCATGGACGGCGGCGATATCACCTTCAAGGGCTTCAAGGAGGGCACGGTGTTCCTCCACATGCAGGGCGCCTGCTCGGGCTGCCCGTCATCGACCGCGACGCTGAAGTCGGGCATCGAGAACCTGCTCCGGCATTTCGTACCTGGCGTCGAGGCCGTGCAGCAGGTGTGAGTGCTGCGCATTGAGTTTTGAATCGCCCGGCCTGGTGCCGGGCGATTTGTTTTTAGGCCGGTGCAAGCGGCCACCCCCACCCAACTCCGCTACGGGCTACGCCCGAGCTGCGCTACCCTCCCCACAAGGGGGAGGGAAAACCGACTGCGTGTTGCGGCTCTATCGTCTCCCTCCCCTTGATGGGGAGGGTAGTGCAGCTTGGCGGCCTGCCGCCTAGCGAAACTCGGTGGGGTGGTGCCCGCGAACCAGCCCCCCGTGACAACCCACCGCCGAACCCCTATCTCTCCCACATGTCCAGCACCCTTCTCGCCATCGATACCGCCGCGCCGCGCCTGCAACTGGCGCTGCTCGTTGGCGATCGCGCCGATGCGCTGGTCGAGGACATGGCGCAGGGGCAAGCCGAGCGGATCTTTCCGGCGATCGACGAACTGCTGGCGCGCAACCGGGTCGCCTACAAGGACCTGACCCGCATCGCCGTCACTACCGGCCCCGGCTCGTTCACCGGGCTGCGCATCGGGCTCAGTGCGGCGCGCGGACTGGGCCTGGCGCTGGGCGTGCCGGTGATCGGCGTGCCGTCGCTGCTGGCGCTATCGCTGGCGACGCAATGCGATGCCAGCGCCGTGCTGCTCGATGCGCGGCGGGAGGAAGCCTATTTCCAGCTGTTCAGCGGCCCGGCCATTCCGATCGGCGAACCAGAAGTGCTGCTGATGGACGAGGCGCGCCGCCGGGTGCCTGTTGGAGCCGGGCTGATCACCTCGCCGCTGGTCGATATCGCCGCGCTGGCGCGCTTTGCCGCCACCGCCGATCCGGCGAAGTATCCGCCGGAGGCGGCCTATATCCGCGATGCCGATGCCAAGCCGCAGGAAAAGTTCCGCGTTGCGAGGGTTGGACAATGAACTTCTGGCTGTCGCCCACGACGCTGCATGTCGAACCGGCGCGCGGCGCCGATGCCGAGACTATCGCGCGACTGCATGCCGAGGGCTTCTATCGCGGCTGGACGCGTGAGGAGTTCGCCGCCTATGTCACCGGCGACGGTACGCCGGTCTACGTCGCCTGCGACAGCCGTCGCCGCATCGCCGGCTTCGCCATGCTGCGACACCTGGGCGAAGAGGTCGAACTGATCAGCATCGCGGTCGATCGCAAGTGGCGGAACAAGGGCGTCGGCGCGCTGCTGATGCGGGCGTTGTTCGAAGCAGTACGGATGAGCCCGGCCAAACGGATGCTGCTCGAAGTGGCGGCCGACAATGCCGCTGCGCTGAAGCTCTATGGCAAGTTCGGCTTCACCACCGTGGGCGAGCGCAAGGGCTACTATCCGCGCCCCGACGGCACGCCGGCCACCGCTATTGTCATGGCGCGTGATCTTGGCTAACCCCTTTTCTCATTCGGTAACGGGGGACGCCCGATGAGCAAACCCGGCATTCAAACTCTCGAAGAGCAGTGCGCCCTCAAGGGCATGCGGATGACCGACCAGCGCCGGGTCATCGCGCAGGTGATCGAGCAGGCGGTCGACCACCCTGACGTGGAAGAGCTCTATCGCCGCGCCTCGGCCATCGACGCGCGCATCTCCCTCTCCACCGTCTACCGCACGCTCAACCTGTTCGAGGAAGCGGGGCTCGTCACCAAACATGACTTCAAGGATGGGCGGGCGCGGTTCGAGTTGATCCCGGACGAGCACCATGACCACCTGATCGACATCCGTTCGGGCAAGGTGATCGAGTTCCGCAACGAAGAGATCGAAGCCATCCAGGAAGTGATCGCCAAGCGGCTCGGCTACCGGCTGGTCGACCATCGGCTGGAGCTCTATGCTGTGCCGCTCAAACCGGACGAAACCAAGAAATGATCCTCCGCGTCCTGTTCTTCATCTTCTGCTACATCCCGTTCCTCATCGTGTTCGTGCCGCTGCAGTTCGTGGTCAGCCGGCTGGGGATCAGCTGGAACGGCATCCCGCGGATGTTCCACTGGTTCGGCTGCACCTTCCTCGGCATGAAGGTGAACGTCATCGGGGAGCCCTCGCATGACCGGGCGACGCTGATCGTTTCCAACCACATTTCGTGGACCGACATCATCGCGGTGGGCTCGAAGGCGGACGTGACCTTCGTCGCCAAATCCGAGATCCAGAAGTGGTTCTTCGTCGGTTTCATGGCCTCGCTGCAGCGCACGCTCTATGTCGATCGCAAGAAGCGCAGCGATGCCAAGCGGGTGAGCGAAGAGATGGGCAAGCGCATGGCCTCGGGTGGCGCAGTGCTGCTGTTCGCCGAGGGCCAATCGGACCTGGGCACCCACGTGTTGCCGTTCCGCTCGGCGCTGATCGGCGCGGCACAGCACGCCATGGAAGAAGCCGGCGCCGGCGAGGTGATGATCCAGCCGCTGACCATCGCCTATACCAAGCTGCAGGGCTTGCCGGTCGGCCGCACCGACCGCTCGTTCATCGCCTGGATCAAATCCAAGTCGGTGAAACAGAACATCAATGAGATCCTGACCGGCGGCACCCGCGAAGTCACCCTCGCCTTCGGCACGCCGCGCCCTTTGAGCTCCGGCGCCAACCGCAAGGAACTGGCCAAGCAGACCGAAACCGAAGTGCGCCGCATGCTGGTGGCGCTGAACCGCGGCACCCCGCTGCCGGTGGCGACGGAATAGGCCTCAGTCCGCCAGGCAGAAGTGGTTGCCCTCTGGGTCGGCCATGACCGTGTAACCGTCGGCTTCGCGCACGACGCTGGCGCCGAGGCCGATGAGCCGGGCGCGCTCGGCCGCGCGGTTGGCCACCTTCACGTCGAGATGAATACGGCCCTGGACGCGGCCGCGCTCGATCTCGTGGAAGCAGAGCGTCGGGCCGGGACCATCGACCATCACTACCGGATCGGTTTCCGGGGTGAAACCGAGCGCCGCGAGCCGGGCGATTTCCTCGTCGTCATAGCCGCGCACCGCATAGCCCTCGATCAGCGCGGCCCAGAAGCGCGCCAGCGGCGCTGCCCGGCTGCAATCGAAGACGATCTCCTTCAGCGTCCCGCTCATCTGAGCGCCGCATCGAAATCGGCAATGATCGCATCGGCATCCTCGATGCCGACCGAGACGCGAAACACCCCGTCGCCGGCAGAGGCGCGATAGCTGCGCTCGTCGGCAAGGGCGAAGGAGGAGCGCAGGATATCCTCGGTCGGGATGTAGAAGCAGAGCGACTTGGTCTTGCCCAGCGATACGGCGTAGCTGACCAGCCGCAATCGTTCGGCCAGTTGCCGAGCCATGCCGGCACTATCGGATTTCACCGAGAAACTCATGAGCCCCGAGAAATTGCGCATCTGCCGGCGGGCCAGCTCGGCCTGCTCGTGGCTTGCAAGGCCCGGCCACAAGACGCGCCGCACCTTGGGGTGACGCTCCAGCCACTCGGCCACTGCCCGAGCGTTGGCCTGATGCTTTTCCATCCTGAGGCCGAGGGTCTCGATGCCGCGCAGGATCAAATAGGCCGAGAACGGCGACAGCACCGCGCCATGATGGATGAGCACGTTTTTACGCAGCGCGGCAATCGGCTCGGCCCGGCCGATCACCGCCCCGCCCAACGCATCGCCATGTCCGCACAGGTACTTGGTCAGCGAGTGGCAGACATAGTCTGCGCCCAACGCGATCGGGTTGGTGCCGACCGGCGTGGCGATGGTCGAGTCGACCGACAGTTCCGCCCCACCGGCATGGGCGATGGCGGCGACCGCGGCGATATCGGTGAGCTTGAGGATCGGGTTGGCCGGCGTCTCGATATGCACCAGCCGGGTGGTTGGCCGCATCGCCGCGGCGACATTCTCGGGGTTGGAGCTGTCGGCGAACGACACCTCGATCCCCTGCCGCGGCAAGGTGTGGCGGGCATATTCGGCGACGCCGGCATAGCAGACGTCGGACAGCACCAGGTGATCGCCGGCCTTCAGTACCCCCGCGAACAACCCGGTGATTGCCGCCATGCCCGAGCCGAAGCTCAAAGCCGCCTCGCCGCCTTCGAGCAGCGCCAGGCGGTGTTCCAGCAGCTCCAGCGTCGGGTTGGACCAGCGGGTGTAAAAATGCGGCGCATCGGCCTGGAGGTCCGAGGCGGAAAAGCCGACCGCGTCCGGATGGGTGAAGTAAGTGGTCGACAGCACCGGCGCCGGCGCCAGCGGTTCGCCGACGACGCGGGCGGTATCGCCGCCATGCAGGGCCAGGGTGTCGAGGTGGTTGGTCATGATGGGTCTCCGAGGTCGGACGTTGCCTCAATCCGGCGCGTGGGGCCACCCCCACCCTAGCTTCGCTACGGCTTCGCCGAGCTGCGCTACCCTCCCTACAAGGGGGAGGGAGGCCTGACTGCCAGCTCTCGGTTCCATCGTCTCCCTCCCCCTTGTGGGGAGGGATCAAGGGTGGGGGTGGCCACGCGCACCGCCCTTCCTTGGCTTTCCGCGCTCGAAGTTGTATTCACCCGGCCATGACCGAGCACACGCCCAAGAAGCTGTTCATCAAGACCTACGGGTGCCAGATGAACGTCTACGATTCCGACCGCATGGCGGACGCGCTGGCGCCGCACGGCTATGAGCCGGTGCAGGTGATGGAAGATGCCGACCTGGTCGTGCTCAATACCTGTCACATCCGCGAGAAGGCCTCGGAGAAGGTGTTCTCGGAGCTGGGGCGGCTGCGCGACCTGCGCGAGGAGCGCCGGGCTCAGGGCCAGGACCTGATGATCGGCGTCGCCGGCTGCGTGGCGCAGGCGGAGGGCGACGAGATCGTCCGCCGCGCGCCGGCGGTCGACCTGGTGTTCGGCCCGCAATCCTACCACCGGCTGCCCGAGCTGATTGCCCGCGCCCATAACGGCGCCAAGGTGGTCGACACCGACTTCCCCGAGGAAGACAAGTTCGAGCACCTGCCGGCGGCGAAGAAGGAAGTGACCCTCGCGCGCGGCCTCACCGCGTTCCTCACCGTGCAGGAAGGCTGCGACAAGTTCTGCTCGTTCTGCGTGGTGCCCTATACCCGCGGCAGCGAAGTCAGCCGCCCGGTGGAGCAGGTGCTGCGTGAAGCGCGGAACCTCGCCGAGGCCGGGGTGCGCGAACTCACGCTCCTCGGCCAGAACGTCAACGCCTATCACGGGCTCGATGGCCGCGGCCGCAGCGTCGGGCTCGGCGAACTCTGTGCGCGGTTGGCCGAAATCCCCGGCATCGCCCGCATCCGCTACACCACCTCGCATCCGCTCGACATGACCGACGAGCTGCTCGAGGCGCATCGCGACCTCGAGGCGCTGATGCCCTACCTGCACCTGCCGATCCAGGCCGGCTCCGACCGCATCCTCAAGGCGATGAACCGCCGCCACACCCGAGCCGAGTACATGCGGGTGATCGAGCGCATCATGGCGGCACGCCCGGACATGGCGATGTCGGGCGATTTCATCGTCGGTTTCCCCGGCGAGACGGATGCCGATTTCGATGAAACCATGCAGGTGGTGCGTGAGGTCGGCTACGCCTCGGCCTACACCTTCAAGTACTCGATCCGCCCCGGCACGCCCGGCGCGTCGATGGAGAACCAGGTCACTGGGCCGAAAAAGACCGAGCGCCTGCAGCGGCTCAACGAGCAGATCAACGCCCAGATGCACGCTTTCCACCGCTCGGTGGTCGGCCGCACGCTGCCGGTGCTGATCGAGAAGCCCGGCCGCCAGCCCGGCCAGATCGGCGGCCGTTCGCCGTACCTGCAGGCGGTGCACATGGAGGGCCCTACCCGGCTGATCGGCCAGATCATTCCGGTCGAGATCGTCGAGGCCCGGAATAATTCCCTCATCGGCAAGATTGTCACAGTCGCGGAACCGAATCCTGCTAGCGTTATTGAGTCTCAAGCCATCGCGGCCCATATCTGAGAGGCCGCCCCAAGGAGCCCCAGAGATTTGAGCAGGCATTTGCCCCCGTCTACCGACCACGGCCCGTCCTCCCAGCTTGAACTCGCCTTCGAAGACAACAAGCTCGCCGCGCAGCTCTACGGCGATTTCGACCAGCACCTGGCTTTGATCGAACAGCGCTTGTCGGTGCAGGCGACGCCGCGTGGCAACCACGTCATGCTGAAGGGCGGCGCAACGTCCGTCGACCAGGCGCGGCGCGTCCTCGAGTCGCTCTACGAACAGCTCGAAGAGGGCCAGCAGATCGAGGTGTCGACCGTCGACGGCGTCATCCGCATGATCGAGACCGAGGACAGCCAGCTGACGCTGCCTACGCTCGAGAAGAAGGGCAGGGTGCGCATGGCGCAGATCGCGACCCGCAAGGCCACCATCGTCGCGCGCACCCCAGCGCAGGACGCCTATATGCGCGCCATGGACCGGAGCGAGCTGGTGTTCGGCGTCGGCCCGGCCGGTACCGGCAAGACCTATCTCGCCGTCGCCCACGCCGCGACGCTGCTGGAGCGCGGCGACATCAACCGCATCATCCTTTCCCGTCCGGCGGTCGAAGCCGGCGAACGCCTGGGGTTCCTGCCCGGCGACATGAAGGACAAGGTCGATCCGTACCTGCGTCCGCTTTATGACGCGCTCTACGACATGATGCGCCCCGAACATGTGGAACGCTGCATCACCTCGGGCATCATCGAAGTGGCGCCGCTCGCCTTCATGCGCGGCCGCACCCTCGCCAATGCCGTGGTGATCCTCGATGAGGCGCAGAACACCACTTCGATGCAGATGAAGATGTTCCTGACCCGCCTGGGCGAGAATTCCAAGATGATCGTCACGGGCGACCCGACCCAGGTCGACCTGCCGCGCGGCGAGAAATCCGGGCTGATCGAGGCGGTGCAACTGCTCGACGGCATCGAGGGCGTGCATATTTCGCGCTTCAACGACAAGGACGTGGTGCGTCATGCGCTGGTAGGCCGGATCGTCCGCGCCTACGAGGCCGATACGGCGCGCCGGCTGGCCGAGAACAACACGAAGGCCTGATGCAAGCCCCATTATCAATCGCCTTCGCGGTCAACGCGGAGGGCTGGCCCGACACCCTCGAGGCCGTGGCCGAAACCGCCATTCGCGAAGCGCTGAAACTATCTGAAGCCGAGGTGACGGGCGTCACCGAGGTGTCGGTGGTGCTTACCGATGATGCCGAGCAGCGCGAACTCAACCGGCAGTGGCGCGGCTTCGACAAATCCACCAACGTGTTGAGTTTCCCGCAGATCGAGCCGTTCGCGCCAGTTTCGGGGCTGCTCGGCGATATCACGCTGGCGCGCGAGACGGTGGAAAAGGAAGCCGAGGAGATGGGCATCAGCTTCCAAGCGCATTTCACCCACCTGGTGGTGCACGGCTTCCTGCATCTGCTTGGTTACGACCATATCGAGGACGAGGACGCCGAGGAAATGGAGGAGCTCGAAACCGAGATCCTCGCGAGCCTCGGCATTGCCGATCCCTACGCCGATAGCTAAATTACACCCTCCGATGAATTGAAGGCCGCATGCGGCCATTGAGATGAACGACTCCGACAGTCCGTCCGCGCCGCCCAAAAAGCCGGCGCAAACCAAGTCCAACAACGAGCCTCCTTCTAGTCCCGCCCCCACTGTTACGTGGGGGCAGAAGCTCTGGAACCGCCTGCGCGGCCTCATCGCCATGCGCACCGTGTCGCTGCGCGACGACCTCGAGGTGGCGCTCGAAAGCGAGAACAACGGCGGCACCGCCGACTTCACCCAGTCCGAACGTACGATCCTGAAGAACGTGCTCGACCTCGCCGAGAAGCGGGTCGAGGACGTGATGATCCCGCGCGCCGATATCGAGGCGATCGAGAGCTCGGAAACGCTCGGCGTGCTGGTGACCCGCTTCCGGCAGGTCGGACACTCGCGCATGCCGGTCTATACCGACAGCCTCGACAACATTACCGGCTTCATTCACGTCAAGGATGCGCTGCGCAGGATCACCGAACCGGTGACCGACCCGGAAGCCACGGTGCCGGTGAAGCTGGTCTCGACGCCATTGCGTTCAAAACTCGAAAAGCTCGACCTGGTGCGCCAGGTGCTGTTCGTGCCGCCGCTGATGCCGGTGGGCGACCTGTTGCAGCAGATGCAGCTCAAACGCGTGCACATGGCCGTGGTGATCGACGAATATGGCGGCACCGACGGTCTCGTTACCATCGAGGACCTGCTGGAAGCGGTGGTCGGCGAGATCGAGGACGAGCACGACGACGACGTGGCGCTGGTGCGCAAGGTCAATTCCAACGTCTTCATCGCCTCGGCCCGCGCCGAGCTCGAGGAAGTGCAGGAAGTGATCGGCCCGGATTTCGACCCCGGCAGCCACGCCGATGAAGTCGATACGCTGGGTGGACTGGTATTCGAGCTGGCCGGTCACGTGCCGGCCAAGGGCGAACACGTCAACGGCATCAAGGGGTTCGAGTTCGAAATCCTGCAGGCCGACAGTCGCCAGGTCAAACGCGTCAAGATCAAGCGGCTGAAGCAGCCGAAACCGCGGCCGCCCAAGCCACCGGCGATCACGGCGCCGGAGGATAGTCCGGCGCCGGCGGCGGAGTGATCCGACTGCACATTTCGCACCGGCGTCATTCCCGCGAAGGCGGGAACCTAGCGGGATGCCTCAACACCTATGGTGGCGGATAAATCGCACTGGGTTCCCCGCCTTCGCGGGGATGACGCCGGTGGTTTGCTTGATGGTATCGAGCCCCTCAAGCCCGCACAACATTCCCCACCACGATTTCGCGCCAGATGCGGGCCGGGGTCACCCAGCGATCGAACTTGTTGTAATCGCCGGAATTGATGACGCAGGCGAGGCCGGCTTCGGGGGCCAGCCAGAGGCGCTGGCCGCCATTGCCGAAGGCGCCGACCCAGCGCAGCGGCTTGTCGTAGCCGGGCGCCGGCGCTTCGTGAATGTACCAGAGCCGGCCGTAGCCGAGCCCGTCCCAGGTCTGGATGGCTGGCGTCCACGACGCATCGATCCAGGCCGCGGGCACCAGCTGCCGCCCCTCGAACCGGCCCTGGTCGACCAGCATGGCGCCGATCCGCAACAGGTCGGGTGCGGTGAGGCGCAAGCCGGAGGCCGGCGAGGCCACGCCATCGCTGCCCGCCAGCCAGTAGAAATCGGTGATGCCCAGGGGCGCGAACAGCGCCTCGCGGGCAAAGTCCGGAAGCTTCTGGCCGGAGCCGCGCTCGATCAGGGCGCCGATCAAGGCCACGGCGCCACCGGAATAGATCCACTTCTCGCCGGGTGCGCCGATGATCGGACGATCGAGGATGAAGCGATAGCGGTCCGGCGCCATCTCCATGGCGATCTCGGAATTGGTGGGGTCGGTATAGGGTTTGTTTTCGTCCCACTCCATGCCCATGGTCATGGTCAGGGTATGCGCGACCGTCACCTTGCGCCGCTCGGGATCAGCGACGAGGTCGGGATATTCCGGGAAGCCATCGATCACCGGCGCATCGAGCGCCGGCACGAGCCCGCGCTCCAGCGCGATGCCGTAGAGCAGCCCGACAATGCTCTTGGTCACCGAGCGGAGGTCATGGAGGACAGCCGGTCCGAACTGCACCGAGCCAAGCGGATCCCCCCAGCTTTCGTCCTCGCCCTCGAAATACTGTTCGAGCACCAGCGTGCCGCCACGGCTGACCAGCAGCGCATGGATCGGCAACAGCAGCCCCGATTCGAACCCCGCGGCGAGCTTCCTCTCAAGATTGGCGGCAAAACCCGCCGCTTCCGGCGTTGCCCTGGTCCAGTTCGTCACCATCGTCTCCCTGTTTCACGGGCCGCATGCTGGCAAACGGTCGCGCCCCGGCGCTTGATCACGGTTGCGCTAGCGCAAGTGCGGTCAGCTAAGCCGAGCTTGACCCGGCGCGCCCACCTCGCGACCTTGCCACATGCCCTGTGATTCGAGCGCCGCATGACCTGGCTCGCCGAGACCGTGATGCTGAGCCATGGCTGGCGGCGCTTCCTCATCGTCGTGGTGGCGGGGGCGATCGCTGCAGCGTCGGCGCCGCCGTTTTTCCTGTTGCCGGCGCTGTTTCTCACCCTGCCGATCTGGGTCTGGGCCCTCGACGGCGCGGAGCATCGCCGCGGCTGGCGCCGGCTGGTCGGTCCGGCCTTCCAGATCGGCTTCGGCTTCGGGCTCGGCTACTTCACCGTGGCGCTGCATTGGCTGGGCGCGGCCTTCCTGCAGGAGGGCGGTTTCTTCCTCGTCCTGATGCCATTCGCCATTGTCGGGCTGGCAGCGATCCTTTCGATCTTCTGGGGACTGGGGAGTGCGCTCGCCCATCTCTGCTGGTCGGGTGGAGCGTTCCGCATCGTTACGCTCGCCAGCTTTCTGGCGCTGGCCGAATGGGGACGCGGGCATCTGTTCACCGGCTTCCCGTTCGATCTGCTCGGCTATGCGCTCACCGCCAATGACGAGATGCTGCAGCTTGCTTCGGTGGTCGGCAGCTATGGGCTGACCTTCATCGCGGCACTGATCGCCATGACGCCGGCGCTGATCTGGCCGGCCGACCAGCGCGGCCTGGTACGGCGGCTGATCCCGATCTTTCTCGCCATCGCGGTGATCGCGGCGCAGGTCGCCTACGGCAACTGGCGGCTCACTTCGACGACGCTCACCGCCCGCACCGACATGAAGGTGCGGATGGTACAGCCGATGATCCTCGAGCATGCCGACTGGTCGGTGGCCGACCCGGACGCCATCATCAACCAGCTGATCAGCCTGTCGGAAAGCCGGCTGACACCGACCGATCCCGGCCTCGGCGGCATCACCCATCTGGTGTGGCCGGAATCGGTGTTTCCGTTCTTTCTCACCAACTACCCGGACGGCATCGCGCGCATCGCCCGCATGCTGCCCGACACGACCTTGCTGCTCACCGGCGCGCCGCGCGAGCCGCTCGGCGATGACGGCCTGCCGATCCCGGACAACCCCGGCTACAACTCGATCCTTGCCATCGACAGCAATGGCGAGGTGGTGGCGAGCTACGACAAATCGCACCTGGTGCCGTTCGGCGAGTATCTGCCGTTCCAGAGTTTCTGGCGGCTGTTCGGCATCAACCAGTTCGTCCCCGGGACCAATGGCTGGGCGGCCGGCGATGGCCGCCGGCTGATGAGCCCGCCGGGTACCCCGCCCTTCCTGGCGCTGGTCTGCTACGAAGCGGTGTTCCCCGGGGATATCGGGGACCCCACACAGGCGCAGTTCATCCTCAACGTCACCAACGATGCCTGGTTCATGGGCTCGATCGGCCCGGCGCAACACGCCCATCACGCGCGGATGCGGGCCGTCGAAACCGGGCTGCCGTTGCTGCGCGCCGCCAATACCGGGGTGACGCTGAGCGTCGATCCGCTCGGCCGGGTGGTCTCGCAGCTGGCCGAGGAGCAAGTCGGAGTGCTCGACGTGGTGCCGTCCGAGCCGGTGCCCGGCGGCACGCTGTTCAACCGGCTGGGCGACCTGCCGTTCTGGGGCGCGGTGGTTCTCGGCATTCTCGGCTCACTGGTCGCGGCGCGTCGGCCGCGCCGCATCGCATGAATTTTCTGCAACAGCGCCCAACAGGGACATAAAGCTTCCTTTATATGACTTGACCGCGCAGTGCTCGAGTGGCAAAACACCGCTCAACTGTGCGATTTTCGCACTTTTTGACCATTTTTCGGGGGTTTCGCCTTGGCTCGGTCTTCTTATCTGTTCACCTCGGAATCGGTTTCGGAGGGACATCCGGACAAAGTCTGCGACCGGATTTCCGACGAGATCGTCGATCTGGTGTTCCGTGAGGCCAAGAAGGCCGGCATGGATCCGGCCAAGGTGCGCATCGCCTGCGAAACGCTCGCCACCACCAACCGCGTGGTGATTGCCGGCGAGGTGCGGGTGCCCGAGACGCTGCTCAAGAAGGGCAAGGACGGCAAGGTGCTGCTCGACGCCGCCGGCCATCCGGTGGTCAACCCGGCCAAGTTCAAATCGACCGCTCGCAAGGCGATCAAGGCGATCGGCTACGAGCAGTCGGGCTTCCACTGGAAGACCGCCAAGATCGATGTGCTGCTGCACGGCCAGTCGGCCGACATCGCACAGGGCGTCGATGAGTCGGGCAACAAGGATGTCGGCGCCGGCGACCAGGGCATCATGTTCGGCTATGCCAGCCGCGAGACCCCGGAACTGCTGCCTGCGCCGATCTACTACGCGCACAAGATCCTCGAGGCGCTGACCATCGCCCGCAAGGCCGGCGAGGGCGCCGCGATCAAGCTCGGCCCCGACGCCAAGAGCCAGGTCACCATCCGCTACGAGAATGGCAAGCCGGTGGGCGTCACCCAGATCGTGGTGTCCACCCAGCATGTCGATGCCAGTCTTTCGTCCGAAGACGTGCGCAAGATCGTCGAGCCTTATGTGCGCGCCGCGCTGCCCGAGGGCTGGATCAGCAAGGACACCGTCTGGCACGTCAACCCGACCGGCAAGTTCGTGGTCGGCGGCCCGGATGGCGATGCCGGCCTCACCGGCCGCAAGATCATCGTCGACACCTATGGCGGCGCGGCCCCGCATGGCGGCGGCGCCTTCTCAGGCAAGGACCCGACCAAGGTCGACCGCTCTGCCGCCTACGCGGCGCGCTACCTCGCCAAGAACGTCGTCGCCGCCGGCCTCGCCGACCGCGCCACCATCCAGCTCAGCTACGCCATCGGCGTCGCAAAGCCGCTCTCGATCTATGTCGACCTGCATGGCACCGGCAAAGTGGCCGAAGACAAGCTGGAGACCGTGCTGAGCGAGGTGTTCGACCTCAGCCCGCGCGGCATCCGCACCCATCTCGACCTCAACAAGCCGATCTACGCCAAGACTTCGGCCTATGGCCATTTCGGCCGCAAGCCCGGTCGCGACGGCTCGTTCAGCTGGGAAAAGACCGACCTGGTCCCGGCGCTGAAGGCCGCTGTGAAGGCTGCCGCCTGAACTGCTCTTCCCCTCTCCCTCCCAGGACGCGCGATTAGCGCGCCCGAGGGGAGGAGGAAGTACGGAGCCCCGTGTGTCGACTTCAAAACCCCACCATCCCCTGAACGTCGATGGCGAGCCGCGGGCCTTTTTCGGCCGCCGTTCCGGCAAGCGCCTGCACAAGGGGCAGGATCAGCTGTTCAAGGAATTGCTGCCGGAGCTGGAGATCGCGCTCGGCGACGATCTGCTCGATCCTGCGACGCTGTTTCCCGGATCGACGCGGCGCGAAATCGAGATCGGCTATGGCGGCGGCGAGCATCTGTCGCTGGAGGCCAGCCGGCATCCCGAGACAGGCTATATCGGCTGCGAGGTGTTTTCGGGCGGCATCGCCAAGCTGCTGCAGCAGATCGACGAGGAGGAGCTGGGCAATATCCGGCTCTACACCGACGATGCGCTGAAGCTGTTGCAGAAGCTGCCCGACGCCAGCCTCGACGGCGCGTGGCTGCTCTACCCCGATCCGTGGCCAAAGACGCGCCACCACAAGCGGCGCTTCATCTCGCCGCTCACCCTCGCTGAACTCGCGCGGACACTGAAGCCGGGTGCGCCGTTCCGCTTCGCCACCGATATCGAGGATTACGCGAATTGGGGGCTGGCGCACATCCTGCGCTCGCCCGACTTCGTCTTCGCGCCGCAAAAGCCGCGCATCTGGCACGAGCCCTATAGCGGCTGGGAGCCGACACGGTACGAAGAAAAAGCCCGCGCCGCGGGCCGCAACATCAGCTTCTACCTGAGCTTCGCGCGCCGCTGAGGCCGCCGACGCTTACCGCGAGTTAATGGAACGTTTAGGCAACTGGCCATTGAAATCTGGTCGGGGCCTCTGGAAAACGCGACCTCGTGAACGATATGCGACCAAGGGGATTTCGCGCCATCCGGTAACGGGTGGCCACAATCTGTTTGGAGTTGGCGTATGCGTCAGCAGAACCGTCCGCCCGTCAACCAGGCCGTAATCGAAGAACTTTTGACCACTCGCAACAGCAAATGGACGCTGACCGTGGTGCTGCATCTGCGGCACGAAACGCTGCGCTTTTCAGAATTGCAGCGCGAGATCGGCACCATTTCGCAGAAGGCGCTGACAGCGAGCCTGCGCTCGCTCGAGCGCGACGGCTTCGTCAGCCGGACCAGCTACGCCACCATCCCGCCGCGGGTCGATTACGCGCTTACCGAGCTCGGCACCGAGGCGCTGAAAGCGTTCGAAGCCTTCGAGGCATTTGCCGCCCGCCACTGGTCGCGGGTGCTTGAGGCCCGGCAGCTGTTCGACGCCCGTGACGCCGATCAGCTCGAGCCTCCGGTGCTGCGGATCAGCACCGGCCGTTGATCGCAAGGCAAGAGTTGCCAGGGATCAGCGAGCCGGCAGGCACGTTTGCCCGCCGGCTCGGAGGATAGCCATCAGTCGAAGAAGTTATCGACGAGCAGCGACTCGTTGTAGGCCGGGGCCGTCTTTACGCCGGTATCAACCTTGCTCAGCACGCGGGTGTTGCCGCCAGCCGAGGCGTTCACCGGGGTCAGGGTGTCCTGGTAGAAGTACTCGAACTTCGAGGAACCGTCGGCCTGCTTGACCACGGCGCGGATCACGTTGTCGGTGTTCTCATACACCTCAGTGGCCGCAATGCCCTTGTGGTTGAGCTGGGTCACCAGGAAGTCGCTGTCGAAGCTGGAATCTTCAGAGGCCGCAAAGGCGGGAACCGAGAGGCCGCCAACGACGAGCAGAGCGGCAAGGCCAAGAGCAGAAGTCTTCATTTTCATGTCCCTTTCGTTTTCTGGACAACAGGGAGATCGGACTCCGCCGGCTGACTCGCAAGGCACTAAATCTGCACCTGCGCCTCTTGAAATTCGATAATGCGTGCAGAGGGTTACACCAGGGAATGCCACCATCTCGTGAGAAACCCACCACCCTCAAGGGAGGTTGGTTGCCTGAAGGAAACCATTGGCAAAAGCTGGCCTCGAGGGTGATTTCGGGCACGTGTCGGCCATGGTTTTGTGGGAACCAGGCGCACATTTTCAGCGTCTCACAGCGACAAGGAGGCGTGCCGTGCACCAAACCGTGAGAATTCTAAATATTCAGCAAGTTACCCATAACGTGCGCCGCTACGTGCTGGAAAAGCCCGCGGGATACCGGTTCGAACCCGGCCAGGCGACGGAGCTGTCGCTCGACGAGGAGGGGTGGCGCGACAAGAAGCACCCCTTCACCTTCACGGCGCTGAACGACTGGGACACTCTCGAGTTCACCATCAAGAGCTATTTCAACACCGGCGGCGACGGCATGACCGAGCGGTTGTTCGGTTATGGCCCGGGCCAGAAGCTGGTACTGCGCGACCCGTGGGGCACCATCGCCTACAAGGGTCCGGGCACCTTCATCGCCGGCGGGGCGGGGGTGACGCCGTTCATCGCCATCCTCCGGCAGTTGCGGCAGGACGGTAAGCTCGCCGGCCACCGGTTGATCGCGTCCAACCGCAAGGCCGAAGACATTATCCTGCGCGACGAGTTCGAAGCGATGGAAGGGCTCGACACCACCTGGACGGTTACCGACGAGCCTGCCGCCAAGGGCGTGCTGCACGAACGGATCGACGAGGCATTCCTCAAGCGCCATGTGCACGACATCAGCCAGAACTTCTACCTCTGCGGTCCGGACCCGATGGTCGCCGACCTCAAGGCGGCGCTCGGCGGGCTCGGGGCCAAGGCGGAGGCACTCACTTGGGAAAAGCCGTGAAGGCCGGGGCTCGGCAAGACCGACAGGCAAGCGCGGGCACCGGCGTTTCGGTTAGTGAGGCGAGCCCCGTGCGGCCTATTCGGCCGGCTGCGGTTCTGCCGCTGCCGGGAGGCGCGCGCCGCGACCGGCGAGGGTCCGCTGGCCGAGCAGTACGGTCAGCAAGGCCAGGGCGCCGGCGACCACCGAGACGATGAAGCCGTTGCTGGCGCCGTAGGTATCGACGACCCAGCCGGTGACAAAGGAGCCCAGCGCCATGCCGATACCGATGCCGGTCATCACCCAGGTGATGCCCTCGGTCAGCATGGCTGCCGGTACCCGGCGCTCGATCAGCCCGAAGGCGGTGATGAAGGTGGGCGAGATGGCAACGCCGCTCAGGAACACGGCAAGCGCCAGCATCGGCACGCTGTCGACGAACAGCAGCGGCCAGGCGGTGACGGCAATCACGGCGAGGGCAATCGCCAGTTGCTTTTCGAGTGCCAGCTTCAGGTTCAACGCCCCGACGATCAGGCCGACGACGAACGAGCCGACGGCATAAACGCCGATGACCAGGCTGGCGGCGCCTGGTTCGCCGAGCTTTTCGGTGATCGCCACGGCGCTGACTTCGGCGGTGGCAAAGATGGCGCCGACGAAGATCAGGGCCAAGGTGATGATCTGCACTGGCCGCTGCCGGATGGCGGACTGCCCACCGCCCACGACGGTGGCAAGCGGCGCGGGTTCGGTGCGGCGCTGCGCGATGAAGGCGAGACCACCAAGCGCCAGGAACAGCGTGCTGGCCAGCAGCCCCGCCTCCGGGAACAGCGCCACGGCGAGGCCCACCGACAACGAAGCACCGGCAATGTAGACCAGCTCGTCGGCCGAGGACTCGAAGGCAAAGGCAGTGTTGAGTTCGGGCCGATCGCGGAACAGCTCGCTCCAGCGGGCACGGATCATTGCCGGGTAGCTCGGCATCACCGCGGCCGCGAGCGCCGCGGCGAACAAGGTCCAGAGCGGCCAGTGCTGCGCGGCCGCCAGCATCAGGACGGCAAAGGCTGCTACCGCAACGACGGTGGTGGGGATCAGCACGCGCGACTGGCCCAGCCGATCGACAACGCGCGAAATCTGCGGGGCGAACAGGGCGTTGGCGAGCGCGTAGGTGGCGGACACGGCGCCGGCCAGCCAGAACTCGCCATGGGTCTGCGACAGCATGGCGACGATGCCGATAGGCGCCATCGCCATCGGCATGCGGGCAACGAAACCGGCGGCGGCAAAGCCCTTGGCGCCGGGCGCCCGGAAAATTTCTACATATGGATTCGGCATGGCGATCCCTCGACAATCGATGAGCCGCGGCCTAAATGATTGACATACGCGGCGTATGCAAAACATCTAGTGACATACGTGACGTATGTCAATTGGCATACGAGGCGTATGTAAGATAGGACGGCAATGGCTCAGAGAACCCGCAGCGAAATGATCGTCGAAACCCGCGCCAAGCTGATGGCGGCAGGCCGCAAGGCCTTTGCCGAGGTCGGCTATGCCGAGGCCTCGATGGATCATTTCACGTCCGATGTCGGGCTGACGCGCGGCGCGCTCTACCACCATTTCGGCGACAAGCGCGGGTTGTTCGAGGCAGTGGTCACCGAGATCGACGCCGAGATGACCGCCCGACTCGCCATCCGCACCGCCAGCGCGCCGAACGCCTGGGAGGCATTCCTCGAGCAGGGCATCGGCTATATCGAGATGGCGCTGGAACCCGAGATTCGGCGCATCGTGCTGCGCGACGGCCCCGCCATCCTTGGCGATCCAGCGTCGTGGCCGAGCGCCAATGGCTGCATCACGGCGATGAAGCAAAGCCTCGAGGGGCTGCTTGAAAGCGGCATCATCGCCGATGTGGACCCCGAGGCGACGGCTCGCATGGTCAACGGTGCCTCCTGTTACGCGGCGCAATGGATTGCCAACGCCGAGGATCCGATGGCGGTGTCGAAGCGCGCCACGGCGGGTTATCGGCGGCTGGTCGAGGGCCTGCGGCGCCACGCACCGATCCGCCAGTGAGCCGACAGAGCTACTCGAGCACGGCGCCGGTGACGAATGCGGTCACCTTGTCGATCGGCATCTCGCATGGCCTCAGCGCCGGCTCGGAACGGCTCGGCGGGCGGTAGATGTTGAGGCTGATGCGATCGGCGCCGCCCAGTTCCTCGGCGAAAAGCTTGAAGCTCAGGCCATTGGCGTGCGCCGTATTGGTGACCCCGTAGCGCCGCCCCTGGTAGCGGGCAGTGAAATAGCCACGTGGCCACCCGTCGAGGACGCTCCAGACGGCGGCAGGCGAAACGTCCGAGGAAATGCTCATGCCACTAATATGGGGTCGGCCAGCGCCGCCGCCAAAGACCCCGGGCTTCGCCAAAGATGCCAGTCTTGGTGATCGCGCCATGGCGGGATAACCTGACAGCAGCTGGCAGCCTTACCCTCGTACCATCCTGCCAATGGTGGACAACAGGAAAGGAACGCCGCATGTCTGGCACGATGCCGCAGCGCGCGACGCGACGCGAATGGATCGGGCTGGCGGTCATCGCCCTGCCCTGCATGCTCTACGCCATGGACCTGACGGTCCTCAACCTGGCGGTGCCGTCGCTGACGGCATCACTCAATCCCACCGCCGCACAGCTCCTGTGGATCGTCGACATCTATGGCTTCTTCGTTGCCGGCTCGCTCCTCACCATGGGGACGCTGGGCGACCGGATCGGGCGGCGGAAGCTCTTACTGATCGGCGCCGTCGCCTTCGGGCTGACCTCGCTGCTGGCGGCGTTCGCGCCGACGGCCGAGACGTTGATCGTCGCCCGGGCCCTGCTCGGCATCGCCGGTGCGACGCTCGCCCCCTCGACACTGTCGCTGATCACCAACATGTTCCGCGACGATCGCGAACGGACCATCGCCATCAGCGTGTGGGTCGCCAGCTTTTCGACCGGCGGAGCGATCGGGCCGGTGGTGGGCGGCGTGCTGCTGAACTATTTCTGGTGGGGTTCGGTGTTCCTGATCGCGGTGCCGATCATGATCGTGCTGCTGCTGCTCGCGCCGCGGCTCCTGCCGGAGTACCGCGATCCGCAGGCGGGCACGCTCGACCTCCTGAGCGCCGCGTTGTCGATGGCCGCAGTGCTGTCGATCATCTTCGGCATCAAGGCACTGGCCGAGGGTGGCGAGCTGCCGGTCAGCCTCGGCGCCATCACGCTGGGGCTGGCGATCGGCATGGTCTTTGCGTGGCGGCAGCTGCACCTCACCCACCCGCTGCTCGACCTTAGCCTGTTCGCCCGCCCCGCCTTCAGCGCGGCGCTCGGCATCAACGTGTTCGGCTTCTTCGCGCTGTTCGGCATGTTCCTCGTGGTGGCGCAGTACATGCAGCTGGTGCTGGGGCTCACGCCGTTCGAAGCGGGACTGTGGAGCCTGCCGGTGGGCCTCGGCTTCGTTGCCGGTTCGCTGCTCACCCCGCTGCTGCTCAGCCAGATGCGGCCGGCCTATGTGCTGGCGCTGGGTCTCACAGCCGCGGCTGTGGCCCTGCTGGTGATCGGCCTTACGGCGCCGTCGCGCGACCTGATCACGCTGGTTGCCGCCGACACGCTGTTGTCGATCGGCCTCGCCCCGGTGGCGACCATCGCGGCGGACCTGGTGATGAGTTCGGCTCCGCCGGAACGAGCCGGTGCCGCGTCGGGGCTCAACGAAACCAGCTCGGAGTTCGGCGGCGCACTCGGCATCGCATTGCTCGGCAGCATCCTCACGGTGCTCTATCGCGGCGGGCTCGGCGAGACGCTGCCGCAGGGCCTGTCGGGCGAAACGGTGGCAATGGCGCTGCGCGGCATCGGCGGTGCCCATAGCGCCGCCGAGACGCTGCCGGAGGGCGGTGTGGCGCTCCTGGAAGCGGCCCGCGTCGCCTATGCCGACGCCATGCTGGTCACCTCGCTGCTGGGCGCCGCGATCGTCTTCGTCGCGGCGGTAACCACCATCGGGATGTTCCGCGGGATACGACCGGCAACGGCGTAGAAGCCTGCAGTCCGCCAAGCAAAGAAAAGAGGCCTGGGATCGCTCCCCGGCCCTCGCCGCTAGCCACCGGCGGCCTTGATGGCATCGGCGCTGCGGATGACGTCGATCTTTGAGGCAACGTCTCGGACGTTTTCCCACGTGACGCCGTGTTGTCCAATCGTCCGAAGAGGAAATAGTGACTTAATGTCACAGATATAAGCAATGCAACGACCGTCTCCGACGTCTCTGAACATTAGTATGTTTTTCTTCGCGTGCCAGTCCGCTCCGCCGAAGGTTGCATCTTCCATCTGGGGCGAACTGATCATTGCTCCCTTCGGGTGCGTGTAGGCGGCAAAGTGGATAGCTCCGTAACCGTCAACGTCAACTGTGTTGCTGTTGATTGGCGTCACACCATCCAGCAACGCCGCCGCTGCCTTGAGAGCCTTCGACCTGTTTCCACTTTGGTGACCGTTACCAAGCTGCAAGAATCTCACGTTCTGAATCTCCTCGTCGTCCTCGAAATCATCACGTGCTGCATACTGCGCCAGCTGCTCAACGAGTTCTGGCTTTATCACCGGTAGCCTCGGGAGCGGTTCGGGCGCGTCAGTCAGTAGGTCAAGAAGACTGTCTGCTAGTTCCTCCACCTTATTTACCCATCTCGATAGGCGGACTCTCTCCGCTGCGCTCATAGCGACCAAGCCGCCTCCTGTTGTCTGCAACGAAACGCTGTAACGCAACATACAATACAACGTATCTCCTCCACGCGTCAACACGTCCATGTTGCGCTCCCAAGGAGAAACAAAAAAGGCCCGGGATCGCTCCCGGGCCTCTTTCATGCAATGGGCTGCCGATTACTCGGCGGCGTCGGTCTTTTCCTCGACGATCTCCTTGCCGGTCGCCTGGTCGACGACCTTCATGGAGAGGCGGACCTTGCCGCGCTCGTCGAAGCCGAGCAGCTTCACCCAGACCTTGTCGCCTTCCTTGACGACGTCGGTGGTCTTGCCGACGCGCTGGGCGGCGAGCTGGGAGATATGCACGAGGCCATCCTTGGCGCCGAAGAAGTTCACGAACGCGCCGAAATCGGCGGTCTTGACCACGGTGCCCTGGTAGATGGCGCCGACTTCGGCTTCATCGGTGATCGACTTGATCCACTTGATGGCCGCATCGATCGAAGCGCCGTCCGAGGACGAGACCTTGACGGTGCCGTCATCGTTGATGTCGATCTTGGCGCCGGTCTTCTCGACGATCTCGCGGATCACCTTGCCGCCGGTGCCGATCACTTCGCGGATCTTGTCGGTCGGGATGGTGATGGTCTCGATGCGCGGAGCGAACTCGCCCACCTGGTCGCGCGAGGCGGTGATGGCCTTGGCCATCTCACCCAGGATGTGCTCGCGACCGCCCTTGGCCTGCTCGAGGGCGACCTTCATGATCTCCTCGGTGATGCCGGCGATCTTGATGTCCATCTGCAGCGAGGTGACGCCGTCGGCGGTGCCCGCAACCTTGAAGTCCATGTCGCCGAGGTGATCTTCGTCACCCAGGATGTCGGAAAGCACCGCGTAGCGGTCGCCTTCGAGGATCAGGCCCATGGCGATACCAGCCACCGGCTTCTTCATCGGCACGCCCGCATCCATCAGCGCCAGCGAGGTGCCGCAGACGGTCGCCATCGAGGACGAGCCATTCGACTCGGTGATCTCGGAGACGACGCGGATGGTGTAGGGGAAGTCCTCGGCCTTGGGGCGGATCGGGTTGATGGCGCGCCAGGCGAGCTTGCCGTGACCGATCTCGCGACGGCCGGGCGAGCCCATGCGGCCAGCTTCACCGACCGAGTAGGGCGGGAAGTTGTAGTGCAGCATGAAGTTCACCTTCTGGGTGCCTTCGAGGCTGTCGACGAACTGCTCGTCGTCGCCGGTGCCGAGCGTGGCAACGACGAGGGCCTGGGTCTCACCGCGGGTGAACAGCGCCGAACCGTGGGTGCGGGGCAGGACGCCGACTTCGGCAACGATCGGACGAACGGTCGTCAGGTCACGGCCGTCGATACGCGACTTGGTGTCGAGGATGTTCCAGCGGACGATCTTGGCCTGCAGGTTATGGACGACTTCGCCCAGGTCCTCGGCCGAGACGGTGCCGGCTTCGATCTGGGCGGCGAAGTGCGCCTTGACCTTGGCATTGGCGGCATCGACCGCAGCATAACGCTGCGCCTTGTCGGTGATCTTGTAGGCGGCGCGGAGGTCGGCCTCGGCCACCTTCAGCACGTCGGCTTCGAGCGCCGAGTAATCCGGCGGGGTGAAGTCGCGCGGTTCCTTGGCGGCGAGTTCGGCCAGCTTGATGATGGCGTCGATCACCTTGCGCGAGGCTTCGTGACCGAACATCACGGCGCCGAGCATGATCTCCTCGGAGAGCTCCTGGGCTTCCGATTCCACCATCAGCACGGCATCCTGGGTGCCGGCCATGACCAGATCGAGCTTGGATTCAGCGCGACGGTCGACGGCGAGGTTCAGCACGTACTGGCCATCGACGTAACCGACGCGGGCCGCGCCGATCGGGCCCATGAACGGCACGCCCGAGATGGTCAGGGCCGCGGAGGCAGCGACCATCGAGAGCACGTCCGGGTTGTTCTCCATGTCATGCTGGAGAACGGTGACGATGACCTGGGTCTCGTTCTTGTAGCCCTCGGGGAAGAGCGGGCGGATCGGACGGTCGATCAGGCGGGAGATCAGCGTCTCGCCTTCGGTCGGGCGACCTTCGCGCTTGAAGTAGCCGCCCGGGATCTTGCCCGCGGCGAAGTACTTTTCCTGGTAGTTGACGGTCAGCGGGAAGAAGTCCTGACCCGGCTTCGGCGACTTGGCCGAAACGACGGTGGCGAGAACCACGGTCTCGCCGAGCGTGGCGAGCACGGCGCCGTCAGCCTGGCGGGCGATCTTGCCGGTCTCGAGGGTGAGGGGCTGGCCGCCCCAGTTCAGCTCAACTTTGTGGTAGTCGAAGTTGATGGGCATTTCTTGTCTTTCCATTCTGCCGGAATGAGCGGGAACGCGGGGGCGTAGCCACCCCGCGAACTCATCCGGTGTGCCAGCCGCACGCCGCACCCCATGTGCGACAGCGGCCCAAAATCGGCACGGTTCCGCGCTGATCTCCCAGGTGTCAGCTGGGGCGGAACATGGACAAGACGATGAGCCGCTCATGTCTCTGAAAAGAGGGTGCATCTGCACCGTGAGCGGCCGATGATCTCGCCATGCTCCGCGTAGTTCGTCAGCCTACGCTACTATCCGGCGTCGCCGCCGGGGTGGACCCGCGAGGCGTGCCTCGTGGGTCCGTAGTCACAGTCAGACCCTGCCTTAGCGGCGCAGGCCCAGACGCTCGATCAGCGCCTTGTAGCGCGCTTCGTCCGACTTCTTGACGTAGTCGAGGAGACGGCGGCGCGTCGAAACCATCTTCAGCAGGCCACGGCGCGAATGGTTGTCCTTGCCGTGCAGCTTGAAGTGTTCGGTGAGATTGGCGATGCGTTCGGAGAGGATCGCGACCTGGACTTCCGGCGAACCGGTGTCATCCTTCTTGGTGGCGAAGTCCTTGATGAGCGCAGTCTTCCGCTCTGCGGTAATCGACATCGGTAAGGTCCTTTCAAAAGAGGATCATCGGGACGCTGCCGCCCGGGATGTCGTCCAGGTGGAGCCATGAATAAGCGCCGGCCGGGCCGGAACTTGCGCGCTCTATAGGGGAAAGGGGCAGAGAACGCCAGTTATTTGTCGGAACCAGGGGGTTCGGCCGCCCCATTGAGGCTGTCGGAGGGGTCGAGCGAGTTCAGCGGAATGGTGAAGCGCCACTCGATGCCAAGCTCGTGCACCTCGCGCACCACTTCGCCGTTGAGCGAGCGGCCGACCATGTTCTCGAGCACGGTGGTGCCGAACCCACGTCGCGGCGTGGCCTCGCCGGGGACACCGCCGGTTTCGTGCCAGACGAAGCTCACGGCCGTGTCGGTGCGCTTCCAGGTCAGCTCGAGCCGGCCGCCCTCCCGCGCGAAAGCGCCGTATTTCACCGCGTTGGTCGCGAGCTCGTGCGCCGCCATGCCGAGGATCTGGGCCGCCTGGGCATTGATGCGCAACGACGGCCCGTCGACCACCACCCGCTCGCCATCCACCGGGCAGAACGGATCGATCTGGCTGACCAGCAGTTCCTTCAAGTCGACGCCGGCCACACCGTGCGCCAGCAGCAGGTCGGTGGAGCGCGCCAGCCCGAAGATGCGGCGCTCGAAGCTCGAAACGAACTCGGGCACCGTATCGGCGCCGCGCGCCGTCTGCTTGGCCATGGCGGCGATCACCGTCATCTGGTTCTTCGATCGGTGCGCCAGTTCGCGCATCAGGAAGCGCACCTCGGTCTCGGCGGCCTGGCGGCGGCGCGACGCATCGCCGAGCGCGCTCGACACCGTCTCGATCTCCTCGATGGGGAAATGTCGCGCCTCGACCGGCTGCCCGGCGCCCAGCCGCTTGGCATCCGCCTCGAGACCATGCACCGAACGGCCGATCTGCAGGCTGACGCCATAGACCACCAGCACCACCAGCGCCGCCAGCAAGACACCGCCGGCAAGCAGCGACCAGAACGCATCGGCCAGCGGTTTTGCCACCACGGCCCGATCGGCCCAGGCCACCAGTGTCCAGCCGGTGAGAGTCGAGCGCTGCGCGACGACGAGATAGTCCTTGCCCTCGGAGACGAGGCTGCGCCAGCCCGCCGTCGAGCCGAGTTCGTCGATCGGCGCCAGGTTGAAGGCGTCGCCGGTATTGCCGCCCTGGGCCGCAGCAGCAATGAGCACCCCCTTGCGATCGACCAGCGCCACGTGCCAGCCTTCGGGTATGCGGCTCGCCAGGAGGGTATTGGACAGCTGGCTGGCGCCGCGGCTGAATCCGAGGATCAGCGGCTGCTGATTGGCCGGAAAGATCGGCTGCAGGATGTTGACCACCCATTGCTTCGAGAGACTTCCGAACACCGCATCCGATATCGCCACCTCGCGGCTGTCGAAGGCCCGCTGCGCCGTCTCGACATCGCCGATCGGGTTGACCCGCTGCTCCGACATCGGCACCCGCGTGGAAAGGTCCGAGGTCATATCCGGGTGGACGAGATAGAGGAAGGACGAGGTGTTCTCGAGCGCCACGCTGACCCGGGCGTGAAACTCGGGGTAGTCGGCGGGGTCGAGCGGCGGGGTGGTGGCGAGGACACGCAGCGTGGTGATGTTGGCGTTGATTTCGCGATCCACTGCCTGGACGATCGATCGGGCATTGCCGGTGATCAGCGTCTCGACGACACGCTCCTGCGCCTCGTTGTTGCGCTGCAGCAGGATGGCGGAAAACACGAAGGCCGGAACCAGCGCCACCAGCGCCAGGACGAACAGATAAACCGCGATCGGCCGGGCGGTCGGGCCGCGGCGACGTGCAATGGCACTGCTCTCAGCCGGGCCCGGCCCGTCAGCCATAACGCACCCCGGCAAAAATCAACCCGAACCCCTGCTGTCTCCGAGCATGAGAACGCCCCGCCGGGCTATTTGGTTCCAGCGACCGGCAAAAGGCTAGGCTATTACGCGTTGCGGTTTGAACATGCCGGCTTCGACCCGACCCAGCGCCACGGCGACGCCGGCGCTGCTGGCCCAGGCGCTGTCGAGCGCGATGGGTGCCGAGGCCCCGCCGAGCAGCACCGGATTGCCGTGCCGGACGGCGCTCACCTGGTCCGGCGTCAGCCGGATCTCCGGGAGCAGCGACAGCCCGGCCGACACCGGCAGCAGCAATGCATCGCGATCGGTTGCCGCCTCGAGCGCCTCGAGCGTCACCGCCCGCGCCTCGCTGAACGGGCCGACGGCGGCGCGGCGCAGTTCGACCACATGGCCGCGCGTGCCGAGCTGCCGCGCCAGGTCGCGCGCCAGCGCCCTTACATAGGTGCCCTTCTCGCAGGTCATTTCCAGCCGGCTGATCTCGCCCAGATGTTCGACGAGCTTGAGCGCCTCGACATAGACGGGCCGCGCCTTGAGTTCGACCGTTTCGCCGGCCCGCGCCAGGTCATAGGCCCGCTCGCCATCGACCTTGATGGCCGAGAAAGCCGGCGGAGTCTGCATGATCTCGCCGGTAAACCCCGGCAGCGCAGCCACAATGTCGGTTTCGCTCGGCCGTACCGCGGAGCGGGCGCTGACCTCGCCCTCGGCGTCGTCGGTGGTGGTTTCCTCGCCCCACTTGATGGCGAAGCGATAGACCTTGGTGCCGTCCTGCACCGCCGGTACGGTCTTGGTGGCTTCGCCCAGCGCGATCGGCAGGATGCCGGTCGCCAACGGGTCCAGCGTTCCGGCATGGCCGGCCTTCTTGGCACCGAACAGCCAGCGGAGCTTGCCCACCGCCTGGGTGGAGGTCATGTCGTAGGGTTTGTCGAGAACCAACCAACCGGAGACGTCGCGCTTGTGGGATTTGGTTTGGGGCATCGGTTCCATCGCCTCCCTCCCCCTTGTGGGGAGGGAATGAGGGTGGGGGTGGCGGCCGGCACAAGCGCGTGGGGCTCCACCCCACCCTTGATCCCTCCCCATCAAGGGGAGGGAGACCCGACTGCTGGATCGCCAGAGGCGCTTACTCTTCGTCCTCATCCTTATGGATGTCGCGCTGCACGCGATCGGAGCGCAGCAGCGCATCGATCTTGCCGAACTCGTCGAAGGTGTTGTCGACGTAAAAGCGCAGATCGGGCGCGAACTTCAGGTCGAGCGCCGGCGCGACGCGGCCGCGGATGAAGCGGTGGTGGCGGTTGAGCGCCGCCACGATTTCCTCGGCGCCTTCACCGCCCAGCGGCATGATATAGGCGTTGGCGAGCTTCAGATCCGGCGTCATGCGGACTTCGGGCACGGTGATGACCTTGCCTTCGAGCAGCGGATCCTCGATCTCGCCGCGGGCGAAGACGCCGGAAAGGGCGTGGCGCACCAGTTCGCCGACGCGCAGCATGCGCTGGCTGGGACCGGTGGGCTTGTGGGTGTCGCGTTTCATCGGTCCGAGTTAGGCGCTCCGGGGCCGCACGTCAACGGCAGTCCCCGGGCAACGGCGCCGACGAGACCTTGCCCGCGATCAGCCGCTCGAGCCCGTCGAGGATGCGTTCGAGGCCGAAATCAAAGGCGAGGTCGGGGTTGCCGAGGCCATAGAGCTCGCCGACCACCGCGCCGACCCGGCTCGCCACCGGGTAGGACGAGAAATCCATGGTCGAGAGGAACGGCTCGATGGTGTACCACCACTCGTCGTCGCTCATCCCGGTCTGCGCCTTGACCATGCTGGCGCGCACCACATCGCGCACCGCACCATGCACATAGTTGGCGACGAGGATGACGCAGAAATCCATCTCGACTTCGCCGAGGCCGAGCCCGTCGAACACGGTGAGGAAATTGTCGTAAGCGCGGATGGTGTTGGGCCCGAGCACCGGGCGGTGCGTGCCGATTTCCAACGCCCAGGGATGGGCCAGGTAGAAGCGGCGAAAACTGCGCGCCACCAGCGTGACATTGGCGCGCCAATTGTCCGGATGAAATTCGGGCGTTTCCTCGCCGGCCTGGCCGGTGGCGACGGCATCGAGCATCAGGTCTAGCAACACCGCCTTGTCCGGAATGTGGGTGTAAAAGCTCATCGGCGAGATGCCGACCGCCTCGGCAACCCGCCGGGTGGAGACCGCATCGATCCCCTCGGCATCGGCGATGGTGACGGCGGCCGCCACCAGGTCGGCGACGCTGACCCGCGATTTGGGCCCACGCCTGGGCGCCGCCGCCTTGCCCCACATCAGTTCCAACGTCCGGATCGGATCGCCGCGACCGGTAATTTCCTCGGCCATCCGGCCTCCCAAAAATAACTCTTTACAGTGTACGGGATTGGCGTTATCCAAACTCCGTACACTGCACAACGTTATACCGCCAAGCCGCGAAAGTCGAGATATCCCTCGGAGATCGCGCCGCGCGTGTCGAAAACCAGCCTGCTGACACGTCATGTCAGCAGGGCTGGTTAGGCTTGTCCAACCTGAAGCGAATTGAGGAGTGAAGCAATGATCCATGCCCGCGGACTGAAGCGCAGCTTCAAGACCAAGCAGGGCGTCGTCGAGGCGGTGCGCGGCCTCGACCTCGACGTGGCGGAAGGCGAGCTGGTGGCGTTCCTCGGCCCCAATGGCGCCGGCAAATCCACCAGCGTGCGCATGCTGACGACGCTGCTGTCGCCGACGGCGGGTGCAGCGAGCGTCGCCGGGCACGATGTGCTGCGCGACGCCAACGCGGTGCGCCGTCGCATCGGCTATGTCGGCCAGGGCGCCGGCGCCGGTGGCTACAACAAGCTACGCGACGAGCTGCTGACGCAAGGCGCAGCGCAGCGGATGGGCAAGGCCGACTCGGCCCGTCGCGCCGACGAGCTGATCGGCATGCTGGAGCTCACCGGTCTCGAGCAGCGCACCGGCATGAGCCTCTCCGGCGGCCAGAAACGACGGGTCGATATCGCATTGGGGCTGATGCACAGCCCCAAGGTGCTGTTCCTCGACGAACCCTCGACCGGGCTCGACCCGCATAGCCGCGCCAACCTGTGGGAGCACATCCTGAAGCTGCGCAAGTCGACCGGCATGACGATCTTTCTCACCACCCACTATCTCGATGAAGCGGACTCGATGGCCGAGCGGGTGATGATCATGGACAACGGCCAGATCATCGCCAACGACACGCCGGAACGGCTGAAGGCCAACCTCGCGGGCGACCGCATCACCATCGATGCCGACAATGCCGGCCTCGCGGCCGAAGTTGCGGCCAATCTGCCGGAAGCACGCGAGATCAGCCGCGACGGCGCCAGGGTCGGGGTGACGGTAAAGGGCGGCGAAGCAGTGCTGCCGGAGTTCATCCGAACGCTCGACCAGCGCGGAGCGCGGGTGCTGGCCGCCAATGTCCGCCGGCCGACGTTGGACGACGTGTTTCTCGGGCTCACCGGCCGTTCGCTGCGGGAGACCGCAGCATGAAAGGGCCATTTGCACCAGTGAGGCGGCGCCGTGCGCCGGCTGAAGTGTCCGCTCCCCCCTCAGGGGAGAGGGCGGCGATTGAGGCCAACGACCTCATTCGCGGGGTGAGGGGTGCAGCCTCTCATCGCGCGCTCGCTGAACTGCTGAACCCCTCATCCGCCCTGCGGGCACCTTCTCCCCTCAGGGGAGAAGGGACGCAGACCCAGCACCTGTGGCTTGGAGCAAACCCATGACCTTCTTCCGTGACGTCGCCACCTCGTTCACCCGCGAGATGAAACCCACCCTTGCCGACCCGTCCTGGATGGCGTTCGGGCTGGTGCAGCCGGTGCTCTACCTCGCCTTCTTCGTGCCGCTGCTCAATGTCGGCGGTTCGACCGCCGAGGCGCTGCAGTGGTTCGTGCCGGGGATGATCGTGATGCTGACGCTGTTCGGCACCGCGATGGTGGGCTGGAGCCTCACCGAAGAGCTGATGAGCGGGGTGCTCGAACGGTTCCTCTCCACCCCGATGAGCCGGCCGGCGCTGATCTTCGGCCGCTCGCTCAAGGAGATGTTCCCGCTGGCGCTGCAGGCCCTGGCGCTGATCCTGCTCGCCTGGCCGTTCGGCTTGCAGCTCCATCCGTTCCAGATGCTGTTCGGGCTGGCCCTGCTGGCCCTGTTCGGCGCCGGGGTCGCCGCCCTCTCCTATGCGCTGGCGATCGCCGCGCGGCACAACACCTCGCTGTTCTACATGGTGAGCCAGTCGGTGGCGCTGCCGCTGATGCTGCTGGGCGGGGTGCTGCTGCCGATCGAGAACGGGCCCGGCTGGCTCTATATCGCCAGCCGTTTCAATCCGCTGACCTACCTGATCGAGGCCGAACGGGCGCTGTTCGCCGGCGAGCTCCTCACCACGACGGTGCTGTGGGGCGTGCTGGTGGCGCTCGGCACCGCCGCAGTCGGGCTCAGCATCGGCGCCAGGGCGATCCGCAAGGCGAGCCTCTAGAGCCTGCCACCCCCTGTCGACGATCAAAACAACCGGACGCCCATGCTGGCGGCCGGTTCCCCAATCCGAGGCCACGACCATGAACGCAGAGAACATCACCATTCCGGTCCTCCCCGTCGCGCCGGGCAGCGGCCGGCCCGACGAGGCGCAGACGCTGGCGGCGCGCATCGAACTGGCCCTGGCGATGGGCCAGCATCAGGCGGCCACGGACCTCTATCGCCGCTTTCTCGCCCTGCCGCTGTCGGAGGCCGAGCGCCGCCGGATCCACACCGAGTTCGCGGTGCTCGACCGGCTGCGCTGAAGGGGTTGCCAAGCCCGGCGAGTTTATTTAACTAACTGGTAAAGTACAAAGAGGACGCAGATGTACGGCTCGATCAAGATTCGCGGGGCGCGGGAGAACAATCTCAAGAACGTGTCGCTCGATATCCCGAAGCGGAAGATCACGGTGTTCACCGGGGTGTCGGGCTCGGGCAAATCCTCGCTGGTGTTTGGCACCATCGCGGCGGAAAGCCAGCGGCTGATCAACGAGACCTACCCGGCCTTCGTGCAGCAGTTCATGCCGCATTACGGCCAACCCGACGCCGACGAGCTCGAGAACATTTCCGCCGCTATCATCGTCGACCAGCAGCGGCTGGGCGGCAATTCGCGCTCGACCGTCGCGACCGTCACCGACGCGGCGCAGATGCTGCGGGTGATTTTTTCGCGCGCGGCCGAACCAAAGCTGGGTGCGCCCGGGTTCTATTCCTACAACGACCCGCGCGGCATGTGCCCCGATTGCGAGGGCATCGGCCAGGTCGCCGCGATGGATATGAGCGCGGTGGTCGATGAGTCGAAGTCGCTCAACCAGGGCGCCCTGCTGCCCAAGGATTTCGCCGTCGATAGCTGGTACTGGGAGATCTACAAGAACTCCGGACTGTTCGACATGGACAAGCCGGTAGCGAAGTTCACCGCCGAGGAGCGGGAGAACCTCCTCAACCTCGACGACGGCCGCAAGATCAAGGTCGGCAAGATCGGCCTCACCTATGAGGGCGTGGTCGCCAAGCTGAAAAAGGGGCTCGGATCGAAGGACCCCGAGAACCTGCAGCCGCATGTCCGGGTCGAGTACGACAAGATCTTTACCCGCGCCACCTGCCCGGCCTGCGGCGGCGCCCGGCTCAACGCAGCGGCGCTCGGCAGCCAGGTGAACGGCAAGTCGATCGCCCAATGCTCGGCGATGCAGGTGTCCGACCTCGCGCCATTCGTCCGCTCGATCGAGGCGCCATCGATCAAGCCGATGATCGAGGCGCTGGCGGCGCGGCTCGAAAACCTCGTCACCATCGGGCTCGGCTATCTGAGCCTCGACCGCGAGAGTTCGACCCTGTCGGGCGGCGAAAGCCAGCGGGTGAAGATGGTGCGCCATCTCGGCTCGTCGCTGACCGACATCACCTATGTGTTCGACGAGCCGAGCGTCGGCCTCCACCCGCACGATGTCGGCCCGCTGGCCGGACTGATGCAGCAGCTGAGGGACAAGGGCAACACGGTGCTGATCGTCGAGCACAAGCCCGACATGATCGCCATCGCCGACCACGTGGTCGACATGGGGCCGTTCGCCGGTTCGAAGGGCGGCGAAATCGTCTACGAGGGCGATTTCGACGGGCTGCTGAAATCCGGCACGCTGACCGGCAACCACATGAAAAAGCACCAGCCGATCAAGGCCGAGGGCCGCAAGGCCAAGGGCCAGCTGAAGATCGCGCATGCGAAAACCAACAACCTGCGCGATGTGTCGGTGGCGATCCCCGAGGGTGTGCTGACCGTGGTCACCGGCGTCGCCGGCGCCGGCAAGAGCTCACTGATCCAGGGTTCGCTCCCTGCCGCCTACCCCGACACGGTGATCATCGACCAGAACCTCAACCGCGGCTCGTCGCGCTCCAACACCGCGACCTATACCGGCATCCTCGACACGGTGAGAAAGACCTTCGCCAAGGCCAACGGGGTCGATGCGGCGCTGTTTTCCGCCAACTCGAAGGGCGCTTGCCCCGACTGCAAGGGGCTGGGGGTCACCTATACCGACCTCGCGCACATGGACCCGGTGGCGAGCGTCTGCGAGACCTGCGAGGGCAAGCGCTTCACCGACGAGGTGCTGCAGCACAAGCTGCGTGGCAAGGCGATCAGCGACGTCTACGAAATGAGCGTCACCGAGGCGACCGAGTTCTTCACCGAGCCGGCTATCGCCAAGATCCTCAAGGGGCTCGACGATGTCGGGCTCGGCTACCTGACGCTGGGGCAGCCGCTGTCGACACTGTCGGGCGGCGAACGGCAGCGGCTGAAGCTCGCGGCGGAGCTCGGCAAATCCGGCAATATCTATGTGCTGGATGAGCCGACCACCGGGCTCCACATGAACGACGTCGATACGCTGATCGGCCTTTTCGACCGGCTGGTCGACGCCGGCTCGACGGTGATCGTCATCGAGCACAATCTCGACGTGATCAGCCGGGCGGATTGGGTGATCGACCTCGGCCCCGGCGCCGGCCACGAGGGCGGCAGCGTGGTGTTCGAGGGGACGCCGACGGGGTTGCGTGGGGCGAAGGGGAGTCTCACGGGGGCGGCGCTGGCAGCGCGGGGGTAGCGTACGCCGACTGACAGAGACGGCCCCCTCCCATCCTCCCCCATGAAGGGGGAGGTGCCTGCCGGTGTGTTTGGCAAGATCGAAGACAAAGCCTCGGCTCTTCACCTCCCCCTTTATGGGGGAGGCCGGGAGGGGGCCGTCTCTATCAGTTGGGAAGTTTCTCCAACGCCACCACGTCCTGCAACTCCTTCGCCCGCGCCTGGAACGCCTTGGCATCCACCGGCCAGGTCGTCGGGTCCGACGGATCGAACGCCCGGCCTTTCCATTCCTGGTAGATCATGGCGATGCCGGTGTCGGTTTTGCGAAACACCGCCACCATTACTTCGCCCAGCCCGCGCAGCTTGCCGTTATCCTTGTAGGCGCCGCAGGCCATGCCGAGGGCGGGAAAGAAGCTGTCGGTCTCCTCGCCGAAGTTGAAGAAGCCCAGCGCCTCTTCCTTGCAGATCTGCGAGTAGCCATACATCGTCGCCCGGCGGTAATCGTCGAGGCTGCGGCCGGGCTGCAGGGTCAACCGCGCCGCGTAGGTGGTGGTCCAATCCTCGACCGATTGGCCCTTGGGGAAGAACTCGACGAAGGCCTGGGTGGCGTCGCCATAGGTGTTCGATTCGACCAGCGGCAGCAAGTCCGGCGACAGCCGCTCGGCCGGGGTCAGCCAATCGGGTGTCGGCAACACGAAGCGATGGCCGAGCGCTTCGAAACTGAGGTTCACGCCGTCACGACCGAGGCTCGGCTGATCCTGGGCCAGGGCGGGTGTGGCGGCCAGCACGGCCAGAACGAGCAGCAGGGTTCGCATCGACATCCTCCAGGCGAAGCGGGGCGGAACCTATGCGCCCGGGCCCTGGGAGTCGAGCGGGCTTGCACGACTCATAAGTATTGGCTTATGTGTTGTGCATGGAAGCAGATATTTTCAAGGCGCTGGCCGACCCCAACCGCCGCATCATGCTGGAGCGGCTGGCAGCGGGGGAGCTGAACGCCACGGCGTTGCGTCAGGGGTTCGAGATCAGCCAGCCGGCAATGTCGCAGCACATCGCCGTGCTGCGCGGCGCCGGGCTGATCACCGAGCGGCGCGAGGGGCGAAGCGTGCACTATGCAGTGAACCCCGATGGCATGGCGCCGCTGACCGATTGGCTGGCCCGCTACCAGGCCTTCTGGCCGGAGCGCCTGGGCCGGCTGCGTGATTTCCTCAAGGAGATGGACCAATGAGCGAGCCAACAAGCATGCCCGAGCGGGTGATGGTGGAGTGCGCGCTCGACGAGGCGCCTGACAAGGTGTGGCGGGCCCTGTCGATCCCCGAGTTCCGCGACAGCTGGCTGACCCCGAGGGCCGATGGCGAGCGCTACAGCGCCGAGGTGGTGGAGGCCGAGCCGCCGCGGCGGCTGACGCTCAGCTGGCGCGAGGGCGCCGACGACGCAGCGGAGCTGGTGACCTTCACCCTGTCGCCGACCGCCAGCGGCGGCACCTGGCTGCGGCTGGTGCATGACCGCGTCGCCGCGCCGATGCGCGTACCGATCCCGGCCAATGCCAACACGATGATGCTGCGCGCCGCCTAAGGCCCGACAACTCAAAACTTTTTCCTGTTCTGAAGGAGGTCGCCGATGCGCGACATGATGCAACTCGTCCCCATGGTCATCGAACAGTCGACCCGCGGCGAGCGTTCGTTCGATATCTTCTCGCGGCTGCTGCGCGAGCGGATCATCTTCGTCAACGGCGAGGTCGAGGATCAGATGGCGGCGCTGATCTGCGCCCAGCTGCTGTTTCTCGAATCCGAGAACCCCGGCAAGGAGATCTCGCTCTACATCAACTCGCCGGGCGGCGTGGTGACGGCGGGGCTCGCCATCTACGACACCATGCAGTTCATCAAATCGCCGGTGTCGACGCTGTGCATGGGCACCGCCTATTCCATGGGCTCGTTCCTCCTCGCCGGCGGAGCGCCGGGCCGGCGCATGGCGCTGCCCAACGCCTCGATCCTCGTGCACCAGCCGTCAGGCGGGGCGCAGGGCAAGGTCACCGATGTGCTGATCCATGCCGAGGAGAGCCAGAAGGTGAAGGCGCGGATCAACCGCATCTATGCCAAGCACTGTGGGCGCACCATCGAGGAAGTCGAACGCACGCTGGACCGCGACCGCTACATGTCGCCGGAAGAGGCGCGCGATTGGGGGCTGATCGACTCGATCTTCACCGAGCGGGCGGAATTGGCGATGCCGGTGCCGGAGTTGCCTGTGGGGCGGTGATCCCTTCTCCCCTCAGGGGAGAAGGTGGCCGAAGGCCGGTTGAGGGGTGAAGCGTCGCCGCGAGCGCTCGTTGAGAAGCTGAACCCCTCACCCGAGTTCCGCTACGGACCTGAAGGTCCTAGCTGCACTACCCTCTCCCCTCAGGGGAGAGGGGCGCCAGCGCTCTACCGATACCCCTGCGCCTGAAGCTCGAACAACTCCGCATAGCGCCCGCCATTGAGCATCAGCTCGGCGTGCGTGCCCTGCTCTTCCACCTTGCCGTCGGCCAGCACGACGATGCGGTCGGCCATGCGGACGGTGGAGAAGCGGTGCGAGATCAGCACCGCGGTCGTGCCCTCGGCGAGGTTCTTGAAGCGGGTGAAGACTTCCGCCTCGGCGCGGGCATCGAGCGCCGCGGTCGGCTCGTCGAGGATGATGATCTCGGCGTTGCGCATATAGGCGCGGGCGATGGCGATCTTCTGCCACTCGCCACCCGAGAGGTCCTGGCCCTTCAAGAAGGTGCGGCCGAGCATCTGGTCGTAGCCTTCGGGGAGTTTTCTGATCACCGGGTCGGCGAGGCTCTGCTCGGCCGCCGAGACGATGCGCTCGCGATCGGCTGCCACTTCGATGCGGCCGACGCCGATATTGTCCGAGGCGGTAAAGCTGTAGCGCAGAAAGTCCTGGAAGATGACGCCGATATGGGTGCGGAGGTCGGCGGTCGCGAAGTCCTTGAGGTCGATGCCGTCGAGGGTGATGCGGCCCTCGTCGGGGTCGTAGAGCCGGGTCATCAGCTTGACGATAGTGGTCTTGCCGGCGCCGTTCTCGCCCACCAGGGCCAGCGTCTCGCCGGCCGGCACGGCGAAACTCAGGTTGCGCACCGCCCAGTTTTCCGAGCCCGGATAGCGGAAGCCGACATCTTCGAACACCAGCCCCTGCCTGACCGGCAGCGGAAAGGGTTTCGGGTGCTTGGGGTCGAGGATGGTCGGCTTGATCTCGAAGAAGCTGAACAGGTCGTCGAGATAGAGCGACTGCCCGGCGATCTGGGTGAAGCCGATCAGGATCTGCTGCAGGTAGCCGTTGAGCTGCGAGAAGCTGCCCGACAGGAACACCAGCGTGCCGATGGAGAACTCGCCATGCAGCGTCCGCCAGACGATATAGGCGTAGGCGGCATAGTAGGTGAGGGTCGAGATCGAGGCGAGGAGTCCGGTCTGCAGCGCCCGCTTGATGGAGAGGTTGCGGTTCTCGATCAGGATCTGGTCGGATAGCACCTTGAAGCGGCCGGAGAGGAAATCGCCAAGCCCGAACAGCTTGATCTCCTTGGCGCTGTCGGCACTGGCGCCGATCTGGCGCAGGTATTCGAGCTGCCGCCGCTCCGGCGAGCGGTTATGCGAGATCCAGTAGGCCAGCCGGTTGAAGCGGAACTCGCCCCACACCGCCGGGATCAGCGCCAGCGCCAGCAAGCCGATCAGCAGCGGCGCATAGACGAAGAGGCCGGCGGCGAGCGCGATGGCGGTGATCATCGCTTGGGCCTGGCCGAACACCTGCGAGATGACGGTCGAGCGGCTCGAGGCTTGGCGGCGCGCCCGCTCCAGCCGGTCCTGGTATTCGGATTGCTCGAAGTGCTTGAGGTCGAGTTTTGCAGCGTGCTCCATCAACTCTAGGCTGACGGCATTGGAATGGCTTTCACCGAGGATATTGTCGACCACGTTGATGGCACGGTTGAAGGCGTCGCGGGCGAAGACCAGCACGAACTCCGCCCCGAGCAGCAGCGCCAGATAAGTCAGCCGGCCGCTCTCCAGCCAGTCGTTGAGCTCGGGGCCGGGGCTCGCGAGCCCGGTCTGGTGCACCACCTCATCGATGATCAGCTTGGTGAGCAGCAGCACCAGCGGCGGCTGGATGGCGACGATCAGCCGGAGCCCGATCGACAGCGCCATCAGCCATGGGCTGGTGCGCCACATCTGCGCGAACAGCCGGCCGAGATGGCGGAAGGTCTTCAGCCGCTCGCCTTTGTCGAACGGCAGGGCGTCCGGTATATCGGGGCCATTCGCCCCCCGACCCCCGCCCCCGACTCTGCCGCCAACACCACGCATCCGAAATACTTAGGAGAGTTGCGGAGGCTTCTCAACCTGCGCGAGTGGCGAGGAGTTATCGCTTGGGTTTGTGCTCTGGGGGAGAGACGACCATGTAGCCCTTCCCCGTATCCGGATCGTGGCCAATCGATACGAAGCCGTCGGCCGCATCGAGGTGGGGAAACTGGCTCCGTAGCCGCGTCTTCACCGCCTCCAGTTCGGCAAGGCGCGCCTGTCGCTCGAAGGACCCGCGCCATCCAAGACTGACCAGCACTTCCTCCACCCGACGTTCCGACGCTGATCTATCCTCGAGGTCGGCGAGATCGCTCCACTTGAAGTCGGCCCAGTATTCGCCGAGGCGGCGGACATCGGCCACGAACTGGGCGGCATCCCCGTTGCTCGAAAACCGCTGCTGCAAACCGTCGGCAGCGCGTATGAACTCAAAGTTCACGGCAAACGCGAAGAGAATCCTGGCCTCGTCGAAGCTCGACACCACGGCCCTGAGTTCCGCACTCTCGTACAGCTCCCGCTTGAGAATCGAGGCGCTGTCGTCTTCGAGTTCCGGCTCCGGTTGTGGACCATCAAGAAACACGACGTCGTCGCCGGTGACATGCAAGGTGCCCCACTGCCACGCGATGGGGACCCGGGCTGGTTCACCGCGCCAGGCCTGGCCGACATCGTTCAGGGGCCGGCGCCAGCTGTTTGCGGTGTGGAGCGGCGCTTCCGCCCGACCCCGGCCTCCATCTGACAGCAAGGCTCCATCGACGCCTACGGCTAGTTCTCGCGAATAGTGGATGATCGCGGGGCCATGCCGTCGCGCCCAATGCCAAGTAGCGGGTTGCTGCTCATGAAAGGTCGGTTGCAGGCCCTGCTCGACAACGTAGCCCGGTGGATACGCGCCTTTGTACTCTGTCCAATGCATCCGAAGCTCCAGAACGAAAAGGGCGCGGTCACCCGCGCCCTTTTCTATGTCAGATGCGTAGCAGCTTACAGCGTCCGCGTCACCTGCTCGACGCGGAAGCATTCGATGACGTCGCCGGCGCGGATGTCTTCGTAATTCTCGAAGGCCATACCGCATTCCTGGCCGACCGGTACTTCCTTGACTTCGTCCTTGAAGCGCTTGAGCGTCTTGAGCTTGCCTTCGTGGATCACGACGTTGTCGCGCAACAGGCGCACGCCCGCGCCACGCTCGACGATGCCCTCGGTCACGCGGCAGCCGGCGACCTTGCCGACCTTGGTGATCGAGAACACTTCGAGGATCTCGGCGTAGCCGATGAAGGTCTCGCGACGCTCCGGCTTCAACAGACCCGACATCGCCGCCTTCACGTCATCCACGAGGTCGTAGATGATGTTGTAGTAGCGGATCTCGATGCCCTCGCGGGTGGCGAGGTCACTGGCCTGCTTGTTGGCGCGGACGTTGAAGCCGATGATGATGGCGTTCGAGGCCGAAGCCAGCGTCACGTCGGATTCGGTGATGGCGCCCACACCGCTCATCAGGATCTGCGCCGACACTTCGTCGGTCGAGAGCTTGTTGAGCGAGGCGTTGATCGCTTCGACCGAGCCCTGCACGTCGCCCTTGATGATCAGCGGGAACTTGGCGATGCCCGAGGCCTTGAGCTGATTCATCATCTGCTCGAGGCTGGTGGCGCCGCCGCCCGCGGTCTTCTCGCGGATCAGGCGCTGACGGTACTCGGTGACTTCACGGGCCCGCGCTTCGGTCTCGACCACCGAGAAGCGGTCGCCGGCCGACGGCACGCCGGTAAAGCCCAGCACTTCCACCGGAATGGACGGGCCGGCTTCCTTCACCTGCTCGCCCTTGTCGTTGATCAGGGCACGGACGCGGGCGAACTCGGTGCCGGCGACGACGATGTCGCCGATGGCCAGAGTGCCGCGCTGCACCAGCACGGTCGCCACCGCACCGCGGCCGCGATCGAGCTTGGCTTCGATGACCAGACCCTCGGCGCGCCCATCGCGGGCCACCTTGAGTTCGAGCACTTCGGCCTGCAGCAGGATGGTCTCGAGCAGCTTGTCGAGGCCGGCCTTGGTGACCGCCGAGACTTCCACGTCGAGCACTTCACCGCCCATCGATTCGACGAACACTTCGTGCTGCAACAGCTCGGTGCGAACGCGCGTCGGGTTGGCCGAAGGCTTATCCATCTTGTTGATGGCGACGATGATCGGAACCCCGGCCGCCTTGGCGTGCTTGATGGATTCGATGGTCTGCGGCATGACGCCGTCGTCGGCCGCCACCACCAGCACCGCGATATCGGTGGCCTGGGCGCCGCGGGCACGCATGGCGGTGAACGCCTCGTGGCCCGGGGTGTCGAGGAAGGTGATCTTCTGGCCGTTCTTTTCGACCTGATAGGCACCGATGTGCTGGGTGATGCCGCCGGCTTCGCCCGAGACCACGTTGGTCTCTCTTATGGCGTCGAGCAAAGAGGTCTTGCCGTGGTCGACGTGACCCATGATGGTCACCACCGGCGCACGGTTGGTCAGGTCCTCGGCCTTGTCGTCGGCCGGGATGTCAAACAGGCCCTCTTCCACGTCGGCATCGGAAACGCGCTTGACGGTGTGGCCAAGTTCGGTGGCGATCAGCTCGGCGGTATCGGCGTCGAGGATGTCGTTGATCTTCACCATCTGACCCTGCTGCATCAGGATCTTGATGACGTCGACGGCCCGCTCGGACATGCGGTTGGCCAGTTCCTGGACGGTGATCGCCTCGGGAATGGTCACTTCACGGCTGAGCTTGGGCGCCGCCTGCTGGTTGCGGCCCATTTTCTTGTCGCGACGGCGACGCATGGCGGCCAGCGACGGCCCCTTGTCGCGATCGGACTCGGAGCCGGCATTGGTGACGGTCAGGCGGCCACGGGCGAACGCCTCTTCGCCGGCCCGGCGGGTCGGACGCTCGGGCGTGGTCACGGTGCGCGCGGCACCACCACGGCGGGCATTCTCGAGCTCGGTGGCGTTGACCAGCGGCCGCGCGGCGGGAGCCGTACGGGTCTTGCGGCCATCGGCCTCCGACGGCGGGGTCGGCGGCAGCTCGGCGACCGGGGTTGCCGGGCGGCGCTGCGGCGCGGTTTCGGCAGCCCGGCGGGCCGGCGAAACGCGCGGCTCCCGCGAGACGGTCGAAACTTCTGCCACTTCCTCGAGCGCGCGATCCGCCTCGGCGGCACGCGCCTTGGCTTCCTCGGCGCGCTGCGCTTCCTCACGGAGGGCGCGGCGGCGAGCATCTTCCTCGGCGCGACGGGCTTCCTCAGCACGGGCGCGGGCTTCGTCCTCGGCCTGGCGGCTCGCGGCTTCGCGCAGGGCGCGAGCCCGGGCGTCAGCCTCGGTGGCGCTCAGCCCGCCACCCGGACGCGGCGCGATGCCGGAGCGCAGCGGCGGACGGCCCTGGTTGGACTGGTAGGGGCGATTGCCCGACGGCGCTCCCGACGAAGCGGGGCGACCCGAACCCTGCGCGGGCGCAGCGCCACCACCACCCTGCGGCGGACGCGGGGTGTGCGGCGTATGAGGGGTATGTGCGCCGGGCGAGCCGGGCGGCACGAAGCGGGTGCGCTTCTCGACGACCACGGTGTTCCGCGACGAACGTGCCACATTGGGGCGTGCCCCTACGCTGGGGCCTCCCTTCAATGACAGCGTCTTCTTGCCGCCGGCACCAGAATCTTCGCGCTTGTCGTCGTTATCAGCCATGTAACTCGCGTCTTCCTTCACGAAACCTGCCCGCGAAAGCGCGTCGCCGCGCTCTCTGAACAAGTCCGATTGTCGGGCTCAGGGGGCGGCGCAGCTCTCGCTCGCGCCGCTCAAATAACCCATCTAGTTGGCGATGTAACGTGCCAGCCTTTCGGCTCGTTGCACCGCCGCCTGGGCCGCGCCCCCCTTGATGAGCGCAGCATGTATCACATTTTCGATCCCGAGTGCCAAACCCATTTGGCCCGAATCGAGCAATTCGAAATGCGGAGTTAAGACAGGCTCAAAACCCGCCTCTTCGGCCGCCTTCGTATACCCCTTGAGCGAACCCAGGAGCTTGTTTCGACCATCCTCGGCCGCGTCGGTCGCGGTGAGGAGCCCCACTACTTCACCCGCTTCGATCGCCGCCTTGACCTTGGTCGAGCCGGTTACCAGCTGCCCCGCCTTGCGCGCCAGGGAGAGCGAATTGAGCAATCGCTCCTCCAACCGGCGCCGGGTCAGACCGGCGAGATCGTCGGGCACCTTCACCTCGGCCTTGAGGCTTTTGGCGAAGGCCTTCTTCTTTACCGCCTCGGCCACGGTCTTCGAGCCAAGGGTAATCCAGACGCCACGACCTTCGGCCTTGCCGTCGGTATCGGGCACCACCTCGCCGTCGGGTGAGACGGCGAAGCGGATCAGTTCGGCAATCGGCTTCACCTCACGGGTGAGGGCGCATTGCCTTTCGGTTTCCTCGCGACGCGGCACCGGGCTTCAGACCACCCGATTACGCGGGCGCCCCTTCTTCCAGCTCGGCGGCCTCTTCGGCCACGGCGAGATCGGCTTCAGTGATCCAGCCGGCCTTGAGGCGGGCCTGCAGGATCATTTCCTCGGCTTCCTCACGGCTCACCGGGAAATCCTTGAAGGTACCCTCGAACCGCTTGGTCTCGCCGTCCTTGCGCTCCGTCCAGCCGACCAGATCGTCAGCGGCGCAACCGGCAAAGTCCTCGACGCTCTTGATGTCTTCCTTGCCGAGCGCCACGAGCATCGCGGCGTTCAGGCCCGGGATGTCGTAGAGCTCGTCCTCGACGCCCAGCTTCAACCGCTCGTCGTCATTGGCCTTCTCGATCGCCGCCAGGTAGTCGGAGGCGCGCTGCTGGATTTCCGCCGCGGTCTCTTCGTCAAAACCCTGGATCGAGGCGATTTCCGAGGCGTCGATATAGGCGAGTTCCTCGACCGAGGAGAAGCCTTCGGAAGCCAGTAGTTGGGCAACCATCTCGTCAACATCAAGGGCCTGCATGAACAAAGCAGAGCGCTCGGTGAATTCCTTCTGGCGACGCTCGGACTCTTCGGCCTCGGTGAGGATGTCGATGTCCCAGCCGATCAGCTGGCTGGCGAGACGCACATTCTGGCCGCGGCGGCCGATGGCGAGGCTGAGCTGCTCATCGGGCACCACCACTTCGATGCGCTCGGCCTGCTCGTCGAGCACCACCTTGGCGACATCGGCCGGCTGCAGCGCCGAAACCACCAGGTCGGCGATCGACTCAGTCCACGGGATGATGTCGATCTTTTCGCCCTGCAGTTCGGCAACCACCGCCTGAACGCGCGAACCGCGCATACCGACACAGGCGCCGACCGGGTCGATCGACGAATCCGACGAAGTCACCGCGATCTTGGCGCGGCTGCCCGGGTCGCGGGCAATCGAACGGATGGTGATGATGCCATCGTAGATCTCCGGCACTTCCTGCATGAACAGCTTGGCCATGAACTGCGGATGGGTGCGGGAGAGGAAAATCTGCGGGCCGCGCTGCTCGCGACGCACGTCATAGATATAGGCGCGGACGCGATCGCCGTAGCGATAGAGCTCGCGCGGGATCAGTTCGTCGCGGCGGATGATGGCTTCGCCACGGCCCAGGTCGACGATGACATTGCCGTACTCGACGCGCTTGACGGTGCCGTTGACGATCTCGCCGACGCGGTTGATGTACTCTTCGTACATGCGGTCGCGCTCGGCATCGCGCACCTTCTGCACGATCACCTGCTTGGCCGACTGGGCGGCGATGCGGCCGAACTCGATCGGCGGCAGCGGCTCGGTGAGGAAGTCGCCGAGCTTGGCGGCATCGTTCTTGGTCTTGGCGTATTTGAGCTCGACTTGGCGGGAGGGTTCCTCGACCGCCTCAACCACTTCGAGCAGCCGCCACAGGCGCAGCTCGCCGGTCTTGGGGTTGATCTCGGCGCGCACGTTGGTCTCGGCGCCGTAGCGGGTCTTGGCCGCCTTCTCGATCGCGTCCTGCATCGACTCGATGACGATCATGCGATCGATCGACTTCTCGCGGGCAACGGCATCAGCGATCTGGAGCAGTTCCAGGCGGTTCGCGCTAACGGCCATTTAGTGTGTCTCCTCAGTGGAAGCGTCTTCTTCGGATTCTTCGGTGGTATTTGAGTGGTCCGCCGTGTCCTCGGCCGGATCGGCCTCCGGGTCGTCGGACAGTTCGACGGTCTCGATGTCTTCGTCGTCGTCGATGGGGAATTCTTCCTGGTCGACCTGGGCCAGGTTCATCAGCTTGTCGGTCATCACCAGCTTGGCCTCGGCCAGCATGGCAAGCGGCAGGCGGAAATCCGGCTCGGTGCCCTTGGGCACGTCGGGCAGGGTGATGACGACATGATCGCCATCGACCGCCTTGATCAGGCCGCGGAAGCGGCGGCGGCCATCGAGCAGATCTGAGAGTTCGACCTTGGCCTCGTGGCCGACATAGGCGGCGAAATCGCGGGCGCGCACCAGCGGCCGGTCGATGCCGGGGGACGAGACCTCGAGATGATACTCGCGATCGATCGGATCTTCGACGTCGAGCACCGGCGAGACGTCTTTGCTCAGCCGCTCGCAATCGGTGATGTTGAAGCGGCCATTGCCGTCCTCGGCCATGATCTGCAGCGTCAGGCCATTCTCCTGCGTCATCTTCACACGCACGAGGCTGTAGCCGAGATCGTTGGCGACGGGCTCGACGATGCGGGCGATCCGCTGCTCGAGGCCGGTCTCCTTGATGTAACGCTTTTCGGTGAGATCGAACGTCATGCTGTTGCGATGGGCCTCAAGAAAACAAAAAGAGCGGGGGCCCGGTCGGCACCCCACTCTCGCTTTAGAGCCAGAGATGTTGTTGGCGCTCATATAGCGCCGATGGCCGGTGAACGCAAGGTGATGCGTCCGGACTGTGCTTGGGCCCGGCAGCAGCTATGGTGCGAACCAAGATTCGAACTGGAGCAGGACTGATGAAGACACGCGCGGCAGTGGCATTCGCGGCGGGCAAACCCCTCGAAATCGTCGAGCTCGACCTCGAGGGGCCGAAGGCCGGCGAGGTGCTGGTCGAGATCAAGGCCACCGGCATCTGCCACACCGACGCGTTCACCCTGTCAGGCGCCGACCCGGAGGGACTGTTTCCCTCGATCCTCGGCCATGAGGGGGCCGGCGTGGTGCTGGAGGTCGGCGCCGGGGTCACCAGCCTCAAGCCGGGCGACCATGTGATCCCGCTCTATACGCCCGAATGCAGGGAGTGTCCGAGCTGCCTGAGCCGCAAGACCAACCTCTGCACGGCGATCCGCGCCACCCAGGGCAAGGGCCTGATGCCGGACGGGACCTCGCGGTTCTCCTACAAGGGCCAGACCATCTTTCACTACATGGGCTGCTCGACCTTCTCGAACCACACCGTCCTGCCCGAGATCGCGCTCGCCAAGATCGACCCGAAAGCCCCGTTCGACAAGGTGTTCTACATTGGCTGCGGCGTCACCACCGGGGTGGGCGCGGTGCTCAACACCGCCAAGGTCGAGGCCGGCGCCACCGCCGTGGTGTTCGGACTCGGCGGCATCGGGCTCAATGTGGTGCAGGGGCTGAAGCTCGCCGGGGCCGACATGATCATCGGCGTCGACATCAACAACGACAAGCGCGCCTGGGGCGAGCGCTTCGGCATGACGCATTTCGTCAACCCCAAGGAAATCGACGGCGACGTCGTCCCCTATCTTGTGAACCTCACCAAACGTGGAGCCGACCAGATCGGCGGCGCCGACTACACCTTCGATTGCACCGGCAACACTACGGTGATGCGGCAGGCGCTGGAGGCGAGCCATCGCGGCTGGGGCAAATCGGTGGTGATCGGGGTGGCCGGCGCGGGCCAGGAAATCTCCACCCGGCCATTCCAGCTGGTCACCGGCCGCACCTGGATGGGCACCGCCTTCGGCGGCGCGCGCGGTCGCACCGACGTGCCGAAAATCGTCGACTGGTACATGAGCGGCAAGCTCGAGATCGACCCGATGATCACCCACACGCTGAGACTCGAGGACATCAACAAGGGGTTCGAGCTGATGCACCACGGCGAGAGCATTCGCAGCGTGGTGTTGTTCTAGGGGGCACCTTTCTGCTCCCCTCCCCCTTGAGGGGAGGGGCAGGGGGTGGGGGTGGCGAGGGGAACCTCGGTGCTGACTGCACCACCCCCACCCTCGATCCCTCCCCTCAAGGGGGAGGGAGGCGATAGATCGAGTTTGAGGCGCCCCAAACTCCTCCTAGTTAAAGCCCCAACCGCGCCCGCAGTTCCGCCTCGCTCATGCTGCCCGGCTTGGCGCCCTTGGCCACCAGCTCGTGGCCGATGGTGACCAACCCCGCATTCAGCGGCGTGGGCACGCCGTGCAGCCGGCCGAGCAACACGATCTCGCCGTTGAGATAGTCGGTCTCGATCGTGCCGGTACCGCGCTTCAGGCTCTGGATCGAGGAGCCGCCGGTGCGGGTGATGCCGGCGACGGCGCCCAATTCCATCAGGCCCTTGCGGCGCGGATCGGCGTTGCCGACTGCCACCCAATCGATGCCGGCGGCGGCATAGACCCGCTCCGCCTCGGCCTGGATCGCCTCCAGCAGCGGGCCGGAACGGCTGCCATGGCCGAGCGCCGCCTCGACCACGTTGCCGAGATTGTCGCGCAGTTTGCCGTATTTGGAGCGCATCACCTGTTCGAGCGGGAAGGCGGCGAAGCCGGCACTGTTGAAGGCGGTGGCGATCGCCGCGACATTGTCGTCAAGGCCATGCGGATAGCGGCCGAGGTCGATGAGCCCGCGTTTGGGCGCGCCGTAGCAGATCACCTCGCCGGGTGTGACGTAGTCGGCCGGCAGGATCACCGTCATGGCGTAGACGTTGGGGAACAGCCGCAGCGCCAGCCGTTCGTTGTTGACGCCGTTCTGGGCGCAGACCACCGCCTCTGTCATGACACCGGCAGCCCGCAGCTCCTCGAGCGCCGGAGCGGTGTGCTGGCCCTTCATGGTCAGGAAGATGACGTCGTCGGGCCGGAACGCGAGTTCGCCCGGCGCGCCGACGAGGGGGAAGTTCACCAGCTGCGCGTCGGTAGTGGTGCGGAACATCAGCCCGCCATTGGCGCGGATCGCCTTGAGCATATCGCCGCGGGCGATGCCGACCACATCGTGGCCGGCGCTGGCGAGGGAGGCCGCAAAGGTGCCGCCGATGGCGCCGACACCGTAGATGATGAACCGCATGCTGAAGCTCCTTTGCTCCAGCTTGGCGGCAATGGACGGCCCGAACAAGGCAGCCCAAAGTACAACAGCGTGATAGCCGGCGGCGGGGTTCACGTACCCAGCGCTTCTCCCGCCGCCGGCCAGACCGTCACTGGGCAGCAGCCAGACGGTCTTCGGTTTCCGCCTGGGGCGGAGTGCCGTGGGCGCCGGTTCCGGCGCCGAGAGGTTTGACGCCGCGCAGGGCGGTGAGGGCGACGATGGCGACCAGCAGCAGCACGCCGGCTTCCACCGCCACCACCAGTTGCAGCGCCGAGGTGAAGGCGGCGCCGGCAGCGGCGAGCAGGGGCGCGCCATCCGGCAGGCTCGCCGCGACACTCGCGGCGCCGGCCAGCGTTTCGGTCGCCGCATGGGTCTGCGCTTCGGTGAGCCCGGCCGGCAGGTTGCCGGCGAGCATGCTGCGGTAGACCAGGGTGCCGAGGCTGCCGAGCGCGGCGATGCCGAGCGAATAGCCGAATTCCGATGAGGTCTCCTGCAGGGCAGCGGCAGCGCCGGCGCGCTCCGGAGCGACGAAACCCATCATGATGCCGGTGCCGAGCGTCACCATCGGGGCGCAGCCGAGGTTGAACAGGGCAAAGCCGACGATCACCGCAGGCACGCCATATATCTGGACGAAGAAGAAGACGATCAACAGCCCGATGATGGCGACGCCCATGCCCGAGGCGATGAGGCGGCCCGGACGGATGGTCTGCGCCAGCTTGGGCGCCAGCATGAAGGCGACGATCATCAACAGGATCGCCGGCAGGCCGCAGAGCCCGGCCCAGAGCGGGCTCAGGCCGGCGACGAGCTGAAAATACTGCGCCGTCAGCACCATGATGGCGCCGGTGACGGTGATGAGGAACATTGCCCCGATCACCGCGGTGAAGGCGCCGTTCTTGAACAGCTTAAGGTCGACCAGCGGATGGGCGAGCGTTACCTGGCGGCGAATGAAGACGATGGCCAGCAGCAGGCCGACGCCGATGGCGCCGAACGGGGCGAGGCTGACATCGCCCTTGGCCAGTTCCTTCAGCCCGTAGACGATGGGGAGAATGGCGCCGAGCGACAGCACGACGCTGACGAGGTCTAGCCTACCGGCCTGCGGCGCCTTGTATTCGGGCAGCAGCGCCGGGGCAGTGACAAGCAGCAACAGCATCACCGGCACGCCGAGCAGGAACGGCGCGCCCCACCAGAAATGCTCGAGCATGACGCCGCCAACCAGCGGCCCGAGCAGCATGCCGCCCATGAAGCAGGTCAGCCAGATCGAGATGGCGAAGCCGCGCTGCCGCTCATCGTGGAACATGTTGGTGATCAGCGCCAGGATCGAGGGCGAGAGCGTCGCCCCGGCAATGCCGAGCAGGCCGCGCGCCGCGATCAGCATGGTGGCCGAGCTCGAGAAGGCTGCCAGCACCGAAGCGGCAGCGAAGGCAGCGCCGCCCAGCATCAGGAGCTTCCGCCGCCCGATGCGGTCGCCGATCGTCCCCATGGTGATGAGGAAGCCGGCGAGGAGGAACCCGTAGATGTCCATGATCCAGAGCTGCTGGGCGCTGTCGGCGCCGAGCGTCTCGCTGATCCGGGGGAGCGCAAGGAGAATGACCGAGACATCGATGGAGATCATCAGCGTCGGCAGCGCGAGGACGGCAAGGCCGGTCCATTCGCGGGCCGTGGCGCGAGAACTTTGAGCTGACATGGCGGCTCCTTTCACTTAAGGTTCGACTTAAGTAAGTGAGTACAATGCTTAAGTCAACACTTAAGTGAATGGCAACACCCCGTCGACAAACCGTCATCGCCCGGTTGTATCCATCGGCAACCGACGATAGTTTGCCGGCCTCCTTCCCCGACTACCAACCACGGACATCGCAGCATGGAATACCGCCGCCTCGGCAAGGCTGGCCTCAAGGTCAGTGAGTTTTCGTTTGGCGCCTGGGTGACCTTCGGCAAGCAGGTCGGCGAAGACGCCGCCCAGTCGATCATGGGTTACGCCTACGACAACGGCATCAACTTCTTCGACAACGCCGAAGGCTACGAGCAGGGCAATGCCGAGATCGTCATGGGCGAGGCGCTGAAAGCGCTGAACTGGAGCCGTGACAGCTATGCGGTATCGTCGAAAGTGTTCTGGGGCGGCGCCAAGCCGACGCAGAAAGGGCTGAGCGCCAAGCACGTCACGGATGCCGCGCATGCGGCGCTGAAGCGGCTGCAGGTCGACTATCTCGACCTCTATTTCTGCCACCGTCCGGATATCGACACGCCGATCGAAGAGACGGTGCGGGCGATGCACAACCTCATCACCCAGGGCAAGGTGCTGTACTGGGGCACCTCGGAATGGTCGGCGCAGCAGCTGACCGAAGCCTATGCGGTCGCCCGGCAGGAGCACCTGACGCCGCCGACCATGGAGCAGCCGGAATACAACCTGTTCCGCCGCGAGAAGGTCGAGGCCGAGTTCCTGCCGCTCTACAGCCTGTTCGGACTGGGGACGACGATCTGGTCGCCGCTGGCCTCGGGCATCCTCACCGGCAAGTACAATGACGGCATCCCGGCCGACTCTCGCATGAACCTCCCCGGCTACGAGTGGCTGAAGGCCCGGCTCGACAGCGACAAGGGCCGCGACGAACTGGCGAAGGTGAAGAAGCTGGCCAAGCTGGCGGACGAGGTCGGGCTGCCGATCCACCACCTGGCGCTGCTCTGGTGCAACGCCAACCCGAACGTCTCGACGGTGATCCTGGGCGCCTCCAAGCTCAGCCAGCTCAAGGACAACCTCAAGGCGCTCGACTCGAAGTCGAAGATGACGCCGGACGTCCTGGCGAAGATCGAAGAGATCATGGGCAACAAGCCGGAAGCGCCGCGGCGGTTCTGAGGTCTGCACCGACATCGCGGCTGTGGCCACCCCCACCCTTGATCCCTCCCCACAAGGGGGAGGGAGACGCAAGAACCGAGAGCTTCTGCCAATCGCCTCCCTCCCCCTTGTGGGGAGGGCAGCAAAGCTTGCGAGCGAAGCGAGCTAGCGTCGCTGGGTGGGGGTTGGCCAAGTGCTCCTGCAGTGCGATGGCGCTCCCCACCACCAATGCGCAGCATTGCGCCCTCGCCCTTTCATCAGCGCCTGCAGCGCACTAGAGATAGCGCAACGCTGATGGAGGCAGGATCGGGTGACGGTGCGCTGGCGCATTGTGGGACTGGCGCTGGCGAGCCTGTTGTCGATCGCCGCGATGGCCGGCGTGATGGCCTATGGGCTGTGGCTGGCCGACCGCTTCGTGCAGCGGATCGATGCAGTACACCGGCGCTTCGAGGTGATTGCCGAACTCGATGGTCGCGCCAACGCCTATGCCAAGCAGGTGGCGAGCGTCTTGCTGCTCGGCCGGGCCGAGATGCCGGCAGTGCAGACCGCGCGCATCGACATGGAGCGCACCTTCGCCCGGCTGAGCCGGGCCACCCGCGACGAACTGACGACGCTGGGCGGGGTTGCCGAAATGGTGCCCGAACTCGAGCAGCTCGAGGACGTCCGCCGGATGATCGAACTCTACCACGCCATCGACGCCTCGGCAGCGCGGGCGCTGGCGGCGGCGCGCGACGGCAACAGCAGCGAAGCCACCCAGCTCTATGGTCGCGACGTCGCCTTCCGCCTCGCCAATGAGCTGCAGCCATTGATCGACCGGGCGCTGGCCGAGGAGCGCAACGAGGTCGCCGCCGAACTCAGGCAGGTGCAACAGACCCAGGGGACCATCCTTGTCGTCGCCGGCAGCCTGGCGCTGGTGTCGCTGGCGGTGCTGAGCCTGCTGGGCATGCTGCTCTACCGCGCGGTGCGCCGCTCGGGCGCGCGGCTGGAAGCCGAAATCGGCGCCCGCACGGGTGAGCTCCGCGATGCCAATGCGCGGCTGCGGGCTGTCGATACCCGGCGCACGCAGTTCCTCGCCGATGTCAGCCACGAGTTGCGCACCCCGCTCACCGTGCTGCGCGGTGAGGCCGACGTGGCGCTGCGCGGCCAGCCTGGGATCGAAGAGTTGCGGCAGTCGCTGGAGCGGATCCGCGGCCAAGCGGTCGACATGTCGAGCCTGCTCGACGATCTCATCGCCTTTGCGCGCACCGATGCCGAAAGCCAGCAGCATCTGCCCACCGATGTCAGGCTCGACGAGATCGTGGTTGCCGCGGCGGAGGAAGCACAGGTGCTGGCCGAGCCGCGCGAAGTGAGCGTCGTCACCGAGCTTGGCGACAACGGTGCCCATATCGATGCGGATTTCCGCCGACTCAAACAGGCGCTGATGATCGGGCTCGACAATGCGGTGAAGCACTCGCCGCCCGGCAGCCGCATCATGGTTGCGACCGCACGGTCGGCCCAAGCCGCAACAATCGGCATCGCCGACCAGGGACCGGGTCTCAGCGACGCCGACAAGCCGCGGGTGTTCGAGCGGTTCTATCGCGGACAGGGCGAGGGCGAGCTCGAAAACCCGGGGCTGGGCATCGGGCTTGCCATCGCCAAGGATATCGTCGAGCGGCATGGCGGCAGCATCCGGCTCGACAATGGTACGAAAGGCGGCGCGGTGCTGACGATCGAGCTGCCGCTGGCGAAAGGAGGATCGCGATGAAGGTTCTGGTGGTCGAGGACGATCGCCGCATCGCCTCGTTCCTCGAGCGCGGACTCGCGGCCGAGGGCTACCAGGTCAGCGTCGAGAACGATGGCCGCGACGGGCTGGAGCGGGCCCGGCAGGACGATTTCGAGCTGATCATCCTCGATCGCATGCTGCCCTATGTCGACGGACTGGAGATCACCCGGCTGCTGCGCGAGGAAAAGCGCCCGTCGATGATCCTGATGCTGACCGCCAAGGACAGTCTCCAGGACAAGATCGAAGGCCTGAAAGGTGGCGCCGACGACTATCTGACCAAGCCGTTCGCCTTTGACGAGCTGCTGGCGCGGCTCGTGGCGCTGCGGCGGCGACGCAGCGAGATCGACCATGAGCGGCAGCTTGCCATCGGACCGCTGACCCTCGATCCGCAATCACGCCGCGTCACCCGCGGCGGCGAACCGATCAGCCTCACGGTGCGCGAGTTCGACCTGTTGCGCTATCTGATGAGCAACCCGGACAAGGTGGTGAGCCGGCAGCGGCTGCTCAACAGCGTCTGGGAATATGGCTACGACCCCGGCACCAAGATCGTCGATGTCTATGTCCGCTATCTCCGTGCCAAGATCGATACCGAGGGCTCTTCGTCGCTGATCCAGACGGTACGGGGCGTGGGGTACATGATGCCGAGCAAACCGGATCCGTCTCTCTCCAAATTCTAACCGAGCGCTCAACCCCATCTAATGCAATGGGTTTAGCCTCCTTGTTGCTTTTCGAAGTGACGAGGAATCGCAGATGTCCGACGAGATCTGGCCCGCCATCAAGGTCGAGCGCTTCTACGACGAGCCGCTGGCGCATTACGAAGCCCGGCGCCGTGAGATCGTCACCATCATCACCGGCTTTCGCAACAGCCGCTACGAAGGCGACGTCGCCGAGCGCATGGAGAACCGGCTGATGGCGCTGCAGGACGGCATGGTGGTGCCTGCCGTTGCCTGACCAGATTTTGGCCTGATCCCCTTTGCCACCGCAGATGAGAAGGGCCCGGTTTGACCGGGCCTTTCTTTTTGGGCCAAGGTCTCGCGCCCCAGGCCACCAAACGAGGAGACCGCCGCCATGCGCTACATGATCATCGTCAAAGGCAAGGAACCGTCGCCGCCGCCGAGCTCGGAACTGCTCGCCGCGATGGGCAGGCTCAACCAGGAAATGATCGAAGCCGGCGTGCTGCTGGGCGGCGAAGGCCTGCAGCCATCAAAGAGCGGCGCCAAGGTGGTGATGCAGGGCGGCAAGCTGGTGGTGAGGGACGGTCCGTTCACCGAAGCCAAGGAGCTGATCGGCGGCTTCTGGATCATCAAGGCCGATTCGCTCGACGAAGCGCTCGGCTGGGTGAAGAAGATCCCGATGTGGAGCGAGGGCGAGGAAGTGGAAGTCCGCCGGGTGTCCGAGGTCGAGGATTTCGCCTATGCCCATGACGAGGTCGCGGGCGAGACGCTGGATCGGGAAAAAGCGCAGCGCGACAGCGGTGTGTGGCCGGAGCAGCGCTAGAGCGGGTTAGGCCGGCAACACGGTCCGGCGGTCGGCGACTTCGGGGCAGCCTTGCCCCGAAGTCTCGGTCTCGACCCTGCCCGCGCGGGGCGCGAACAGGGCAGCAAGCCGGCGCCACAGCGACGGCTTCTCCCACAGGCCGGCATCCGGCTGCGCCTCCCACGGCGCTTCACCGGCCCGGCGGGCGAAATCTTCGCCCCAGTGCTGCTTGTAGGCTTGCTCATAGAGATAGCTGGCGGGAATCATCACAAGTCTCCTTTCGACTTGAACCGATTCAATCTAGTCACGCAGGACGCCTTGAATCGGTTCAATAATAGGCTGGGACGAAGCGGAGTCAAGCGAATTTTGAACCGATACAAAAGCGTGCTATATGAGAAGGACTTGGCTAGGATGGTTGCGGGAGCAACATCCCCTCGAAACTGGAAAGGTACGGATGGCACGCGATCTGGTGCGCTTGAGCGACGTGGCAAAGGCTGCCGGGGTGTCCCAGGGCACCGCGTCTAACGTCTTCAGCCGACCCGACCTGGTGCGACCGGAAGTGCGCGAGCGGGTGCACAAGACCGCGAGGGAGCTCGGCTATGCCGGGCCCGACCCGCGCGGCCGGCTGCTCAGGGCCGGCAAATCCAACGCCATCGGCGTCGCTACCGCCGAACCGCTTTCGTATTTCTTCGAGGATCCGTTTGCGCGCGTCCTGATGCAGGGCATCTCGGAGGCCTGTGACGCGCGCGGCGCCGGGCTGGCGCTGGTGTCGGCCCGCAACAGCGAGCGGCTCAGCTGGAACATCCAGAGCGCGCTGGTCGACGGCTTTGTGCTGCTCTGCATCGAAAACGGCGAGAAGCTGGTGGAGCTGACGCGCGAGCGGCAGCTGCCGTTCGTGGCGCTGGCGCTCGGCAAGCCCGACGACACCATCTCGGCGATCGGTGTCGACGATTATGCCGGCGCACAGATGGCAGCCCGGCACCTGGCGCAGCTCGGCCATCGCCGTTTCGGCATTCTTGCCATCGAGTTCGACGAGGCGCACGAGGGCCCGGTCAACGGCGCAGCGATCGCCGGCGCCACCTACTCCACCGCCCGCGACCGCGCCTATGGCTATTTCGAGGAGCTGGCGCTTTACGGCATCGACCGCGAGACCATTCCGATCTACGAGACCCGCAGCACCGCCGACAGCGTCAGGCGCGGCCTCGACCACATCCTTTCGGGCGCCGAACCACCCACCGCCATTCTCGCCATGTCGGACCGGGTCGCCATGTTTGCGCTCGAAATGCTTGCAGAGCGAGGTTTCCGCGTGCCGCAGGACATTTCGGTCGTCGGCTTCGACGGCGTGCCGGAAGCAGCCACCGTCAATCCACCGCTCACCACCGTGGTGCAGCCGATCGCCGAGATCGGCCGCCGCGCCGTCAAGACCATCCTCGAGCACGACGGGAGCGTGCATCGCGAAAGCCTGCCGCTCGAGCTCATGGTGCGAAACAGCACCGCCGGCCCCGGCGCGTGATCGTGACTTGATCCCGGGGCACACAGCCCCCAGATTTCAACTATGCGCACCCTGCTTGCCACCTTTGCCGTCATCGCCCTCAGTTCGGGGGCTAACGCCTATTGTGGTCCGGTGCCGGACATTGCCAAGGATGGCTACCAGGGCAATGACCTCCAGCGCACGCTGTGCCTGCAGAACGAGCTGGCGCAAGCGACACAGGATCGGGCGATCAAGAGCGAGATCGACGCAACGCTGTCGAAACTGCAGCGCGACCTGCAGCAGCAGAAAATGCTGCAACGGCAACTGCAGATCGAGCTGATGAAGTCGCGGCCGAGCTATTTGCCATAAAGCGGGGCGAGTCCCCCCGCCACCGGCGCGGGCTGACCCCCACCCCTGTCCCCTCCCCGCAAGGGGGAGGGAGACCCCAACACGGCGATCTCAGTCTGCGTCTCCCTCCCCCTTGCGGGGAGGGATTAAGGGTGGGGGTCCACAGCCACCGGCGGTAGCGGCACGAGCCGCGTTACTCCGCCGCCGCCCGCGGGAACTCTTCCAGCGCCGCCAGCTCGTCGCTCATCCGGTCCGGCCGGTACGGCCGCAGCGGCGCCTTGGCAACCTGGTTGCGTCCGCTTTGCTTGGCCTTGTAGAGCGCCTGATCGGCGGCCTGCAGCAGATCGGTGACGCTTTGCGAAGTGTGCGGCACCGAGGCGACGCCGAACGAGGCCGAGATGTCGGCGCCGTGGGTGCTGCTCAACTCCTCGATCCTCAATCGCAGCAGCTCTGCCTTGTCGGCGGCCCGCTCCAGCGGGCAGTCAGGCAGGATCACCACCAGTTCTTCGCCGCCGAACCGACAGACGATATCGGTCTCGCGCAGCGAGCCGGTCAGGGTCAGCGCCGCGTCGCGCAGCACCTGGTCACCGAAGCTATGGCCATGCTCGTCGTTGAGCCGCTTGAAATGATCGAGGTCGACCATGATCAGCGAGATTTCGCGGTTCTCGCGCTCGGCCAGCCGCACGAAGCGCTGCAGGCAATCTTCCATGTAACGGCGGTTGTAGAGCCCGGTGAGCGGATCGCGCAGCGCCTGGTTCCTGAGCTTTTCGCGCAGCGCCATGTTGGCGAGCGCCAGGCTCATGCCGTCGGCCAGGGCCGAGCCGAGCGCGGTGACATGCTCCAGCCGTTCCTCGGCGCTGACGCCGGAGGCGAACAGCTGCAGCAGGCCGACGATCTCGCCGCGGGCGATCATCGGGATCTCCAGTGAACTCTCGCTGCCGACATGGTGGGCGCAGCAGAGCTTCGTCGAGTCGCCACGGTTGAGGTGCGGCTTGCCGCGCTTCAGCGCCCAGCAGGCATTGGGGTTGATGGTCTCGGGCAGCGCGTCGTTCTCGGCGCGCGCCCAGGTGGTGGACAGCACCAGCCGGTCGCGGGAGTTGTTGAACACGTAGAGCGCGCCGGAAAAGCCCGGCACCAGCTCCACCGCCGTCGCCTTCAACACCGCATTGGCGTCGGCATGATCCGAGGCGCTCTGCAGTACGTCGGCCATCTCGAACAGCCGCGCCACCTGCTGGCGCGCCTTGTCCGCCGTCTCGACCGCCGCGGCGCGGCCGTCGGCCTCGGTGGCGGACGACCTGAAGGCGTAGAGCAGGCCGAGGATGGCAAGCAGCCCTGCGCCCAACTGCATCAGCAGCACCAGCATGGTGCCGGCCTGGATGCGGTTGTCGTGGGCGCGCGCCTGCTGGTCGGTGTCGCCCAGCACCTTGCCGACAGCGAGGCCGATCGCGGTGACCGTTTCGCCGGTGCGGCGGCTGGCCAAGAGGTCGAGTCCGCCCTGGGAGTTGCCTGAACTTGCAAGGTCGATGGCCGCATTCCAGTTCGCCACCAGCCCGGCGACGAGATCGCGCAGGCGCTGCGGTTCGGCCGAACTCGGCGACGCGATCGGCGCCACCACGTCGAGGATCGCGGCGTCGGCACCGGTCAACCGCTCGAGTTCGGGCAGATAGCTGCGCAGCGCCGCGGTTTCGCCGGTGACGAAGTGCATGACGTCGGCGTCGGCGTCAGCCACCGACTGGTACATGTCGCGCAACTGTTCGGCCTGCGCCCGCAATTCGGCCATGGCGCGCTGCTGGCCGCCGACATGCACGAACCCGGCGATCGCCGTCACCACCAGCGTCACCACCAATGCCACTGTCGCCAGCGCCAGCATGCGCGAGCGCACGCGCACCGGCAGCGGTTTTTGCTCAGTCACAGGAGTGAGGCCGGCGAACATCGGGTAGGAAAGCCCCCAGGCTTCTCGATCACTTCGCCGCTTGTTTGAAACGGCGGGCTCAGAAACATGCTCTTTCTCCTCGCATGATGCCAAAGATCGGCATTGGCGCGGTCGGCGATCGGGAGAAGCACTTAGCGGGCGGTGAAATGACGTGGTGAAGGCGGCGGCAAACAAATCGCTAAAATGCCGCGCCGCGCCGGGCGGTTCGACAGGCCGCGCGGAATCTGGCCTGATTTCTCGCCCGGCGTGTCGAAATCCTGCGGCGGTGTTCGATTAGGGTGCAGAACCTCGAAAGTGCCTCAGCGGAGACAAATCATGCTCTATGTCTGCCTCGTCCATTTCGACGACAAGCAAGTGTTCAGTCGGCTCAGTGAGACGGAGAAGCGCGAACTCGACATCGCGTCGACCGGCTATGATCGCGAACTGGCGGCAAGTGGCAACCTGATCCGCGCCCAGGCGCTGCAGGCGCCCGAGAGCGCGGTGCTGGTGCGGGTGCGCGACGGCAAGATTTCGGCGACGGACGGCCCGTTCCTCGAAACCAAGGAACAGTTGGGCGGCTTCATCCTGATCGAGGCACGCGACCTCAACGACGCTATCCGCATCGCCGGCGGCATTCCGCTGGCCCGGCACGGCACCATCGAGGTCCGGCCGATCTACCAGGTGCCGCAACACGAGAACGCGGCCTCATGAACCGACGGGTCGACATCGAGGCGGTGTGGCGCACCGAGTCGCGTCGTGTGCTGGCGACGCTGATCCGCCTGCTCAGGGATTTCGACCGCGCCGAGGAGGCGCTCAACGACGCGTTCCTCGCCGCCGCCGAACAATGGCCTCGCGATGGCATGCCGGCCAACCCGCGGGCCTGGCTGGTGTCGGCCGGCCGCTTCAAGGCGATCGACAAACTGCGCCGCAAGGCACGGTTCGACGTGGTGGCGGCCGAACTGGCGCTCGAAGAAGAGGCACAGATGCCGCCCGAAACCGAAGCCATTGCCGATGACCAGCTGCGGCTGATCTTCGTGTGTTGCCATCCAGAGGTGCCGGCCGACGCGCGCATCGCCATGACGCTGCGCGAGACCTGCGGGCTCATGACCGAAGAGATTGCCGCAGCCTTCCTCGCCAAGCCCACCGCCATCGCACAGCGCATCGTCAGGGCCAAGAACCGCATCCGCGAACTGCAACTGCCCTATGAGGTGCCCGAACCGCAGGATCTCGCCGAGCGCCTCGATGCAGTGCTGCGCACCATCTACCTGATCTTCAACGAGGGCTATGCGGCGAGCCACGGCGCCAGCCTGCTGCGCGCCGACCTCTGCGCCGAAGCGATCCGGCTCGGCCGGCTGCTCGTTGCGCTGCTGCCAAACCCGGATGCCGAAGTCGAGGGCCTGTTGGCGCTGATGCTGCTGCAGCACTCGCGACGCGACGCCCGCACCGACGCGGCAGGCGACCTGGTGCTGATCGCCGACCAGGACCGGCGGCTGTGGGACCGGGCCGAGATCGCCGAGGGGGTGGCACTGGTCAACCGGCTGCTGGCCCGGCCCGAGCTCACCGCCTATGGCATCGAAGCGGCGATTGCCGCACAGCACGCCATCGCTGCTTCACCCGACGCCACCAACTGGGGCGAGATCGTCAAACTCTACGACCTGCTGCTGCGCGCCGATGCCTCGCCGATCGTCATGCTCAACCGCGCCGTCGCCATTGCCATGCGCGATGGACCGGAAGCCGGGCTGAGCGAGATGGAAGCGATCCGCCAGCGTGGCGCGCTCGCCGAGTTCCGCTACCTCCACGCCGCCCGCGCCGACCTGCTGCGCCGGCTGGGGCGGACGCAGGAGGCCCGGGAAGCTTATGCAGCGGCACTGGCCCTGACGCACCAGGCGGCGGAGCAGCGGTTTCTGGAAGGGCGACTGCGGGAGCTGTGAGGCCCGCAGTCAGATTGCACTCACCCCCGCGCCAGCTTGTTGCGGCTTTCCGGCAGGACGCGGTGCGGGGGTTGGGCGCCGTCGATGAAGGCGCGGATGTTGACGATCACCGTCTCGCCCATCTCGAGCCGCGCCTCCAGCGTCGCCGAAGCCATGTGGGCGGTCAGCACCACGCGGTTGTCGCGCGCCAGCTGCAACAACCGGGGGTCGATGCCGTTGCGGCTTTCGAACACATCGAGCGCGGCGCCCGAGAGGTGCCCGCTTTCGATCTCGCCGATCAGCGCCGCCTCGTCGACCAGCTCCGGTCGCGAGACATTGACCACGAAGGCGTCCTGCCGCATGCGGCGCAGCCGTTCGGCACTGAGGATGTGATGGGTCGAACGGCTGAGCGGGGTGTGCAGCGAGACGATGTCGACCTCGCCCACCATGTCATCGAGCTCAGCCCAGTAGGTGGCGCCCAGTGCGTCCTCGACCTGCGGCGGCCGGCGGTGTCGGGAGAAATAGTGGATGTTGAGTCCGAAGCCGCGGGCCCGGTTGGCGACGGCGGTGCCGATCCGCCCCATGCCGACGATGCCGAGCGCCTTGCCGCGCAGCCGACGGCCCAGCATCCAGGTCGGCGACCAGCCCGGCCACTCGCCGGTGGTGGGCAACACCTGCGCCCCTTCCACCAGCCGACGGGGCAGCGCCAGCATCAGCATGACCGCCATGTCGGCGGTATCCTCGGTCAGCACCGACGGGGTGTTGGTGACGGTGAGTCCCGCCGCATAGGCGGCCTCGATGTCGATATTGTCAAAACCGTTGCCGAACTGGGCAATCAGTTTCAGCTCGGGGGGCAACCGGGCGATCAGCGCGGCATCGAGCGGATCGTTGATCGAGGAAACCAGGACATCCTTGCCCGCGACGCCCTCGATGATGGCGTCGGCACTCAGTGCGCCATCGACCGGTTTGAAGGTCACGTCGAACAGCGTCGCCATGCGCGCCTCGATCTGCTCGGGCAGGCGTCGCGTCACGAAAATCTTGGGTCGGCTGAGGGTCAAAGGCGGCGCTTTCAGCGACCATTAAGGTCTTTTGCATAAGTGTAGAAAAAAAGCACACCCCTGCAAAGTCATGTTCGGCACAGTCAGCTCCATGCTCCTCACGAGGCGCTCCCACGGGCGGCAAATCAAGGCGATTCTCAGCGCCGCTTTCCTCACCGTTCTCACCACGGCCGGCGCCGTCCTGCCGACGCTGGCGGTGGCGGCCGAGGGCCCCAGCGGGCTGCCGCTGCCGCGCTTCGTCACCACCCGCTCCAACCCCATCAACGTGCGGGTGGGGCCGGGCACCAAATACGGCGTCGCCTGGGTCTATGTGAAGGCCGGCACGCCGGTCGAGATCATCCAGGAGTTCGATACCTGGCGCAAAATCCGCGATGCCGACGGCTCGGAAGGCTGGCTGCACCAGAACCTGTTGCAGGGCAAGCGCGCCGGCCTCGTCTCACCCAGCTCCACCGAACCGGTGGCGCTGCGCCGCGACCCCAACGACCAGGCCGGCGTCCGCGCCTGGCTGACCCCGAGCTTCCGCGTCGACCTCAAGGAATGCGACGGCAAGTGGTGCAAGGTCATCGCCACCGCCCACCCGGTGAACGGCAGCCCGCAGAGCTTTGACGGCTGGGTGCACCAGGACGACCTGTGGGGCGTCTACAAGGACGAAGCCTTCGACTGAGGGGGCGGTCGGGCAATCCGGCGCGTGTTGCCCCGCACCAGCCCAGCTGTAGGTAAGACCTAGCTCCGAACCTTGCGCACCCGGACCACCACGTCGACATGCGTGATGTCCATGCCGCGCGGCGGCTCGGGCAGGTTCTGGATGACGATCGAGGAGGCCGGGATGTCGATCACCCGCTGCTCGTCCTCGAGATAGAAGTGGTGATGGTCGGAGGTGTCGGTATCGAAATACGACCGCGACGCATCCACCGCCACTTCGCGCAGCAGCCCCGCCTCGCGGAACTGATGCAGGCTGTTGTAGATGGTGGCGAGCGACACGTTGACCCGCGCCGAGGCGGCTTCGGCGTGCAGCTGCTCGGCGCTGACATGGCGATGCGCGCCGCCGAACAGCAGCTCGGCCAGGGCAACGCGCTGGCGCGTCGGCCGCAGACCCGCCATGCGCAACACTGCCGTCAGGCACGGTCGGCGAGACGGAACGGTCCTTGCGGTGAGGCTGCGGTCGGTCATCTGGTCCTTGGCAACGAGGCGTATCAGCTTGGAGCTTATAACTTTCACCTCCGCCATGCACAAGCGGCGGTCGGTCGCGGCAGTGGGTCGCGGCGGGAGCCGCCGCGGGCCCGCTTGACCCTCCGCCCCCCGCTCTCTAGTAACGATTTCAACTGACCGATCGGAGAAAGCCCCGGCTCATGACGGAGCGCAAGAACTCATACGGCTACGACGACCTGATCCTGAGCGGCAAAGGCGAGCTTTTCGGCCCCGGCTATGCCCAGCTCCCTGCCCCGCCGATGTTGATGTTCAACCGCATCACCGAGATCAGCCGCGAAGGTGGAGCGCACGGCAAGGGCCTGGTGCGCGCCGAGCTCGACGTCGACCCCAGCCTGTGGTTCTTCCAGTGCCACTTCATCGGCGATCCGGTGATGCCCGGCTGCCTCGGCGTCGACGCCGTGTGGCAGATGCTCGGCTTTTACCTGTGCTGGGATGGTTCGCCCGGCAAGGGCCGGGCGCTCGGCTGCGGCGAAGTGAAATTTTCTGGCCAGATCACCAATGATGTCAAACTCGTCGAGTATGGCATCGACCTGAAGCGGGTGATGAAGTCCAAGCTCGTGCTCGGCATCGCCGACGGCTGGGTGAAGGCCGACGGCCAGATCATCTATGAGATGTCCGGGCTGCGCGTAGGCCTGTTCACCTGATCGTTCTTGATTTGCGCGCTTTTCGAAGCGGAAAAGTCTTCAACTTTTCCTGAAAGCGCTACGGCCCGCCAGCGGACCTGAGCCGCGGCCAAGAGGAGGCAATATGAGGCGCGTTGTCGTCACCGGCATGGGGATCGTCTCCTCTATCGGAAACAATCTCGATGAAGTGATCGTCAGCCTCCGGGAGGCGAAGCCGGGCATCGTCTTTGCCCAGGAATATGCCGACCTCAACTTCCGCTGCCAGGTGCACGGCGCCCCCAAGCTCGATCCGTTCGAGGTGCTCGACCGGCGCACCACTCGCTTCATGGGCAAGGGCGCGGCCTGGAACTACATCGCCATGCAGGAGGCGATTGCCAATTCCGGGCTCGAGGAAAAGGACATCCAGAACCCGCGCACCGGCATCATCATGGGCTCGGGCGGCCCCTCCACCCGTACCGTGGTGGAAGCCGGCGATATCACCCGCGAGAAGGGCCCCAAGCGCATCGGGCCACTGGCCGTGCCCAAGGCGATGAGCTCGACGGCCTCGGCGACGCTCGCCACCCCGTTCGGCATCAAGGGCGTGAACTACACGATCAGTTCGGCCTGCGCGACCAGCAAGCACTGCATCGGCGCCGGCTACGAGCAGATCCAGTGGGGCAAGCAGGACATCGTCTTCGCCGGCGGCCACGAGGATCTCGACTGGACGCTTTCGAACCTGTTCGACGCCATGGGCGCCATGTCCACCGATTTCAACGCCACGCCGGAAAAGGCGTCGCGCGCCTATGATGCGAAGCGCGACGGTTTCGTCATCGCCGGCGGCGCGGGCGTCCTGGTGCTCGAGGAATACGAGCACGCCAAGGCACGCGGCGCCACCATCTATGCCGAGCTGGTCGGCTATGGCGCGACTTCGGACGGCTACGACATGGTCGCGCCCTCGGGCGAAGGCGCCATCCGCTGCATGCAGCAGGCGCTGTCGACGGTGAAGGGCAAGGTCGACTACATCAACCCGCACGCCACTTCGACGCCGGTCGGCGATTTGAAGGAAATGGAAGCGATCCGCACGGTGTTCGGCTCGGGCGACAGCTGCCCGCCGATCTCGGCCACCAAATCGCTCACCGGCCACTCGCTCGGCGCTACGGGCGTGCAGGAATCGATCTACTGCATCCTGATGATGCGCGAGAAGTTCCTGTGCGAGAGCGCCAATATCGAGGAACTCGATCCGGTGTTCGCCGACATGCCGATCCTGAGGCAGCGCCGCGACAACGTCGATGTGGGGATCGCGCTCAGCAACAGCTTTGGGTTTGGCGGGACCAACGCGACGCTGGTGTTCCAGCATCCGGACGCCTGAGGCCCGGGGCTTCGTGCCCGCCTCACACCCCCTCCCAACCTCCCCCGTCCAGGGGGAGGTGCCGATCCAGGACTGGTCTTCGACCGTGCCACAAGCACCGGCAGACACCCTCCCCTCGAAGGGGAGGGTTGGGGAGGGGTGCGCAGCGAGCTGGATGTAGCTGACGTTACCCCAGCATCTCCACCGCCAGCGCCAGCACGCGCTTGAACGCCGTCATGTCGGTCAGCTCCTCGCCGGCCGCTGCGTCGCCCACTACCACGGCGCCGCCGCGGTTCACCACGCCGCCATGCAGCATCAGGTTGTCGATGAAGCCCAGGTCCTCGATCAGGATGTGATCTGGGCCACGCGGCTTGCCCTCGGCGTCGGCGTACCACTCGCCGTTGAAGTGGGCGCGGGTGCGGACGCCGTGGTCGGCCTTGACGTTGGTATAGGCGAAGGCCGGTTTGCCCTGCGCGCACATGAAGCCCAGCTCGAAGCAGGTGCCGGTGTCGGCGGCGATGCCGCGGAACGGCGTCAGGTTGGCGATGATCGCGTCGGCCGAGTGCATCAGCTTCTCGTCGATGGCGCTGATGGCGAGGCCCAGCTCCCACTTGCTGTTGGTCGGCGGAAACTCGAGGTCGCCCGGCGACACCGGCACCAGACCCGCCTCGCGGGTCAGGGCGATCTTCTTGTCGAGGATCTCGCGGGCGTTGGGCAGGAACACTTCGGGGCCGGCGAGGTAGACGGATTTGGGCATGGTGTCTCGGTCGGTTCAGGAACGTGGAGCCGTCCCGCTGACCAGGTCACCGCCGACGAAGGTGGCGGCGATGTTCGGTCGGCTGGCAGTATAGAGGATTTGCTCGATCCGGTCGGCCGGATCGGCGCCGAACAGCCGGATCGTCCCGGCCTCTGCCAGGGGGTCAACCAGCAACGCGTCGAAGTGATAGCCGGGGCGGAACAGTCCGACGGGCAGATCGAGCGTTTCGCCGCCCCCTGCCGTGGCAAGGTGGAAGGCGGTGAGCATGTCGATGCGCGAATTCGGCACGCCCCGCGTTTCACGTGAATCCGTCGCATCGACGCCATCCTCGAGCAGGCGCGAGGCCTGGGCAGTGGCGCGGCAGGCTTCCAGCATCGAGCCGGAGGGACCACCCGAAATGTCGGTACCGAGCCCGACATGCAGGCCCTTCTCTAGCGCCCGGCGCAGCGGAAACACCGCGTTGCCGAAATACATGTTGGAAAGCGCGCAATGCGCCACGCCGGCGCCGGCGGCACTGACCGTCGCCATGTCGTCATCGGTCAGGAACACCGAATGAGCGAGCACGGTCTTGCGGCCCAGCAATCCGAAGCCGTCGAGCGCCGCGGTGTCGGTCTTGCCGTAGCGCTCGAGTGCATAGCCATGAGCCCAGTCGCTTTCCGAGCAATGGGTCTGGACGTGGCAATCGCATTCCGCCGCCAGCTTGCCGAGCCCGGTGAGCGCCGCATCGGTGCAGGAGGGAATGAAGCGCGGGGTGATCACCGGCAGCACCCGGTCATTGTCGGGCAGCGCCCGGATGTGGTCGATCACCGCACGGGTCTCGGCCACGGCCAGCTCGGCCGAGGCATCGCGATAATAGTCCGGGCAGCTTTTCGGATCGTCCATCACCACCTTGCCGACCAGCGCCCGCTGGCCGGCGGTGAGGCAGATTTCGGCCAAGAGCTCGGTGGCCGCGCGGTGCACGGTGGCGAAATAGAGCGCCGTGGTAGTGCCCGAGGCGAGGAGGTCCCGGACCAGCGTTGCGTAGCGCTCGCGCGCAAAATCGAGGTCGGCATACTGCGCCTCGAGCGGGAAGGTGTATTTGCCGAGCCAGACCTCGAGCGGCACATCGAGCGCCATGCCGAGCTGCGGGTATTGCGGCGCGTGGATGTGGAGATCGACAAAGCCCGGCAGCACCAGCTGGCCGGCCGGCAGCTCGACGGTTCCGTCCGGTACACCCGCAGCGGCGGCGCCGATGCTGGTGATGGTGCCGTCGCTGCCAATGGCGATCACCGCGTCGCGCAGCACCTCGAGCTCGCCACGTACGGGCGCGTGGACGAAAGTGCCGCGGATGCTCCGGCTCCGCAGCCCGCTCACCAGACCACCTTGTGCTGCTCGCCGGTCTGCACGTTGACGAACCCTTCGGGCGCCAGTTCGCTCGGCGCCACCAGCACCCAGCGCCAGGGTGAGCAGGTGAGCGTCGCGAACTTCAGGAACTCCGGGAACCCAGGCTTCCAGAGGTTCAGCGCCGAGGGCTTGTACATCCACTCGACCTTTTCGGCGGCGCGGTAGAAGGCTTGCATGTCTTCATCAAACGCCTCGGCCGAGCGCGCCGTCATCAGCCCGCCGATCTCGAAGCGCATCTCGGCGACCACCTCACCCTTGTGCACCAGCACCCAGCCGCCATCGATCTGCTGCAGCCGGTTGACCGCCATGGCCATGGCTTCGTCGGACGAGCCGATGCACCAGACATTGTGGCTGTCATGCGCTACCGAGGAGGCGAGCGCGGTATCCGGATCGGCCGGACCGCAACCGGTCCAGAACATTTTTGCCACCGCCCCATCGCCGCGATAGCGGTCGACCAGCGCCCATTTGGTGATCAGCCGCTCGGCGTCGCGCTGCACCAGTCCGTCGACCACCGGCAAGGCTTCGACGAGAAAATCCTCGTTCCAGTGGAACGGCCTGAGCACCGCCGCCTGCATGGTGTGGCGGCCCGGCTCGGCCTTGATGGCGAAATCGTCGGCGCCGAGGACGCGGCCGATATTCATGGTCTTTCGCGCCCAGTCCGGCCAATCGATCGCGGCCAGTGGCCCGAGGAACTGTTTTCCCTCCGACACCAGCTGCCCGTCCGCATAGACGTGCCGGATCGACAGCGTCTTGACGTCGTCGAGCAATACTATGTCGGCATACCGTCCCGGTGAGATCGAGCCGACCCATTGGTCGATGCGCATGTGGCGCGCCGGGTTGATGGTGGCGCACTGGATGGCGATCTCCGGCGCGAGGCCATATTCGATGGCGTGCCGCACGTTGTAGTCGGCGGCGCCCTTCTCCAGCGTCTCGGAAGCCGAGCGGTCGTCGGTGGTGAAGGCGATGTTCGACCAGTCGGTGAGCCGCTCGATCAGGCCGGGAAGTATGACGTCATAGGAGAACGGGCGGAGCTCGGTGAAGATGCCGTGGCTCAGCCGCTCCCAGGCCTCCTCCAGCGCCCAGACCTCGTGGTCGGACGAGATGCCGGCGGCGGCAAAGGCCGAGAGGTCATGCGGGTCGATCAGCCCGGAGCCATGGCCCTCGACCACGCCGCGCATCTCCATGGTGGCGCCGATCATCCCCCACATGCGGATATAGCCGGGGTTCTCCGGGTTCCATACCGAGGGCCAGTCCATCACCTCGTCGAGGCTGACCGTGCCCATGTCGTGAGCGAGGAACTCGCGCTGCTCCTCGTAGCCATAGTAGCCGCCCGACTCTTCCCAGGCGCTGGGCGGCACGGCCGAGCCCGGCTGGATGAAGATCTTGAGCGGCGAGCCGGCGAGCCGCGACTTCTGCCAGAACTCCTGGTTCTTCGGTCCGTTGACATTGGCAAACTCATGGCTTGCCTCGCAGGTCCAGGTATTGCCGCGCGGCAGCACCAGCGCCGCTTCGAACTCGGGGGTGATGTGGGTCGATTCGATGTGCTTGTGCACCTCGCCGAACCCCGGCACGGCGCTGAGCTCGGGGTAGCTGACCCGCCGCTTCACCTCTCCCTTGTAGCTGCCGCGCGGCCCGACAAAGGCGATGCGGCGGCCGGAAACGACGATCTCCTGATCCTCGAGCCAGTGGCGTGAATGCACCGAAAGCAGCCGGCCGACCTCGATCACCAGATCCGCCGGGCGCTTCGCCAGCGCCACCAGGGTGAGGTGCTGGCGAATGGAAACTTCATCCTCGGCGTTGAGGATCAGGTCGTCGGGCAGGTGCATCAATGAATTCCGGGTGGCGCAACGGCTTTAGTAAAGCGGTTTACGAGATCGAGCGCAATGCATCGCGATGAGGGACGTACGGCAAGCCGGTGAGCACTCTCTGCTCAGCTTCGCCGCTTGCTCGCGGCGACGTGTTTTGCCATAAGCTGCCGGCCTCGATCCCACCCAGCGAGGACGTGTCGCGATGAGCCAGATTGCCATTTTCAGTGGTAGCTCTCATCCCGAACTGGCGGCAGAGATCTGCGCCGAACTCGGCGTGCCGCTGCTGCCGACGCGGGTGAAGCGCTTCTCCAACGACTGCATCGAAGTCCAGCTGCAGGCCAATTGCCGCGAACAGGACGTGTTCCTGATCCAGACGCTGAGCGCACCGGTGCAGGACCACCTGGTCGAACTGCTGCTGATGCTGGACGCGGCGCGCGGCGCTTCGGCCGCCCGGATTACTGCGGTGATCCCGCACTACGCATATGCCCGCTCGGACAAGAAGGACGCGCCGCGCATCTCGATCGGTGGCCGCATGGTCGCTGACCTCCTGCAGACTGCCGGCGCCAACCGGGTGCTGACGATGACACTGCACTCGCCGCAGGTGCATGGCTTCTTCAGCGTGCCGGTCGACCACCTGCACGCGCTGGGCGAACTGGCCGAGTATTTCGGGCGCTACGACATGGCCAATGCGGTCGTCGTGTCGCCCGACCTCGGCAATGCCAAGAATGCCGCGGCCTTCGCCAAGCGCCTCGGCGTGCCGGTGGCGGCGGGCGCCAAGGAGCGGATCAGCGACAGCGAAGTGCGGATCACCGCGATCATCGGCGAGGTCGAGGGGCGCGACGTGATCGTGCTCGACGACGAGATCGCCAGCGGCGGCTCGATGGTCGAACTGCTGCGGCATTTGCGCCAGCACGGCGCCCGCTCGGTGCGCATCGCCTGCACGCACGGCATCTTCGCCAACGATGCGATCGGGCGGCTGGCGGCGGAACCGGATGTGCTGGAGATCGTCTGCACGGACACCCTACCAATTGCCGCGGCGCGCCGGCACCCCAAGCTGACAGTGCTGTCGATCGCTCCGGCGCTGGCCGAAGCGATGCGGCGGATCAACAGCGGCGAATCGGTGAGCACGCTGTTCCACGCGGAGCAGCCGGCCCCGACGGTGACACGATTGAGGGCTTAGGCGGGACGCAACGCCTGCTCGAACGTCGCACTGACGGCACGGCCGATGTCGGCACGCGTCGCAGACAGCACCGCATTGGGATAGTAGGGCGCTACGTCGTGGCCGATGCCGATCGCGCAAAGGTGGATGTCGCCGGCCTGCTGCAGTGCTTCAACTACCTCCTGCAGGTGCCACTGCAGAAACCGGCCGCCATTCTGAGCGGTGGTCGAATCATCATTGGGGGCGCCGTCGGACAGCACCAGGAGAACCCGCCTCCGGGCTGGCACCGCGCGCAGTCGTGCCGCCGCCCACTGCACGGCCTCCCCATCAACGTTTTCGCGCAGCAGCCCTTGCCGCAACATCCCCAAGTATCGGTCGGACTCCGGATGGCGCTCTGCGGCCGCGGCGGGCCGATAGACGATGTGCAGCAGGTCGCACAACCGCCCAGGCGACGGTGGCCGGCCCCGCTCAAGCCACAGGTCGCGAGAGCGACCGCCCTTCCACGAGGTTGTGGTGAAGCCAAGCACTTCCAGATGAATGCCCATGCTGCCAAGGAGGAGCTCCGTGAGCTCGAGGATGGACACGGCCGAAGTGATTCCATCGTGTCGCATCGACCCCGAATGGTCGACGAGAACGGTGACGACCGTGTCCGATTGCCCATTGGCCGTGAGAAGCTTGGCCGCGAGGGAACCGACCTGTGCTTGAGCCTCGACCCACCACCCCTCGGGATCACTGCGAAACGTATCCAGACGCGTCCGCATCCGATCAAGGTCTGATGCCGACAGGGGACCAAGCGTCGCCGCGAGCTCGTCGACCGAGACTGTCTGATCGAACCCCCTGGCAAAGACCTTGTAGACGAAATCCGCGGGGCGGGGGGTCGGCGGTGAGGGTACCGGTGGCGGTGCAGCCCGACCCGCTGTTTCCGCACTTGGCACTCCAGCCAAAGCCAACATCCGATCTGCCAGTCTGTCGAACCAGGACGACACGTTACCCCCGCCTCAGCCAAGGGCGGCAGGCTATCAGAGCCGGTTTGGTGGGCAAGTGAGAGCCGCGAGCCTCAGGCCGCCAGATCCGCGACCACCGCATCCAGCACCGGCCAGCCCTTGTCGGTGACGCGGATGAAACCGTTGGGCAGGGTTTCGACGAAGCCGATCGAGCGCAGTTCGTTGATCTGGCGTTCGGAAATGGCCCGGCCGGAGATCTTGTGGAAGCGGCGGGGGTCGATGCCTTCGCGCAGGCGCAGGCCCATCACCAGCAACTCGTCGCCTTCTTCCTCCCAGGTGAGGATATCGTCGGTGACCATGCCGTGGCCGCGCGATTGCACGCGCTTCTGCCAGTCGAACGGCATCTTCTCGGTTGCCGTGGCGTGGCGCTGGTTGTTGATCAGCAGCCGGCCATGGGCGCCGGGGCCGACGCCGACATATTCGCCATAGCGCCAGTAGATCAGGTTGTGGCGGCTCTCCTGCCCGGGGCGGGCATGGTTGGAAATCTCGTAGGCCGGCAGACCTGCCTTCTGGGTCAGCTCCTGCGTCATCTCGTAGAAATCGGCGCTCAGTTCCTCATCCGGCATCTTCAGCTTACCGGCGCGGAACAGGTCGTAGTAGCGCGTCCCCATCTCGATGGTGAGCTGGTAGAGCGAGACGTGCCCGGCTTCGGCCAGCCACAGCGCCTCGGTCAGTTCGTCCTGCCACTCGTCGAGGGTCTGGCGCGGCCGTGAATAGATCAGGTCAAAGCTCGAGCGCGGAAAGATCGACTGCGCCAGCCGCACCGCGGCGATGGCTTCATCGACGCTGTGGCGGCGGCCGAGCTCGGCCAGCGGGCCCTCGCGCAGCGACTGCACCCCCAGAGACACGCGGTTGACGCCGGCGGCGCGATAACCGCGGAAGCGCTCGGCTTCCACCGAGGTCGGATTGGCCTCGAGGGTGATTTCGGCGCGAGGATCGATCACCCAGTGCTTTGCGATCGCGTCGATGATGGCTTCGACCGAGCGCGGGTCCATCAGCGATGGGGTACCACCGCCGAAGAAGATCGACTGCACGGTGCGGCCGGGCGCCTGTTTGGCGAAATGCGCCAGTTCGGCCGCGTAGGACTCGACATAGGTCTGCTCGTCGAACTCGCCGCGATGCACATGCGAGTTGAAATCGCAGTAGGGGCATTTGGCGGCGCAGAACGGCCAATGCACGTAGACGCCGAACAGGCCGTTGGAGCGCGGGTCGACGGAGTTGTGGCCGAACGTTTCAGTGCTCAACGCCGCCTCCCAATGCATCATCGACGAACTTTGCGAAGGCGCGGGCGCGGTGGCTCAGGCCCACCTTGCCCGGAGCCCAGGAGTGCTTGGCCTCGGACGGCATCTCGCCGAAGGTGATGTCGTAGCCATCGGGCATGAACACCGGATCGAAGCCAAAGCCCTTGTCGCCGCGCGGCGGCCAGACCAGCGTCCCCTCGGCCTTGCCCTCGTAGATCACCTCGCGCCCGTCAGGGTGGGCGAGGCAGAGCGTGGCGTTGAAACTGCCGCGGCGTTCGCCGGGGGTACTGGCGCCGACGCCTTGCAGCGCATCCTCGACGCGCCGCATGCCGACCATGTAGTCGCGACCGCCATGGGCGCTGGAGCCGGCCCAATCGGCGGTATAGACGCCCGGCTTGCCGCCGATGGCATCGACCGACAGGCCGGAATCGTCGGCCAGCGCAAGGTTGTTGGCGGCGGCCGCGGCGGCATGCGCCTTGATGCGGGCATTCTCGATGAAGGTGGTGCCGGTCTCGACCGGTTCCGGCAGGCCGAGCTCGCCGGCCGACACCAGGTCGAGCCCGAACGGCGCCAGGAGTTCCTTGAACTCGGCGAGCTTGCCCGCATTGTGGGTCGCCAGCACCAGCCGGTCGCCGCGCCGCAATGTGAGCTTGGCTGCCATCAGCTGAGGGCCGCTTTCTGCATGGTGGTGAGCTCACCAATGCCCTGCTCGGCGAGCCCCATCAGGCTCTCGAGCTCATCGCGGCTGAACGGCACCTGTTCGGCGGTGCCCTGGATCTCGACGAACTTGCCCGAGCCGGTCATGACGAAGTTGGCGTCGGTGTGGGCCTCGACATCCTCGAGATAGTCGAGATCGAGCACCGGGGTGCCGCGATAGATGCCGCAGGAAACGGCGGCCACCGAGTCGCGCAGCACCGGGCCCTTGGTCAGGCCGCGGGCTTCCAGCCACTTGATGGCATCGGCCAGCGCCACATAGGCGCCGGTGATCGAGGCAGTGCGGGTGCCGCCATCGGCCTCCAGCACGTCGCAGTCGAGCGTGATCTGGTTCTCGCCCAGCGCCTGCATATCGACCACGGCGCGCAGCGAACGGCCGATCAGCCGCTGGATTTCCTGAGTGCGGCCGGATTGCTTGCCCTGCGCCGCCTCGCGCTTGGTGCGCGAACCGGTGGCGCGCGGCAGCATGCCGTATTCGGCGGTGACCCAGCCCATGCCGGAGCTGCGACGCCAGGAGGGGAGCGTGGTTTCGACCGAGGCAGTGACGAACACCTTGGTCGAACCGAAGGTGACGAGGCAGCTGCCTTCGGCCTTGGGAGCGACGTTGCGTTCGAGCGTCACGGCCCGCATCTGGTCTGGCTGGCGTCCGGAGGGCCGCATATGGTCAAATCACTCGTTCTTGGAAATGCTGTTAACCGCCTCTTAACCCTGACCGCCCCCTCGAACAAGCAGCGGCAACTTGGCGGCACAAGCCTTTCCGCCTAAATGGTGAACATGGCCGATCGCACAAAAGCTCCCGAAGACGTGCTCGCGGTGCTCAACGCCCGCAGCCAGGACATCTTCCGCAAGCTGGTGGAGCGCTACCTCGACACCGGCACCCCCGTGGCGTCGCGCGACTTGGCGCGCATGCTGAGCGTGGGCCTGAGCCCCGCTTCGGTGCGCAACGTGATGGCCGATCTCGAGGATCTGGGGCTGATCGCCTCGCCGCATACCTCGGCCGGCCGGCTGCCGACGCAGCAGGGCCTCAGGTTCTTCGTCGACGCCATGCTGGAAGTGGGTGCCGTCAACGAGGACGAGAAGGCGGCGATCGCCAAGCAGATCCAGGGGCCGGCGGTGCACGGGCAGGTCGAGGACCTCTTGACCGAAGCGAGCCAGCTGCTGAGCGGGCTCAGCCATGGCGCCGGCGTGGTGATCGCGCAGAAATCCGACCTGGTGCTGAAGCACATCGAGTTCATCCGGCTCGACGCCGAGCGCGCCATGGTGGTGCTGGTGGGCGAAGACGGCTCGGTGGAAAACCGTGTGCTGCCGTTGCCGCCGGGCCTGACGGCCAGCGCCCTCACCCAGGCCTCGAACTACCTGGCGCATTTCGCGGTGGGCAAGACCTTGAACGAGACGCGCAAGGCCCTGCAGGCGCAGCGCGAAGCGACGGTGCATGAGCTCGACGAGCTGACGCACAAGCTGGTGGATGCGGGGCTCGCGACGCTTTCCGGCTCCGGCAGCGCCTCGCCGCCGACGGTGATCGTGCGGGGCCGCGCCAACCTGATCAACGACACCATGGCGTCCGAAGAGCTGAGCCGGGTGCGGCAGCTGTTCGACGAACTGGAAAGCCGCGACGGGCTGATCGAACTGCTCGGCGACACCGAAACGGCGCAGGGGGTGAAGATCTTCATCGGCTCGGAGAACAAGCTGTTCTCGCTGTCCGGCTCGTCGGTGATCCTCAGCCCCTACAAGGACGCCAACCAGAAGGTGGTCGGGGTGCTTGGCGTGATCGGGCCGACCCGGCTGAACTATGCCCGCATCGTGCCGGTGGTCGACTACACCGCCAATGTCGTCTCGGCGATGATGGCCCGCAAAGGCTGAGTCCAAGGCCTCCGGAACCTTTCCGAGGCTTGAATCTTATCGCTCATTGGCCGATATGCGGGGCAAACGCGATCAGCGACACATCCCAAGGTCCCAATGAACGACGATACGAACAAGCCCGAGGACGACAAGGCCGCCGCTGCGACCGAGGCCACGGGCGCCAGTACAGAGCAGAAGACCGCCGAGCCGGCGGCGACGCCCGATCCGATCGAGGCCCTCAAGGCCGAGAACGGCGATCTGCGCGACAAGCTGCTGCGCACCATCGCCGAGATGGAAAACCTGCGCAAACGCACCGAGCGCGAGATTTCCGATACCCGGTCCTATGCCATCGCCGGCTTTGCCCGCGACATGTTGACCGCCACCGATTCGCTGAGCCGCGCCCTGATGGTGCTGCCGGCCGAGGCGCGCGACAGCTCCGACGCGACCACCAAGTCGCTGATCGAGGGCATCGAGATGACCGAGCGCGAAATGCAGCGGCTCCTGGCCAAGCACGGCGTCAAGCCGATCGAGGCGGAAGGCCAGAAGTTCGATCCGCACAAGCACCAGGCGATGTTCGAGGTCCCCGACCCGTCGCGTCCGGAAGGCACCGTGGTGCAGGTGGTGCAGGCGGGGTTTGCCATCGGCGACCGCGTGCTGCGTCCGGCCATGGTGGGCGTGGCCAAGGGCGGCGGCGCCAATGGCGCCCCGGCCGAAGGCACGATCGACAAGAGCGTCTGAGCTCGCCGACGACGGTGATCTCTCGAAGGGCGCTCCGGCGCCCTTTTTCTTTCGCCCCAGCACGGAGGGCCGCGATGCAGAGCCTCTATGACGACCCCGAGCTCTATGACCTGGTGGCGCCGGCAGATGCGGCGATGGAGCGCTTCTACGTCGAGGCGGCGGGCGGGCCGGGCCGGCGGGTGCTCGAGCTGGCCTGCGGCTCGGGCCGCTTCACCGTACCGGTGGCGGCAAGCGGGGCGCTGGTGATCGGCGGCGACCTCTCTCAACCCATGCTGGCGCGGGCGCGGGCGGCTGCTGCGGAGCGGGGCGTTTCAGCCGAGTTCGTTACGCTCGACATGCGGGATTTTGTGCTCGGGCGGCGATTCGACGCCATCGTCATCGCCGCCAACTCGCTGATGCACCTGCATGACCGGGACGATTTTGCCCGCGCCTTCTCCACCATCCGCCAGCACCTCGCTCCCGGCGGCCGGCTGCTGTTCGACGTGTTCGTCCCCAGCATGCGCCTGCTCAGTTTGCCGGAGGGGCAGCGCGAGCTGCTCGGCAGCTTCCAGCATGCGCAGCTGGGCGAGGTCAGTATCGAGGAGACGATCAGCTACGAGCCGATCAGCCAGGTGATGCGGACCGATTGGTACTGGTCGACGGCCGAGCGCAAGGATTTCCGCCATACCCCGCTGGAGCTGCGCCAGATCTTTCCGCAGGAGCTGCCACTGCTGCTGGAGGCAGGCGGGTTGCGGCTGGTCGAACGGTTCGGCGATTTCGACCGCAGCCCACTGACAGCGGCGAGCCATCGGCAGGTCTGCGTGAGCGTGGCGGCCTAGTTGGCGGCCGTCACAAGATCCGGGCAAGTGGTGACGTCGTACTTGGCGCCGGGCTTGCCCATCTCGTCGACCACGCGGCTGTCATAGGCGTCGCGCAGCGCGGTGATGGCCACGTCGTCGTTGCCTTCGGCTTCCAGCATCATGTCGGCGCGGCTGGCGAGGTCGTCGGACCAGGCGCCGTACTGATCGCCCTCGGCGTCGTTGCCCGAATCGTAGGCATCGGTGGAGAGCCAGTAGAAGGCGCTGCCGCACCAAAGCAGCCGGTCGGCGGCGGCCGAGGGTTCACCCGCCGCGGCCGGCAGGGCGACTAGCCCGATCAGCAATCCCCCAAGCGTGCGCCGCAGCATCTCTTCCTCAGGCGATATCCCCGGCGACGATCCGCTTGACGCCGGCGGCGTGCATGTCGGCCCAGGCCTGGGCCAACGATCCCGACGTGTCGATGGCGCGGCAGGCGTCCTCGATCACATAGGTCTCGAAGCCGGCACGAGCCGAATCGACTGCCGTCCAGTTGACGCAGAAATCGGTGGCAAGGCCAGCGATGAACAGCCGCTTGAATTTGCGCTCGCGCAGGTAGCCTTCGAGACCGGTCTTGGTCTTGCGATCCGCTTCCTGGAAGCCGGAATAGGAGTCGACCACCTCGTGGTAGCCCTTGCGGATCACCAGTTGAGTGTGCGGCAGCTCGATCTCGGTGGAGAACTCGGCGCCGTGCGTATCCCAGACGCAATGATCGGGCCACAGCACCTGCGGACCATAGGGCAGTTGCATGATCTCGAACGGCTTGGTGCCGGCATGGCTCGAGGCAAACGAGATATGGCCGCGCGGGTGCCAGTCCTGCGTCATGGCGACGTTCTCGAAACGCCGCCCCAGCCGGTTGATCGGGATGATGATCTCATTGCCACCGGCGACGGCAAGCTTGCCGCCCGGAAGGAAATCATACTGCAGGTCGACCACGAGGAAGAGGTCGTCGGAACGGGGCGTGAGGGCCATGCGGGTCTTATCTATCTCATTGGCCGATGAGGGCCGAACAATCCTGAAATGAATAGGCGGCGCCATCGCTGGCCCTGCCGGTGCCGTTGACGACGCGACCAATGGAGTCTTCGAGGTCGCTGCGATAGTCGGCCAGCGCTTCGTCGGTGTAGCCGGCTTCGAGGTAGATCGGGATGGCGCGCTGCAGCAGCAGCTCGCCGCCATCGGCGTAGACCTTGGCAGAGGCGAGCTTTTCCGGCGTGGCATCGGCTGGCGCGTCGCGGGTCATCAGCTGGAAGGCCGTGCCGCACCACATGTCCATCTGCGCCTCGGCCGGGACTTCCTGCGCCAGCGCTGCAAACGGCAGCAGGGTCAGGGCCGCGAGGAACGGGGCGATGGCAAGGAACCTCAGCATAGTCGCGTTCCCCAAGATAGTCGTGTCCCCAAGCCGGCAACGAGCGCTTCTTAGACCATAACCGGGGCTGCAACGACAAGCCGCGTCGGCGTGCCCGTGCCGCCGCCGGCCGCTGGTGAGATTTCTCTAACCAAGCCATTAGGCGGCCTTTGAGGCATAATGGACTAAAATGCTAAGCGAAACCCCGCCTGCGACTCCCGTGGGCGGGGCGCGGTGGTTGCGGGATCTGCCGGTGCTCGCAGCAGGTGCCGATTCCCCGCGTTCGGAGCTGACTTGAAACTGACGATCCTGGGCGGGGCCGTCGCCCTGCTGGTGGCGCTGCCGGGCGCCGCACTGGCCGAAGACCTGACCTTCACCCTGACCAACAACTCCTCCTACGCGGTGAAGAGCCTGTTCACCTCGCCGGCCGATGTCGACACCTGGGAAGAGGACGTGCTCGCCGACAAGTACCTGCCGGCCGGCAACTATGTCGAGGTGACCATCGGCGACGGCCGCGGGCAGTGCGTCTACGACATGAAGTTCGTGCTCGAGGACGATTCCGAGTTCATCGAACCGGCGGTCGACCTGTGCGAACTGGGCGAATACACCCTCACCGACGCAACCTGACCGCGATCCGGCGGGCGCAGTATTGCTGCGCCCATCACGGCGCGTTCCTGTGCATTGGGCGGGATAAAGCGGGCTGACGACGGTCAGTTCCCGCCAAAAGCCGGTACTTTGTGCCCGGACTGCGCTTGCACCCCCAAAAACCCCCTCCTATATAGCGCTCAAGGCCCGGCGACGGGTCAATTTCAACACGGGAACCCGGACACCCGCGAGGGATCAGGAACTGCCGGATGGGGTTTCATCCGGGTTCGCCAGGAAAGAGGCAGTAAGTATGGGTAAAGTCATCGGAATCGACCTCGGTACGACCAATAGCTGCGTCGCCGTCATGGACGGTTCGACCCCGAAGGTCATCGAGAACGCGGAAGGCGCGCGCACCACGCCCTCCATGGTCGCATTCACCAAGGACGGCGAGCGCCTCGTCGGCCAGCCGGCCAAGCGCCAGGCTGTCACCAACCCGGAAGGCACGCTGTTCGCAGTCAAGCGCCTGATCGGTCGGCGCTACAACGACCCGATGGTCGAAAAGGACAAGGGCCTGGTGCCCTTCAAGATCGTCAACGCCGACAACGGCGATGCCTGGGTCGAGGTCGAGAGCAAGAAGTACTCTCCCTCGGAAGTCTCGGCGATGATCCTGACCAAGATGAAGGAAACCGCCGAATCCTATCTCGGTGAGAACGTCACGCAGGCGGTGATCACCGTGCCGGCGTACTTCAACGATTCGCAGCGGCAGGCCACCAAGGACGCCGGCAAGATCGCCGGGCTGGAAGTGCTCCGCATCATCAACGAGCCGACGGCGGCAGCGCTGGCCTACGGTCTCGACAAGAAGAACACCGGCACCATCGCGGTCTATGACCTGGGCGGCGGTACCTTCGATATTTCCGTGCTCGAAATCGGCGACGGCGTGTTCGAGGTGAAGTCGACCAACGGCGACACCTTCCTCGGCGGCGAAGACTTCGACATGCGCCTCGTCGATTACCTCGCGGCCGAGTTCAAGAAGGACCAGGGCATCGACCTCAGGAGCGACAAGCTCGCGCTGCAGCGCCTGAAGGAAGCGGCTGAAAAAGCCAAGATCGAGCTGTCGAGCGCGACCCAGACCGAAATCAACCTGCCCTTCATCACTGCCGACGCCTCGGGCCCGAAGCACCTGACGCTGAAGCTGACCCGCGCCAAGCTCGAGAGCCTGGTCGAGGACCTGATCCAGAAGACCGTCGAGCCGTGCCGGCAGGCGCTCAAGGATGCAGGCGTTTCGGCCGCGCAGATCGACGAAGTGGTGCTGGTGGGCGGCATGACCCGCATGCCCAAGGTCATCGAGACGGTGAAGCAGTTCTTCGGCAAGGAGCCGCACAAGGGTGTGAACCCTGACGAGGTCGTTGCCATGGGCGCCGCCATCCAGGCCGGCGTGCTGCAGGGCGACGTCAAGGACGTGCTGCTGCTCGACGTGACCCCGCTGAGCCTCGGCATCGAGACGCTGGGTGGCGTGTTCACCCGCCTGATCGACCGCAACACCACGATCCCGACCAAGAAGAGCCAGACCTTCTCGACCGCCGAGGACAACCAGAACGCGGTGACCATCCGCGTGTTCCAGGGCGAACGCGAGATGGCCGCCAACAACAAGCTGCTCGGCAATTTCGACCTCGCCGGCATTCCCCCGGCGCCGCGCGGCGTGCCGCAGATCGAAGTCACCTTCGACATCGACGCCAACGGCATCGTCAACGTGTCGGCCAAGGACAAGGGCACCGGCAAGGAGCAGCAGATCCGCATCCAGGCCTCGGGTGGTCTTTCGGACGCCGATATCGAGCGCATGGTCAAGGAAGCCGAGCAGAACGCCGACGCCGACAAGAAGAAGCGTGAAGCGGTCGAAGCCAAGAACCAGGGCGAATCGCTGATCCACTCGACCGAGAAGTCGCTGAAGGACTATGGCGACAAGGTCACCGCCGAAGAGAAGGCCGCCATCGAGACGGCGATCGCCGACCTCAAGGGCGTGCTCGAAGGCGACGACGCCGACGCGATCAAGGAGAAATCCGCGACGCTGGCCGAGGCTTCGATGAAGCTGGGCGAGGCGATGTACAAGCAGAGCCAGGCGGAAGCCGAGGCCAAGGCCGAAGGCGGCGAACAGCCGGCCGACGACGATGTGGTCGACGCCGAGTTCGAAGAGGTCAAGGACGACAAGCGGTCGGCCTGATCGTACAAAACTCAAGTTTGAGAAGGGCCTGGCGGCAGCCGGGCCCTTTTCGTTTCACGTGAATCAGGCCGCAATCTTGCCGCAGCTTGGTCCAACTGTTTTCACATCCGCCCCTGATGTTGGGCGGGTTGAAGTGGGCGTCTCTGACTTGGTCGCGCTTTCGAGGTGGAAAAGCTTGCAACTTTTCCTGAAAGCGCTCCAACCGTCAGCAGCGGGACGCCTTGAGGGAGCAGCCGAAACCCAGGGCCGGGGGACGGATGCTGAGGGCGGACTTCGAAAGGACCATCTATGTCATCGGTTGAGGTGCGGAGGTTCGCCGAGAACGGCGATCTCCATGCAGCGGATGCCGCGCCTGTCGAGCGGCTCGACGCCGACATGCGTCACGTCCTGACCGTGCTGCAGTCGATGGGCGGCAAGCGCATCGACGAATGCCGCTCGCCCGAAGCACGGGCACTGCCGACCCTCGATATGGCGCTGCGCCGGATCCTGCGCGACCAGGTCGACGATATGGGCGTCGGCATGGAGATGCGGCTGATCCCCGGCCCGACCGATGAGATCCGCGCCCGCATCTACGTGCCGCAGAACGACATCGTCATGGGCCTGAGGCCGATGGTGCTGTTCCTGCATGGCGGCGGGTTCGTGCTCGGCGATGTCGACAATTACGATGCGACGCCGCGGGCGCTGGCGGCGCGCACCGGCGCGGTGGTGGTCTCGGCGCATTACCGGCAGGCGCCGGAGCACCGCTTCCCGGCAGCGCACGAGGATGCCTACGCGGCGTGGACCTGGCTGCTCGAACATGCCGAATCACTGGGTGGCGACGCCAGGCGCGCCGCGATCGTCGGCGAGGGCTCAGGTGGCAACCTGGCGGTCAACGTGGCGCTCAGGGCCAGGGTCGAGGAGAAGCCGCTGCCGATCCATCTCGGCCTCGTGACGCCGATGGCGGCGATGCTGTTCGATTTACCGTCGCATCTCGAGAACACCGCCACCTTCCCCTATTCCACCGCAACGCTCGAATGGGCGGCGCGCAAGCTGTTCCGCAAGAAGGACGAGGCGCACGACGCCCGGATGAACATTGCCGGGCGTACCGACCTCGCCGGCCTGCCGCCGGCCACCATCATCCTTGCCGATGCCGATCCGCTGCGCTCGGAAGGCGAGGCGCTTGCCGATGCGCTGCGCCGCTCCGGCGTCTGGGTCGACATGACGACCTACGAGGGCGTGACGCACGGCTTCTTCGGGCTCTACCGCATCGTCAACAAGGCGATGTTCGCCCAGGGCCAGCTTGGCCGGAATCTCGCGGCAGCCTTCGGCAGCTAGCCGATCCTCCAAACGCCCTACCCCACCCACTGGTGGAAAAGTCACACCGGGCACGTACGTCGGCCCGCGGGCCTCGATAGTGTTGCCGTCAGGCACCAGAGTACTTATCTAGGCCGGATGCCTGATGCGGGGCGCAGGCAACCAAGGACAAGGCCGATTGGCGAAACGCGATTTTTATGAAGTGCTCGGGGTCCCCAAGGGGGCCGACGAAGCGGTGCTGAAAGGCGCCTACCGCAAGCTTGCGATGCAGTTCCACCCGGACCGCAACCCGGGCAATGCCGAGGCCGAACACAAGTTCAAGGAAATCAGCGAGGCCTACGACACGCTGAAGGACCCGCAGAAGCGCGCCGCCTACGACCGCTTCGGCCATGCGGCGTTCGAGAATGGCGGCCGCGGGCCGGCCGGATTCGGACCCGAGTTCACCTCGTCGATGTCCGATATCTTCGAGGACATTTTCGGCGACTTCATGGGCGGCCGCGGCCGTGGCGGCCAGTCCCGGCTGCGCGGCTCGGACCTGCGCTACAACCTCGAAATCAGCCTCGAAGAGGCGTTTGCCGGGCGCACCGTCGATATCGACGTGCCGACGCTCGCCACCTGCGACACCTGCGAAGGCTCGGGCGCCAAGCCGGGCACCGGCATGTCGACCTGCCGCCATTGCAATGGCCAGGGCAAGGTGCGGGCGGCGCAGGGCTTCTTCACCATCGAACGCACCTGCCCGATCTGCAATGGCCGCGGCCAGATCCTCGAGCAGCCCTGCACCGATTGCGGTGGCCAGGGCCGCCGGCAGCAGAACCGCACGCTTTCCGTCGATATCCCCAAGGGCATCGAGGACGGCACCCGCATCCGGCTCGCCAACGAGGGCGAAGCGGGGCTGCGTGGCGGACCGCCGGGTGATCTCTACATCTTCATTTCGATCAAGCCGCACGACCTGTTCCAGCGCGACGGCGCCGACCTTTACGCCCGCGTGCCGATCGCCATGACCACGGCGGCTTTGGGCGGCGAGTTCGAAGTGCCGACGCTCGACGCGGCACGGGCCCGGGTGAAAGTCTCGTCCGGCACCCAGCCCGGCCAGCGCGTCCGCCTCAAGGGCAAGGGCATGCCGGTGCTGCGCTCCAAGGATTTTGGCGACCTTTACGTGCAGCTCGACGTCGAGACGCCGCAGAGCCTTTCGAAGCGCCAGCGCGAACTGCTGGAAGAATTCGAACGAGAGTCGACGCGGGAGAACTCGCCGACCTCAGAGGGGTTCTTTGCCAAGCTGAAGAGCCTGTTCGAGAACTAGGCGGCGTCCACAAACTCGATGTCATCCCAGCGAAAGCTGGGACCCACGTATCCGCTCGCGCCAGCCGTGAGATGGGTCCCTGCTTTCGCAGGGATGACACCGATTATGGTGATGGCTCGGTGCCTTTCGACGTCGGCGGGAATGCGCTAGCTCTAGCGCATGACCATCGACACCCCTCCCCCCAAGACCGCCATCACCATCTGTGGGTCGCTGCGCAAGGACTCGATCAACGAGCCCTTACGCCGGCACCTGTCGGCAAAGCTGCGCGAAGCCGGCGTGATCGTCACCGATCTCGACATGCACGACTTCGAGATGCCGATCTTCAACCAGGATATCGAGGATGCCGGCGAGACGCCGGAAGCGGCGAAGCGCCTGGCGGAGATGTTCCGCAGCCACGACATCGTGCTGATCATCAGCCCCGAGTACAATGGCGGGGTCACGCCGTTGATCGCCAACCTCGTCTCCTGGGTCAGCCGCGAGAAACCGAACCCGTTCAAGCACGCGGTGTTCGGCATCGGCGGGATGAGCGACGGCAAGTACGCCACGATCTTCGCGCTGTCGCACCTGCGCGACTCCTTGAGCAAGATCGGCGCGCTGGTGGTGCCGACGCTGCTGGGGCTGGGCCCCTACCCGGATGTGCTGGATGAAGACGGCGCGCCGAACGAAGGCAACATCAAGTGGAAGGTCGGCCAGATGGTGCGCGAGCTGACCCACTTCTCGCGTGGCGGCATCTGAGATGTACGCGCTCTATGTGACCCACCCGGAAGTGGTGATCGACCCCAATGCAGCGATGCCGCGCTGGGGGCTGTCCAGCCTGGGGAAGTCGCGAGCAGAACGTTTTGCGAACCACCCCCTGGTGGTCGACCTCACCCGCCTCGTTTCGAGCACGGAAACCAAGGCTCTCGAACTGGCGGCGATCCTCGCCAAGGGTTGCGGCGCGCCTGTGGACAGCGGGGATAAGTTCAACGAAAGCGACCGCCGTAGTACCGGTTTTGTTCCCGCGGCGCGCTTCGAGGCACTGCTCGATGCCCTGTATGCCCACCCCGATGAGTCGCCCGAGGGCTGGGAGGCGGCTCGGGATGCGCAACGTCGAGTGGCCGGCGCCTTCAATGACGTGCTGGCCGGGCACGATGCGACCAGGCCGATCGGCTTCACCGGCCACGGCACTGTCGGCACGCTGCTGAAGTGTCATCTCGGGGGGCTGACCATCGCGCGCTCCGAGGACCAGCGCCGCATCGGCAATCCGGGCGGCGGCAACGTCTTCGTGGTGCGGCTCAGCGACCGCAAGCTCATGACGGACTGGATTCCGATGGAGGATCTGCCGGAGAGGATCGAGGGGCTTTAGGGTCGGCCTAGCCACAGCGCCCCTCGCCCCTCCTAGCGGACGCGAGAGCGTCCGCGGGGGGAGAGGGTTGGGGTGAGGGGCGCCAAGCGCACGGACATCACGACCTAGCGTGGGAACCGTAGCCGCACAGCTGGCGTGCTTGGCTACCCCTCACCCTGGCCCTCTCCCCAGAGGGGCGAGGGGACGCACTGTGCGCCGCCGGTGCGCCTAAGCTCCGTCCTTCCGCCCCGGCGTCCACTCTCCCAGGCCGAACAGTTCCACCGCGTCCTCCAGCGCCAGTTTCAGCCGATCGAGCCGGGCCGGGTCGTGGTCGATCTCGCGCAACCGGGTCGGTCCGGCGAGCGGCGCGTTGGCTAGCAACCGGGTCCCCCCCTCGGTCAGCCCGACCAGCCGGGCGCGGCGATCGCGCGGATCGGTCTTTACGGTGACGAGGTCCATGCGGCGCAGCTCGTCGATCGATTGGCCAAGCGTTGCCGGGTGCATCACCAGGGCCTTGCGCAAGGCCGCAAGCGGCAGCTGCGGGCGCTCGGCGCAGATGCGCAGCACCGACAACTGCAAGCCGGTGATGCCGAAGCGCTTCTTCAGGTCGGCGTGGAAAGCCTCGGTAGCACGCTCGAGCCGCACCCAGGCGACAATGGCGGAAAGCGCCTGCTGCTGCATGATTGATCTATGATTCCATCGTGTTGCGCGGAAGCTATGGCGACATAGCATCGCGCGCAAGCGGGCATTTCCGCTTGCCCGATTCGCTCCGCTATGGCACTGACCGGAAAATCCGGAGACATCTGATGGCAGGCACCCTGATCGTCGCGCTCGATCTCGATACCCGAGACGAGGCGGAACGCTTGATCGCGCAACTGGGCGACAACGTCGATTTCTACAAGATCGGCTACCAGCTGTTCTATGGCGGCGACGGGCTCAACCTCGGCAAGGCGCTGCTGGCCGCTGGCAAGCGGGTGTTCTTCGACCTGAAGATGCTCGATATCGACAACACCGTCGAAAAAGGCGTCGCGGCGATCGCCAGGACCGGCGCCACCATGGTCACCGTCCATGCCTACCCCAAGACGATGCGTGCCGCGGCGAAGGCCGCAGAAGGCTCAGGGCTCACCGTGCTCGGCGTCACCGTGCTGACCTCGATGGACGACGGCGACCTCAAGGATGCCGGCTATGCGCGCGATGCGGCCGGCCTCGTGGCGTTGCGGGCCGAGCAAGCCAAGGACGCCGGCATCGGCGGCATCGTCTGTTCGCCCAACGAGGCGCAGATGGTGCGCTCGATCGTCGGGCCCCGGCTCGCCATCGTCACCCCGGGGATCCGACCGGCGGGCAGCGCGCATGGCGATCAGAAGCGGGTGACCGGCCCGGCCGAAGCGCTGGCTGCCGGCGCCAGCCACCTCGTGGTCGGGCGACCGATCACGGCCGCCGCACACCCGGTAAGCGCGGCGCAGGCGATCCTCGCCGAGATGGCCGGCGGCACGCGGCTGGCATGACCGCGCCGGCTGGGCTATAGGCGTCGCACGGGTTCGGTAGGAGCAAGCATGTCTGACCTCAAGGTCGCCATCGCCGGCGCAGGCGGCAAGATGGGCGCGGCCAATATCCGCGCCGTGACCGCCACTCCCGGCATCGCCGTGATCTCGGCCTTCGATCGCGCCGGAGCGCCAGCCGTCGGCAAGGATGCGGGTGAACTGGCGGGGATCGAAGCCCTCGGTGTCACCGTCACCGACGACGTCGCTGCGGCGCTGGCAGGCGCCGATGCGATCATCGATTTCACCGCGCCAGCCAACTCGGTGGCGCTGGCCGGGGAAGCGGCGAGGCGCGGCCTGGTCCACATCGTCGGCACCACCGGGTGCAGCGAAGCAGACGACGCGGCCATCCGCGCTGCGGCCGCAACCGCCCGGATCGTCAAGGCCGGCAACTTCTCGCTCGGGGTGAACTTGCTGCTGGGCCTCGTCAAGCAGGCGGCCGCGGCGCTGCCCGGCTTCGACATCGAAATCCTCGAGATGCACCACAACAAGAAGGTCGACGCGCCCTCGGGCACGGCGCTGATGCTGGGAGAGGCGGCGGCACGCGGCCGCAATCTCGACCTGAAGACGCATTCGGTCCGCGTCCGCGACGGCCATACCGGGCCGCGCGAAGAGGGCAGCATCGGCTTTGCCACGCTGCGCGGCGGCAATGTCATCGGCGAGCATCGGGTGATCCTCGCCGGTCCCGGCGAGCGGATCGAACTCAACCATATCGCCGACAACCGGGCGCTGTTTGCCGATGGCGCGGTACGCGCCGCATTGTGGGCCCGCAGCCAGCAGCCGGGCTTTTACTCCATGGCCGACGTGCTCGGCCTCACCTGAGACAAGGACTTCTCGATGACCGGAACGCTGATCCTCGTTCGCCACGGCCAGAGCGACTGGAACCTCAAGAACCTGTTCACCGGCTGGCGCAACCCCGACCTCACCGAGCAGGGCATCGGGGAAGCCCGCAATACCGGCAAGCAGCTGAAAGCCGCCGGCTATGCGCCCGACGTCTATTTCACCTCGGCGCTGCGCCGGGCGCAGCACACGCTGGACCTGATCCTCGAAGAGCTCGGCATTACCGAGGTGACGATCACCCGCTCGAAGCTGCTGAACGAGCGCGACTATGGCGATCTCAGCGGCCTCAACAAGGACGATGCGCGAGCCAAATGGGGTGAGGAACAGGTGCTGATCTGGCGCCGCTCCTTCGACGTGCCGCCGCCTGGCGGCGAGAGCCTCAAGGACACGGCGGCCCGCACCCTGCCCTATTACGACGCCGAGATCGTGCCGCTGCTGAAAGCCGGGAAAACCGTTTTGGTCGCGGCCCACGGCAACTCGCTGCGCTCGATCGTCATGGCGATCGAGAACCTGACGCCCGATGAGATCCTGAAGCGCGAACTCGCGACTGGCGAGCCGGTGATCTACAAGATCGGCGCGGATGGGAAGCTGGCAGCGAAGGTCGAGATCTAGAGGCTGTCCGACTGAGAGAGACGGCCCCCTCCCGGCCTCCCCCATAAAGGGGGAGGTGAAGAGTCGAGGCTCTATCTTCGATCGTGCCAGGTGAACCGCCGGGGCACCTCCCCCTTTATGGGGGAGGATGGGAGGGGGCCGTCTGCTTCACTCAGCCCTAAGCCGCCACCACCCCGGACTCCCAGCCCAGGATCGCTCGCTTGCGCGGCACGCCCCAGTGGTAGCCGGTGAGGGCGCCGCTGGTGCCGACTACGCGATGGCAGGGGACCACGAAACTGATCGGGTTCTTGCCCACTGCGGCGCCGACGGCGCGGGCGGCGGTGGGGCGGCCGATATGGTTGGCGACCTTCTGATAGGTGGTGGCCTTGCCGACCGGGATCTTCAGCAGCGTTTCCCAGACCTGCACCTCGAAATCGGTGCCGATCAGCACGACCCGTACCGGTTGCTCGGGGTCCCAGCGGTTGGGATCGAACACCCGGGCGGCGATCGGCGCCACCGCCTTGTCGTCGCGGCGATAGCGGGCATTGGGCCAGCGATTGGCCAGATCCTCGAAGGCCTCTTCGATCGACATGTTGTCGTCGGCAAAACCGATGCCGCTGAGCCCATACTCGGTCATGGTCAGTACCGCGGTGCCGAATGGCGACGGGGCGGCGCCCCAGACCATCTCGAGGCCCTCGCCGCGGGCGCGGAAGGCGCCGGGCGGCATGGCCTCGTGGGTGACGAACAGGTCGTGCAGGCGCGACGTCGAGGAGAGGCCCACCTCATAGGTGGTGTCGAGCACGCTCTGCTGGTCGGCCAGCAGCTTTTTGGCGTGATTGAGCGCCACGGCCTGGGCGAAGCTCTTGGGGCTCAGCCCGCACCAGCGGCGGAACAGGTCGGTGAGCTGCCGCTCGGTCAGCCCGATGGCACGGGCAAAACGCGGCAGATCGGTTTCGTCGGGCAGCGTCTCGCTCAGATAGGCGATGGCGGCCTGGACGGTCTCGTAATCCGAGTTGGCGATGATGGTTTCGTGCTTGCTCATGATGAGCGGAACATAGGCGCGCCACGCCGCCGTTGCGACCCGGTTTTGACGGGCGCTGGCGCTAGACCCGCGCCCGCTTCAGCGCCGTGCCGAAAGCCTTGGCGAAGCTCGACTTCTCGTCCTGGTTGAGGAACTGGCCGAGCACGATGTCGCGATCGCGCGTGCGCAGATGCAGCGCCACCGTCCGCTCGTTGTAGTCACGGTCGACCACCAGCTTGACGAAGTAGGGGTTGAAGCGGCTCAGGGTTTCCTTGCCGGCGCCATCGACCTGCTTCAGCTCGAGCTGGTCGGGCCACAGCGTCACTTCCTCATAGCGCTTGCCATCCCGCTGGCTCGCCCGCATCGCCCACCAGATCAGCGCAATGTCGAGGCCGAGAAAACCGACGATCGGCCAGGCGCCCATCGAGAAGAAGATGATGCCGGGAATGGTGGCGAGCACCGCCAGGAGGACGATGACAACGCGAAAACCCTTGCGTCCCAGCGATCGATGGGGCGTCAGCTTTGCCGCGAACAGCGGCCTCGCTTGCGTTTGGGTCGTCATCTTGGGCATCACTATAGGCTCAGAATCAGGATGACGGAAATGGCGCAGCAAAAAGTGAAGCGACTGCCGAAACCAGATGTCGAAGCCATTTTCGGCGCTTTTGCGGCAGCGGAGCCCGAACCGAAGGGCGAGCTCGACTACGTGAACCCCTTCACCTTGCTGGTGGCGGTGGTGCTTTCCGCCCAGGCGACCGACGCCGGCGTCAACAAGGCGACGAAGCTCTTGTTCCAGCTGGCAGATACACCCGAGAAGATGGTGGCGCTGGGCGTCGCCGAGATCGAGGACAAGATCAAGACCATCGGGCTGTTCCGCAACAAGGCCAAGAACGTCTTCGCCTTGAGCCAGCAGCTGATCGAAAAGTTCGATTCCAGGGTGCCCGAGGACCGCGAGTCGCTCGAGAGCCTGCCCGGGGTGGGGCGGAAGACCGCCAATGTGGTGCTCAACATCGCCTTCAGGCAGCCGACCATCGCGGTCGACACCCACCTGTTCCGGGTGGCCAACCGAACGGGCCTCGCGCCCGGCAAGACGCCGCTGGAGGTCGAGACCGGGCTATTGAAGAGCGTGCCGGACCAGTATCTGCTGCATGCACACCACTGGCTGATCCTGCATGGCCGCTACATCTGCAAGGCCCGCAAGCCCGATTGCTGGCGCTGCATCATTTCCGAGTGGTGCCGGTTCGAGCCGAAGACGCCGGCGCCGAAGGGGAGCTAGCCCCTCCGGGTCAAACCCCATACCCCCGCGCCATCGCCGCCGCAAAACTCGGGATGAACACCAAGAGAGCGGCCTGTAGATAGAGGAAGCGACGCGACGCCGAGACTTCGGCGGGTGGCGGGCTGAACCCGGCATCCGCCTTCGACGCCTTGCGCCAGCGCAGGATCGCCACCGTCGGCTGGATCGAGGCCAGTCCCACTCCGGCGAAAGCGACCATCTTGGCCCAGAACACCCAGTTGCCGACATAATATTCCCAGCCGGCCGCGCCGAAGATCACCCTGAGGATGCCGACGACGATGACCAGCAAGGCCACGCCGCCATAGGCGCGATCGAGCGCGCCGAGCTGGCCGAGGCGTTTGCCGTCGATCCCCGGCCGCAGCAGGGCGAACTCGGCGGCAAAGATCGCCACCAGGGTGAAGACGGCGAGGTGATGGGCAATGGCGAGGATCAGGTCGGTCATCATGTCGCTCCCAGGTTCGTGTAACGCCCTCGACCGGTGCGAGGCAGCATGTTAACACTGTTCTCATGCAGATAGTCTTCCATGTGATCAATGTCAACATCTGAGCCGACCGACCGCTACCATCATGGTGACCTGCGCCGGGCGCTGGTCGAGGCAGCGCTGGAGCTGCTGCTCGAGGGTGGCACCGAGGCGCTGGGGATGCGCGAACTGGCGCGGCGGGTCGGTGTCTCGGCGGCAGCGCCCTATCGACACTTCCGCGACAAGCAGGCGCTGATTCAGGCGGTGGCGGCAGCCGGATTCGCCCTGTTCCTCGAGGCGATGGAAGCAGCCAAGGCCGGCGTTGCGCCCGAGGAGCAACTGAGCGCCATGGCGGAGGCCTATGTGCAGTTCGCGTTGCGCTACCCGCGGCTCTACAAGCTGATGTTCTCCTCGGAGCTGGGCAAGTTCGAGGACAAGGAGCTGCGTCGCGCCGCCGACGCCGCCTACGAAAGCCTCGCGGTTGCGGCAGCCAGGGAAGATCCGGAGGCGCCGGGCGAAGCGGCGATCAGCGCCTGGGCTTTCGTGCACGGGCTGTCGATGCTGCTGCTCGACGAGCAGCTGCTCGGTGTTTCCGCCGCCAATGCCGAACCGCTGGTCCGCAAACTGGCCCGCCGGCACGCCCAGCGCTTCGGAAAGCCGCGCCCTGCCTGAGGTTGGCGTTGCGCACGCGCGCAATCTCCTCTATTCCCGGCGCGGTTCTTTTACCCCATTCATCGAAGGATCGCCGATGGCCGAGGCCCGGTTCGACGTTCTCACCATCGGCAACGCCATCGTCGACGTCATAGCTCCCATCGATCCCGGCTTCCTCGAACGCGAGGGATTGTCGGAAGGCATCATGCATCTGGTCGATGCCGAACGCTCGGCCTACCTCTATGAACGCATGCCGGAGAACAAGCGTCAGATCTCGGGCGGCAGCTCGGCCAACACTGCAGCCGGCGTCGCTTCGCTCGGTGGCCGCGCCTCGTTCGTCGGCAAGGTGGCGGATGATGAACTGGGCGACGTGTTCGCCGACGATCTCAAGCGCATCGGGGTGCATTACGGCGTATCGCGGCTCAGCGATGGCCCCGCCACTGCGCGCTCGATGATCCTGCTGTCGTCCGATGGCGAGCGGACGATGAATACTTATCTCGGCGCCTGCCACCAGCTGACCACCGCCGACATCAAGGAAGACGAGATCGGCGGCGCCACCGTCACCTATATGGAAGGGTTCCTGTGGGATCCGACCGAAGCCAAGAAGGCCTTCGTGATGGCGGCGCACTATGCCCACAAGCACGAGCGAGCAGCGTCGTTCACGCTTTCCGACCCGTTCTGCGTCAATCGCTACCGCGACGAGTTCCTCGACCTGATCCGCTCCAAGACCATGGATATCGTGTTCGGCAACGTCGAAGAACTGAAATCGCTGTACCAGACGGATCTGCACGGCGCGGTGCAGGCAATCGCCAGGGACGCTGAGCTGGCGGCCATCACCATGGGTGCCGACGGCGCCATGGTGGTGCATCAGGGCGAGATCATCACCGTCCCGGCCTATGCAGTGAAGGAAGTGGTCGACGTGACCGGCGCCGGCGACCTGTTCGCCTCCGGCTTCCTCCTGGCGATCGCACGGGAACGCGATTTCCGCACCGCACTGCAGGCGGGCTGCCTCGCCGCCAGCGAGGTGATCTCGCATATCGGCGCCAGGCCGGTGGCGGATTTGCAGGCGCTGGCGGCTGAAAAGAGCATCGGGATTTAGGGTCAGTGCGCTTGGCGCCCCTCACCCCACGGTAAGGCCTCCGGCCCTACCGTCGCCCTCTCCCCAGAGGGGCGAGGGGGCGTTGTGGCACCGCTGGTGCAAAGTGCGTCCCCTCGCCCCTTTGGGGAGAGGGCTAGGGTGAGGGGTCGCCCCCGCCCTAAACCTTCCGCAGCGCCACCCGTTCAATCGCATGACTCGGCCCCTTGGTCAGCACCAGGTCGGCGCGACTGCGGGTGGGCTGGATATTGTCGCGCAGGTTGGGGAGGTTGATTTCTTTCCACGCCCACATGCCGAAGGCCTCGGCTTCTTCGGTGCTCATCTTGGTGAAGCGGTGAAAGAAGCTCTTGGGGTCGGCGAATGCGGTTTCGCGCAGCCGGCGGAAGCGTTCCATGAACCAGGTGGTCAGGTCGTTCTCGTCGGCATCGATGAAGATCGAGAAATCGAGGAAGTCGGAGGCAAACAGGATCGGCTTGCCGGATTTCGGCAGCTCGCCCGGCTGCAGGATATTGAGCCCTTCGACGATCAGGATGTCGGGCCGATCGATGGTGATGAACTCGCCGTCGATCACATCGTAGACGAGATGCGAATAGACCGGCACCTTCACATCGGGCTTGCCCGACTTGATGTCGGAAAGGAACCGGATCAGCGCGCCGCGATCGTAGCTCTCCGGAAAACCCTTGCGGTCGGCAAGCTTCAGCTCATCGAGCTGCCGGTTCGAATAGAGAAAACCGTCGGTGGTGACGAGGTCGACCTTGGGGGAGCTCGGCCAGCGGCTGAGCAGCGCCTTGAGGATGCGCGAGGTGGTGGATTTGCCCACCGCCACGGAACCCGCGACGCCGATGATGTAGGGCACCTTGCGGCCGTCGGCGCCGAGGAATTTCGTCGAGGCGCGATGCAGTTCCTGCGTCGCCTCGACATAGAGCGAGATCAACCGGCTCAGCGGCAGGTAGATCTCTTCGGCTTCGGTGAACGAGATCGGGTCGGTCAGGGCGCGCAGGCGCTTGACGTCGTCGGCATCGAGCGTCATCGGCTCGTCGGCGCGGAAACCGCTCCACTCGGCCTTGGTGAAATAGTGGTAAGGCGCGAGTTCGAGCTTCTTGGCGCCCTTCAGCCGATCACTCATCAAGGTTGTACCTTCCCGCGCGACGCCTTCTCTTCGAGGCCGGATTGCGCGGTGCGGCGCTCGAGCTGCGCCAGCACGTCGCTGAGCGGCACCCCGGCGGCGCGGAGCAGCACCAGGAGGTGATAGAGCACGTCGGAGGCTTCGCCCTCGGTGCCCTTCCGGTCCTTGGTCACCGAGGCAATGATGATTTCGGCCGCTTCCTCGCCGAACTTCTTGGCGCAGCGCTCGACGCCGCCGGCCAGGAGCTTGGCGGTGTAGCTCTCGTCTGGCGAGGCGCCGGCGCGGGCGGCGATGCGCTTATCCAGGTCTTCGAGGGTGAAGCTCATCAAATCTCTCCCGCATTGGCATCGCGCCGCATCGGGATGCCGTGGCGCTCCATATAGTCCTTGGCCTCGCCCACCGTGTAGGTGCCGAAGTGGAAGATCGAGGCGGCGAGCACCGCCGAGGCGTGCCCCTGCTTCACCCCATCGACCAGATCGTCGAGCGAGCCGACGCCGCCCGAGGCGACCACCGGCACATGCACCGCATCGGCAACGGCGCGAGTGAGTTTCAAGTCGAACCCCGACTTGGTGCCGTCGCGATCCATCGAGGTGACCAGCAGCTCGCCGGCGCCACGTTCGACCATCTTGGCGGCAAACTCCACCGCGTCGAGCCCGGTCGGGTTGCGGCCGCCATGGGTGTAGATTTCCCACTCGTCCATGTTCTGCTGCCCCGGCGCCTGGATCTGGCGGCGGCGCGCATCGACCGAAACGACGATGCACTGGTCGCCGAACTTGTCGGCGGCGCGGGCGATGAAATCCGGGTCGCTCACCGCGGCCGAGTTGATCGACACCTTGTCGGCGCCGGCCAGCAGTAGCTTGCGGATATCCTCGAGCTTCCTGATCCCGCCACCCACCGTCACCGGCATGAAGCAATGCTCGGCGGTGCGCGCCACCACGTCGAAAATGGTGTCGCGGTTCTCGTGGCTGGCGGTGATATCGAGAAAGGTCAGCTCGTCGGCGCCGGCCGCGTTGTAGGCAATCGCGGCTTCTACCGGATCGCCGGCGTCGACCAGATCGACGAACTGCACGCCCTTGACGACTCGGCCGTCCTTCACGTCCAGGCAGGGAATAATACGGGTTTTGAGGCTCATCAGACGGCCGAGTCCTTTGTTTGCGCGTCCTCGCGGCCAAGCCGCTGCGGGCGACGCTTGCAGTCCTTGACGTCGAGGCAGGGAATGATGCGCGTTTTCAGGCTCATTGGCGGAGATCCGGTGGCGGGCGCTTCAGCTTGGCATAGATGGCGAAGCCAAAGGAGAACACCCAGAAGAACAGGGCGAACAGTCCGGCAAGGCCGAACAGGGTGGGCAGGATGCCGGTGAAGCCGGCATAGAACAGCGCCAATATGGGCACCAGCGCCACCGGGTACCACCAGAGGCGGACCCGCTCGACCAGGACCGGCTTGTTCCTGAGCTCGGCCATCAGGCGGCTCGCTGTTTCAGCAGGGCTATTGCTTCACGTGAATCAATGCGACCGTCATAGAGGGCACGGCCGGAGATGGCCCCTTCGAGCAGCTGGTAGCGCGGCTCGGTCATGGTGCGGATGTCGTCCATCGAGGCCAGGCCGCCCGAGGCGATGACCGGGATCGACACGGCTTCGGCGAGCTCCAGCGTCGAGGGCCAGTTGATGCCCTTCAAGACGCCGTCGCGATCGATATCGGTATAGATGATCGCCGCCACCCCTGCGCCTTCGAAGCGCTGCCCCAGCTCGATGGCAGTCAGCTCGGAGGTTTCCGCCCAGCCTTCCACCGCCACCTTCCCGCCCCGAGCATCGATGCCGACCGCCACCTGTCCGGGAAACAGTCTTGCCGCTTCGCGCACCAGCGAGGGATCGCGCACCGCGATGGTGCCGAGAATGACGCGGGCGAGGCCGCGGCTGAGCCACTCCTCGATGTGGGCGATCGACCGGATACCGCCCCCCAGCTGCACCGGGAAGCTCACCGCCTTGAGAATGGCCTCGACGGCAGCGCCATTGACGCTCCTGCCGGCAAAGGCGCCGTTGAGATCGACAACGTGCAGGTACTCGAACCCCTGGTCCTCGAACGATTTCGCCTGCGCGGCGGGGTCGTCGTTGAACACCGTCGCCTGGTCCATGTCGCCCAGCTTGAGGCGCACGCACTGGCCATCCTTGAGGTCGATGGCGGGGAAGAGGATCATGCGCGGAACTCCAAGCGCGGGGCCACCCCCCTCCCGCCCTCCCCCACAAAGGGGGAGGTGAAGGGTCGAGGCCGTGGCGCGATCTTGCCTAACGCACCGGCAGGCACCTCCCCCCTGGTGGGGGAGGTCGGGAGGGGGGTGGCCAAGAACTCGAAGCTCACGGCTTCCATCCCAGGAAATTGCGGATCAGCGTCAGCCCGAGGGTCTGGCTTTTCTCCGGGTGGAACTGGGTGCCGAGCAGGTTGTCACGGCCAACGATGGCGGTGACCTCCTGGCCATAATCGGCGCTGGCGACCAGCAGTTCCGGGCGGTCCACGGCCATGTGATAGGAATGGACGAAATAGGCATGCAGCCCGGCCGGTCCATCGGGGATACCGGCCAGCAGCGGGTGGGCACGGTGAAAGCTGAGGGTGTTCCAGCCCATATGCGGCACCTTGAGATCGCCCTTCGGCTCGAGCCGCACCACCGCGCCGGGGATCCAGCCGAGGCCCCTGGTGATGGTCTTCTCGCGGCCCTCGGTCGCCATCAGCTGCATGCCGACGCAGATGCCGAGGAACGGCACGCCACCCCGGATCACCCGCTCCTCGAGCACCTCGACCATGCCGGTCACTGCGTCGAGCCCGGCGCGACAATCGGCGAAGGCGCCGACACCGGGCAGCACGATGCGATCGGCGCGGCGCACTGCTTCGACATCGTCGGTGACGACGATCTCATCGCCGGTGCCGGCCTCGCGGGCGGCGCGCTCGAAGGCCTTGGCGGCCGAGCGGAGGTTGCCCGAGCCGTAGTCGATAATGGTGACGGTGCTCATCGGATCTGCTGCTTCAGGTAATCGACCAGGGCCAGGTCCTCGCCGGCAGCGACGATCTCGGTACGATAGAGACCGCCCCGCCTGGCTGTCTTCACCCGGCGGAAGCTCGCCGCCTCGAAACCGATCAGCGCGGCGAACAGCACATAGAGCCAGAACGCCGCCTCCCCGCCGACCAGTACGCCGAGGGCGGCGATGGCGAGAGTGCCGACGACCCAGACGCCCAGCAGCAACCACAACCCGTGGACCAGCGCGTGCACCGGCGGCAGCAGGGCTGCGGACCAGGAAAAGCGATCGGCCACCGCAGTGGGCGCATCGCTCGGGCGCTCGTAGACGGAATAGAGGGTCACGGTTATCCTCGTTGGATCGGCGTAGTGGGATCGTCGTGGTTGCGGGTTCGCCTTAGAGCAAAACCCGCACGGTTGGAAGATGAGGGATCCGACCGCCCGCCTCGCCGTTGGTCCAACAGGCTTTGAGGAGAGCTACATGACGCACGATTCCCACGACCCGCACGGCGATGGAGCGTCCGAACCAACCCAGGGCATTTTCATTGGCTGGCTTGCCGTCGGGCTGCTCGTCGTGATGGCGATCTTCACCCTGACGGTCATCAGCGCCGGCGCCAACTACAACTTCAGCTAACCACTTGCACTGTGCAAGTTGTCGTGACAGTTTGAACCGGTCGCAACCTGCGACCGGTTTTTGCTGCGGGAGGCGACAATGGCCGACGGCAAGTATCTTGCGGTGTTCTACGGCGACAAGGCCGGCCCGAAGTGGCAGGCCTGGAACGCACTTTCCGACACGGAGCGGCAGGCCAGAGACGCAGTCGGACTGCCGGCGCTCGAAGCCTGGGATGAACGGCACAAGGACGCCATCGTCCATATGGGCGGACCGTTGGGCAAGACCCTGCGGGTGACCGACGCCGGCACCGCCAAGGCAGTCAACGAGCTGACGGCATTCGTAGTGGTGCGGGCCCCTTCCCTGGAGGAGGCGGCCCGGATGTTCGAGAACCACCGGCATATGAGCGTCTTCCCGTGTCACGCGGTGGACGTGATGCCGCTGCTCGGGATGGAAACCGACGACGAGGGCCGGCCGAGGGGGTGAGGGCTACAGCGTGCCCTTGGTCGAGGGGATGGCGTCGGCGGCGCGCGGGTCGATCTCCACTGCCGAGCGCAGCGCCCGGGCCAGCGCCTTGAAGGCGCTTTCGGCAATATGGTGGTTGTTGTCGCCGTAGAACGTCTCGACGTGCAGCGTAATGCCGGCATTCATGGCGAAGGCCTGGAACCACTCGCGGAACAGCTCGGTATCCATCTCGCCCACCTTGTCGCGGGTGAACTCCACCTTCCAGACGAGGAACGGCCGGCCCGAGACATCGACGGCGACGCGGGTGAGCGTGCCATCCATCGGCAGGTCGGACGAAGCGTAGCGCCGGATGCCCTTCTTGTTGCCAAGCGCCTGCTTGATCGCCTCGCCCAGCGCAATGCCGACATCCTCGGCGGTGTGGTGGAAGTCGATATGCAGGTCGCCCTTGGCCGCTACCCGCATATCGATCAGCGAGTGCTTGGAAAGCTGATCCAGCATGTGATCGAGAAAGCCGATGCCGGTCTGCATGTCGTGCTTGCCGGTCCCATCGAGGTTCACCGACACCTGGATGTCGGTCTCATTGGTCTTTCGCTCGATCTCGGCGGTGCGCATGCTGCAGTCCCTGTGGTGGCGCGGCGGCTGTAGCAGATAGCGCCGGAGCGGTGAAGATGCGGTGAAGGGGCGAGCTCGGGTGCCTGGCCGACATCAGCCACCGTGCGGGAAGAGTACCCCCACCCCTGTCCCCTCCCCGCAAGGGGGAGGGAGACGCTCTCAGCAGGTCCGGTGCCTGTGGGACGAAGATCTGCGAGCGCAGGTCACCTCCCCCTTGCGGGGGAGGGACAGGGTGGGGGGTGCTCTTTCCGCACCGCTACCTGGCTGGGCCGGTAACCATCAGGAAACTACCCAACCGGGTAGCCAGGTTTGCATTCCACCGGGTCGCCCCTAAATATGGCGGAACAGTTCTGGAGTTATTCCCAAGATGTCGAAGGACAACGAGTTTCCCGGCTGGCACGGCACGACCATCGTCGCCGTCCGCAAGGGCAACAAGGTGGTGGTGGCCGGTGACGGACAGGTCTCGGTTGGCAACACCGTAATGAAGCATACTGCCAAGAAGGTCCGGCGCCTCGCCGACGGCAAGGTGATCGGCGGCTTCGCCGGCGCCACTGCCGACGCGTTCACGCTGTTCGAGCGGCTCGAAGCCAAGCTGATCCAGTATCCGGATCAGCTGATGCGCGCTTCGGTCGAGCTGGCCAAGGACTGGCGCACCGACCGCTACCTGCGCCGGCTTGAGGCGATGATGATCGTCGCCGACAAGGACGTGACGCTGGTGCTGACCGGCACCGGCGACGTGCTCACCCCCGACCACTCGACCATCGCCATCGGCTCGGGCGGCAACTACGCCTATTCCGCCGCGCTGGCGCTGAGCGAGAACACCGACATGGACGCCGAGGAGATCGCCAGGAAGGCGATGAAGATCGCCGCCGAGGTGTGCATCTACACCAACGAGAACGTGACGCTCGAAGCGATCGAGACCGACAAGTGACATTCGAGGTCCGGCGGCTCGTCGCCTCCGATGCTGAGGCCTATCGCCGCCTTCGAATCGACGGGCTGACGAACTCGCCCGCCTCGTTCGGCTCTAGCCTTGCCGAGGAGATCGACCGGCCGGCCAGCTTCTGGGTCGAGCGGCTCGACAAGGGCTTCATCTTCGGCCTGTTCGACGCCGAGGCGCTGGTCGGCACCGCCGGCTTCTATCGCGAGGCGATGCTGAAATCGGCCCACCGCGGACACCTGGTCGGCGTCTATCTCACCCCCGCCTCACGCGGCCGTGGCGGCGCGGACCTGTTGATCGCGGCGGTGATCGCCGAAGCCCGCAACCATGTGCTGCAACTGCACCTGGCGGTGACGCAAGACAACCCCACGGCCCGCCGGCTCTACGAGCGGCAGGGCTTCGTGATCTATGGCGAAGACCCGCGTGGCCTCAACGTCGATGGCGTCTTCTACGATGATTATCTCATGGTGCTGCGCCTCGATGAGGGCAGCGGAAAGTGACAGATTATGAGTGACACCAACTTTTCCCCGCGCGAGATCGTTTCCGAGCTCGACCGCTATATTGTCGGCCAGCATGACGCCAAGCGCGCCGTAGCCGTGGCGCTGCGCAACCGCTGGCGCCGGCAGCAGCTGTCGGACGATCTGCGCGCCGAGGTGACGCCCAAGAACATCCTGATGATCGGCCCCACCGGTGTCGGCAAGACCGAGATCAGCCGGCGTCTCGCCAAACTCGCCCAGGCGCCGTTCATCAAGGTCGAAGCCACCAAGTTTACCGAGGTCGGCTATGTCGGCCGCGACGTCGAGCAGATCGTGCGCGATCTGGTGGAAGCCGGCATTTCGCTGCTGCGCGACAAGAAACGCGCCGAGGTGCAGGCGCAGGCGCATCACAATGCCGAAGAGCGGGTGCTTGACGCGCTGGTCGGCTCCTCCGCCTCGCCCTCGACCCGCGACAGCTTCCGACAGAAGCTCCGCACCAACGAGCTCGACGACAAGGAAATCGAGATCGAGATGCAGCCGACCGGCAATCCCGGCGGCTTCGAGATCCCCGGCATGCCGGGCGCCAATATCGGCGTGATCAATATCCAGGACATGCTGGGCAAGGCGTTCGGCGGCCGCGGCGTCAAGCGCAAGGTCAAGGTGAAGGATGCACACGCGCCGCTGCTCGCCGAGGAAGCCGACAAGCTGCTCGACCAGGACCAGCTCAACAAGGAAGCCGTCGACCTGGTGGAGAACCACGGCATCGCCTTCATCGACGAGATCGACAAGATCGTGAACCGCGAAGGCGGTTACGGTGGCGGGGTCAGCCGCGAGGGCGTGCAGCGCGACCTGCTGCCGCTGATCGAAGGCACCACGGTCTCGACCAAGTATGGCCCGGTGAAAACCGACCACATCCTGTTCATCGCTTCGGGCGCCTTCCATGTGGCCAAGCCCTCGGACCTCTTGCCGGAACTGCAGGGGCGCCTGCCCATCCGGGTCGAGCTCAAGGCGCTGACCCGGCAGGACCTGATCGGCATCCTCAACGACACCGATGCGAGCCTCATCAAGCAGTATGTGGCACTGATGAAGACCGAGGGCCTGACCCTCGACTTCACCCCGGACTCGATCGAGGCGATCGCCGACGCGGCGGTGCACGTCAACGCCACGGTCGAGAATATCGGCGCCCGCCGGCTCGCCACCATTCTCGAGCGACTGGTCGAGGACATCTCGTTCGACGCCCCTGACAAGGCGGGCCAGACCATCACCATCGACAAAGCCTATGTCGAGGAGCGCATCGGCAAGATGGCGGCCGACACGGATCTCAGCCGGTTCGTGCTGTAGCTCCAACACCGGAGCGTGGGGCCACCCCCACCCTTGATCCCTCCCCACAAGGGGGAGGGAGACGGTAACTGCAAGTTCCCGGTTCTTGCGTCTCCCTCCCCCTTGTGGGGAGGGCAGCAAAGCTTGTGAGCGAAGCGAACTAGCGTCGCTGGGTGGGGGGAGGCCCCAAGCGCTGCCCGCTTGCGGGCACCCACCGCATCCGGCATATCTCGCCGCATGATCGCCGCCTCCTCCATCTCCGCCCGCCCTGACATCCGGGCTCTCCAATCCTCGCTGATCCGCGATGTCGCCAATGCCGGCATGGGGCGGACCGACGTGCTGCCGTTCTGGTTCGGCGAATCCGACCAGCCGACGCCGCACTTCATCCGCGAGGCGGCGATGGCGTCGCTGGCGCAGGGCGAGACGTTCTACTCGCAGAATCTCGGCCGGCCCTACCTTCGCGAAGCCATTGCCGGCTACCTGAGCGATCTGCACGGCACGACCGTTGCGCCAGGCCGCATCGCGGCGGTGGGATCAGGCGTCTCCGGCCTGATGATCGCGGCCCAGATGGTGTTGTCGCCGGGCGACCGCGTGGTGGCGGTGACGCCGCTGTGGCCCAACATTGTCGAGATCCCAAGAATCCTCGGCGCGGAAGTGGTGCGGGTGCCGCTGACGGTCGCCAACGGCAAGTGGTCTCTCGACCTCGACCGGCTGCTCCAAGCGCTGACCCCGGACACGCGGCTGGCCATCATCAACTCGCCCAACAACCCGACCGGCTGGACCATCGAGGAAGACGAGGTCGACGCGGTGCTGGCGCATTGCCGCAAGCACGGCATCTGGGTGCTGAGCGACGATGTCTATGAGAGGCTGGTGCACGACCCCTCGCGCCACTCCGCGCCCTCCTTCCTCCGCCGCTATCAGGCGGGGGACCGGATCATCTCGGTCAACAGTTTTTCCAAGGCCTGGTCGATGACCGGCTGGCGCGTTGGCTGGCTGGCGACGCCGGAGACGCTGTCGAACGACCTCACCAAGGTCATCGAATACAACACCTCGTGCATTCTCGAGCCGATCCAGCGCGCCGCGACCACCGCCCTGACCGGGGGCGAGCCGACCGTCGCCAAGCTCCGCGCCGAACTGACGGCCACCCGGACCCTGCTGGTCGATGAGCTGAGCCGCATCCCTGGTGTTGTCGTCCCCGATGCCGGCGGCGCGATGTATGTGTTCTTCCGCATCGAAGGGCATGCCGACACGCTTCAGCTGGCCAAGCGCCTCGTCGAGGAGGCCGGGCTCGGGCTCGCACCCGGCGGGGCGTTCGGGCCGGAAGGCGAGGGGTGGCTGCGCTGGTGCCACGCCGTCGACCCGGCAAAGCTGCGCGACGGGGTCGGCCGGTTGCGGAGTTTTCTCGGGCGCTGAGCTTGGGATCTCGTCTAGCACCGGCTCCTGTTGAGTCACGGATTAGCCGCCTGCCCGAACTGCGCGCCGTGCAGCCGGGCATAAGCGCCGTCGCGTCCGAGCAGCTCGGTATGGGTCCCCTGCTCCACGATCCCTTCGCTGCTGACCACGACGATGCGGTCGGCATTGCGGATGGTGGCCAGCCGATGCGCCACCACCAGCGTGGTCCGACCTTCCGACAGCGCGGCGAGCGCCTGTTGGATGGCATACTCGGTGGCGGTATCGAGCGCTGAGGTGGCTTCGTCGAGGATGAGGATCGGCGGGTTCTTGAGGAAGATGCGGGCAATGGCGAGGCGCTGCTTCTGGCCCCCCGACAGTTTTACGCCGCGTTCGCCGGTCGGCGTATCGAGCCCGTCGGGCAGCGACAACACGAACTCGTCGAGCGCGGCGCGACGCAGCGCATCCATCACTTCCTCGTCGCTGGCGCCCAGCCGGCCATAGGCGACGTTCTCGCGGATGGTCGAGCCGAACAGGAACACATCCTGCTGCACGATGCCGATCTGGCCGCGCAGCGAGGCCTGCGTCATGTCGCGAATATCGATGCCGTCAATGCTGATGGCGCCGGCGGTGACGTCGTAGAAGCGCGGCAGGAGCGAACAGATGGTGGTCTTGCCGGCACCGGACGGGCCGACAAAGGCGACGGTTTCACCGGCGGCGATCGACAGGTTCAGCCCATCGAGCACCTTGTCCTTTGCGGCCGGATCGCCGGAGTAGGCAAAGCTCACATCGTTGTAGACGATATCGCCCTTAAGGCTGGCGACAGGCTTCGCCCCCGGACGGTCGGCAGTGTCGGGCTCCGTGTCGATCAGCGTGGTGAAGCGACGGAAGCCGGCAATGCCCTTGGGATAGCTCTCGAGCACCGAGGTGATCTTGTCGATCGGGCGGAAGAACACGTTGACGAGGAGGAGGAAGCTGACGAAGCCGCCATAGCTGAGCTCGCCGGCGATGACGAACCAGGTGCCGGCAACCATCACCACCAGTTGCACGAAGCGGGTGCTGAAATAGCTGAGCGCAATCGAGGCGGTCATGATGGCATAGGCGCTGAGCTTGGTGGCGCGATAGCCCTCGTTGTTCTTGGCGAACAGCCCGCGCTCATAATCCTCGTTGGCGAAGGCCTTGACCACGCGGATGCCGCCAACGCTTTCCTGAACGCGGGTGTTGAAATCGCCGACCTGGCGGAACAGCTGCTGCCAGGTGGTGGTCATGCGCGACCCATATTTGCTCACCAGCCAGGTCATCAGCGGCACGATGATGGTCGTGAGCAGCGCCAGCTGCCAGTGGACGGTGAACATCAGGACAAACGCGCCGATAAAGGTCATCACCGCGATGAACAGATCCTCGGGGCCATGGTGGGCCACCTCGCCGACCTCTTCGAGATCCTTGGTGACGTGGGTGATCAGCTGGCCGGTCTTGTTGTTGTCGAAATAGCGGAAGCTCAGCTTCTGGATATGGTCGAAGGCCTGCCGCCGCATGTCGGTCTCGATCGAGATGCCAAGCGCGTGGCCCCAATAGTTGACAACGGCAGAGAGCACGGTGTTGAGCGCGAACACGCCCAGCAGCAGCGCTGCGGTCGCCGCGATCAGCCCCCAGTTCTGTCCCGGCAACAGCTCGTCGACGAACAGTTTGACCGCCAGCGGGAAGCCGAGCTCGAGAATGCCGGCGAGCACGGCGCAGCCGAAATCGAGAAAAAACAGGTGCTTGTAAGGGGCGTAATAGGCAAAGAACCGGCGCAGCATGAAACTTGTCCGCAAGGGTCAGAATATACGGTTGTAGCGCTTAGGCCGGTTCAGCCGAGCTGTCCACCCGCCGATGGTGTTCCACGTGAATCCAAGGGGAAGGCCAGCGGCCGCAGACTAGGCCCGGCCGGTGCCGGTGGCGGCAGGCGGTTCCACCGCCGCGGGCGCTGCGGCATCGCCCGGCAGATTGAGCAACTGCCGGACGGCATGCCGATCCATCGGCCTGGCGATCAGGAAGCCCTGGGCTTCGGTATAGCCCAGCGCGCGCACATTGGTGAGCTGTTCCGCCGTCTCGATGCCCTCGGCGGTGGTGACAATTCCCATGCGTTGCCCGATACCCGCGACCGAACCGAGGATGATGCGAGCGCCCGGGGTGTTGTCGAGGGCGCGCACGAACGAGCCGTCGATCTTGATCTTGTCGAAGGGAAAGGCCAGCAGGTAGCTCAGGGCTGAGAAGCCGGTTCCGAAGTCATCGAGCGCCACCTTGAGCCCGAGTGCGTGGAGCTGGTGCAGGATGTCGAGGTTCGACTGGCTCTGCTCGAGGAACAGGGTCTCGGTGATCTCGACCTCAACCCGATCCGGTGCCAGGCCGGTGGTGGCCAGGGCATCGACCAGCACGCCGATGAGGCTGCCGCGCTCGAACTGCACGGTCGAAACGTTCACCGCGATCCGCAGTGCCGCCGGCCAGCGGGCGGCCTCGGTGAACGCCTCGCGGATCACCCACTCGCCGATCGGCATGATCAGGCCGAGTTCCTCGGCAAGCGGGACGAAGTCGGCCGGCAGGATCAGACCTTCGGTCGGGTGACGCCAGCGCAGCAGCGCCTCGAAGCCGACAATCCTCTGTGCCGCGAGGTTGAGCACCGGCTGGTAGAACAGCTCGAACTCGCGGTTGGCGAGGGCGCGCCGCAGATCGTGCTCCATGCTGGAACGCGCACTCAGCGTGCGCGCCAGGTCAGGCTCGAAGAAACTATAGCCGCCGCGGCGCCCGCGCTTGATCGAGTAGAGCGCCAGATCGCCACTCTTGAGCAGCGCGTCGGCCGCTTCGCCATGTTCCGGCGCCATGGCGATGCCGATGCTCACGCCCACCAGCACGGCATGGTCATCGATATCGAAGGGCCGCCGGATCGCATCGAGGATGGTGCGGGCGAGCGCCAGGGCGGTGTCCCGCGTTGCACCGGCAAGCAGCACCGCGAACTCGTCGCCACCCATCCGTCCGACGACGCCGGCCGTTCCGGCGCAATCGGCAAGCCGCGCCGCCACCTGCCGCAGCAGCTTGTCGCCGCTGGCATGGCCCATCGAATCGTTGATCGCCTTGAACCCGTCGAGATCGAGGCAAAGCACTGCGAACCCGCCGACCGATTGCAGCGTTTCGAACGCCTGCCCCAACCGCTGATAGAAGAAGTTGCGGTTCGGCAGTCCGGTCAGCGCATCGTGGTAGGCCTGGTGGGCCAGCTCGGCCTGCATGGTGTGCAGCTCGGTAATATCCTTGTGCATGGTCACCCAGCCGCCATCGGCCATCGCCTTGTGCGCAACGGAAATCACCCGGCCGTTTGCAAGCTGATGCACCGCCGATGAATTCACCCTTTCAGCCGCCACCAGCAGCCGCTCGCGCAGATAGGCCGCCGGATCGTCTCCGCCGGAGGTGCCGGCGGCGATACGCGCCTTGAGGATGGTGACCAGGTGGGTGCCGGCTCGCCCCAGGTGGCGCGGCAGGTTGTACATCTCGAGATACTGGTGGTTGCAGATCACCAGCCGCTGCCGCCCATCGAACATGGCGAGGCCCTGCGACATGTTCTCGAGCGCCGTCAGAAAGCGCGTGTTCTGGGTTCTGAGCTTCTGCCGGCTTCTCGTCAGCTGCGCCGTACGCTTGTCGATCTCGGCCTCGAGTCCGACCTGGAACGCGGTCAACTCGCCGATCATCAACTCCATCGACCGATCGGTGCGGGTCCGATCCAGTTCGGCTTCCTCGTAGGCCGCCGTCACCAGCCTCTCGAGCGCCGCGAGGTCGACATGACCGGTGGCGTCGGTCGACTTCTCCAGTTGCCGGTCGAACAGCTTGCGCAAGGCTCAGGCCGCCTCTTCGGTCAACACGGTCACCGTCATGGTCTGGTTGTGCAGCTGGCAGAAGCCCGATTCCTCGTCGGGAGAGATTTCTCCGTAGGAGTAGAATCCGACCGGCAGGCAACGCTCCGACAGCTCGGCGGTGGCGGCCTCGATTTCTTCCTCGATCCGCTGCCCCATCAGCAGGCGCCGCCCAATGCAGCTCACAAAGATCGCGGCGCTCTGCGCCCCGGGCCCCGGCTCGGCGCCGCGAACCGCACGCTGCGTGGCTTCGGCCGCACCGGCGCAAAGCCGATGGAAGTTGCCACGCATCAACTGGGCCGACCAGCCGGCGGGCATGTCGCCGGCAAAGGTCATCGAGCCGGTGTCGTGATCGACCGACAGAATGGTGCGGACCACGCTGCGCTCGGGGTGCCGCGGGTCAAAGATCCGTAGTGGGAAGAGCAGTGCCGAGCCCGGCAGATTCCGGCTCTCCTCGGGCCCCAGATAGAGCTTGTAGAGGTCAAGCGCCGGCTTGCCGTCGACTTCGTACAGCACATTGCCGTCGGCGCGGGTGATCCGCCGCATCGGGCCGAACACATCCCAACCGCCGGCGCTGCCATGGCCGATGCGGATTGCGTCGCCGTAGAAGCCAACCGCTGCGATCGCATTGGATACCGGCGGGCCATCGCAGCCGACCAGGGTCTCGACAAAGTCGGCCCCGTCACCGGCGAGGCCACCACTTACGGGCACACCGCGACCGACCTCATCGACGATGCCTTCGACGAGCGCACTGCCGTTGACGTGCAGCCCGTCGGACAGAATGAACACCCCGGCCAGGCCAGCGCCCTTGAGTCCGGCGCCGATCGCCCGGCCAATGGCCCGCGAGTTGCCCGCGCCGACGATATCGACGCTGATGACGCGCAAGGTGGTGGCGTCGAAATCGAGCGCCAGGGCGCAGGCCATGTCGTCGCTGACATCGGTGCCGGCAAGCTGCCCGCCGGTCGAGCAGCCCACGACATGCGCCTCGGGGAAGCGCCGGCGCAGGCTGTCGTAGATCGCGCCGTCAGCGAGCATGTGGCGCGTGCCGAAGTAGAACACCAGCCCGGCCCGCTCGAGCCTGTCCGCGCTTTCCGACCAGTGGGAAGCATCATTGCAAAACAGTTGTGAGGCCCGCATATCGCCCTCTCCCAACGGCCGCGAAGCGAGTGATTGTCCGCAGTAAACCTTAACACTTCGCCGACTCGGCGAGGTGGCTTTGCTTGTATGGCGGACCTACCAACAAATACCGATCGGCCGCTGGGCCCTTGTAGCATTTGCGAAGCGAGCGTCGGGAACGCAAGTGATCTTGTGCGCCTGGAGGAGGCAAAGCGACCGGAACCTTGCGGGGGCGTTCCTCAGGCCTCGAGATGCTGGCCAGGAGACGGTCCGCCCAACTGTTCACCGGGGCGGGCAAAGTGACCGTGTCGAATGAAGTGCAGTACCTGCCGCTGTACTTCCGGCACGCGCATGATGAAACTGTGCGTGGCCGGGACGACCAGATGGTCGCCCATGCCGTCGAGCCGCGTGCGTTCGACCGAAACCCGCCCATCGTGCGGACGAGGCAACAGCAGGGTGCCGAGCAGGTAGGGCCAACCGGTCGAACCGGCGACGATGCCCAGTTCCAGGCCCGGCCCGATCGGTGGCGTGTCGCCACACCGACCAGTGGTGAGTTGCCGGCCGGCCGGACCGAAGAGCCAACCATAAGGCGCAAGCGGCGCCAGCACGTCGGCGACCTCGCTGCCGGCACTCGGTGGCGCCAGCATCACCACTCGGCCGACCCTGGCCCGCAGCGACTGTTCGTTGGCGAGCACGTGCCTCACCACCAACCCACCCATCGAGTGGGTCACGAAATGCAGCCTCGACACATCGCCTGCGCCAGCGGCGGCAAGTTGCCGTCCCACCATCGCGGCCAGTGCGCCAAGGTCATGGTGTCGGGATGGGTAATCGAGATTGATCGTGCGGTAGCCGGCAGCGCCGAGAAAACCCTCGATCGGCCGCATGCTGCGGCTGGTTCTGGCTATCCCATGCAGCAGCACAACCAGATCGTCTTGTCCGTGGCGGTGTTCCACGTGAACCCCCCGGCTCAGCCGAGGAGCCTCGCGACCGCCGCAACCGAGACGATCCCCGCCACTTCCTCGCCGGTCAGTTGTCGGCCCAGTTCGGCTTCGACTTCGAGGACGAGACGGGCATGGGACAGACTGGACCAGGCGGCAAGACTGTTCATGTCGTCGGTGGCGGAAACGGCGCCCTGGATGTCGAGAGCCCTCGCCACCAGCGCCATGGCACGATGTTCACTGTTCAAGCGGTTCTCCCGATGATCGTTCGAGCCAATCCTCGCGCCGCAATTCGAGCTCTACCGCCGGGCGGCCGCGGCCGGTCAGCGGATCGCGATGATAGGTAGTGGCGTTCCCCCTGACCCGAAAGCCGAGCCGGCGGTAGTTGAAGATCGATGGGGCGTTGCCCGCGTCGATCGTGGCGCCAAAGCGCGTGACGCCGTTGGCGAAAAAGTGGTGGAGCAGGCGGGCCCGCGTTTCGACCACCGCCCCCTTGCCCCACCATGCCCGGTCGTGCAGCGCGACATGGCAATAGGCCGAACCGTCCGGCTGACGCACCACGATGTGAAGGCCAATCACCGCGCCGCTGGATTTCGCCACGATGGCGTGGGCGAAACGGCTGCGCCCGTTCGGATTGGGCCCGCGGAACCACCAGCCGATGAGGGAGTGCGGTTGCGGCGACAGAAACAACCCTTCGAGCAGCTCGGGATCGCGCCGCCAGCGTCGCGTCAGCAGAAAAGTCTGCACTCGACCGGCGCGGCGCAGGTGGAAGCGGTCGGTTTCGAGGTCGCAGTCGAGCGCACTCTGTCGTCTCATTTCGCCCAGATAGCGCAGCCCGCCGCCGACGGCAAACGAGTTGGCCGCCGGAGTTCCCCCCGGCGGCCAGGTTTCATTCGTCGCGCAGCTTGACCAGGTCGTTCATCAAGCCCGCCGTACCGTTATGGATGGTCAGGCGCTCGACCTTGCCGGCGATTTCCGACAAGGCCTCGAGCTCCTTGAGCCGCAGCATCACCGGGTTCTCGGCCATCACCCGCGCGGTGTTGAGCAGCGAACGCGTGGCGTTCGTCTCCTCGCGCCGGCGGATGACATTCGCCTCGGCTTCCTTCTCGGCCGCGACAACCTTGTTGAGGATGTCGCGCATCTCACCCGGCAGCACCACGTCCTTGACCGCGATGTCGCCGACCGAAAGACCGACCGCCGCCATGTCGGTGCGCACCCGCTCCACCGCTTCGACCTCGGCGGTCACCTTGTCGGCGAGGATCTCGTCGAGGCTCTTGGCGCCGAGCGACTTGCGGAACGCAAACTGCAGGGCGCGGTAGAGTGCATCGGCAAAATCCTTGACCGCGGTTGCGGCCTTCACCGCATCCACCACCTGGTACTCGGCAGCGAGGTTCACCCGCAGCGTGACGCGGTCACGGGTCAGGACTTCCTGGCCGGTGACGTCGAGCGACTGCCGGCGAAGATCGATGACCTTGACCGTAGCCTTGCGGGTCACCGCCCAGAACATCGCCGCACCCGCCTCGAGTTCGCGGACGAACTTGCCGTCGACGAACAGCAGGCCGACATGGCCTTCGGCTACATCGACAGCGGTGACGAGACCGAGCCTTGCCACACCGGCAAGCCGCTTCTGCAGCGCCTCCGGCACCGCGAGATCGTCGGCGATTTCGACGCGCTCGGCCGTCCACGGACCGGCTTCGGTCCAGTAGACGGCACGCTCCTCCGGCTTCAGCACCGCATGGAGCCGCTTGTCGCGGGACACCACAACCACCTCGTCGACGCCGGCGCGGATCTCGGTCAGGTACCGGCCCGCCACCTCGGCGTGGTCGCGGAACAGCGCCTTGTCGAAGCTCGAAACGAACTCCGGACGCGCGAGATCGTGCCATTCGATCTCCAGCCGGCCGCGGTCAGCCCGCAGCACGTGCTCGCCCGGGGTCAGGACCCCATGGAACTTGCCCTTGTACAGCGCGATGGCGCGCTGGTTTTCCTTGACGATCACGCGCGAAACACCCCGCACGCGATCCAGAATTTCGATCACCATGGTCGTCCTCCTTCTAACGCCTCTAGGTCATGACCCGAGTTCGTCCTTTCACACGTTTGGGCCGGGTGGCCCGTTGGATCGCCGGCCCGCACCTCGCGGAACCGGTCGAATGGCAGCGGAGCGTTTCGAGGAAAAGTTCAGAGACTTTTCCGGTTCGGAAGCGCGACCACTCAAAGTCAGGTCCTGGGGCGGCCGACCGACGAGAGGTGCGAGCAGGCCGGCGAGCGGGATGTCGATGGGAATGGCGAAGCCATGGCGCAAACGGGTGCGCGGGCCGGGCCAGAACCATATTCATCCTTCAGCCGGTGCGGGGGCACCCTCGAAGGGCGGTTCCGACCTGGCAGTGGGGAAGCCGTAGCCGCCCTGTTGCCGCGACCGACCCCGCAGGACCGGCCCCAGAACCCCTAGTCTCAGTAACCAGCACCCTAAGCTGGCGGCCGTTGAAGGGCCGTGATGGAGGGACTCGAACCCTCTACCCTCAGATTACAAGTCTGATGCTCTACCCAAATGAGCTACATCATTGGAGCACATAGCGGGATTCGAACCCACGACCTCCGGATTGCTCCGGCGCTCTGCCAGGCTGAGCTACATGCGCGATCCCGGTTCCTGTGATCAGCGGTACACGGGGCCGCAGAGCGGCCCGCGCCAGGCGAGATTCAGAGAACTCGACCCTTTGCCGGTCACCGGCACGTCGCCGGGGAGCGGGCGTTTAGGCCTGTTGCTTGAGTGGAGCAAGCATCATTTGCTGCGTAACTTGCAGTACGGCTATCACGCGACATTTATGCAACAACTTTGACCGAGCGTACTTGGTGTTACACCCCGCTCGGCAACTATTTCAGCCGACGCGCCACTTCGTTGCTGAGAAAGCTCAGGTCTTCCGGTTCCAGCCGGCCGATGTCACGGGCGAGGCGGTTGGCGAGCTCAGTGGCTTCCGGCGACATGCCGGCCGTGTCGATGGTGATCTTCGGATCGCTCATCTCGGCAAGCCGCTGCAATTCCTCGGCGTCGTCCCAGATGACGTTGAAATAGGCGATGATCTTCTGCAGCAGCGCAAAGGTCGGCTTGCCGCGGCGACCATGCTCCAGTGCACTGAGATAGGCGCTGGAGACGCGTAACGCCTTGGCCATGTCCTTGAGGGTCAGCCCGCGTTCTTCGCGCATCGCACGTAGCTTGAGACCCAGAGGTGTCATCGGTAATCCCGCTCCCGCCTCAGACGCACGTAAAAGGCGCCGTCGCCGCCATGGCCCTGCGCCGCCGTGTCCCAGCCGGCGACCAGCGGCGCGAGGTTGGGCTCGGACAGCCAGACCGGCAGCATGGCGCGCAGCACGCCGCGCTCGACGATCACCGCTGCATCGTCGCCGAGCTTCTTCAGCCCCTTGCCGGTAATCACCAGCAGGGTGCGGTCGCCGCGCGCCGAGCGGGCATGGATGAAGCGGGTGAGCGCGGCATGGGCCTCGACCTGGCGCATGCCGTGCAGATCGATGGTGCCGTCGATTTCCTCGCGGCCACGCTGCAGGCGTTGCTTGAGGTTGGGCTCGATTCCCGCCCGCGGCGTCTTGCGTCCCGGCCGGCCATCGGATTGGTATGGCGCCATAGCAGGGAATAACCGGTGCGGTTTGGGCACCGGCGGCGCCGGGATCGGCAGCGGTTCGCTATCGAGATTGACGAGTGCCCCTGGTGGCCGCTGCGGCCTGAGCGGCGCTACGGTCTGCGAGACCTCGAGCCAAAGGTGCCAGTCGGGGAGCTGGCCCTTTCCATCCGACCGGCGCTTGGCCATCGCATCGCCCCCGAGCGTGGCCGGCTATTCGAGCTGGCTGGTGGCGACGAGCTTCCAGTTGGGATCGCGCGACTTGGGGTTGCGCGCAAAGGTCCATTCGTCGGCAATGTTGGTGACCTGGTCGGCATTGCCCTCGAGCAGGTTGCCGTCCTTGTCGCGGGTGGCGGACACCACTTCGGCGTGGAAGCGGATGGTCACGTTGGCGGCGCGCTTGTCGAGTTCGGCATCGGAAATCTCGATCTTGGGCAGGCCGACAAAGGTGAAATCGACCTTCTGTCCTGCCGCCTCGCGATCCTTGATGACCCGCTCGAAGCCGTCATAGACGTCCTTTTCGAGCAGGTTTTTCAGCGTCTGCCGGTCGCCGCCGGCAAAGGCGGTGACGATCATCTCATAGGCGGACTTGGCGCCTTCCATGAAGCTCTTGGGCGAGAAGCTCGTATCGGCATCGGCAATGGCCTTGAGACCGGCGGCTACCTTGTCGTCGCCATGGGCGAACTGGGTGATCTCGGCCTCCAGCTTGCGGGCGGCGCGCGCCTGATCCTCGTCGGTCTCGGGCGCCGGACGCGGCCGCATCTGGACGACATTCTCCTCCCCGGGCTTCACCTGCGCGGCTTCGCGCTGGCGCTGCAGCGGCGTGCGCTCGCGGCCGGTGCGGGTACCCAGCACCTGGCGCAGGCGGAACAGCACGACGATCGCCAGACCGATGACGATGAGCGTGGGGATATCGAAGAATTCATCCATCGGTGGTGCAACTCGCGCCAGAGAAAGGGGGCGCCCGGCTCGCGGAGCCAGGAATGTGCCCTATATATAGGGAAACGCTCAGCCAGAAACCAGTTCACGTTTGGCTGAGGGGCCCGCCGAGGCCTTTATGACGCAGCGCTTTCGAAAGGGTTACCCATTGGGCCGCCTGTTGTTCCTGTTCTTCTTGCTGGTGCCGCTGATCGAGATCGCCTTCTTCGTGGTGATCGGCAATGCCATCGGGCTGTGGCCGACACTGGCGGGGGTGGTGCTGACGGCACTGATCGGCTCCCTGGTGCTGCGCATGCAGGGGCTGTCGCTGCTCAACGAGATGCGCTCGACCGTCGGCCGCGGGCAGTTGCCGGCTCGGGCGATCGCCGACGCCATGATGATCGGACTGGCCGGCCTCTTGCTGCTGTTGCCCGGCTATTTTTCCGACCTGATCGGTATCCTGCTGCTGATCCCGCCGGTCCGTTCGGCGATCTATGCCTATCTCAAGTCGCGCGTGACCGTCGTGACCACTGCAACCGGCACCGGGCCGGCCTTTACCCAGCGGCGTGTCGACGACGGCACGATCGACCTCGATTCCGACGAGTGGCGCCCGCGCTGAGGCCGGAATGCTTGTGGCTCGGGGCCAAAGGTGCTAGCCAGCCGGCCATCGAACGCTCGAGGAATTTTCGACTATGGCTGACCAGACCCCGCCCGAGGCCGCGCCCGCGAACGCCAATACGGCGCCCAGCTACAGCCTCGTTGGGCAGTATACCCGCGACCTGAGCTTCGAGAACCCGGGTGCGCCCGGCTCGGTGATGCTCGGCGGCACCAATCCCAACTTCACCGTCGGCATCAATGTCGGCGTCAAGAAGCAGGCCGACGACCTCTATGCGGTCGAAATCAGCCTCAACGCCAAGGCCGAGCGCGACAAGACCGTGCTGTTCAACGTCGAGTTGGTCTATGGCGGCGTGTTCCGGGTCAAGAACGTCCCTGAGCAGCAGTTGCCGGCCCTGTTGATGGTCGAATGCCCGCGGATGATCTTCCCGTTCGCCCGCCACGTGCTGGCCACCATCGTCCAGCTCGGCGGCTTCCCGCCGTTGATGATGGAGCCGGTGGATTTCCAGGCGCTCTACATCCAGAACGTGCGCAACCTGCAGGCACAGCAGGCCGCGAACACGCAGCCCAACTAAGGGAGTCGGCCTACTCGGCCGCCACCTGCTCCGTCGGATAGTTGCTCCACAACGCGTCGGCGCCGAGCGTGCCGACGAGTTTCAGATGCGCGGCGAACTCCATATCGCTGAGGCGTGACGGCAACGGTACCGGCCGCTGCCGCGCCGGCACGATAGTGACCGTGATGCCGCTCTCGATATGGGTGTCGGCGACCAGCGCCAGCGCCACCTGCCGGCCACCGATCAGCTCCAGGTAGACGTCGGCGAGAATCTCGCTGTCGAGCAGCGCGCCGTGCAGCACACGCTTCGAATTGTCGATGCCGTAGTGCTTGCAGAGCGCATCGAGGCTGACGCGGGCCCCCGGATGGCGCTCGCGCGCCACCATCACGGTATCGATCACCTCGTTGGTCAGGCTGGGCCGGCCGACTTTCTCCAGCTCGAAGTTGAGAAAGCCCATGTCGAACGGGGCGTTGTGGATGACCAGCGTCGCATCGCCGATAAACTCGAGGAAGCTATCCACCTCGGCTCGGAACAGGGGCTTGTCGCGCAGGAACTCGGTCGACAGTCCATGCACCCGGAACGCCTCGTCGGGCACGTCGCGTTCCGGGTTGAGGTAGATGTGGAGATGCCGGCCGGTCGGGATGTGGTTGATCAGCTCGACGCAACCAATTTCGACGATGCGGTCGCCCGTCACCGGAGACAGGCCGGTGGTTTCAGTATCGAGGACGATCTCGCGGGTCATCTGGCCTGAGCTTCTTGCCGTAGCCTCTGCACCAGCTCGACCACCCTCTTGCGGGTCGCTGCGATGGTGTCGGAGGTGTCGATTATGTAGGTGGCGCGTTTCACCTTTTCAGCCTGCGGCATCTGCCGGGCAAGAATGGCATCGAGCTTTTCCACCGTCATCCCCGGCCGGGCCAGGGCGCGCCGACGCTGCTCGGCCTCGTTGACGGTGGTGACGATAATGGCATCGAGGCCCCACTCGACCCCGTTCTCGAACAGCAGCGGGATGTCGACCACCGCCATCGGTTCGCCTGCTGCGGCGGCATGCTCGAGAAAGGCTTTGATGCGGGCCCGCACCAGCGGATGGACGATGGCTTCCAGCTGCTGCAGCCGGGCCGGATGGCCGACCAGCTGCCGGCTGAGCCTTTCCCGGTCGATGACACCATCAACGGCGACTCCGGGAAAGGCGGCCTCGACCGGCGCGACAGCCGCGCCGCGATACAGCTCATGCACGGCCTCGTCTGACGAAAACGTCGGAAGCCCAAGCTCGGCGAGCGCCGCCAGCACGGTGGATTTGCCGGTGGCGATCGAACCGGTGAGGCCGAGCTTCAGCATCAGAGCGTCGCCTCGACCTTTGCCCGCAGCGCCGGCGTCACCGCCGGGCGCACCCCGAACCAGGCCTCGAAGCCAGGAATCGCCTGATGCAGCAGCATGCCGAGGCCATCGACAGTCGCAAGCCCAAGTGCCCGGGCATCGGCCAGCAGCGGGGTCACCAGCGGTACGTAGACGATGTCGGTGACGAGCGCCGTTCCAGGCAGCAGTTGCAGATCGAGATCCTCGAACCGGGTGTCGTGCATGCCGATCGAGGTGGTGTTGACCAGGAGGCCAGCTCCCTCCGCGTAGCGGGCATAATCGGCCAGCGCGCCGGCCACGAACGGTCCGGAGATTTCCCTCGTCAGCGCCGCGGCCTTATCGGGCGTGCGGTTGAGCAGCACGATCTCCGGCACCCCCCGTTCGCGCAAAGCCACAAGGATGGCGCGCGCCGCGCCGCCAGCGCCGAGCACGATGGCGCGCTCGAGCCCCTCGGCCCAGCCGGGGGCGTTCTGATCGAGGTTGCCAAGAAAGCCCATATAGTCGGTGTTGAAGCCGTGGATTCGGCCGTCGGGCTGGCGCACCAGCGTATTGGCGGCGCCAATGGTCCTGGCCAGCGGATCGACGCTGTCGCAGAGCGCGAACACCGCCTCCTTGTGCGGGATAGTGACGTTGCCTCCGGCAAACTCCCCCTGACGCAGACGCGCGACAAAGGCCGGCAAATCCTCGGGGGCGACATCGATCGCTTCGTAGCTACCGGCGATGCCATGCTCGGCAAGCCACGTCCCGTGGATCAGCGGCGAACGAGAATGCTTGATCGGATGCCCGATGACGAAGGCTTTTTTCACGTGAATCACTGGCCCAGGGTTTGAGGCGCATGCTGACGCAAGGCCGCGAGGAGAGGCAACAGTGGCAGCCCCAGAATGGTGAAATAGTCGCCTTCGATCCGCTCGAACAGCTGGATCGATGGGCCTTCGAGCCGGTAGGACCCGACCGAGGCGAGGACTTCAGGGCCTTCGAGGGCCAGCACCTGGTCGCGTTCGGCGGCGGTGAAGCGCCGCATGGTCAGCTGAGCCGTCTCGGTGCTGGACCAGAGCAGGCGCCCGGCCTGGGCGAGAGCAATGCCGGCATGAAGGAAATGCGTACGGCCGGCGAGCCGATCGAGCTGGCCCGCCGCGGCGGCGAGGTCTGCCGGCTTGTGCAGAAGCTCCCGATCCACTGCCAGAACCTGATCCGCCCCGATCACCACGACCGACCGGGAGGTGGAGACCGCGAGCGCCTTGGCCTCGGCGAGACGCCGCGCCACGGCCGGTGCATCAGCGCCTTTCCCCAGCAGTTCGGCTTCGAGGGCGCGTTCGTCGATTGGCGCTGGACTCGTATCGAATCGCAGCCCGGCGCCCGCCAGCAGGGCCTTTCGCGTTGTGCTCTGGGAAGCAAGGATCAGCATGGCCCGGGTTTTCCACACTGTCCTTGTTCGCTCAAGTCCGCCGGCAGTGGAAAAACCGGGAGCGGCCGCGATCGGCCGAGTTCTCCCCGCTGGGAGCCGATCCTTCAACAGCCCGACCCGGGCAGCCGGTTAACAAAGGCTTAATGTGAGGTTCGGGGATAACCGGTTGCGGATAACCCATCGTCATCAACAGCTCCGTTAACGGATCGTTAGCGATTGTGACATGGTTAAGACTTAGTAAACCGGGCGAGTCCCGACCGCCTCGGCCTCGTTCACAGTTGCGGATTCACAGCCATGCGATACACCGCCTGCCGCGCGCTTCTGTCGCCGCACCTGGCGTTGTGGGCAAAGTGGAATTCCTGCAAAACACCGCCATGATAATGATGATTAAGAATCTAGATTCTTTAGGATTGGTTGGGCGATGACCGACACGCCGGTGGTGAAACCACTGCTCGAGACGGTGCTCGGACGGCGCCAGCAGCGCCTGCCGATCTGGATCATGCGGCAGGCCGGCCGCTATCTGCCGGAGTACCGCGAGCTGCGCGCCAAAGCCGGCAGCTTCCTCGACCTCTGCTACAATCCCGAGCTGGCTTCGGAAGTAACGCTGCAGCCGCTCAGGCGTTTCGACCTCGATGCGGCGATCCTGTTCTCCGACATCCTGGTGATCCCCGATGCGCTCGGCCAATATGTCCGCTTTGAAGCAGGCGAAGGCCCGCTGCTCGAGCCCCTGACCACCGAGACGATCCCGCGGCTCGATCCAGAAGGGGCTTTGGAAAAGCTCAGTCCAATCATCGAGACCGTTCGACGGGTTCGGGCTGGTCTCACGCCGGACAAGACGCTGATCGGCTTCTGTGGATCACCCTGGACGGTTGCGACCTACATGATCGGGGGGCGCGGGTCGTCCGACCAGGCGGCGGCGCGGGTGTTCGCCCTGACCCAGCCGGAGGCCTTTGCCAAACTGCTCGACATCCTGGTTGCGACCAGCATCGATTACCTCGCCGCGCAGTTGAGGGCCGGCGCCGACGTGGTGCAGCTGTTCGAGAGCTGGGCGCTGAACCTCGACGAGGTGGCGTTCAGGAACTGTGTGATCGAACCGAACCGCCGGATTGTCGAAGGGCTCAGGAAGGCCATTCCAGGTGCCCCGGTGATTGGTTTTCCGCGCGGTGCAGCGGGCAACCTGCCGGCATACGCCAAAGCGACGGGGGTCAACGTGCTTGGGCTCGACTATGCCATGCCGCTCGGCTTTGCCGGTGAGCTGCCGGCTGAGCTTGGTGTGCAGGGCAATCTCGACCCGTTGCGGTTATTGGCCGGCGGCGAGCAGATGGATAGCCGGGTGCGCGAGATCGTTTCGGCATTCCGCGGCCGGCCACATATCTTCAACCTGGGGCACGGTATCGTGCCGGAAACGCCGATCGCGCATGTCGAGCGGCTGATTGCAGTGGCGCGGGGAGCCTGACGACATGGAATGGGTGAAGGCGCTGCATATCCTGTCGGTGATCGCCTGGATGGCCGGGATGCTCTACCTGCCGCGGTTGTTCGTCTATCACGCCGATGCCGAAAAGGGCTCGGTACAGTCCGAGACCTTCAAGGTGATGGAGCGGAGGCTCTATCGCGGCATCACCACGCCGGCGATGATCGCCACCTGGATCTTCGGACTGTGGCTGGCTTTCGGCTTCGGCATCGTCGATTTCAGCCAGGGCTGGATGTGGCTGAAGGCGCTGATGGTGATCCTGCTGAGCGGCATTCACGGCTTCTATGGGCGGGTGCTGCGTGACTTCGCCAATGACCGGAACACCCGGCCGGCGAAGTTTTTCCGCATGATCAACGAGGTGCCGTTCGTCATTGCCATCGTCATCGTGATTTCGGTGGTGGTGAAGCCGTTCTAAGTGTGCTCGTGAGCAGCTGTTGTTCCACGTGAATCCGCATTCCGCTTGAATGTGGCGAAGGTTTTAGCTATCTGAAGCGCACTGCCTGATCGATGGGCGCCTCCCCGGCGCTTTCCGGGCGAACCCCCCTCTCCGTACATCCCCGCCACTTACGATTGCCCAAGGGTCTTCCGCGCAATGGAAAATATGAAGCTCAGCGAGCTCAAGGCCAAAACGCCTGCCGAATTGCTTGAATTCGCCGAGACTTACGAGGTCGAGAATGCCTCGACCATGCGTAAGCAGGAACTGATGTTCGCCATCCTCAAGGAGCTGGCGGCGCGTGAAGTCGACATCACCGGCGAAGGCGTGGTGGAAGTGCTGCCCGACGGTTTTGGGTTCCTGCGCTCGCCGGACGCGAACTACCTGCCCGGCCCCGATGATATCTACGTTTCCCCTTCGCAAATCCGGCGTTTCTCGCTCAGGACCGGCGACACGGTTGAAGGCCAGATCCGGTCTCCCAAGGAAGGTGAGCGCTACTTCGCGCTCTTGAAGGTCAACACCATCAATTTCGAGGACCCCGAGAAGGTCCGCCACAAGATCAACTTCGACAACCTGACGCCGCTCTACCCGGATGAGCGGCTGCGCCTCGAGCTGCCGGACCCGACGGTCAAGGACAAGAGCGCCCGGATCATGGATCTGGTGGCGCCGCTCGGCAAAGGCCAGCGTGCGCTGATTGTTGCTCCGCCGCGTACCGGTAAGACGGTACTGTTGCAGAATATTGCACAGTCGATCGCCATCAATCACCCCGAGTGCTACCTCATCGTGCTGCTCATCGACGAGCGGCCGGAGGAAGTCACCGACATGCAGCGCTCGGTGAAGGGCGAGGTGATCTCCTCGACCTTCGACGAGCCGGCGTCGCGCCACGTCCAGGTCGCCGAAATGGTGATCGAGAAGGCCAAGCGCCTCGTCGAACACAAGCGTGATGTGGTGATCCTGCTCGATTCGATCACCCGCCTCGGCCGCGCCTACAACACCGTGGTGCCGAGCTCGGGCAAGGTGCTGACCGGTGGTGTGGATGCCAACGCACTGCAGCGCCCGAAGCGCTTCTTCGGCGCCGCCCGCAATATCGAGGATGGCGGTTCGCTCACCATCATTTCGACGGCGCTGATCGATACCGGCTCGCGCATGGACGAAGTGATCTTCGAAGAGTTCAAGGGCACCGGTAACTCGGAAATCGTCCTCGACCGCAAGGTCTCCGACAAGCGCGTGTTCCCGGCGATGGATGTCACCAAGTCCGGTACCCGCAAGGAAGAGCTGCTGGTCGAGCCGGATATCCTGCGCAAGATGTATGTGCTGCGCCGTATCCTCAACCCGATGGGCACGGTTGACGCCATGGAGTTCCTGATGGACAAGATCCGTCAGACCAAGACGAACTCCGATTTCTTCGACTCGATGAACACCTAAGAACGCGCTCTGATGCGCGACGACGACACCATCGTCGCCCTCTCTTCCGGTGCGGTCCCCTCGGGCGTGGCGGTCATTCGGCTGTCGGGCCCGATGGCAGGACGGGTGCTGTTCGATATGCTCGGCGCCCTGCCCGCGCCGCGGCAGCTGAAGCTGGCTGATATCCGGGTCGGCGGTGAAATGCTGGACCGTGGCCTTGTCGCCTGGATGCCAGGCCCGCAGAGCTTTACCGGTGAGGATTGCGCCGAGCTGCAGGTGCATGGCTCGCCGGCGGTGGTACGGGCCATACTCCGAACGCTCAGTTCACAACCAGGCATACGGCTGGCCGAGGCCGGTGAGTTCACCCGACGCGCCTTCGAGAACGGCAAGCTCGATCTGGTCGAGGCACAAGGTCTTGGCGATCTGATCGAGGCCGAAACCGAGAACCAGCGGGCCCTTGCCTACGCGCGCATGGAAGGCGGACTGACACGGCAGGTCGAAGGCTGGCGCGAGCAGCTGCTGGATCTCAGGGCCGAGATCGAAGCACAGATCGACTTTTCCGACGAAGGCGACGTCGGCGCGCTGCCGGCAAGCTTTGGCGCCGAAGTCGCGGCGTTGAGCGATGCCATCGGCGACGTTCTGGCGACCCGCGGCCAGGGACGCATCCTCCGCAGCGGCTTCCGGGTGGTGCTGGCCGGGCCGCCGAATGCTGGCAAGTCGAGCCTGCTGAATGCCCTGTCGCGCTCCGACGCGGCGATTGTTTCCGATGAGCCGGGTACGACGCGCGACCTCAAGGAGGTGCCGCTCGACATCAAGGGGCAATTGATCATCCTCATCGACAGCGCCGGGATCCGCGACACCAGTTCAAAGGCGGAAGCTATCGGCGTCGAGAGGGCTCGACAGGCCATGCTCAGCGCCGATCAGGTGCTGTGGCTGCGGGCCCCGGACCTTGATGCCGACGGTGCGGGAACGCCCGACCTCGCGGCGGAACCGGGCCGGCCGCCGGTAGCGATCATCGGCACCAAGAGTGATCTTGGGGTGGTAGCGGGTGCCGATCTAGCCGTCTCCGTGACTACCGGTTCGGGCATTGATGCCTTGCTGGAGCGGCTCTACGAGGCCTCGGGCGCCAGTTCGGTCCGTGCGTCGGAGTTGTTGGTCAGCCATGAAAGGGATCGCGAGGCTTTGCTGGCGGCGGTGATCAGCCTTCACAAGGTGGCGGGTCATCTGGAGAGTTCAGAGCTTGCCGCCGAGGACCTGCGACAGGCCTCGTTCGCTCTCGAACGACTGCTTGGTCGCATGGATGCCGAGTCGGTGCTGGATCGGCTGTTCAGCGCCTTCTGCATCGGCAAGTGATTCACGTGGAACACGGGTGAGCACGCTCGGACGTTGATTCACGTGAAACATTGGACTAGACCGCGCGTTCAAAGGATTTCCCAGAGATGAGCGACTTCGGCGTCATTGTTGTAGGTGGTGGCCATGCAGGCAGCGAAGCGGCTGCGGCTGCGGCGCGCCTCGGCGTTCCCACAGCCCTGATCACTCACAAGTTCGCCACCATCGGAGAAATGAGCTGCAATCCGGCCATTGGCGGCCTCGGCAAAGGGCACCTGGTGCGAGAGATCGACGCCATGGACGGGCTGATGGGCCGGGTCGCCGATGCGGCCGGCATCCAGTTCCGCGTGTTGAATCGGCGCAAGGGCGCGGCGGTGCGCGGCCCCCGCGCCCAGGCTGACCGGAAGCTCTATCGGCAGGCGATGCAGGCGGCGATCCTGGCGCAGCCCAATCTCACGGTGATCGAAGGCGAGGTCGACGACCTTATCGTAACCGATGGCCGTATCGCCGGCGCCGTGCTGCTCGACGGGCGGCGCTTTGCGGCAAAGGCCGTCGTGCTCACCACCGGGACGTTCCTGCGTGGCCTGATCCATCGCGGCGAGGAGACGGTGCCGGCTGGTCGGGTCGGCGAGAAGCCGGTGCTCGGGCTGTCGACGCGGCTCGAGGCCCTCGGCTTGACCCTCGGTCGGCTGAAGACCGGCACGCCGGCGCGGCTGGACGCCACGTCGATTGACGTCTCCGGCCTCGAGGAGCAGCGCGGCGATGATCCGCCGGAGCCGTTCTCTGCTCTGACGCGGGCGATCACCACGCCGCAGATCAGCTGCTATATTACCCGTACGACGTCCGATACGCACCGGATCATCTCGGACAACCTGCACCGCTCGGCGATGTACTCCGGCCGCATCAAGAGCCGTGGCCCCCGGTATTGCCCATCGATCGAAGACAAGGTGGTGCGCTTTGCCGATCGCGACAGCCACCAGATCTTCCTCGAGCCTGAAGGGCTCGACGACAACACGATCTATCCCAACGGCCTGTCGACTTCGCTTCCGGCAGAAGTGCAGGAAGCGTTCCTAAAGTCCATGCCCGGTCTCGAGAATGTTCGGATCATCCGGCCGGGTTATGCCATCGAGTACGATTACGTCGATCCGCGCGAACTGCGCCCCACCCTGGAGCTTCGCCGGCTGCCGGGGCTCTATCTGGCCGGACAGATCAACGGCACGACCGGCTATGAGGAGGCCGCCGCTCAAGGGCTCTATGCCGGCGCCAATGCTGGTCTCGCCGCCAAGGGTGTCGCTCCGTTCCAGCTGTCGCGGACCGAGAGCTACCTCGGCGTGATGGTCGACGACCTGGTAACGCGCGGCGTAAACGAGCCCTATCGCATGTTTACGTCCCGCGCCGAGTTCCGGTTGCACCTGCGCAGCGACAACGCCGATCAGCGCCTGACGCGGCTTGCGGCTGCCGCCGGCCTTGTGGGCGAAGAGCGGCAGCAGCACTTTGAGGCGCGTTCAGCGGCCCTGGCGGCGGGGCGTGCAACCCTGGATCGCCTGCGGACGACGCCGACGGCGGCGCGCAAGGCGGGGCTGGCGGTCAACGCGGACGGTCATGAGCGAAGCGCCTTCGAGTTGCTGTCCTATCCAAACATGGAAGCCGAAGACCTGGTGCCGCTGTGGCCGGAGATTGCCGAGCTGTCACCGGCGATTCTCGATCAGCTGACCGTCGATGCGCAGTATGCCGTGTACCTCGAACGGCAGGAGGCGGATATCGCGGCGGTCAAGCGTGACGAGAGCCGGGATATCCCGGATTGGCTCGACTATGCCGCGCTGCCGGGCCTGTCGATGGAGCTGCGGCAGAAGCTGGGGCAGCGTCGACCGGCGACGATCGCCCAGGCGCAGGCGATCGACGGCGTCACGCCTGCCGCGATCACCCTGATCCTGTCGGTGATCCGACGCGGCAGCCTGCGCCAGGCCAGCTGATGGGCGACCTGACGCCCTACGTCGGCGAGTTCGTTCGCTCCGAGGCTGAGGTTCGGCGCGACCTGGAATCGTTTTCTGTCCTGCTGCGCAAGTGGAACGCGGTACAGAATCTTGTTTCACGTGAAACAGAGAACGCTCTGTGGTCGCGTCACATCCTCGATTCCTTGCAGGTTCTGCCCCTGCTGCGTGGGACGGAGCAGCGACTCCTCGACGTCGGATCCGGCGGCGGCCTGCCCGCCCTGCCGCTTTCCATCGCGCTCAAGGGTGGTCCGGCCCGGTTCACGTTGGTCGAACCGATCGGCAAGAAGGTGGCCTTCCTCAGGCAGGTGATCCGGGAACTGGGCCTGTCTGCGGACGTGCATGCCGGGCGAACCGACAGCTTTGATTCACGTGAAACACTGGATGGCGGTGCCGCGACGTTCGACGTCATCACCTCGCGCGCCCTCGCCGCCCTGCCGCTGCTGCTGGAACTTATCCACCCCTTCTTTGGCCCGGAAACCCGCGCGATCCTGCACAAGGGCAGGGATCATGCTGTGGAGGTGGAGGAAAGTCGTTTGGCCTGGGACTTCGACGTGGTAATAACCAGGAGCGCCACCGACGAGGCTGGCGTATTGCTGCAGATCAGCAATTTGCGACGGAAATCAACTCGTTAGCGGAAACGCTCGGAGGCCGTGCCTTGGCTCCTCGAATCCTGACCCTCGCCAATCAGAAGGGTGGGGTCGGCAAGACCACTACCGCCATCAACCTTGCCACCGCGCTCGCTGCGATCGGCGAACGGGTGCTGATCGTCGATCTCGATCCGCAGGGCAACGCCTCGACGGGGCTTGGTATCTCCCGCACCGACCGCGACGTTTCGAGCTACGACCTGTTGATGGGCGACGCCAAGGTGGCGTCGGCGGCGGTAATGACCAGCGTCCCCAATGTGGCGATCGTCGCCTCGACGCTGGATCTGCTCGGGGTGGAACTGACCATCGCGCAGCAGGCCGACCGGGCCTTCCGACTGCGCGATGCCTTCCGGGCGATGAGCGACCTGACCATCAATGGCCAGGCTGTGAGCTACGTGCTGATCGATTGTCCGCCGTCGTTGAACCTCCTCACCATCAACGCTCTGGTGGCTGCCGATGCGGTGCTGGTGCCCCTGCAGTGCGAGTTCTTCGCGCTCGAAGGCCTGAGCCAACTGCTTCAAACCATTGAGCAAATTCGCTCGACCTTGAACCCGCGCCTGTCGATACAGGGTGTTGTGATGACGATGTTCGATCGCCGCAACAACCTCAGCGAGCAGGTACTCGCCGACGTGCGCTCGGAGATGGGTACGCTGGTCTACGACACGGTGATACCGCGCAATGTACGGCTGTCGGAGGCCCCCTCCTACGGCAAGCCGGCGCTGCTTTACGACCTGAAATGTGCCGGCAGTCAGGCCTATCTGCGCCTTGCGACCGAGGTGATCCGGCGTGAGCGGCAGCTCATGGCCGCATGAAGGAAGTTGGAATGAACGAGAAACCATCACGACTCGGGCGCGGCCTGGCGGCGCTGATCGGCGATATGGCGACGATGGAAGGCGCGCGGCTGGCCGATGGCAGCAGCTCGAAGCGCCTGCCGGTCGACTTCCTGATTGCCAACCGGGCCAACCCGCGGCGGGATTTCGATCCCGTCCAACTGGAAGAGCTGACCAGCTCGATCCGGGAAAAGGGCGTGATGCAGCCACTGCTGGTGCGCCCGACCACCGACCCGAACCAGTTCGAGATCATCGCCGGTGAACGCCGCTGGCGTGCTTCGCAGCGCGCCGGGCTCAACGATGTGCCGGTCATCATCCGCGACGTCGACGACAAGGAAGCGCTCGAGCTCGCGATCATCGAGAACGTGCAGCGCGTCGACCTCAATCCGCTCGAAGAAGCAATGGGCTACGGCCAACTGATCGAGCAGTTCGATTATACGCAGAACGACCTGGCGCAGGTGATCGGCAAATCCCGTTCGCATGTCGCCAATACGCTGCGCCTCTTGAAGCTGCCCGACGATGTGCGCGGCATGCTGGCGAGCGGCGAGCTGACCGCCGGCCATGCGCGGACGCTGATCACCGCGGACGATCCGGTGGCGCTGGCCAAGCGTATCGTCGGTGGTGGGCTGTCGGTGCGCGAGGCCGAAGCCCTGACGCAGCGCGAGATCAACGCGCCCAGGAAGAGGCCGGCAGCACCCGAGCAGAAGGACGCCGACACGGCGGCGCTCGAGAAGCGGCTGTCGGATGTGCTGGGGCTGCACGTGGCGATCGACCACAAGGACCAGGGCGGCCGGTTGGAGATTCGCTACCGCACGCTGGAGCAGCTCGACGGCATCTGCATGAAGCTCACCGGCTACGGGGTGTAGCGCCGCGGGTGGTGTTTCACGTGGAGCGGCAGTGCACGTGTTTCGGTGTGGTGCTCGGGATGCGCCACACCGCCCCCTCGCCCCTTTGGGGAGAGGGCGGCGAATGGGGCCATCGGCCGCATTCGTGGGGTGAGGGGCGCCAAGCGCACTGACCCTCCGAAACGGATAACAGAGATACCGGCGTGCTTGGCTACCCCTCACCCTGACCCTCTCCCCAGAGGGGAGAGGGGACGCGAGACGGCCGGGCCGGCTTCACCCTGTTAGCAGGTGGGGAACAGGTGTGTTCGCCTCCGCGCTGCCGGCCACACAAGTGTTTCACGTGGAACCTGTGGCCTAAGCCGCTGATTCGACTACCGTTCCGCCGCCATGGCGCATACCGCCAGCAGCGCCCGGCGGCTCAAAGTATCCGCCAATCCGTAGCGCTTGCGGCTGTCGGCGACGGCCAGTTGCAGGCGATCGAGCGCGGCGCTGAGCGCATCGTCGGTCCAGAGGCGGAGTTGGCGCTCGATGGCGGAGCGGCGGGAGAAGTGTGGCTTGGGGCGGGCGTTGTCCAACACGGCGCCTGGCGACTTGCCGCCGTCGACCTCGACGCGCCAGCGCCGCAGTGTGGTGAAATGGCTGAGCGCGCTGGCGAGGATCTGCTGGGCGTTGACGCTCTGGGCGATCGCCCGCTCGAGCGCAGTATCGAGGTTGGCGGCGTGGCCGGTGCCGGTGGCATCAACCACCTCGTCGAGCACCAGCGCCGCGTTGTCGGCGCACAGCGTCAGGATGTCTTCGCGGGTCAGGAGCTTGGTATCGGCGGCGAACAGCACCAGCTTTTCCAGCTCGCGCCGGGTAATCTCGCGGTCGTTGCCCAGGCTGTCGCGCAGCGCGGCGATGGCGTCCTGGTCGGCGCGGATGCCGGCCTTGGAAAAGGTTTCGGAGATCAGCCGGCCGAGCGACTCGTCGTTGTCGGGGTAACAGGGCAGGGCACGACCGAGCTTTGCCGCCTCGACCAGGGCGCGCAGCGGGTCTTTGGGCGTGAGATTGCCAGCCTCGAGGATGATGATGGCGCCGGGATCGTCGCGCAATTCGGTGAGCGGCATGACCAGCGACTTGCCGGCGCCGCGCACCCGGATCACGCGCCGATCGCCGAACAGCGAAGTGGTCTTGGCCTCGACGGCGAGGCGGGACGGATCGGCGTCGAGCTCGGCGCCGTCGAGCACCACCAGGTTCATGCTGTCGGCATCGTTGCCGGCATAGCGCCGGGCGAGCCGCTGCCCGGTCTCGCGAACGAGGCCGGTATCCGGGCCATAGGCGAGGATGATGCCGGCTTCGAGATCGGGGCGATCGACGAAGCGGGAAACCTCGTGCGCCTTCAGCGCCCCCATCAGCCGGCCGACTGGGCGAGCGCGCCGAGCAGGGTGAGGCGAACCGTCTCGGCCAGCTCGCGCGCCGCGCGTTCGACGGCCTCGCGCTCAGCTTCGCTCGCGGCGAGCGCCTGGCTGTCGGTGGTATAGAGTGCCGCAGCCGAACGGCTGGTCGAGAGGATGACCGAGCCATCGGCGCCGATCAGTTCGATCTGCGCGGTCACCACCATCTCCCGCTGCTCGGACGGCCGGGCGACGTTGGAGCGGGTCAGTTTCCGGCCGGCGTTGGAGGTGGTGATGCGGACGGTGGGGCTCGACGAGTCGCTCGCCTTGCCGAAGCGCAGCGCCAGCTCCTGATAGATGATCTGCTCGGCCCGGCTGTTGGGCTTGGCATAGTTCAGCGGATGTCGCTCGGTGCCGATGCCGCGTTCGCCATAGACCGGGGTGAGCCCGGTACAGCCGGCGAGCGCCGTCGCGCCGAGCAGGCTCAGCGCGACAAAAGCGTTACGAAGCAATCGGTTAGATGACCACATTGACGATCCTGTCGGGGACGATCACCAGCTTCTTGGGCGGCTTGCCATCCAGCATGCGGGCAACCGCTTCGAGTGACAAGACCTCTTGCTCGACCAGCTCCTTGGCGGCGCCGACCGGCACGGTGATCTCGCCGCGCCGCTTACCGTTGACCTGCACCGGCAGGACCACCGTGGTATCGACCAGCAGCGACTGATCGGCCACCGGCCAGGGCGCATCGACGACGAGGCCGGCCTTGCCGAGCGCCGCCCAGCAGGTTTCGGCGAGATGCGGCATCATCGGCGCAACCAGCTGAACCAGGCGCTCCACCGCCTCGCGGAAGGCGTCGCGCTGCGCCGGCGAAACGCTCGAGGCGACCGACTGCGAGAACTTGGCGATGGCGTTGGAGAGCTCGTAGATCTGGGCGACAGCGCGGTTGAAGCGCAGCCCCTCGATCTCGCCGCCGACATTGGCGACGGTACGGTGCACCACCTTGCGCAGTTCGGCGACGCCGGCGTCACCCTCGCCCTTGAGGCGGGCAGCGATATCGTCCTCGAGGTCGAGAAAGTCCCCGACCAGCTTCCAGACGCGCTGCAGGAAGCGGCTGGCGCCTTCGATGCCGGCCTCGGTCCACTGCACATCGCGCTCCGGCGGGGAGTCCGACAGCATGAACCAGCGGGCCGTGTCGGCCCCGTAGGTCGAGACGATCTCGTCAGGGTCGACGACGTTCTTCTTGGATTTGCTCATCTTTTCGATGGAGCCAATCTCGACGGGCGCACCGGTCTTGCTGTTGACCGCGGTGCGGACATCCATGCCCGAAACGGTAACGTCGGCGGGCGACAGCCAGTCGCCGGCGGCGTCGCGGTAGGTTTCGTGCACCACCATGCCCTGGGTGAACAGGCCCTTGAACGGCTCCTCCAGGTTGAGGTGGCCGGTCTGCTTCATGGCGCGGGTGAAGAAGCGCGAATAGAGCAGGTGCAGGATCGCGTGCTCGACGCCGCCGATATACTGGTCGACCGGCAGCCAGGTATTGGCGATGCCGGGCACCGTCGGGGTCGCCGCGTGCGGATCGGTGAAGCGGGCGAAATACCAGGAACTGTCGACGAAGGTGTCCATGGTGTCGGTTTCGCGCGTCGCCGGGCCGGCGCATTTCGGGCAGGCGACGTGCTTCCAGGTCGGGTGGTGATCGAGCGGGTTACCGGGACGGTCGAAGCTCACGTCTTCGGGCAGCACCACCGGCAGGTCCTTGTCGGGCACCGGCACGGCGCCGCAGTTCTCGCAGTGGATCACCGGAATCGGGCAGCCCCAGTAGCGCTGGCGCGACACACCCCAGTCGCGCAGCCGATAGTTCACCTCGACCTTGCCCTGCGGCAGGTTGTCGACGGTGCGTTCGGCAAAGTGCGCGGCAATGGCCTTCTTGGCGGCATCGATCTCGAGGCCGTCGAGGAATTCGGAGTGATAGATGCGGCCCGGACCGTTGTAAGCCTCTGAATCGACTTCGAAAGTCGCGGGGTCAGCGCCCTCCGGCAGCACCACCGGGATCACCGGCAGGTCGTAGCGGCGGGCGAAATCGAGGTCGCGCTGATCGTGTGCCGGGCAGCCGAAAATGGCACCGGTGCCGTAATCCATCAGCACGAAATTGGCGATGTAGACCGGCAGGGTGGCGCCCGGCTTCACCGGATGTTTCACGTGCAGCCCGGTGAAGATGCCGAGCTTCTCCGCCTTGTCGATGGTCTCGGTGGCGGTGCCGTGGCGCCGGGTCTCGGCGATGAACGCGGCGATCTCGGGATTGCCCGCGAGGCTCTGGGCCAGCGGGTGATCAGCCGAGATGGCGATGAACGAAGCGCCGAAGATGGTGTCCGGGCGAGTGGTGAACACCTCAATCGAGGTGAATCTCTGCCATTCGGCCGTCAGCTCGAACAACAGGCGCAGGCCCTCGGACTTGCCGATCCAGTTGCGCTGCATGACGCGCACCTTCTCGGGCCAGTGGTCGAGGGTGTCGAGTGCCTCCAGCAGCTCTTCGGCAAAATCGGAGACCTTGAAGGCCCACTGGTTCAGCTCGCGCTGCTCGACGATGGCACCGGAGCGCCAGCCGCGGCCATCGACCACCTGCTCGTTGGCCAGCACGGTCATATCGACCGGATCCCAGTTGACCTTGGATTTCTTGCGGGTGACGAGGCCGTCGCGCAGGAAATCGAGGAACAGCTTCTGCTGCTTGGAATAGTACTCGACGTCGCAGGTAGCGAACTCGCGGCTCCAGTCGATGCCGAGGCCGATCGACTTCAGCTGTTTGCGCATCGCGGCGATGTTGGCATAGGTCCAGCTCTTGGGGTGGACCTTGTTCTGCATGGCGGCGTTCTCGGCCGGCAGGCCGAAGGCGTCCCAGCCCATCGGGTGCAGCACATTGCGGCCCATGGCACGCATATAGCGCGCCAGCACGTCGCCCATGGTATAGTTGCGCACGTGGCCCATATGGATGCGGCCCGAGGGGTAGGGGAACATCTCGAGCACGTAGTAGGGCTTGCGGCTATCATCGTTCTTGACCTCGAAGGACTTGCTGTCCTCCCAGGCCTTCTGCCAGCGTGGCTCTTCGACACGCGGATTGTAGCGCTCGGTGGTTCGACCAGTCACTTCGGGAAAGTCCTTAAAGCCGCGGATTACGTTGCGTTCATGGGGGTTTTTGGCTACCGGACCTTCATCAGAATTCCGTTAACCGGTCAACAGAGAGGGCCATGCAGAACGCCCCGGAAAGTCTCGAAATCATCCGCGCCCGGATCGAGCGGGCGCATCAGCGTTTCGGCCCGCCGCCCGATCGGGTGGAACTGGTGGCGGTGTCCAAGACCTTCGATGCCGCAGCAATCCGGCCGTTTCTTGACGCCGGACAGCGCGTCTTCGGGGAGAACCGGGTACAGGAGGCCAAGGAAAAATGGCCGGAACTCCGGGCCTCCTATGACGGCATAGAATTGCATCTGATCGGCCCGCTGCAGACCAACAAGGCGCGCGAAGCAGTGGCGCTGTTCGATGTGATCCAGACGGTCGACCGCGACAAGCTGGCGGGGATCCTCGCTGAGGAGATGAAGCGGGCCGGCAAGCGCCTGCCGGTCTTCGTGCAGGTCAATATCGGGCTCGAGGAGCAGAAGGCCGGCATCGCGCCGTCGGACGCGGCCGCCTTTGTTGGCCGCTGCAAGGACCTCCATGGCCTCGACGTGGTCGGGCTGATGTGCATCCCGCCTGAGGGCGATCCGGCCGGGCCGTACTTCGCGCACCTGGCGTCGCTGGCCCGCGATGCCGGGGTCGAGAAACTGTCGATGGGGATGAGCAGCGATTTCGAGACGGCGATCGCCATGGGCGCGACGCATGTCCGGGTCGGCAGCGCGCTGTTCGGGCATCGGGGATGACAGGCGGCCGGCTCGGCCTCGCCGAGGCTGAGCACCTCGTCACCGAACGGCTGGGTGAGACGCCGCGGGCGGCGCATTCGCGGTTCGTCGGCCTCGTGATGCAGCAACTGGCGCCGGCAGTCGACGCCGACCCCTTGCTGTGGCGGATCGTCGGGCTGGTGCACGACCTCGACTATTTCGCTGTCGCGGGCGATTGGAGCCGGCATGGCCTCGTCGCGTCGGAATGGCTGGCAGGCCGGCTGCCGCCCGACGCTCTCGAGGCCATCATGGCGCACGACCACCGGACCGGAGTGCAAAGCGCTGCCGCGATGGCCGAGATGCTGCGGCTGGCCGACGGGTTGGCAGTGCTCGACGAACATGCCGGCCGCGACCGGACCGTCGTGGCGCTGCGCGAAGGGGTGCTCGAGACCATCACCGGCAGTCGGCCGTTTCTCGTAGAGATCATTGGTGGAACGGCGGCCCGGCATGGGGTGGCGCTGGCGAGCCTCGCGACGCTCGTCGCAGATCTGCCGCGGCAAGGCCCGCCGAACAGCGGTAATATGGCGCCATAGCACACCCAAATATCACGCTATGTCTGCCAGACGAGGTTTTCGCGCGGGTTGCCGCTGGATGGGCCGTCCGTCCCTCGGTCACGGCATCTTCGCTGCGGCCGCCAGGCGCTGCCAGCGGCCCGGGGGCATGCCGAAGGTCTTGAGGAAATGGCGGTGAAAGTGGCTCTGGTCGGCAAAGCCGGTTTCCGCCGCCACGTCGGCAATGGCCTGGCCCGAAGCGAGCAGGCGCCGGCCCGCGGCGACGCGGCGCATGGTCAGGTAGCGGTGCGGGCTGGTGCCGAAGCGGAGGCGGAACTGCCGCGCCAGGGTGAAGCGATCGAGGCCGGAGATGGCTTCGAGCTCGTCCGAGCCGATCGGCTGCGTCCCGCTGTGCCTCAGGTACTCCTCCACCCGTGCCAGTGCGTCGAGGTCGAGCAGCGATCGGCGGCTCGGTGGTGCGTTCGCGTGGCGTAGCAGGCCATCGGCGAGCGCGGCCACCAGTTGGTCGGCCAGGAGGGGCTCAAGCGCATCGTCCATGTCGCCGAAGGTCTCGAGCAGTGTCGTGCGGAGCGCCGCGTCGTCGATCACGGGGGCAGCAACGAATGGCAGGCCGGCGCCCTGCAGTGCGGATTGCACCAGCGCCGGATCGAGGTAGAGCATGCGATAGGTAAGGCCTTGCTCGGTGCCGGCGCCGCCGTCGTGGATTTCGTCGGGGTGGAGGACGATGAGCTGGCCGGCAAGCGAGGCCCGGACTTCGCCGCGATACCAGAAGCTCTGGACGCCGTGCAGGGTGACGCCCAGCGCGTAGGTGTCGTGCCGATGCCGGGCATAGGCATTGCCCTGAAACCGCGCCTCGATGCGTTCGAGCCCGGGATGGCCGGGGGCCGCGCGCACCGCGTCACGGGTCGGGCTGCACAAACGTTCAAGACCGACCCCTGTCTCTGCGTCTACCACGCGCGGCACCTCGTTACCCGTTCCCGGATCACAGCATGTTCGAGACCAAGATCGCCATCGTGTTGCGTGACGACCTGGCGCCCTGGCAGGCGCTTAACGTTACCGCATTTCTGGCCACTGGCGTTACCGCCCAGCACTCCGAAATCATCGGAGAGCCCTATGTCGATCGGGCCGGCAACCGCTTCAGTCCGCTCTCGGTGCAGCCGGTGATCGTGCTTGCGGCCGACGCCGACACCATGCGGGCCGTCCAGCAGCGGGCGCTGCAGCGCGGCATCGTCATCTCGGCCTACACCGAAGAGATGTTCTCGACCGGGCACGATGCGGCCAACCGGGCAGTGTTCGCCCAGTTTGCACCGGAGGATGCCAGATTGGTGGGGATCGGTCTCAGGGCGGAGCGGAAGCTGGTCGACAAGGTGACCAAGAGGGCACGCATGCATCCCTGAGATCATATGGCGTCATAGCATCGTTGCGCCGCCTGTAGTCAGGCGGCCGGCAGTTCGAACGCGGTCAGCTCGCCGCCGGAGAGGCTCAGCCTCCGGGGCTGCTGGACGATGCCGTTCAGCTCGAGGCGGTCGGGGGGATCGGCGAAGACCAGCGTGATCGGGCGGCCGCCTTGGGAGGTGACGCGGACGCTGCCGCCCGACGCCTCGATCTCGAGCTCGTCGGTGTGGAGCGGCGCGTCGGGCGGCAGCCCGGCAATGAGCAGCACCAGGCTCTCCGCACCGCTGATGTCGGAGGGCATGGAGGCGCCAAGGCGGGTTTCGCGATGGAAGGCGAGCGGCAGGGCGGCGCCTTGCCGGAGGAAGACCGGGATCTGCTCGAGCGCCGCCGCGACCTGGTGGATCTGGTTGCCATCGTACCAGCGGCTCTCGAACAGGTGCCACCAGCGCCCCTCGGGCAGGTAGACCTCGCGGGAGGTTTCGCCTTCCCGGATGATCGGCGCAACCAGCAGGTCGCGGCCGAACATGTACTGGTCCCAGAGACCGGCGGCGCGGGTATCGGATTGGAAATCCAGCAGCATGGCGCGCAGCAGCGGCTGCCTTTCGGCGACGCACCAGGCCGCCTCGCGTTCGAGGTAGGGCATGAGCGACATGCGCAGGTTGGCGTAGAAGCGATAGCCGGTGAGGGCGCGCTCATCGCCGGAGCGCTCGGCGATGTTCCAGGGGGTGCGGTCCTGGTTGAACTCGGCCTTGCTCTCGGCGTGATACTGCATGATGGGGCAGAAACAGGCCATGGCGGCCGAGCGCACGTAGAGTTCGGCGCTCGGCACCTCGCCGGAAAAGCCGCCGAGGTCCCAGCCCCAGAAGATCACTCCCGACATGCCGGCGGAGAGGCCGGCATGGATCGAGCGCTTGAATGCATCCCAGGTGGAGCGTTCGTCGCCCGCCCAATGGGCCGGGAAGGTCTGGGCTCCGGTATAGCCGGCGCGCGAGAAGCAGATGCCGCCGTTCTGCTGGGCGAAGCGGTAATAGGCCGAGATGTAGTCGCGCGGATAGGCATTGCGGTTTTCGAGTCCGGTACGGCCGTCGGCGAAGACCAGGTCCTTGCCCCAGACCATCTCGCCGCCATCGGTCTTGAAGCCGTCGACCCCGAGTTCGTCGATCAGGTACTGGCGTTTGCGGAACCACCAATCCCGGGCGGCCGGGTTGGTGAAATCCATGAGCAGGCTGTCCTTGAACCAGCCTTCGGGCAGCCTGAGCGGCGTGCCGCCAGGGTGTTTCACGCCAAACCCTTCGGCGAAGAAGTGCGCCTCGTCGTTGCGCTTCTGCAGGTGCTTCAGCGCCACCGACTGCTTGATGATCGGGATCTGCCACAGGATCAGCCGCAGGTGGTTGTCGTGCAGATGCTCGGCGAGGCCTTTGGGGTCGGGCCAGCGGCCCCATTGGGGGAAGCTGAAGTCGGCGTAGGCGAAGGCCTCGTCGCCGGGCTTTTCGGCGTATTGTGCGTCGTTGAAGATGTAGAAGGTGGCCTCGTCCGACCAGGCCTCGATCACCAGCACGGTGGCGGGAATGTCGTGTTCGAGGGTGAGGGCGACCTGCTTGCGCACCTCGGTTTCGCTGTCCCAGTTATTCGACGACATCCAGGGACCGAGCGCCCAGGCGGGCACGGGCTCCGGCTCGCCGGTCAGTGCCATGAACTGGCTGACCTGCTGGGCGACGGCGCCCGAGAGCAGGTCGATGACAAGACGGTCGGCCTCGACGCCGAACCGGGTTTCGCCCGCCACCGCGAGGTCGAACCAGGAATAGGAATCGGTCGCGAGGTGGAGGCCGAAACCGGCGTCGGTGTAGCCGACCGGCATCGGCATATAGGTCCGTAAGCCCTGTTCCTTGTACTGGTTGTAGACGAACTGATCGACGCGGTTCCCCGCCTGGTTCAGCGCGTTGTAGCGCTCGCCAAAGCCGTACCAGCCACAGCGCGGGTGGGTGAGCGTGGCGGAAATCTCCTTGATGCTGCCATCGCGGGCTTCCAGCCAGGAAATCGCGGTGAGCGTGGCATTGCCCAGCTGTAGCGGCAGTTCCGTGCTGCCGGCGCCGGGGGAGATGTCGATGCGGCCGTTCGCGACGGTGACGTGTACCGAGGCCTCGTCATGGCGGCGGCGCCGCAGCGTCTCGTAGGCGAACGGTCCGGCCATGACCTCGGGATGCGCCCTGAAGCGGAGGCGATACTCGACCAGCGATCCCGCCGGAGTGCGGGGGAGGGTGAACTCCCAGCAGTCGCCCTTGAAACTGCCGGCGATGGCAGTTTCGCCGACCACCAGTTCCAACGGTTCGTCGGCCGATAGCGGCGAAGCCTGGGCGCGGACGATCACCGCGTCGGCGTCGGTGACGAGTTTGGGAAAGCGCTCTTCGAGCAGCGGTTCGTAGCGGTTGCCATTGCCGTCGGGGGCATGGCGGATGAAGCGGGTTTCGAGCTGGCCGAGCGTCTTGAGGCGTTGCGCGACGATCGGCGCGGGCGTCTCGGCAAGGAGCTTGCGGCTTTTGGCGTAGCTGCCCTGCTCGGCATAGTACCAGGCGAGCAGCTGGCGGTCGGCGGCGGTGGCGTGCGCCAGACGGCCGGGGCTGGTGAGGGTGCGGACGGCATCGACCAGCACCAGGTCTTCGCAGTCGAACAGCCCGAACGGCACGGCGGCGAGCAGCACGTCGAACTCCAGTGTCGTCTTGTCGGAAGACGACATCAGCGCGCCCAGCCGCACATGGCTGGCATAGACATGGTTCTTCACCCGGCCGACGAGGCGCGTCGTGCTCTCGTCGCGATCGAGGTGGTTAGCTTCGCGCAGCGCCGCTGCCCAGAGGGCCACGACCCAGGTGTCGGTGAAGTGGTTCTGGTTCGGCGAGAGCTCACGTTCGAGCCGGCTGGCCACCGTGGTGCGGAGGGCGGTGGCCCTGGCGGAGCGGAGCTGCGCGCGGTCGCCGCTGGATTGGGCGGCGAGTGCGGCGAGGTAGAGGACGAGAGCCGCCTCGACCGGTTCGGTGGGGTCGGCGTCGGCGAGGCGGGCTGCAATTTCGGGCGCGGCTGCTGCCGGGTCGCGCAGCAGCTCGGCGTAGAGGTCGAGGAACCAGGGATGGCGGGTGGCGAGCTGAGGTTCGCGAGTGTCGGTGGTCATGGCTGGTTCCGGTGGTGGTGGCCGAGGGCCCGTGGGCTCTCGGCCTTGCCCTTTGGGAGGCAAACTGGGTGACGGGGGGGTGCCGTCTGCGAGAGACGGCCCCCTCCCGGCCTCCCCCACAAGGGGGGAGGTGAAGGGGAGTTTGGGGCTCGATCGAGCCCACCGCACCGGCAGGGCACCTCCCCCTTCATGGGGGAGGATGGGAGGGGGCCGTCTGCCGGCGGTCAACGCCTAGAGCAGCCCCTCGATCGCCGTCTTGGCGTCCTTCAGCGCCTGCTCCGGCGTCTTCTGGCCGAGCTTGGCGGCTTCGAGTTCCTTGCCGACGGCGTCGGTCAATTGGTTCCAGTTGCCGATCACCGGCGGGACCACCGCGGTGTCGAGCGCCTGAAACACCACTTCGCGGCTCTCGGGCACCGGCTGGTCGAGATAGCCCTGCACCGCTGCGGCGTCGGAGACGGCGGGGAGTTCCCAGCCGGCGGCGATGCGAAGGTCCACGGCGGCCTTGGAGGAGGTGAGGAACTTGATCCACTGGTAGGCTTCGGCCGGGTGGGCGCTGTTGGCCGAGACGGCGACGCCGTTGGCGAAGAAGTGGTGCGCCTTGTTGGTCTTGCCCGGCTCGAGCGCGATATCCCACTTGAACTTGGCGTTGGCGGCGAAATCGCCGAGCAACCAGATGCCGGTGCGGAGCATGGCGATCTTGCCGGCCTTGAACAGGTCCTCGGAGGATTGCCCGGCCATTTCGACATCGGACGGGGTGACCTTGTAGCTGTTCACCTTGTCGATCATCCAGGTCAGCGTCTCGACATTCTCAGGCGAGTCGATGGTGACGGTCTTTTTGTCGGGCGAGAGGATCGAGCCGCCATTCTGGGCGATGGTCTTGTAGAATTCCCAGAACTGGATCGGGGCGAAATCGCCCCACACGCCCTTGGCCGGATCGGTCAGCTTCTGGGCGGCTTCGAGTTCTTCCTTCCAGGTCCAGTCGGCCGTGGGGTAGGCGACGCCGGCGGCATCGAACAGGTCCTTGTTGTAGAACAGCACGACGTTGGAGAAGCTCTCGACCAAGCCATATTGCTTCCCATCCTGGGCGAAGGCGGCCAGCGCCGTCGGGTTGTAGACCGAGGTCGAGAAACCGGTATCGGCCGCGATCAGCGGCGTCAGGTCAGCAAGCGCGCCCTTTTCCGCGTAGGTGACGAAGTTCTCGAAGTTGAGCTCGAAGGCGTCGGGCGCCTGTTTGGCCGCCACGACGGTCTGCAGCTTGGTGAAGTAGGCGTCCCAGGCAGCGGTCTCGTAGGTGACCTTGATGCCGGGATGCTCGGCCTCGAAGGCGGCGATGGTGGCGTCGAGTTCCTTCAGATAGTTCGGCGCGGCCGAAAAGGTCATGTACTTGATGGTCACGTCCTCGGCGAGCGCCGGGGTGACGAGGGCGGTGGCGAGCAGCAGCCCGGTGAAAGTCCTACGCAGCATGGTCTTTTCTCCTCCTTGAGACCGATGGTCGTTATTTGAGCCCGGTATGGGACAGGCCCTTGATGATGAAGCGCTGGGCGAAGACGTAGACGGCGATGATCGGCAGCGTGGCGATCACCGCGCCGGCCATCAGCACGTTCCAGTCGGTGGTCCAGCGGCCCTGCAGCGCGCTGAGGCCGAGCGGCAAGGTCATCATCGATTGGTCGGTGGTGATGATCAGCGGCCACAGAAAACTGTTCCAGCTGGCCATGAAGGCGAACACCGCGAGGGTGGCGAGCGCCGGACGCGCCAGGTGGATGGCGATGGTGAAAAAGATCCTGATATAGCCGGCGCCATCGATGAAGGCGGCTTCCTCGATCTCCTTGGGCAACCTCAGGAAGAACTGGCGCAGCAGGAAGGTGCCGAATGCGCCGAAGCTCGAGGGCAGGATCAGCGCCTGGTAGGAGTTGGTCCAGCCGAGCCAGTTCATGATGATGAACAGCGGGGTGAGGGTCACCTGCTGCGGGATCATCAGCGTCGCGAGATAGGCATAGAACAGCACGGTGCGGCCGCGGAATTCGATGCGTGCGAAGGCGTAGCCGCTCATGGCGCAGAACAGCACCATCAGCGCCGTCGAGGTGACCGAGACGAAGATCGAGTTGATGAGGAACTGGCCGACCGGGGCGCTGTCGACCACCTTGGCATAGTTGTCGAGCGTTGCCGGGTCAGGCAGCCACTGCGGCGGCGTGACGAAGGTGGCGCCGGCGGTCTTCAGCGAGGTCGAGACCATCCAGGCAAAAGGCAGCAGCATGATTGCCGCGCCGGCAATGAGGATGGCGTAGGTCAGGAGGTCGGGGAGAGACAGGCGAGCACCGCGCTTGCGGCCCACCCCCTCCCGGCCTCCCCCATGAAGGGGGAGGTGAAGAGTCGAGGCTCGGTCTTCGATTGTGCCAAGTGCATTGGCAGGCACCTCCCCCCTTGTGGGGGACGATGGGAGGGGGCCGTCTCGGCCGGCAAGGAACACTGGCTCAGCCATCGGACCGATCCAGCTTCTTTTGCAACAGGTTCTGCGCGATGGTCACCGCGAAGATCAGGGCGAACAGCACCCAGGAGATCGCCGAGGCGTAGCCCATCTTGTAGTAGCTGAAGGCGTTCTTGTAGATCAGCTCCACCATCACCGAGGTGGCGCCCGCCGGGCCGCCCTGGGTCATGATCCAGACCTGGTCGAACACCTGGAACGACGAGATCAGCGAGATGGTGGTGACGAAGAAGGTGGTCGGCGCCAGCATCGGGAAGGTGATCGACCAGAAGCGCTGCCAGGGCGTGGCGCCATCGAGCGCGGCGGCTTCGTAGAGGGGTTCGGGGATATCCTGCAGGCCCGCGAGGTAAATCACCGTGACGAAGCCGATATCCTTCCAGACCGAGGTGAGGATGACGCCGGTCATCGCCCAGGCCGGATCGAACAGCCAGCCCGGACCCTTGATGCCGATGGCGCCGAGCGCGAAGTTGATCAGCCCGTACTGCGGGTTGAGCAGCCATTTCCAGATCAGCGACACCGCTACCCAGGAGGTGACGACCGGCACGAAATAGATCGCCCGGAACACCACCCGGCCCCGGATCCGGCGGTTGAGCAGCAAGGCGAGGCCGAGCGCGATCAGCACCACCGAAGGCAGGTAGCCGAGGATGAAAGTGAGGGTATTGCGGAGCGCGCCGAGCACCGCCGGGTCGCCGAGCGCGGCGACATAGTTGTCGAGGCCGACCCAATTGAGCTCGCCGATCAGGTCCCACTGGGAAAAGCTGAGCACCAGCGAGGACAGCACCGGCGCCATCAGGAACACCACCATGCCGGCCAGGCTGGGCAGCAGCAGCACCGTCAGCGCCAGATACTTGGAGCGATCGGCGGCGGGGCTCATCTCGCCCCCCGCCGGCTGACGCTGTCGCGTTCGACGATGGCGACGTCGATGAAGCTCTCGCGCGGAGCATCGGCCTTGTTGAGGATGGCGCTGATCAGCCGGCCGGCGAGCTGGCCCTTGCCGAGGATCGACTGATCGACGGTGGTGAGGGCCGGATAGACCATGCGCGAGATCGACAGGTTGTCGAAGCCCATCACCGAATAGTCTTCCGGGATCCGCTTGCCGAGGCGGTGCAGGCCGGCAAGGAGGCCGGCGGCGATCAGGTCGGCGGTGCAGAAGGCGGCGGTGGTGTGCGGCAGCGCCACCAGTTCGGCGGCCGCCTCGGCGCCCCAGTCGAAGGTGACGGAGCCCGAGATGATGCGGGAGGGGTCAAAGCCGATGCCGGCTTCGGCCAGAGCTCGCTTGTAGCCGTCGACACGCCGCTCGATGACCCCGTCGGTGCGAATCACCCCGGTGACCAGCGCCACGCCGGAATGGCCCTGGTCGATCAGGTACCTGGTGGCGCGGTAGGCGGCGGCTTCGTCATCGACGCCAAGGCGATAAAAACTGGGATCGTCGATATAGCTGTCGATCAGCAGGGTCGGCAAAGCCAGCTCGCGCAGCCGCTCGTAGAGCGCCTCGCGATAGACGCCGAGGACGATCAGCGCGTCCATGTTCCAATGCGAGAGGGTGTCGAGCTGAGCGTTGCCCTCTCCCACTCCGGTCAGCATCATGTAGTAGCCGTTGGCGCGGAGCGCGCTTTCGATGCCGGAGATCATCTCGGCATAGAACGGGTTGTCGAGCAGCAGCTGGTTCTGGTTCTCGGTGAACGGGATGATCACCCCGACCATACGCGAGGCATTGGAGACGAGGCTGCGGGCACTCATGTTGGGCCGGTAGCCGAGGGTCTTCACCGCCGCCATGATGCGCTCGATGGTCTCGTCCGACGCCTTGGCACGTCGACCGTTGATGACGTTGGAAACCGTCATCGGCGAGACGTTCGCGGCAAGCGCAATGTCCTTGATCGTGGCCCGGGCCAAATCCGTAGTCCTCCCTGGAGCCGATCCTCGGCTCGCGGTTTTGCGTTAAACCTGCCTGCTCATGGTGCCGTGCGGCGATTCTTGGGGCGATCGACCTGCACGGAAAACGGAAGTTTTACGTTAAACCGATGCTTTGATAGGCCTGCCGCCAACCGCTGTCAATGCCGATGCGGCGCGCGGTGACCGCGGTGGGGGTGTGCCGTCGGGTCACGGGAGGCGAGGATACGGGGGAGTTGCGATGGCTGTCAGGCAATTGTCAGCTTCCCGTCAGCATGCCGTGGCTAAGAGTTGCTGCCGAGGATGAAACTAAACTGTGTCAAATCACGTTTCTCATCTCGCGGCGGTCTCACGCCGTTTTGATTGGCGGGTCGCAAGGTCCGGCAATAACTCAGCAATTCGTAGCCAGTGGCTCGGGGTACCTCACATGAACAGACGGCGCATCCTGATTGTCGACGACGATGCCGACCTCAGAAAGACTTTGATCGATCAGCTGACGCACTATCGCGAGTTCGATCTGGTAGAGGCGGAATCGGCGTCCGACGCGCTGGGCAAGGTCCGCGGCGCGCATGTCGACCTGATGCTGCTGGATGTCGGGCTGCCCGACATGGATGGCCGCGAGGCGGTGAAGATCCTGAGGCGCGAGGGCTTCAAGAGCCCGATCATCATGCTGACGGCGCAGGACAGCGATTCCGACGAGATTCTCGGGCTCGAGTCGGGCGCCAATGACTATGTGACCAAGCCGTTCCGGTTCTCGGTGCTTTTGGCGCGCATCCGCGCCTCGCTGCGCCAGCACGACCAGAGCGAGGACGTGGTGTTCACCATCGGGCCCTACAGCTTCCAGCCGGCGGCCAAGCTGCTCGAGGCGCCTGATGGGGCCAAGGTGCGGCTGACCGACAAGGAAACCTCGATCCTCAAATATCTCTACCGGCAGGGTCCCAAGACCATCACTCGCGAGATCCTGCTCAAGGAAGTGTGGGGCTACAACAACCGGGTCACCACGCACACGCTGGAAACCCACATCTACCGGCTGCGCCAGAAGATCGAGCGCGACCCGTCCAATGCGCGGCTGCTGGTCACCGAGGATGGCGGCTACCGGCTGGTGCCGTAAGGGCCGGACCGGGCGACAGCCGGTGCATAACTTTTGCCGCGTGGGCCGACGCGGCAAAAGGGATTCCTGACAGCGGCAAGAAATGCTCTATATCGAGGGCCGCGGCACAACCGGGCGCTGAGGCGCCCGCGAAGTGGCTGGCGGTCCGGGAATAGGGCGGGATGCAACTCGACGACGCGGCGACGATTCTGGGACGTGCGGATTTCTTCGAAATCTGCGACGCCGAGCAGCGGCGATTGCTTGCGTTCGCCTCGGAACGGAAGAAATTCCGCCCCGGCAGCGTCATCTATGCCTCGGGTGACCAGCCCGAAGGCGCGCATGTGCTGGTTTCCGGCACGGTGTCGAGCACCCAGGACGGCGCCGAGAACAACCCCTACCTGATCCACGAGGTCGGCGCGGTGCTGGGCGCCATGGCACTGGTGATCCCCAAGCCGCGGCCGGTGACGATCAAGGCGATCGATGCGGTGGAAACGCTGTTCGTGCCGCGCACCGCGTTCATGAAGCTGGCGAACCAGTATCCCGATCTCGCAGGTCGGGCAGCCGACCGCATCCGGCGCGAACTCACCAGCTATCTCGGGGCAATCGAAGGCTCGCGCGGTCGTTTCGGCAAGGGGTAGGGCGTCCAGCGATTGGGCTGTGCGGTCGGTGATTTTGGACCGCTGCCAGACTTTTCCTCGGCGTCATCCCCGCGAAGGCGGGGACCCAGTGGGATCTCTCAGCCTCAGCGGGTGCCGCGGCATCCCACTAGGTTCCCGCCTGCGCGGGAATGACGGCGGTGGTGTGCTGGAATCCGTGGCTAGCCGGAGTGAAGGCCCCGCTGTTCCACGTGAATCAGTCCGGAATCACCGCGTCGACCTCGATTTCGACCAGCCAGTCGGGGTCGACGAAGGCGGTGACCTGCATCAGCGTGGTGACCGGACGAACATCGGCGAAGGCCTCGGCATGGGCGCGAGCCGCGTCCTTCCACAGGGCAATGTCGGTGAGGATGATGCGGGTGCGGGTGACGTGCTCGAGGCTCGCGCCGGCATCGGCAAGCGCCTTGGCGATGATCTCGAGGCAGCGCCTGGTCTGGCCGTAGACATCGCCGATGGCAGCGGTGCCACCCTCGGCCCTGATCGGCGCGGTGCCGCCGACCATCACGATGTTGCCGACCCGCACGGCGCGCGAGAAGCCGATCACCGGTTCGAGGTAGGAGCCCGAGCTGACGAGTTTTCGCGGCATTGTCTGCACCTTTCCTGAAGCGTCTTAGGCGAAGCGGGCGATGACCGGCACGTGGTCGGACGGCTTGTCGCTCCAGCCGCGCGCCGGCTTGATGATCTCGGCGCCGGCCGTGTGGGCGGCGATATCGGCAGTGGCCCAGATGTGGTCGAGGCGGCGGCCCTTGTTGGCAGCCTGCCAGTCCTTGGCGCGATAGCTCCACCAGGAATAGAGCTTCTCCTCGGCCGGGAAGTATTTTCTGACGATGTCGACCCAGCCGTGTCCACCGGTCAGCAGGGCGTTCAGTGCCTCGGTCTCGATCGGGGTATGGCTGACCACGTCGAGCAGCTGCTTGTGGCTCCACACGTCGTGCTCGAGCGGCGCGATGTTGAAGTCGCCGCAGATCAGCTGGCGCTCCTTGAAGTGCTCCTCGCCGAACCAGGTCTTGAGCTCCGAGAGGAAGCCGAGCTTGTGCTTGAACTTGGGGTTGAGTTCGGGATCGGCGAGATCGCCGCCGGCCGGGATGTAGAAGTTATGGACGGTGAGCGGCCCCTTGCCGAAATCGACCAGCGCCGAGACGTGCCGGCTCTCTTCGATCTCGCAGAAGACGCGCGAGGAGATATCGGTCAGCGGGTGCTTCGAGACAATGGCGACGCCGTGATAGCCCTTCTGGCCGTGCACGGCATGGTGCGGGTAGCCCGCAGCGGCGAACTCGTTGCGCGGAAACTGGTCGTTGAGGCACTTGATCTCCTGCAGGCACAGGATGTCGGGGTCGTACTGGCGGAGAAAATCCAGCACGATCGGCAGCCGCAGGCGAACCGAGTTAATGTTCCAGGTGGCAAAGCTCGTCGGCATGAAAAAGGCGCCTCGGGGTTAGGAGGCGCCTCTTATGCAGAGCGGCAGAGGGAGCGTAAAGCCGGAAACGGCTCAGGCGTCCGGAGGGGCCGACTTCGCCCGGAAGGTCGGGTCGATGTAGAAATAGGACTTCGGAATCGTCACGTCCTTCTCCACGTCGTAGAGCGAGAAGGTGAGCTCGGAACCCGACGGCTCGGTGAGCGTCCACTGCTTCATGTCGAGGCTCTCGGTGTCGAACACCAGCGCCACCCGCACCACGCCCTTGGGGGTATCGTCCTGCAGGGTCACCGAGAAATAGTCGTCCGACTGGGCGACGGCGACGATGTTGGCCTTGAACAGATCGATCTGCGAATCGAGGAACTGGCGCAGCGGCACCTTGTCCTGCGGATAAGCGTATTGGGTCTTCTCCTTGCGGTCGACGACGTAAAAGCCGCGGCCGACCGAGACGATCTGCTCGTAGGAGGGCGGATTGTAGCGGAACAGGATCTTGCCCGGGCGCTCAAGGAAGAAGGTGCCCTCGATGCGCTGGCCGCGGGTATCGATCTGCAGGAAGCGACCGACCATGGTCTTGATCAGCGAGTTGTGCTCGTTGATCCGGGTGATCAGGTCGCGCTCGGCGTCAGTCAGCGTCCGGGCTTCCTGCGCCAGGGCGGGGAAGGCGGCGAGCACGGCAGCGAAGGCGAGGAAGGTGCGGCGGATCATCCTGGTGACGTTCCCTTTATGGTCCGGAGCCGCTCGCCGCTGGTCGAAAACGACGACCGTCTCCAAGTATTTGGTTTGTGGAGCATGCCTCTAGATAGCAATTGCGGCAACAGCGGGAAGGTTGCGCATCACGGTTCCTTGTTGTCGGCCTGGCGGTCCTTTTTGCCGCGGGCGATCTCGGTGGCGAGCGAGGCGAGCTTGTGGGTCCAGAAGCCGCGGAAGCGTTCGAGCCAGTCGTCGATATCGCGCAGCGGCGACGCATCGAGGCTGTAGACGCGGCGGGTGCCTTCCGGACGGACAGTGGCGAAGCCGGAGTCGCGCAGCACCTTCAGGTGCTGGCTGACCCCGGCCTGGCTGATGCCGAACTCGGCGCCAATCACTTCCACCACCTCGCCCGAGGCGTGCTCGCGCTCGGCGAGCAGCTCGAGAATGCGGCGGCGAACTGGATCGCCGAGAACGTCGAACGCGTGCATTACATCTCCGGGGGCGGGGCCTCGCCGGTGTAGAACTGCCGCGTCGCCTCGGCAGCCGTCAATGCGTCTGCCCGGCTTTCACCGGCGGCGATGGCCGCGGCGCCCCAGCCGTCGCTGGCCGTGCGGATAAAGGCCTTGGACTCGGGCAGCTCATGCCATCCCGCCACCGCTTCCTGCGGCAGGTCGGCGGTGGGCTCGGCGAGGTGCCGGGCAAGGCCCATGAAGCCGAGGTCCCAGCCGACGCCCACGGCACCGGGTCCGAACCTGTCCCAATGCGGGTCGATGAAGGCGACGTGTTCGAGTTCGAGCCGCGCGCCGTCGGCGTCCGGTGCGAGGGTGATGGTGATCCAGCTGATGGCGCCGGCGAATTCCCAGGTCGCGGCGACCCGGCGCTGCGGCTGGCATTCGGTGATGGTGCCGCCGGCATTGTTCTCGACCTGGAAGCGGCCGCCCAGCTGCAGGTCGCCGGTGACCGGGGAGAACCAGCGGCGCAGCCGCTCGGGGTTGGTGACGGCATCCCAGAGGTCGGCGACGTCGGTATCGTAGACGCAGCTGGCGACCACCGCCTTGGCGGGTTTGCCGTCGCGCTCGAGGTTGCGCACCGAGCGGGACATGGCATTGACGTGGGCGGTGAGATCGAAAGGCATCGTTCGCGTCCTCCTATATCAGGCGACGCTTATATAAGACGCAGATTATATTCTGTCCAGAGGTCGCCGAGGTGAGACGTGGTTGGGGTGGAAGCGGGGCGAAGACTACGCTTCGCCCCTCGCCTCAGTACCCGTCGGCGTTGTTGCCGACGAGGATTTCGCGCTTGCCGGCATGGTTGGGGGCGGAGATGACGCCTTCCTTTTCCATGCGTTCGATCAGCGTGGCGGCCTTGTTGTAGCCCACGGCCAGCCGGCGCTGGATATAGGAGGTCGAGACCTTCTTGTCGGTCAGCACCACATTGACCGCCTTGTCGTAGAGCTCGTCGCCCGAACCGCCATAGTCATCGCCACCGCCGGCCGCCATGCCGCCTTCGTCCATCTCGTCCTCGTCGGCGACGATGGCATCGAGATAGTCCGGAGCGCCCTGCGACTTCAGGTGGTTGACCACGGCCTCGACTTCGCTGTCGGCGACGAACGGGCCGTGCAGGCGCCGGATGCGGCCGCCGCCGGCCATGTAGAGCATGTCGCCATTGCCGAGCAGCTGCTCGGCGCCCTGCTCGCCGAGGATGGTGCGGCTGTCGATCTTGGACGTCACCATGAACGAGATACGGGTGGGGAAGTTGGCCTTGATGGTGCCGGTGATGACGTCGACCGACGGGCGCTGCGTGGCGGTGATGACGTGGATGCCGGCGGCGCGGGCCATCTGCGCCAGGCGCTGCACCGAGCCTTCGATTTCCTTGCCGGCCACCATCATCAGGTCGGCCATTTCGTCGATGATGATGACGATGAAGGGCAGCGGCTCGAGGTTGAACTCCTCGCTCTCGAAGATCGGCTCGCCGGTTTCGCGGTCGAAACCGGTCTGCACGGTGCGGGTGATCACCTCGCCCTTGGCCTTGCTCTCCCCGACGCGCTGGTTGAAGCCGTCGATGTTGCGCACGCCGATCTTGCTCATCTTGCGGTAGCGGTCCTCCATCTCGCGGACGGCCCACTTGAGGGCGACCACGGCCTTGGAGGGATCGGTCACCACCGGGGTGAGGAGGTGCGGGATGCCGTCATAGATCGAAAGTTCCAGCATCTTGGGATCGATCATGATCAGGCGGCACTGCTCCGGCGTCATCTGGTAGAGCAGGCTGAGAATGAAGGTGTTGATACCCACGGACTTGCCCGAGCCGGTGGTGCCGGCGATCAGCAAGTGCGGCATGCGGGCGAGGTCGGCGATGATCGGTTCGCCGCCGATGGTCTTGCCCAGGCAGATCGGGAGCTTTCCCTTCATCTTCTCGAAGTCGGAGGAGGCCAGCATTTCGCGCAGGTAGACGGTTTCGCGCACCTCGTTGGGCAGCTCGATACCGATGGCGTTGCGGCCGGGGACCACGGCGACGCGCACCGAGATGGCGCTCATCGAGCGGGCGATATCGTCGGCCAGCGAGATGACGCGGCTCGACTTGATGCCGGGGGCGGGCTCGAGTTCGTAGAGCGTGACCACCGGGCCGGGGCGGACATTGATGATGTCGCCCTTGACGCCGAAATCGGCGAGCACGGATTCGAGCTTGCGCGCCATGGCCTCGAGGCGCTCCGGCGCATGCTCGGGGCTGGCGCCCTTGTGCTTGGGCGGGGTGAGGAGGCTGAGCTCGGGCAACTCGAAGCCGTGCGGCTCATCGAGCAGCGAGCCCTGGGCCTCGCGGGCGGCGCGCATGCCGGGCTGCGGACGGGGAGCGGGGGCAACGACGCGCGGCGACACCACCGGCGCCGCCTGGTGGGCGGCCGGGACATGCGGCATGGGAGCCGGGCTGCGCGAGGCAGCCATGGGGCCGCGCAGCGGGGTCTGCATCTCCCAGCGCGGCATATCGGCTTCTTCTTCATCCGGCTCGGGCGGATAGTCGTCGAAGGGCGGCTCGTCATGTGCCGCAACGATCGAGCGGCGCTCGACGGTGAGGGCGGGTTCGGCGCGTAAGGTGGGCGCCGAGGGGGCGTTGCCATGGAGGCTCGGCTCCACCGCGTCGCCGCGCCAGGCTTCGGCTTCCGCCTCGGCAGCACGGCGCTGGGCGATGCCGGCGCGGGCCCGGCGGACGGCAGAGCGGGCGGAGAAGCCCAGGTGCACGGCATAGCCGAGGATCACGTCGAAGATCGAATCGCGCTCGGGCTCGTCGTCATCGACGGGAGCGGCACTGGCAGCGCCCTTGGCGCCAGCCGATTTCGCCTTGGCCTTGCCCTTGGGCAGCTCGGGCAGGGTAACCTTGCCGAGACCCATGCCGATCCAGAACAGCGCCAGGGTCGGGGCGGCGATGATGATGGCGAACAGCACGGCGGTCACCGGCTGCGGGGTGGCGCCGGTAGCGAGCACGGCGAGGTTGGTGAAGTTCTGGCCGACGAGGCCGCCGAGCCCGGTCGGCAACGGCCAGCTCTCCGGCGCAGCGATAAAGGCGAAGAGGCCACAGCTGAGCACCCCGGCTGCGACCCAGGCGAGCAGCCTGAGGCCCATGCGCGAGGGCACGCGGTGACGAATCAGCCCCCAGCCCCACAGCGCCGGCGGCACCAGCAGGGTGAGGATACCGAGGCCGAACACCTGGAAGGCCATGTCGGCGATGACCGCGCCGGGGAAGCCCAGCCAGTTCCGCGCCGGCTCGCCCGAGGCGTAGGAGAGGCTCGGATCATCCACCTGCCAGGTCGCCAGCGACAGCATCACGATGGCCACCAGGCCCAGGGTGATGGCCCCCATCAATCGGACGGGGATACGGATCGCTATGGCGGGGGCGGTCTCTCGACGGGCGTCTTCGAGCAGGTGCTGTGCCGGCATCGTCTGGTACACTCTACAAACGGAACGCTGAACCGGCGGCAGACGGCGCGCCGATCGAAGATTGATCCTAGGCGGTTAGGGTTAACCCGGAGCTAACTGGACGAGGGGTTGCGAAGGCGGATGGCCAGGTCGGGGCGGCGACCTTTCCGACCTGTCGACAAGCGCGACCAGGAGCCTGCCTAATGGGGCGACGGCATGCCGGACTCTTCTGCTTGACTCCCAACCGGACTCTGGTGTTCCCTGTTTGTTCTAATTACTGACAACAGGGAGGCTCAGATGCCGAGCCTCGCACGCCCCGATCTCGCTGCCTTACGACTGAAAATTGCCGCCCTCGAAAAGCGCCCGCTGCTGGCCGAAGGCGCGGCAATGCTGGCCGAGCGGCTGGGAAAGGCTGCCAATGACAGAGGCGAGCTTGCCGATCCGCTCGAGCTGCTGGCCGCGCCCAATGGGCTGCTGCACGAGGTGTTTGCCGACGAGCCGCGCCAGAGCGGCGCGGCGCTCGGCTTCACCTTCGGGCTTGCCCGGCAGTTGCTGACCGCGGAACGGCAGGCGGTGCTCTACCTGCAACTGTCTGGGGAAGGGCAGGAACTCGGATTGCCCTATGGCGCCGGGTTCCAGCAGTTCGGCATCGATCCAGCCAAACTGGTGATCGGCCGGATCGACAGCGTCGCCGAGCTGCTCTGGGCGATGGAAGAGGCCATTGCCTGCCGGGCGGTCGCCGGGGTGATCGCCGATCTTGCCAGCCACCCCAAGGCGCTCGATTTCACTGTGTCGCGCCGCTTGAGCCTGCGCGCCGCGGCAGCCGGGACGTCGGCGTTTCTGGTTCGCTATGGCCGCGGCCGTGAGGCGAGTGCGGCAAAGCTGCGCTGGCGGATTTCCTCGGCGATGAGCGGCGAGGTGCCCTTCGACCCGCGTGCTCCCGGGCCGCCGCGCTTTCAGATCGAGATCGAAAAAGGCCGGCTCGGCGACAAGACGCAGCGCGCCGAAGGCAAGACCATGCTTGTGGACTGGACAGAAAATGGTTTCGTTTCAGTCGAACCCAAACACCGCACCGCAATTACTGTTCGGCGAACGGCGCCGCCATCTCGCCCTGTCATTGCCCCGCTGGGCGACCGACTGTCTCAAACGGGCTGATCCGGCGCTGGGCGCTTCGATGCGCCCGTTTGCCTTGTGGGAGAAGCAGAAAGGCGCGATGCGGCTCGCTGCGGTGGATGCCGCGGCTGTCAAGGCCAACCTGATCTCCGGGCAGAACCTGTCGGATGCGCGGGCGTTGGTGCCGGAACTCGAGGTGCGCGAGATCGACCGGGCCTATCTCGAGCAGGTGTTTTTCGATTTTGCCGACTGGCATTCCAATGCCAGCCCGATCGTTGCGGTCCACACGGCCGCCGCGCCCTATGGCGATCTGATCCTCGATATCACCGGCGTCGCCCACCTGTTCGGCGGCGAAGCGAAGATGCTCGAGCTGCTGGTCAACCGGCTGCGCAGCCTGGGGTTCACCGTCTCCGGCGCCATCGCCGATACGGTCGGGGCAGCCTGGGCCCTGGCGCATTTTTCTCCCGGCCGCATCGTTGCCGGGGGCGAGAGCGAAGCGGCGCTCGCCAACCTGCCGATCGTCGGGTTGCGGCTCGAAGAAGCGCAGGTCGCGGGGCTCAACCAGATGGGGCTCAAGAGCATCGGTCAGCTCTACGGTCGGGATCGGCGGGCGCTGCAGGCCCGCTTCGGCGCCTCGCTGATCGAGCGACTCGACCAGGCCCTGGGCCGGATCGAAGAGCGCATCACCCCGCGGCTGCCGATCGCCGAATATTATGCCGAGCGACGCTTTGCCGAGCCGATCGGCTACATGGACGACGTGCTGATGACGGCGCGCGATCTCGCCATCCAGCTCGGCCTCAGGCTCGAAGCCGAAGGCGTCGGGGCGCAGAGCTTCCATCTGCTGCTCTACCGGGTCGACCACAAGGTGATGAACCTGAGCATCAATGCCGGCCGGGCCACCCGCGACCCCAACCATATCGCCCAGCTGTTCGTGCATCGCTCGGAGCGGCTGGAAGGCGAATACGATGCCGGCTTCGGCATCGACATGATCCGGCTGGCTGCCAGTTCGCTGTCCGAGGTGGAGAGCACGCAGCTCGGGGCATTCGAGGTGCGCGACGGGGCAGCAGACCTCGACCGCCTCTATGATCGGATGACCAGCCGGCTCGGGCCGCTGGCGCTTACACGCTCGAAATTCGTCAACACCCATATCCCCGAACGGGCCACGAAGCTCGAGCCGGTGATCGCGCCAACTCCGGACGATCCGGAGGCATTGCCCGATCCGGAGCTGCAGCGGCCGTTGCGGCTCCTGCCCCATCCCGAGCCGATCAACGTGATGGCGGAAGTACCGCATGGCCCGCCGATGCGGATCATCTGGCGGCGGATTGCCTACCGTATCCTCAAGGCCTCCGGCCCGGAGCGGATCGAGGCCGAGTGGTGGCGGTCGGGCAAGAATCTCGAAGTGCTGGAGCCGCCCGAACGCGGCAGCAAGCGGCACGACCCCCGCGACGATCCCAAAAAGACCGATAAACCCAAGCCAAAGGAGCCCGAGCATATTTCCGCCCTCGACGCCTTCGATCCGCTGACCACGGTGCGCGACTATTATGTCATCGAGGACGATGGCGGCCGCCGCTTCTGGATCTTCCGCATCGGGCTCTATGGCGCCGCCGAGGCGCCGCGCTGGTTCCTGCACGGGTTCTTCGCATGAGCCGCCCCGCCTATGCCGAACTGATGGTGACCTCGAACTTCTCGTTTTTGAGAAGCGGCTCGCACCCCGAGGAACTGGTCTCGGCGGCGATCGCCCTGGGGATGAGCGGCGTCGGCATCTGCGACCGCAACAGCTTTGCCGGCGTGGTGCGGGGTTACGTGGCGCATCGCGACCTCAAGCACACGGCGCCTGACTTCCGCTATGTGGTCGGCGTTCGGCTCTGCTTTGCCGACGGCACCCCCGACATCGTCGCCTACCCCTCGGATCGCGAAGCCTATGGCCGGCTCTGCCGCATGCTGAGCCGCGGCAACCTGCGCGAGGAGAGCGAGAAGGGCAAATGCGTGCTCTATTTCGCCGACCTCGAGGAGTTCATCGCTGGCCAGCTGCTGATCCTCCATTGCGACGAGGCGCGCTGGGAGCACTCGGCCGCGACGCTCGACCGGCTGGCACAACTCAGCCCCGGCAATGTCTGGCTCGCCGTAGCCGTGACCTTCAAGGGTACCGACCGGGCGAGGCTGAACCGCCTGGCCGATTTGGCTGCCACTGCCGGCGTACCGCTGCTGGCGGTCAACGACGTGCTCTACCACGAGCCTGCCCGCAAGATCGTCCAGGACGTGGTGACCTGCATCCGCGAGCACCTGACGCTGGAAACCGCCGGCCGCCGGCTGCAGCAGAATGCGGAGCGGCACCTCAAGCCGGCGAGCGAGATGACGCGTCTGTTCGCCGAACATCCCGACGCGATCGCTGAGACGCAGGTGCTGCTGGATCGGATCGGCTTCAGCCTCGACCAGCTGAAATACAACTACCCCACCGAAACCATCGGCAATGGCGAGACGGCACAGGAAACGCTGGAACGGCTGACCTGGGCCGGAGCGCATTGGCGCTATCCCGATGGGATCCCCGACAGCATCAAGCAGAGCCTGTGGAGCGAGCTCTGCCTCATCGCCTACAAGGGCTATGCCTCCTACTTCCTCACCGTCGAGGATGTGGTGCGCTATGCCCGGTATGAGCTCAAGATCCTCTGCCAGGGGCGCGGTTCGGCCGCCAATTCTGCCGTCTGCTATTGCCTCGGGGTCACCGAAGTCGACCCCACCAAGGTCACCCTGGTGTTCGGCCGGTTTCTCTCAACCGAGCGCGATGAGCCGCCCGATATCGACGTCGATTTCGAGCATGAGCGGCGCGAAGAGGTGATGCAGTATGTCTACAACAAATATGGTGGCGAGCGGACCGGGCTCACTGCGACGGTCATCTCCTATCGCTCCAAGAGCGCCATCCGTGAAACCGCCAAGGTGTTCGGGATTTCCGACGACATCATCGGCGCGCTCAACCAGCTGCACTGGGGCTGGGGCAATGCCGCCGATTTGAAGGGCATCAAGATGCTCGGGCTCGATCCTGACGATCCGACCCTGACGCAGATGTTCAACGTGGTGCCGGTGCTGAAATCCTTCCCCCGCCACCTCAGCCAGCATGTCGGCGGCTTCGTCATCACCCGCGATTCGCTCGAAAGCCTGGTGCCAATTTCGAAGACGGCGATGGAGAGCCGCACCATCGTCGAGTGGGACAAGGACGATATCGATGCGCTGGGCATCCTCAAGGTCGATATCCTGGCGCTCGGCATGCTCACCTGCCTGCGCCGTTCGTTCGAGCTGCTGCATCAGCACTATGGTCGCGACGTCACGCTGCCGCAGCTGATGGCCGAGGAAACCCAGCCGGAGGTGAAGGCGCCGGTGTACCGGATGACGCATCGCGCCGACACCATCGGGGTGTTCCAGATCGAGAGCCGCGCGCAGATGTCGATGCTGCCGCGGTTGAAGCCCAAAGAATTCTACGATCTCGTCATCGAAGTCGCGATCGTCCGCCCCGGCCCGATCCAGGGCGGCATGGTGCACCCCTATCTGAAGCGCCGGCAGGGGCTCGAGCCGGTGGAAAAAATGCCGCAGGCCCTCTACGAGGTGATGAAGCGCACCTATGGCGTGCCGCTGTTCCAGGAACAGGCGATGCAGATCGCCATCGTCGCTGCCGGCTTCACCCCGGGTGAAGCGGACAAGCTGCGCCGCGCCATGGCGACGTTCCGGCGTAACGGGACCATCCATACGCTGAAAGACCGTTTCCTCAGCGGCATGAAGGCCAATGGCTATGCCGAGGATTTCGCCCGTCGCTGCTTCGCCCAGATCGAAGGCTTTGGCGATTATGGCTTCCCCGAAAGCCATGCCGCCTCGTTCGCCCTCTTGGTCTATGCCTCGTGCTGGATGAAGTGCCACTACCCCGATGTGTTCGCCTGCGCCCTGCTCAACAGCCAGCCGATGGGGTTCTACTCACCCGCCCAGATCGTCCGCGATGCCGTCGAGCACGGGGTAGAGATGCGGGTTGCCGACGTCAACCGCTCGGACTGGCTGCATGTGCTGGAAGACGGCACACCGGCCAGCCAACGGATCATGAAGCAGCACGCCGAGATGCAGGGCGATATCCTCTCGACCAAGGCGATCCGGCTCGGCCTCAGGCAGGTGATCGGGCTGAAGCAGGACCATGCCAACCTGATCATTGCCAAGCGCGGCGACGGCTATGCCTCGATCCGCGACCTCTGGGTGCGGACCGGCATTCCGGTGGCGACGCTGGAGAAACTGGCCGAGGCCGATGCGTTCGGTTCGATGGGACTCAACCGGCGCGAGGCCCTGTGGGTGGTGCGCGGCTTGCACGGCGTGGCCGGCGCCGAGCAGCTGCCGCTGTTCGCGATCTCCAAAAAACTCTCCAAGCCAGACGATGCCGAAACCGACCTGCCGGTCATGGCGCCCGGGGAGTCCGTGGTGCACGACTACCGGACGCTGTCGCTGTCGCTCAAAGGGCATCCCGTCGGGTTCCTCCGCCCCGAACTCGATCGGCGCGGCACGCTGCGCTGCGCCGACCTGATCGACCAGCCGAACGGCGCCATCGTCGAAACCGCCGGCCTGGTGCTGGTGCGCCAGCAGCCGGGCACGGCGAGCGGGGTGATCTTCATGACGCTGGAGGATGAGACCGGCATCGCCAACATCATCGTCTGGAACAAGACCTTCGACAGCAATCGCCGCGTCGTCCTCAGCTCACGCCTCCTCGCGGTGCGCGGCCAGTTGCAGCGCGAGGGACTGGTGACCCATCTCGTCTCGCGCAGCTTCACCGATTTCACCCCCAGCCTGCTCGATCTGGCGCAAGGTTTCGACATCGGCAACGGGGTTCTGGCGCATGGCGACGAAGGACGGAGCGGACCGCAACCCGGCCGCGACGAAGGCGAACGGCGGCGGCGCGAACAGCTCGACCGCGAGGCCTATGCCGCCATGCCGTCGGGGCGGAATTTCCACTAGCGACCGCGAAAATGCTCAAGCGCTGGTGCGACCTGACCCCCACCCCTGTCCCCTCCCCCTCAAACAGGGGGAGGGAGACGATAGCCTCGATATCAGTGTGAGGGTCTCCCTCCCCATTCTTAGGGGGAGGGGGTAGGGGTGGGGGTCAGCCCGCACCAGCGTCTGAGATGATCCCAAAGGCAAAAGGCCGCCCGCGCGGGCGGCCCCCTGCAGCTTTCGGCGATGGCTCCGCCTCAGCTGTCCATCTTGGCGCCGGAGACCACGGCGTGCAGGTCGATCAGGCCGACCATGCGGCTTTCGTGCGTGACGATGCCGTTCAGGAGTTCGGTGTCGATCGAGTTGCCTTCCGGCACATTGTGGATGTCGGACTTGGCGACAGTCAGGATGTCGGACACGGCATCCACCAGGATCCCCACCCACTTTTCGCCGACGCTCATCACCACCACGACGTGGTTCTTGGTCGGCGACGTCTGGCCTTCGCCGAAGCGGGCTCGCAGATCGAAGATCGGCACGATGGTGCCACGCAGGTTGATCACTCCGCGCACGAACTCGCGGGTGTTAGGCAGCGGCGTCGCGCCGTTCCAGGCGCGGATTTCGCGCACCGTGGTGATTTCGACGCCATAGGTCTGCTCGCCGATCGAGAAGGCGATCAGCTGCAGCGAGTTGGCGCCGGCGACGCTGGCACCCGATGACATGTCGTCCTTGAATGCGAGAGCTTCCATTTGGTCTTCTGCCTTTCCTGCCGGCCGTCCTGGCCGGCGTCCTTATTGTCCGCCGGCGATCAGGCGGCGCTCTTGTGCGCCGCAGTCGCCGATTTCAAACCCTGTACGTCGACGATCAGCGCCACGTTGCCGTCGCCCAGAATGGTGCCGCCGGCGATGCCCTCGATCGACTGGAAGTTCTCCTCCAGCGATTTGATCACCACCTGCTGCTGGCCGATGATGTCGTCGACGATCACCGCCACCTTCACTCCGCCCTCGGCCTCGCACAGCACCACGAAGCGGTTGTCGCGCGCCACCTCGGTGGTCATGGCGAAGCGGGAGGCGAGGTCGACCACCTGCACATATTCGCCGCGCACCTGCAGCACCTGCCCACCCGTGGGCATGCGCGAAAAGTTGGCCCGCGCGCACTGGATGGTTTCGACGATCGAGGAAAGCGGGATGACGTAGGGCGAACCCGCCACCTTCACCAGCATCACATCGAGCACGGCGAGGGTCAGCGGCAGGCGCAGCGTCATCCGCGTGCCCTTGCCGGTCCAGCTCTTCACATGCACCGAGCCGCCGATTTTCTTGATGTTACTAAGCACCACGTCCATGCCGACGCCGCGGCCGGAAATGTCGGAGACTTCCGAGGCGGTCGAGAAGCCCGGCGCGAAGATCAGCTGGTCGATCTGCTCGTCGCTCAGCGCCTGCTCCGGCCCGACCACGCCGCGGTCGCGCGCCACCTGCAGCACGCGCTCGCGGTTGATGCCGCCGCCATCGTCTTCCACCGCGATCAGGATATTGCCACCCGCCTGCTCGGCGGAAAGCCGGATCACCCCACCCTCGGCCTTGCCGGCCGCCATGCGCTTTTCCGGGCTCTCGATGCCGTGGTCGGCCGAGTTGCGGATCATATGGGTCAGGGGGTCGCTCAGCTGCTCGATGATCGTCTTGTCGATCTCGGTGTTCTCGCCGATGGTCTCGAGCCGGATCTTCTTGCCGGTCTTGGTGGCGAGCTCGCGCACCAGCCGCGGCATGCGCGAAAACACCGTCTTCACCGGCTGGGCGCGGATCGACATCACCGAATCCTGCAGGCCCCGCGTCGTCTGCGCCAGGACTTCGAGACCGCGCACCAGTTCCTGGTAGCGGGCCCGCAGCGTCTCATCCATCTGCTGGGTGAGCATCGACTGGGTGATCACCAGCTCGCCCACCATGTTGACCACGCGATCGATCTTGTCGAGATCGACGCGGATCGACTGCACGCCATTGCGGCGATCTTCGACGCCGGAGCGCCGATCGTTCTCTCCCTCGAACTCCTCGGCCGGCGCGGCCTGCCGGAGGGGTGGCGGCATCACCGGGGGCGCGGCTTTCAACGCCGGCTTCAGGCTCTCGGCGAGGGCCGCAAAGCTCAGCAGTTCGCCGACGGGAGCGTCCTCGCTCGCAGCCTCGGGTTCCACCTCGTCCGCCATCAGCTCGGCAAACGACGGCATCGCCTCGATCTCGGCGTCGAGCGCCGCTTCGGCCACCGGGGCGGTGCCGCGGCTGATCTCGAGATCGCAATTGCCCTCGACGAACTCGAACACCTCGGCGATCGACGCTTCGCTCGCGGTTTCCGAGTTGAGACTGATCTCCCAGCTGCAATAGACGCCGAACGGCTCGAAATCGTTGAGCGCCGGGATTTCGTCGAGCACCGCCCGGACCTCGATCTCGCCGAGCGTTCCGAGTTCGCGCAGCAGCAGCAACGGGTCGTTGGCGCGCGCATAGAGTTCGGCATGCGGGGCGAAGCGGATGGTCCAGTGCCCGGCTTCCGACACCAATGGCGGCGCCTCGAAGGTGTCATCAAGCAGGGCGAGGCTCAGCGGCTCCTCGGCGACCACGTCGTCATCCTCGGCGCCGGCAATGGTCACCATGACCGGGACAAAGTCGATGTCGAACTCTTCCATCGGCTCGCCGGCCATATCCGGGTCGCCCGAAGTCAGTGCGTCGAACTGGTGCTTTTCTTCGGCACCGTAGCCGGCTTCGAGTTCGCTGCCATCCTTGGCTGCGGCGACGAAGTCAGCAACGATGTCGTTGGCCCGGATGCAGAGCGCCGTCACATGCTCGCTCAGTTCCACCCGCCCGTCGCGGACATGGTCGAGCAGCGTCTCGTAGGCATGCGCGAATCCCACCAGCCCCTGGAACCCGAATGCGCCACCGCCCCCCTTGATCGAATGGATGGCGCGGAACACCGCATTCAGCCGATCGCTCGAGCGGTCGCCCTCTTCGATGGCGGCGAACTGCTCCTCCAGTTCGAGCAGCAGCTCCGAGCACTCGTCGAAATAGGTGGCCTTGAAGTCGTCGAGGTCGCTCATGGACTAGTCACGAACCCTTCTGGGTTGCCGGGAAGGCGGGGCAGGCGTCTCAGGCTCAGTGCACCACGCGGTGGATCACCGAGATCAGTTTCTCCGGGTCGAACGGCTTGACGATCCAGCCGGTGCCACCGGCGGCACGGCCCTGATCGCGTTTGTCCTGGCTGGTCTCGGTGGTGAGGATCAGGATCGGCAGGGAATTGTGCATGCCCGAGGCGCGAACGTTCTTGATGAACTCGATGCCATCCATCACCGGCATGTTGATATCGGTGATCACCACATCGACGCTCTCGTTCTTGAGCACATCGAGGCCCTTCTGGCCGTCCTCGGCCTGCAGCACCTCGAAGCCGGCATTGCTGAGCGTATGGTGCAGCATGGCGAGAATGGTGCGGGAATCGTCGACCGTCAGTACACGCATGAATTACCCTTCCATGATCGCGGCGAACGAGGCCCCAAGCCCCAGCCGCGAAACAGCCAGCTGGAACGCCTCGGAGGGCGCGCTGACCGAAAATGCGAAATTGTTGCGACGGGCGGTCTCGGCGGCACTCAGCAGCATGAACAGCGCATTGGTCGCCACCCGTTCAATCGCCGCTCCCGAGACCGTAACCGGCCCGGATTCGATGGCGTCGACCAGCTCGTCACGAATAGGATCGAGCGCGTCGAGATCGACGATCGCCGGCAAGGCGATGGTTCTGCTGCGTGCCTGAGCCATAACTTGGCTGCCCCCGTGGACTTCTGCCCGGGCGCCAGCATCCGATGGAACGGTTTAGGAAGTGCTAAGTTCGGGCGTTTTCGCCGGCTTCAGGCGACGCCGATCACCGCCCGGATCGAGGCCCGATCGACCCCCTCGAGCGCCTTGGGCCGCCACTGCGGCTTCTGGTCCTTGTCGACCAGCACTGCCCGCACCCCTTCGGCAAAATCCGGCAGCCGGCACAACAGCCGCGCCAGCCGCAGGTCGGCCGCCAGCACGTCGATAATGTCGGTCATGCGCCGGGCTGCGTGGTGGCTCTCGGAAATGGCGACGAGGCTGGTCGGGGACCGCAGCGCCAGTTGCGCCAATTGCGGCTCCAGTCCGGCGGTGCCGACGATCGCCGCGGTATCGGTCCAGTCGAGCCCCTGCTGCCGGTCGGCCGCCGCGCACAGCACTGCTTCACCTACCGGCGCCATCTCTGCCTGCATCAGCGCGCCGAGCGCCGCCTCGATCCGCGTTGCCCCTGCTGCCGCAGCGATCCCTGCCCGTACCGCATCGCGGCGGGCCGGGTCGATGGCGCAATCGGTCAGCCCCAGCGCCAGCGCGTCGGCGGCGCCGACCGGCACGCCGGTCATCGCAAACGCCAGCGCCCTATGCGCCGGCGCCTTCGAAAGAATGAAGTTCACCCCCACGTCGCAGGTAAAGCCGATTGCCGCCTCCGGCATGGCGAAGCGCGCCTCGCTGGTGGTGAAGCGAAAGGCGCAATGCCCGGCAATGCCGATGCCGCCGCCCATGACGATGCCATGGGTCAGCGCCACCAGTGGCTTGGCATAGCGCGCGATGATGCCGTTCATCCGGTACTCGGCGGCAAAGAACGCGTCCGCCGCCTCCGCCTCGCCGTCGAGCACGGCCTGGCGCACCGCCCTGACGTCGCCGCCCGAGCAGAAGCCGCGGGGGCCACGCCCCTCGAACAGCACCAGCCGGATCTCGTCGTCGTCGGCCCATTGCTCGAGCGCCCGGGTGATGCCGTCGATCATCTCGAGGCTCAGCGCATTGATCGCCTCGGGCCGATTGAGGGCAATGATCCCCAGGTTGCCCTCGCGAATCACATCGAGCTGGCCGGTCATCTCTCAGGTTCCCATGTTGCCGCCCCGGTGGTAGAGCACCCCGCATGAAGGCCATCAACCCCCCGACTCCGCTCACCAATGTGCATCTGACCGGCATCGCCCGCGACCTCAAGGCGCGCGCCGAGTCCGGCAGGCCGATCCGCATCGGGGTTATCGGCTCGGGTGAAATGGGCACTGACCTGGTGACGCAAGGCGGGCTGATGCGCGGCATCGAGGTGGCGGCCATCGCCACCCGCCGCCCGCACACGGCCCGCGCCGCCATGGCCATCGCTTACGGCGACGATGCGCATGCCGTCGAGGCCGACACCGAGAGCAAGGTCACGGCCGCCATCGAAGCCGGCAAGATGGCCGTCACCTCGGCCGAGACTCTGGTCAAGAACCCGCTGATCGACGTGGTGATCGACGCCACCGGCAAGCCCGGCGTCGCGGCGGACTATTGTCTGACCGCGATGGAGCACGGCAAGCACCTCGTGATGATGAATGTCGAGGCCGACGTCACCATCGGCCCGTATTTGAAACGCGAAGCCGACCGCCTCGGCGTCGTTTACTCGGTCGGTGCCGGCGACGAGCCCAGTAGCTGCATGGAGCTGATCGAGTTCGCCTCGGCGCTCGGCTACCGCATCGTTTCGGCCGGCAAGGGCAAGAACAACCCGCTCAATCACGACGCGGTTCCCGACGACTATCGCGAGGAAGCCATCCGCCGGAACATGAACCCGCGCATGCTGGTGGAGTTCGTCGACGGCAGCAAAACCATGGTGGAGATGGCCTGCATCGCCAACGCCACCGGGCTCGTTCCCGACGTGCCGGGCATGCACGGGCCGAAGGCCGACCGCGACGACATGGTCAAGGTGCTGATCCCCAAGGCGGATGGCGGCATTCTCGACAAGAAGGGCGTCGTCGATTTCACCATCGGCAAAGGCGTGGCGCCGGGCGTCTTCGTCATCGTCGAGGCCGAGCACCCACGCATCATCGAGCGCATGGATGATCTGCATGTCGGGAAGGGCCCGTACTACGCCTTCTTCCGCCCCTACCACCTGACCTCGCTGGAAGTGCCGCTGACCGCGGCCCGCATCATGCTCTACGGCAAGCCCGACATGGTGCCGATGCCCAACCCGGTGGCCGAAGTCTGCGCCGTCGCCAAGCGCGATCTCGCCGTCGGCGAAAGCTTCGATGCCATCGGCGAGACCTGCTATCGCAGCTTCATCCTGACCGTCGAGGACGCCCGCCGTCAGCACGCCGTGCCGGTCGGCCTGCTCGAAGGCGGCAAGGTCACCGCCCCGGTGAAAAAAGGCCAGTTGCTCACCACCGCCAACGCGCTGCCCGACCAGACGACGCGGCTTTACGCCCTGCGCCAGCGCCAGGACCAGATGTTCGGGCTGGTGGCTTAGCTTACACCGCCCGCAGGTGCAGGCTGACCCCCACCCCTGTCCCCTCCCCCTGAACATGGGGAGGGAGACCCCCTCATAGATATCGAGGTGATCGTCTCCCGCCCCCTTCTTAGCGGGAGGGGTCAAGGGTGGGGGTCCGCAGCCACCGGCGGCGGTACGTCTTCACCCGCGCAAAGCAATCTTCCCCTGCCGCCCCTTTTCGCTACTCGCCTCGGCGGCTTCTGCGGCCTGGTCGAGCGAAAACACCTCGGCGATCGGCAGCTTCAGCTCGCCGCGCGCTGCCTTGGTGACGAACTCGACGATGGCGCCGCGGATCTGCTCGGGCGTATGGAAGCTCGAGGGTTTCGCCGCCCAGAAGCCCTTCACCACCGCGCGCTTGAACAACAGGTTGTCGGCACTGATCTGCATCGGCCGGCCGCTCAGGGCTCCGAACGAGATCAGCCAACCCTCTTCGGCCACCAGATCCAGCAGTTCATCGGAGGCCCGACCCGCCACCGAGTCGAGCGCCCGCCGGATCGGCGCCCCACCGGTGATCGCCCGGGCACGCTCCTGCCAGTCCTCGTGCTCGCTGGAGACGGCGTCGCCGATGCCCTCGGCTGCCAGTTCGGCCACCGCTGCCTCGCGTCGCACGATGTTGAGCACGCGTACGCCGCGCTCGGCCGCCAGCTTGGCGATGATCTTGCCCACCGCGCCATTGGCGGCGTTCTGCACGATCCACTCGCCCGCCTCGACCTGCAGCTCACCGAGCAGCCGCCAGGCGCTCAGTGGCATCGACACCAGCTGGCAGGCCGTCGCGTCGTCGATTCCCTCCGGCAGCGGCACCAGCGCCTGCGCATTGGCGAGATAGTACTCCGCCCAGGCGGCGCTCGCTCCGCCGGTCACCCGCTGCCCGAGCTTGAGGTTGGTCACCCCTTCGCCGAGCTTGTCGACCACCCCCAGCGCCTCGGTGCCGGGCACATGCGGCAGCGGCGGCTTGTAGCCATAGTGGCCGGTGACGATCATCAGGTCGTGGTTGTGGATCGGCGACAGCACGAGCTTCACCCGCACCTGCCCCGGACCCGGCTCCGGCAGCGGTCGCTCCTCGACCCGCAGGACTTTCCTCGGGCTGCCGAACTCGTCGAACACCACGGTTTTCATCGCGTCACTCCATCTGCGTGTCAGTCAGATAGGCAACATGGCGCCGCGAGGCTAGGGCTCAATCCAGCGTCTGCCGATACCTGAGCATGGCGATCGCCGAGATCACCACCAGGATCGCCACCAGCGCCCAGAGCTCGCCGGTGACATCGACCACCTCGCCGCCCTTCAGCATCACCTTGCGGACCACGCGCAGGAAATGCGTCGCCGGTACGGCCTGGCCGATGAACTGGGCCCAGCCCGGCATGCCGGCGAACGGGAACATGAAGCCGGAGAGCAGGATCGAGGGCAGGATGGTGAAAAAGCTCAGCTGCATGGCCTGCATCTGGCTCTTGGCGGCCGTCGAGATCAGAAAGCCCAGCGCCAGGTTGACCACGATGAACAGGTTGAAGCCGAGGAAGAACGCCCAGACGCTGCCCTCGAACGGCACACCGAAAACGAGACTTGCGGCGGCGAGGAACACCACGGTCTGCACGTAGCCGACGAACACATAGGGCAGGATCTTGCCCAGCATCACCTCGAGCGGCTTCACCGGCGTGGCGATCAGCATTTCCATGGTACCGCGTTCGGTCTCCTTGACGATCGCCACCGCGGTGATCATGACCATGGTCATCGACAGGATGATGGCGAGCAGTCCCGGCACGATGTTGGTCGAGGTCCTGCCCTCGGGGTTGTATTCCCGGTGCACCACCATCGAGAACGGCGGCGAACCCGCCTGCTGCGCCAAGGGCCCGGTCAGCGTCTCTGATATCGCGACATTGACGATGCCCGACAGCGCCGCCACCGCGCCGCCGGTGGCCGAGGGGTCGGAGGCGTCGGCGGCCACCAGAATCTCCGGCTTGTTGCCGCGCACCACGTCGCGCTCGAAATCCTCGGGGATCACCACGACGAAGTTGGCGGTGCCGCGCCTCAGCGCCTCTTCGCCCTCGCCCGCTCCCATCACTGCACCCTTGAAGGCGAAGTAGGACGAGTTCTGCATCCCCGCGATCACCGCCCGGCTCAGCGGGCCATTGTCGCCCATCTCCACCAGGGTCGGCAGGTTGCGCGGGTCGGCATTGATGGCAAAGCCGAACAGGAACAGCTGGATGATCGGCAGCCCGATCATCATGCCGAAGGTGATGCGGTCGCGCCGCATCTGGATGAATTCCTTGTAGAGCACGGCGCCGAAGCGCTTGAGCGAGAACCCCAAGGTCATGCCGCAGCCTTTCCGCCGTCACCGGCGAAATTGTCGCGCGCACCGGTCATCAGGTAGATGAAGGCCTCTTCGAGCCCCGCGACCTGCAGGCTCCAGCGATGCGTGCCTTCGGCCTTGAGCCGCTCGACGGTCGCTCCGAGCGCCGCCTTGTCAGTACCCGAGACGTGCAGCACGGTGCCGAACCGCGCCACCTGCACCACGCCGGGCTCGGTCAGCAGCCGGTCCTCGAGCCTGGCCAGTTCCGGCCCTTCCACCCGCCAGGTCTCGAGCCCGACCATTTCGGGGATTTTGGCGGACGGCCCGTCGATCAGCTTCTTGCCGTAGGCGATGTAGGTGATGAAATCGCATTGCACCGCCTCGTCCATGTAATGGGTCGAGACCAGCACGGTGACGCCGATGGCTGAGAGGCGGCGGATCTCGTCCCAGAAATCGCGACGCGCCTTGGGGTCGACGCCGGCAGTGGGTTCGTCGAGCAGCAGCAGCTTTGGCTCATGCAGCAGGCACGCCGCCAGCGCCAGCCGCTGCTTCCAGCCGCCCGACAGCGAGCCGGCCAGCTGCTTCTGGCGGTCGGCGAGCCCGAGATCGGCGAGCGCCCGGTCGACCCGCTGTTTGCGCCGGTCGAGCCGGTACATGCGCGCCACGAAATCGAGGTTCTCGCGGATACTGAGGTCCTCGTAATACGAGAACTTCTGCGTCATGTAGCCGACCTGCTCCTTGATCTGCTCGGCCTGTTTGCGCACGTCGAAGCCAAGGCAGGTGCCCTCGCCCTCATCCGGCGTCAGCAACCCGCAGAGCATGCGGATGGTGGTGGTCTTGCCCGAGCCGTTCGGGCCGAGAAAGCCATAGATCGCGCCTTTCGGCACCTGGATGTCGAAATGATCGACCACCCGCTTCGGCCCGAAATTCTTGGTCAGCCCATGCACGTCGATGACCAGCGGCTCGCTCATCTATTGCCGCTCCACCGTCACCGGCTGGCCGGGATGCAGGTTCGCGCCATCGAGCGTGGCTTCGACCAGGTAGCTCAGCCGCTGCCGCTCGTCGCGCGAGTAGATCACCGGCGGGGTGAACTGCGGGTCCGAGGCAAAGAAGCTTACCCTGGCGGTCAGCCCGTCCGGGCAGCCGTCGCAGCTCACTGCCACCTGGTCGCCCAGAGCAAAGCCGGTCCGTGCCGCCTCGGGCACGTAGAACTTCACCTTGAGCGCCCCTTCGGGCAGGATCGAAATGACCGGCGTCCCCGCCGCGACCATCTCGCCGGCATCGAAGAACACGCGCTCGATCCGTCCAGCCGCCGGGGCGGTGATGGTCCGATCGGCGAGATCGGCATTGGCCTTTTCGGCGTCGGCATGTGCCGCCGCCAGATTGGCCTCCGCCTGCACCTGCTGCTCGGTGCGGGCCGGCAGCTCGGCAACCTTCAGCTGCGCCTCGAGCTGGCGCACCGCGGCCTGGGCGCTGGCGAGACTCGCCCGGTCCTGGTCGAGCTTGGATTGTGGCACCAACCCCTGGCCGAACAGTTTTTCGCTGCGGGTGGCGCTGTCGCTGGCCAGCTGCAGATCCGCCTCGGCCTTTTCGAGGCTTGCGCGGATCACGTCGATTTCGTCAGCCCGGCTGCCGGTGGTGAGGTTCTTCAACCCTGCCTCAGCCGCCGCCACGCGGGCCTGGGCGGCCCAGAGCAGCGCCATCTGCTGCTCCGAGCGCAGCCGGAACAGCAGGTCGCCTTCGAGCACGGTGTCGCCTTCGCGCACCGAGATCGTCTCGATCGGGCCGGCGGTGGTCGACGACGCGTAAACGTAGCGGGCCTCGACATAGCCATTGTAGCCCGGCGGCTCGGTGGCGCCGAAACCAGGGATCACCAGGGCAATGAGGCCGACCAGCCAGGCGAGAAAACCGTCCATCATCGTCTCCTCAGCTGCTCGACCATTGCTTGGCGCTCGGCGGAGCGCTGAGCCCGTCGAACAGGATGCTCAGGTGGTTCTCGACCAGCTTGTCCATGTGCAGCCCACCTTCCGGCGTGATGCCGAAGATCTCCGCCATTGCCACGTGCAGCATCATCGGCCCGATGATCGAACGGATGGTGAGGCTGGGATCGACCTGCCGCAGGTAGCCCTGCTCGATGCCGCGTCGAAGCAGCCCTTCCACCGCCGGAATTACCCGATCGAGCACCTCGCGTCGGTACATCTCGGCGAGGCCCGGAAAGCCCATCGCCTCGCGGAAGATCAGCTTGGGCATGGCCATGATCCTGGGGTCGCTGATCCGGCCCGCCAGCATGGTCAGCACCATGCGCAGCACGATGCGCGGGTCGCCCTCGTAGTTGTGCAGCGTCGTCAGCGCCGAGTCGGCGATCGGCAGGATGGCCCGCCGGACCAGCCCCTCGAGCAGCGCTTCCTTGGATGGGAAATAGAGATAGACCGTGCCCTTGCTGAGCCCGGCGCGCCTGGCGATGTCGTCGACCCGGGTCGAGGCGAAGCCCTTTTCGATAAACAGCTCCAGCGCTGCATCCAGCACCTCGTCGGGTCGCGCCTCGGCGCGCCGGCGGAACTTCGGTCCGCGCTCTCGATCGCTCGTATTCATCAGCTGTTAGCCCTACTGACTGCTCGGTCATGTACTTAATAACTGACTGGTCAGTCATTTGCAAGAGCTGTCCTGGAACTCAGAATCGGCGCCAGATTGATTCAACTTTCGACTAACCGGCGATGCTCACGTTGACATCACGCAGGCCAAACGACCCCCGTCCTAAGGTGCATCTGTCCCCGTGCGGCGGACCCCCCAAGCGCGGCCGGTAGCTGAAACCTCCTCAGCCACCGGCCGCGGCTGGTCTGCCAAACCGACGGCCCTCCCCACGCCCCCGAAACGGGGAGGGCCCCTTCGGACTTCCTGTCGATCACAGGGCCGGCAAACACGGTCCGCTCACATCCTCGCGCTGCGGCATGCGGGCACTTTCGCGATCGGACGGGACTGCCTATGTTTCCCTGGCGTTGCCGAGTTCCGGTTCGAAGGCGCTCCAATATTCTCCCAAGGACTCCTCCCATGTTCGACGCGTTGCGCTCCATCTTCCAGAGACCCGATGCCACTGTGCTCAGCATGGAGCCGAAGCTGGCCGTCGCTGCCCTGCTGGTGCACCTGGCGGCGATCGACGGGCAGATCAGTCCGGCCGAGCGGCAGGCGCTCGAAGGCACGCTGATGGACTATTACGAGCTCGGCGAGGACGAGGTGAAAAAGCTCATCGTCGAGGCGACCAAGCGCGACCAGGAGTCGGTGGATTTCTACCGCTTCACCTCGGCGCTGAGCTCGCTGGACGAGGGCGAGAAGGTCGAGATCATCCGGATGATGTGGCAGGTGGTGTTCGCCGACAAGCGTAACCACGAGCTCGAGGACAACATGGTGTGGCGCATCGCCGAGCTGATCGGCGTATCGTCGCGCGATCGCACGGTGCTGCGCAACCAGATGGCGAGGACCTGACGCGATGATCATCATCACCACCACGCCGACGCTCGAGGGCCGGCCGATCCGCGACTATCTCGGCATCGTCACCGGCGAGGTGATCGTCGGCGCCAATATCTTCAAGGATCTGTTCGCCGGCATTCGCGACATCGTCGGTGGCCGGGCCGGCGCCTACGAGGGCGCGCTCAGGGACGCGCGCAATGCGGCGTTCGACGAGCTACGCGCCGAAGCGCAACGGCTCGGAGCCGATGCCGTGGTGGCGGTCGATATCGACTACGAGGTGGTCGGACAGGCCGGCTCGATGCTGATGGTGTCGGTGTCAGGCACGGCGGTGCGGTTGTAGGTTTCCTCGAAGCTGGTGCGAGCTGACCCCCACCCTTGATCCCTCCCCGCAAGGGGGAGGGAGACGACAACTTCGATGACAGTGTGAGGGTCTCCCTCCCCCTTGCGGGGAGGGGACAGGGTGGGGGGCCACAGCCACCGGCGCCAGCGTAGACCGCGCTAGCGCTTCCACGCCTCGAACTTCCCGACAAATTCCGGCTCGCCCGCCTCGCAGTCGAAATCCTTCGCCGTGGTGTCGGCAGCTTTTTGCGCCAGCGCCTCGGCATCCGGGTTGGCCAGGGCATCGACATAGGCGATGTGGCAGGTCGCGCCGGGGCTGATCTTGGTCACCACCAGCACCTCGCCCTCGGGCTTGCCCGCCTCGCTCTTGGTGAAAAAGCGCAGGATCGAGGCGAACGGCTTCCAGTAGCCATCGGCGTTGGAGACGCGCCACTCGATCTTGTCGCCGAGCCGGTTGGGCGGCTGCAGCTGCTGTTTGGCCGCCTTCTCGGTGGTCGAGTTGAGCCCGTAGGACACCGACATCCTCAAGTCGCTCTCCGACACCATCACCGGCATGCCCTTGAGGCCGGTGCAGGCCCAGGTGGAGCCGAAATCGTCCGACTGCATCACGGTGCAGTCGAGGTTGAGGTCGAGACTGGTTTCGCTCGACTCGATCTGCTGGGCGTTAGCCGGTGCGAGCCAAAGCCCGATGGCGACATAAAGCGCACTGGCGAAAACCCGTCCGATCACGGCAAATCCTCCTTAAGGCTGCATGCCCCCCGCGCATTCGTATGCCTTGCAATCATGGCCTCGGATGGGCCACAACCCGCCCAGTTACACTTCAAGGCAGACCCCAAGGCATACCTGATGAATATCGACGCGATCCCGATCGGCAAGAATCCCCCCGACGACCTCAACGTGATCATCGAGGTGCCGCTGGGGGGCGAGCCGATCAAGTACGAGATCGACAAGGCCTCGGGGGCGCTGTTCGTCGATCGCTTCCTCTATACGCCGATGCGCTATCCGGGGAATTACGGCTTCGTGCCGCACACCCTGTGCGGCGATGGCGATCCGCTCGACGTGATCGTGATGAATTCGCGCCCGCTGGTGCCGGGCGCCGTGGTGCGCTGCCGGCCGTTCGGCGTCCTGTTCATGGAAGACGATGGTGGCAAGGACGAGAAGATCCTCGCCGTGCCGGTTTCGAAGCTCACCAAGATGTATGACGGGATCAACGACATCACCGACATGCAGCCGATCCAGCTCGAGCGGGTGAAGCATTTCTTCACCCACTACAAGGATCTCGAGCCGGGCAAGTGGGCCAAGATCGAAAAGCTCGGTGGCGTCGCCGATGCCCGCCAAGTGATCCTCGAATCGATCGAGCGCGCCAAGGCGTCGAAGTAAGCACGGTCGAGCCCCTCGAGTCGGCAATTCTGCCGCAATGCTTGTCCCGCCAATTGTGAGTCCCATATCGGGGGCTCACCACTGGAGGATCGGGATGAAAGCCGTACTGACCGCACTCGCCACGACGCTGCTCTCAACCGGCGCGCCCCTGGCGCAGAGCCCGAGCAATGCGGCGATTGCTGACATCCTGGTCGAACGGATCGATACCGCCGAGCAGAATGTCGGTATCGCCGTCGCGGTGATCGAGAACGGCGCGCCGCGCTTCGTCGTGCATGGCCATCCGGCGCTGGGCGATAGCAGGGCGATCGACGAACACACGGTGTTCGAGATCGGCTCGGTCACCAAGCTGTTCACCAATGTGCTGCTCGCTCAGGAGGTGCTGGCGGGCAAGATCGACCTCGATGCACCGATCGTGAAGTATCTGCCCGAAGGCACGGTGCTGCCGCAGCGCGGCGGCAGGCAGATCACTGCCTTTGACCTCGTGACGCATTCGTCCGGCCTGCCGCCGGTACCGCCGGATCTGGGCGCCGGCAATCCGGCCAACCCCTATGCCGGCTACGGCCCCGAACCGCTGCGGGCCTTTCTCCAGAGTTACCAGCTGCCGCGCGATATCGGCACCGAGTTCGAATACTCCAATATTGGTCTCGCGCTGGTGGCGCAGGCGATCGAGCATGTCACCGGCAGGAGCTATGCGAGCCTGCTCGAGGAGCGGATCTTTACCCCGCTGGGGATGACCGAAACGGCGCTGACCACGTCGCCGGAGCTCAAGACTCGCCTGGCGAGCGGTCACGACGCGGCGCGCAACCCGGTCAGCAACTGGGACCTCGAGGTGTTCGCCGGCGCCGGGGCGCTGCGTTCGACCGTTGCCGACGTCAGCAAGTTCATCGCCGCGGCCAGCGGGGCGGTGCCTTCGCCGCTCGACCCGGCCTTCGCCATCATGCTGAAGCGGACCCGCGCCTCCGACCCGAGCGGCGGCAAGGTCGGCATGGGCTGGTTCACCCTCACCCACCCGAAGGGCGAGATCGCCTGGCACAATGGCATGACCGGCGGCTACAACGCCTTTGCCGGCTATGATCGCGCCACCGGCAAGGGCGTGGTGGTGCTCTCCAACATGGCGAGCACGGTGGGGATCGAGGATATCGGTTTCCATATCCTCGAGCCGGGCCTGCCGCTGGCGACGATGCCGAAACTGCGCCAGGCGGCCGAGATCGATCCGGCGCTGCTCGACCGCTATGTCGGCAAATATGCCCTGACCCCGGCCTTCGTGCTGGAGGTGACGCGCGAAGGTGACGGGTTGTTCGTGCAGGCGACCGGCCAGCAGAAGCTGCCGGTGTTTGCCGAGAACGAGACGAGCTTCTTCTACAAGGCGGTGGACGCGCAACTGAGCTTCGAGTTCGGCCCGGGCGGCACGGCGACGAGCCTGACGCTGCACCAGGGCGGTTACAGCCAGCCCGGCAAACGGATCGAATAGCCACCCCTTGAAACCGTGAAACCGGGTTCACATATATCGGTCAACGGTTGGATCGGGGCGCTGTCCCTCCCGGCGACATGATCCCAGCCAATGAAAGGCGCTCCCCTCACGGGTTGAGCGCCTTTCTGTTTTCAGCACGTCGCGAGGTGGCAATGAGCGGACGGATCGTCATCCTCAACGGCGTGCCGCGGGCCGGCAAAAGCTCGATCGCGCGCGCGGTGGTGGCGCAGCTAACAGGGCGGTGGGTCAGCCTCGGCGTCGATCGGATGAACGCCACGCTGACCAAGGAGCTGCTGCCAGGAATCGGGTTGAGGCCAGGCGCCGAGCGGCCCGACCTCGAGCCGGCGGTGGTGCGGCTCTATGCCGAGCTTTACGGCGAGATCGCCGAACGGGCGCGCGCCGGCGATGACGTGGTGGTCGATGTCGGGCACCATGATTGGTACTCGCGGCCGCTCGGGATTCTGCAGGCCTCGGCGCGACGGCTCCATGGGCTGCCGGTGCTGTTCGTCGGGGTACGCTGCCCGCTCGAAACCATAATGGAGCGGCGCAACGCCGACCCACAGGGCAAGTTCTATGTCGGCGGCGATGGGGTGCCGGAGCCGGTGCGGCGCTGGCAGCAGGCGGTGCACCAGCCGGGGATTTATGATCTCGAGGTGAATAGCTCAGTGATGACGCCGGAGCAGTGTGTGGAGGCGATTGCGGCGGCGCTGGCCGTGCCGGCGCGACCGAGTGCGTTCGAGCGGCTGGCGGTTCTCTAGCGCCGGTGCGGGCTGAGCCCACCCCTGTCCCCTCCCCCTCGGGGACGCGTAGCGCCCCGGAATGGGGAGGGAGACCAAAACACCAGCTTCCCAATAAGCGTCTCCCTCCCCTTGTTTAGGGGGAGGGGACAGGGGTGGGGGTCGGTCAACCACCAGATACGAGGAGTAAGCCCGTCTCAGGGATACCCCGCATGCGGCACCGCAACGCGGGTGCTGAACACCCGGCCCGTCGGCTTCGTGACATCGACGCTGCCGGTCCACTCGTTGGCGACCATGTAGAGCGTCTTGCCATCCGAACCGCCGAGCATCACGGCAAAACACATGCGATCGAGCTCGAACTTCTCGACGATTTCGCCACCGTCGCGGACGCGCAGCACCGTCGGGCCGGTGGAGGTCCAGATGGCGCCCTCGGCATCGGCGCAGATGCCATCATTGCCATACTGCCCGACATTGGCCCAGAGCCTCCGGTTCGAGAGGCTGCCATCTTCGGCAATGTCGAAGGCGGTGAGGTTGCCGTTGAACGACTCGGCGCAGACCAGGGTCCTGCCGTCGGCGAGGATCGCCATGCCGTTCGGAAAGGCGAGGCCTTCGGCCACCTTGCGGCTGGTGCCGTCGGGCGCCACCAGCGCAATGAACCCCGGCCGGAACTCGCCGCCGGGAAAGTCGAAATCGACGTTGTTGACGTAGATGTGCCCCCTGGGGTGCACGGTGATTTCGTTGCAGCCGCGCTCCGACAGGCCGGAGAGGTCGGCGAAACGGGCAAAACTGCCATCGGGCTGGCGGAGTTTCAGCTCGTTGTCGGCGGCATGGACCAGCAACATGCGGCCATCGGGCAGCCAATCGAACGAGAAGGGGAGCGAAGCCACTTCCGCCTCGACGGCCGAGCGGCCGTCGGCGTCGATGGTGTAGAGCTTCTGGCCGACCCAATCGGCGAACCACAGCCTGTTATCATGCCAGCGCGGGCATTCCCCGAGCAGGATTCCGTCCATTAGCTGGGTGATCTTGGTCATCGTCAAATCCCTCATTGCTCTCAAAACAATGTCGGGCGACCGGAGGGCATTTCGACAGAGGCCGAAAAGAAACCGGGCGCCGGAGAGTGTCCGGCGCCCGAGGCAATCAATGATTCACGTGAAGCACGAAATGCTTAGTGCCCGCCCATGCCGGCCATTTCGGGGTTCGCCGGCGGCTTCTTGACGAAGAAGGCCGCGACGATGGCGAACAGCGAGATGATCGCACCGGTCATGAAACCGGTGCGGATGCCGGCTGCGAGTGCCGTGACCGGCTCGGTGCCGGCAGCAGTCAGCGCCGTCGACTGGATGGTCATCAGCGCGATGAACAGCGCTACGCCCGCCGCACCCGCCACCTGCTGGACCGAGCCGAGGATGGCCGAGCCATGCGAGTAGAGCTGCATCGGGAGCGAGCTCAGCGAGGCGGTGAACAGCGGCGTGAACATGATGGCGAGGCCGATGCAGAGCGCGATATGGCCGGCGAGGATCACCCAGATCGAGGTGTTCTGATCGACCAGCGTCAGCCCCCAGAGCACGGCGCTGACGATGATCGAGCCGGGGACCAGGAGGCGCGTGGCGCCCCACTTGTCGTAGAGCCGGCCGACCACCGGGCCGAGCAGGCCCATCATCAGGCTGCCGGGCAGCAGCATCATGCCGATCTGCAGCGGATCGAGCTTGATGACGTTCTGCAGGAACAGCGGCAACAGGATGATGACGCCGAACAGCGACATCATGGCGATCGCCATCATCACCACCGACAGGGTGTAGTTGGTGATGCCAAACGTGCGGAGGTCGAGCAGCGCCTTATCCTGCAGCGTCAGCTGGCGCCAGACGAACAGCACCATGGTGACGAGGCCGACGCCGAGCGGAATCCACGGCGACATGCCGTGTTCGCCGGCGGCGGACGCGGCTTCACCAAAGCTCGACAGCCCATAGACGATGCCGCCGAAGGCCAGCACCGACAGGACGACCGAGATCAGGTCGAGCGGGGTCGAACGCGGCTCCGAGACGTTCTTCATCCGCCAGGCGCCGAGCGCCAGCGCGGCGAGTGCGATGGGCAGCACCAGGATGAACATGAAGCGCCAGTCGAAATGGGTGAGGATGAAGCCGCCGATGGTCGGGCCGATGGCCGGGGCCACCGACATGACGATCGAGATGTTGCCCATGGTCTTGCCGCGCGATTCGGGCGGCACCAGCGTCATCACCGTGGTCATCAGCAGCGGCATCATGATGGCGGTGCCGACGGCCTGGATGACACGGCCGAACACCAGCAGCTCGAGGCCCGGCGAGACGGCGCAGATCAGCGTGCCGGCCGAAAAGATCGCCATGGCGAGCATGTAGATCGGCCGGGTGTTGATGCGCTGCAAGAGGAAGCCGGTGATCGGAATCACCACCGCCATGGTGAGCAGGAACGCCGTGGTCAGCCACTGTGCGGCGCTGGCGGTGACGCCAAGATCAGTCATCAGCGGCTGGATCGCCACGCTCATGATGGTTTCGTTGAGAAACACCACGAAGGTCGAGACGAGCAGCAGTGCAATCACCAGCCGGTTGCGGGCGGCGGTGGAGGAGTCGACGGGCGCGGCAGCGGCGGTCGAGGGGATATCGGTCATCGTTTCGGAGGTCATTTGCGGCCTGCCTTGCGCTGAAAGGAAACAAAAACGGGGTGGCTGAGTGGCACGGGCGGGGTGGCTGAGGCCAGCCCGCAGGGCGCATAACGCCCCACTATCGGGGCGGCAATTACCGGCGGGGTCATCGAGAAATCTCCTGAGCTGTCACCGATACGACGAGCGACCGGTGGCGAAATCGACAGCGTGCGCCGCAAAAATAGTTAAGCGGCGGATTAAGCGTTGATGAGGTGAAAGTCAATGTCGGGGCGCGACGAGGGACCAGGTCGTCAGCGCGCATGGCGGTGGTGTTAGCGCAGGGTGGGGGGCTTGAAGCAAGCCCCTTCAAACCCATATTTAGAAACTGAGGCGTTGCGCTAGGTGGGCGCGGGCCGGACAGTTTCCAAGGGCTGGAGCCGCGCTCCGGCCCTTTTGTTTTTCCAGCTGTGGCGTTCGGGAACCTTTTGAAGCCCGCTCACTCCAATGGTCGACGTGCTCATCGAGGCGCGCCAATCACGGAGTTCACCATGAAAATCCTCTCGCTCGTTGTTGCCGCGCTGCTCGCCGGCGCGCTGCCGGCGCTGGCGCACGATGTGCCGGCCGAGATCGCCAAGTCGCCGCCGGCAGGCGTCTTCAAGGCTGTCAGCTCGCTGGTCAAGCTGCCGGATTTCCTGCCCGGTATGGGGCAGCTCTACGTCGACCCCGCTTCGCTGCCAGCCGGACCGTTCCTCGCCTACGACCATGACGGCAAGCTGGTCAGCACGATCTACATGCTGCCGCTCAAGGATCTCAATCCGGACAAGCGCTTCGAGGATCTCGCGGCGCCGGGCGGCAATGTCGACCACGTCGATGTCTACTATAATGCCGGCCACCCCGGAGTGGAGGAGCCGCATGTGCACGTGGTGCTGTGGCACGTGCCGGTGGCCGACGAAGCGCGGGTGGCGCAATGAGCGCGACGCGCAGGCAGGCGCTGATCGGCGGCGGGGGTCTCCTCGCCGCCCTGCTGGTGCGCCCATTGCCGGTGCTGGCGGATGGGACCGTCGAGATCGTCATGCAGGGGACGCCCGATGGTGCCGAGGTGTGGTTCGATCCGGTCGGCATCCTGGTGCAGCCGGGCCAGACCATCCGCTGGACCAATCGCGACCCGGGCAACTCGCACACGGTTACGAGCTATCACCCGAGCCTGTTCGAGCGGCCGCGGCGCATCCCCGAGGGGGCGACGCCGTTCGATTCGGATTACCTGCTGCCGGACGAATCGTTCTCGCTGACGCTGAGCCTGCCCGGGGTCTATGATTACTACTGCGTGCCGCACGAGCATGCCGGGATGGTGGGCCGGATCGTCGTCGGGACGCCCGGCGCCGGCTTCGCCGAATACGCCGATGCCGGCGTTGGGTTGACCGAGCTGCCGGAGGCGGCGCTGGCCGGGTTCCCGGAGGTCGCGGCGATCGTCGCTGCCGGTGCGGTGCACCGTGAGTAGGGAGAGATGCACATGCTGACGGTGCTGAAACCACGCAGCGAAGTGCGGGCGCTGAGCGAGACCGAGCTGGTGGAGCTGGCGCGGCAGGGCGGCGAGAATGCCATCCGCCAGTTGATCGAACGCAACAACCAGCGGCTGTTCCGCGCGGCGCGTAGTGTGCTGCGCAATGACGCCGAAGCCGAGGACGTGGTGCAGGAGACCTATGTGAAGGCCTTTACTGCGCTTGCCGGTTTTCGCGGCGATGCCAGCTTTTCCACCTGGCTGACCCGTATTGCGCTCAACGAGGCAGTGTCGCGGCTCAGGCGCCGCAAGAACAGCACCGAACTTGAAGCGCTCGACCAGGCGGTGAGCGCCGATGCCGGGCTGGTCTCGCTGTTCCCGCTGTCGCTCGCCCCACTCCCCGCCGATACGGAGGCTGCACGGTCCGAAATGCGCCAGCTGCTGGAAACTGCCATCGACGGTCTGCCGGAAGGATTTCGGACGGTGTTCGTGCTGCGCGACGTCGAGGGGCTGAGCACCGAGGAGACGGCGGAGCAGCTGAAGCTCAAGCCCGAGACGGTGAAAACCCGGCTGCACCGGGCGCGCCGCATGCTGCGGTTGGTGCTGGAAGCAGAGCTGCGCGGCTCATTCGCCGAACTCTATCCGTTTGACGGCGCCCGCTGTGCGCACATGGCGGACCGGGTGATCGCGGTGCTGCGGGGGGATTAGAACGTCGATGGCTGGGGCGACCGCCTCCCTCCCCCGCGGCGCTACCGCGTCCGCTAGGAGGGGAGCAGAGCCCTACTGCGAAATGCTGTTCCACGCGCCGTAGAGCGTCGAGTGCAATAGCTGCACCGTTTCGCCGGCGCGGTAGACCACCAGCTGTTGCTCAGGAAGCAAGTAGAGCACCTGGCCGCCCTGGCCCATGAAGTAGCTGAACGGGCCCTGCAGCGCCTGGCCGGCGCGGTCGAGCACGTTCTGGCGTACATGCTGGCCGTAATTGTCGTCGAGCCGGTCGGCGTAGGGGATATCGAGGCCGAGGAATTCGCGCCAAAGCGGGGCGGGGAGGAAGGGCGCATCGGCCGTGCCGTTCTCGATCAGGTACTGGCCGATGCGGATCCAGTCGCGCGCCGTGGCATAGATGCAGCAATAGGCCGAAACCGGCGCCCCTACGGCCGGCTGGCGCCACGACGCATCGGCGGCCGCCGCCGGGCGCCAGAGTTTTTCGGACAGCAGGTCCTCGAGCCTTTGCTGGTAGACGGTCTCCAGCACCTCGCCCAGCAAGGCGGTATTGACGTTCTGGTAGCTGAACTCGGCGTCTGGCTTCGCCTCGGAAACCAGATCGCCCTCGATGGCGCCGAGACCGAGGAAATGCAATCGGGCCAGCGGCCCGAACGGGTTGGCCGAGGTGTCGACCGATTTGTCGCCGCTCACCGCACCGGCCTTGCCCTCGCCGTGGTCGAAGGCAATGCCGCTGCGCATTGCCAGCAATGAGCGCAGTGTCACCCCGGCGAGGCCGCGATCGTCGGGCAGCAGCTCTCCCAGCGTCTGGTCGAGGTGCTTGAGCCTGCCTTCCGCCAGCGCCCTGTAGGTCAGGGCGCCAACCAGGCTCTTGGCCATCGAGAACGAGTTGAAGCGGCTCTCGGCATCGAGCCCCGGCGCATAGTGCTCGAGCTCGAGCCGGCCGGCGTGGGCGATGAGGAACGCCTTGCCGCGCGTGTCGGTGAAGGCGGTCTCGAGATCGGGCAGCAGGGGCCGGGAGGTGGTGGCTTCGACGATATGGAGATCGCGCGGCAGGTCCGCGCCATCGATCGTGGCGAAGTGGCCCGGCGCCGGCCAGACCAGCGGTGGGACGCCCTCGGCCACCAGCTGCGGCAGGTAAGGTGCATAGGCGAGGGTGGCCGTTACGGCACCGGCCAGAACCAGCACCAGCGCGATCAACAGCTTGCGCAACGAAATCCCCTCGACCCCAGCACAACGGCTCGCAGGGTCGGATGGCGGAAATACGGCCGGCCTAAAGCGGTTTCTCGGCGAGGCCGCGGAAGGCGTCGGGGACGGAGCGGTCGAGTTCCAGGGTCGCCGAGGCATAGCCGATGGCTTCGCGGCCGAAGCGGTCGCGCACCGCATCCATGGCGCGATCGGCAATCAGCCGCGAGGCGCCGCGGCGGGTGCCAGGGCGGCGGGGCTCGTCGGCGAGGCCGAGCGGCAGCTCGAGCTGCACCAGCGGATCGCGCTCGAGCTGCGCCACCGAGATGGCGAGCAGCGTGATGGTGCGCTCGTCGGGATGATCGGCCTGCACCACCCGCACCAGATCCTCGGCGATCTCGGCGAGCGTCACGGTGGCGGAGATCGGCTGGTCGATGGTGATCGAGCGGGTGACGGCGCGCATGTCACGAAAGCGCACCCGCGCCGTGATGGTGTGGCCGTGCCAGGATTTCACCCGGAGCCGCGAGGCGATGCGATCGGCGAGATGGTGCAGGGTCGGCCGGTAGATCCGCTCGATGAACGGTTTCCTGCCGATGGCCGACTGGGCCCCGGCGGAGCGGGCGCGCTGGTTGGTGACGATGCCGCGCGGGTCGCGGTTCCAGCTTAGGGCGCTGAGCTTTTCGCCGGCGGCGTGGCCGAGGAGGCGCTGCACCCATTCGGTGCGTCGTTCGGCCAGCTGGCCGATGGTCAGGATGCCTTCGTCTTCGAGTTTGCCTTCCGTAACCGGGCCGACGCCCCACATCAGGCTTACCGGCAGGGGGTGCAGGAACTCGAGTTCGCGGGAGGGATCGACGACCACCAGGCCATCGGGCTTGGCCACCTGCGAGGCGATCTTGGCGAGATGCTTGGTGCGGGCCACGCCCACCGAGATGGGGAGGCCCAGCTCTTGGCGAACGCGGGTGCGAACCGTGCGGGCGATGGTTTCGGGGCTGCCGAACAGGTGCTCGCAGCCGGCGACATCGGCGAAGGCCTCATCGATCGAGATGCGCTCGACCAGCGGGGTGTAATCGTCGAGGATGCCGATCGCCGCGTCGCCCAGCCGCTGGTACTCCTCGAAATGCCCGCCAGTGAAGATCAGCTCGGGGCAGAGTTCCTTGGCCGCCCAGCCGGACATGCCGCCATGGACGCCGAAGGCCTTGGCCTCGTAGGAGGCGGCCAGCACCACGCCGCCGCCGACGGCTATCGGCTTGCCGCGCAGCTCCGGGTTCAGCAGCTGCTCGACCGAGGCGTAGAAGGAATCGAGATCGGCATGGAGGATGGTGGCGGCGGGCTCCATCCGGGATTCTCCGTGGCAGCGTGAGAACATAAAGAGAACAGTACGAGAGCTTGTCAAGCGGCGTGCCGGCAGCCGAGAGTGCCGGCGATGCGGGAGGGCGCGATGCGGGCGGTGGTCTATTCGGCGTATGGCGGGGTAGAACGGCTGCGGCTCGCCGAAGTGGCGCAGCCGACGCCAGGGCCAGGCGAGGTGCTGATCCGGGTGCGGGCGACCTCGCTCAACTCGTGGGATTGGGACCTGTTGCGCGGCAAGCCGTTCCTCGCGCGACTGGGCGGGTTGTTGCGGCCGCGGCACCCGATCCTCGGCGCCGATGTGGCCGGCGTGGTCGAGGCCGTCGGCCCCGGCAGCCGCCTCGCCGCGGGCGACGCGGTGTTCGGCGATCTGAGCGGGGCGAACTGGGGCGGGTTTGCCGAGTTTGTGGCGGCGCCGGAGACGGCGCTGGCAAAGATCCCCGAGGGGGTGAGTTTCGAAGCCGCCGCTGCGACGCCGCAGGCTGGGTTGCTGGCGTGGCAGGGGCTTGGCTGGAAAGGCGAGGTGCGGCCCGGCGACCAGGTGCTGGTCAATGGTGGTGGCGGCGGTGCCGGCACGTTTGCAATCCAGCTGGCCAAGCGCGTGGGCGCAGTGGTGACCGGCGTCGACCGGGCGGAGAAGCTCGAGCTGATGCAGGCTATGGGGGCCGATCGGGTGATCGACCATCGCGTCGAGGATTTTGCGGCCGGCAGCGCGCGCTATGACCTGATCATCGACATGGTGGCGTCGCGTCCCCTCGCGCAGTACCGGCGGGTGCTGACATCCACGGGCCGGCTGGCGGTGGTAGGTGGCACGACGCCGACCATTCTCGCCGTGGCCTCGGCCGGGGCGATGGGCTCGAAGCCCGGCGGACAGCAGCTCGGGCTGGTGCTGCACCGGCCGGATGTCGGGCAACTGACGGAGCTGGGCGCGCTGATCGCCGCCGGCGAGGTGACGCCGGCGATCGACCGGGTCTATCCGCTGGCGCAGACGGCAGAGGCGTTCCGACGGCTCGGCGCAGGGCAGGCACTGGGGAAGCTGGTGGTGGTGCCTTAGGGACGAACCGGGGACAAACAACGGCGGTGGCGGCCCCTTCTCGCCTCAGGGGAGAAGGGGGGGGGCGAAGGCCGGTTGAGGGGTGAAGCGTCGCCGCGAGCGCTCATTGAGAAGCTGAACCCCTCACCCGACTTCCGCTACGGACCTGAAGGTCCTAGCTGCACTACCCTCTCCCCTCAGGGGAGAGGGGCGCGGCGGCCTCGTGCGCCAGGAAACTACCCCCTCGCCAACTCCAACAGCCGCTCGTTCTCCTCCGGCACGTTCTCGGCCAACCGCGCTGCAGCGATAACCGGTAGCCAGGCCCTGATATCGGCGTCGGTCAGCTCGCTCGCCGCGAGGTAGCGCTGCAGGTATGCGTCGGCGAGTTCGTGGCCGGCGCCGTGGCGCATCAGCAGGTAGGAGCGGGCGACGTCGGCGGCAGGCGGGCCGGAGGTGGCGTCGGGCCAGTCGACGATCATCGCCGCGCCGGGCGGGCCGATAATGTTGAAGGGGTGGAAATCGCCGTGGCAGAGGCGGTTGCCCTCGGGCAATGCGGCGAGGCGGGCCTGCAGGGTTTCGCGCAACGCCGGATCGAGCCCGGGTGCGTGCTGGAGGCGTGTCGCAAGGCGTGGCTTCAGTGGCGACAGGCGGACCTCGGTGCGGGCGTGGATCTGAAGATGCAGCGCCACCATCGCCTCGAGTGCCGCCGGCACCAGCGTCGGGTCGGCCGCGGCGAGGCTGGCGAGCGGCTGGCCGGGGACGCGGTCCATCACCAGACCCCAACGGCCGGCATAGGGGCCGGCCTCATGCACTGCCGGAGTCGGCAGGCCGTGTTCGCCGACAATGGCGAGGATAGCGGCCTCACCGAAAGCCACCGAGCGGTTCGAAGGGTCGCGATAGAGCTTCAGCACATGCTCGCCATAGTGGAAGGCTTCGGCCATCTTGCCGGAACCGAGCAGCGGGCCGATCTGGTGTGCCATCAGCCGAGCGCCGCCTTGAGGGCCGTGGCGATCGTCTGGGTACCGCGGGTCAACTGGAACACCTTCCCGGCGGATCTCGGCTCCTCGAGCAGCGCCACGACGACGGCCGCGACATCGTCGCGCGGCACCGATTCCTGGTCGATCGCCTCAAGGCTCAACAGCACCTTGCCGGTGCCGCCGCCATCGGTGAGCTCGCCCGGCTCGAGGATGGTCCAATCGAGGCTCGAGGCGTGGATGAACTTCGCCGCGGCGCGCTTCTGCTTGTAGTAATCCTTCATCTCGTCGTTCATCGAGCGGGTGGAAAGCCCGGTGCTGGCGCCGATCGAGGAGATCGAGAGGTAGCGCTTCACTCCGGCATTCTCGGCCGCATGCACGGTGCGGCGGGTGCCGATGCGATCGAGTGCACTCCCCTCACCGGCGGCAGAGCCGGCGGCGAACACCACCGCATCGGCCCCCTTCATCGCGGTGGTGAACTCGGCCAGCGGCGATTTGTCGAGATCGAGCACCACGGTTTCGGCGCCGCGCTTCACCGTCTCGGCCATGTGCCTGGGGTTGCGGATGGTGGCGACCACCGAGTGGCCCGCCTTGATCAGCTTCTCGACGATCAGGAGGCCGGTGCGGCCGCTGCCGCCGATGACGATGATGCGCATGAGGTCACCTGTCGGTTGATGGGCTGAGTTTTGAAAAGATGCGGTGCAGTGCTTCGAGGTCGGCGGTCCCGAGCGCGGCGAGCCCGGATGGCGGCACGCGGAACTCGGCCAGCAGCGCGGTCTGGGTTTCGAGGCCCAATGGTGTGAGCGCAACGAGCTTGACCCGCCGGTCGGTGGGCGAGGGGCGGCGTTCGACGAACCCCGCCTTTTCCAGCCGATCCACCACCCAGGTGGTGTTGGAGGGGTCGCTGTTGAACTGCCGCGCCAGCTCGCCGATCGGGCGGCCCGCGGTGTCGAGGCTGTTGAGGATGCGCGAATCGTTGGGCGTCAGGCCGCGCCGCTGCAGGCTCTCGGAGCGCTGCGGGTTGGAGCTGATGAAGAAATCGAACATCAGCCGCCAGGTCTCGGCGGCCAGCTCAGCGGCGGGCGGTTTCATGGCGCTGAGCCTAGCACGAGCTGGTCCCTTGTATATATTTAGAGTAGTACCATATTTGTTGTGCAACAAATAATGGAGCACGACGATGAGTGGACGGCACGAAGGCAAGGTGGCGCTGATCGCCGGGGCCAGCAAGGGGATCGGCGCGGCGACGGCCGAGCTGCTGGCGCGCGAGGGAGCGGCGGTGGTGCTGGTGGCGCGGTCGGCAGAACCGATCGAGGCGCTGGCCGAAGCGATCCGGCAAAGGGGTGGCCGGGCGCTCGCAGTCCAAGCCGACGTGGCCGACGATGCGGCGATGCAGCAGGCGGTGGCGGCTGGGCTCGAGGCGTTCGGGCGGCTCGATCTCGCCTTCAACAATGCGACCGACGGGCCACGGCCGGCGCCGCTGGCCGAGCTCGATCTCGACGGCTTCGACCGCGGCATCCGCACCAATGTGCGCGGCACCTTTATCGGCATGCGGCACGAAATCCCGGCAATGCTCGCGGGTGGCGGCGGGGCGATCGTCAACATGGCATCGCTCGCCGGGATGATCGGGGTGTCGGGGCTCGGTGCCTATGTCTCGGGCAAGGCCGGGATCGTCGGGTTGAGCAAGGTTGCGGCGCTCGACTATGCCGATCGCGGCATCCGGGTAAACGTGGTGGCGCCCGGCCCGATCCTCACCCACCATCTCGAAGCGGCGGGAGCCGAGGCGCAGCGGCAGGCGGGGCTCGCGACGCCGATGCGACGGATCGGCCGCGTCGAGGAGGTGGCCGAGGTGGTGAGCTGGCTCTGCTCGGGTGGCGCAAGCTTCGTCACCGGCGCGGTGTTGCCGATCGATGGCGGGCAGAGCGCCGGAAACAAGATCCAGAACACCTACCGGCAGGGCGAGCCGATGCGGGCTCCGGGCTGAGAGACTCCCTCGCGCTGCCGCTGCTACACAGTTCGCGGAGAACGAGGGGGACGATTCGATGCAGGCTCTGCGGCAGGTGGTGGTGCACCACGACGATCTGGGAGCGAGCTGGAGCGCCAACATGGCGTTCCTCGAGCTCACTGAGCAGGGCGTGGTGACCTGCGGCTCGGTGATGGTGCCGTGCCCGTGGTTTCCGCACATGGCGCAGCTGGCGCGTGAAAACCCCGAACTCGATATCGGCGTTCACCTGACGCTGACGGCTGAGTTCGACCGCTTCCGCTGGCGGCCGATGACCGGCACGGCCGATAACGGCATGTGCGACGCCGAGGGGTTCATGCCGCGCCGAGTGGCCGACACGCAGGGCGCCGACCTCGCGGCAGTGGAGGCAGAGCTGAGGGCGCAGATCGATGCGGCGCTCGCTGCCGGCATCGACGTGACGCATCTCGACGCCCATATGGGGACGGTGTGGCTGCCGGAATTTGTCGAGATCTACGAGCAGCTCGGGGCGGATTACAACCTGCCGATCTTCCTGCCCGGCCCGCAGGATGCCTGGGTCGAGCCATCAGTGGCGCTCGATCGCGCCTGGGCCAAGGCGGCGGCCCGCGGCAACCCGCTGTTCGACGGCGTGGTGTCGACGCCATTCCCCAATCTCAGCCCGACGGTGGCGGACTATCGGCGCATTCTCGACAGTGCCAGGCCGGGGCTGAACTGGGGCGCCTTCCACTTCACCAAATCCGGCGACATCGCGATGATCTCCGACGACGCGCCGCTGCGGCTCGCGGAGTATGAGATCTTCCGCTCAGGCGCGGTGGAGCGGATGTATGCGGAGCTGGGGCTGGAGCTGGTGGGGATGCGCGGGTTCCGGGAGCAGCTGCGGAGCCGGGGCACATAGGCGGCGGTTCTTGCACGGTCGCTTCCCTCCCCCTTGAGGGGAGGGATTGAGGGAGGGGGTGGTGCGGTGATCACCGATGGACCCCCACCCCCCACCCCTCCCCTCAAGGGGGAGGGGAGCCGGGCCGGTGCACCCGGAATGTCGAATCACCCCACGCCAGTTCGACTAGCCTCGCAAACAGGAGGTGCCTCGCCATGAAGTTCGTGTGTCTGGTCTACATCGACAGCGCCGCCATCGGCGCGCTGAGCGAAGCCGAAGGCCGGCAGCTGGCCGATGACTCGATCGCCTTCGACTGGGAGCTGCGCGACAGCGGCAAGCTGATCCTGGCGCAGCCGCTGCAGTCGCCGGAAACGGCGAAGACGGTGCGGCAGCGGGTGGGGAAATTCTCCAGCACCGACGGCCCGTTCGCCGAAGCCAAGGAACATCTGGGCGGGTTTTTCCTGATCGAGGCTGCCGACATCGATGAGGCGATCGCGGTGGCCAAGACCAGTCCGATCATGCGGGTGGCAAGCGTCGAAGTGCGCCCGGCGCTGGAGCAGGTGGATAGCGTGACGGGAAAGGGCCGGCCGGAGGTGGCGTAGGCGCCGCCCTTGCGGCGATGGCAGAGGGCGGCCAATGTCGCGGGCATGACTGTTCCCCTCCACACGCCCTATGACGGGTCCGCAAAACTCTTCCAGATCGGCGTGAAACCACTCTCGCCTGGCGAATGGATCGAGGTCGATGGCCGGCTGGCGGCCGACCTCGCCGAGAAGGAGCGGGTGAGCGCGGCGCACGCGGGCTCGGTGTTTATGGCCGAGCCTGGAACGGAGCAAGCGCAGGCCGAGGTGCTGGCTCTGCTGGTGGAGCACCTCGTGGCGCAGTTCCCGCAGCACTACCGGCGGATCGGTGACGGGGTCGAGATCGTCCCCGCCGGGACGCGCGTGGCGCTGGGCGTGCCGGGTGAGGCGCCGCTCAGGGCCGCGGCTAGGCTGGTGCAGGAAGACCTGGTGCTGATGCGTCGCGGCGAGGCGGGCTGGCGGCTCGCGGCGGCCTCGCTCTCTTTCCCCTCGTCGTGGTCGCTCAGGGAGAAGTTCGGGCGGCCGTTGCAGGAGGTGCATGGGCCGGTGCCCGGATTTGGCGCCGGGACGCGGAACGCAGAACTGATCCAGCGCATGTTCGACAACGCGCGACCTGAAACGCCGATGCTTCGCTGGAACTGGTCGCTCTATGGAGATGACCGGCTGCATCACCCCGAGACGGCTGATCCCGCAACACGGCGCTTTGGGGCGGGCGAGCGGGCGGCAAGAGTGTTCCTGCGGGTCGAGCGGCAGACCCTGCGGAAACTGCCGGCGAGCGGCGATATCCTGTTCACCATCCGCATCCATGTCGATCCGCTGGCCCGGCTGGAGCAGCACCCGGAGGCGGCGAGGATTGCCCGCTCACTGGTGGCGCAGCTCATGTCGCTCGGCGCCGACGAGCTCGACTACAAGGGGCTGACACTCGAGCGCGACCGGCTGGTGGCGCGGCTGGGTGAGATCGCCGTGCGAGCACCCTGAAGTCGAAGGGCCCGGGGTGATCCCCGGGCCCTTCAATTATCGCTCGATGAGTTGGAGCGGTGCTTATGCCCCGCCCGCCATGTGCGCCAGCACCGCCAGCAGCAGGAGCGCCACGATGTTGGTGATCTTGATCATCGGGTTCACCGCCGGGCCGGCGGTGTCCTTGTAGGGGTCGCCGACGGTGTCGCCGGTGACCGAGGCCTTGTGGGCGTCGGAGCCCTTGAAGTGCTTGACGCCGGCCGAGTCGGTGAAGCCGTCTTCAAAGCTCTTCTTGGCATTGTCCCAGGCGCCGCCGCCAGCAGTCATGCTGATCGCGACAAACAACCCCGTGACGATCACGCCCATCAGCATGGCGCCCAGCGCCGAGAAGGCCGCGGCGGTGCCGGCGATCCAGTAGATGACGAGGAACACGATGATCGGCGAGAGCACCGGCAGCAGGGAGGGAACGATCATTTCCCGGATCGCGGCGCGGGTCAGCATGTCCACCGCCTTGCCGTAATCGGGCTTCTCGGTGCCGGCCATGATGCCCGGCTTTTCCTTGAACTGGCGGCGCACTTCCACCACCACCGACTGGGCGGCGCGGCCCACGGCAGTCATCGACATGCCGCCGAACAGGAACGGCAGCAGACCACCGAACAACAGGCCCACCACCACATAGGGGTCGGCGAGCGAGAAGCTCAGCGGCCCGAGCCCCGCGAAGAACGAGCCTTCCGGCGCGTTCTGCGAGAAGTACTGCAGGTCCTGGGTATAGGCGGCGAACAGCACCAGGGCGCCGAGGCCGGCCGAACCGATGGCATAGCCCTTGGTGACGGCCTTGGTGGTGTTGCCGACGGCATCGAGCGCGTCGGTATTGTGACGCACTTCCTTGTCGAGGCCGGCCATTTCGGCAATGCCGCCGGCGTTGTCGGTCACCGGACCAAAGGCGTCGAGGGCGACGATCATGCCGGCCAGCGCCAGCATGGTGGTGACGGCGAAGGCGATGCCAAACAGGCCCGCGAGGTTGTAGGTGACGATGATGCCGACGACGATGACGATGGCCGGGAGCGCGGTCGATTCCAGCGAAACCGCGAGGCCCTGGATGACGTTGGTGCCGTGGCCGGTGACGGAAGCTTCGGCGATCGAGTTGACCGGGCGCTTGTTGGTGCCGGTGTAGTATTCGGTGATGACGATGATCAGGCCGGTGATGACGAGGCCGGCAACGCCGCACCAGAACAGGTTCCACGGGGTGAACTGCTTGCCGCCTTCGATGCCGAGCTGCACGTCGAGCCCGCCGAACACCCACATCAGGGTGGGCAGCAGCACGATGAGCGACAGCACGCCGGTAGCGATGAGGCCCTTGTAGAGGGCGTTCATGATGTTGTTGTCGCCACCGAGCTTGACGAAATAGGTGCCGATGATCGAGGTGACGACGCAGGCGCCGCCGATGGCGAGCGGCAGCACCATGCCGGCCAGCTTGAACGCATCGGGCAAGACGATCGCTGCCAGCACCATGGTGGCGACGGCGGTCACCACATAGGTTTCGAACAGGTCAGCGGCCATGCCGGCGCAATCGCCGACATTGTCGCCGACGTTGTCGGCAATGGTGGCCGGATTGCGCGGATCATCCTCGGGGATGCCGGCTTCGACCTTGCCCACCATGTCGCCGCCGACGTCGGCGCCCTTGGTGAAGATGCCGCCGCCGAGACGGGCGAAGATCGAGATCAGCGATGCGCCGAAGCCCAGCGCCACCAGCGAGTCGATGACGGTGCGGCTGGTCGGCGCGAGACCGAGCATCTGGGTAAGGATGATGAAGTAGAGGGTGACGCCGAGGAGACCGAGGCCGGCAACGAGCAGGCCGGTGACCGCGCCGGACTTGAAGGCGAGGTCGAGGCCGCCAGCCAGCGATTTGGTCGCCGCCTGGGCGACGCGCACGTTGGCGCGGACCGAGACGTTCATGCCGATGAAGCCCGCGGCGCCCGAAAGGATGGCGCCGATGGCGAAGCCGACGGCGGCATAGGCGCCGAGCAGGATGAAGGCGAGGATGAAGATGACCACGCCGACGATGCCGATGGTGGTGTACTGGCGGCGGAGATAGGCGGAGGCGCCCTCACGCACTGCGGCGGAAATCTCCTGCATGCGGGCCGAACCCGCATCGGCCCTGAGCAGGCCCTGCGTCGTGACAACGCCGTAAACGATGGAGAGCAGACCGCAGACGACGATCGCCCATAGCAATAGAGTCATAACGAATGTTCCCTCGGTGTGACGTCACCGGGGAACGCTCCGTAGTTGCAGCGGCGAACCGCTCCTCCTCGCCCCCCGACGATCGCGTGCCAAACTTGTGCCAAATCGCCGCAGGGGGCGCAATGGGGTTGGGGTGATGGGGGCTCAGCGGTTCGTTGACAGGCTGGTGCGGGCTGACCCCCACCCCTGTCCCCTCCCCGCAGGGGGAGGGAGACCCTCACACCAGCATCGCGGGTCTTTCGTCTCCCTCCCCCTTGCGGGGGGATCAAGGGTGGGGGTCGGCTCCCACCGGATCTGCGGTTCAGGCCGCGCGGTAGCGTGCCGCCGGCTGCGACAGTGACAGATGCGGGCGGAGCGCCACGCGCCGCTCGGCCCAATCGTCATAGGCCGCGACCTGCTCGAGCGAGGGGATGGTGACCAGTTCGCCGGCGTCGAACCCGGCGAGCGCGGCGTCGACCATGGCGTCGGCATCCATGACGATCTCGGCGGGGAGGCCGGCACCATCGGAGATCATCGGGGTACGGGTGTAACCGGGGAGCACGGCCTGCACCTGCACGCCCCTGGGCTTCACATCGAGATCGAGCGACAGCGTGAGGTTCAGCACATAGGCCTTGGAGGCGGCGTAGGCGGCGGCGGCCGGCGTGTCGATGAAGGCCATGGCCGAAGCCAGGTTGACGATGGCGCCGTTGCCACGGGCGGCGAAAGTCTTGGCGGCAACCGCGGCGAGGCGGGTGAGGGCGACGACGTTGATGTTCAGCATGCTGGTCAGGTCGTCGAGCTGGCCGGCGCTGAGCGGGCCGCCGCCGATCAGTCCGGCGGAGTTGATCAGCAGCGTGATGGCTGGATCGGTCTCGAGCCGGCGCTCGACGCGGGCGAGGTCGCCGGGTTCGCCGAGATCGGCGACGATGCGCTCGACCTTGCTGCCGTGCGTGGTCGTGAGGCTGGTGGCGAGGTGCTGCAGCTTGTCGGCATTGCGGCCGACCAACACCAGGTCGTAGCCGCGGCGGGCGAGGCGGTCGGCGTAGAGTTCGCCGATGCCCGAGGAGGCTCCGGTGACGAGGGCGATTCCGGGATGCGTGGCCATGATCATCTCCTGCAATGGCGTGACGCCAGTTACATGATGATCATAATTTAACACTGCAAGGGCGCCGCTCAGGAATCTTTGGCGGCGAGGAGATTGTCGGTCGCTGCGGTCAGGATGTCGGTGCTCAATACCGGATCGGTGACGGTGCGGGCGAGGGTGAGGGCGCCGACCATCGTGGCGTAGATCGCCATGGCGCGCGGCCGGGTGACGCCGGCAAGCTCGACGATCAGCTCTAGATAGGCCGCGATGCCCGCCTCGAAGGCAGCGCGCAGCTCAGGGCTGCCGCGTGCCGCATCCTGCGACAGCGCGGCAATGGCGCAGCCGGTTTCGACCGAGTCCCGGTGTTCGGGCGAGAGATAGAAGCGGACCATCGCGGCATAGCGATCGGCGGCGGCTTGGGCGTACTGGCGCAGGCGCTCGGTGGTCTCTGCGAACACCTGGGTCACCGCCTCGGCCGCCAGCGCGTCTTTCGAAGCAAAGTTGTTGTAGAAGCCGCCATGGGTCAGGCCCGCGGCCTGCATCAGGTCGGCGACGCCGATGCCGTCGAAGCCGTGCTTGCGGAACTGGGCGCCGGCAACCTCGACGACATGGGCACGGTTCTTGGTCGCCTGCTCGCGGGAGACTTTCATCGCACGCTCCGGTTTGATGCTGACCGTAATGTAAGCAGTCTAGCCGAGTTTGGCGAGGGCAGCGGCCAGATCATCCGGGGTGCCGGAAACATGCAGGGTCTTGAGTCGCGCCGTGTCGCCGGAGATGAGGGTGATGGCTGATTTGGGTACACCGAGCGCCTTGCCCAGCAGTGCGATCACCGCGGCATTGGCCTTGCCCTTGTCGGGGACCGCCTTCACCCGAACCCGCAGCACGGTCGTGCCGTCGTCACGCGTCTCAAAACCGTCGATGCGGTCGAGCCCGGCATTGGGGGTGACGCGCAGATGGAGCCGGATGCCGTCGGGCAGGAGCTCGAAGGCGGGCTTCACGAGCGCGGATAGAGGTCGGTGCGGATGATCGCCATCAGCCGCTCGGGGTTCTCGATGGTCTTGAAGCCGTAACGCTCATAGAGCCCGTGCGCGTCGGCGGTCGCCAGCATGAAGCGGCGCAATCCCTGCAGATCCGGGTGGGCGACGATCGCGTCCATCAGGCCCTTGCCGAGGCCGAGGCCCTGCCGGTCGGGATCGATGAAGACGTCGGCGAGCCAGGCGAAGGTAGCCTTGTCGGTGACGACACGGGCGAAGCCGACCTGCGCCCCATCGGGTGCATAGACCCCGAAGCTCAGGGCGTTGGCCACCGAACGGGCGACGACCTCACGCGGGACGGCGCCGGCCCAATAGCTGTGCCGGCTCAGGTAGCCATGCACATAGTCGAGGTCGATCCGGGTGGGGTCGGTCGAGACCTTGTAGCCCGCGGGTAGCGGCATCGCGGTCAGATGACGCGGCCGACGGCCCAGGACGCCAACAGGTTCTGCAGGAAGAAGATGATGACGAAGACGATCAGCGGCGACAGATCGAGGCCGCCCATCGGCGGGATGACGCGGCGGATCGGCTTGAGGATCGGCTCGGTGATCTGGTTCAGCACACGCCATACCGAGGCGACGAACTGGTTGCGGGTGTTGATCACGTTGAAGCTGATCAGCCAGCTCATGATGATCATGATCAGGAAGATCCACCAGACGATGTTCAGGATGAAGCTCAGCGTCTGCAGAATGGCAAAGGTCATCGTCGGCCTCTCGGGTTCGCCGCCCTATTTAGGGGGCGGAGTGCCAAGCGGCAAGCGGCCGCGGCATTTTGTGTTGCAGGGACCGCGAGTTGGCGCGAGCGGATGGCAGGCCACCCGCTCGCCGATCCAAGCGGTCAGAGCGTCGATTTGAACCGCTCGACCGCTTCTGCGATCAGCTGGTTGAAGGCCGACATGTCACCCGAGAAGATATTGAAGGTGTGGTCGGCGCCCTTGATGATGCTCTTGAGCTTATCGGTGCCGCCGGCGGCGGCGACGATGGCGTCGGTGGTCTCAGGCAGCACGACGGTGTCCTTGTCGCCGGCAATGGCCAGGATGGCGCCCTTGTAGTTGGCGAGTTCGGCCGCAACGTCGGTGCTGCGCGCCTGGTTGAACCATTCGAGCGACAGGTTGAGCGAGGGCCGCCAGTCGAACGTCATCACGGCGAAGCCGTTCTTTTCGGCCTCGGCATAGAGTTCGCTGAAGGCGTTGCGCATGTCGAGCGCGCCGGCCCAGGTGACGACGCTGTTGACGTCGCCTTCGCGGGCAGCGGTCAGCATGGCGATGGTGCCGCCCTGGCTCCAGCCGACGAGGCCCAGGCGCGCGTCATCGACCTCGGCGAGGCCGCGCATATAGGCGATGACGTCCTCTCCATCGGCGATGCCACTCGAGAAGGTGTAGTCCTTGTAGTCGGCGGCGCTGTCGCCATTGCCGGCAAAATCGAAGCGGGCGCTGGCGATCCCGGCTTCCGCCAGCTTGGGCGCCAGCAGGTCATAGCCGTTGCCGGCCTCGTGCCGGTTCGAACCGGTGCCGTGGTACATGACGACGAACGGGAAGGGGCCAGCGCCGTCGGGCAGGGTGATGGTCGCCGGGATGGTGCGCTGGCTGCCCTCGATCATCACCACCTGTTCACCGGCTTGCGCGGCAGCGGGCAGCGTCAGGGCGGCGAACAGCAGCGCCGATACGAACTTGTTCATGGGCTCTTCCTCCAATTCCGCTGCTCCTGAGGCAGCGGTGGAGGCAGTGAGCAGCATCTACCGAGGATCGTCCAGCGCGACCTTGGCAGGTGCACTAGTTGGCGCTGCTCGGCCGCCAGGTGAACAGGCGGAACACATAGAGCCCGACCACGGCGATCAGCACCACCCAGGTCAGCGGATCGAGCCAGCTTTCGACCAGGTGATAGTGTTCGTGCAAGAGGTACCCGGCGCCGACCAGCACGCTGTTCCAGATCAGCATGCCGATGGCCGAGAACAGCGCGAAGGTCGCAAAGTTCATCTTGGCGAGGCCGGCGGGAACCGAGATCAGGGTGCGAAGGATCGGGAACAGCCGGCCGACCAGAACGATGGGCTTGCCCCAGCGCTCGAAGATGCGGGCGGCGTAGTCGATCTCGTCGGCATTGAAGGCGAACCAGCGCCCGATCCGGTCGGCCAGCCACTTCACCCGCTCGAGGCCGAACAGCCGGCCGATGAAGTACCAGGGCAGCATGCCGACGAGCGAGCCGAGGGTCGCGGCGAGAATCACCCCGACGACGTTGAGCTGCCCCTGACCGGCGGCGAAGCCGGCGAACGGCACGATCAGTTCGGAGGGAATCGGCGGGAACACCGCCTCGAGCAGCATCAGCAGGGCGATCCCGACATAGCCGAGGTCGGTGATGATCTGGGTGATCCAGGTGGCCATGGTGCTCCAGTCGCTGTGTTCGGTCAGAAGTCCCGCTTACCAAAGAAAGCGGTGATGTCGAAGCAGATCACCTGCTTCTTGCGCCCTTTGACGATGGTGAGCAGGTCGTAGGCCTTGTTGCCCTTGAAGACCAGCGCCTGTTCGGTGCGCTTCCAGCCGGGGCGGTTGGCCCCCAGCCACTGGTACTCGGAGCGGACGCCTTCGAGTTCACCCCTGGCGCCGGTGATCCGGAAGCTCTCGACCGCCTTGGCTACCGGGCAGTTGATCGGCTTCAGCCGAACCTTTGCCTCGGCTGAAGTCGCCGAGGCCATTGCCGCAACAAGTGCGATCGACGCGAGCAGTACCGTTCGCTTGAACATTCAGGTCCCCCAAAATTCCTCGGGAGACCTGTAGCATGTTGTAATGACGGCACAATATGGCGACCGGAAGCGGCCGCCGCCGGATCAGCTGGCCTTGGCGGCGCGCATCATGCGCTTGCGATCGTTGGGATCGAGCCAGATCTTGCGCAGGCGGATGCTCTTTGGCGTCACTTCGACATACTCGTCGTCGGCGATGTAGCCGAGCGACTGTTCGAGCGTGAGCTTCTTGGGCGGGGTCAGGCGGACCGCTTCATCCTTCGAAGTGGTGCGGATGTTGGTCAGCTGCTTGCCCTTCAGCGCATTCACCTCGAGATCGTTCTCGCGGGAGTGCTCGCCGATGATCATGCCTTCGTAGATGTCGACGCCGGCATCGATCATGATCGGGCCGCGCTCTTCGAGGTTCCACAGCGCATAGGTCACGGCCTGGCCGGTGCCATTGGAGATCAGCACGCCGGTACGGCGGCCGGGCAGCGCGCCCTTGAACGGCTGGTAGCCGTGGAACAGGCGGTTGAAGATGGCGGTGCCGCGGGTATCGGACAAGAGTTCCGGCTGGTAGCCGATCAGCGAGCGGGTCGGCACGTAGAACCTGAGCCGCGAGCGGCCGACGCCCGAGGGACGCATGTCGACCAGATCGCCCTTGCGCTCGGTCAGCTTCTGCACCACGACGCCGGTATGCTCGTCATCGACGTCGATGATCACTTCCTCGATCGGCTCGAGCTTTTCGCCGTTCTCCTCGCGGATCACCACTTTGGGGCGGCCGATGGTGAGCTCGAAACCTTCGCGTCGCATATTTTCGATCAGCACCGCGAGCTGCAGTTCGCCGCGTCCGGCGACGTCGAACGAGTCGTTGTCCTCGCCTTCGGTGACGCGGATGGCGACATTGCCTTCCGCTTCGCGCATCAGGCGCTCGCGGATGACGCGCGACTGCACCTTGTCGCCTTCGCGGCCGGCCAGCGGGCCGTCATTGATGCGGAAGGTGACCGAGAGGGTCGGCGGATCGATCGGTTTTGACGGCAGCGGCACAGTCACCGACGGGTTGACCAGGGTGTCGGCCACGGTCGAGGTTTCGAGGCCGGCAATGGCGACGATGTCGCCGGCTTCGGCGAGATCGATCGGGGTGCGCTCGAGGCCGCGGAAGGCCAGCACTTTCGAGACGCGGCCCTTCTCGACGATCTTGCCGTCGCGGCCGAGCGAGTGGATCGGGTCACCGGCCTTGACCGTACCCGAAGTGATGCGGCCGGTGAGGATGCGGCCGAGGAAGGGGTTGCGCTCGATGGTGGTGACGAGCATGCGGAACGGCCCTTCTTCGACCTTCGGCTCGGGCACGTATTCGAGCACCTTGTCGAGCAGCGGGGCCAGCGAGTCCTTGGGGCCTTCCGGCTTGTCGGACATCCAGCCGAGCTTGGCGGCGCCGTAGAGCACCGGAAAATCCAGCTGCTCGGGCGTCGCGTCGAGCGCGATGAACAGATCGAAGATCTCTTCCAGCACTTCGAGGTGGCGCTCGTCGGGGCGGTCGATCTTGTTGATCGCAACGATCGGACGCAGACCCTGGGCCAGGGCCTTGCCGAGCACGAACTTGGTCTGCGGCATCGGGCCTTCGGCGGCGTCGACGAGGATCACCACGCCATCGACCATCGACAGGATGCGCTCCACCTCGCCGCCGAAATCGGCGTGGCCGGGCGTATCGACGATGTTGATGCGGGTGTCCTTCCAGACCAGCGAAGTGACCTTGGCCAGAATGGTGATGCCGCGCTCACGTTCGAGATCATTGCTGTCCATGGCGCGCTCTTCGACGCGCTGGTTCTCACGGAACGAGCCGGACTGCTTGAGCAGGACGTCGATCATGGTGGTCTTGCCATGGTCAACGTGAGCAATGATTGCGATGTTACGCAAAGACATGAGGGGCGGCCGATCAGACTTTTGGGAGATTTAGCCGCGCCCCATATCGGACAAGGGTCACATTCTCAAGACAATTCGCCGAATGGCTGGGTTGCGGCCATGGCGAAAGCCGCCGCATCGGACAGCGGGATTGCCTCGACTGCAATTAAGGGTATATACCCGCATCTATGTCCGACCCCTGTATCTGCATCGCGGTTCGCAAGGCGAGCCGCAAACTGACGGCCCGCTATGACGCGGCGCTCGAACCCGTCGGGATCAACCTGGCGCAGTTCTCGCTACTGAGGAACATCTCGCGGCACGAGCCGGTGTCGCTGACGCGGCTGGCCGAGATCGTCGAGCTCGATCGCTCGACGCTGGGACGCAACGTGCGGGTGCTGCAGCGCATGGGCCTCGTGACCATCATGCCGGGCGAGGACCTGCGCGAAGCAACACTCAGCCTCACCGAGGCGGGGCAGCAGGTGCTGGAGCGGGCGGTGCCGATCTGGGAAGGCACGCAGGACGAAATCCACCAGCGGCTCGGGGTCGCCGGCGCCGCACAACTCGAGGCCCTGCTCGGGTCACTCTAGGGAACCATTCAACATGCTTTCGGACCGGCTGGCGGCGTTTCTCGCAGCGCGCAATATTCACTATGGCTGGGTGGTCGCCGGTACGACGTTCATCGTCATGCTGGCGACCGCAGGGGCGATGGGGTCGGCCGGCGTGCTGATCCAGCCGCTCGAGCAGGAGTTCGGCTGGACGACGGCGGAGATTTCATCCGCCCTGGCCGTGCGGTTGCTGTTCTTCGGGGTGCTCGGGCCGTTCGCGGCGGCCTTCATGAACCATTTCGGCATCCGCCGCGTGGTGATGACCGCCCTGGCGCTGATCGGCGCCGGGATCATCGGCTCACTGTTCATGCGCGAGCTGTGGCAGCTCTTGGCGCTGTGGGGCATCGTCATCGGGGTCGGTACCGGGATGACGGCGCTGGTGCTCGGCGCGACGGTGGCGTCGCGCTGGTTCGAGAAGCGGCGTGGCCTGGTGGTCGGGCTGATGACGGCCAGCAATGCCACCGGGCAGCTGATCTTTTTGCCGCTGCTCGCCAACCTCGCCGAGACCATCGGCTGGCGTTCGGCGCTGAGCTTCGTCGTCGTGGTGCTGGCGATCGCCTTCGCACTGGCGCTGCTGCTCAAGGATTATCCTGCCGATGTCGGCCTCGCGCCGCTCGGCGGCACCCTGCAGCCCAGGGTGGTGCGCTCGCGGAAGCTCAGCGAACTGGTGGCGTCGCCGATCCGGGCTTTGCGCGAGGCAGCGCGGACGCAGGTTTTCTGGGTGCTGTTCGCCACCTTCTTTGTCTGCGGGTTCTCGACCAACGGGCTGATCCAGCAGCACTGGATCTCGATCTGCGGCGATGTCGGCATCACCCCGACCGGCGCGGCCGGCTACCTGGCGCTGATCGGCATCTTCGATTTCGTCGGCACCATCGTCTCGGGCTGGCTGTCGGATCGCTACGACAATCGCTGGCTGCTGCTGGCCTATTATGGCCTGCGCGGCGTGAGCCTGCTGTTCCTGCCCTATTCGGGCTTCTCGTTCGCCATGCTGACGGTGTTCGCGGTGTTCTACGGGCTCGACTGGGTGGCGACGGTACCGCCGACAGTCAAGCTCACGGCGCAGCAATTCGGAGCCGAAAAGGCGAGCCTGGTGTTCGGCTGGGTGTTTGCCGGCCACCAGCTGGGCGCGGCGTCTGCGGCAGCCGTCGCCGGGATCGCCCGCACCGAACTCGACACCTACACGCCGGCGCTGCTGCTGGCCGGAGTATTCTGCATCCTCGCGGCGCTGCTGGTGCTGAGCATCGGGCGGCCGAAACGGGCCGAGGCAACGGCGGCGGCCACGACGTAGGCTCAGCCGCGACAAGCAGGGATGTGGAAAGCCACCGCGCTCTCATTGGTCCTCCACCGCGTAGCGGGGGAGGGGGACCAGCGAAGCTGGTGGAGGGGGCGGCCACACAAACCGGCGCATCCTGCCGCCCCCTCCACCGCCTTCGGCGGTCCCCCTCCCCCGTTTCACGGTGGAGGAGCACCGAGAGTGCGGTGCACAAAGCTATTGCCCTGGGCCCCCGAGAGGCGGCCCGTACCGGCCTCAGCCCTTCAGCGATCGCGGTTTGTCGCCCGACTGGTAGAGGCCGAGGCCAAAGCCATCCGGATCCAGAAAGTCGGCGCTCCAGCCGCCGGGCGCCTCGCTCACCGGGGTGACGATGGTGACGCCCTGGGCGACCAGCGCCGCCACCACATCGTCGATGCCGCCTTCGGCCAGATCGAAGATCAGCGCCGGCGAGCTGCCGCGCGAGCCTTCCATTTCGAAGAAGATGATGTCGAGGCCGTTGTCGAGCGTGCCCTGCAGCCAGAACGGCTCGGCCCCCTCCATGCGGGTGAGCGCGATGCCGAGGGTTTCGTTGTAGAAGCGCTCGGTTCTGGCGATGTCGGCGACGTAATAAACGATGCTGGCGCGGTGCGGTTTGGGGATCATGGGTTCAGCTCCTGATGGGGGTGGTTACGCCAATGGTTGCCGCCATAGGGCGAAATGTGAGCAAGCGCGCCGAGATTTTGAGGAATGCTCAGCTCGGCGGGGCGCGCCGCACGATGAACAGGTGGCCGTCCGGATCGTGCGAGGCGAAGACGCCGCCCTCGCGCAGCAACGCCGGCAGCAAGGCGTCGCGGATACGGCCGTAAGCGAGATTGAGGCCGAGGCCCGGGGTGCCCTCGGGCAGTTGTACGCCGGCAGCGCGCAGCCGCTTGCCGAGGGTCGAGATGCGCTGGCGCAGCGTCACGTCGTCAAGCCGCAGCAGGTAGGCGATCTCGCGGCGATCATGGCCGCTGAGCGCCAGGGCAGCGACGGATTTCAGCGATGGCGGCAGGCCACTCAGCAGAGCCGCGACCGGGGTTTCGTCGGTCGCCGGCGGCGGATTGCGCGTTTCCTGCCAGGCAGAATCTCGGCTGCGCCGGCGCCCGGCGCCGCGGGCGGCAAGGCGTGCCTTGTTGCGGATGATGCCGCCCAGCCAGCGGATGGTGAGGGTGGTTTCGAAATCGGTGCGGCCGGCCTTTACCGCTTCGAGCAGCGCCTCCTGCACCAGGTCGTCAGCTTCGTCGGCGCGACGGGAATGCCGCCGCGCCGCCACCAGCAGCTGCTCATAGGTCGCTCGTCGCACCGTCGGTTCCTCCCGCGCGGAAGGTGCCAAGCCGGGGCGCGGCCCGCAATAGCCTCAGCAAGCCGTCAGCGCAGCGCCAGCGGCTTGCTGGCCGGCTGATAGAGCCCGAGGCGGTGCCGGTCGGGGTCGAGCAGCACAGCGCCATGACCATCGGGTGCCGCGCCGACCGGGGCAACGATGGTGGCGCCGTTCGCCGCCAGCGCCGCGACGGCATCGGCGATGCCGCCTTCGGCGAGGGTGAAGGTCATGATCGGGCTTTTGCCCACTTCGGGCTGGCCCTGGTTGAAGCTGATGGAGAAATCCGGGCTCAGGCGGGCGAACAGGAAGGCGTCGCGGCCGCTGCCGCGCTTCTCGAAGGCGATATCGAAGGCCTCGCGATAGAAGCGCGCGGTGCGATCGAGATCGCTGGAGTGGTAGACGAGGCAGGTTTCCGAGGGGCGGAACGGCATGGAATGGTCCTTCTGATCATGCGCCGGCGGGCGGCGGTACATGAGTCAGTTGCCGCCAGGCAGCAACGCGTGAGCAGCCGAGCCCGGAAAATTACGAAACCCGACGCAGCTTGGGGCGCTGCTGGCCTTCCTCGGCCAGCATCTCCGCAACCGCCTGCGCGCTGACCGGCGGCGAGAACAGAAACCCCTGTACTTCGTTGCAGCCCTGGTCGCGCACGGCGCTCAGCTGCTCCTCGGTCTCGATGCCCTCGGCGGTGGTCGACATCCCGAGCGACTGGCCGAGCCCGATTACCGCCTTGATGATGGCGAGGCTGTCGCCTTTCGACTTCAGGTCGCGCATGAACGAGCGGTCGATCTTGATCTTGTCGAAGGGGAAGCTGCGCAGGTAGCTCAGCGATGAGTAACCGGTGCCGAAATCGTCCATCGAGATACGGACGCCCAAAGCCCTGAGCCGATGCAGGGTCTTGAGCGTCGGCTCGTTGTCCGAGAGCAGCAGCGACTCGGTGATCTCGAGCTCGAGCCGGGTCGGCGGCAGGCCGGTGTCGCGCAATGCGGCCTCGACCGTCTCGTAGAGCCGCTTGTTCTTGAACTGCACCGGCGACAGGTTGACCGCGACGCGCACGCCCGACGGCCAGGTGGCGGCGGTGCGGCAGGCCTCGCGCAGCACCCATTCGCCGATCTGCACGATCAGCCCGGTTTCCTCGGCGATCGGGATGAACTCGGTGGGCGAGATGGTGCCGCGCTCGGCGGTGTCCCAGCGCAGCAGGGCCTCGAGGCAGGTGATGCGGTTTTCCTTGAGGCCGACCAGCGGCTGGAACACCAGGCGCAACTCGCCTTTGGCGAGGGCCAGCCTGAGGCCGGCTTCGATGCTGCGGCGCTTCTGGATCGCCGCGTCCATCCCGGACTCGAAGAAGTGGTAGGTCGAGCGGCCCTCGTTCTTGGCCTTGTAGAGCGCCAGGTCGGCGTTCTTCATCAGGATTTCCGAGGTCTCGCCATCCTGCGGCGCCATGGCGATGCCGACCGAGGTGCCGATCACCAGCTGGTGGCCGTCGATGGTGAAGGGGTTGGCCATCGCCTTGACGATGCGCTCGGCGATCGCCGCCGCTTCGGCCGGGTTGTCGACGCCGCGCAGCAACAGCGCGAACTCGTCGCCGCCGAGCCGGGCGAGCAGGTCGTTCTCGCGCGTCGCGCCCCATAGCCGGGCAGAAACCTGCTGCAGCAGCTTGTCGCCGAGCGAATGACCCAGCGTGTCGTTGACGGCCTTGAAATGGTCGAGGTCGATGCAGAGCACCGCGATATGTTCGCCGCGGGCGAGGCCGGGTTCGGCGCCGGCCATCTCCTCGAGAAACTGCACGCGGTTGGGCAATTGGGTCAGCGCGTCGTGGCGGGCGAGGTGGCGGATCCGTTCTTCCTGCTGGCGCTGCTCGGTGATGTCCTCGTGCGTGGTGACCCAGCCGCCATCCTTCATCGGATGGTGCTGCATCATGATGGTGCGGCCGTTGAGCTCGTGGATGTTCTTGCCGTACTCGCCGCGGGCGATCACCTCGCGGCGCCAGCGGATGTAGTCCTCGCGGTTGGCGCCGGCCTGCATGCCCTCGTCGAACAGATGGCCGAGAATGTCGTCGAGCGGCGTGCCGGGCTTCAAGAGGTGCTCGGGCAGGTTGTAGATGCGCTGGTAGGGCTGATTGCAGATCACCAGGCGACCCTTGGGGTCGTACATGCAGAGGCCCTGGGAAATGTTGTTGACCGCTGCGTCGAGCCGGATGTTCTGGCGCTCGAGTTCGCGCTTGCGCTTCTGGATGATCTCGGAGGAGGCGATCTCCTCGGTGACGTCCTCGTGGGTAATCACCCAGCCGAGCCCAGGCGAATAGACGTGCGCGGTCTCCAGCCAGCGCTCGCCGGCAACCCGTTCGCGCACCTTGGAGCGGGCGCCACCGCGATTGGCGAGGAGCTCCGCCTTGTAGGTGGCAAGGAATTCTTCCGGCGACTGGTCGGGATGGTTGCCCATCTCGGCCGAGAGCTTCACCACCACCTCGAGCGTCATGCCCTTGCGGACGCGCCGGGCCGAGAAGCCGTAAATATCGAGATAGTGCTGGTTGAACATCACCAGCTTGAATTCGGGCGACCAGACACAGAAGCCGTAGGGGACGGATTGCAGTGCAGCATCGAGCAGCAACGCATCGGCGGCTTTACGAGCGGAATCGGCCGATAGCGCCTTCACTTCTGATCAGGCCCCTCAAATCCCTACAATCAGCCGGGAACGCTAGCGAAGGGCAGTTAAGATGGTTTTAAGCCGGGGCCCGGCTATTCCAGCCCGACCTTCAGCATCTCGATCTCGGCCTTCAGCTTCTGGATTTCGAGTTCGTAGAGCCGAGCGCAATTGAGCCGGGTCGGGGCCTCGCCGAGCGGGATGATGACGCGAGCATAGGCGACGGCGCTCTGCCGGCCGTCGTCGTCATTGTTGCCGTAGCCGGAGTCGCTGTTGTAGGCGCTCGAGAGGTCGCCGCCAGCCACGCCGAGGTCGAGATAGCCGCCCGAGGAATTGATCGACTGGCTGCAGCGCACGCCTTCAGAGGTGGTGATCGAATCTTCACCGCCCGGGCCGACCGGCGGCGGCGGCAGCATCAGCCCGTCAGCCGCCAGCGCCGGCCATGCGGCCAGTGTAGCGACCACAAACACGTGGCAGAATCGGGCCATCAAGTGCGGCAGGCATGACACAGAGCGCAATTGTCCGCTCCTTCTTGGTTGGGTCTATTTCGAAGGTCACGATCACGGGCCTGGTGAAGCCGGGGGCCATGGTGAGCTTGGCCGGCTTGACCACCACGCCGTCGATCGGCGTCTGGTAGTCCGGCATCAGGGGCACGAGCACGAACGTCATCTTGTGGTCGTAGGGGTTGCCGACCTGCAGGCGGAACGCCTTCTTGTCGGAAGGGGTCATCCCCGACTTTTCCAGCGGCGACAGCGATTGAGCGAGGGCCGGTGCGGCAATCGCAAAGCCAGCCAGGACGAGCAGCGAAGCGAAGGCAATCTTCAGGGATGGCATGTGACGACAGTCCTCGTGGTGTAGGTCCCGGGCGGGAAACCACCGGCGTTGCTGACGCGGTTGTGCAGCGTCATGGTGAGCGTGACGAGGCCGAGGACGCCCGTGGCAAAGCTGGTGCTGGACGTGGTGTAGGCCTGGTTGGCACCGGGAAACAGACCCAGGCTGGCGGCGCTGTAGGAAACCTCGCGCGTTTCCAGCCCGGCATTGTAGCCGCCGGGCGACTGGACGAGGGTCGGCGGGTCGACGGTTATCGTCGGTCCTTCGAGCAGGGAGAGCAGGATGTTCACCGTCGCCGGCGTGTTGCCGTTGACCTGGGAGCCGAGAACGGTGTTGTCGAGCGAGTTCCTGAGCGTGCCCGGCGACACCAGGTTCAACGTGCAGGCGAGCACCGGCAGCGGCGCCACCAGCACCGCGAGGGCGAGGGTGCCGGCGCCGATGCGGATCAGGGCGCGCACGTGACAACCGTGCGGGTGGCGTAGGCGCCATCCGGAAAGCCGTTGGGATTGGTGATGCGGTTGTGGATGGTCAGCACCGACGCGGCGATGGTACCGAGCGACCGGGTGGTCTGGCTGGCGGTATAGGCCTGCGTGACCGAGGAGAGTCCGGTTGCGCCCTGGTAGCGCACTTCGACGGCCTCACCGGTCGACACGTATCCGCCCGGTTGATTGGTGCGGGTGGGAGCCCCGACCGTGAGGGTGGTTGCGCCGATCGACAGGATCGTCACGCTGCCGGCCGAGCCGCCGGCTTCTTCGGACCCCAGGGTCGTGCCGGTGGTATAGTTGAGGCCCAGGGTGCCGTTGGTGCTGGCGCTCAAGGTGCAGCCGGCAACCACGGTGCCCGAGAAATCCACGTTGACCGCCATGGCTGGTGCGATACCCGCCAACAGGCAGATGCTGGTCGCTACGACAAGTACACGCATGACTCTACTCCGGGTACACGATTAAACTCGCCCGAAGTGTCAGTATTTCATGGTTAATGAGTGATAAATATCGGTTCAGGCTAGGCGTTTGTGCGCAAATCAACCAGATGCCGACGCGTCGAGCGGCAAGAAATGCCTAGCGGCCGGCCACGCAGTAACACGCACTTGCATACGCAGGAGAGAGCGGTCGATACCCGCGCGGGTGCTGCCGTCCACGATTACTTCCTCGCGAGGCTGGGCCGCCGACCGTGCCCAAATGAAGCCCGACATGCGGGCTAGTTGCCCGGTTTCAGCATCACGTAGTCGGTGAACTGATATGGGCCCATCTGCACCGGCACGTGCTGCTCCACCTCGAACCCCTGCGAGCGATAGAAGGCAATGGCAGCAGCGTTGCCGTCGTTGACGTAGAGCGCCACCGGCAGCGCAGGGCCGAAATGCCTGCGGGCTGTGGCGATCAGCGCCTTGCCGAGCCCGAGGCCGCGGGTTTCGGCGAGGAGGTACAGTTTCTTGATCCATACCCGGCCATCGGCGCGATAGGCCGAGGCGAAGCCTACATCGCGCCCGTCATGGGTGGCGAGCCAGTATTGGTGGCCGCGCTCGGCGATGTCGGCCTCGAGCGTTTCGAGCGCATAGATCTCGGCCAGCATGCCGGGAATGCGGTCGGCCGGCAGGATGCCGGCAAAGGCCTCGGGCCAGATGCGATTGGCAAGATCGGCGACCCGCGGCAGGGCGTCGGCGGCGATCGGGGAAATCAGCGCGGTGGACATGCCTCGTTGTGCCGTGCCGGGGAGGTGGCTGGCAAGCGGCTCAGCGCGCGATCTCGGCGCGCATACTGGTCGAGTCGCCCCAGGTCGAGAGCCAGATCAACGCCTCGGTGACGAGCCCGATCAGCGGCAGGGTGATGGCGCGCAGAGCCCCCTGACGCGGCTGGTGGTCGACAGCGTGTTGCAGATGCGCCAGCTCCTGCGCCTGAATCGAGGCGATCAGGTCGTGTAGCGCGGTGTCGCGGTTGCGGAGGTGGGCCATCTGGTCCTCGAGGTGGCGATGTACCGTCGCCTCGACCGCCTCGGTGCAGATCCAGATCATGTTGCGGCCCATAAGGGCGGTGACGAAACCGAGGACGTAGCCGCCGAGGCTCCAGAACGCCATGACCCGGCAAGGCCGCGCGCCGCGGGCTGGCATGGCTTCGAAGAACAGCCGGCAGTGTTCGATCTCGTCATCGCGCATCTCGGTCAGAGCCGGCACGATGTCGGGATAGAGGCGCCGCGCCAGGGCGAGCTGGGCATCGTAGATACGGATGGCGCCGAACTCGCCGGCATGATTGACCTTCAGGATGCGCCGCACCGTCAGCGCCGCCGATCGCGGTTCCCAAAACGCCATGCCTTCAGCCCGCCCCGGTTGGCCGCGATGTCGGGAGATGATAGGCAACAGCCAACCTCGTTGGAAAGCACCATGCCCAGCTTCGTCCCCGACCTGCCGGTGATCCTCGGCTTTTCCGTCGCGACCTTCGTCTTGATGATCACGCCCGGGCCCGACATGGCGCTGCAGATGAGCCGCGCCATCAACTATGGCCGGGCGCATGGGCTGGCGGCGATGTTCGGGGCGATGACCGGCATCATGGTGCACACGACGCTCGTGGCGTTCGGCATCTCGGTGCTGATCCTCGCGGCGCCGCCGCTGTTCATGGCGCTGAAGATCGCCGGCGCCGTCTACCTGATCTGGCTGGCCTGGCAGGCGATCATGCATGGCGGCGGGCTGCGGCTCGCCGAGGCGGCGAAGAAGCCGCCGACGCTGTGGCAGAGCTTTGCCACCGGGCTCGGCATCAACCTGCTCAACCCCAAGGTGGTGCTGTTCTTCGTAACGTTCCTGCCGCAGTTCGTCGAAGCGCATGATCCGGCCGCGGCCGGCAAGCTGCTGTTCCTCGGAGCGCAGTTCGTGGTGCTGTCGATCCCGCTCGGCTTCCTGATCGTCTTCGCCGCCGAAAAGCTGGCCGCCGCGTTCCGGCGTTCCAAGTGGGTGGAGCGGGCGCTCAACTGGAGCTTTGCCGCCATCTTCACGGCCTTTGCCGCAACCATCCTCACCGCCCAGGCGCGGCACTAGAAACGGTCCCAATGAACTATTCCCACGCCTTCCATGCCGGAAATTTCGCCGATGTGATGAAGCATCTCATCGTCACCCGGCTGGTCGAGTACCTGAAAAAGAAGGACGCGGCGTTCCGGGTGATCGATACGCATGCCGGGATCGGCAGATATGACCTGACCGGCGAGATCGCGAAACGCTCGCCGGAATGGGTGGATGGCATTGGCAGGCTGCTGCAGGGCGGCTTGCCGCAGAAGGCGCAAGCGCTGGCCGAGCCCTATCTCAAGGTGATCGCCGAACTGAACCCGGGCGACAAGCTCGAGACCTATCCGGGCTCGCCCCTCCTGGTGCGAAAACTGTTCCGGCCGCAGGACCGGCTCTCGGCGCTGGAACTGCATCCCGAATATGCAAAGCGGCTGGGCGCGCTGTTCGAGGGCGACGTGCAGGTGCGGGTGATCCATCTCGATGGCTGGCTGTCGCTGAACGCCCATGTGCCGCCCAAGGAAAAGCGCGGGCTGGTGCTGGTCGATCCGCCGTTCGAGGAGCGCGGCGAGTTCGAGCGGCTGGTCGACGGGCTGGTCAAGGCGCATGGCAAGTTCGCCACCGGCGTTTATGCGCTGTGGTATCCGCTCAAGGACACCCGCGCCGTGCACGATTTCATCTCGGCGCTGCGCGATACCGGGATCACCAGGATGCTGAGGGCCGAACTCAGCATCCGGCCGGCTTCCAATCCGCCGCGGCTGCACGGCTCGGGGATGATCCTGGTCAACCCGCCGTTCACGCTGGAGGGCGAGCTGCGCGTGCTGCTGCCCGCGCTGGCGCAGCTGCTGGGCGACCCGGGCCAGGGCCGGCACAAGCTCGAATGGCTGCGCGGCGAGGCGTGAGGGCTGGTACGCAGCTAACCTGCTGCGCCGGCGCGGGCTGACCCCCACCCCTGTCCCCTCCCCCTAAACATGGGGAGGGAGACCCTAACACGGATATCGAGGCTATCGTCTCCCTCCCCATTCTCAGGGGGAGGGGACAGGGGTGGGGGTCCACAGCCACCGGCCGTTGTCGGTTCTTCGCCTAAAGCTCGAACTCGTAATAGACCATCTTCTCGCCCTTGCCGCCGACCTTGATGTAGAGCCCGTTGGCCTCGATATTGTCGAGCTCGGTACCGAGCCAGGCTTCACGGCAGCCGAGCTCCCGGCCCCAGGCGAACATCGCCTCGACCATGCGGGTGGCGATGCCCTGGCGCAGGTGGGTCGAGGCGGTGCCGACCTCGTCGACATAGAGTTCGGTGGGCTTGTCGGGGTGGCGGTGGATCACCGCAGCGCACTGGCCGACCACCACGCCATTATCGAAGGCCAGCAGCATCAGGTGGCCGGGCTCGAGCAGATAGGCCTCGAGCCGCTCGGGATGGATGGGTTCGTCGAACACGTCGGGCGCGATCTCGGCGAAGTCGAGCTCGTCGCCGGGCTGCATGCGCTTGATATGGATGGGCATGGCTGGTCTCCGATCGAGGGAGGCGTCACCAGCGTTTCACCGCTTGTCGCGCTTTCGAACCCGGAAAAGTCTGCAACTCTTCCTGAAAACGCTCCGGTATGCCGGATCAGACGTGCCAAAGGGGGCACCGCGCCGTGGTTTGTCGCACCCGTGAGCGCGTCAACCAGTTGTAGTCCGCCTGACTTGCCCCTTCAACTCAGGCAGTGAGCGCGTCGCGCTCCTTCTTGGTCAGCCGCTCAGTCTCGCTCTTCAGCTGCCCGCAGGCGGCGAAGATATCGCGGCCGCGCGGGGTGCGGACCGGGCTGGCATAGCCGGCATTGTTGACGATGTCGGCGAAGCGCTCGATGCGCGACGAGCTCGAGCAATCGTAATTGGTGCCGGGCCAGGGGTTGAACGGGATCAGGTTGATCTTGGCCGGGATGCCGGCGAGCAGCCGCACCAGTTCGCGCGCGTCGGCGTCGGAATCGTTGATGTCCTTGAGCATCACATATTCGAAGGTGATGCGGCGGGCGTTGGAAAGGCCGGGGTAGTCGCGGCAGGCCTGGATCAGCTCCTTGAGCGGATACTTCTTGTTGATCGGCACCAGCATGTCGCGCAACTCGTCGCGCACCGCGTGCAGCGAGATCGCCAGCATCACGCCGATTTCACGGCCGGTCGGCTCGATGAACGGCACGACGCCCGAGGTCGACAGCGTGATGCGGCGTTTCGACAGCGAAATACCGGCCTCGTCGGAGGCGATCAGCAACGCCTGCTTGACGTTGTCGTAATTGTAGAGCGGCTCGCCCATGCCCATCATCACCACGTTGGTGATGGCGCGGCTGTCGCCTTCCGAGCCACCCGAGCCGCGCGGCGCCGGTACCAGGCCGCCATCATTGGGGCGCACGCCGCCGGGGAAATCGCCCAGCCGTTCGCGCGCCATCAGGATCTGGCCGAGGATCTCGCCGGCGGTGAGGTTGCGCACCAGCTTCTGCGTGCCGGTGTGGCAGAACGAGCAGGTGAGGGTGCAGCCGACCTGCGAGGAGACGCAGAGCGTGCCGCGATCTTCCTCGGGGATGTAGACGGTCTCGACCTCCACCGGCGGCAGCAGGGGGTTCTTGGGGTCGCGGAAGCGGAACAGCCACTTGCGGGTGCCGTCGATGGAAATCTGCTCGGTGACGATCTCGGGCCGATCGAGCAGGAAGGTGTCGCTCAGCTTCTGCCGAAACCCCTTCTGGATGTTGGTCATCCTGTCGAAATCGGTGACGCCGTTATGGTAGATCCAGTTCCACAACTGCGACGCGCGCATCTTCGCCTCGCGCTCGTCGAGGCCGATGCCCATCAGCGTGTCGCGCAGCTCAGGCTTCATCAGGCCGACCAGCGACGTCCGCCCGGATTTCGGGCGGTCGGCATGGGCGTGGTGATCGAGGTCGAGGGCGATACTCATGGTGCGGGCGGCTCTCTCAGCGTGCGCGATTGGGCGCGGCCTGTAACATAGTAGCAGAGTTTGCGCAAAACACGGGGGCGGGAGGCTGGTTTGCGCGCGGTGGGCGGCGATTCTCCATCCGCACCGCGGCTGTGGCCACGCCCACCCTTGATCCCTCCCCACAAGCGGGAGGGAGACGCTAGTACCGAGGCCTGGCAGCTATCGCCTCCCTCCCCCTTGTGGGGAGGGCAGCAAAGCTTGTGAGCGAAGCGAACTAGCGTCGCTGGGTGGGGGTGGGCCAAGCGCCGGACGAAGCGCTGCGAAGGATCAGCCGGTGCAGTTCTCGATGGCGCGGCTGGCGGCGGTGGCGCCGGAGAGCGAGAAGGTCTCGACGATGCGGATGCCCTTGTCGCTGGTGCCTTCGATGACCACCGAGGAGCCGGCCCGCAGCGCGCCCGCCAGGTTGTCGTTCTGGTTGGGGTCGAGCAGCCAGGCGGCGTCCTTGTCGGTGAACAGCTCGAAGCTCTGGCCGCTGACCGTGGCGGTGGCCGGGGTATCGGGCGCAAAGGTGAAGCCGGCGACGAGGTTCAGCTCGTTGCGGACGCTCTCGGACGGACGGTTGGTCAGGTACAGCCAGGCCTCGGTGAACTCGTCGGGGCTGGGCGCGACCTCGGTCGGCTTGCTCAGGGCAAAGCACACCGGGCCGGTCGACTCGGTGGCGGTGTAGGCCGTCCAGTCGCGAAATTCGCCGAGCAGCTTCACCGACTGCGCCATGGCCGCGCCCGACAGGGCGGGGACAAGCACCGTGGCGATGGCAGCGAGAGCGCGGAATTTCATGGGCGGGACCTCGAGGAGTTCGGCGGTTGGTAGCAGGCAAAGCCCGATGGCTTCAATCGCCGAACGTTCGGGAAGGCGTGAAGTTCACGCCCTCGTGTCGAGTTGTGCTCCGGCGTCAGGTGCAGGCCTTGCTGATCTCGCCGAGCGCCGCGGTGACGCCCGACAGGCTGTAGCTGTCCGACATCTTGTTGCCTTTCTGCGAAGTGCCGTTGACGGTGAGCTTGGTGCCCGCCTTCAGCGCCTCGACGAAGGTGGCCTCGTCGGCCTCGACGGCGAGCCAGGCGGCCTCGCCCTCGGTGACCATCGGGAAGGTCTTGCCGTCGACGGTGGCCGTGACGTTGGCATTGGTAGGGTGGAACGGGTAGCCGACCTGGGTCTGCACTTCGTTCTTGGTCCCGAGGCCCTTGCGGTTGATCACCAGGAAGTGGATCGGGCTGCGCCGCACCGGGCTGCCGTTCACTTCCTTGGGGCTCCAGTCTTCCGGCTGGGCCGAGATGTAGCACATGGCGCCGTTGGCGTCCGAACCGGTCCAGGCGGTCCACGACTTGAACGTGCCGAGCTGCTTGATTTCCTGAGCGCCGGCGGGCGCAGCCACCAGTGCGAAGCAGACGCTTCCGGCAACCAGGGCAGCCAGTGCCAAACGAGATGATGTCATCGCCCTAACATCCTTGAAGTTGCGCAACCAGCGCCGAGCATCGTGCCACGGTATGGTTACCAAGGTCTCAAACCGGCCGCGCATTTTGAGTTAGTGGCGACCTTAGCGGCAATCGTGTCGGCAATTTGACGCGCCAAATCGCCGAAAATCCTGTTTGGGCCCGCATGGTGAAGGAAGCGTTAACGGCAGAGGCCGAGTCACGCCGCCAGCGGGTAGCTCTGTTCCACCAGGTAAGGTCCGCCGCCCACTGAATCCCGCGACGAGAACAGCACGAACCGGCCAACCTTGAACTCGAGCGGGGTGAAGCGGCCCGAGAAGGCGATGAAGCGTGCCACCTCCTCGGCGGAGACGCCACGCAGCCGGGCCAGCGCCACGTGCGGCACGAACTTCCGGCCCTCGGGGGCGAGGCCGCAACGCTGCAGCACCCGTTCCTGCGCCGCCTGCAGGCGCAGCAGGGCGGCGTTGGCGGAGCAGCCGGCGAACAGCGCGCGCGGCGTATTGCCACCGAACGAGCCCAGGTGATCGAGCTTGATGGTGAAGGCCTCGCTGTCGGCCAGCCGGTCGAGCATGTCGGTGACTTCGCTCGCCACATGGTGATCGACGTCGCCGATGAAGCGCAAGGTAATGTGATAGTTCTCGGTGTCGATCCAGCGGGCGCCGAACAGTCCGCCGCGCTTGAGCGAGAGCGCCAGCCCCACCTCTGGCGGGACCTCGATTCCGGTAAAGAGCCTGGGCATTCGACCCTCCCTTTGCCGCGGTGAACGCGTGATTCGCGTTCCTCTACAGCCGAAACGTAGCGACGCCGGATGGCTGCCGCAAGACAACCTGCACGGTTCTGCCGACAGGCTGCCTCGTGAGGCGAAGAGGCCAGGATAAACCGTTGAAGAACTGCGACATTAGGGAACGTTAAGGTGAGGTCCCGAAGTCTTGTATTGTCCGGGGTGTGCCCTCATATTGTGTGATCGACGGCAGAGGCTCGGAGGAGCGCCCCGTCACGTCGCCAGGAAAAGGATTTATTCGTCATGGCTGAATTCGACCGTCCGACTATCGCCGCTCAGCGGGCCGGAACCGCCGCGGCCATCGATGAGGGCCTGCGCAGCTATATGCTGAAGGTCTACAACTACATGGGTATCGGCCTCGTGGTGACCGGTGTGGTCGCCTACTTCGCCAATGCCTGGTCCACCACCACCGACGCCTCGCAGGCGGTCGGCCAGCTGGCCAACGGCACGCTGGTCACCCAGTGGGGCGCGCTGATCTACGACTCGCCGCTGCAGTGGGTCATCATGTTCGCGCCGCTCGCCTTCGTGCTGGTGCTGAGCTTCGGCATCAACAAGCTCTCGGGCGCGACCGCGCAGCTGCTGTTCTGGGTGTTTGCGGCCGTCATGGGCCTCAGCCTGTCGTCGATCTTCATGGTCTATACCGATGCCTCGATCGCCAAGGTGTTCTTCATCTCGGCGGCCACGTTCGGTGCGATGAGCCTCTATGGCTACACCACCAAGCGTGACCTCACCAGCATCGGCAACTTCCTGATCATGGGCCTGATCGGCCTGATCATTGCCTCGATCGTCAACATCTTCCTTGCCTCGAGCATGCTCGACTTCGCCATCTCGGCGATCGGTGTGCTGATCTTCGTGGGCCTCACCGCCTACGACACGCAGAAGGTCAAGGAGAGCTACGACGAGGGTCTGGGTGCCGAGGTGCTGCAGAAGTCCGCGGTGATGGGCGCGCTGTCGCTCTACCTCGACTTCATCAACCTGTTCCTGATGCTGCTCCGCCTGTTCGGTAACCGGGAATAATCCGAGCAATTAGCAAGTCTGATTGGAAATTTCGGGGGCCGCGATCTACCAGAGATCGCGGCCCCTTCCGTTTGCAGTGAGCTCCCGATGTCCGACGTCGTTTTCCGTCCCTTCGCCTGGTCCGACGTGCCCGCGATCACCGCGATCTACCGTCCCTATGTCGAGGAAACGGTGATCACCTTCGAGACCGAAATGCCGTCGGAGACCGAGATGGCGGAGCGCTTCGGCAAGCTCAAGGCGCTCGGTCACCCGCTGATCATCGCCGAACGGGCGGGCGAGGTGATGGGCTATGCCTATGCCTCGTTCTACCGGCCGCGGGCGGCGTACCGCTTCACCTGCGAGGACTCGATCTACCTCCGGCAAGATGCCGTAGGGCAGGGGATCGGCGGGCGGTTGCTCGACGAGCTGATGGCGCAGAGCCGAACCGCCGGGTTCAAGCAGATGATTGCGGTGATCACCGCCGAGCGCGCCAATTCGGTGCGGCTGCACGAAAAGGCCGGCTTCCGCCATGTCGGGCGCTACGAGGCAGTGGGCTACAAGTTCGACCGCTGGCTGGATATCGTGCACCTGCAGAAGGCGCTGTGAGGCGGCCCAGACGGCCCGCGCACGGACGGTTCCACAGTCACGTTTGGTCGAGGTAGTCGCCCCCTCTCCCCTGAGGGGAGAGGGCAAGCGCAGCTTGCGAGCGTTAGCAAGCTAGCGAAGCTCGGGTGAGGGGTTCAGCCTCTCGGCATGCTGGCGCTTCCAGCGGATGGCACCGTTTTCACCCCTCAACCGGCGCTTCGCGCCACCTTCTCCCCTGAGGGGAGAAGGGAGGTCGGCGCCTTGCGCCGGGTCAGCTGCGCCAAGCCGGCCGCTAAAGACGCTTCTCCATCGGGTAACAGAGCATGCCGCGGTCAGCTTCCGCCGGGCCGGCATCCTCCCAGCCGTTGGCGAGGTAGAAGCGGTGGGCGGTGCCGGTGCTGGTGAGCGTCGCGACTGCGGCACCCGATTGGCGGATGCGCTCCTCGAGCGCAGCAAGCAGCGCCTTGCTGGCGCCGCGGAAGCGGTGGGCTGGCGCCACATAGTTGAGGCCGATCTCGTCGGGGCCGTTCAGGCAGCCGACCGCGGCGATCTCACCATCGTGTTCGGCGACAAGGAACTGCGCGCCGGGGCGCTCGAGCATCTTGAGCACCATCTCTGGTGTCTTGTTGCGCAGCCAGCCAGCGAGGATTTCGGGATCGTTGCGGTGGTCGGCGGTGCAGAGGTCGCGGATCGAGGCGGTGAGCACTGCGCTCATCGCCGGCGCATCAGCCGGCCCGGCCGGGCGGATGGCGATCATCTGACCAGCGCGAGTTCCAGGACGCGCAGCACGGTCGAAAGGTCATGGCCACGCTTCAGGATGCGGCCCTCCTGGCTCAGCACCATGTACTGGCCCTGCCTCAATCGCAGCCTGGGGTTCTTCTCGACCACATAGAGCGGCCGTTCGGAGGCGCGTTTGTAGATCGAGAACAGGGCGCGGTCGCGGAGGAAGTCGATGGCGTAGTCGCGCCACTCGCCGTCGACGACCTTGCGGCCATAGAGGTTGAGGATGGTCTGCAATTCCTTGCGGTCGAAGGTCACCGCGGGCACGAAGCGGTTGTGATTGGCCGGCTGAAGGTCGGCGGGACCAGGGCTCGCGGCTGCCGCGAAATCGATGAGTAGCCCTGATCCAGACTGCTCGGGTTCGTCCACCATTGATCGGCCTCGTCACCTCGTTGTCATGATCGCGTCATTCGCAACGCTTGGCAAGCCGGTCGGATGCATGGAGCGAGTGGGGCGGAGACGACTACGCATCTGCCGCAAGGCTTAATGCAAAATCCCTATTTCGGTCACATTCCCTCCTAGTTGGCGCCAGATTGACCCGGCACCTTATCTCCATTGCCTCCAGTGGCCGGCAAGCGGGCTGACCGAGCCCCCAAACCACGATGCTCGTTTGCCGGCCGCCTCTATACATGCACAGTCATTCTCCTCCCGCCTGCGCAAGCTGGCGGGAGTTTTGTTTGGCGGCCAGCAATTTGATCGATTCTGCAAACGGAGCTGCAAGGCCCCCCAACTACGCTGTCAACAGCGAGGGAGGCTCTGGTGACCGACAGCGACTGGGCGCGGCCAGGGGTGAAGTGTGTCTGCGTCGACGGTTCACGGCCGATGGCGTCGGTGCTCCCCGACATGCCGCCGATGGAGGTCGGTGGCACGTTCCCCGTTGCCGGGCAGATCTACACCATCGAGTCAGTGGTCTGGCATGTGTCGGGCTTGCCGTGGGTCGAGGATTTCCTGGGCGTGCACCTCATGGAGATCAACCGCCCACCCGGTCGCATGACCGGAGAGGTCGTGCCTTACCGCATCGAGCGTTTCCGGCCGCTAGTGGACGACAACCAGGAGCGCGATCTGGCGCTGTTCACGCCGCTGCTCGACCCCGAAGAGGTCGAGGGCTGATCATCTCAGCGGGTAAAGCTGGCGGCGCCGACGATCGGACCGGGCAGACCCGCGTGATCTTCCTGAATCAGGATGACGGCGCCGTTGGAGCGGCCGGTCAGCACCTCGGCGAGCGGTAGGGTAAGCTCGGCGCCGGCGTCGGCCTTCCACATCCCCAGCACCTGGCGACCGGTGACGATCTGCGTATAGGCAACCTCTTTGCCCTCGTTCTCGCCGCGTTCGATGGTGACGTCGGCGCGATCGAGGAAGGTGACCAGCCAGATCATCGCGTCAGCGTGACCGGCTTTGGCGGGCACCGAAACCTGCAGCATGTCGTCTGGCGCTTCGCTGAGTTTGACGTCGAGCGGCAGGCTGGCGCCGCCCAGTGCCCCGTTCACCGCGTCGCGCTTGGAGCCGACGAGGCCGCCCTTGCCGTTGATCACCAGCTGCGGGGTGAAGATGCGGGATGACCCCCAGCTCTCGGCATAGTCGCGTTGCCGGTCGGAGTTTTCCTTGGTGCCGAAGGTGTCTTCCCAGCCGATATAGTCCCAGTAGTCGACGTGGTAGGCGAGCGCCACGACGTCGGGGCGCCTGCCCATCTCGTCGAGCATGGCGTCGGCCTTCGGGCAGGACTTGCAGCCCTGCGAGGTGAACAGCTCCAGCACCGCCTTGGGCGCAAGCTTGATCTCCCCGGCGAGGGCGGGAGCGATCAAGGCAAGCGAAAGGGAGACGCCGCAAAGGATCGAACGAAAAAGCATGGCGACGTTTGTAGGCAGGCGGGTTGTCCCGCGCGAGTCAAATCGCCGCGACTTTGCGTGATGGGGAAAGGGCACCAAGGCAGCGGACAGGATCGAACGTGCAGATGCACCGGCTGTGCCCCAATCGCGGGGTGAGGGGCGCCAAGTGCTGGGACGGGTGTAAGAGCGGGATAGGCCGGTGTGCTTGGCTACCCCTCACCCTGACCCTCTCCCCAGAGGGGAGAGGGGACGATGGGTGCGCCGGCTTACGCCGCGACCAGGTTGCGCAGCACGTAGTGCAGGATGCCGCCGTGCTGGTAGTACTCGAGCTCGTTGACCGTATCGATGCGGCAGCGGGTCGAGACTTCCTCGATGCGGCCGTCGGCGCGGACGATCTTCACCTTGACGGTGGAGCGTGGGGTCAGCGTGGTGAGGCCCTCGATCGAGACCGTTTCGGTGCCGTCGAGATGCAGGGTCTGCCAGCTCTCGCCGTCGGCGAACTGCAGCGGCAACACGCCCATGCCGATCAGGTTGGAGCGGTGGATGCGCTCGAAGCTCTGGGCAATGACGGCGCGGACGCCGAGCAGGCGGGTGCCCTTGGCGGCCCAGTCACGCGACGAGCCGGTGCCATATTCCTTGCCGGCGAAGATCACCAGCGGGGTGTTCGACTTCTGGTAGGCCATGGCGGCGTCGTACATCGCCATCACTTCGCCGGTCGGGCCCTTGGTGAAGCCGCCTTCGACACCCGGCACCATCTGGTTCTTGATGCGGATATTGGCGAAGGTGCCGCGCATCATCACTTCGTGGTTGCCGCGGCGGGCGCCGTAGGAGTTGAAGTCCTTGGGCGCCACCTGCCGCTCGACCAGATACTTGCCCGCCGGAGTGCCGGCCTTGAACGAGCCGGCCGGCGAGATGTGGTCGGTGGTGATCGAGTCGAGGAAGAGGCTGAGGACGCGCGCCTCGTGGATGTCGGTGACCGGCGCCGGCTCCATGGTCAGGCCCTCGAAATACGGGGGGTTCTGCACATAGGTGGAGCTCGAGTTCCAGCGATAGGTCTCGCCGCCGTCGACGGCGATGGCCTGCCAGTTCTCGTCGCCCTTGAACACGTCGGAGTAGCGGCCGAGGAACATCTTGGGGGTGATCACCGTGCGAACGATGTCGGCGATCTCCTGGTTGGTCGGCCAGATGTCCTTGAGGTAGACGGGCTTGCCATCCGAACCGGTGCCGAGCGGATCGGTCGCTAGGTTCTTGTTCATGGTGCCGGCAATGGCATAGGCGACGACCAGCGGCGGCGAGGCCAGGTAGTTGGCGCGCACGTCGGGGTTCACCCGGCCTTCGAAGTTGCGGTTGCCCGAGAGCACCGAGGCAGCGACCAGGTCGTTGGCGTTGATGCATTCCGAGATCGCTTCCGGCAGCGGGCCGGAATTGCCGATGCAGGTGGTGCAGCCATAGCCGACCAGGTTGAAGCCGAGCGCGTCGAGATCGGCCGACAGGCCGGCGGCGTTCAGGTAGTCGGTCACCACCTGCGAGCCGGGCGCCAGCGAGGTCTTCACCCACGGCTTCGAGGTCAGGCCCTTGGCCCGCGCCTTGCGGGCGACGAGGCCGGCGGCGATCAAGACGTTCGGGTTCGAGGTGTTGGTGCACGAGGTGATGGCGGCGATCACCACATGGCCGTCATTGAGACCGTACTTTTCGCCGCGCACCGGCAGCGTCGCCTCTTCGGGGATGTCGTCGACGCCGGTGGCGCCTTCATCGACGAAGCGGCTCTCACCCTTCGACTCGGGCAAAGCCGTGCGCTCCTTGCGGCCGCCGGCCAGATCCTTCATCGCCTCGGCGAATTTCGGCGCGGCGTCGACCAGCGAGACGCGGTCCTGCGGGCGCTTGGGGCCGGAGAGCGAGGGGACGACCGTGGTGAGGTCGAGCGACAGGGTGTCGGTGAACAGCGGATCGGGGCTGTCGGTGGTGCGGTACATGCCCTGGGCCTCGGAATAGGCCTTCACCAGCGCCACGCGGTCGGCGTCGCGGCCGGAGGTCTCGAGGTAGGTCAGGGTGTCGGAATCGACCGGGAAGAAGCCGCAGGTGGCGCCGTATTCGGGGGCCATGTTGGCGATGGTCGCCTGGTCTTCGAGGCTGAGATAGTCGAGGCCCGGGCCGTAGAATTCGACGAACTTGCCGACCACGCCCTTCTTGCGCAGCATCTCGGTAACGGTGAGCACCAGGTCGGTGGCGGTGATGCCTTCGTTGATCTTGCCGGTCAGCTTGAAGCCGATGACTTCGGGGATCAGCATGGTGATGGGCTGGCCGAGCATGGCCGCCTCAGCTTCGATGCCGCCGACGCCCCAGCCGAGCACGGCAAGGCCGTTGACCATGGTGGTGTGGCTGTCGGTGCCGACCAGCGTATCGGGATAGGCGAAGATTTCGCCGGTCGTTTCGTCCTGCCGGGTCCACACCGTCTGCGCCAGGTATTCGAGGTTCACCTGGTGACAGATGCCGGTGCCGGGCGGCACGACACGGAAGTTGTCGAAGGCTTTCTGGCCCCAGCGCAGGAACTCGTAGCGCTCGCCGTTGCGCTCATACTCGAGGTCGACGTTCTGCAGGAAGCTCAGCGGGGTGCCGAACGAGTCGACCATCACCGAGTGGTCGATGACCAGGTCGACCGGCACCAGCGGGTTGATCTTCTGCGGATCGGCGCCGAGCTTGGCAGTGGCGTCGCGCATGGCGGCGAGATCGACCACGGCGGGGACGCCGGTGAAATCCTGCATCAGCACGCGGGCCGGGCGGTAGGAGATCTCGTGCTCGGAGATACGGGTGCGCAGCCAGTCGGCGACGGCCTCGATATCGGCGCGGGTGACGGTGATGCCGTCCTCGAAGCGGAGCAGGTTCTCCAGCACCACCTTCATCGAGTGCGGCAGCTGCGAGACACCCTTCAGACCGTTCTGTTCCGCCAGCGGAATGGAGAAATAGCTGTAGGTCTTGTCCCCGACGGTGATCGTGGTTCTGGACTTGAAGCTGTCGAGGGATTTCGAGGTCACGGGTGTCGCCTTCACGCGCTGGTGTTGCAAGGCGCCGCCCGGTCCTGACGCCGGACCGAAAAGGCCCGGGAGACCGGGGGCAGAGGTCGTTGACTGGAAGCATTCCAATCTACGGCTGGCTTATAGAGAAACTACATGACGCTTGCCAGTGGTCACTTGGGTTCATTAGGCATGGCGGCCATGAACCAGCCGACGCCCGTTTCCGAGGCCTTTCAACCGCATCTGAGGGTCAGCGGCCTCACTGTGCGGCGCGGTGAGCGGCTGTTGTTCGCCGAACTCACGTTCACGCTGGAGCCCGGCGGCGTGCTGCTGCTGCGCGGCCCGAACGGGGTGGGCAAATCGACATTGCTGCTGACGCTGGCCGGAATCGTCCATGCCGAGGCGGGGACGCTGGCCGGCCTCGAGCGCACCGAGCTGCACCTCCTCAACTACCAGAGCGGGCTCAAGGGGCGGCTGACGGTTAGCGAGAACCTCAAATTCTGGCAGGCGATGAACGGTGCGAACGGGCTCGCGGTGGAGGCGGCGCTCGATGCGGTCGGGATCGGCGGGCTGGGTGGGCTGGAGGCGGGCTACCTGTCGTCGGGCCAGCTCAGGCGGCTGTCGCTGGCGCGGCTGCTGGTCAGTGAGCGGCCGGTCTGGCTGCTGGACGAGCCGAGCGCCGCGCTCGACGCGGAGGGCGAGACGCTGCTCGGGCGGCTGATCGATGCGCATCGGCGGCGCGGCGGCATCGCGGTGGTGGCGACCCACCACGACCTCCTGCTCGGCGACAAGGCGGGCGTCGAGACGCTGATCCTCGGAGGCGCGGCATGAGCGCGTTCCGTGCCCTGATCGGCCGCGACCTGAAGCTGGCGTTCCGGGCCGGCGGCGAGGCGCTGACGCTGGTGTTGTTCTTCGTCATGGTGGCGGTGATCGTGCCGTTCGCCATCGGGCCCGATCGGCCGCAACTGACCCGGCTGGCGCCGGGGATCGTGTGGATCGCCGCGTTTCTCTCGATGCTGCTGGGGCTCGACCGGCTGTTCCGCAACGACGACGAGGATGGCTCGCTGACGCTGCTCAGGCACGCCGACCTGCCGCTCGAGGCGGTGGTTGCCGCAAAAGTGATAGCCCATTGGCTGGTCACGGCGCTGCCGCTGCTGCTGGCGACGCCGGTGCTGGCGCTATTGCTCTCGATGTCGTGGGCGCAATGGGGGCAGACGGTGCTGGCGCTCACGATCGGCACGCCGGCGCTGGTGAGCTTTGGGGCGCTGGGTGCCGCGGTGACAGTGGGGCTGAGGCGCGGCGGACTGATCGCGCCGGTGCTGATCCTGCCGCTGTCGATCCCGATCATGATCTTCGGGGTGGGGATGATGGACCCGCTCGCCGGTGGTGGCGCGACATTGTTCCTCATTGCCTTGAGCCTCGTGGTGACGGCCTTCTCACCTTTCGCGGCTGCGCTTGCCTTGCGCGTGGCCGGGGAATAGAGCGAACACCATGTCCGTCGATACCGTCAAACAACCCAACTGGTTCAGCCGCCTGGCGCATCCGGGGCAGTTTCTCGCCTGGTCGCGCTATCTCGTCTGGCCGCTTGCCATCGCCACCCTCTTGAGCTTTGCCGTCGGGCTGTGGTTCGCCTTCCTCAACTCGCCCGAAGACTACCAGATGGGCGACATGGTGCGCGTCATGTACGTGCATGTGCCGAACGCCTGGCTGAGCCAGCTGGTCTATGGCGTGATGGCGGTTTCGGCGCTCGGCACCCTGGTGTGGCGGCATCCCCTCGCCGACGTCGCCAACAAGGCGGCGGCGCCGCTTGGTGCGGTGTTCACAGCGCTGGCGCTCTATACCGGCGCGCTGTGGGGCCGGCCGACCTGGGGCACGTTCTGGGAGTGGGACGGGCGCATGACCTCGACGCTGGTGCTGCTGCTCATCTATCTGGGCATCATCGCGCTGTGGCGGGCCTTCGACGACCAGCTGAAGGCGGGGCGGATCATCGCCATCGTCACCCTGGTCGGGGCGCTCAATATCCCGATCATCAAGTTCTCGGTCGATTGGTGGAACACCCTGCATCAGCCGGCGAGCGTCTTCACCGCTTCCGGGCCGAAGATGCCGGTTTCGATCCTGACCCCGCTGCTGGTGATGATGCTGGCCTTCACGCTGCTGTTCGCTTTGCTGCAGGTGATACGGATGCGGACCGAGATTCTGCGCCGTCGGGCCGAGACGCTGAGCCGGCAGGCGGCGCTGCAGGGAGCAAGCAGATGATCGGCGAAGGTGCGCATATCGAGTTCATCGCCTGGGCCTATATCGGGGTGACGGTGCTGACCGTGGCGCTCGTCGCCTACGTGGTCTGGGATTCGTTCAGGGTCGACGCCAGGCTCAAGGCGCTCGACAAGGCCGGCATCCGCCGCCGTTCGGATGAGAGCAAGCGTTGAAGCGCGTTCTTCTCGCGGTGCTGCCGCTGGTCTTGCTGGTGGGCCTGGTCGCCGTGTTCGCGCTGAACATGAATCGCGACCCGAGCCTGGTGCGTTCGGTGCTGATCAACAAGCCGGCTCCGGCCTTCGCGCTGCCTGCGGTGGCCGGAACCGGGGTCGAGGGGTTCGACACCGCCTCGCTCAAGGGCGAGGTGACGGTGGTGAACGTGTTCGCCAGCTGGTGCATTCCGTGCCGCGAGGAGCATCCGCTGCTCGAGCGGCTGAAAGCCGAGACCGGGGTGCGCATTTTCGGCATCAACCAGAAGGATGCGCCGGAGAACGCCGTGGCCTTCCTCACCGAACTGGGCAATCCGTACCAGCGGATCGGCGGCGACAGCGACAACCGGGTGTCGATCGACTGGGGCGTCTATGGCGTGCCGGAGACCTTCGTCGTCAATGCCGAGGGGGTGATCACCTTCAAGCATGTCGGGCCGATCTCGCCGGACTCGCTGGAAAAGGAAGTGATCCCGGCCATCGAAAAGGCCCGGGGCGGCTAAGGACGGGAACTTCCGCCGACCGACGCACATTCTCCCTCGTACCGCCTCAAGCGGCATGAGGAGAGACATTATGCAAACCAGTGCCAGCCTGCGTTTTGTCGAACAGGGCATGCGCGTGTTCGATCGCGAGCATCATGAGATCGGCAAGGTCGAATGGGTGCAGTTCGGCGACGACGATCCCGAGACGCCGGAGGTCGAAGCCAGCGGGCCGTCAGGCCGACGCGATGACGATACGCTGATCGATGTGATCGTCCGCGCCTTTACCGCCGACAATGTGCCGGAGGAAGTGCGCGACCGCCTGGTGCACCAGGGGTTCGTACGGATCGACGCCGACGGGCTGTTCGCCGCCGATCGCTACGTGATGCCGGAGCAGATCGACTCGGTGTCGAGCGAAGGCATGACGCTGAATGTCAGCAAGGACGAGCTGCTCAAGCACTAGCTGCTGCAACGCAAGGCTGACAAGCCGGTGGCTGTGGGGCAGCCCGCACCGGCGCTTTAGAGGTGAAAGATCACGGCAGCGGGTCCATCGGGGGGATGACCTCGATGGGCTCCTTCGGATCGGCGGCATATTTGGTGAGCAGCGGCAGCTGCATCATCGAGAAGACGATGGTGATCGGCATTACCGCCCAGAGCTTGAAGCCGGCGTAGAACTTGTCGGCCGCATCAGGGTCGGAAAAGAACAGGCCCGAGCCGCGCCAGGCGAACTCGTTGAGGATCGCCAGGAGGAAGAAGAACAACCCCCAGCGCATGGTCATCACCTGCCAGCCCTTGGGCTGCAGGTGGTAGACCTCGCCGAACACATATTTCAGCAGCGACTGGCCGAACAGCAGCCCGCCGAGCAGGGTGGCGCCGAACAGCGAGTTGACGATTGTCGGCTTGATCTTGATGAACAGCGAATCCTGCAGCAGCAGGGTGAGCGTGCCGAAGATCAGCACCACGATCAGCGTCACCAGCGGCATCACCGCGACGCGCTTGAACACCAGCCAGGAAATGCCGAGCGAGATCACCATGGCGACCATGAAGGGCGCAGTGGCGAAGATGATCGGGCTCGCGAACATCGAGCGCAGCATCGGGCTGGCGTCGAGCCAGCTCTCGCCGAAGGTGGTGCAGAGGAAGAACACCAGCAGCGGGCCGAGCTCGAGCCCGATGCGGATCAGCTGCGGCCTGAGCTCCGCCCAGTTCACCTCGGCTTCTTTAGTCTCTTCGGTCATTCTGCGGTCCTTGCGATCGCGGCGGCGAAATCGCGCGCGGCGAACGGCTCGAGATTGTCGACGCCCTCGCCGACACCGATGAAGTGTACGGGCAGGGCGAATTTGCGGGCAATGGCGACGAGGATGCCGCCGCGCGCCGTGCCATCGAGCTTGGTCATCACCAGCCCGGTGACGCCGGCACGTTTGCCGAAGATTTCGACCTGATTAAGGGCGTTCTGGCCGGTGGTAGCGTCGAGCGTGAGCAGCGTCGCGTGCGGCGCCGAGGGATCGACCTTCTTGATGACGCGGATGATCTTTTCGAGCTCGCTCATCAGCTCGTCGCGGTTCTGCAGCCGGCCGGCGGTGTCGATGATCAGGATGTCGGCGCCCTCGGCCTTGGCCCGCTCCACCGCTTCGTAGGCGAGGCCCGAGGCATCGGAGCCGGCGGGTTTCTTGACTACCGGGGCGCCGGTGCGGTCGCCCCAGACCTGCAGCTGTTCGATGGCGGCGGCGCGGAATGTATCGCCGGCGGCAAGCATCACCTGCTTGCCCTCGGCCCGGTAGAGGCTCGCGAGCTTGCCGATGGTGGTGGTCTTGCCGGTGCCGTTCACCCCGACCATCAGGATGACATAGGGCTTTGTGCCGGCATCGATGCGCAGCGGCTGGGCCACCGGCTCCAGCACCTTGACGATCTCGGTCGCCAGCACGTCGCGCACTTCGTCCGAAGAGATGTCGCGGTCGAAGCGGTCGCGGCGCAGTGCCTCGGTGACGTCGGTCGCCATGTCGACGCCGAAATCGGACTGGATCAGGATATCCTCGAGGTCGTCGAGCATCGCCTGATCGAGCCGCTTCTTGGTGAAGACGGCGGCGATCGAGCCTGTCAGCTGGTCGGACGAGCGCTTCAGCCCGGAGGCGAGGCGCTGCAGCCAGTTCTGCTTCCTGGGCGGTTCGGCGGGCGCGGCTGGAACCGGCAGGACCGGAGCGGGCTCGAGCGCCTGCTGCTCCTCGACGTCTTCGATATAGGCGGGGGTCGCCTCAGGCGGGCCGGCCGGCGGCTCGGAGCCGGTCTCCACCGGACCTTCGATGGTCTGGCCCTGCTCGTGCAGCGCCTCTTCGAGCGCGATCTCCTGATCCGGCGGCAGCACCAGCGGCGCGGCCTCAACGATGTCGTCGAGGATGATATCGGCGACCAGCTCGTCCTCGACAGAGGGCTCAGCTTCGACGGAGGGCGCGGGTTCGACCGATGGCTCGGGCTCGGCTTCGACCGATGCTTCCTCCGGGACCGCCCATTCCGGCTCTTCGGTCGGCGGCGGTGCGTCGGGCGTGACCAGCTGACCGGCCTCGTGCATCGCCTCTTCGAGGGCGATCTCCTGGTCGGGCGGCAGCACCAGCGGCGCGGCTTCGACCACTTCGTCGAGGACGATGTCGGCTTCCAGTTCCTCGGCCACCGTGGGCTCGGGCGCTGGCGCCGCGGCGGGCTTGTCGCCGCCGCCGAACAGGCGCTGGAAGAAGCCTTTTTTCTTTTGTTCGGCCATCAGGCTGCAGACCTCAGTGCTTCGCCGACAAGGTTGCCGTCGGCGAAATGGGTAATACGGGCGGCGACGATTTCTCCCGGCAGATGACCCGGGAGTGAACAGGTGACGAACTGCTCGTTGCGGCCGATGCCGTCCTTTTCGATCAGCACGTTCTCGATCATGCCGATGCGGGACAGCGCCAGCTTCTCGTACTGGGTTTCGCCGAGGGCGCGGAGCCGGGCGGCGCGCTCCCTCGCGACGCGGCCATCGACCTGCGGCATGCGGGCGGCGGGGGTGCCGGGCCGCGGGCTGTAGGGGAAGACGTGCAGGTAGGTGAGTTCGGCCTCGGTGACGAAGCTCAGCGAGTTCTCGAACATCTCGTCGGTCTCGGTGGGGAAGCCGGCGATGATGTCGGCGCCGAAGACGATATCGGGGCGAAGCGAGCGGAGCTTGTTGACCACGTCGAGCGCGTCGGCGCGCGAGTGGCGGCGCTTCATGCGCTTCAGGATCATGTCGTCGCCCGACTGCAGGCTCAAATGCAGGTGCGGCATCAGCCGGCGGTCCGACGCTATGGCGTCATAGAAAGCCGGGTCGGCCTCGATCGAGTCGATCGAGGAGATGCGCAGCCGCGGCAGGTCGGGGACGTGGCGGAGAATCTGCTGGGTCAGCTTGCCGAGCGTCGGCGTGCCAGGCAGGTCGGGACCGTAGGAGGTGATGTCGACGCCGGTCAGCACCACTTCGCGATAACCGTTGCCGACCAGCTTCTTGATCTGCTCGACCACGAGGCCCATCGGCACCGAGCGGGAAGGCCCGCGGCCAAACGGGATGATGCAGAAGGTGCAGCGGTGATCGCAGCCGTTCTGCACCTGGACGAAGGCGCGGGCCCGGCCATCCATGCCCTCGATCAGGTGCGCGGCGGTCTCGCGCACGCTCATGATGTCGTTGACCTGCACCTTGTCATTGAGCGGCACCCCGAATGCTATGGGGGCATAGCTTTCCGCCTTCAGCTTGTCGGCGTTGCCGATCACCAGGTCGACCTCGGCCATGTCGCCGAAGCTGCGGGCCTCGGTCTGCGCGGCGCAGCCGGTGACGATGATGCGGCGCTCGGGATTGTCGCGCTTGGCCTTGCGGATGGCTTGCTTGGCCTGCCGAACCGCTTCCGAGGTGACGGCGCAGGTATTGATGATGATGGTGTTGTCGAGCCCGGCCTTTTCCGCCTCGGCCTTCATCACTTCGCCTTCATAGGCGTTGAGGCGACAGCCGAAGGTCAGCGTTTCGATCGACATCAGGCCGAGACCTGCGCCGAAGAATCCTGGTCGCGCCGCCAGGTGCCGGTGAAGGGCTCGAAGCTGCCGGAGAACTCGAACTCGGCCGGGCCGGTGAGCAGCACATGGTCGTCGGCGCGCCACTCGATGACGAGATCGCCGCCGGGGAGCGTTACCGTGGCCTTGCGGCCGGTGCGGTGGGTGCGGGCGCCGTTGACCAAAGCCGCGCAGGCGGCGGTGCCGCAGGCGCGAGTGAGGCCGGCGCCGCGTTCCCAGGTCCGGAGGATGATGTGGTCGGGCGCCACCACCTGGGCGATCGAGATATTGGCGCGCTCGGGAAAGATCGGGTGGTTCTCGAGCAGCGGGCCGAAGCGATCGAGCGCGTAGTTGCCGACATCGTCCTCCACCCAGAAGGTGGCATGCGGGTTGCCCATCGAGGCAACCGACGGGGTGTGGAGGATCGGCGCATCGATCGGCCCGATCTGCAGCTCGATGCCGGTGGTGTCGTAGAACTCCTCGGCCAGCGGGATCTCGTCCCAGCCGAAGCGCGGCTTGCCCATGTCGACGGTGATAAGACCGTCGGGGTGCTCGTCGCCGGTGAGAATGCCGGCGAGCGTTTCGAAGACGAAGTGCTTTTGTCCCGTCTCGGCGCTCAGCGCCTGGACGACGCAGCGCATGCCGTTGCCGCAGGCCTGGGCCAGCGAGCCATCGGAGTTGATGATCTCGATATAGTGGGCGGTGCCGGGGGTGCGCGGATCATGGATGGCCATGATCTGATCGTACCTGGTGGCCGGGTCGGCATTGAGGGCGACGGCCGCCGCCGGGGTGACGCGATCGGCGCGACCGCGCATGTCGGCGACGATGATCTCGTTGCCGAGCCCGTTCATCTTGAGAAATGGGGCGGTGGACATGGGCGTGACCTGCTGGGTCTCTGTTGAGGCTGTATATGGCGGAACTGGCGTGAAATTGCCAGTGGCGGGGGTGAGGGTCCAATTTCCGGCGCGCGCTGCCCCACCCCACCCAGTTCCGCTAGGCCCCCGCCGACGCGGGAGCCAAGCTGCACTACCCTCCCCATCGAGGGGAGGGAGGGGCCAGTGCACCGGACAGGCCACCGCGTCTCCCTCCCCTCCTGATGGGGAGGGATCAAGGGTGGGGTGGGGCCAGATGCGCCGGCGGTTGTGTCAGGCGCGAACCCGCGCCGCCAGATGCGCCAGAAGCGGTTTCAGTTCCGGCGGCGGCGCCTGCTCGATGCGGCGGTAGTTGCGACCGTCCACCGTGCGATCGACCAGCTTGGCCTCGAACATGGCGCGGCGGAGCAGCGCGTGATCGCCAAACTCATGCCAGTCGCGCAACAAGCTGCTGATCTCGCGCTCGCTATAGCTGGTTTCAGGCGGCAGGCGCGCCCACAGCACCCACAGGCAGAGCAACTGCAGGTTGAAGCGGGCCGGCCAGCTTTGCAGCACGCCACCGTCGTCGAAATAGCGCGCCGCCTTCTCGACCTGGCTGAGATCGGCGGGCGGCGTTGGTTCGGCAGCGGCCGCCAGGCGGCCGGCGGTTCCCGCATCGGCGCGGAGGTGCTGGTAGTTCGCGAACCCTGCCGCTTTGGCGATGAGGTTCACCAGTTCGACATGGGTCGGAACGCCGTCGTGCTGGCTGAGCGCCTGGCGGAGTGACTTGGCGAAGGGGGAAAGGTCGTCCACCGTGAGGGGGACAGCAGTTCTGGTCATCACAACTCATCCTCGTCGTGCCGAACTCCCGGGGGAGGAAGGTTCGCGGTCGCCGGCTTGCGAGGTGGCACAGGGATAAGTGCGTCTCGTCAGGATGAAGCAGGTTTAGCTCCCCGGATGGGGCGGCGACGCCTGGGTGAACTGCGGACCCGGGGCGGTTGTATCGCGATGGACTGTGGGGAGCAAGCAACCGGCCATGTTGAGGACATGTTCGGCCGTGCTAGTCCAACGGACGTCTCGAGGAGGTTTGCGATGTTCTACCGGGCCTGGATCCACACACCCAACCCGCAGCAGGAGCTGATCTACCTGAGCGACCCGCGGGTGCCGGGCGAACTGGGGGCAGCGCTGGTGGCGAACGGCTATCTCACCAGCCTCAGCGGCGAAGTGACGTGGGCCGGCTTCAACGCCGGGGACGTCAGCATCAAGTCGTTCAGCTTCAAGTCGAAGGGGCAGGTGGTGCTGTTCGCGCGGCACCTGATCCGCCTCGACGAGGTGGTGATCGAGCCTGGCACGCAGGTCTCGGAGAGCTGATGGCCGAGGTCGCGCTGCGTCATCGCTGGGCGGTGGAACTGCTGGCCCCGAAAAACGGGGAAGCGGTGCTGGAGATCGGCTGCGGGCACGGCATCGCCACTGGACTGGTGCTGGCGGCGGGCGCCGACGTCGTGGCGGTCGACCGTTCGGGCAAGATGGTCGCGGCGTGTATCAAACGGAACGAAGGCGGCGGGCGTCTCACCGCCTTCGAGAGCGATTTCGAGACGCTCGATCTGGGCGCGCTGGACGCGGCCTTTGCGGTGAACGTCGATTTTCCGCGGCACGAGGATCGCGGCTGGGCCGGCAAGCTGCGCGATGTGATCAAGCCGGGTGGCCGGGTGGTGCTGGTATTGGAGGCGCCGGCGATCCGGACGGCAGATCGTTTTGCCATGCAGGCCGCTGCGGCGCTGGCGGGCGTCGGCTTTCGCGTCGACACGGAACTGGGGCAGGGCATGGTGGCGGTGCGGGCCGAGCGGATCGGCTGAGGAGACGGTGGACGGACGCAGCGCGCCTCTGCTAGCTCAATCGATCGACCAACCTGGGAGCAAGTCATGACGATCGAGCCGGCGCGCGAGCCGAACCTCTTGGAGCTGACGCTGCAGGCGGCGCTCAGGGACGTGCCGACGAGCAGCGCCGGCAGCGTGGCCTTTGCCCCCAAGCTTCCCGAAGGAATGGCCTTCAAGGCGACCCAGGCGATACACGACGAGCGTGGGCATCTGACCGAGATCTTTGACGCGCGGTGGGACTGGAGTTCCGAGCCCTACCGGCAGGGCTATCTCACCACCCTCCGTCCCGGTGTGGTCAAGGGATGGGCCCTGCACAAGACCCATGAGGACAGGTACTTCGTCGTTTCCGGCGAGATGATGCTGGTCACCTACGATCCGCGGCCGGAATCGGCGACCTATGGCCTGTTGTCGAAGCTGGTACTCACCGGCGACCAGCCGCGGATCGTGAACATTCCGAAGTTCGTCTGGCACGCCGACTGGAATATCGGCACCGGCGACGTGGTGCTGATGAACTTTCCCACCGTCCCGTACGACCATGCCAACCCGGACAAGTATCGTTTGCCGCTCGATACCGACCTCATTCCCTTCGACTTCAACGGAGCCAAGGGCTGGTGAGCGAACCCCGCTTCACCGTCCTGATGCCGACCCATTATCGGCCTGACAGTATCGGCTTTGCCATCGAGGCCGTGCTGAGGCAGACCGAGCGCAGTCTGGAACTGCTCGTCGTCGGCGACGGCGCGGCGCCGGAGACAGCCGAGGTGGTTAAGCGGTTCGACGATCCGCGCGTCCGCTGGTTCGATCTCCCCAAGGCGCCGGGCTATGGCTACGCCAACCGCAACATCGCGATGGCGCAGTCGCGCGGCGAGCTGGTGGCATTTGCTTCGGACGATGACCTGATGCTGCCCGACCATCTCGAACGGCTTGGGGCGCTGTTTGACGAACCGCAGGTGCAGTGGGCCTACTCGCAGGCGCTGTGGGTGTCGACCGATGGGATCGCTGCTCCCGACCTCACCAATCTCTCGTTCGAAGACGAGCGACAGGTGTTCGAGCAGTACAACACCATCTCGGGCGGAGCCCTGATGTTTCGCGCTTCGGCGTTTCCCTCGAGGCAATGCTGGCCGGAGGACGTGCCGCACGCGGGCGACTGGCAGCAGATGCGCCAGCTGCTGCGGCACTATGGGGTCGCCGGCATGCGACGGCTGGCGGAGCCGACGTTCCTGCATTTCGTGGCGGGGCAGAAGGTTGCGCGGCACTCCGGCTCTCCACTCCTGGCAGCCTGGCTGGGAAACGCCGACAGCGCGGCGTGGTGGCCGAGGGAACTGAAACCGGATTTGGCCGCTGAGCTGCCGCAGGGGTATTATACCCGGTTGCTCCGGAGCGAGCCGGAGTCGGTGCAGAAGCTGCGAAACGCCGCGGCCGATGTGGTCAACCGGGTAGCGCTCGACCATCTCGCGCCGCGCGTACCAGTGGAATTGCGCGCCAGGCGCAACGGCAAGATGCGGCGGTCGGCGCGGCTGCGGGCGTGGCTGCAAAAGCTGCGCGGCCAGCGCGTTCCTTGACTCGGCCGCATTTCCCCTCTATCGACCGCCACCATTCATCAGGTTCGAACGCCTGACAGCCGACCGGGACCCGCAAAGGTATAAAGAGATCCCGGAGGCGAACACCCGACAGCGCGATGCGCCCTCGGGTGGGTTTGGCGTTTGCGCGGATGTCGCCATCCTCGGATGGCAGAGACGACCAAGACTACCTATCTCCGGGTCCGGGGCATCCCTGCAGCGGAACCAAAGGAACAAAAATGTTCGAGAGCCTTAGCGACCGGCTTGGGAAAATCTTCGAGGGCCTCCGGGGCCGCGGCGCTCTCAACGAGAGCGACGTGGATGCGGCGTTGCGCGAAGTGCGCCGGGCGCTGCTCGAGGCCGACGTTTCCCTCGAGGTAGTGAAGGCCTTCGTCGAGCAGGTGCGCGAGCGCGCCGTCGGCGCCGAGGTCACCCGTTCGGTGACGCCGGGCCAGCAGGTGGTCAAGATCGTCCACGACGAGCTGGTCAAGGTGCTCGGCGAGACGCAGGTGCCGATCGATTTTTCGACCACCCCGCCGATGACCATGCTGATGGTCGGCCTGCAGGGCGCCGGCAAGACCACGCTCTCGGCCAAGCTCGCCAAGCGGATGAAGGAGCGTCAGGGCAAGAAGGTCCTGATGGCCTCGCTCGACGATCGCCGCCCGGCGGCGAAGGAACAGCTGCGCGTGCTCGGCGAGCAGATCGGCGTCGATACGCTGCCGATCCAGCTCAACGAAAAGCCGGTCGATATCGCCAAGCGCGCGCAGCGCGAGGGCAAGCTCGGCGGCTATGACGTGCTGATCCTCGATACCGCGGGTCGCACCCATATCGACGAAGAGCTGATGGAAGAGACGGCGGCGGTGAAGGCCGCTACCGACCCGCACGAAATCCTGCTCGTCGCCGACTCGCTGACCGGCCAGGACGCGGTGAACCTGGCGCGCTCGTTCGACAGCCGAGTCGACATCACCGGAATCGTGCTCACCCGCGTCGACGGCGATGGCCGTGGCGGTGCGGCGCTCTCCATGCGCGCTGCGACCGGCAAGCCGATCAAGCTGATCGGCACCGGCGAAAAGATGGATGCGCTCGAGGATTTCCATCCCAGCCGCATCGCCGACCGCATCCTCGGCATGGGCGACATCGTCAGCCTCGTCGAGAAGGCAGCGCAGAACGTCACGGCCGAAGACGCGGCCAAGATGGCCAAGAAGCTCAAGAAGGGCACCTTCGACCTCGAGGACCTGCGCAACCAGCTCTTGCAGATGAAGAAGATGGGCGGCATGGGCTCGCTCATGAACATGATGCCCGGCATGAACCAGATGAAGAAGGCGATGGCCGGCGCCAATATCGACGAGAAGGTGTTCGACCGGCAGATCGCCGTCATCAATTCGATGACCAAGGCGGAGCGGGCGAACCCGGATCTGCTCAACGCCAAGCGCCGCATCCGTATTGCAGCCGGCTCGGGCACCAAGGTCGAAGACGTCAACAAGCTGATGAAGCAGCACCGCCAGATGGCGGACATGATGAAGAAGGTATCGAAGGGCGGCATGGGCTCGCTCGCCGGCATGTTCGGCGGCAAGATGGGCGGCATGATGCCTGGGCTCGGCAACATGCCGGACCCCTCGACCATGGACCCCAAGGAGCTCGAGCAGTTGGCGCGGCGCATGGGCATCGACCCCGCGTCGATCCCGCAGCAGGCAGCAGCTCCGAAGCAACTCACTGAAAACAAGCTGCCGACCGATGTCGGCCAGCTGCTGAAATCCGGCTCGGGGCTCCCCGGGCTTGGCGGCGCGCCGCGCTTCCCTGGCCTGCCCGGCCTCGGCGGCGGCTTCGTGCCGAAAAAGAAGTAACCAGAATATCCGCTAACGACTGATCATACGAAGGACTGAACCATGTCGCTGAAACTCCGCCTTGCCCGCGCCGGCACCAAGAAGCGCCCCTACTACCATGTCGTCGTCGCCGACGCCCGTTCGCCGCGTGACGGCCGCTTCATTGAGAAGATCGGCAACTACGATCCCAAGCTCGCCGACAAGGACAAGCGCGTCACCCTCGTCACCGAGCGCGTGCAGCACTGGCTGAGCGTCGGCGCCCAGCCGACCGACCGCGTGGCGCGCTTCTTCGACGCCGCGGGCCTGCTGAAGCGCGAAGCGCGCAACAACCCCGAGAAGGCCGTGCCGGGCAAGAAGGCGACCGAGCGCGCCGAAGCCAAGGCCAAGGCGATCGCCGACAAGGCCGCCGCCGACGCTGCGCCGGCCGCCGAAGCCGCCTCCGAGTAAGCCGTGGCGCAAGCGGGCGACAACAAGCTCCTCATGGGCCGCATCGGCGCGGCCCATGGGATCAAGGGCGAAGTGCGCATCCAGTCCTTTACCGAGGATCCGCTGGCGCTGGCATCCTATGGCCCGCTCTCGACCAACAAGCCGGGCCTCACGATCAAGATTCTCGCGGCCCGCACCACGACCAACGTGCTCGTGGCGCGGCTCGAGGGGATCAACGACCGCAACGCGGCCGAAAAGCTGAACGGGGTCGAACTCTATGTCGACCGCGCGCTGCTGCCCGACCCCGATGACGACGACGATTTCTACCATGCCGACCTGATCGGGCTGAAAGCCCGGCTGGCCGATGGGTCGGAGATCGGTGAGGTGATGGCGGTGCCGAATTTCGGCGCCGGCGACCTGCTCGAAATCCGCGACCCGCGTTCCGGCGATACCTATCTCTACCCGTTCAGTAAGGCCGTGGTGCCGGAGGTGCGGATCGCCGAAGGGTATCTCATGATCGATCCGCCGATCGAGGCGGAGCCGGGCGAAGAAGAACCCGATTGAGCTTTTCGGCTCATATCATCACGCTGTTTCCGGATCTGTTCCCGGGGCCGCTCGGCGCCTCGGTGATCGGTCGTGGCATGGCCGACGGGTTGTGGCAGCTCGAGACCACGCAACTGAGGGATTTCGCCACCGACCGGCACCGGACGGTGGACGATACGCCCTCGGGCGGTGGCGCCGGCATGGTGCTGAAGCCCGATATCCTTGCAAGAGCTATCGACGCGGTATCGCCTGAAGGCGACGCGCGACCGCGCCTCCTGATGAGCCCGCGCGGCACGCCGCTGACCCAGGCGCGGGTGCGCGAGCTGGCAGCGGGGCCCGGGGCGGTGATCGTCTGCGGGCGGTTCGAGGGGATCGACCAGCGGGTGATCGAGGCTCGCGGGCTCGAGGAAGTCTCGATCGGCGACTATGTGCTGGCCGGCGGCGAAGTCGCGGCCATGGTGCTGCTCGAAGCGGTGGTGCGGCTGATCCCCGGGGTGCTGGGGGCGGCCGAGAGCCACGCCGATGAGAGCTTTGAGAACGGGCTCCTGGAATACCCGCAATACACCAGGCCGCAGTCGTTCGAGGGGCGCGAGATTCCCGAGGTGCTGACCTCGGGTGACCACGGCAAGGTCGCGAAGTGGCGGCGCGCCGAGAGCGAGAAGCTCACGCGGGCGCGCCGACCGGATCTGCTGAAGTAGTCAGACCGCTTTGCCGAGCAGTTTCCTGATCTTCTGGACAGCGGTGGACGTCGCCTCCTGGTAAGCGATGGTGCCTTCGAAGCCGCCCTGGGCATTGACCAGGAATACCGAGGCGGTGTGGTTCATGGTGTAATCCGAACCTTGCCCCGGCACCTTCTCGGCCAGCACCTTCCAGGCCTTGACCATCTTGGCGACTTCCTCGGGCTTGCCGGTGACCCCGGTAACGCGGTCGGAAACCCAGCTGACATAGCCATCGAGAATTTCCGGCGTGTCGCGCTCGGGATCGACCGTGACGAAGAAGGCCTTGAGGGTCTTGGCCTCGTCACCCAGCTCACTGAACCAGCCGGCCATCTCGGCCATGGTGGTCGGGCAGACGTCGGGGCAATGGGTGTAGCCGAAGAACAGCAACGAGGGCTGGCCGACCAGCATGGACTGGTCGACCGGCTGGCCGCGCTGATCGACGAGGGCATAGCTGCCGCCACCGATGCCGCCGCTCTCGCTGCCTGGACGGGTGACGAAGAACAGCAGCGTCGCCGCCACTGCCGCCAGCGCGACCAGGGCCCAGAGCGCGAGGCGCAGTCGCGAGGTGAAGCCGCTCATCTCAGCCGCCATGCATCGAGTGATCTTCGGCCGGGCCCTTGGCCGCCGGGCTCTCGACGCTGAGCTCGACCTCGACACTGCCGGCCTTCTCGAATGTCAGTGTCAGCGGAATCCTGGTGCCCTGAACCAGCGGTTGCTTCAGCTGCATGAACATGATGTGCAGCCCGCCGGGCTTCAGCGCGACGGTTGCGCCGGCCGGAATCTCGACGCCATCGGGCGCCTCGTTCATCTTCATCAGGTCGCCTTCCATCTTCATTTCATGAATCTGGGCGACGCCGGCGACCGGCGAGGCGGCGCCGACCAGCCGATCGGCCTCGGCTCCCGTGTTGGTGATGGTGACATAGCCGCCGCCGACCGGGGCATTGGGCAGGGTGGCGCGGGAGAAGCCGTCGCCGATCTCAAGCGCGCCTACGGTCACGGAGGCGGGGGCCGCCATGGTCATGGCGCCGTGGTCATGCTCGCCGGCGGTTGCCGCCGCGGTGACGGCAAGGGTCGGAGCCGGGTGCTCCAGCGCATGAGCATTCTCCCCCGGTGCGGCGATCTGGTCCCAGACCACCGATGCGGAGCCGCACTTCTGCGTCACGACGAAGGGCAGGCTCGCATCGGCGTCAAAGCCCTGGAGCGAGCCCTGGACCACGAACTCGTCGAACTGATCATCGGGGACCGAGCCGCCGGCCCAGGTGACGGCAAGGGCGCCCGAAGTCACCGGCTCGCCATGCAGCTCATAGCTCTTCTGATAGTCGCCCCTGCTGATCTCGACCGTCCAGCCGGCCTTGACCATCGGCTTGGCCGAGACGAAGCCCTCGGGCAGCACGATGCTGACCGTATCGGTCGGTGCACCGTCGCAGCCATGTGGAATGGCGATCGCCACCTTGACGGTGGCACCGTTGGCGGCGGTGGTCGGGCTGAGCGTCGCGTGGGCGAAGGCCGGGCCCGCGAGCATGAGGGTGGAGGCCGCCAATGCGGCGATCGGGAACGTGATGTTCATCTGACTCTCGTCTGTTGGCCGCCGCCATCGGCGCGCGGCAAATCGATAATAAGGTTCGATCGATCAGACGGAGGCGGGCGGTCCGCGGGCGGTGGCGGTGCCGAGCGGCTCGGCCGGCAGGTGCAGGGCGGGCAGCGCGCCATAGGCGACGTCGGCGACGATCACCATGGGAACGGCAATGTCGCAGGGCGGTGGCAGGTCGGCGCCGCCGCCGATGCGGCAGGCATGACAGGGCGCGTGCGCCTTGGGGTTATCAGGCGCGTCGCCGCAATAGCTCATGTCGAGGGCTGCGGTGAGGGTGTCGGGACCGCTCGCCGCGACGCTCACCGGAGCATGCGCGAAACTGAGGAAAACCAGCGCGAGCACGACCAGCGCGTGCAGCAGCTCTCTTCCCATGTTGTGCGCGTTGAGCACCGGCAACGACCCCGTTGGACAAAGACCCTTTAGCGCAGCCGGGGCGCCTGCGTCATGCGGCAAATGCGCGGGCGGGCGATTGATCTCACCAGTGAGACCTGACAGAGATACCGGCGACGGTGCGCGGCATTCGAACGGATGCGGCGTGAAACGGGAAGCCGGTAGGCCATTGGCCGAAGCCGGCGCCGCCCCCGCGACTGTAACGGGCCCAACTCTCCTCAGCGCGCCACTGGTTTGCGACTGGGAAGGCGAGGAGAGATGCCCGGAGCCAGGAGACCGGCCGTCCGGTGGTGACCCAAACCGGGACCATCGAACATGAAAAAGCGCGGGACGGTGGGTCCCGAGATGGAGATATTTTATGCGCGCGTTACTCGCACTCTTGCTCATTGCCGTCCCGACGGCGGCCTTTGCCCATACCGGGCATGGGGACACTTCGGGGTTCCTCTTTGGTTTCATGCACCCGGTCGGCGGTCTCGACCACATCCTCGCCATGGTGGCGGTGGGCGTGTTCGCCTATGTGCTGGGTGGCAAGGCCCTATGGCTGGTGCCGCTGAGCTTCGTCGCCATGATGGCGGTCGGCTTCCTGCTCGGGGTCGGGCAGATCGACGTGCCCTTCGTCGAGCTGGGGATTGCGCTCTCCAGCGTGGTGATCGGTGGCGCCGCGGCGCTGGGCCGGCCGATGCCGGTGGTGGCGGCTTCGGCACTGGTCGGGGTGTTCGCGATTTTCCACGGCCACGCGCATGGCGCCGAAATGCCGGTTGATGCCTCGGGCCTCGAATATGCGGCGGGCTTTATCGTCGCAACGGCGCTGCTGCATGCGGCGGGCATTGCTGCGGCGCTGGGTGTGACCAAGCTGGTCGGCAAGTACGGCAAGACCGTCGCGCAGCTGGCGGGCGCCGTGTTCGCGCTGGGCGGCATCGGCGTGCTGGCCGGCTGGCTCTGAGCTTCGGCTCGCTGCGGCGACCGACACGGAACTGACATCGAACGCCCGCGAGCGCTGGACTCGCGGGCGTTCTTCATCTATAGCCCCGCTCGCCTGAGCTTCGGCTCGGCCAATAATGCATAAAAATCCGTGCAACCAAGACCGGGCGGTCGGCCAAAAGCCGGCGAAACGCTCCTTTGAAAAAGACGAACGGAACATCAGATGTCCAAGATCATCGAACAGCTCAATCAGGAGCAGCACGACAAGCTGCTCGCCAAGGGCGCCCATCCGGAATTTACCCACGGCGATACCGTCAAGGTGTGGGTGAAGATCCGCGAAGGCGACAAGGAACGCCTGCAGGCTTATGAGGGCGTGGTCATCGCCCGCTCCGGCACCGGCATCATGGAAAGCTTCACCGTGCGCAAGATTTCGTACGGCGAGGGCGTGGAACGCGTGTTCCCCGTGCTTTCCCCGAACATCGACCGTGTCGAAGTGATCAAGCGCGGTAAGGTCCGTCGCGCCAAGCTCTATTACCTGCGCGACCGCCGCGGTAAGGCTGCCCGTATTTTCGAGAACCAGGGCGCCCGCACCAAGAAGATCGAGGCCGGCGAGCGCGAAGCCGCCATCGAGGCCAAGAACGCTCGCGAGGCCGAGAAGATCGCCGCCGCCGAGGCTCTGGCCAAGGAACTGGCCCAGAAGGACGCCGAGGAAGCCGCCGCCGCTGCTGCAGCCGAGGCTGCCACCGCGACTGAGCCCAAAGCCGAGTAATCGGTTGAAGGTTGGTTCCGTGCCACAGTTTGGGCACGAGCGCGACTAGAGTTCAGCCCGGCTCACGAGCCGGGCTTTTGATTCCGGGGTTGGGATGCCCCCGTATTCCGGTCTTTGTGCACGCGAGATCGGCGATCTCGCCATGGGGAAATTGCAATGGACGCAGCTCTTCGGGACGCAGAGGAGAGGCGGCACGTCGCCGCGGAACTCCGAGAGGAAGCTCGCACCGTACTGGTCGAAACGGGCCTGCTCGAACTGCTCAACGCCCGCTTCGGCGAGGCGGTGGTCACCGGCAGTGCCGGCTATGACCTGATGGTGTGGCGCGACATCGACATCCACATGCCGTGCGAGGCCGAACGCTGGGCCGAATGGGCTGGGCTCGCCGCCGACATCGCCATCCAGTTCGACCGCGCCGGGCTGCAGCTGCACAAGGCGAGCTTTCTCAACGACTATGTCGAACCGCACCCGCTCGGCGCCGGGCTCTACTGGGGCATCGAGTTCAAGGATTATGCCGGCAACCCCTGGAAGTGCGACATCTGGGGCTGGGAGCCGTTCGATTTCGCGGTGCGCCAGGCGCGCGACGCCAACCTTCGGGCCGACCTGTCGGCCTGCGACCGCGACCTGATCCTGAGACTGAAGCACGAGGCGCGCGAGCGGCCAGGCTATTACGGCGTCATGGTGGGCAGCTTCGACATCTACCAGTTCGCCCTGGCCGGAGCCGGCGAGACGCTGGACGAGCTCGAGGTGTGGAAGGGCTTGGTGGCGCAGTAGCCAAACCCGATTGCCGGCGCGAGTGGCGCACCCCACCGGCCGGCACCCTCCCCTCGACGGGGAGGGTTGGGGAGGGGCGCAGCGGGCGTCGTGGTTGCATTTCCCAGCGCATTCGCCAGATTACCGTCCGGCAGCACCACAAAGACCGGAGATTCTCGATGCAATCCTTCATTTGCGTCACCTGTGGCGTGGGCCATGCGCCGTCCGAGGTGCCGCCCGAGCGCTGCGCCATCTGCGACGACGAGCGGCAGTATGTGACGGCGGCGGGGCAGCGTTGGACGACGCTCAGCGAGCTCAAAGCCAGGCATACGATCGAGTTCAAGGAGCAGGAGCCGGGGCTGGTAGGGATCGGGGCGACACCCCAGATCGCCATCGGGCAGCGGATGCTGCTGATCCGGCAGCCTGATGGCGGTATCCTCTGGGATTGCACCCCGCTGGTCACCGACGAGGCCGTCGCCCGGATCAAGGAACTGGGCGGGGTGCGGGCGATGGCGATCTCGCATCCGCACTTCTATTCCTCAATGGTCGATTGGTCGGAGGCGCTGGGCGGCGTGCCGATCCACATCCACGAAGCCAACCGGCAATATGTGATGCGGCCCTCCGAGCGCGTGAACTACTGGAGCGGAGAGGCGCTGGAGCTGGGCCAGGGTGTAACCCTGGTGCGCAGTGGCGGACACTTTACGGGCTCGACCGCGCTGCATTGGACGGGTGAGGACGGCAAAGGCGTGCTGATGACCGGCGACACCATCATGGTGGTGCCCGATACCCGCTGGGTCAGCTTCATGTACTCCTACCCCAACCTGATCCCACTGCCGGTGCGCGAGGTGAACCGCATCGTCGGTACGGTCGAGCCGTTCGCCTATGACCGGATCTATGCCGGCTGGTGGGACCGGGTGATGACGCACGACGCCAAGGCGCGGGTGCGGGCCTCGGCGGAGCGGTACGTGAAGGCGATCGCCGGGTAGCCCGGATTCCATCCTGGTGTTCCTGGAAACCGTGCCCCATCGGATGGGCCGGTGTCCCGCCCGGGTGACCACCGTAAGTTTAGCCGCCCCCTCCGCCCCCCTCCGCCGGCTTCGCCGGTCCCCCTCCCCCGCCCCGCGGGGGAGGATAAGGGCAGCTTCGCTGACTTAAGATATATCTTGAGAGCTATCTTGAAGCTCCGATCGCTGAGGCATATCTTCCGGCTATCGTAAGATATATCTTGGAGATGTGATATGCATGATCACGACCACAGGTGGGACCGGAACTGGCGGCGCATGGAAGCCATGGCGCGACGCGGGTTCCGCAAGTTCGGCAACATCGACGTCAACATCAATTCAGGGGATTGGGGCGGCTTCGGCGGCAATTTCCGCATCGGCCGGATGCTGGCCTCGGGCGACCTCCGGCTGGTGGCGCTGTTCCTGATCGAACAGCAGCCGCGGCATGGCTATGACCTGATCAAGGCGATCGAGGAGCATTCGCACGGCTTCTATTCGCCGAGTCCCGGCATCGTCTATCCGGCGCTGACCTATCTCGAGGAGGCGGGCTACGTGACCTCGGCCGCCGAGGGCAACAAGAAGCTCTACACCATCACCGACGAAGGCCGGACGCATCTCAACGACAATCGCGAGGCGATCCAGTCGACGCTCGATTTCCTCGCCAAGGCGGGCTCCGGCATGGAGCACCTGAGGGAGCGGATGGCGAGCCAGGATTTTCCGTTCACGCCAGGGGAGGCGGAGCAATTCCGCGAGCGATTTCGCGGCATGGGGCGGGAGTTTGGCCGGCGCGGCTGGTTCGGCGATCGCAGCGGTCCTCCGCCGCACCCGGACCATCCCGACCGCCCCGAGCGGCCGGCGCGGCCCGAGCGGGCAGACCACTACTCCGGCCGACCCGACCGTGATCTCGACGACGTGGCGCCGGAAGTGAACGATGCGCGCAAGGCGCTGAAAAAGGCGATCAAGGAAGCGATCCGCCGCGACCCCGAAGAGGATCGCCGGGTGGCGGAAATCCTCCGCCGCGCCGCGCAGGAAATCCGCGAGGGCTACGAGGAAGAAGCAACCGAAGTCGATCTCGGCTGAGTTCTGACTGCTGATTGACAAGCGCTCCCGTCTGGCCGGCTGCTCCCGGCAGGCGGGAGTTTTCATTGCGGCAAGCTGGTCTCAGCGCGACTTGGTCGGCTGATCCACGACCAATGCCTCACTACCGCCCGGCTGCGAATGTCTCTAACATGCCGGCCAAACATCTTGCCCGGCTGCGAGAGTCCTCGTTCCGGGCCCAAAGGGCGGATAGTGACGTGAACGAGATGGCCCCGATCGGGGTGGACCGGGCTGCGGCGACGCAGGGGGTTGTGGCGCGGCTCAAGGATCTGATCCGCAAGGACCGGATCATGACCGACCCGGTGATGACCTACGCGTATTCGGGCGATGCCAGCTCCTACCGGCTGATCCCCGCCGTGGTGGTGATCGTCAATACCGAGGACGAGGTGCGGGCGGTGATCGAAGCGGCTCGCGCCGAACAGCTGCCGCTGACGTTCCGCGCGGCGGGGACTTCGCTGTCGGGACAAGCGATCACCGAGGGGGTGCTCGCGGTGCTCGGCGACGGCTGGAAAAAGCTCGAGATCCATGATGCCGGCCAACGGATCACGCTGGGGCCGGCGGTAATCGTCGCCAATGCCAACAAGGCATTGAAACCGTTCGGCGCCAAGCTCGGGCCGGATCCGGCGAGCCAGGCCACCTGCAAGATCGGCGGGGTGGTCAACAACAACTCGTCGGGCATGTGCTGCGGTGTTGCCTACAACACCTATCACACCATGCATCGGCTCAGGGTGATGCTGGTCGACGGCACGGTGCTCGATTCGGGCGATCCGGCTTCGGTGGCGGCGTTCCGGCTGTCGCATGCGCACCTCTTGGCCGAGCTCACGGCGCTGCACCACAAGGTCAAGGCCGATCCGGCGCTGGTCGAGCTGATCAAGAAGAAGTACCGGATCAAGAACACCGTCGGCTATTCGATCAATGCGCTCCTGGATTTCCACGATCCGATCGACATCCTGATCCACCTGATCGTCGGCTCGGAGGGGACGCTCGGCTTCGTCTCCGAGGTGACCTACAACACCATCCCCGAGCACCCGTTCAAGGTGACCGGGTTGATCCCGTTCCCCGATCCTTATTCGTGCGCGCGTGCCATCTCCAAGCTCGCCAATGGCGGCGTGCAGGTGACGACCGGCGTCACTGCAGCCGAGTATATCGAGCGCCGCGCACTGGCGACGGTCGAGCACCTGCCGGCCATCCAGCCCTATGTGAAGTTCTTCACCGAGACCTCGCCGGTGATCCTGATCGACGTGACAGCTCCGGACCAGGCGACGCTCGAGCTGGAGACCGCCAAGGCCTCGGCGATCCTCGCCTCGGAAGGGGCGACCGACATCACGTTTTCGGCCGACGAGCATATCTCGCACGGGCTGTGGGACGTGCGGAAGGGCTTCTTCGCCACCGGTGGCGCCGCGCGGCCGAAGGGCACCTCGATGCTGACCGAGGACGTGGCGGCGCCGATCGACCGGCTCGCCGACTTCGTCATCGATATGCGGAAGCTCCTCGACGATTGCGGCTACGAGGATGCGATCATTTTCGGCCATGCGCTGGCGGGAAACCTGCATTTCCAGATGAGCGACAACTTCATGGATCCGCAGGCGGCGGTGAAGTTCGATCACTTTTCGAAGGAACTGTCGGAGCTGGTGTCGGTCCGCTATGGCGGCTCCTTGAAGGCCGAGCACGGCACCGGGCGCGCCATTGCGCCGTTCGTCGAGGCCGAGTGGGGCACCAGGGCCTATCTCATCATGCATGAGATCAAGCGCCTGTTCGACCCGGAAGGGCTGCTCAATCCCGGGGTGCTGCTCAACCCCGACCCGGACATCCACATCAAGAACCTGAAGCTGATGCCGCTGGCCGATGACATCGTCGACCTCTGCATCGAATGCGGCTTCTGCGAGCCGGCCTGCCCCAGCCATCACATGACGCTCAGCCCGCGGCAGCGCATCGCGGTGACGCGCGAGCGGGCGCGACTGCGCGAGACCGGAGAGGATCCGGAGCGGCTCAAGGCGATGGACGAGGGCTTCCAGTATGTGGGGCTCGACACCTGCGCGGCGTGCAACCTCTGTTCGCTGCGCTGCCCGGTGGGGATCGAAACCGGCACGATGGTGATCGGCGAGCGCGGCCGCCGCCGGTCGGATAGCGATCGCAACGTGGCGCATTGGGTTGGCGGCCATACCGCAGCGCTCGAGACCGGCATGAAGCTGGGCGTCGGGGCGCAGGCGCTGGGCCGCAAGATCGTCGGCAACGGGGTGGTCGACGCGGTGGCCGGCGCCATGCATGCGCTGGCGCCGAAAGCCGTGCCGCGAGTGTCGCCGGCGCTGCGGCCGGGGCCGGGCGCGCCCAGGCCGGTGCCGTCGAGCAACGCGCCCAACGGGCAGGTGGTCTACTTCCCCTCCTGCGCGACGCGGATGTTCGGGGCGCCGACGCGCGAGAACGGGCTGCTGCCGACTACCGATGCGATGATCGAACTGATGCGGCGGGCGGGGTTCGATCCCGTCGTGCCGGAAAAGCTCGAGGGGCAGTGCTGCGGGCAGCCGTTCCTGTCGAAGGGTTTTCCGGAAGAAGCCGAGCGGGTCGGCGGCTCGACCCGGCGAGAACTGGATGGCTTGAGCAAGGCGGGTGCACTGCCGGTGGTGACCGATGCCTCGACCTGCGCCAAGCACATGCGCGAGCATCCGGGCGAGGCGGCGGTGATGGATTCGGCGGAATTCCTGCTGAAGGAGATTCTGCCGCGGCTCACCATCACCAAACCGCTGCCGGCAGTAGCGGTGCATCACAATTGCTCGGCGCAGCGGCTGAAGGAACAGGGCGCCATCGAGACGCTGGCGGCGGTAATCGCGCAGAAGGTGGTGGTGCTCGATGCCATTACCTGCTGCGGCTATGCCGGCGACAAGGGGCTCTATGTGCCCGAACTCAACGCCCACGCGACGCGCTTCGCCAAGGCACAGATTCCCGAGGGATGCGAGATCGGGCTGTCGACGGTCTCGACCTGCGCCACCGGGCTGAGCGAGCGAATGGGCATCCCGTTCGTTTCGATCGCCAGCCTGCTCGAAATGGTGAGCCAGCCGGTGCACTGACGCGCCTGGGTTAGGTCACCCGGGCGCAAGAACCGAAGCGGACGACCCTCTAGCAGTCGGGAAACGCGTGCCAAAGCCACGCTCGCCTGTTAGTGCGTTCCTCATGACGGAAGTTCTCATCGACAGTATCGGACAGCACGGCGACGGCATCGGCGAGATCGGCGGCGAGCGGGTATATGTGCCGTTCACGCTGCCGGGCGAGCGGGTGGAGATCGCCAGGGAGGGCGAGCGCGGCACGCTGCTGCGGATCATCGAACCCAGCGTCGAGCGGGCCGAGCCGATCAGCCCGTATTTCGGCGCCTGCGGCGGCTGCTCGCTGCAGCACATGAACCGGGCAACCTACGCCGAATTCAAGCGCTCCCTGGTGGTGACGGCGTTGGCGCATGCCGGAGTGGCGGCCGAGGTGGCGCCCCTTGTCGACGCCACCGGCGCCGGCCGGCGGCGGGCGACGCTGCATGTGCGCAAGGCCGGGGCCGGGTACATGCGGGCCAAGAGCCACGAGGTGCTCGATATCGACGCCTGCCCGATCCTGGTGCCGACACTGTCCAGGCACGCGCCGCGGATCGCCCGAGCGCTGCAGCCCTTGGCCGGCGACTGTGATGTGAGCTTCACGCTCAGCGACACTGGCATCGACCTCAGCATCAAGTCGGAGCGTAAACTGAAGCCGGTGGCGCTGGCGGAGTTTGCGCGGGCGCAGAAGCTGGCGCGGCTGACCTTCAATGGCGAGCCGGTGTTCATGGCGCGGCCGCCGGCGGTGAAGATGGGCAAGGCCATGGTGGAAATCCCGCCGGCGAGCTTTCTGCAGGCGACGGCGGCAGCAGAGGAGACGCTGGCGAAACTGGTGCGGCAGGGGATCAGCTCGGGAGGCGGCCAGGTGAAGTCGGTAGCCGACCTGTTCTCCGGCGTGGGGCCGTTCGCGCTGCGGTTGGCCGAGGGCGCGCGAGTGTTCGCGGCGGACAGCGATAGGGCGGGCATCGCGGCGTTGGTGAAGGCGGTGAACCACGTTCAAGGGCTGAAGCCGGTCGAAGCTAAGGTCCGCGACCTGTTCCGCGACCCGCTGGCGCCGATCGAGCTGAACCCGTTCGATGCGGTGGTGTTCGATCCACCGCGCGCCGGGGCCGAGGCGCAAGCGAAAGAGCTGGCGCGCTCGACGGTGAAGACCGTGGTGGCGGTGTCGTGCGAGCCCAAGACCTTTGCGCGCGACGCGGCGATCCTGATCGAGGGTGGATACCGATTGGAGAGCGTGGCGCCGGTGGATCAGTTCGCCTACTCGACGCATGTCGAGGTGGTCGGGGTGTTCCGGCGGTGAGGGTTACTGGCCTTGGAGCGGGGGACGCACCCCCTCCCAACCTCCCCCGTCCCGGGGGAGGTGCCGGCCGGTGGTTGTGGCTTGGTCGTGCCTCGAACTGGATGCAGCACCCTCCCCCTTGCGGGGAGGGTTGGGGAGGGGGGCGCGGCGAGCGATGACCCATCCCTTCAAACCCCGTACCACCCATGCCGAGCTCGGCGAGGGCTATTTCGACAGGGTCCGGGCGGCGAGCTTCCCCGAGCATGTCCTGCGCTATCGCAATCAGCGGGCGGCGGCGTCGGTTGGGCTCGATGGGCTGACGGACGAAGAGTGGGTGAATTACTTCGGCAGGTTCGAGCCGCTGCCGGGCTCGTTTCCGGAGCCGCTGGCGCTGCGCTATCACGGCCATCAGTTCCAGACCTACAACCCGGATCTCGGTGACGGGCGGGGCTTTCTCTATGCCCAGCTCGAGGATCTGAACGATGGGCGGCTGATGGACCTGGGCACCAAGGGATCCGGGCGGACGCCATGGTCGCGGGCGGGCGACGGGCGGCTGACGCTGAAGGGCGGGGTGCGCGAGGTGCTGGCGACGGCCATGCTCGAGGCGCTCGGGGTGAACACCTCGAAATCGCTGTCGCTGATCGAGACCGGCGAGGAGTTGCAGCGCGGCGACGAGCCGTCGCCGACCCGCTCGTCGGTGCTGGTGCGGCTGAGCCACGGACACACCCGGATCGGCTCGTTCCAGCGGCTGAGCTACCTCAAGGAAGAGGAGCGGCTGAGGGGACTGCTCGACCATTCGGTGCGGGCCTACTATCCCGAGCTATGGGTCGAGGGCGACAACAGCCGTGCTGCCAGGTTCCTGGGGGCGGTGAGCGAGCAGGTCGCCGAGACCGGGGCGCGCTGGATCGCTGCGGGGTTCGTGCACGGCGTGCTCAATACCGACAACATCAACATCACCGGCGAGAGCTTCGACTACGGGCCGTGGCGGTTCCTGCCGGTCTACGATCCCGGTTTCACGGCGGCCTATTTCGACGAGTGGGGGCTTTATGCCTTCGGCAAGCAGCCCGACACGCTGGCCTGGAACCTGACGCGGCTGGCCGAGGTGCTGCTGCCGCTGGGCGAGCATGCCGAGCTCGAGGCGGCGCTGAACCGGTTCTGGCCGGCGTTCCAGCGCTCGGTATGGTCGGCAGTGCTGCAGCGGCTGGGGCTGGCGTCGCTCGGGGTGGAAGAGGATGCGTTGCTGGTGCAGGAAGTGTTCAACTTCCTGCGCGAAACGCAGATGCCGTTCGAGCAGTTCTTCTTCGACTGGCGCGGCGGCGATGGCGCGCGGGCGATGCGCAGCCCGGCGGCGGATCACTATCGCGGCGCCGCGTTCGAGACGCTTTCCGGACTGCTCACCGCGCATCCGGCGGCGGCCGACGCCAATCTCGACCACCCGTACTTCAAGCGCGATGTGCCGCGGACCATGCTGATCGACGAGATGGAGGCGCTGTGGGCGCCGATCGCCGAGCATGACGACTGGCGGCCGCTTTACGAGGCGCTGGGTGAGATCGAGGAAATGCGCGAGGCCTATGCGGGGGAGTGAGGAAAGTTGTGTCTCACAGCCACCGCCGTCAGTCCCGCGAAGGCGAGAACGTGGTGCGATCCCTCCACTGTGGCGATTGCGGAGACATCCCACTGGGTCCCCGCCTTCGCGAGGATGACGCTGCTGGTTGGGATGAAGCTGGTGGCCAAGTGACCATCCAGCGGTGACAGCCTCACGCTGCAGGGGTGATCGGCACCACGGTCTCGGTCGACACAAAATCCATGCGCCGACCGGGGAGCAGTTCGTAGAATTTCTTGAGGCCGGGCTCCAGCTTGGCAGCCAGCGCCTGGCATTCGGCGATGGCGCCACTGGTGTCGCGGCCGCTGCGCAATGCCTCGAGCGCCTCGGCATGGGTCACCCGCAGCAGGTGGAAGGCGCCGGATTTGGCGAGCTCGGCATCGCCCACAAGAAGGTAGATGACGACACGTTCAGCCTTGCCTTTCAGCGCCAGCGCGCCGGCTTCGAGGAAGGCGAAATCGGAAACGATGACGCGCACCGGGTCGGCAACGAGGATGTCGTAGCCGACCTCCTTGCAGGCGCTTTCGACGCGGCTTGCGACGTTCACCGTGTCGCCGAGGGCCGAGTAATCGAAGCGGGTTTCGAGCCCCATATTGCCGACCAGCGCCTCGCCGGTGGAGATACCGATGCCGATACCCAGCTCCTGCACCGCGGCCTTGTCGGCCCTGAGATGGAAGGCGTCGGTGTGGTTCAGCTCGGCCAGTTTCTGTCGCATGCCCAGCGCGGCGCGCAGGGCTTTGCGTTCATGGTCGGGAACGTCCACGGGAGCGTTCCAGAACGCCATGATGGCGTCGCCGATGAACTTGTCGATGGTGCCCATGCGGCCGACGATTTCGCGGCCGAGCGCGCCGAACAGGGTGTTGAGGATGGTGAGGATGCGGCGGGGCTCGAGCTTCTCGCTCAATGAGGTGAAGCCGCGCATGTCGGAGAACAGCACGGTGATGCGGCGTACTTCGCCGCCGAGCTTCAGCCGATCGCCATTCTTCTCGATCTCGCTGAGCAGCGAGGGCGCCACGTAATAGCCGAAGGCGCGGCGGATCTGCTTCTTGGCGCGCTCGGTGGTGAGGAAGCGGAAGAACACCAGCGCCAGATAGAGCAGGGTGAGCCCGATCAACGGGTAACTCGGATCGAGCATGATGCCGCGGGTGGTGAACATCCACCAGGAAAAGCCGATGGCGGCGCCGAGCGACAGGGCCCCGGCGGCGATGCCGGCGAAGGGGCCGAGCAGCAGCACCACGACGACCATGAAGGCGCCGAGCGCCAGGAAGCCGACGATCTCGAGCCCAGCGACCCAGTCGGGGCGGCTGAGATAGGTGCCGGAGAGGATCTGCTCGATGGCCTGGGCATGGATGGTGACGCCGGCGACATTGTCGCCCAGCGTCGTATTGTGCAGGTCGAGCAGGCCGGAGGCGGAGGTGCCGACCAAGACGATATTGCCGGCGATGCGATCGCTGAGCTGCTGGTAATTGGGACCGAGCAGGTCGGCGGCCGAAACCAGCAGATTGGGGTCGGGGCGGCTGTAGTAGAGCCAGAGATCGCCCTCGGAGGTCAGCGGCACGGTGAAATCGCCCAGCCGGATACTGTCGACATAGCCTTCGGCAGCGGTATCGCCGAAAACCACCACGGTGCTGATGCCCATGGCGAGGCGCAGCGCTTCGACCGAAAGGGTGGGAAACAGCTGGCTGCCATTGGTCCACAGCATCGGGATGCGGCGCACGGCGCCAGCCGAGAGCTCGGAGTTGAGGCTGAGGGCGGCAAGGCCCGGTGCCGCGTCGCGGAGGATCGGGATCGGCGAGGCCGTGCCGGTGAGGAACGGGATGCGCTCGGTCGGATCCGGTCCGGAAATGGCGAAGCCGCCCTTGGGGTTGCCGGTCAGCGGCTTGCCCGAGGGGGTGCGCGAGAAGCCGAGGATGGAAGGCGAGCGGGAGAGCGAGGCGGCAAAGATCGCGTCGTAATCGGGGAGCGTCGCTGCATCGACGCCCGGCAGGCCGGCCGCAATGCGGCGCGGCGACATGCGGTCGGCCTCGGGGAACAGCACGTCGAAGCCGATGGCAGCAGCGCCCAGCTCGGTCAACCGGTCGGTGATGGCGGCGAGGCGATCGCGCGGCCACGGCCACTGGCCGAACTCGGCGAGCGCTGCTTCATCGATATCGATGACGCGCACCGGAAATTCGGCCTCCGGGCGCGGGTGCAGGCGCTGGTAGAAATCGAAGGCGATCTCGCGCAGCACCTGGACCGGGAACGGATCGGCGATGCGCAGGAACATCAGCAGGATTACGATGACGAGGCCAGCGAGAATCGGCAGCAGGCGTCGCAACATCGGTGGGCTCGGATCCTGTGGTTAGCCGTGAGTGCCGATGTTGAGGCCGGGGCTCCGGTTCGGCGGCGGCTCGTTGTCCGGGTTTCCGCCGCCGGCGTCGGTGGTGTTAGGCACCACGGCGCGATTGAGGCACTCGCGGGCCTGCGTCACCCAGAACGGGCTGAGCAGGTCGCTCTCCGATACCGCCCAGGGGAACATGCCACGCATCGAGGTGCGCTCGGCGCCGACGAAATCCTCGGTGTTGCCGAGCAGCCTGGCGTCGGCCAGGTCGGCCATGCCGACATCGCAGAAATCATCGACGGTGATGCACTTGTTGGCCTTGTTGCACATCACCACGGCGCCGTGGAACAGCAGCAGCGAATAGTGATCCTCATGGACGTTGAGGTCGAAGGCAGTGCCGCGTACCCCGACCGTGCCGGTGGGCGTGGTGATCAGGTAGCGATCCTTGGGCGCGCCGCCGGTGACGAAGCGGAAAGTCCCCGACAGGGCATTGATCGCGAACTTGCCGCCCGAGCCATCCTCGCGCAGCAGATAATCCTCGAGCACCAGCGCCGAGCGCGGGCCGACCACCAGCTTGGTCTTGTCGGAGAACAGGATCTGGACGAGGCCCTTGGCATCGGTGACGACGCGATCGCCGATGAAGACGTCGGTGCCGACCACGAGTGTCTTGGTGCCGGATTTATCCTCGAGCCGGGCAGCCGGATCGACGCCCATTGCCTTGCCGGAGGCGGCCAAGGCAGGTTGCGCCACCAACAGCAGCAGGATGAACGAGGTAAGCAGCCGCAGCATCGGAACCTCCAGGACAGACGTCCGGCGCGGACCACCTGCCACGCCGCCCATGAACGCCGGCTGAACGGCGCAGACGGGAACCTAGCACAGGAGTAAACTCTGCGCTTGCCTCAGACAACCGGAGGTTGCAAGCATCGGGCCTCGGGACGAGCCGTGGGGGCGTCACCCCGCAAGGACAAGACCGAATGGTCGCATTGTTTTTTCTGCTGTTCATCGGACTGGAGCTCAAGCACTACATCGCCGACTATTTCCTGCAGCCGGGATGGATGCTGGGCGGTAAGGGCGATTTCCGCCAGCCGGGCGGCTATGCGCATGCGGGCGTGCATGCCGGCCTGACGGCGGTGGTGCTGCTGCTGGCGGGAACGCCGCTGGCCTGGCTCGCCGGGATCGTGGCGGCGGAGTTCGTCGTGCACTACCTGCTCGACTATTCGAAGATTCACTATTCGCGCGGCGTGCATGTCGACACCCAGCCGCGACGCTTCTGGAGCCTGCACGGGCTCGATCAGATCACCCACCAGCTGACCTATGCGGCAATCATCTACGCGGTGCTGCTGAGCAAGGGGCTGGTGTAGGCAGCGAGACCAGGTCGGCCAGATACCCACGCACTGACCAGGTAAGCCGCCTCGACTACTTCCGCGAGCGCTTGGCGTGCTTGGCTTCGTCGGGCTTTTCGATCAGCTGGGCAAGGATCTTGTCGACCAGATCGAGGTCTTCGCGCTTGCCCTCGGACTGCTGCTGCAGATCGACCAGATATGAGGTCGTGTAGTAGAGCCGGCGCGCCAGCAGCGTCGCGACGTAGAGCGCGATCTCGGGGTTGCCGCCCAGAAAGCTGATGGCGTCGTCGATGGCGTACGCCTTCACCGTCGAAAGCGCTTTGACTGTGGCGCTCGAGGGCATGTCGAGCAGCACCGCCATTTCGCCGAAAATCGAGCCGGGTTCGTCGATATAGCTGACCTGGGTATCCTTGCGCAGGACTTCGACCTGGCCGTCGATCAGCACGAACAGCTGGCCTTCCTGGCCGCCTTCACGGATCAACACCTGACCGGGCTTGAAGGTCTGCGCCTCCCGCCCTTTGCAATAGTCCAGAATATCAGACATCGAGCCCTCACCCGCCTCAAGCGCCCTCGATAGTGCGCTGACCGTCACTTGTTCGTCAAACATTGCGGCGGCTTGTTGGCCCATCTCAACGGCCGGCGCAAGAAGAAAGGGGCCAATCTTGATTGGCCCCCTCAGAGTTTTGTCAGTGGTTGTCGCGTGGCAGCCCGGCGGTCTGCGCCAGGCGCTGGTAATTGACGGCGTTCTTCAAGACGCCGCCGGAACCAAGCTGGTCGACGATGCCGCGCTGGATTTCCTGCCACGGCGTCTGGTGCGCCGGATACTTGTAGCCGCCGGCGGCATGAAGTTCGGCCCGACGCTGCTCGATCTCCTCGGCGGAGATGAGGATGTCGGCCTGGCCCTTGTTGAGGTCGATGCGGACGCGGTCGCCGGTCTTGAGGATGGCGAGGTTGCCGCCGGCCGCCGCTTCGGGCGAAGCATTGAGGATGGAGGGCGAGCCCGAGGTGCCGGACTGGCGGCCATCGCCGATGCAGGCGAGCGAGGTGATGCCCTTCTTGATCAGGTAGTCAGGCGGCCGCATGTTCACCACTTCGGCGGCGCCCGGGTAGCCGATCGGGCCGGCGCCGCGCATGAACAGCAGGGTGTGCTCGTCGATCTCGAGCGAGGGGTCGTCGATGCGGTGGTGGTAATCCTCCGGCCCGTCGAACACCACGGCCTTGCCCTCGAACGCGCCCGGATCCTCGGGGTCGTTGAGGTAGCGCAGGCGGAACTCCTCGGAGATCACCGAGGTCTTCATGATGGCGTTGTCGAACAGGTTGCCGCGCAGCACCAGGAAGCCGGCTTCGGCCTTCATCGGGTTGGAGAACGGGCGAATGACCTTGTCGTCCTGGATCGGGGTGTTGCGGCAGTTCTCGCCGATGGACTTGCCGTTGACGGTCGGGGCGTTCTCACGGATGAGGCCCTGCTTCATCAGCTCGTTGACCACCGCCGGCACGCCGCCGGCATGGTAGTAATCCTCACCCAGGTACTCGCCGGCCGGCTGCATGTTGACCAGCAGCGGCACCTTGTGGCCGTGCTTCTGCCAATCGTCGATGTTGAGCTCGACGCCGATATGGCGGGCGATGGCATTGATGTGGATGGGGGCGTTGGTCGAGCCGCCGATCGCCGAATTGACGACGATGGTGTTGATGAAGTTGTCCTTGGTCAGGATGTCCGAGGGCTTGAGGTCTTCGTGCACCATCTCGACGATGCGCTTGCCGGTGCGCCAGGCCATTTCCTGCCGGTCGCGATAGGGCGCCGGGATGGCGGCCGAACCGGGCAGCTGCATGCCGAGCGACTCGGCCAGCGAGTTCATGGTCGAGGCCGTGCCCATGGTGTTGCAGTAGCCGGTGGACGGAGCGGACGATGCCACCAGCTCGATGAACTGCTCGTAGCCGATCTCGCCGGCGGCCATCATCTGGCGCGCCTTCCACACGATGGTGCCCGAGCCGGTGCGCTCGCCGCGGAACCAGCCGTTGAGCATCGGGCCGACCGACAGGGCGATCGCCGGGATGTTGACGGTCGCGGCACCCATCAGCATGGCCGGGGTGGTCTTGTCGCAGCCGATGGTCAGCACCACGCCGTCGAGCGGGTAGCCGTACAGCACTTCGACGAGGCTCAGATAGGCAAGGTTGCGGTCGAGACCGGCGGTCGGACGCTTGCCGGTTTCCTGGATCGGGTGAACCGGGAACTCCATGACGATGCCGCCGGCATCGCGGATGCCTTCGCGGACGCGCTTGGCGAGCTCGAGGTGGTGGCGGTTGCAGGGCGAGATGTCCGAGCCGGTCTGGGCGATGCCGATGATCGGCTTGCCGGACTGCAGCTCTTCGCGCGAAATGCCGTAGTTGAGATAGCGCTCGAGATAGAGCGCCGTCATGTCCGGGTTTTCCGGATTATCGAACCAGGCGCGCGACCGGAGCTTTTTGCCCTTGCTGGTCTCGCCTTTACCCGAACTCATAGTGATCTCCTCAAATCAACAGGCTGTCTCGACGATCCATAGCCCAATCCCGACGGACTGGGCAGGCATTCCTTCGATTGAGGGAGGATCGTACCAGAGGCGATGATAGAGACCGGAATGTCGGGTTGCAATGGGCGGGATGGGGGCGTGTCGGTCTCCGGCCGCGCTTGCTGATCGGACGGATGCGCGTCGTGCCCCGGGGACGGGAGCACGATGGAGGGATCAGCGCCGAGTACTGTCGCGGGCTTCGAGGCTGATCGGCTGCAGCACGATCGGCTCGGCGATGGGCTCGCCGTTGAGACGCTTGATCAGCATGCGGCCGGCCTCGCGGCCCATCTGGTAGCTCGAGACCTGCAGCGAGGTCAGCGAGGGGCGGACGTGCTGGGTGAACTCGAGGTCGCCATAGCCGGCAATGGCGACCTGATCGGGCACCGCAATGCCGCGATCGAGGGCGCGGGTGACGGCGCCGGCGGCAAGCACATCGGTGCCGAAGAAGATGGCGTCGCAGTTCGGCATCGCCTCGAGAATGCTGTCCAGTGCCGCCACGCCGTCGGCGAAGCTGCGGGTGCCATCCATGGGGTGGATCAGCTCGAGCTCCAGCCCGTGTTTGGCGAGCCCGTGCCGGAAGCCTTCGATGCGCTGGGCCGTGCGCTCGATGGTATGGCCGCAATAGGCGACGTGGCGGAAGCGCTGTTCGCCGAAATGCTCGCCCATCAGCCGGCCGGCATCGTAGCTCGACGAGCCGACCAGCATGTCGATCGGATCGGGGCGGTTGCCCCACATCTCCATCACTGGAATGCCGAGCTTCTGCAGCGCCTGACGCGTCTTGTCGGCGCGCACCACACCGGTGAAGACGACGCCGGCAGGGCGGAACGGCAGCACCGACTCGACGACGTCGATCTCCAGCATCTCGGAATAGCCGGTCTGCGCGAACATCAGGTGATAGCCGCTGCCGTCGACCGAATCGACGATGCCCTGCACCGAGGTGGCGAAATGGGGGTTGAGCAGGCTCGCCACGAAGACGGTGATGACGTTGGAGCGACCGGAGCGCAGCGAGGAGGCGAAGCGGTTGACGACATAACCGGTCTGGGCGACTGCCTCGAGAATGCGGGCCCGGGTCTCTTCCTTGACCTTGTCGGGGTAGGAGAGGGCACGCGAGACGGTAATCGGCGACACACCGGCGACGCGTGCTACATCTTCAACGCGTACCGGCCGGCCCGCGCCATTGCGTCTGTCTGCGTCCCCCAACGAATCCCCCAAACTGCCCCTTCATTGGACTACTGCCGGGGAATGGTGAAGCGCCAGTATCGAGGTGCTACGTAGTAACCCTCGATGCGGATCACTTCATTCCACTTTGCAGTCCGTTCCGAGCGCGTCATCGAGCCGACCTTGATCTGGTCGGACATCAAACCAACGGCCAGATGACTGAGCGTCACATCTTCGCTTTCGCCGGAGCGGCCGGACTGGATGGTATTCCAGCCTGCGGCGCGGGCGCGCGTGCTTGCAGCAATCAATTCGGTCAGGGTGCCGCACTGGTTCGATTTGAGCAACACCGAATTGCAGCATCGCTGTTCTGCGGCAAGGGCAACTCGGGACTCCGAGCTGGTCAAATAATCGTCACCGACGATTTGGATGGACTTGCCCAGCCGTCGGGTGATCTCGGCAAAGCCCGCATCGTCGTCCTCGGCGAGCGGGTCTTCGAGCGAGACGATCGGGTAGGCGGCGACCCAGGATTGCAGCAGCTCGATCATCTCGAGGGTCGAGAGCGCCTTGCCGTCGAGGGACAGGCGGTAGGCGCCATCGACGTAGAACGAGGTGGCGGCGACGTCGAGCGCGATGCCGATATCGGCGCCGGGACGGAGACCAGCCCTCTCGATGGCGCGGGTGAGCAGCTCCAGCCCATCTTCATTGGCGGTGAAATCCGGCCAGACGCCGCCTTCGTCGGCGACGCCGTTGAGCTTGCCTTGTTCCACCATGGCCTTGCTGGCCGCCATATAGACCTCGGCGATCTGCTCGGTGGCCTCGACGAAGCTCCTGGCGCCGACCGCGAGGACGAGGAAGTCCTGGATATCGATACGGTTGCCGGCATGGCGGCCGCCGCCAAAGACCTGGATCATCGGGGCCGGGATGTGCTGGGCTTCAGGGTCGAGATTGCTGAGGCGACGCAAATGTTGCCAGAGCGGCATGCGCTGCTCGGCCGCCGCCGCCCAGGCGATGGCCGAGGAGGTGGCGACGATGGCATTGCCGCCCAGCCGGGTCTTCTGCGGGGTACCGTCGAGGGCCATCATGGCATGGTCGACGCCAGCCTGGTCCAGCGCATCGAGGCCCTTCAAGCGGCTCGCAATCTCGCCGTTCACCGCGGCCAGCGCTCCGTTGACGCCGTAGCCGCCCAGGCGTTTGCCGCCATCGCGCTTGTCGAGCGCTTCGCGGCTGCCGGTCGAGGCGCCGGAGGGGGCAATGGCGCGCCCAGTCGCGCCGCTTTCGAGTGTGACCTCGACTTCGACGGTAGGACGACCCCGCGAGTCCCAAACCTGGCGGCCGAGAATGGACTTGATAGCTGACATAACGAGTTATCTACCTTATTCGGAACGAAGGTCGGCGATGAGGGCGGCGACGGCTGCCGGCGGGCGCCGGATGTGCGGGCTGGCGCGGTCGCGTACCAACTGGCGATTGGCCTCGCTGAGATACTCGACCGGCGACTTGCCGTCGACGCGCGCCAGCATCAGGCAGGGCAGCAAGGCGGCGACCCGGGCCTCAATGCCGGCCCGCAACTCGGTTGGAAAATGCCCGAGCCAGGTGTTGGCGAAGGCCGCCGCCTGATCGAGCAGGTTGTTCCGCAACGCCGGGAGGTGGATGGATTTCAGCACCAGGTGGTTGAGGCAGAAGGCGGCGTCGAAGGCGGGGTCGCCGTACCAGGCGCATTCAGCATCGAGCAGCACCGGATGACCGTCGCGCTTCGAAATGAGGATATTCTTGGGGCTGACGTCGCCATGCACCAGCGCCTGCCGGGTATTCGCGGTCGTTGCGAGCACGGCGAGGATGCGGTCGGCGAGCTCGGGATGGCGACCGGCGATGAAGCGCAGATAGGGGTCGAGCCGCAGCGCGTCGATCAGGTGGTCGGTCGGGAACTCCGCGGCGGCAGTGCGGTCGTTGAGTGTCGCGGCATGGATGCGACCGAGGGCGTCGGCGACCGCTGCGGCGACCAATGGGTCGGCCCGGCCGGCCAGCAGTTCGGCCTTCCACAGCACATAATCCTCGGCCGGCAGGTATTCGAGCAGCGCAATGCCGTGCGCGCGGTCTTCGCCGACCACTTCGGGGGCCGCGCCCGGGATGATCGTATTGGCCCGGCGCAGCCAGGCCACCTCATACTGGTTGCGCTCGAGCGGCGCCTGCCAGTCGGTCGCCACCTTGAGTTTCGACAGGGCGCGCTTGGCGCAGTATTGCCGGCCGTCGGGGAGGCGGATGCGCACAATATCGGACGAAACGCCGCCGGTGAGCGGGGCGATCTCCAGTGTTCCGCTGGCGTCGATGCCGGCAGACGCAAAGATCGGGGGAAGCAATGCTTCCCAGGTCAAGTCATCCATAGTGCGGGTCCCCTAACTGGCCCTGGTATGGTACCACACCAATGAATTGGGACAACGACTGGAGGCTTGGCCTTTGGTCACACGAGCAACTGGACGGAAAGAGAGAAAATGGGACGGCTCGAGGGGAAGACGATCTTCATGACCGCGGCGGCGGCCGGTATCGGCGGGGCGGCGGCGACGGCATTTGCGCGCGAGGGGGCGCGGGTGATCGCCACCGACCGCGATGCGGCCGGGATTGCGCGCAAGGGTGAGGAGCTCAAGGCGATTTCGCCGGGGCACGAGACCTACGCGCTCGATGTCACCGACCACCTGGCGCTGCGCGATGCGGCGGCCCGGCACAAGGGCGTCAACGTGCTCTACAACGGTGCCGGCTGGGTGCATCAGGGCATGCTGGGGACGACGACGCTGGAGGAGTGGCAGCTCAGCTTCGACATCAACGTGACGCCGATGTTCGTCTTGACCCAGGCATTCCTGCCGGCCTTCATCGCGCAGGGCGGTGCCAACATCATCAACGTCGCCTCGGTCGCCTCGTCGATGAAGGGGGTGCCGAACCGGGTGAGCTACATGTCGTCGAAGGCGGCGGTGATCGGTTTCACCAAGTCGGTGGCGTTCGACTACATGAAGAACAATATCCGGGCCAACACCATCTGCCCCGGCAGCGTCGACTCGCCGTCGCTGCACGAGCGGGCGCATGCGCTGGGCGACCACGACGAGGTGTGGAAGACGTTCGTCGCGCGCCAGCCGATGGGCCGCATGGCGCAGCCCGAAGAGATGGCGCACCTCTTGGTCTATCTTGCCAGCGACGAGAGTGCTTACGCCACGGGCTCGAACTTCGTGGTGGATGGCGGGATCACGATGTAGGGGCAGGGAGCCGCTGCCCGCAATCAGGCGCGGCTCTGGAGGTCGTGGCGCAACGCATCGATCCAGTTGTCGCAATCGGCCAGCGTTTTGGCGTCAACGGTCAATGTAGGCCGCGACGTCGTTGGATATCTCTCTGTTACCAACATGAGAGGTACCAATGTTCACCAAGGGAAAGAAGACAGCCCTCGTCACCGGCGCGTCGTCGGGCATGGGCAAGTCGATCGCCAGGCGTCTGATCGAGGACGGCTATCAGGTCTACGTGGCGGCGCGCAGCGTCGACAGGATGCAAGACCTCGCCAAGCTCGGTGCCCAGCCGCTGCGGATGGATGTATCCAAGGACGAGGAGATCGTCGCCGGTGTCGAGACCATCCTCACCGAGACTGGCGGCGTCGACCTTCTGGTCAACAATGCCGGCTTTGGACTTTACGGCCCGATCGAAGAGATCGGCATGGACGAGGCCCGTTATCAGTTCGAGGTCAATGTGTTCGGCGCGGCTCGCCTGACGCAATTGCTGCTCCCGGCAATGCGGGCAAGGCGGGCGGGCACCATCGTCAACGTCACCTCGATGGGCGGCAAGATCTACAGCGTACTGGGCGGATGGTATCATGCCACCAAGCATGCGCTCGAGGGGTGGTCCGACTGCCTGCGCATCGAAGTCGCCGAGTTCGGCATCAAGGTGGTGATCGTCGAGCCGGGCGTGATCGAGACGGGTTTTGGCGATGCCGCGACCGACAGCATCGTCAAGCGATCTGCCAATGGCCCCTATGGCCGGCTGGTGCGGATGGTCACTAAATCGCTGAAAAACACCTACGGCCAGGGCACCGGGACCAGCCCGGATGTCATTGCCGAGGTGATCTCCAAGGCGGTGGCCGACCGCCATCCTCGTACCCGCTACGCTGCCGGCAAGTTCGCCAGGATGCTGATCGGGATGCGCACCTGGCTCGGCGATCGTATGTTCGATCGCATCATCCTCAGCCAGACCCGCTGAGAGCGCGAAAGGGGGCTCGCCATGCCCAATGAGGCAACCAACCGCTGCAAGGTGCCGGCTGCATTCTGGCGGGCCATCGAACGGTACGGGATCTCTGCATCGGCGCTGCTGCGCCAGGCACGGCTGCCGGCCACGCTCCATGTGTCCGACCAGGGCCTTGTGACCACGGAACAGTTTTTCGCGCTGTGGCGCGCTGTCGAAGCTCTCTCCGACGATCCCGCCATCGGACTTACCCTAGCCGAAGGAACGGATACTTCGCTCAATCCACCTTCGATGCTCACGGCGTTCTATGCACGCGACTATCGCGACGGACTGTTGCGGGTTGCTCGTTTCAAGCAGCTCTGCACGCCCGAAAAGCTGCATCTGGATGAGGCCGACGGGGAAGCTGTGATCATGACTGAGTGGCTCTATGCCACCCAGCCCGAGCCCGCCGTTTCGGTCGACGTCGCCTTCGCCGCGTTGTTGGAACTCGGGAGACGGGCGACGAGACATCACATTGTACCGCTCATTGTCGAGTTGACGCGGCCCGACTCGAAAAACCGCAGGCACCGCGACTATTTCGGCTGCGAAGTCCGGTTCGGGGCCGCCCGGAACGCGATGCACATTCGATCGACAGACCTTGATCGACCGTTCCCAGGGCACAATCCCGAGCTCCTTGAGATGCTCACGCCATCTCTGGCGGCGGCACTGCAGGAGATCACCGCCAACAGCACGACGAGCGAACAGGTCAAGGTGGTCCTGAAGCGCCGCATGGCCAGCGGCCGGCCGGATCTCGCCGACATTGCGCACGAACTGGGCATGAGCGAGCGGACCCTGCAGCGGCGGATCACCGAGGACGGCGCCACCTACCGGCAATTGCTCGAAGAGGCGCGACGTGAACTCGGCCGACAGATGCTCGGCAACCCGGCAGCCGAGATCAACGAGATCGCCTACCTGCTGGGTTACCAGGACACGAGTTCATTCTATCGTGCCTTCCGCGAGTGGGAGGGCGTAACGCCCAATCAATGGCGCGAGTACAAAAGCCAGCAGCGTAGTGTGCACTAGAACCTGGCTCCGCCTCGGCCTGCCCAAATCGCACGAGCAGGCGCCGCGCGGATGTCAGCGCTCGCGAAACGCCGCGAGAGCCGCCAGCACTCGCTCATCGATCGATGGGGTAGGCGCTGGCGGCTCGAAACTGCGTCCGGTGATCCGCTCATAGGCCTCGACATAGGTCAGGGCGGTTTTCCAGATCAGCTCCTCGGGGATTTCCGGGATCGCGTCGCGATAGGGGTCGCAGCGGGCGGCGACCCACTCGCGGATCACGTCCTTGTCGAAGCTGTGCGGCCGTTGTCCGGCGGCGAAGCGTTCCGGGTAGGTATCGGCCCGCCAGTAACGGCTCGAATCGGGGGTATGGATCTCGTCGGCAAGGCGGAGAGTGCCCTCGGCGTCGAGCCCGAATTCGTACTTGGTGTCGGCGAGGATCAGGCCGCGCTCGGCGGCCAGCTGCTGCCCCCGAGCGAACAGGGCCAGCGCCTTCGCGCTCACTTCCTGCCATAGCGCTTCGCTCAGCAGACCGCGCTCGAGGATTTCGGCAGCCGTCAGCGGCTCGTCATGCGCCCCGTCGGCGGCCTTGCTGGTCGGGGTAATGATCGGGGTGGCAAGTGCCTGGTTGTCGACGAGACCATCGGGCAGGGTCTGGCCGTACATCTCGCGGCGACCAGCACGATACATGGTGAGGATCGAGGTGCTGGTGGTGCCGGCGAGGTAGCCGCGCACCACGATCTCCACCGGCAGGATGGAAAGGCGCCGGCCGACGACGATGTTCGGGTCGGGATAGTCCAGCACATGGTTGGGGCAGAGGTCGGCGGTCCGCTCGAAGGCCCAGCGGGCGATACCGTTCAGCACCTGGCCCTTGAACGGCACGTGGCAGAGCACCCGGTCGAAGGCCGACAGGCGATCGGAGGTGACGAGGACACGACGGCCATCCGGCAGATCGTAATTATCGCGCACCTTGCCGCGATAGAGGCCGGGCAGGCGCGGGTCGATCGCCTCGCGCAGCACCTGGTGGCGGCTGGCCAGAAGCCTTGCTTCGTCGATCATGGGCGTGGTCCCTCACACGGTCGTCGGTCCCGCTTCCCATCGCACGATCGTTCGTTGGCTGGAAGGGTTCGATCGGCCAGTGCTTTGTCACTTCTGGCCCCGACTATGTCAGTTGCGGCAATCGTCGCCTTTGTGGGGGGAGCTTAGGGTCATCACATCGCGGCGGACAAGGGTTCGTCGGAAACAAGGAGTGACCCAAAATGACCAAGACCATCGTTCTGATCCACGGCGCCTGGCTCAACAGCCTCAGCTGGGAAAATGTGAAGGCCCGCTATGAAGCCCAGGGCTACACCGTCATCACCCCCGACTGGCCGTTCGACGACCGTGCCCCCTCGGCGCTCCGCGCCAACCCGGCGCCGGAACTGGCAAAGATCGGCCAGCGCGAGATCGTCGACCACTTCGAGCGGATCATCCGCGCCCTGCCGGAACAGCCGATCCTGATCGGTCACTCGTTCGGCGGCGTCATCGTGCAGCAGCTCCTGGCCCGTGGGCTCGGTGTCTCGGGCGCCGCCATCAACCCTGCCCCCACTCCCGGCGTGCCGCTGGGCCGTGAGGCGATCGTCTCGGCGCTGCCGGTGTTCGGTGACCTGTTGAGCTGGAAGAAGGCCAAGCAGATGTCGCCAAAGTTCTTCGCGACGCGTTTTGCCCAGACCGAGCCGAACCCGGCGGAGAAGTATGAGCGCTACGTGATCCCGACGGCCGGCAAGGTGTACTGGGATGGAGTGATCAACCCGATGCTGATCGACTGGGCCAAGCAGGACCGCGCGCCGCTGCTGCTGATCGGCGGTGGCAAGGACCTGATCGCCGACGCCTCGATGACCGAAGCGATCTACCGCCAGCAGAAGCTGGCCAAGACGGTGACCGAGCTCAAGATCTTCGACGATCGTTCGCACTGGACGCTGATGGACAAGGGCTGGGAAGCGGTGGCCGACCTGGCGCTGAACTGGGCAGTGGAGCACGCCACCGACAAGCGCCCGGCGCTGCGGCTGGCCGCGTGAACGCCGAACAAGCCGGTCCCGACGACAAGCCAGTCGGGATCGGTCGATCTGCAAATCCCAAAAGCCCGCTTCCGGCACGGAGCGGGCTCTTGCTTTTCACGGGCAACGACCGTGGCGATTTGTCTATTCGCGCGGTGCGTAGGTCGCGAGCAGCCAGGCGACCAGTTCAGCGCGGTCGGCCGGGCCGGCCGGCAGTTCCGAGACGGTCGGATCAAAGCCATGCCGACGGAGTGCAGCCGCCAGCGCCACCCCGCGATTGGCCGGGTTGACCACCTCGAGGGTGCGCGTGGCGATTTCGGCAGCCAAGGTCTTCGACAGCCGCTTGCTCATACCGCCGCCCTGACCCCGGCGATGAAGGCGGCAATGTGCTCGCGGATCTCGGCCGGCGGGCTGGTGTAGCGTGCCTGCGCATCGGGGAGACCGAGATTGCCGCTGATGACAAAGGCGCGGAGGCCAGCCCTGGCGAGCGCGATGGCCTGCTCGAGGTAGAGGCCGCCCACCACCTGCACCGAGGCGACGGCGCCGACCCGCTGATGTACCGCCGCAACCGTGTCGGCGAGATAGCTCGAGTGAAACAGGCTCGGGTCGGCGCGGCGGGCGTCGAGCTGCAGGTGGGCGCCGATGCCGTCGACGCCGGCATCGAGCATGCGCAGCGCCACTTCGATCGCCGTGTCGGCCGGGCCCTGATGCGGCAACAGGATATCGGCGAACACCAGGCGCGGCAGTTCCGGGTTGGCCCGGCGGTATTCGTCGCGGACGACGCAGATGTTGCGGGCACTGGCCTCGCCGGCGATGGCGAGGAAATCGATGATGTTGCCGCCGCCCTCGAACACCGAGCGTGCTTCGAAGCCGCCGCCATCCATGGTCTTCATGTCGGCGAGCAGCAGGGCATCGGGGAAGCGCGCGCGGAAGGCGGGAACGACGTGCTTCACCCCCTCGGTCTTCAGCAGCGGGGTGCCCATCTCGACGAGATCGACGCCGGCGCCGAGCGCCGCCTCGGCGACCGCCAGGCCCAGCGGCAAGCTGTCGGTATCGACCGAGATCTGGAAACTCAGGTCAGTCTTCAGGCGGTCGATGACGCGCGTGGAGGCGGGCGTGGACATGGTGCTGTCGGATCCTCGTTCGGGGAAGCGCCGGCTATTGCGCCGGCGCGGCTTCGGGTTCGCCTTCGCCGGGGCGGGAATAAACTTCGGAAAGCTGGCGATAGTACTTCGAGCGGAAGGCGATGATGGTGATCACCACGCCGAGTACGCCGGCGAGGGTGAAGACCAGGGCGATACCGCGGGCCGGCCCGGTGCCGAACCAGCTGCCGATCAGCTCGGCGCCGAGCCCGACGGTCATGAACGGGATGAAGACGAACTCGGCGAGCGGCCCGATCAGGAAGGCGGTGAGCGGCGAGGCGGCCTGCTCGACCGATTGGGCAAAGCCGAAGACGCGGCCCTGCCGCTCCGGCGGCACCACCTTCTGCAGCGTGGTGTGCTCGGCCGCCTCGGCATAGGGGCCGAGCAGCATCCAGACGAACATGCCTCCCGCCAGCAGCCAGATCGAAGACTGGAGGGTGAAGACGCAGCACACCGACCAACTGATCAGGTTGACCAGCAGCAGGGTGCGGAGCGGCTTCTTGCCGAGCCCGGTCTTGGCGATGATCAGGCCGGAAATGATGAAGGCGGTGGAGAGCACGCCGAACAACAGGCCCCAGATCTCTACCGAAACCAGCGACAGGCCATAGGCATCGAGCAGCGCCATGAAGATGCCGCCGAGGAAGTTGTTGAAGGTGGCGAACAGGATCAGCGCGAAGAGGCCGGGGACGGCGCCGATCACCTTGATGGTGCCCTTGAGATCTACCCGTTTCGGCTCGGCCGGCGTTTCGGGGTCGGGCGCGGTCCGGCCCTCGTCGATCCTGACGACGCTCAGGTGAACGAAGACCAGCGCCGTCGCGGCCAGCGCCAGCAGCATCACCGCGAGCATGCCACCGAAGGCGACGAGGAAACCGGAGATCACCGAGGTGGTGAGAAAGCCGATGCCGCCGACCATGCCGACGAGGCCGTTAGCCCTGTCGCGGCGATCCTCGGGGATCAGCACGGTAACGAGCGTCGGTAGCGCGATCGAGCGGATATTGCCGGCAATGACGCCGAGCATGACGAGGATGATGAAGATCCAGAGGAAGGCGTTGTAGGGGTTGGTGAAGCTCTCGGGCGGCGAGAACAGCAGCACGGCGAGCGCCAGGAGATAGAAGCCAGCCGAGACGACGCTCGAGCCCAGCATCGCCAGTTTCTTGGAGTTGTGATCGACGATCGAGCCGAACCAGATGCCGAAGGCGGCGGTGAGCACCAGGTAGATGCCGGCAATCATGCCGGTGGCGAACACCGAATGGGTCTCGAGATAGACCCAGAAGGTCAGCGCAAACCACACAGTGAAATTGGTGACATTGGCAACGAGGTTGTTGCCGAGGATCTGGTGGAAGGGACTCATCGGGGAATCCAAGGTTGGGGGTGAATGCGTAACGCATATCCGCGCCAAACGGAAACCGCCGCCTACGGCAGGTGGTTGCTTGGACGGGCAGGCGCAAGTTTGCTAGCAGAGCAGGACGGCGCAATGGCAAGGGTGGGCGGCAGGTGGAGATCGTAACCGACACGGCGTTCGGGCTGGTTTTCGTCATCGCCACGGTAGCGCTGTCGCTCGGCAGCTACATGCTGGCCCGCTGGTTTGCCGGGCGCGGCCCCTACGAGCGGCACAAGGAGATGGCGGGAGCGATGGTGACCCGCATCGCTGCGCTGCATGGGCTGATCATCGCCCTGGTGTTCGCGCAGGAAATGACCTCGTACCAGCGGCTCGAGACCCAGACCGCGGCCGAGGCAAGCGCCATCGCCGACGTGTTCAACGACGCGGCGCGCTACGATCCGCTGCTGCTCAAGCCGGTGCAGCAGAACATGCGCGAATACCTCAAGGTGGTGATCGATACCGAGTGGGAACAACTGGGAGCCGGGCGCGGACTGAGCGACGCCGCCTGGACAGTGTGGTCGACCGCCTATGAGCAGGTGCTGGACCTGGTGCCTCAGACGCCGCGGCAAGTGAGCCTGCGCGACCACATGCTGGCGAGCCTGCACGCCATTTCCGCTTCGCGCGACATGCGGCAGGCCGAGGCGATCACCTCGGTGGCGCATTTCTTCTGGATCGCGGCGCTGTCGGGCGTGGTGCTGATCGCCTTCGGGCACTATGTCTACGCGCCGGAACGCAACAACCTGCTGCTGCTGGGGCTGTTCAGCGCCTATACCGGCGCCGTGCTGTTCCTGATCTTCGGCTTCTCCAATCCCTACAGCGCGCCGGCGTCGCTGGATCCGGCGCCCCTGCAGTCGCTGGCGGCCAAGCTGCTCGCAGGCAGCTAGTCGTCGTTCCAGCCGGAGGCGGCCTCGAGCAGCCGCTCGATGGCCAGCGACACGCGCGGGTGGCGGCTCGCCTTGCCGGTGGCGAGCCAGACGGTATTGGTGACCGGGGTCGACGGACGCCAGAGCTCCACGAGTTCGCCTGCCGCGATGGCAGCCTCGCACAGATAGTGGGGCAGCACGCTGATGCCGGCACCGGCGGCGACCATGGCGCGGATGGCGCGCAGGTCCGGGGCGGTGGAAACTTCCGGCAGTGCGGGATCGCGCTCGAGACCGGTGCGAAAGAAGCGGCGGATCATCGGCAGGTCGGGCGCGTAGGCGACCCATGGGGCGGTCTGCAGCCTCGTGGCAACGATCGCGCTGGAGGCGGCGACCGATGGGAGCAAGGCGCGGAAGCGAGGTGCGCCGACCAGCAGGAAGCGCTCGGTGAACAGCCGCCGGTAGGCAATGGCGGGGCGGGGGATGCGTTGGGCCGCGACCACCAGTTCGAGATCGCCGCGCTCGAGCTGGCTGATGAGGTCGCGGGCGAGCCCGAAGCGAGCGTGGATGGCGACGTGCTGGCTGGCGAGTGGCGCGAGCGCGGCCAGGCCACGTTCGGTCAGGAACTCGGCAGGACCGCCGATGGTAACGGTGCCGGCAAGCTCGCTGCCGCGGGCGGCGACGCTGTCGAGGACCGTCTCCAGCGCATCGACATGGCCGCCGATCCGGGCGGCGAGGGCATCGGCAGTGGCCGTCGCCACGATGCCGCGCCCGGCGCGCTCGAACAGCGGCCGGCCGAGCCGCGCCTCCAATGCCTTGAGATGTCCGGTGACGGCAGGCTGGGTCAGCCCGAGGCTGCGTGCCGCCGCGGTGACCGAGGCCAGGCGGTGGACGGCAACGAAGCTGCGCAGGTGATCGAGATAACTCATAAGGAATTTTATCACTCAGGCAAAAACATGCAATTTCTCAATGTCACCTCCGTCCCCCAGATAGCTGACAACTCAACCAGCGGAGGCTCAGATGCCCAAGCGTTCCATCCTGATCGTCACTACCTCGCACGATGTCATCGGCAGCACCGGCAAGCCGACCGGCGTGTGGCTCGAGGAACTGGCGACGCCCTATTACACCTTCCGGGATGCCGGCGCGGCGGTGACCATCGCCTCGATCAGGGGTGGCAAGGTGCCGGTCGATCCGTCGAGCACTGCCGGCGAGCCGCCGGAAAGCGTCACGCGCTTCCTCGCCGATGCCGAAGCACAGCGCGCCGTGGCGACGACGCCGGCCATCGATGCGGTCGACGTTGCGAGCTTTGACGCGGTGTTCCTGCCGGGCGGGCACGGCACGGTGTGGGATCTGCCCGGCAGCGCGGCGCTAGCCCGCGGGCTGAGCGCGGCCTATGCGGCGGGCAAGGTGGTCTCGGCCGTGTGCCACGGGCCGGCCGGTCTGGTGGCGGTCACCGATGCCTCCGGGGCGCCGCTGGTGCGCGGCAAGCGCGTCGCCGGCTTCACCGACAGCGAGGAGGTGGCGGCCGGGCTCGACCAGACGGTGCCGTTCCTGCTCGAGAGCCGTTTGCGCGAGCTCGGCGGGCGTTACGAGAAGGGCGCCGACTTCCAGCCCTTTGCGGTAGCCGATGGGCGACTGGTGACCGGGCAGAATCCGGCGTCGTCGGAACTGGTGGCCAAGCTGGTGCTGGAAGCGCTCGGCTGAGCAGCAGCCTGTTGACTCGGCCCCTGGGACCGCCCCGATAGAGGGGCGGTCAAGCAATGACGGGGTGAGTCATGACGTCCTCGACTGAGTTTCTGAACGCCTCCGACGCCGCACGGCGGCTCGGAGTTTCCGCCAAGGCGCTGCGGCTCTACGAACAGCGCGGGTTGCTCGCGCCGGTGCGGACCGCCGCCGGTTGGCGCACCTATGGGCCCGAGCAGATGGCACGGGCCGGCGAGATCGTCGCCATGCGGGCGCTGGGCCTGAGCCTCGCCGAGGCCAAGCGCGTATTGGAGGGCGATCCGCGCGGACTCGATGTCGCGCTCGCGGCGCACCAGACCGTGCTGGAAGGCCGCATGCTGGAGCTCTCCGGCATGATGGAGCGGTTGCGGCAGTTGCGAGACCGGCTGCGGCGCGGCGAGGCGCCGGCAAAGGGCGAGCTGGCGAGCCTCGTGGCGCCGGGGACGGCGGGCATCGGGTTCGAGCTGCCATGGCCCTGGGGTGGCGAGCGGTTCGAACTCGGCCCTGTCAGGGCTTTGACCTACATCATCGGGCCGCTGGGCAGTGGCAAGACCAGGCTGGCGCAGAAGCTCGCCGAGGTGCTGCCGGGCGCGCTGTTCCTCGGGATGGACCGGCTGGTGGATGGCCTCGCGGCAGCGGTGCGGCTGGAGGCCGATGCGGCACTGCGCCAGCGGGTCGAGCGGACGCTGGGCTGGCTGATCGAGGATGGTGCGGTGGCTTCCGAGGCGCTGACGGCGCTCTGTGCCGGGCTCGAGACGGATTGGCCGCGGGCCGTCGTGATCGACATGATCGAAGCAGGCCTCGACCAGGCCTCGCAGGAGGCGGTGATCGCCTGGCTCAGGCAACGTCCGTCCGGGGCCCGGCCGGTCTTCGCGATGACGCGGTCGAACGCCATCCTCGACCTCGCGGCGGTGGGGGCAGAGGAAGCAATCGTCTTCTGCCCGGCCAATCACAGCCCGCCCGTGCTGGTGGCGCCCTATCCCGGCGCGGCCGGCTATGAATCGGTGGCGAGTTGCCTCGCCTCGCCCGAGGTGCGGGCACGAACCGAAGGGATGGTCGCCTGGCGCCCGCAGGTGGCGTGAGCAGCGGGGGGAGCGCTCTCCCCGCCCCTGGTTCAGCGGGCCGGATCGAACACCTGGCCGGTGGCGACATGCAGGCGGTTCCACAGGTTGACCAGGCCGAGCGACAGCACCATGGCGGCGAGTACCGGCTCGTCATAGTGGCGCCGGGCTGCCTCCCAGATCTCGTCGGGCACCGGGTCGGCGCGGTCGTCGAGGCGGGTTACGGCTTCGGTGAGCGCCAAGGCGGCGCGCTCAGGTTCGGTGAACCACGGGGTGTTGCGCCACGAGGCGACCGAGATGATGCGGTCTTCCGAGGTCTCGCCGGCGGCGCGGGCCAGCCGCGGGTGCAGGTTGACGTTGTTGCCGTCGCCGTTGATCTGGCTGGCGCGCAGATGCATCAGCTCGAGCAGCGCCAGCGGCAGGCCGGGCACGGCCTTGCTGGCCTTGCTGAGGGCGATGAGGCTGTCCATGGCACCGGGCACGGCGAAGGCGGGGTGGGCGATGCGAGGCATTTTGATTGTCCTTGTGGTTGACTGAAGCGGACGGCCCCCTCCCGGCCTCCCCCACAAGGGGGGAGGTGAAGAAAGAGGGCTTCGCCCTCAGGCGGCGGCTTTCCAGGCGCCGGCGATCTGGCGGGTGGCGGCGTTGAGGCGGTTCCAGACGTTGATCATGCCGATCGAGAGGACGAGCGAGGCGAGGGCCGGCTCGTCGAAATGGGCGCGGGCCTCGTCCCACACCGCGTCCGGCACCGGATCGGCGCGGTCGCTCAGCCGGGTGACGGCTTCGGTCAGGGCCAGGGCGGCGCGTTCGGGGGCGGTGAACCATGGCGCCTCGCGCCAGGCCGATACCGCGATGATCCGGCGATCGGTATCGCCGAGCTTCCTGAGATCATCGGCGTGCATGTCGACGCAGACGGAGCAGCCGTTGATCTGGCTGGCGCGCAGGTGAACGAGGGCGTGCAGCTGGTGCGAGACACCGGGGTTGGCTTCGGCAGCCTTGCTCACGGCGTGCAGGGCCGGCATGGCGCCGGGGACGGCGAAGGCGGGATTGGTCATTCGCGATTGCATTGGAGATTCTCCGGTTTTCGAGCTGACGGAGGATTTCCGGCCGGAGCTGTCACATCGGGCCGAGGTCGTTCGTCAGTGCTATGACGGAGCGCGAAGCGGGAATGTGACGATGGACGACGAGAAAGTTCTGACCGGCCGGTTCGAAGCCGACCGCCAGCACCTGACACGGGTGGCTTACCGGATGCTCGGTTCGGCCACGGAAGCCGAGGATGCGGTGCAGGAGGCCTGGCTGCGGCTCAGCCGGTCGGACACCAGCACGGTCGGCAACCTCTCGGGCTGGCTCACCACTGTCGTCGCGCGGGTCTGCCTCGACATGCTGCGCGCACGGAAATCGCGGCGCGAGGACCCGCTCGATCAGCCCGCCGCCGAGGCCATCGCCGACGCGGACGATCCCGAGCGCCAGCTCGATATGGCCGACTCGCTGGGGGTGGCGCTGCTGGTGGTGCTGGAAACGCTGCCGCCGGCGGAGCGGGTGGCGTTCGTGCTGCACGACATGTTCGACCTGCCGTTCGAGGAGATCGCGCCGATCGTCGGGCGCTCGACCGATGCGGCGCGGCAACTGGCGAGCCGGGCGCGGCGGCGGGTGAAGGGCGGCAGCGACAATTTCGAGCCGAGCCGCGAGCGGCATCGGAGCGTGGTGGAGGCCTATCTGAGGGCGTCGCGCAGCGGCGATCTCACGGCTTTGCTGGCCGTGCTTGATCCGGAGGTGGTGCTGCGGGCCGATGCGAGTGCGGTGCCGGCAGGCGTGCCGCTGGTCGCGCAGGGTGCCGAGATCGTGGCGCGCCGGGCCCTCACCGGTTTCATGCCCGAGGCGCAACTGGCGCTGGTGGATGGGGAAGCGGCCGTGGTGGTGCTGCGCGGCGGCCTGCCGTTCCGTGTGCTGCGCTTCACGGTCAGTGGCGAGCGCGTGACCGGGATCGAGGTGCTGGCCGATGCCGACCGCCTGGCCGGGCTCGAGGTGGGGGTGCTGAACTAGCCCAGTCTAGGCGGCGCGCTTCAGGCCATCGAGGGCGATGGCGAGGATGCGGTCGCGCTGCTCCTCGGTGGTCGAGCCGATACCGGCAATGCCGGCGACGAGGCGGATGACGTCGTCGATGGCGACATCGGGGCGCACGAGCCTGGCGTCCTGGGCGCGGATCAACAACGGCGCGCCGGCCTCGTAGAGCCCGAGACGGCAGGCCTTGAAGGTGTTGCTGTCGCGGTTGAGGCCTTCGACCAGCACGCGTTTGGTGCCGACATAGGTGACGAAACGGCGGAGCCAGGCGAGCAGTGCTTCCCACGGCTCGAGGTGCGCGACCTCGGCGGCGGCGTTGCACACCGCCTGTACTTCCTCGAGGTAGACGCTTTCGACCAGCGTCTCGCGGGTGGGGAAGTTCCGGTACAGCGTGGCGATGCCGACATCGGCGCGGCGAGCAATCTCTTCGAGCGGCGCCTCGGTGCCCATTTCGGCAAAGCTCTGGCGCGCCGCAGCGATCAGGCTGTCGTAATTGCGCCGGGCGTCCGCCCGGCTCGGTCGCCGCTGCACCAGTTCCGCGAGAGTCGTCGTCATAGCACTTTCTTCCGGCGAGGCCTTGCCAGCCCCGATCGATTCCATTAAACGGAGGAACCCTCCACTTATATGGAGGCATCCTCCAGTACATAGCCAATCGCGACGGACAATCCAAGCCGGAAGTGCCGTTCTGCGAGACAGGATCATCATGTCCAACGTTTCCTCAACATCCAAATCGGGGTCGCCAAACCTCACCTTCCTGGTGCTGGCGGTCGGCGCCGCCTCGTTCGCGATGCTGCAATCGCTGCTGGCGCCGGTGCTGCCGACGCTGCAGAGCGAACTCAAGACCAGCCAGAGCGCCGTTTCCTGGGTGCTGATCGCCTGGCTGCTGTCGGCGGCGGTGGCGACGCCGATCCTCGGCAAGGTCGGCGACATGATCGGCAAGGCCAGGACCCTGGTACTGGCGCTGGCGGCGATCGGGCTCGGCAGCCTGATCGCGGCGCTTGCCCCCAGCATCGAGCTGGTGATCGCCGGGCGGATCGTGCAGGGGCTGGGCGGCGCGATCGTGCCGCTGTCGTTCGGCATCATCCGCGACGAGTTCCCGCCGGCTCGGGTGCCTTCGGCAGTAGGGATCCTCTCGGCGGTGATCGCGGTCGGCAGCGGCGCTGGCACCATTCTCGCCGGACCGATCGTCGATCTGTTCGGCTGGCATGGATTGTTCTGGGTGCCGCTCGCCGTGGTGGCGGTGACGGCGAGCCTGGCGCAGCTCTTCGTGCCGGAATCGCCGGTCAGATCGGGCGGTACGATCAACTGGCTCGCCGCATCGCTGCTCGCCGGCTGGCTGATCGCGCTGCTGCTGCCACTGAGCCTCGGCACCCGTTGGGGCTGGGGTTCGCCGGCGGTGATCGGGCTGTTCGCGGCGGCTCTGGTGCTGGCGGCCGCCTGGGTGACGGTCGAAGTGCGGTCTTCGAACCCGGTCATCGACATGAAGATGATGCGGTTGCCGGCCGTGTGGACCAGCAACCTCGTGGCACTGCTGTTCGGTGCGGCGATGTTCGCGGTGTGGGTGTTCCTGCCGCAGCTGATCCAGGTGCCGAGCTCAGCCGGCTACGGCTTCGGCGCGACGGTGAGCGAAGCGGGCTGGGTGATGCTGCCAATGCTGGTGTCGATGGCGGTGGCCGGGGTGTTCAGCGGCCGATTGGCGGGCGTGCTGCCGTTCAAGCTGCAGCTCGCCGGAGCTTCGGCGGTGATCGCGCTCTCCTGTGTGTCGCTGGCGATGCTTCATGCCAGCATCTGGGAGGTGGCGCTGGTCAGCGGTGTCTACGGCGTCGGGCTGGGGCTCGCCTACGCGGCGCTGACCAGCGTGATCGTGCAGAACGTGCCGGCGAGCCAGACCGGTACGGCGATCGGCATGAACGCCAATATCCGCACTATCGGCGGAGCGATCGGCACCGCGGTGATGACCGCCATGGTGACGGCGCAGCACACTGCCGACGGCGTGCCGGCGGAGGCCGGGTTCATCAGCGGCTTCCTGCTGTTTGCCGGCGTTGCGGCGCTCGCCATGGTGGTGTCGCTGCTGATCCCGGGCACGCGGCGGCAGCAGGCGGCTGCCGTGGCGGCGCCGGCGGAGTGAGATGGGGGGCCCCGGCGCTACTTGATGACGGTGAAGCCCAGTTTGAGCTTGTCGTTCATCTCGAGGGTGATCGGGGCCATCTCGTCGGCGGCCGTGGAGACCCAGAGTTTTGCCACCGGCAGGGGGTAGCCCATGTGGCCGATGAACCAGGCGACGGTGCCGTTGGCGAGGTGATCCTCCACCACCCAGTCGGCGAGCTGCTTGTAGGCGCTGTGCACGGTGAGGCGGGCGTCGACGGTGAGGTAGCGTTCACGGCCGGCCAGGAAGATGATGGCACAGACCGAATGGCAGGCCTCGGTGACCATGGTGTCGAGCCGGTTCTCGTAGACATGCCTGGCGATGGCGAGACCATCGTCGGCCGAGCCACCCTCGGAGCGCAACAGCACACCTGACGTCCCCGGGTGCTGTTTGAGCAGCCTGACGAAGCGCCACCAGTCGCCGACCTCGATCTCGCCGCTGAGTTCCAGGTAGGGCTGCCGGCCCTCCGGCCTGTCGATGTCGATGATCGAGAGTTGCGCGGGGAGCGCGGCTCCCGTGGGGATCGACAGGACCGTAAGAAGGGAGAGAAGGAGGGCCGGCAGGGGTTGCATGGTTTCGTTGCGCCCGAACTGGGACGACACCACAGCAGCAGATCGGGCGGCGGCCCGCATGACACAGATGCGCTAGTGACCCCTCAATTGCGCGGGGTAAGGCTCGCCACCAGGGCGACCAGCGCCGATTGCCGCTGCACGCCGGCTTTTTCGAGCACGCTGCGCATCTGATTGCGCACCGTGTGGAAGCTGACGCCGCGGCGTTCGGAAAAGCTCCGCACCGAGCCGCCATCCATGAGATGCCCGCAAAGCGCTGTCTCGGTCGGGGACCAGTCATAGCGCTCGGCCGCGATCGCCAGCGCGTCGCGCAGCGGCGAAGCCGACCGTCGCAGCAGCAGCATGGCAGTGGGCAGCCCATCGAGCAGCAACAACAGCGGCGGCTTGATCGGCGCCTCCTCGGCGACGAACGGGAAGAGTTCGGCCACGAGCGGCGTCGCCCCGCCATGGACAGCGATCGGCGCGGCTGGCCTGGACGGGCCCTGCGCCATCGCGGCGAGCGCGGCTTCGATGGCTCGCTGGGCGGGCAGGTCGGCAAGCGCCAGGCAGCGGTCGGCGCCGATGGCGACGCCTTTGCCGGATTGCAGCAGCCGCTCGGCGGCACTGTTGGCGAAGCCGACGCGGCCGCTGCGGTCGAGCAGCAGGATCGGCTCGGGCACCAGTTGCAGCGCATCCTGGTAGTGCTGACCGACCCGGGCGCCGGCCAGCCGGCGCGACAGCTGGAACGAGGCCTGCATATGCGGGCCGATAGCCTCGAGCAGGCCGAGCAGCCGGGTTTCCAGGCGCTCCAGGTCGCGGAAGCGGATATTGCAGGAGAGGCGGAGGAAGCGCTCGCGGTCGCGGAACAGCGTCACCCCGGCGCCGGTGCCGATATCTTCCTGCGGCCGGATCCAGTCATTGTAGAACTCGGTGCGCCTGAGCACGCCAGGCTCCAGAAGGATCTGCGAATGGATCACTGCTCCGACCGGAACGCGCGCCGCCCGGGCGTTCCAGGGGTTGCGATCGGCAAAGTGCTGCAGATAGGACGAGTGATGATCGGGGCTGTAATTGTGGGTCAGGAAGCCCAGATTGACGTTACGCGCCATGTCATGGCCATGCAACGCGAGCCATGACCGGCCGATCAGGCTGGAAAGATCGGCGAGGAACTCCGACCATTTGGCGCGATCGAGGCCGGCGGAATAGACTCGGCGGACCAGCGCGCCATAGCTGTCTTCAGCGATGTCGAGCAACGGGATACCCATCCCTCAGCGTGACTGTCATTGCTGACAATCGATCATTTGACTTGCCGGTCAAGAGCAGTATTCAAATCCAGCCGCGGCGATAGAACACATTTTGTGGAGTTGGTGCATGAATGTTGTACGGATCAAGACACAGGCCGGCGTCATAGAGACTGTCGATGTCGGTGCGGGCGAGCCCGCGGTGCTGTTGCTGCACGGCAATTCGGGGCACAAGGAGGTGTTTCTCCGGCAGATCGAGGCCCTGTCGCCGCGCTACCGGATCGTGGCGCCGGATCTGCTGGGGCACGGCCGATCCGACGACGCGGTCGATCCGGGCCGCGATTACAGTTTGGGCGGACACGCCCGTTACCTGGCCGAACTGGTGGCAAGCCTGCGGGTCGGGCCGGTCGTGGTGGTCGGGACATCGCTGGGCGGTCACATCGCGCTGGAACTGGCGGCGCTGCTGCCGGAGGTCCGTGGCCTGATGCTGGCGGGGGCTCCGCCTTTTGCCAAGCATGCCGACAGCATGGCGGGAGCATGGCTCCCCGGACCGGCGATCGAGCTGTCGGGCAAGGCGGAGTTCAGTCAGGCGGACGCCGAGAGGTTCCTCGCGGCGCACGCGATCGACGATCCGGACGCCGTGCTGGCGCTGCGCAGTGCCATTCGCCGCGCCGATGGGCGCAGCCGCGCCGCCGTGGTGGGCGCGCTGCTGTCCGCCGACGCGGCTGACCAGCGGGAGCTGGTGCGGCGCTCTACCGTGCCGATTGCGGTGGTCAACGGTGGCGATGACAGCGCCGTCAACCTCACGTTCGTCGAAGCGGCGCCCTATCGCCGGCTGTGGCGCAACCAGCCGTTCCGCATCGCCGGGGCCGGCCACATGCCGCAGGTGAGCCACGCGGTGGCGTTCAACGAACTGCTGACGGCTTTCGTCCGCGATTGCGCTGCGCCGGTTGCAGCCGAATAGGGCGGAAGTTCTGCTTTCTCCCCGCTGGCGGAGCCGCTACAGAGGCTCCGCCATTCTTTTGAGGAGCATTCGATGAGCATCACCCGTCACCAGCCCGGCAAGCGCATGAGCATGTCCGTGGTCCACGGCAACACCGTCTATCTCGCCGGGCAGGTCGCGACCGACTACAACGGCACGATCGAAAAGCAGACCGGCGAAGTGCTGGAGGCGATCGACAAGCTGCTGGCCGAGGCCGGCACCAGCAAGTCGAAGGTGCTGTTCTGCCAGGTGATCCTCAACAACATCGCCGACTTCGCAGCGATGAACACCGTCTATGACGCCTGGATCGACCCGGCCAACCCGCCGGCCCGCGCCTGCATCGAAGCGCGCCTCGCGCACCCCTCGCTGAAGGTCGAAATCATCGCGATTGCGGCCAAGGACTGATCCCGTCCTACTCCCTCCCCGGCGGGGGACGACGACAGGTCGCCCCCGGGGGAGGGAGCCGATGACCGCCGGCCGCGTGGCCTGGCTATTTTGTCTTTTTCGCCGCCACTGCCGCAGCCCTTGGCTTGGTGGTCGCCTTTTTGGCGGGCTTGGCCTCCGCCTTGGCCTTCACCGGCTTGGCCTCCTTGGGCGCCTTCGATTTCACCGCCGCCGGGATGGCGCCGGGGCTTTTGCCCTTGCCGGCCTTGGCGACGCCCTTGGCGGTCGCTTCGGCATAGGCCTGGGTGGCCTCCTGATGGGCGCGCGACCAATAGTGGTCGTGCTTGCCGTCGGGGCGCCCATCGGCTTCCCACATGAAGTAGGCGCGCTGGCGGATGGCATCTTCGCTGACCATCGCGGTGGCGTCGGCTGGTTTCGATTTGGCGGGCATTGTCTTTTCCCCGAGCCATGGGGCGCGACCAGGATGGCGCGCCAACCCTGAATGCAGACCAGATGAGCCTAGCAGCGCGCGGGCCGGAGGCGAAGACCCGTTGGCGCAGGCGAGCTATGAACGAGGCTCCGGACGGCGCAGTTCCCGCCAAGCGCGGTCGGGCTCGGGCGCTTCCGAGATCGGGAGATGACAGCTAAGGTCCCGACCGGGATTGCGGAGTGCTGTCATGAGCCGATCGTTCGACGCCGTTGTCATTGGAGGCGGGCAGGCGGGACCATTCCTCGCGGCGCGATTGGCGGGAGCCGGCCAGCGGGTGGCGCTGATCGAGCGGCGGCACATGGGCGGCACCTGCGTCAATGACGGGTGCCAGCCGACCAAGACCCTGGTGGCGAGCGCGCGGGTGGCCTGGCTGGCGCGGCGGGCTGGGGATTTCGGCGTCACCACCGGGCCGGTGAGCGTCGACATGGCAGCGGTGAAAGCGCGCAAGGAGAAGGTCGTGCTGGCCTCGCGCCAGGGGCTCGACGACTGGATGGAGGCAACCGAAGGGCTGGCGGTGTTTCGTGGCTCGGCGGCGTTCGTCTCGCCCAATGCTGTGGAGGTGAACGGCGAGCAGCTGGAGGGCCGGCAGTTCTTCCTCAATACCGGGGCGCGCCCGGTGGTGCCGGATTGGGCCGAGGACGTGCCGTATCTCACCAACACCTCGATCCTCGAGCTCGACACGCTGCCAAAGCACCTGCTGATCGTCGGCGGCTCGTATATCGGGCTCGAGTTTGCGCAGATGTATCGGCGGTTCGGCGCCGAAGTGACGGTGCTGGCGCGCAGTGGGCGGCTGGCGGCGAAGGAAGACGAGGACGTCTCCACGAAGATCCGCGAGATTCTCGAAGGCGAGGGCATCCGGGTGATCACCAATGCCGGTTGCATGGCGGCGGTGCGGCACGGCGACGGCGTCGCGGTGCGCTATGCCGGGGGCAGCGAGGCGGTGGAGGGCAGCCACCTGCTGCTGGCGGTGGGGCGGGTGCCCAATGTCGAAGACCTCGCCCTGGAAAAGGCGGGCGTCGCGCTGGACGAGGAAGGCTACATCGCGGTCGACGACAAGCTGCGCACCAATCAGCCGCATATCTATGCGCTGGGCGACGTCAACGGCCGCGGGGCGTTCACCCATACCTCGTACAACGACTTCGAGATCGTGTCGCAGAACCTGCTCGATGGCGCCGACCGCAGGGTCAGCGAGCGGGTGCCCGCCTATGGGCTCTACATCGATCCGCCATTGGGACGGGCCGGAATGAGCGAGGCGGAAGTGCGGGCTTCGGGCCGGCCGGCGCTGGTGGCGATACGGCCGATGACGCGGGTGAGCCGGGCCAACGAGCGGGCGGAGAACCTGGGTTTCATGAAGGTGTTCGCCGACGCCGAAACGCGGCAGATCCTCGGCGTGGCCCTGCTCGGGATCGAGGGCGACGAGGTGATGCAGTCGCTGCTCGAGGCGATGGCGGCGGGGGTCGATGTCGACACCATCATCCGCACCATGCATGTCCATCCCACGGTGAGCGAACTGGTGCCGACATTGCTGGCGGACCTCAAGCCGCTGGTCTAGGGCGGGCTCCTCGAATTGTCGGCTGCCGCCATCTGGCGATCAAAATTGACGCGCCAAATTGACTCCTGGGCGACCCGAATCAATGGTGGGGGCATGGGAGAGGCAGCACTCAGCGATACGGTGATCTCGTTCCGCCTCAAACGGGCGGAAGAGTTCGCGCGGCAGTGGAAGATCAACGCCAAGCGGCTGCAAAGCCTCGCCAACAATCCGCAGACCCCGGATTCGGTGCGCGCCGATGCCCTGGGCGAGGCGCGGACCGCGGCGGGGATCGTCGGGCAACGGGCGACAGACCTGACCGAACTGGCCAGGCAACGCGGGTTCTCCGCCTGGGAGTCCGACCCCAAGGTGGCGCCGCTGGTGGTGGAAATCCGCGCGGTCGAGCACGCGCTGATCTATGCAGCCGATGCGCTGAGCAAGGCTTAACACCGCCGCTGTTGCGGCAAAGACGCAGCCGAACAACAATAATATGGTTTGAAATCAGCTGCATGGCGGCGCTGACGACTGTCGGCTATGCCTCTATCGACTTCCTCCGGGGGGTCGGAGGCAGCGTTGAAATTTGGACAAGCTCATTCTTGCCACCGGCGCCGCGCTCTGCGTGCTGTCCGGTACTGCTTTTGCGGCCGATCTGGTTATCGAAGAGCCCGCAATTGCAGCTCCTGCTGCCGATACCGGCATCTATCTTCAGTTGCTCGCCGGCGGTTCGCTGCCGGGGACGATCTATTATTTCGACCCCGATGACGGCAGCGACGACGGTGACGACGAACTGCCGGCCGGCGGCGCGGTTGCGGCCGTGATTGGTATCGGCACCGGGCTCGAGGGCCTGTCGGTCGAAGGCGACTTCTTCCTGACCCAGCGGGACTATGTCGACGGCAACTACACGCTGACGACCGGCACGGCGATGGCCGCGCTGAAGTACACGGTGAGCATCAACGACAGCTTCGCGCTCTATGGCGCCATCGGTCTTGGCGGTGTCTATCAGCACGACGAGGCCAGCGGCGGCGGCACCGTCTACGTCGATGGCTGGGGCCTTGGCTACCTGCTGAAGGCTGGCGTCACCGCCAAGGTGGCCGAACAGATCAGCCTCGTCGGCGAAGTGCGCTACGCGAACTCGTTCGACCCGATCGGCGCCGAGTCCACTTACGACGACGAACAGGCCGGCGCTGCAGCTGTCCTGGTTGGTGTGCAGATCGGCTTCTGATCCCGATCGAAGCAAGATATTCAAGGGCCCCTTCGGGGGCCCTTCGTTTTTTGCCCGACTACTGACTCATCTGTACGACGATCGCCTTGTCGGGCAGGTCGACCGGCGGCATTTCGGAGAAGCTGAGCGCGCCGGGGTCGCCGATCCGGTCGGCCCCCTGGCCGCCGCCATTGGCCTGCAGGTTGGCGTTGCCTTCGGTGTTGACGGTGCCCTCGCCCTGTTTCTGCGCCGTCTGGGCGGCGTCGGCGTTGGTGTCGCCGGTGGCGGCGAACTGGCCGAGCACCTTGCCGCCGCCTTCGATCTGCTGCTGCGCCGAGGCGACCTCCGTGGCGATCTCGACCTTGTACGGGACCTGGAAGGCGCGGGGCGGGCCGATGACGATCTGGCGGTCGTCGACTTCCTCGACCCAGAGGTAAATGGCGCCGGGCAGGTTGCTCAGCTTGTCGGGTTCGACGATGCGGGTAGCGATGAGGCCGAAGCGCTTGGGCATTTCGCCGGTGCTGGCCCAGCCGACGAGGCCGGTCATGGTGAAGTAGAGGACGATCACCCCGCCCAGCGTCACCACGATGGCCGCGGCCTTGATCCACCACTTCCACAACGAGGTGAGGTTGAGGCTGAGCAGCAGCAGGGCGAGCACCAGGAACAGCGCCACTGCGCCGAAGATCACCAGCGGGTTCATTTGCGCACCGCCTGGATCAGCGAGACCGGCACGGTGTTGATGCCGCTGACGGTGCCATCCTTGTCGAGGGTGAAGCGCACCACGGTCTTCTCGTCGCCTTTGTGATCGAGGACGACCGTGTCGTAGTAAACCACCGAGAGCTTGGGATTGATCTTCTCGACCTTCACCGTCACCGGCACCGCGGCGGCCGTGGGGTTGGTGAAGTGGTAGACGTTGATGGCGTAGTCGCCCGGCAGGATGCCGCGGATGGTCACCGTCTCCTGGTTCAGCGCGATGTGGTGGGTGACGCCATTGACGGTCACCTCGTCGAGGTAGTTGCCGCGATCGTCGCGATCGAGCGTGACGAAGCCCTTCTGCATCGAGTGGTACCAGACGACATTGCCGGTCGGGTCCTGCACATAGGTGTCGATGTCGTCGTCGTTGTTGTCGGGCCAGGTGGTGGTGACGATGAACTCGGCATTGGTGTCGATGATACCCGACTTGGCGTCGGGCCGGATCAACGCGAAGGCGACGAACACCATCATGGTGAAGCCGAGCAGCACGTTGAACAGGATGTCGGTGAACGGAACGAACGTGCCGTCGTCGCTCTCGGCGCCGGTGAAAAGGCTAGGGCCGTCCATCGTGGCTCCGCTCGATGGCCGGAACGACATGGATCTCGGACACCTCGGCGATCCCGGAGAACAGCTCGCCGATGGCGGCATCGAGCTGGAAATACTGGAACTTGAGGATCAGCGCGGTAGCAATGCCGGCCACGGTGACGTTGAGCGCCACGGCCATGCCGCCGGTCATGCCGCTCAGCGCGCCGCGCAGCGTATCGGCCTCGAACGAGGTGAGGCCGGCGATCGGGATCAGCATCAGGATGAAGCCGATGGCGGTGCCGAGCAGCGCCAGGCGCAGCAGGCCCTCCGAAACGAACAGCCCGATCTTTTCGCGTGAACGCAGCCGGTCGGCCACCGAGCGCAGCAACAGAGTCTGGTCGAGCTGGCCCTTGCCGCGGATCTCGGCCTTCTTGACCAGGTTGCCGACATGGGTGGTGAGGATACCCGGCTCGAGCAGGGTACCGGCGCCGGTCAGCACATTGTTGCCGGCGAGGCGGAAGCCGGAGCCGGCCTCGGCCTCGATGGTGGCCCGGGCGCGGCGCGCCGCGATCAGTTCGCGGCTGATATCGATCGCCTGCACCAGGCAATGGAGGCTGGTGATGACGAAGATGGCAAAGATCAAGAGCGAGATGCGGGTGTGGTCGGAGGCGAGGACCGAACCAAGGAAGCCCAGTTGCCAGAGCGTCAGCAGCCCGATTGCCACCAGTACAGTGACGATCAGCCAGCGCAAGACAGGATTGTAGTCGCGCCTTTCGATGGGCGGTCCGATGACCGCCGCCTTTACGTCGTCCAAGACCCGTTCCTCCAGACCCGGTCGGCTCGCCTCGTCCGGGACGGTGAGCTCATGCTTCAGGGTGCTGCCACCGCTAGCATGGCCGGCCGATCGCCTCTGCCTATGCATCGCATTGGAAATGCCAACATCCAGGCAGGGGACGCGGCAAGCGAGGGAGCGCGACAAAGTGACGGTTGCTGTGCGTCGCGGCTGCGTTCAGGCTAAGCGTGGCACGGCAAGCCGGCCTGAGGGCACGGCAAACCGGCCCGGGAAATGAGAGGTGATGGGCAGTGACGGAGTGGCGTGAGCACAGTTATCGGCGGCTGATCGATGCAGAGACGCATGCGCGGCCGGTGCTGGGGATGACCCCGCCGATCCGCATCCGGCGGCTGGCCTTCATGAGCGCCGACGGCGGCAACGACCTGAGGGCGCTGCACGAGCAGATGGCGCTGGTGGCGGGCGTGGCGCCGGAAGGGCCGGCCTGGGCGCGGCAGCTGGCGTTCGAACGCGACGGGCGGCAGGTGACCTGGGAACTGCACAACGAGTTCGCCACCATGACCTGGAGCGGACCGGCCGACGATTGGAACGCCAGGCCCGAGGGGATCGGGCTCGAATTGCACGAGAAGCTGCTGCTGGTGTTCGCCACCCGCATCGACGTGATGCCGACCGCCACGATCGAGGAGGGCGCGCTTGCCGGCTTCAACCCGCTGAGCCTTTGCTATTCGTCGATCTTCGATGACGGGGCGCAGGCGGCGACGGATTTCCATCTCGACCAGGACGGCTTCACCCGGTTCGAGGTGGCGGCGGGGCGGAGCGGCGAGCTCAGGATCGGAGTGATCGTCCGGCGGCTGCTGGAGATCGAGACCTACCGCACCATGGCGCTGATCGGGCTGCCGCTGGCGCGCGAGATGGGGGGCCGGGTCGGCGCCTACGAGGCGCAGCTGGCGACCATCATGCAGAAGGTCGGGCAGGGCGGCGACACCGCCGAGGAGCACCAGCTGTCGCTCGAGGCGCTGCACAAGCTCAGCGTCGATATCAGCCGCACGGTGGAACAGACCAGCTTCCGCTTTGCCGCCACACAGGCCTATGGCGAAGTGCTGGCTGAGCGGCTGACGCGGTTGCGCGAGCACGCCATCGGCGAGTTCACCACCATCGAGCGCTTCATCAACAACCGGGTGCAGCCGGCGCTCGCCACCTGCAAGGCGATGGAGAAGCGGCTCAGCGCCCTCACCGACAAGGTGCGCCGCTCGATCGAGCTGCTCGATGCGCGGATCACGCTGTCGATCCAGACGCAGAACCGCTCGGTGCTCGATGCCATCAGCCAGACCGGCCGCAGCCAGTACCGGCTGCAGCTGACGGTGGAAGGGCTGTCGATCATCGCCATCTCGTATTACGCGCTGGGGATCCTGGGCTACATCTTCGAGGGGCTGCACGAGGTGCTGCCGTTCACCAAGGGCGAGATGCTGGCGGTGTCAGCGCCGGCGGTGGTGCTGCTGGTGTTCCTGGGGATCCGAAGGCTGCGCAGCCGACATTCGTGAGGCCGGTACCGATCCGCCGACATCACTGCGCCATCCAAAGCAAGCCGTATGCCATCGGACCGGCGGAGGGGCAGTCCCGGCAAGCACGCGCCGTCCCCTGCGACGTGCAGTCGCTTGACTCGGAACCTTTGCGACCGCCAGAGATTGCCCTCTATCGACTAAGTCCGTCGCGCGGATGGCGGCTGTTTGGAGGAATACCAATGAAAGTTCTGGCTCTAGGTTTGGTGATGTCGGCCCTGCTTGCGGGTTCCGCCTTTGCCCAGGGCGATGCGGCGGCCGGCGCCAACGTGTTCAAGAAATGCGCGTCCTGCCATGCGGTAGGCGAGGGCGCCAAGAACAAGGTGGGCCCCGAGCTCAACGAGCTGTTCGGCCGCGTCGCCGGCACGGCCCCCGACTTCAAGTACTCCCAGGCGATGACCGATGCCGGCGCCGGTGGCCTCGTGTGGTCGTCGGAGACGCTGCACCAGTTCCTCACCAAGCCCAAGGATTTCGTGAAGGGCACCAAGATGAGCTTCCCGGGGCTCAAGGAGCAGGCCGACCTCGATAATATCGTGGCGTATCTGCAGACCTTCTCGACCGCTCCGGCCGATGGCGCCGCGCCGGCCGAACCGGCGGCTCCTGCCGCGCAGTAAGTCAAATCTGACAGCGTTATCAACGCCCTCTCCGGAAACGGCGAGGGCGTTTTTTTGTCCCCCCACAAATGGGGGGTATGCGACCTTATATTGCCTTATCGAATGTGTCGTATTGTGCTGACATAGGGGCCTACCATTCCAGGGCCACAATGGACATCACCCTCAAGCAGATGCAGATTTTCCGCGCCGTGGTGATCGCAGGATCGATCACCAAGGCATCGCGGCGCGTCGGGCTGAGCCAGCCTTCGATCAGCCAGCAGCTGGCCAAGCTCGAAGAGCGGCTGGGCACGCAACTGATCAACCGCAACCGCACCGGAACGGTCAGCCTGACCCCGTCGGGCGAATACTGGTTCAAGTTCTCCGACGAGGTGCTGCGCAAGTTCGACCAGGCGATCGACGAGCACGAGAAGCGCTACGTCGACAGCCGGGTGTTCTTGAGGATCGGGCTCAGCCCGACCTTGCGTGGACGGTTCCTCTCGGCGGCGGCGCGGATCGCCAGCGACGAGCAGGGCTTTGCCAAGTTCGAGGTGAGCTATTCGACCACCAGCAGCGAGCTGGTGGAGCAGCTCAGGCTGCACCAGCTCAACTGCGTGATCGTCAACGACGACGCGCTGGCCGAGGATCGCTCGAGCTTTGCCACGGCGCTGCTGTTCCGCGATCCGATGGTGCTGCTGGTGCCGGCCGAGCTGCCCGCCGGGATGCTGGAAAAGGCCCTGACCAAGGGAGTGAAGGCCAGCCAGCTCGACGCCTCGCTGACCCGCTATGTCGAGATCAGCGCCAATGTGCCGATGCGTCCGGTATCCGACGCCTGGTACCGTTCGAACCTGCCCTACGCGACGCCGGCCTTCTCGGCCATGACCTATGTGGCGGCGACCGACATCGTGGCGGAGGGGCTGGCGACGACGCATGTGCCGCTGTCGCTGCTGCCGAGCCTGCCCAATTCGGTGCGGGCCCGACTCAGGGTCTATACGCTCAGCGGCATGGATCGCTCGATCGTCCTCGCCATGCCCAAGCACCTGATGACGCTGCCGGGCTATGCCAATATCTTCAAGCGGCTCACCGACTTCTGCCGGCACGAGTACGCCCAGAACGTCCCCGCCGACAGCGTGCTGGAGCTGCCGACACCGGAACGGGCCCGGCTGGAAAAGGAACTGGCAGGCGGGCGGGTGAGTGCCGGCGTGCAGCAGAATTTCCAATAGATGACATAGGCAAACTTCCCCGGGCATCGGTCTTATGTGGCGCCAGAGTGCCAACAAGTACCGATCCTGAAGGGGGAGACGAATGCACCTGAAACACCTGATGTCCGCCATGTTGGCGGGCAGCATGCTGGTCATGCCTGGGATGGCCCTCAGCGCCGACGTGACCGCCGCGCGGCTTTCCGCCGCGGGCAGCGAGGCGGAAGCCGGCAACTGGCTGATGGTGCACCGCACCTATGACGCACACCGCTACTCGCCGCTCAGCGAAATCACCGCCGACAACGTTTCGGGACTGAAGCTCGCCTTCGCGGTGCCGCTCGGCGGCTCCGAGCCGGCCGGGTTCGGCGCCGGCTCGATGGAAGCGACGCCGCTCGCCAAGGACGGCTTCCTCTACATCACCGATCCATGGGGCACGCCCTACAAGATCGACGCTTCGGACGGCAAGCAGGGCAAGACCGTGTGGGTCGGCGACACCGGCGTCGACAAGGACCCGAGCCGCGGCATCCTGCTCGCCTCGCGTGGCCTGGCGCTGGTCGACAACCTGGTGATCACCGCGCTCAACGACGGCCGCGTCATGGCCTTCGACGACGAGACCGGCGATGTGGTGTGGGACCAGCAGGTCGGCAAGGAGCCGGGTGAAGGCTTCACCAACGCGCCGTTGGTGGTCAAGGACAAGATCCTGGTCGGCCAGTCCTATGGCGACTGGGCGACGCGCGGTTGGGTGGCGGCGCTCGACGCCAAGACCGGCGAGGAAGTCTGGCGCTTCTATACCGTTCCCGAGCCCGGCCAGCCCGGCTCCGAAACCTGGCTCTGCGACCAGTCGGGCAACCCCGATTGCTGGAAGACCGGCGGCGCTGCGGCCTGGGTGACCGGCTCGTACGACGAAGCCACCAACGTCACCTACTGGGGCACGGGCAACCCGGTGCCGATGTACGATCCGGAATATCGTCCGGGTGACAATCTCTACTCCAACTCGACCGTGGCGCTCGACGCCGATACCGGCGAGCTGAAGTGGCACTTCCAGTACACCCCGGGCGACTACATGGACTATGACGAAGTCGGCGCCCAGCTGCTCGTCGATGCCAAGGTCGACGGCGAAGACCGCAAGGTTCTGGCGCATTTCGGCCGTAACGGCATCTTCTACACGCTCGACCGCAGCAACGGCTCGTTCATCGCGGCGAACCCCTACGTGTCGAAGCTGAACTGGACCAAGGGCATCGACCCCAAGACCGGCAAGCCGGTCGAATATGATGCGTCCAAGCCGCTCCAGGTCTATGCCAACGGCACCATGCGTCGCGGTGGCGAGACGGTGAACACCTGCCCGAACATCCAGGGCGGCATGAACTTCTGGCCCCCGGCCGTCGATTCCAGCACCAACATTGCCTATGGCGCCGGCATCGAAGGCTGTTCGGACCTGACGGTCGAGGAAAAGTCTCCGGAAGACGTGGCGCCGGGCGCCACCACCTTCGCAGGCGGTGCGGCGGCAGCTTCGGGTGCCCAGACCGGCTCGATCTTCGCGTTCGACGTCACCACCGGCAAGCAGGTCGCCAAGATCGAGCGTCCGTATCCGAACTATGCCGGTGTGATGACCACTCCGGGCCTGGTGTGGACCGGCGAGATGGACGGCACCTTCGGCGCGTATGATGCGAAGACTTTGGAGCAGAAGTGGTCGATCAACATGGGTGGCACGTTCAGCGCCCCGCCGATCGCCTTCAAGATCGGCGACAAGGAGTACATCGCGATTGCGGCCGGCGGCAGCGCCGTGACCACCTTCGGGTACCCCGAGCTTGCCAACCGCCCCGCGGCCAACGTGCTCTACGTGTTCTCGCTCTGACGGCGGTCCGAGACCATCGATAAATCTGAAGGATGCCGGGCGGTTTCTACCGCCCGGCACAGCTCATTGAAGAAAGAAGAGTTCCCGATGTCGCTTCTCAACCGCAAATCCCTGGCGCTGCTCATCGCGGCCGGCCTCATCGCGGTCACCCCCCTGGCGCTCAACGCCGCGCAGCCGCCGGCCAACGCTCCTGCCGCCGAGACCGCCACACCCGCCGAGGCTCCGGCGGCCGATGCCGCCGCGGTCGAGCTCGACCCGCTGCTCGCCGGCGCCGACATCAATCGTGGTGTCGTGGTGTTCGGCAGCAAGGGCGGCAATTGCGTCTCGTGCCACGGCTGGGACGGCAATGGCCTGGGCAAGAACCCGCGCTCGGAAGGCGCCGCAGCGCTGCTGCGCGAATCCGGGCTCGATGCGCAGGGCTTCATCGAAATCATCAGTTGCGGCATTCCCGGCACGCCGATGCCGTATCACGATGCCTCCGCCTACAAGGATGATCGCTGCTACGGCATGACCAAGGCCGACTTCGAGGAAGGCCAGATGCCGCACAAGGGCAAGTCGCTGAAGAAGGAAGACATCATCAGCCTCGTCGCCTACATCCAGACCCACATCCAGGGCAAGCCGAAGGCGACCTACGAGGATTGTGCGTTCTACTTCGGCGCCTCGGCCGAGAAGTCCTGCGCCTTCCTGAAGAAGTAAGCCATGCGGCTCGGCCTTCTGCCGCTGTCTGTCGTGATGCTCGGCGCGCTGGCGGTGACCCCGCCGGCGCTGGCGCAGTTCGATGCGAACCTCGTGCCCGGATACACCATCTGGGACATCAGGTTCGGCGAGCCCATAAGCCAGATCCCGGCGGCCGAGATCGCCGAGATCGCTTGCGGCACCAATGGCGGGCCGCCCTCGACGCCGCTCGGGAGCTTCGCCGAATTCGAGAAATGCCCGGCTGAGCCGAGCGGGCTGCACGAGGTCTACTTCACCAATGACGATGAGGCCGACTACATCGCCAAGGCGCTGGAGACCGAATACCGCGTCATGCAGGGCGGCAACTCGATCTATGCCCATCCGGTGGTGTTCTCGGTGCTGATCGATACCGGCGGCATCGCCCGCGGCATCCGGGTGGTGACCGACGAGCGGGCCTCGGACCGCGAGCGGCGGGTGGCAATGACGCTGTCGCGCAACCTCAAGTCGCGCTACGGGCGCTGGGCCCAGAGCTGCGAGGAGCTGCCGCCGACCGACGGGCAGCTGCCGGTCGGCAAGATCTTCGTGCATGAGATCTGCACCGCCGACAGCCCGGAAGGCGACGCGCGGATGCGGCTCGAAGCCACCTATTTCCGCAAGAAAGGGCAGACGTCGATCAACCTCGAGACCCAGCAGGTCAACAAGAACTATTTCCAGTCGGCCACCCGGCTCGAAGTGGTCGAAAAGCCGTATGAACCGGATACGAGGCCGGTGCGATGAGGAGAGAGCCGATGCGAGTGGCGCTGTTGGCCCTCCTCGTACTGGTGCCCGGCGCGGCATTGGCCAGCCCGGCGGATGAGCTGCGCAGCGGCGCCCGCACCGAGTGCCGGGGCTGTGACCTCAGCAATGAGAGCTTCAAGAAGCTCGACCTCACGGGCGTCGATCTCAGTGGCGCCAACCTCAGCAATGCCAGCTTCCACCGCGCCAACCTCAAGGGCGCCAACCTGAGTGGGGTGGTGGCGGAAGGGGCGAACTTCAACCTCGCCGATCTCAGCGGCGCCGACCTCAGCGGCGGGCATTTCAAGGATGCGATGTTTTACGAGGCGCAGCTGTCCGGCGCCAGGTTCCCGAAAGCCGACCTCACCGCGACGCGCATGCAGCACGCGCGGCTCACCGGTGCCGACCTGAGCGGGGCCGATCTCGACTGGGCGGTGATGAAGGAGGTGCGGCTCAACAATGCCAACCTCACCGGCGCGTCGCTCGAGCGCACCAATCTCGAGAAGGCGAGCCTGGGGCGCACCAGGTTCGACGACACTACCATCACCAGCGCCGGGTTCCTGCAGGCGACAGCCCCGGGCGCCAGCTTCAAGGATGCCAAGGTGTCGCTGACCGACTTCTACGGCGCGGCGCTCGACAATGCCGACTTCGCCGGCGCCACGCTGAGCGACAACCGCTTCACCCGGGCCCGGCTGAAGCTCGAGCAGTTCGGCGCGGCGACCTACACACGCAACATCCTGCCCGACGGGCGGGTGCAGGGGACCGAATGATGCATTTCAAACTGAGCCTTGCCGCGCTGGCGCTGATCGTGGGCGTATCCGGAACGATGGCGCAGGACGTGGTGAGCGGGGCGGCCAAGGTGGTCGATGCCGATATCATCATGGTGGAGAAGCAACGGGTGATCCTGTGGGCCGTCGATGCGCCGGAGCGACCGCAGAAGTGCTTTGTCGGCGACCTGTTGTGGGATTGCTACGGCGCGGCGCGCCAGGCGCTGGGCGAGCTGATCGCCTCGGGCGAGGCCAGTTGCACGCTGCAGCCGGGCGAGCCGGACAAGTTCAACCGGCGCTATGGCGTGTGCACGTCGGGGGGCAAGGATATCGGCGCCGAACTGGTGCGGCTCGGCATGGCGCGGGCGTTCGTCGAGCAGGGACCGGACTACACGGCGCGGGAAGAAGAGGCGAAGGCCGCCCAGATCGGCGTGTTCCAGCCGGGGGCGAAGATCGACGCGCCGTGGGAGTTCCGGAAGACGGATCCAAGGAATTATCGGTAGGGGTGGCCGACGATGGGCCGGTGCGGGCTGACCCCCACCCCTGTCCCCTCCCCGCAAGGGGGAGGGAGACCCTCACACCAGCATCTCAGTTTGCGTCTCCCTCCCCCTTGCGGGGAGGGATCAAGGGTGGGGGTCAGCCCGC